>Ga0209347_1000167_pt1 | contig 185309 bp, 183 predicted proteins | sample AutmiccommuBRH23_FD_187382 | JGI IMG/M metagenome (GOLD analysis project Ga0209347, IMG submission 187382) | Deep subsurface microbial communities from Mt. Terri, Switzerland - Autotrophic microbial communities BRH/23 (SPAdes) (version 2) | ecosystem: Environmental > Aquatic > Deep subsurface... | reverse complement strand
GGAATCCCTATTCGGTCTTGCTCCTGGCGGGGCTTGCCGTGCCGTCGACGTCGCCGCCAACGCGGTGCGCTCTTACCGCACCCTTTCACCCTTACCTCCCCGAAGAGAGGCGGTTTGCTTTCTGTGGCGCTATCCCTGGGGTCGCCCCCGGCGGGCGTTACCCGCCGCCATGTCGTCGTGGAGCCCGGACTTTCCTCGACCGCCGAAGCGGCCGCGGCCGCCCAGCCGTCTGATCCGCGCAGATCAGTGGGCGCAGGGGCGCCCGCGGTCAAGGGTGTCAATCGGTGGGAATAAGTCCCATCGCCCGGGCGACAGGATGGTCGCCTAGCGCCGCCGCCACCCGAGCCCGCTCACCCGCCGCCTTGTTCTGGGAGAGCTTGCAGGTCCCCTCCAGTCGATGAGGGCGCAAGCGAAAGCCCTGGATGCCAGCCAGCATGGCCTCAAACCGACCAGGCGACATCTTGTGGCGGGTCCAGGCAGGCTTGGGGGCAAGCCGGGCTTCGGCCTGCGCCGACAGGTCATCGAGGATCTGGATCAGGTCCGCCTCGCCGAGCGGCGTCACTTCGCCCTCCGCTTCGACGGTCAGATAGTTCCAGGTGGGAACTTGGTCGGGGCGCTCATACCAGTCGGGACTCACATAGGCGTCCGGTCCCTGGGAGACCGCCAAAGCGACGGCGCCCCTGGCGAAGACCGGAGTGAGACCATTGTTGCGCGACAGATGAAAGTCGAGCGCGAAGCCCTCCCCCTCCTGTCGCAGCACGACCGGCGCGTGGGCCACCCTCAGGCCGGCCTCACCTGCGGCGAAAAACCCCATGAAGGGATAGGCGGTCAGATGACCGATCAGCGCCCCGGCCTCCGTCACCCGGAAGGGCGGCGCCGGATGCATCAGGCCTGGGCCCGCAGGAGCGCGATCAGCCGCGCCCGGGTCTCGCCGTCGGCGATCCCGTCCACCAGATGGGGCCGCCAATGCCGCTGGAAGGCGGTGACCACCGTGGTGGTGTCCGCATCGAACTGACCCGACGGCGGACATTCATAGCCGAGCCGCGTGAGCCCCGCCTGGAAGGCGAAGACCCCCGCTCCCTCGGCGCCCTCGGCTAGCGGTGCGCCGGGCGCGGGGTCAGGCTCGACCCAGAGGCCGTGCCCGGCCTGCGCCAGCGTCTTCCATGGGAACAGTTCGCCTGGATCGATCTTGCGGTTCGGCGCCACGTCGGAATGGCCGATGATATCGCCGTCGGCGATCATCCAGCGGGTGCGGATGTCCGTAGCCAGGGCGATGACGGCGGCGATCTGGGCGTCGGGAAAGGGTCGATAGCCGAACTCGTGGCCCGGATTGACGATCTCGATCCCGATGGAGCGGCCGTTGATATCGCGCTCGCCCTTCCAGAAGGAAACCCCGGCGTGCCAGGCCCGCCGCTCCTCTGCCACCAGGGTGAAGATGCGGCCGTCCTCCTCCACCACATAGTGGGAGCTGACCTTGGCTTCGGGGTCGCGCAGGCGGGCGATGGCCGCCTCCCCGCTCTCCATCCCTGTGTAGTGCAGCAACAGGATGTCCGGGGGACCGGCCCGTTCGTTGAAGTTGGGCGAAGGCGCGGGAATGATGTCCATGGCCCTATTCGGCGCGATTTCGCCAGGCGAGCAAGAGGGGGGCGACCTGATTGGGCCGAAGCGCGATGATCAGCACGCCGGCCAGGGCCACCGCCGTGCCGATGGCCATGCGCGGCCCGAAGGGATCACTCATGATCGCTACGCCGAGCGCGATGGTGGCCAGGGGCGTCATCAGGGTGAGCGGTGAGATCAGATTGGCCTCATAGCGCTGGATCAGCCCGTAGTAGGCCGTGTGCGCGGCCACCGAGACCACCACGGCGGAGAACACCACCGCCGCCAGGAAGGGCCAGCCCGCCGCCAGGCCCGCCTGGACCTGCCCCGGCTCGAGGAAGATGGAGAGGGCCGCCAAGGGCCAGACCGAGGCAAAACCCACCCAGGCCTGGAACTGCAACGGACGGACGCCGCCCATCTGCTTCATCATCACTGCGCCGAGAGAGCCCAGGAAAGCCGCGGCGACCACGAAAAGCAGGCCTGTAGAGACCACGAAACCGCCCGGATCCCACATGACCAGCAGGGCTCCGGAAAGGGTCAGGGTGATGCCGATGCCTCGACGCCAACGCACCTGTTCGCCCAGCATGACCATGGACAGCACGGTGGTGATGGGCACGCCCAGCTGGATCACCACGGCGGCGGCTGAGGCCGTGGCGGTCTGCAGGCCAATGAACAGCAGGGCGAAATTGCCGCCGCCCATCAACAGGGCCACAACCAGCAACCGCCACCTTGGGCGCGGCATGGGCAGCAGCCAGGGCAAGGTGATCAGCGAAACCAGGGCGAAGCGCACGGCCGCGTAGAAAAGCGGCGGCACGGCGAGATCGGCCACCACGAATTTCGAAATGATGTTGTTGCTCGCCCAGATCAGACAGACGAGGACGATCAGGGCGAAGTCACGCAGAGCCATGCTGTGGCCTTAAGCGCGCTTCGCAGGCGCAAGGCAAGGCCAATGCGCGCCGCCCAGGCGTGAACCGGGCGGCGCGCGTCGGGTCAAATCAGGCCGCCTTGCCGAAGGACAGGGCCTCGTAGCGGGCCAGGTGATGATCGGTGGAGCCGAAGACGCCCTCGATCATGGTGGCCCGCTTGAAGTAGTGGCCGATGGCCATTTCGTCAGTGATAGCCATGCCGCCATGCAGCTGGACGGCGTTCTGGCCGACAAAACGGCAGGCCTTGCCGATCTGCACCTTGGCCGCGGAGATCGCCTGGGCGCGCTCATTGGCCTCTTCCGACAGGCGGATCGTGGCCATGTAGGTCATGGAGATCGACTGCTCGAGCTGGATAAACATGTCCACCATCCGGTGCTGCAGCACCTGGAAGGACGAGATCGGAACCCCGAACTGCTTGCGGGTGCGGGTATATTCCACAGTGCCTTCCTGCAGGCGGCGCAGGACGCCGCAGGCCTCGGCGCAGGTGGCGGCGATGGCCTCATCCATGACCTTCTCGACCAGCGGCAGGCCGTGGCCTTCCGCGCCGATCAGTGCGTCGACGCCGACGGAGACATTCTCGAAGGTGACCTCCGAGGCGCGCTGGCCGTCCACCGTCGGATAGTCCCGGGTGGTGACGCCCTTGGCGTTCTTGTCCACCAGGAAGACCGACACGCCTTGCGCGTCGCGCTGGCCGCCGCCGGTGCGGGCGGTGACGATCAGGTGGGTGGCCCAGGGGGCGCCGATCACCACGGCCTTCTGGCCGTTGATCACATAGCCCGTGCCGTCCTTGACGGCCGTTGTCTTCAGGTCCTGCCATGTGTAGCGGGCCTGGGGCTCGGCATAGGCGAAGGCGAAGATGGCCTCGCCGCCGATGATCTTCTCGATCAGGTCCGGGGCGGCCGCGTGCCCGGAATGCTTCAGGAAGCCGCCGCCGATCACCACCGTGCCCATATAGGGCTCGATGACGAGGGCTTTGCCGAACTCTTCCATCACAACCATGTTCTCGACCGGGCCGCCGCCCAGGCCGCCGAGTTCCTCAGAGAAGGGCGCACCGAGGATGCCGAGCTCTTCGGCGAAGGCCTTCCAGACCTCGGGCCGCCAGCCGGCCTCGCTTCGGATCGCCGCACGGCGGGCGTCGAAGGCGTAGTTGTCAGCCAGATAGCTGGCGACCGTATCGCGCAGCATCGACTGTTCGTCGGTGAAGCTAAAGTCCATCCAATGATCTCCTGATCAGAGCCCCTCCCCATTGCGGGGAGGGGTTGGGGCGCTGCGGCCGATGAGGGAACCGCCCTCGTCCTTCGAGGCCCCTGCGGGGCGCCTCAGGATGAGGGCGTACCGGCCCGCCTGCTCCACCTCATCCTGAGGTGCGAGCGGAGCGAGCCTCGAAGGATCTGCGCCGGTTGCGGCTCAGAGACCCAGCACCATCTTGGCGATGATGTTGCGCTGGATCTCGTTGGAGCCGCCATAAATCGAGGTTTTGCGGCCGTTGAAGTAGTCGCCGGCCACGCCGTCGGCATAGCTGGGGCCGATGTTGGCGTTGTGGCCCAGGTCGCGCAGGAAGGGCGCGCCGTAGTGGCCGGCGGCCTCCAGGGCGAGTTCCTGCAGGCGCTGCTGGATCTCAGTGCCCTTGATCTTGAGGATCGAGGATTCCGGACCAGGCCCCTTGCCGCTGGATTCCCCGGCCAGGGTGCGCAGCTCGGTGAATTCCAGCGCCGTCAGGTCGATCTCAAGCTCGGCGACCTTGCGCTTGAAGAAGGTGTCCGACAGCAACGGGCCGCCCAGATCGCTCATCTCCGTAGTGGCCATCTCGCGCAGACGCTCCAGACCGCGCTTGGAGCGCGCGACGCCGGCGATGCCCGACCGCTCATGAGCCAGCAGGGCCTTGGCGCAGGTCCAGCCCTGGTTCTCGTGGAAGATGCGGTTCTCGACCGGCACCTTCACATTGTCGAGGAAGACGTCGTTGACCTCATGGCCGCCCTCCAGGGTGATGATCGGGCGGACCTCGATGCCAGGGGTCTTCATGTCGATCAGCAGGAAGCTGATGCCGGCCTGCGGCTTGGCGTCCGGGTCGGTGCGGACCAGGAAGAAGCCCCAGTCAGCAAACTGGCCAAGGGTCGTCCAGGTCTTCTGGCCGTTGACGATGTAGTATTCCTTGCCGTCGTCGCCGGTGATGCGCTCGGCCTTGGTCTTGAGCGAGGCCAGGTCGGAACCAGCGCCGGGTTCCGAATAACCCTGACACCACCAGACTTCACCGTTGTAGATGCCCGGCAGGAAGCGTTTCTTCTGCTCCTCGGTGCCGAAGGTGTAGACCACCGGCGCCAGCATGTTCACGCCAAAGGGCAGGACGGCCAGGGTGTCGGCGCGCGCCTGTTCCTCAGACCAGATGTACTTTTGAGTGGGCGTCCAGCCGGTTCCACCATGCTCGACGGGCCAGGACGGGGCGACCCAACCCTTCTTGGCCAGCACCTTGTGCCAGGCCAGGTAGTCTTCCTTGTTCAGTGGTTCGCCGCTGTCCTGCTTGGCGCGCAGGTCCTTGGGATAGTTCTCGGCGATGAAGGTCCGCACTTCCTCACGGAAGGCGACGTCCTCGGGGGAGAAATCAAGATTCATGGGGCGCTCCCTGGCTGCTCCTGGGTCGGCGAGACTGTCGCCGACGCTCGGCGCGGGACAATAGGCGCACCTGAGGCGGGAGAAAAGATGACGCTAACGTCAACGTAACTGGTGACGCCCCTCTAGGGCTGGCCAGCTCTTGCCTGACCGCCTTCGGACGCGCAGAACACCGGGCCCATGCCCCGCATCCTAACCTATAATGTGCATCGCTGCGTCGGAACCGACCGCCGGCTGGATGTGGCCCGCGTGGCCGACGTAATCGCCGCCCTGGAGCCCGACATCGTCGCCCTTCAGGAGCTGGATGTTGGTCGCATGCGCACTAATGGAGTCGATCAGGCCCACGAAATCGCGCGACGTCTGGAGATGGCTTTTCACTTCCACCCGGCCATGAAGGTCGAGGAGGAGCTCTATGGCGACGCCATCCTCACCCGCCATCCCGAGCGCAAGATCAAATCCGCCGCTCTGCCCGGCCATGAACGGGTGACTCAGCTGGAGCCCCGCGGGGCCCTATGGGTGTCTGTGGACCTGGAGGGCCAGGAGCTGCAGGTGTTCAACACTCATCTGGGGCTGGTGCCGCGGGAGCAACAGAATCAGGCCGCCGCCCTGGCGGGGCCGCAATGGCTGGGCCATCCTGATCGCCGGGGCCCGACCATCCTGCTGGGCGATTTCAATGTCACCTCGGCGTCCCAGGTCTACAGAACTCTGAGCGAACAGTTGCGGCCCGCCCGCCGGCACACCTCAAAGAAATCACCCTCGGCCACCTTCCCCTCAGTCTTTCCTGTTCTGCGGATCGACCACGTATTCGTCAGCGAGGAGGTGCGGGTGCTCGACATCTTCGCCCCCTATGACCCGACAACCCGGGTGGCCTCTGATCACCTGCCTCTGGTGATGGATTTCGAGCTGGCCTGAAGGGCGCGTTCTCGGCCCTCAGTGATCGCCTGGCTGAGCCGGCGGGAGGCCTCGTACAGGCGCTCCCGGCGACGGAAAATGCGCCAGGAGTCGGCGACATCTGCGGGGTCGCCGATGTGAAAGGTCGCGATCAGATTGCCGAGGGTGGTCATTTCCCGTGGCCCGAGGAGGCGCAGCCGCCGGTCCTCGTTCAGCGCCGAGATCGCAGCGCCAAGGCCGCCCCGCTCCTGCCGGGCCTTGGTCACCGCGTCGCCCGTGCAGCCCATATAATGCCCAACCAGCCGGTCGCGCAGGGCGCTGATGGCCGTGCGGTCGTCTTCGTTCTGCGCCTCGATCGCCAGCTCGCATTCGGTGTCGAAACCGCCAGAGCGGTTGTTGAGATTGGCCGAGCCCACCCTGGCCAGGCGATCATCAATGATGGTCACCTTGGAATGGACGATCACCTCCCGCCCTGACCGCGTGACGGGCCAGTAGGTGTGGAGGCGCCCAAAGACATCGGCCGCCCGGAGGCGCCACAGCATGTTGTTGCGCGCCCGGTCCATGGTCAGCTGATCGAACCAGCTTGGGCTGTAGCCCGTCGACACCAGCACCACCTCCGGTCCATCTGGCTCGGCGAGCCGCGCAGCCAGGGCCTCCGCGTAGATAGGCGAGGTGAAGTACTGGTTCTCCAGATAGATGATGTCCTTCGCCTCAAAGATTGAGGAGAGGGTCAGGCGACGGATCTCCTCGATCATACCGTCCCGCTTCCAGGACGGTTCGGTCCTGGCGATCGCCACCTGAATATCACGCATATGGGCCGGGACACGGCTGGGCCATGGATCAACGGAGGACGGGGCCGATTTGGGCACCACCTCGTCGGCTGAACGACGCCAGCGGGCGCGGAACAGGTCGCCCAGCGCGCTGGCCGCGGCGCCGTCGACCATCATCATCACCTCGTGCCGGGGCGGGTGATAGGCCTGATCCGGCATGATACGCCGCTCATCGTCGTCAAGATGGGCGGCGGTGTCCCAGCGATCGACGGAGATGTCGCCGCCGCCACAGATGGCGAGGGCGTCGTCCACCACCAGAACCTTCTGATGGTGGCAGGCGCCCAAGGGCACCGACTCGTCCAGCCGGAGCTGAACGGTGGTGCCGCGGAACCAGCGACGCGCGCGGTGCGGAAAGAAGTTCTGGCTGGCGCTGATCGGCAGAGCTGACTTCCAGATCAGCAGCCGGATGTCGAGCTCCGGCCGGCGCCTCGACAGCTCCACCAAGACGCGGCCGATCTCGTCGGGGTCGTCAGGGCCATCAAAGCCATCCGGCGCCAGCCGTGTCCGCGGATCGAACCCCCACCCCAGCAGATAGATCGACTTCTGCGCCTTGGGCAGGATTTCGGCCAGGGCGTTGAAATAGGCCTCGGTGTCCACGAGGAAGGCCGCCCGGCTCGCGTGTTCACGCCGCCAGCAGGTATCGCCTGGGGTGAGAATGCTCATCGCGTCCGATACGCCACTAGTCACGCCCTCTTCAAAGGAGGGACAAGGCAAGGTCCCCGACGCCCCCGGTCAGCTTGGCCTTGAGCCGCTGAGCATAGACGCTCAAGTTACGCCCAGGTTCCACGGCAAAAAAAGACGCGCCTCGGATTGAGGCGCGTCGAAGTCAGGCGACAGCTGGACGTTGTGGATCAGCTACGCGGCTGCGCGGCCGGCTTTTGAGCCTGGGTGGTCTGAGGCTCAGACATCAAGCTCTGGCAGGCGCCACTCAGCTCCGCCGACAGGCGGGCGACCCGCTGGGTGTTGGTGGTGCGCGCTTCTCGCGTGGCGCGTTTCAACTCCTCCTCGCCCTTGTGCAGCACGAAGGTCGTGCGCATGCGGCCCTCGGCGTCGATGAACGCCTGCAGAGCCTGCGTATCGACCTGACCCAGGCTCTCGGAAGAAGCCAGGCCCAAGCAACGATTAGCCTTCAGGTAGTCAGCATCACTGGCCTTGGCGTTAGCCGCACCGGCGGCGGCAAGACCGGAGAGCATGATAGCGACTGCAACGAACTTCATGGCGTCATTCCCTTGAAAATCAATAACGCCACCATGCTTTCTCGCGAGCACGCTATCAAATGAACTCTTGGCAATATTCAATTCAAATCCGTTACATCTCCGTCATGTTCGTTTATTACATAACTTTCATGTATAGCTGCGCAACCCCTCGCCCTGCTGGCGAACTGGATGACAGCGGCCTATTATTGACCCATGACCGCCTCGCCCCCCGCCCCCATCAAGACCCCCTGCATCAAGGTCTGCGTGATCGATGGAACCAGCGGGCTCTGCTTGGGCTGCTATCGCACCCTGAATGAGGTAGCCGGCTGGGCGCGCCTGCCGGCCGAAACGCGGGATAGCCTGATGGCCGAATTGCCGGGGCGGCGCAGCCAGATCGCCCCCGAAAAGCTCGCCATGTTCTGAACCGACGCCGCGCCCTTCGTGGGGGCCGGAGCGATTCACCGGATGCAAACCCGCAGGCCCTAGGGTGGCCTCACAACAAGGCCGAAACGGCCAATTGCCTTTGGTGAGGCGGGTGTCGACATGTTCAAGTTTGCTTTGATGACCCTTGTGGCCGCCGTCTCAGCCGTCGGTGCGGCTCAGACGGTGGTGGCGCTTGATCCCAGCCGCGGCGCCTCGGCGCTGGTGGCGACCCTGCGGGACGCCCCTCCCCCGGCGGCGGCAGGCCAGGCTGCGGCGATCAGCAAGGCCACCGACGGCCACTATTGGGCCGAGGCCGACGTCAATGGCGCCCGGGTGCGCTTCCTGGTCGATACTGGCGCCACCGCTGTCGCCCTCACGCTTCAGGACGCCCAGCGCCTGGGCTTCAATCCCAATGAACTGGACTACCGGCAGAAGGTGATGACCGCCTCCGGAGAGGCCCGCGCCGCAGTGGTGCAACTGGCCGCCGTTTCGGTGGCCGGCGCCCGGGTCGACAATGTCGACGCCCTGGTGATCGAAAAAGGCCTAGAAAGCTCCCTCCTGGGCATGAGCTATCTGGGCCGCCTCACCCGGTTTGAGGCAACCCGCACCTCCCTGATCCTGCGCCCCTGATGGCCAGGCTCGTCCTGCGCCCCATGGCGCCGGAAGACCTGCTCGCCGTCTTGACGCTGCAGGCCCAGGGCTATCCCGCCGCCCTCCACGATTCCGCAGGCGCATTTCTAAGCCGCATGTCTCTGTCGGCCGAGCTCAACCTGACGGCTTGGCGCGAAGGCGAGCTGGCGGGCTATCTGGTCAGTCACCCCTGGGGGGCCGGATCGCCGCCGCCGGTGGACGCGGTGCTGGACCCCGCGACCCCAGCCAACTGCTGGTATGTCCATGACCTGTCGGTGGCGCAGGCCGCCCGTGGCCTGGGTGTCGGGAGGATCTTGCTCTCCGCCGGGCGTGAGGCGGCGATGGCGCGGGGACTGACTCGTTCAGAGCTCATTGCGGTGGAGGGTGCGGCCCTCTTCTGGCGACGCCAGGGCTGGACCGCGCCCGCCACCATCGCCCCAGACCTCGCGTTGAAAGTGGCCGGCTATGGCCCCGCCGCGGTCTTCATGACCCGAGAGGACCTCACGACCCCCTAGGCGGCGTCCCGGGCCTCGCGGGCCTGGGTCACGGCGGCCAGGGCGGCGTCCACCACCTCGAGCCCGGCCCCGGGCTTCACCCCCTCCACCGTCAGGATCCGCCGCCAGGCTCGCGCGCCAGGCCGGCCGTGGAACAGACCCAGCATGTGCCGGCTCATGGCCGCCAGCGGAACGCCTTCAGCCAGACGCGCGGCGAGATAGGGCCGGTAGAGCTCGACGGCCATGGCGGAATCTATCACCTCGCCCTGGCCAAACACCGCAGCGTCCACGGCGCCGAGAGTTTCAGGCGTGTGATAGGCCGCCCGGCCGAGCATGACCCCGTCCGTCTGTTCGAGGTGGGCCGCGACGGCGTTCAGATCAGGCACCCCGCCATTGAGGACGACGGTCAGGTCGGGCCGCTCACGCTTGAGCCGATAGACCAGATCGTAGTCGAGAGGCGGCACGTCCCGGTTCTCCTTGGGCGACAGCCCCTTGAGCCAGGCCTTGCGGGCATGGACCACGAAGGTGCGCACGCCCGCCTGGGCGCAGAGATCCACCAGGGTGAACAGGCTCTCTTCCGGGTCCTGGTCGTCGACGCCGATGCGGCATTTGACCGTGGCGGGCACGTCGGCGGCCGCGGCGATCGCGGCCATGCACTCGGCCACAAGGGCCGGCTCGCGCATCAGGCAGGCGCCGAACCGGCCGCTCTGCACCCGGTCAGAGGGACAGCCCACATTGAGATTGATCTCGTCATAGCCAAGGTCAGCCCCGATCCTGGCAGCCGCCGCCAGGTCGGCCTGATCAGACCCGCCCAACTGCAGGGCCACGGGATGCTCGCCCGCGTCATAGCCCAGCAGCCGCTCGCGATCCCCGTGCAGCACCGCCCCGGTGGTCACCATCTCAGTATAGAGCAGCGCCTGCTTCGACAGCACCCGATGCAGGCTCCGGCAATGCCGGTCCGTCCAGTCCATCATGGGTGCAATGGACAATCTATGTGCTTGAAATTGCGTCACTTTTCCCATACAAATCAACCGGTTCGGGGCTGACCGGCGTCCGCCTTCCTACGCTATTTTTCGACCCTTTTCGCCACGTTTCGACATCTCACTGCACCGGATTTGCACCCAAAATGGCATCGATCCGAAAACAGAAATCCGGCGCCTGGCGCGTCCAGGTCCGCCGCAAGGGACGAACCGTCAGCGAGACGTTCGTCCGCTACGACGACGCCAAGAAATGGGGCATCGACGCCGAGCGGCAAATCGATCGTGGCGAGACGCCGACGCTTTCCAAGGTCGGAAAGCTACAGACCTTCGGCGACCTGATCGATCTGCACATCGACGACATGAAGGATGTCGGCAAGCCGCCGGGGCGCTCGAAGGACGCCACGCTCGCGATGTTGAAGCGCCGCCTGGGCAGCCGGAACATGGTGGAGCTGGATCGCGAGCGCCTTCTGGCCTTCGGGCGCGAACGGGCGGCCGAAGGCGCTGGCCCAATGACCCTCAGCATCGATATCGGCATGATCAAGCTGATCCTGTCGCACGCCGCGGCGGTCCACGGCCTTCCGGTTCGGGTAGAGCCGGTCGATCTGGCGCGGATCGCGCTCAAGCGCCTCGGCCTCGTCGGCAAAGGGAAGGAGCGGGACCGGCGGCCGACCGATGAAGAGCTTGAAAAACTCTGCGCTCACTTCGACGGGAATCCTCGCCAGATCATCCCCATGAGCCGGATCATCAAGTTCGCGGTCGCCACTGCGATGCGCCAGGAAGAGATCTGCCGCGTCACCTGGAGCGACCTGAACACGCGGACCAAGATGCTGACGATCCGCGACCGCAAGGACCCCCGGGAGAAGCGGGGCAACGACCAGCGCATCCCCCTCCTCTCGGTGTCCGGCTTCGATGCGTTGGCGCTGATCGAGGAGCAGCGCGCAATCCGGGGCAACGAGGACGACCGCATCTTCCCCTATGCCCACAAGTCCGCGGGCACCGCTTTCACCCGGGCTTGCCAGGACCTGGAGATCGACGACCTCCACTTCCACGACCTACGCCACGAAGGCACCAGCCGGCTATTCGAGGCAGGGTTCGAAATCCAGCAGGTCGCGCTGGTCACAGGCCACAAGGATTGGAAGATGCTGCGACGGTACACACACCTTCGTCCGGAGGCGCTGCACGCGATAGCTGACAAGAAGGCGGCAGCTTAAGCCGGAATATCCGATCAGCACAGGTGCGGACGTTGGGATCAAGCCGGAGAACAGACATTCGCGGAGCGGTTCATCGGCTGCGCTTCGCGCACCCGATCGACTAGGCGCTTGCGAGGATCGTGAGCGGCATCCGCCAGGTCTCCATGAGATACGACTCTGTCGCCGCGAACAGTTCCAGGTGTGGCTTCGCCGCCTTGGAGCGCGAGTAACCCGGCTGAACGATCGTCACGGAAAATTCCGGGCGCATTTCCCGCCACTGGCCGATGAGACCAATCAGCGTCGCCATGTTCCCTTGTTCGAATCGCGTGGCGCTCCCGCGTCGCTGGCGATCAGCCTCGCGTCGACGAAGATGATGCAAAAGCTCGTCGAAGCGCTCGGCCCAGCGCACGGATTTCTGCGCTTGGCCACACACCTCGTAGAGATCCTCAACCCGTGAGCCAGGCGCGGCCGCGGATGAGTATTTGCAATGGAACAGGTCGACGGTCAGTGTCCGGCCGGAGCGACGTAACGCTACGACATCAGCAACTTCGCCGGCGCCGTCGTCGTCAAAGATGACATCGTATGGCGCAGCGGTCCGTTTCAGCCGTTCAATTATGCGCCCCTGAATCGAATCGGCCCGTTTGTCTGCGCCCTGGGACTCACGCCGCAGATTCACTCCCGTCCAGTCAACCACCTCGATCTTGGCAGGATCGTATGGGGTGAAGTCATCGTCACGGCGAAGCACAAACAGCTCCGTCGCAACCAGCATGTCGCCGTCCGCGAAATACACGTGGGGCGGATCCTCCCTGAACACATCCAGGAGGGGCGTCTCCTTGCGTCCACGACGAACGATCACCTCGTCCCCGCCTACATGCGAATACGTGATGCCACCGCTCGCAACAGCCAGCGAGTAATCAGCGGAGCGAACACCATCCGTGACTCGGAACGTAATGGGTGCGGCCGGCGCGAACGCCGTGAGCTCGATCTCGCAGTTGAAAAAGGCCGCGGCATCGCCGCTACCAATCTCCAGAAAAATGCGATCCTCGACGTCGTAAAGGAAGCGCTCAGGCCACGCGATGGCGATGGGAATCTTGTCCGCAGGCATCGCTGTGATGCGCTTGGGGCGAACGATATTCCTGAGAATAGATTCACTCGTGATGTTTTCGTTGAGGAGTTTAGCGCCCAAGGCGTGGCACCAATCGATCCATTCCGAAAAACTGTTGGTGCTCTGGTAGGACCAGATCTTGCCCTTCGCGGAACAGCCGATGGTTTCCTTGGACGGCGTCGAGCCTACTACGGCGCCGTTCTCGTCATGATCCTCAATGTCTACATAGCCCTGCCCGAACAGGTTCGTCTTCGTTCGTGACCGGTTGCCTGCGAGCGTGTCCAGTGGATCAGCGATATCGGAGCCCATAAACTGGGAATAGCGAACCGGCTTTCGCTGCGTTTCGCTCAGTCCGAGGTTCATCAGGACCAGCCGGCGGAACCCATGCAGGACTCTGAACACGTCCTCACCGCGTATGAGTTCGACATCAGAACCAGCCAAGCGCTTGGCAAGATCGAGATGGAGGTCACCGAGCTTTGAGCTGTTGATGAACAATAGCTCCTGGTCGGCGTCCCAGTGAGCCATCACAAGATTGAACTCAACGTTCCGTGCCGACTTCACCGACGTCCAGCGGAGGCGCTCCTCATCGCGGCGCACGAAAATGACTAGCCGCCCCTCTGCGTTGACCACGGGGGGCTCAACGATCGTGGAGCCGAGCTCTGTAGTCAGCGCGGCCGCCTCCGGCGTCCACTCAGTGCACTTTGTTCGGTACACCACGGTGCTGAACCGCGGCTCTAGTGTCTCTAAGGGGAAGGTCTCGGGTGGATGGGCGAAGCCCGCGAACAAATCCTCCCGGCGGCGCTCGCGCTCGGTTCGGCTGTGGCCAATCACCGAGAGGATCTGGTTCCAATCAGCGTCCTCAGCGTACAGCGCCTTCAGGTTCTGATTCATGTCGTCGATGGTTACGTTGGCGATGACCGTCGCTGTGCCAAGATCGCTTCGCGCTCGGGTGAATCGGCCTACGAATTGGAGCGTGACCGCCTCGCTGCGGTGCTTGTCGTGAAGCGCCGCGATTTTGAGGTCAGGAAGATCGAACCCCTCCCCAAGCATATCAACACAAACAATCACGCGGGATCGGCCAGCCCTCAATTCGTTCAACGCTGAAGCCCGTTGTGAGGGTGACATCTTATTGTGGATAAGCTGAGGTCGGTATTCAGGAAGCTTCGCCGTGTAAGCGGCATGAAGCTCTTCTGCTCGATCGACACTGTTGGTCCGCGCCATGACCAGATGGTTGAACCCGCGAGCAAGGTCTTCCTCCAATTGGGCACCCACGCCATCAATGATCTGACGGTCCGCGTCACGGACATCCAACCCATGAACTGGCACGTACTTGATGGCCGTGAAGAGTTGGTCCTGCTGCGCGCGCCGAAGCGGATAGACGTAAATGAACTTGCCATCCACGCGACGGCCGTCGTTTCGAAACGGCGTCGCGGTGAACTGGAGGACGGTCCGCTGCGCAAAATGGAGCTTGAAGTCCCGCCAGGTCCTGGCGCCGATGTGGTGAGCCTCGTCGACGAAGAGATGGCTCATCAGCTCGGCCAAGTGGGCTTGGAGCTCCACTGACATACCGGACAGCACCTGCATCGTGGCGACGATGACGTTGCTCTCGGCAACCAAGGCATCCAGATCTTCGACCGTCTTCAGCCCCCGCGACAGCAAAGCTACGGACGGGTGGGTGGCGTCCGCGGAGAGACAGCCAGAGGTTTTCAGCACCCCAAGCTGCATGAATTTCTCGGCGATCTGCCGGCGGAGGGGGTCGGTAGGAACGATGATGAGGAGCCGTCGGATTCGTTCGGAGACCAACAGCGAGACCATGGTGTCGGTCTTGCCGGCGCCGGTTGGGAGCACCAGGGTCGCTGGGAGAGTCGAAACGCTCCAGTGAGCTTTGGTGGCGTAGATCGCGCCCATCTGGGGAGGGCGCAGTCCACGTCGCACCTGCCGCTCGCCATCGAAGTCCTCAGCCAGGAGTTGAAGCTGGTCTTTCCACCCCAGTGCGATGGCATTTGTCGCCTGCGCGACTTGAGCGCTGTCTCCAGTGCCGGGCTTCCTCGGCCTTGGAAGGATCCAGCTGCCCTTGCCCGAATTGAGCTGCTCGACAACGGCTCCTATGGAAGAGATGTCTTCCACCCTCAGAACAGCTGAGCACCCCTGTAGTGAGGTAGTGTCGCGGTCCACGATCGCGAAAGTGAAGCCGTCGGCCGACGTGCAACGGAAGCTTCGACCATGGGTCGAGGTGTGCTCGGAAGCCGCCACTTCGAGCGTCCGCTCAGTCTCCGCCAGACGACGAACGAGGTTGCCTGAGAGCCGGCCAAAGACAGCGACTCGCTCTGGCAATCGAAGGACGGCTCTGGTCGAGAATAGATCGAACATGGTGCGGACCGAATCAAACGAGTGACCATGATAGGCCCTTAGTCCAGCTAGCGCTGATTGGGCCGAGGTAAGCGTTGCCCGTTCGATGAGTTAGCGGCTCTTTTAGGTTCAGGTAGGTGCCGGAAAGCAATCGAAACCGAACTTCGGCTTGCGGTCACAAGGAGCATTTAGGGAGCGTCCGCCTTGGTCGTTCGGTTCTTGGCCGTCCCTTTTGCAACCGAAAGTACGCCGTCCTACGACGCCGCCTCGCCAGCCCTAGCGCGCCTCTGACCAGCTGTTCACATGCCCTCCTGTGAGGAGGTCCACATGCGGACAATCGCGATCATCAGCCAGAAAGGCGGGGCCGGTAAAACCACCCTCGCCGTCCACCTGGCCGCCGCAGCCGCGGCCGAGAGGGTTACGCTCATTGTGGACACGGACCCGCAGGCGACCGCCAGCCGGTGGGGTGAATGGCGCGGCGGCACCGATCCGGAGATCATCGACTGTGGGGCGCCCTCGCTGCTGGCGGGCAAGCTAAGCAAGGCGGCGGAACTGGGCGCAGAGTTGGCGGTCATCGACACGCCGCCCCATGCCGACGCGATGGCGCGGCAGGCGGCGCGTCTCGCGGACCTGATCTTGATCCCCTGCCGCCCGAAGGCGTTCGACCTCGCCGCGATAGAGGCTACCGCGGAACTGGTGAAGGCCAGCGATAAGCCGGCTTTCGTGGTCTTGATGGCTGGCCCCCCTAGGGCCCCACTGATCTACAAGGAGGCCGCCGAGGTAGTCGAAGGCCCCTTCGGCCTCCGGCTTGCCCCGGTCATGCTGCCGGAGCGGGCCGCCTTCCACCACAGCACGGCCCAAGGAAAAACGGCCGAAGAGTTCAATCGTGGCGGCAAGGCCGCCGGCGAGATCGGCGCGCTCTGGGCCTGGACGCGAGGACAACTGGGCATGTCCGCACGTGAACCTGTTCACACGCTGGCGCCGGTCGCATGAGCCGGTTCGCCGCGATCAAGTCCGAGAAGGCCAAGCTGGCGCAGCCTGCGGCGCCGGCTGGCGACCCTTCAGAGGCGCCAACCGCGTCCGCCAAGCCGCCAGCTAGGATCGGAAAGAAGGCGGTGAGCGGCTATTTCAGTCCGGAGACGAGCCGAGGATTGCATCTGCTGGCGCTTGAACAAGGGACGAGCCTGCAGTCCCTGATGGGCGAGGCCTTTGACGATCTGATGCGAAAGTACGGCAAGCACCCCTTCGGCGAACGCTAAGGGCCGCCGCCGACGGGCGCCCGCATCAGCCGAAGGCGCGAGACTCTTGCGGCCGGGCTGGCAGGACGCGGCCTTGGCCAGGGTCAGAGGTCGAGCTCTTGGCCCCGCGATCCGCCCAGCTCTGCAGGTCATCGATGGCGTAGACCACCCGTCCGCCGATTTTCCGATAGGTGGGCCCCGTCCCATAGGTTCGATGCTTCTCGAGCGTGCGGCCCGACAGGCCGAGGAAACGCCCTGCTTCCGAGGTCCGGAGCAGGCGGGGCGGCATGGGAGCGCCTTCGAACATCGCAAATCCTCCTGGCCGTCCGATCAGGGTTCGCAACTGCGCGAAGCTAGAACGGCATGCGACTCACCTATCCAGGCGTGGCCTAGGCGGGAAAGGCGTAAGTCTACCCGCCGTCGAGGGTGGGGGGCGCTAGCTGCGGGCGAACGCCAGGAGGGGCGCGATGTCGTGGGCGTCGGCGGCCTGCAGCGCCCGGACATAGTCCCGGCGGGTTTGGGCCGCTTCCACCAGATTCGCCCGACCCCAGCTGAATCGCTGTCCGCCAAGTTGTCTGATCAGCAGGTCGGCGGCCAAGCGCGCGTGACGTCCATTGCCGTTCGGGAACGGATGGATGGCGACAAGGCGATGGTGGAAGCGCACCGCGATCTCGTCAGGCGTGAAGGTCTGGTGCTCGATCCAGTAGCGGACGTCGCCAACCAGGGCGTGGAGATCCACAGCGATCTGGTGCGGCGCGACGCCGATGTTGAGCTCAGTGGTCCGCTGGGCGCCGGCCCATCGCCAGACCCTCCGCAGCATGCGGCGATGCAGGGCCATCAGGAAGTCGACGTCCACGACATCGCCGCGCTTGCGGGAAAACGCCCAGCGGTCGGCCTCGGCGATGTTCTCCTGCTCGGCCTCGTTCAGTTCGGCCCGCGTCGTGATGTAGGTCGGCAGCAGACCCTGGCGCCCCTCAGGCGTGAGCGGCGTGTTGGCCTCATCGTCCGCCTCGAAGAGCGGGTCGGTCACGCGGGCTCGTCCCACAGGCGGTGCAGGTTGCCGCGCAGCAGTTGGTCGATGAGCACCTCGCGCTGTCGCCGCTGATCTCCTGCCGTGAGCGCCTGGTTCTCCAGGCGCATGGTGTGGCCGACGCTCTCAAGTTGCTCGTCGGCCTTGGCCTCCGCGCGCTCCCGGAGCATCTCGACGAGCGGCCGGTTCGGCACCATGACGTAGACCAGTTGGCAATCCAGCGCCTCGGCGGCGCGCCGCAGGCTTGCCAGGGTGACGGTCTCATCCACCTCGCCCTTTTCCAGCGCCACAACGCGCGGCTGGCTTACGCCGAGACGTCTAGCGAACTGCTTGGTGGTCAGGCCAAGGGCATCGCGAATGGCGCGGAGCCATCCGCGAGGCGGCCTGGCGACCGACCAGTTGCGCACCAGGGTAAGCCGCATATCAAGCGCTCGGGCTGCTCTGTCGGTCGCAGGCATGATAACCTCACCATTATCGAATGAGGGCCATTCTATAATCTATAGATGATCAAAAAACAAACACGCAATAACCTATGGGTTATCCGAACCCGCAGCTCCGATCACCCATGGGTTATCGCGCCCGCTCGCGGTCGTCGCCAAGAGGGCGACCCCGCATCGCTTCATTCGCCGCGCGGAGTTCCCGCGCCAACGCGAGGCGCTGGGTATCGGGCTGCGGCATGCTCCGAACGAACACCGCCACCTTTGCGCCGAGGGCTCGATCCGCCGGATCGCCTGATCGGCCAAGCAGTCTGGCCTGTGTAAGATACAGCTCGCGTATAGCCTCTTGCCGGGCGACGATCCTCTGCTCCCAGGGGGTCCGCTCAGTCCGTCCCTGGAAGGCGGCACCCGCCGCCTCACGATAAGCCGACCGGCGGACGCGCCCCATGGGCCCCTCCCCCGCCACTTCCCGGTCTCGGATCTTCCGCAGCGATGTCCGCTCCGCCTTGCGGCTGACGCCGCGCGCGCGTCTCGGCGTGGCCTCAGCTTCGACGCCGCGGTCGCGAAGCGCCTGCGCGAACGTCTGGCGCCAGAGTTCCAGGTCGGCCTTCTTCGGATTGAGCCGCTCGCCCGCGTGGCCACGCGAACAGATGGACAGGTGAACATGTGGACGTGGCGTGTCGGTATGCAGTGTGAACACGTAGTCATGCCGACCTGCGAACATGTCAGCCGCAAAGGATCGGGCGGCGTCCCGCACTGCGATCTCGCTCGTACCAGCCGGCATGGATAGGATGACGGAGTGGCTGACCGGCGAGTCCTTGCGGCGGGATCTGTCAGCGAGCGCCGCCCCGACCCATTCGTCCGCCAGATCCGCAACGTCGCGGCGGCTGACGATCAGGGCGCCATCGGCGCCCTCAAGCTCCAGCTGGCCGTTGCGCGAGATGTATTCCAGGTGCGCACGAAGATGAGCGCCGTCCCGCGTCCGGCCGGTGACCTTGACCATCACCTCGGGCGTACGGGTGGCGATCCGCTCCAGACGCGCCCGGGCGCCCCCGCTCGAAGCCGTCAGGGGCCGCAGCACGGTGCGCGGCCGCACGATCCGCTGCCGGACAGGCGGACGCCAGACATCCTCGAAACCCTGGACTATCTGGAAGTCGGTCATGGCTCGGCCGCCCAGTAGGCAAGATTGCCCTCGAACGCCTCGCGCAGTGTGAACATGTGCGCACGTAGTTCTGTCCTCAGAGCGTCGAGATAGGCGACCTCCAGCTCGAGCACTTTGCCCTCCATGACGGCGGTGTTCAGGGCCCGGGCGATCTGGTTCACGTTCACGCCGATCCGCCGCACCTCGCCCTGGATCGCCAGTAGCGCGACCGTCTGGTCACGCGGAAAGGTCGGCTTGCCATGGAGGCGGTGGCGGATGAGCGCGGCCACCCAGCCATTCGGGGTGAGCGCCATGCCAGCCGCCTCGCGCGCCAGGCCCTCCCCGTCCTCGGCCGTAAGGCGAACCGTCAGCTTGAGGGGACGTGTCGGAAGCCGCTCGCCTGGCGCTGGTGGCCCGGCCGCCGCCTGGTCCATCAGGCGGCGCAAGGTCGGCGCACGACCACCCTGCCCGCCGGCGGCGGCATCGAACCGGGCCAGCAAATCGTCGGGGACCCGAAGACTGAGATTGGCCACCGGGCCGCTCCACGTAGTGATCCGCCGCCGCGAAGGCTATCCTGCCATAGACAGCGACGAACTCAGACTGGCCCCTCCCCTCGGCGCGCGCGATGCGTAAGCCTACGCCCCGCACGCGCTCGCCCGCCGCCCCTTCGGGTCGCCCCAGCCGGGCCAGAACCACACGATTGAAGCCGGCGTCAGCTCCTGAACAACTCTGGCATATCCGCTTTGAGCTTCGCCGCTAGGTGATGGTCCGGGAAGCGCGTGATTGCGGCGTTCCAGATACGCGAAGCCTCAGCTTCGTTGCCCGCATTCCAGTGCGTCCCGCCGAGATTGAACATCGCAAGGTCGTAGTCGGGGTCGAGGTCGAGCGCCTTGCTATAGGCGGCGATCGCATCGTCCGGACGCTTCAGCCCGGCATAGGTCACGCCAAGCTGGAACCAACTGGGCGCGTCGGGCTGCAGGGTCTCGGCTTGCTCGATGAGCAGGGGCAAGCTTTCGGCGAACCGGTCCTGGAACACGAGCGCTGTCCCCAGGCAGTAGCCGTAGTGACCGCCATCCAGGTCAAAGGCCTTTCGGAAACAGCGCTCGGCCTCAGCCCAGTCCCCATCGTCCTGCGCCCAGTGGCCCAGCCGGTCCCAAAGGAGCGCCGCCTCCTCACCCGGAACATGACCAATGTACCGATCGAACTCTTCACAAAACGCCGCGTACGTCGCGCCGATGTCGCGGCCTTGGCTCCGCAGGTAGAGGCGCGACAGAAGCAACTCGCGATAACCGGCTGAGTGGTCCGGAAACTCGCGGATGTACCGAGGCCAAAAGTCTGCCGCCTGGACGGCATTCTCCGGCGTCCCCCGTCCAAAGACGGCGACGAGGCGGGCGCACCAAGGCCATATCCAAGGCTCGGCTTCAGCCTGAGTCAGCAGCTGATTGATCTCCCGGAACGCGGCTCGACCGTCGTCGAGATTGAAGAGCGCGTTGGCCCGCCAGCCCGCCACGCCAGAAGCGTGACCGTACCTGCGCTCCACGAAGATCACCCGGTCGAAATGCGCCACGGCCTCGGCATAGCGCTCACCGCGAAGATGATGGTGGCCCATAGCCGCATGGGCTTCGGGTAGGTCCGGTATCAATCGCAGCGCCTCGCGATAGTGCTCGACCGCGGAAGCTTCGTCTCCCAGCCGTTCGAAGCTCGTGCCGAGGTTCTTCAGGATTTGCGCGGCGAGGTTCGGCATTTGCGGCAAAGCTGGATCGCTAAGGGCCCGCAGATAAGCTTCCTTTGCCGCGCCTTCATCGCCCAAGGCCGAGTGCGCGTTGCCGATCGTGTAGTGCAGGCTCGACGGCTGGTAGAGTCCGCCTGTGAGCTTTGCCTCGAAATAGCTGATCGCATCTCGGATCCGCTCGGGGAAGCGGCTCGTGCGGTCCATGCCAAGGTTGATTTCCGCCATGTAGCCCGGGCCGAAGGCGTCACTTTGTGAGCCGAGGACCGCAGCGAACGCATCGAAACTCGCACTGATCATCACTTCGGCCGCACGCTCATAGAGCATCGCGAGGGTCTGCGCGGCGAGCGCGGGGTCCTCCGGAACGTGGACGGCGGTGGGAGCGTGAAGGACCGTCGCAGGCGCGCCTACTTGTCCGATGCGGCGGTCGCGGGAAGTGCGCGCATCGCTTCTGGCCAGGCGGGCCAGCCGGACAAGACGCTCCACCGACAGCGGCTCGCTGAAACCGATGGTCAGCGTCTGCTGCTCGGTCCAGGCCCTGCCCTCATGTTCGTATTGGGTTAGGACGCTCTCGACCGTGCGGACAAACAGGCTGCGCGTCGGGGCGTGGAAGCAGACGTAGAGGCTGTACGGCTGCATCAAGAGATAGTTGAGATTGGCGCGGCTGACCTCAACGCTGATCGAGCCGTCGGTGTTCAGCGACCGCTCGGTCCCCTTGAGCTGGACGTGTACCCGCACATTTGTGGCACGGCCGCCCTCTTCCACTTCGATCTGGCAATCGACTCCATAGTCCCGGCGATCTGTCGCCTGAAGAATGAACGCGCCGCTTTCGTTGAGGCGCGCGTGAAAGGCGGCGACCGCTCGGTCTTCGAGCGCGTGCGTCGCGGCGCGATTCGGCAAGTCATCGAAGTGCGTCATCGGCCCTCACCAAGAATGGGGATGTCCTCGATCCGCTTGATTCCCCCCAGCGCCATCTTGATCCCGTCAGTAGGCGTTGTCGGGGGCGTAGCCCTTCCAATCCTCGGAACCGTCGTAGGACAGCGACCCCTGCGCGACACCGCTGGCCAGCCAAAGTTGGTCGAACGCAGGGCGCAGAAAGGCTCCAGCTCTGCCTCCTTCAGGGACCAGCGCAGCGTTCAGCGCCAAGCTCTGGACCTGAAAGCGCCCGCTGCCTGGCGCTCCGGAGAGCTCGACCTCCTCAAGGCCGTAGAGGTGGGTCACCACAGCGAAGGGTCCAGCCAGCCCCAGGGCGGTCAATAGCGCGATGCTCCGATCCGCAAGAGTCACCAAGCGCTTCTCGATGTGGAAGCCATTCACGACGATCGTGGGATCATCATCGACGCGGCGGCCGAGGGTGAACACCTGCTCGACGACACCAGGCCGCAACAGTCGGGCGAACCAGTCCGACTCGGGATTGGGCTTGTCGGGAATGGCGCGCGCCCGTGCCTTCGCCCACCACTGGGTGTGATCCTGGCCGGTAAGCGTCGTGACCTCATTCGTAGGGAAGAGTAGATGGCGCGCAGCCTGCACCGCTTTGAGATCTAGGTTTGTCGCACCAAGCGCCGCGGCCGGAGCGACGCAGAGCCATGACGCGGGCTCGGATACGATGGCGGGCGGATTATTGGCGAACCTGGAATTTAGCGTCTGGATGGCACGGGCGTGGAGCGGCGGTAACAGGTCGGGGGGCGGCGGCCGCGTGGCGATTATGTCGTCGGCGATGACGTTCAGGCCCAGCTCAAGACGCGCCGACAGCTTATCGCGAGCGTCACGGCGAGCCTTGTCAGGCTTCTCGCTCGCCAGCTCGTAGTCTGCGGGAAACCGATGATGGTTTAGGTCGAACGGGAGGTCCTTTGGCGGCCCGAAGGCTGTGTTCATGGCCAAGAGAATCCGCTCCCAACCCTTGGCCATCAGCGCGTATCCGTATTCGGCCATGACATTGGGGTTCGGGACCAGTTTTCCCTCGGCCGTTCGCGCCACGATCGAGACGTCGCCGACGAAGACATCACAGACTTCAATCTTCTTGAGGATGGTGGCGTTCACGGGAGGGCTCCCCGGAATGCCCTGCGTGTCGGAGTCGATGATGACCTCAATCCCGCGAGCCGCCCTGATGCGGGAGGCCGCCGCCTCCAGCGCGCCGCGAATGAACTCCTTCCCAAGTTTGGGCGGATGATCGCTTTGCCAGGAATAGAAGACCTTGAGTTGCATTTCTCCGGTGTAGGAGGCTCGTGGCAATGGTCAAGCTGCGACGGCCTGAGGAGAAAGGCGCAAATGTCCAACCTGCCCTGGCGCCAACACACCGCTCGCTTTCAGGACCGCGTCCTGATGCTTGGCGCGACCACTTTCGATTTTCTGCACCCATTCCTGGATGACCTTCCGGCCTGGCCAATCTCGACGGAGCTGAGCGACAGGGCGGCGCTTAAGTTTCAGGTCTGCCTCGTCACCATTGGCAGCCTTCGCTCGGCGCGCGAGGTGGCGTTTTCGGGCTCGAAGCTCTGGCTTCAAGGCCACTTCCTCCTCGCCGCCACCGGTTTTCGGATGCTCCAGGAGCTATACGGGCAGCTATGCTGGCTGGAGCAAAAGGTCTTGCGGCCGACAGAGGCCGGAGACCTCGGCGTGGCCCATAGCCGCGCCGTCAAGGCCATCTTCGGATCGAACACGGCGATCCCGCATGTGCGCGGCGGGCTCGGGCCACACCCGCTGGTCAACGTCATGGACTTCATTCGGGCCGGCGAGGCCGCCACACCGGGTGTCCTAGAGGACTACAAAGTCCTCTGCGACAGCGCGCACCCGAGCTACATGCTGCAAAGCTGGCTGCTCTTTGCGGGGCCTGATCACGACAATTGGACCAACCCGACCTTTGCGCTTCAAGCCGACGCTCTCCTGGACCGGATCGTGGTTGCTGGGGAGACTTCGATCAAGGGGATCGGGATCGTTGCGAGAGACCTCATGACCCGCTGCGTCCCGGAAGTCCGCAGCGAGGCAGCTTCCGAAGTAAACTGAGGCGGACGCCGAAGCGCCCGCCTCGAACCCCGTTAGGCGGCAATCACCCGTGCTTGCCGCTGATGCAGGAAGTCCGCCGCCCGTTGCGCATGGGCGGCAGCGGTGAAGATGAACCGCCGGTCGTCCTTCAGCACCTGCAGCCAATTGGCGATGTAGCTGGCGTGATCGGGCCGAGGCTCAAGCTCAAGGCTAAGATCGGCGCAGAGGAAAGCTGCGCCCAGCTCCGCGACCAGCTCTTCACGAGCGTAACCCTCGTCGCCCCAGCGGCTGCGGCCGAAGTCTCGATCCAGGCGCGTTGGATGCCGGGTCCAGTGCGTGCATTCGTGGGCCAGGGTCGCGTAGTAGGCCTCCGGGTCCTCGAAGCACTCGAAGGGGGGCATCTGCACGTGGTCAGGTCCCATGGCGTAGTAGGCCTGGGCGCCGCCGTGGCGGATATCGGCGCCGGTGGCGGCGAAGAAGGCCTCGGCGTGGTCGATCCGCTGCGCGGCGTAGAGCTTGGGTTCGGTCACGGCATGGAAGTGCGCGGGCAGGCCCTCGACCTGATCGAGGTTGAAGACGGTGTACGCCTTGAGGAACGGGATCTGACGCTCGACGTCCTGGCCGTCATCGCCGGGCTCGGTGCAGGTGATCCGGTTGGCGTAGACCACCGTGGCGCCGTGCTCGCCCTTGCGGACGTGGCCACCCAGAGCCAGGGCTTGCCGGAAGGTGATCCAGATCGGCGCCGTGTAGCCTCGGGCGACGGATTCGGCCCAGAGCAGAATGACATTGATGCCGCTGTAAGGCTCGCCAGTGGAGCGAAGCGGTCGGCTGATCTTCCCGGCTAGGTGCTCGGCGGACCAGGGCTTGGTCCAAGGGCGGACGCCGTTTTCGAGATCGGCGACGATGGCGTTGGTGACCCGGCTGTAGAGGTCTTGCCTGGGTTCGGGGCGTGAGGTCTCGGATGCGCGCAACATGGCGCCCTCCTGTCGAATGAGTTTTTGGGGGAGCGGCGCCCCGCCGGGTGCGGCGGGGCGCTCTGCGGGTGGGTCAGTCGGCCTGGCGGCTGCGCGACCAGATCAGGCTGTAGCCCTCGTCGGCGTCGACCAGGCTGGCGTAGATCGGAGCGTGGAAGCTCGGGTCGTCCAGCTTGACCGAGAGGTAGTCCCGGTCCTCGCGGGAGGTCTTCTTCCAGGCGGCGCCAAACTCGGTCTGGCCGGAGAAGATGCGGAAGTCGGGGGCCTGATCGTTGGTCTTCTCGACCTTGCGGAGGGTGGCCGCCTTTACGTTGAGGGTCAGGGTCTTGATCGCGCCGTTGTAGTTGCCAGCGTCGTCCTTGGTGAAGGTGCCGATGGTCGCCATGGTGAAGTCTCCTGAGGTTCTTCGGACCGCGCCCATCGCGGCCTCGATGGCGGTCTCCAGGACGAGGGGCGCTGGGCGATGCAGCCGCAGGCCCGCAGCGCAGCGGAGGACGGCGAGCGCCGACTTGTTTGTTGGGCGAGGAATGACGCCGTAGGCGTCAGGGGAAAGAAGTCGGCGACGCCGTTGCGTCGACCAGCGGGGCCGGCACGGCCCGAACCCCTCGGCTTTCTTGCGCCAAGAGAGGCGGCATGGGTCGGTCTGACACATCGCGGAGGACGGCGTGGCGACCACGCCGCCGTTCAAACGACGCCTGCCCACTGACAAGAGAAAGGCCGCACGCCTGACGACGCGCGGCCCTCCATGAAGTCTAGGTCGGGACCGCTGACGCGGCCCCAGTTCTATGCAGCCGCCCGGGCCTCCGCCGCAGCCGCTGGATCAACCGTCTCCGTCGCCGGGATCGGCGCTCGCAACAGGCTCGGCAACCAGCCCCTGCCCGCAAGCAACGCCTCGGCCTCCGACGCCATATCGGGCTTCTTCAGGCCCTCGATCCGCGCCGCCGCCTCTTCCGACACCGCCTCCCGCACGGCCTCGCCGATCCTGGCCTTGGTGACCCGACCGAGATAACTGCCGACCGTGGGCGACCAGTAGCTGCTCATGTCCAGCTCAACGGCTTGCGCCAGCTGATCTGCATGGCCCCACGCCGCCGGCTTGCGGTCGAACGGCGCCCGCACGGCATTGACCGTCAGGCTCGCGCTATGCGCCAGAAGGTCCAGCAGGTCGCTCGCGCCCAAGGCCTGCACGAAGGCCCACAGGTCTCCCGCCTCCTTTGGCAGACGCACCGCCCAGCGCTCATGGCGCTCCGCGATGCTGCGTCCGGCGCGGGTCTCGTCGATGCCCGGCGCATGGCCGTCGAGGTAGGCGGACGAGCCCTTGATCTCCATGCACGAAGCACGGTCGTGGGGTGGGTAGAACGCGGACAGCGCCAAGCTGTGAACGACGGCGCTCAGCGCCACGGTCGGCTGCGCGGCCAGGGCGTCCCGCAGCGCCAGGGTGCGGTGAGCCGTAAGGTCCAGAACCAGCCGCTCTGACAAAGGGGCGCCCGCATCTTCCTCCGCCTCTTCGGCCCCGTTCGCCTCGGCGGAGCCGCCCTCCCCGCCGCGTTCCGCCCCGCCGACAGCTTCGCCATCGGCCTCCACCTCCGTTGCGGGCTCGGGCGCCGGGACGTCGTCGGGCCGGATCAAGCCCCGCTCGACTCGGGCGACACCGTCCTGACCGAGGATGACAAACACCCCGCCCCGCGCGATTTCGTCGGGGTCGAAGGCGGCGCCATCGCCGAAGGCCTCAAGCGCAGCATCGATCTCGGCGAACCGGGCCTCGATCTCAGGCGGAAGCGTCTCGACCGCATCCCACTCGCTGACCAGGGCGTCATATTCCTCGGACAGCGCCGACATGCGGGCCGTCTCTTCCTCCGGGCGCTCAACGGGGTGCGGATAGACGCGGGCAAGGCCAAGCGCCCGGGGATAGTCGATGTGGGCCTCGGCCCATTTCCATCCCTCCGCGTCCCGCACCGCCTGGGCAATCCCGGCCAGCTTCGCGGCGGCGAGCCCGTCCAGCAAGGCCGGGTCCTCGAACCAGCCGCCGCCGTCTTCGGTGAACAGGTCGCGCAGGATGGTCCCGCCCGCCTCGCCGTAGGCCTCGGCGCCGACGAAGACCGCCCGCCGGTCCGTCGCCATGACCTTGGCCTCGGTCATGGTGCGGCGGATCAGGTACGGCGGGCGATCCGGCCCGAGGTGGTCGAACACCTGCTCCTGGCGCGCGTGATCCTCGCTGACCGCATAGGCCATCATCTGGTCCAGGGTCAGGTCGCCCGCGCGGTAGCGCTCCATCAGCACAGGGCTGACCGCGCCCAGCCGCAGCCGCTGGCGCACGACTTGGACGCCGACGCCGAACCGGGCGCCCACCTCCTCCGCGGATAGGCCGCGCTCGTCGGCAAGCCGCCGGAAGGCTTCGAACTCGTCCGCCGGGTGCATGCGAAAGCGCGTGACGTTCTCGTCCAGGCTGATCTCGTGCGGATCGTTCGACAGGTCCACCACGCAGCGCACCGGCTCGGTCTTCTTGATCTGCTTGCGCTGGGCGAGGAGCCGCAAGGCCAAGCGGCGGCCCTCGCCGATGGTCACCAGATAGGAGCCGGTCGCGGCTCCGTCCTCGCCGGTCTCGGGCTCCACTACCGGCGCCTGTAAGACCCCCTTGGCCGCGATGCTGGCGGCCAGGGTCTCGATGTCGGCCGCCGCGTGGGGCGTGCGCCGCGCGTTGCGCGGCGACTTCTTCAGCTTGTTGAGCGGCACCTCGATGATGTCGCCGTCCTGGTGAACGATGTTGGTTTGTTCGGTCATGGCTAAGCTCCTTGGGGCTTGGGTGCAGGCGCAAGGCGCGCCTGCAGCCCTGCCCGTCGGCGAGACCGGGGGTGCAAACGGAGGGGCGGCTTCGCGGGGAACCGGCTGCAGGGCTGTCACTGCCCTGCTCTATGCCGGCCCGTCCCAGCCCGAAGCTGGGCGGAAGCGGCTCCGAAGTGCGCCTGGGGCGGAGCCCCAAGCCACGGCCGCGCGCCAGCGCGGCGCCAAGAAGAAGGCTGCAAGGAGCCTGCGCGACCCGACAACGAGAGGGGGCGCTGCATGGCGGGAAGCGCCGTCGAGCGGCCGGCGGCGCGCGCCGCGCGCCCCGCAGGGGCGGACCCGTAGGAGCCGCGGCACGCGGCGGGACCGAGCACGCCCGCCGGCCGCTCACCGTTCAACCGGGGGCGTTGCGGGGGTCTCCCCGCTGGAAGGGGTCGCCCGAGACGTCACGCGGCTCGGGCGTAGGGGAAAGCTTTCCCCAACTGCCGGATTAGATCGCGGAAAGGTTGCAGACAGCGACAAGAAGTGCGCGCTCCCCTATGAAGAAGACGGGGGAAAAGATGGTCGGTTTTCCAAACTGGTGCGATCAAGCCGTAGAGGCCGTCGGGGTACATGCCCTGCACGTCGTCTCTGCTCGTCCGGCGGACGTTCCTCACGGGTGTGCGGCCGTCGCTGCGGTCGTTCCCGGGCACTACGCCGCCGAAGAGCAGGTCGCGCGCATTCTTAGACGACTGGGCCGACCACAGGCAGCGGCCTTCATTGAGAGCAAGCTGCCGACCACGAAATCCATCCGCTCGGGCGACCTCGGCGAGATTCTGGCCACCGAATACATCGCGACCCTCACGCCCTACGCAGTGCCGATCCAGCGGCTGCGTTGGAAGGACCATCGCAACATGGCGATGCGTGGCGATGACGTGATCGGCATGATCCGTGACCCAGTGACTGGCCGCCTCCGCTTCCTGAAGACCGAGGCTAAGAGCCGGATCGCGCTGGCCGCGGGTGTGGTCGGCGAGGCTCGGGCTGGGCTGGACAAGGACGGAGGCTTGCCCTCAGCCCACGCTCTGGAGTTTGTCTCCGCACGGCTTATGGAGGCTGGCGAGACTCTGATGGCCGACGCTATCGACGACGCACTGCTGAAGCACGGCATCGCGCCCCAGTCCGTGCAGCATCTCCTGTTCACGTTCTCGGGCAACGACCCCGCCGGTCATCTCCGAGGTTCGCTGCACGCCTATGGCGGTCCGATCAACCAGATCTGCGTCGGGGTCCGGGTTGCCGAGCACGGCGCCTTCGTCGGCGATGTCTATGATTTGGTGATCGCCAATGCCAACAACGGTTGAGGCGATCCAAGCCGACATCGACGCGGCGGTCGTGCCCGGCTTCCGCAACCGACTGATCGCGCGCGGCCAAGCGCGCGCCATGATTTGGCGCGACGGGGTCCTCCCTCCTCAAGCGCCGCTTTTCTCAACCCAGCTCACCGCCGATCTCCACGGCTATGGCTATGCCCTGCTGGAAATGGGACTGCGGCTCCAACTCTTGGGGGGCGATCGAAACCGGGCCAGGGCGGCTTTCGAGCAGGCCGGGACGGCGCTTGAGGCCGTCATGGCCCGGGGTGAGCGCGGGGGTGCCGACCGCCAGTTCCATTTCGTCATGGCGGCGGCGAGCTACCATCTCGCCCGGCTTTCAGCGCGTGCTTATTCGCTCCTGACCATCGTCCAGGACGATGACAACTTCTCGCCCGTCGAGAAGGCGCTGGCGCTCCTAATGCTGCGCGACCTCGACCGGCTCGAGGCGATAGTCCTGGCCTTCCGCGCTGGGCGCACCGGGTCCGACGAAGCCGTGGCATCCTCGCTCGACACCCAACTCGACCTCGATGATCTGCTGGGAAGACCGGAATCCGACGCCCCGGGTTTCCTCTTCGATGCGGTCGATCTTGTCCTCACGGATCGGTTCTATGGATCGATCGCCATGTTCCTGCTCGCTATTGAGCGCGGTGAGCGCGCGCTCCTGGAGGCGGCAATCGCGCAGCTTCGTGAGGGGCTGGCGGCCTGTGGAGAGTTGAACCTGGTGCCGCAGTGGTGGGCGCATCGGGTGGCGATTGAGCTCCTCGGCGACCTTTGGGGCACCAGTTTCCATGAGCGGTTGCCGCTGGCGCCAGTCGGTGGCGCGGCCCCGGCCTGGTCGTCGCTTCGAACCCTTTTCCTAGCCTCGCTTCTCCGCCGCCGGAAGGCCGAGATCGAGCTGTGGCCATCTCAGATCGAAGCGGCGGTGCGAGCCGCCGACCAGGCCGATGACCTCGTTGTCGCCTTGCCAACTAGTGCGGGCAAAACCCGGATTGCCGAACTATGCATCCTGCGGTGCCTCGCAGCGGACAAGCGCATCGTCTTCGTCACGCCGCTTCGCGCTCTTTCGGCTCAGACTGAGACCACGCTCCAACGGACGTTCGGCCCGCTCGGCAAGACAATCTCGGCTCTTTACGGCAGCACCGGCGTGAGTGACGTCGATGAGGACGCTATCCGCACGCGAAACATCGTCGTGGCGACTCCGGAGAAGTTGGACTTCGCCTTACGCAACGACCCGACGCTCCTCGATGACGTCGGCCTGCTGGTGTTCGACGAAGGCCACATGATCGGCCTGAGTGAGCGCGAGGTCCGCTATGAGGTGCAGATTCAGCGTTTGCTGAAACGTGCAGATGCAGCAGAGCGCCGTATCGTCTGCCTTTCGGCGATCCTGCCCGATGGTGAGCAGCTTGACGATTTCGCGTGCTGGCTGCGCCGGGACCAGCCAGGCGGGCTGGTGAAGAACGATTGGCGTCCGACCCGTCTCCGTTATGGCGAAGTCGTTTGGGCCGGCCAGTCGGCCCGCCTAAACCTGCGCGTTGGCGAGGAACGGCCCTTCGTTCCGCGTTATCTAACCGGCTTCGTCCCCCCAATCGGGAAGCGCCGGGCGCTGTTCCCAAAAGACCTCGGTGAGCTTTGCCTCGCGACGGCTTGGCGCCTCGTCGGCGACGGCCAGTCGGTCCTGGTGTTCTGTCCTGTTCGAGCCCACGTTGAGCCGTTCGCCGACCGGATCATCGACCTCCACAATCGCGGAGCCTTGCCTTCCTTGCTGGGGGTCGATCCCGCTGTGCTCCGCACGGCCCAAGTCCTTGGCGCGGAATGGCTGGGGGAAAATCATCCGATCCTCAAGTGCCTCACCCTCGGCGTCGCGATCCATCACGGGGCGTTACCGACGGCCTTCCGCAAGGAGATCGAGCGCTTGCTGCGCGACGGGGTGCTGAAGGTGACGATCTCGTCCCCGACGCTCGCGCAAGGGCTGAATCTCTCCGCCACGGCGGTGATTATCCACTCACTTCATCGCAACAAGGCGCGGATCGAGACGTCGGAATTCAAAAACGTCGTCGGGCGCGCGGGGCGGGCCTATGTCGATGTCGAGGGCTTGGTGCTCTATCCGATCTTCGACAAGGAGGCCTATCGCACCGCCCAGTGGGAAGAGCTCATTGCAGACGCCTCCTCTCGCGAGATGGAAAGCGGACTGCTCCGCCTTGTGCTCACGCTGCTCCAGCGCATGCAGAAGCAGGTCAGGCGGAGCTTGGACGAGCTTGCCGACTACGTTCTCAACAACGCTCAGGCCTGGGACTTTCCGGCAGTGGTGGGCGAGGATCCCGACGAGGCCGAACGGGAACGGCGGACGTGGGATGGCTACGTCGCATCGTTGGACACGGCTGTCCTGGCTCTGCTGGGCGATAACGAAGTCCCCGATGATGGGATCGCCGAGGCGCTCGACACCATCCTGCAATCCTCCCTCTGGGCGCGGCGGCTGGGCCGCCGATCCGCCGAAGTGGCTGAAGTCCTGCGAGCCGGGCTGGTCGGGCGCAGCCGCGTTGTCTGGGCCAATTCCACCACGGCGCGGCGGCGAGGATACTTCCTTGCCGGCGTTGGCCTTACGACCGGCCATGCGCTCGACGCGATCGCCCCGGAGGTCAACGATCTCTTGGTGGCGGCCAACGGAACGCTGGCAGAATCCGATGTTGAGGGCGCCATCACCGCAATCACCGCAATCGCCGAACGCGTGTTCACGATCTTCCCTTTCGCGCCCGACAAGCTTCCTGGAAACTGGCGAGTCATCTTGCGGGCATGGCTGTTGGGCGAGCCGCTCGCCGCTATCGCGGCCGGGCAAGAGGCCGAGACGCTTCAATTTGTCGAGGGCGGGCTAGTCTATCGCCTACCCTGGGCGATGGAAGCGATCCGGGTCCGCGGCGTCGCCAACGGCGATGCGATCGGTGACTTTTTCACGCTCGATGATTTTCCGCTGGGGCTCGCCGTGGCGGCTGTGGAGACCGGGACGACAAACAAGTCAGCCGCCGTTCTGATCCAGGCCGGTTTCAACTCGCGGCTCGCCGCAATCAAGGCGGTCACCGACACCGGCGCCGATTTCAGCACTCTCGCGGAACTACAAGCTTGGTTGGCAAGCGAGGCCGTTCAAGCGCTCGAACAGCTTCCCGATTGGCCGACCGCAGAGACGAAGGAAATTTGGGCAGGTTTCATCGCAGGCTTTGTCCCACGCGAAGCGCGCACTTGGTCGGAGCGACGCTATTGGGCGTGGGTCCAATGGCGCCCTGTTGCCGCCGTCCCTCCAGTGGGCGCACCATTGCGGGTCGCGATCATTGACGGGGCTCGCTTGGTCACCGCGCCCGACGGCGAAGTGGTGGGCGAACTTCAGGCCGCGCTGAATCCTGCACGCAGGGGCCTTGTACGGGCCGAGGTTTTGGCGGAGGCGAACAAGATCGCCATCACCTACTTCGGACCTGATGATCTCTGGCTGGCGTAGCGACACAGAATCTAACTCTTAGTGCTTTGGCTGCAGCGGCAACATCGCGGCAACGGTCTCCGACCACAGCGCCAAAATCTCCGCCTGCTCGGCATCCGCTTCGCCAACCGTCTCGGCGAACACCTTCAGGAGCCGGGCGAACTCCTCCGTGGTCGTGACGCCTGAGGCCTGCAGCACGCTGGCGACCATCGCCACCATCTTGCCGTGCGCACAGACAAGGGCCCGATCCATGGCCCTACCCCGCCGCGCGATCAGTCGCGAGGGCGTCGGCCGCTGCGAAGGGGTTGCGGCTTGTCGGCGTCCGGGGCCGGCTCGGTGAACAGAGCCGCGATCGGCACGCCGAGGGCCTCTGCCAGGCGGTCGAGCAGATCGACGGAAGTGTTGCCCTGCTCTCGCTCAAGTTCGCTCACCCAGGCTCGGTCGACGCCAGCGTCGATCGCCAGCCGCTCCTGCGAGAGCGACTTAGCGGTGCGTAACGCCCGCAGATTCCAAGCCAGAAGCTCCCGTCCCTTCATGAGAGGAGCGGGACACTTCTGTGGCCGATGAAACCACGGTCTCCAGACTACATATTACGAGCCACAGGCAACGACTCAAGCCTGAGCCAATACTCTCCTGCCGCCAACAGTCACTCCGGTCGGCTACCGAGTCCGCTGCCGGTCTCGCGAGCGGTGGGCTTCCTGGACAGGCTGAGTCCGGGCGACGTCAACGGGACGAACCCGGACGCCTTGCTCCAACCAAGACGCCAATCGCTCGCGGGCGGCCGAGAGCATCCGGTCCTGCGCCGGCCGGTCCCCGACCCTCGCCCGAACCACGGCCTCGACGATCCGCATATTGGCGCGCCCCGCCGCCGCACTGTCGCTGGTCTCCGCGTCGCCGCGCTCCGGCCTTTCGTTGGCCGTCCGGGCGGCTTGCCGCGCCTGAGCCTCCAGGCGGCGTTCGAGTTCCTGGCGGTCACGCTCGCTGGGTTGGTAGCCGCGCGCCTCCAGGCCAAGGGCCGCCGACCTCAGCCAGGCTTCGCGGCGGAACTCCGCCTCGCCATGCACCACGACCACGGTCCAGCCGCGATGGTGGGCGACGGCGGCCATGTCGCGGATCGCATTGGGGTCGGCCCGCGGCGAGACCAGCCGAGCGCCTAGGTCCCGGAAGGCCGCCGTCCTGATGCGGGCGTCGGCGTAGAAGCCAAGACCCGGGCCGCCGCGCTCATCGACGTAGTACCGTCGGCGCAGAGGCTCGGGCACATCGCCTTTGTTGGTCGAGCGACCTCGGCCCTCGCTGTCGATCTGATTGCGATCTATCTCACCGGCCATGGTCGACCTCCTCTCGGATCACGGACGCATCGATGAAGCGCTCCATCCAGGTCTCGACCTCGGCGTCGGTCGCGCCCTCGGCCGGCAGGGGCTCGAACCCCGCCGCCTCCAAGGCCGGGGCGACCAGCTCGAGACTGAGAGTGTCGGGGCGCGGCGCAACGCCGGACATCGGCGGCGGGCTTGAAGAGCCGGACGCAATGGCGGGATGGGACGCGACGACCGGCGGCGGGGTGACCCGCGCGGTGAAGGTCTTCTCCCGCCAATACTGGATCTTCCGGCCCCGCACCGGCCGCATGCCGGCCCGCAGAAGGATCAGCTGTCCGGGGTCCATCTGGATCAGTTCCTGCGGCATCGTCAGGGCGCGGCGCTGATCGGACTCGGTGGTGCTGCGCCGGCCGCTCGACAGGAGAGTCGGGCGGCTGTGGGACCGGCTCGAGTAGGTCCAGAAGCCCAGGCGTTCGGAGAGGTCCTGGGCGACCTTCAGCTCCTTGGGCGCGAAGGCGATCTCCAGGCCGCAGTTGGCCATGATCTCCTCGGCCAGGTCCGCACCGTACTCCGCCCTCAGCTGCGCCGGGCTTTGCAGCACGGGAAGAAGGCGCAGGCCGTAGCCGGCGACATAGGAGAATCCCTGGGCGATGACGGGGGCGTGGCCGAGCCGCGCGAACTCATCCATGACCATGAGCACCTGCACGGCGTGCCGCTCAGCGGTCGGCCGCTCGCGGGTGTTCAAGTCCACGAGCTGCTGCAGCAGCAGATTATAGAGCGGCGCCACGCGGGCCAGGTTGTCTGGCGAGACGCCTAGATAGAGCGACATCCGGCGCTCACGAAGGTCCCGCAGGTCGAAGTCGCTGGCGTCGGTCGCCGCGCAGACCCGGGGATTGAGCCAGAGGTTCATCCGCGCGGTGATGGTCTGCTTGATCGAGGCGAAGGTGTTCTCGGAGGCCGAACAGAAGTCCGAGACCGCGCTGACGCAGCCATAGGACAGCGGCCGCCCCGCCGCGGCGCGCGCCTTCACTTCCTCGGGGAGGCGGCTGCGCGGATCACCGTGTGTGAGTTGGCGGTAGATGGCGCCCAGGCTGAAGGGCAGCTCAGGCGTCTCGGCGACATAGGCGCCAACGCCGATCAGGCCCGTGCGCGCCGCCTCGGCCCAGAACGGGTCGCCATGTTGCGGCGGCGGGAACAGCATGACGGCCAGCTTCTGCAGCTCGTCGAGCACCGCGACAGGATCGGTCCGGTCGATGTGACCCAGCGGATTGAACCGCGCCGTGCGGCCCTCGGGGTCAAGGGGATCGAACAAGACGACGTCCTGTCCATGGGCGGCGCGGAAGCCGGCGCTGGCCTCCCAGTTCTCGCGCTTGACGTCGAGGACCACGACGGAGTCCGGCCAGGTCAGCAGGTTTGGGATGACCACCCCAACGCCCTTGCCGCTGCGGGTCGGAGCATGGAGCATGACGTGCTCGGAGCCGCCGAACACGAGGAGGCGGCCGCCCTTCCGGCCAAGGACGATGCCCTGGCGGGACCGAAGGCCGGCGCTGACAAGCTCGGCTTCGCTGGCCCAACGGGCGGCGCCATGCAGCGGCGGCCGTCGGTTGCGGAGGATTCCGATCGTGATGACACCGGCGCCGCCGAACGCCGACAGCAGGCCGACGCCAAGCCATCGCCGCACCTGAGGGTCATCGCGGAAATACCAGAACCAGGCCGGGACCTGCGCCGGGTCGATGTCGGGCGACAGGCGCTTGAGGCCCGCCAGGGCGATGACGGCGGCGAGCCCGCCGAGGAAGGCGACGCCGGCCGTCGCCAGCGTGGCGACATAGGCGGTCTTAAGCGGCCAGGGCGCGCTTGCGAAGCGGGTCATACCAGACCTCCGTCATGCGAAAGCGGCCCTCGACGCGGCGCAGCTGCACCACCACGTCGACCAGCATGTGCAGCAGCGAGCGGATGTCGTCGCGCGCGAGGTCGCGGCCACCTTCGGACTCCTTCACCAGCAGCGTGAGTTGCTCGAAGGCCAGGGTCGCGCTGTCGGCGTGGATGGTGGTGATCGAGCCGGGGTGGCCGGTGTTGACGTTGCGCAGATAGAAGAAGGCCGTCCCGTCACGCAGCTCTTGCAACAGGATGCGGTCGGGCCGCATGCGCAGGGCGCTTTCCAGAAGCTGCTTGGCGCCGACCTTGGCGAGCCCCTGCCCGTCCTTGGCGTAGAGCATATGGACGGCGTTGCGGTGCGGGACCGTGAGTTCGCGGGCATCCTCGATAGTCAGCAGCCGCTCGCCGTCCGGGATCAGCCGCACCAGCCCCTTGGCGAAGGTGGTCTTGCCCGAGCCCGTGGCGCCGGAGATCAGCACGTTGCGGCGGCTGCGCACCGCCAGCCGGAAGAAGTCGGGCCAGTCGCCGGCGTCCCGCAGCGCCAGGAGCCGTGTCTCGTCGGCGGACAGATCATTGGTCGCCACGGCGACGTCATCGAACAGGCCGTTGCGGGCAAAGGCGTCGAGATCGAAGGTCGTCTCGGACGGCTTGCGCAGAGTCAGTGACAGGCGCTCGGCCGCCGGCGGGATGACAATCTGGCAGCGCTCACCGCCCGGCAGCACAGTCGAGCAGATCGGGGTTTCCGGCGTCACGTCCTGGGCGGTGAAGGCAGCGGCGGCCTTGGCTAGAGTCGAGAGCCAGGTCTCGGTGAGGTCGGGCGCCGCGCGCCATTCCCAGCCGCCCTCGTGCTCGATCCCTAGCTCGCCTGGCCGGTTGACGACCACTTCCGTCACGCCGGCCGGCTGCAGGCAGGCCTGAAGCGGCTTCAGATAGTGCTCAAGAATGGCGGTGTCGTGGGCCATCGTTTCAACGGCTCTTGAGGCCGTAGACGCCCGAGAAGTCGAAGTCCTGGGCGACGAAGATCGACACCTCCGAGCCCTGCGCCTTGCGCAAGGACGGCGGGATGTTGACCGAGTTCTGCACGGCGATCCCAGCCGCATCGGACGGCAGGCGCGTGATGTTGGACCCATTGTTGGGCCCGGCGACGGCATAGGCCGCGTCATCGACGATGCTGAGCAGCAGCGCGCCGCCAAACCGGTCCCAGAAATGGGTGTCGATCTCACCGTCGAAGCCCGCGCGGCCGACCGGGTCAGCGGCGGGCGAACCCAAGGCGATGGCGACGCCGGCGGGCGTGACCGCCCGCGTCCACAGCACGAAGAGCCGCCGCTGACCCTGGCGCAGGCTCGAGCGGTATTCGCCCAACACCTTGGTGCCCTTCTCCATCAGCACGACAGCGCCGTTGTCCGACAGCACGTCGCGCGGGATTAGGCAGCTGACAAAGCCCGGCGTGGTGGTGTCCATCGCCGTCTGCAGGATGCAGGGGATGTTGGCGCCGGCGACGATCAGGAAGTTGCGGTCCGGCAGGCGCGCAGCCCGGGCCTGTCCGATCGAGGAGCCGCGCCGCAGTTGGTCGAGTTCGGTCGGTTCACGGGCGGGTCCGGCTTGAGCCGCCAGGATCGCGGGCATCGCCGGTCCAGGGCCGCCCTCGCCGCCCCGGCTGTAGGCCAGGAGCGGCGCGCTGCGGATGGCGCTGACCTCCGCTTGACGGCGGGTGGCGGCATCCGCCGCCGCAGCCGGTCCGCCATTCGCGGGTTGGATAGCTGGAACCTGGCCGCCTGCGCCTGCCGACCCGAGGCTGGGCGCGTCGGCGCCGGGCGCCGCCAGGGTCGGCGACGACGTCTTCATCGCCGACTCAAACGGCACGACCTGCCGCGCCGGCTCGCGCTTTGGCTCGGACTTCGGCCTGTCATGGCCCCAGGTGGCGGCGACGAACACGCCGCATCCGGCGACGAGAGCGGCCAAGACCACGGCCTTGCCAGCCATGCCCGAACCAAGCCGTCCGGCGATCGGCGAGATCGATCGCTCAAACGCGGGCGGCGCGCGCTCGTCCCTGGATGAGGGCGCTTCATCATGGAGATCGGCGGCGTCGGTCATGGCTTGGACGCTCCCTGATCGGTGCGCTGGACGTCGGGGGCGGCGGTGCCGGTCCCCGGATTGATGCCGTAGGGCTGATAAGCCTGATTGTAGATGCAGAGCACGTCGCGCCCTCGGCGCAGCCGCAGTTGGCGAACGACGGCATGGACCACCACGAACTCCCCGCGCACGTCGAACGGGACCAAGCTCTCGGTCCCGCTGGATTCCACCTGGTAGATGGCGGGGACCTGCTGGTTGGCCGGGAACCGCAGAACCGTGAAGCGCCCGTTGTCGGAGACCTCCGAGGGCTGCAGCGCGGTCGCGCCCTGGATGCCGTAGTTGAGGTTGCGCTGGCCCTCGACGACGGCGCGGTCGAGCTTCAACTCGACGATGCGCCGCTCAAGGGCGGCGGCCTGTCCGGTCAGGGCCGCGGCGGCCGCCGCCTTCTCATCCAAGGGATAGCGGAAGCGCAGGCCGAAGACCGTGTCCGGCGTGTTCCGCGCTGACGAGCCGGCCCGCGTCGACAGCTCGAAAGTGTAGTTGCGGGTCTCGGTCCCGCGGCTGGTGGTGACGATCAGGTTGGTCGGCGCCCTGGCGGCCTTGGGCTTTACGAAAAGGATGTTCTTCTCCGCGGCCACATCCCATCCGGTCGCGTCGCCCACGGCGACGTGCAGGATGGTTTCGTCCGGCCCCAGCAGGATCTGGGTCGCCGTGCGGAACACGCCGGTGATCTTCACGACCGCCCAGGGATCGTAATCCACCACCTTGATCCGAGGGTCCGACGGTCCCGACTTTGGCGTGTCGAGCGCAAAGGCGGGCGTAGCGGCCGCCAAGGTCGCCGCGGCCAGGATGGTGAGGGGCGTTCTCATCGCACCACCTCCGGGTCGGCCCGATAGCTGGTGACCTGGAACCCCAGTGGATTGCGGAGTCGGTCGGCTTCGCCCATCGGCGCCTTGGTGTAGGCGTAGGCGATCGTCGCAATCCAGTCGCTCTCGGTGACCTGCTGGCTCTGGCGCACGATGCGGTGGAAGCGGACGTTGGCGACGCCGTCGGAGACGAAGCTCACGGCGCGGATGTCGACCTGCGCCTCGCCGGCCGGACCGTAGATGACCTGCGGGCTCTGCGGATTGGCGGGGCGGAAGGCGTCGCCCCAGCGCTGCTGCTCGGCGGGCGTCGACATGATCGAGACCTGGCGGAAATTGGCTTCGGCGGCGGGTGCGAGCCAACCCTCCCGCGCGCGGACATACTGGGCCAGGAAGTGCTTGGTGACCGCCTCGTCATAGGTGAGCGGCTTCTCGGACCTCAGCGCCGTCATGACATCAACGGCCCCGGTGCTGCGGTCCACGCGGACCACGAACGGCTCGACGCTCTTCAGCGGCGCCAAGGCGGCCACCGCCCCCACGGCCACGGTCGCAACGACCGAAGCGAAGGCCGCGACGCCCCAGGCCAGCCGGCGCGAGCGCTCGGCCCCGCGAAGCTGGTCGGCGTTCCAGCCCTTCGCCTCGGCGAAGTAGCCCTTCAGATCGCTCTCGGCCTTCATGCAAGACAGCTCCCAAACGACCTCGGCGAGGTGTTGGAGGACAGGACCTTCGGCTTGGCGCCGTCAGACGGGGGAGCCGCCGCAGACGGCCCGCCCTCCGCTGGAAGCGCCAGAACGGTGCCGTAGGGATTGGCGGGACGCAGGTGTTTGCCGTCACAGACCGCGAGCTTGCCGCCGCCGGTCGAAGCACAGCCCGCGAGGGCCAAGGCCGTTGTGACTGGGATGATGGGGATGCGCATCAGACGCGACCTCCGGCAGGACGAATGGAGCCCCCGCCCCGTGGCGCGCTGCGGCCAGCCTCTTGCGGACCCTGGGGCGCGCCCGCACGGGGCACGCCGCTGAGCGAGGCAGCATTGGCGAAGTCCGCCAGGCCGGCGCTGGCGCCGCCGGCGATCCCGGCGGCGATGGCCGGCGTCTGCAGGAAGAAGATCGCGCCGAGCAGGCACAGCGCCACGAACAGCAGTCCGCCGGCCATCGGATCGGAGCCGTCGATGCTGCCCCACTGCTGGGCGACCAAGGATAGGATCAGCTGAAAAACGGTGATGATCAGGGCGAACAGCACCAGATAGTTCACGGCCTGGCTGAGCCAGCCGAAGAAGAACCGGCGAGTGGCGTCGAAGAGGGCGCAGGCGATGAAAATCGGACCGAGCGCCACGAGCAGGGCCAACGCGACTTTCGCGATCAGGACCACCCCAAATCCTATGGCGGCGGCGAGCGCTCCGACGATGTAGACCACCGCACCAAGGATCCAGGGCCCGAAGTCGACCGGGCTCGCTTGCTTGGTGATCGTCTCCGCGAGGTAGGCCGCCCGATTGAAGAAGTTATCGAACGCTGAGCCGACGTCAGGGACGCCTCCCCCGCTGATCGCCTGGGTCAGGGTATCGGGCAGCACATGGAACAGCGGCTGCGTGACGTAGGTCGAATAGGCCACTGTGGTGGCCAGCATGTAGACGAAGGCAAGCTTGATGCTGCGCACCACGAAATCCATGAACGGCTCCTGGATCGTGCCGCGCAGGATCGCGAACCCGTACAGCAGGACGTAGAGCACCAGGGCGGCCCGCAGTGGGCCGGAGACCTGGGCCATGACCGAGCTGGCGCGCTCATTCAGGAAGACGTCGAGCTTGCTGTCGACGAACGCGTAGGCCGGCTGGAATATTTGCAGGGGCTCCGCCATCGCCGCACTCAGAAGCCCTTCTTGTAGGCGTCGATGCGCGCGTCCCGCTTGGCAGCTGCCGAACCGGCCTTCGCGTTGACGCACTCGTCCCCGCGGTGAGCGCCAGTCGCACAGTCGGCGACCACCTTCTCCGCCTCGTCGGGATGTGCAGTGAAGTAGTCGGCGCTCCGTGGTTGAGGCGAACACGCAGAAAGCAGTGCTACGGCACCGAGGGCAGATAGAGTCCGGGTCATTGGAAACCGCTCCGATACAGCGCGATCCGCGCGTCGCGCGCTGCCATCATGCGCTCTTGTTGCCGCTGCCTTTCAAGTCGATCCTCGGCCGCCTGAGCCATGGCGATGCCCTGCAGCCTCATCTGGTCGTTGGCGATCATCGCTTGCTCGGTCGTGGCGCGCGCCTGCAGGTCCATCACGGCGCGGGCGTTTGGCGCGGTATCGATGGCCTCTTGGAGGTCTTTCAGGCCTTCGAGTCGCTGGGCGCCTGCGTCCGTGACGCTTTGGCCCAAGGCCAGGTCGCGGGCTGCGCGCTGGCCCGCCGCCTCAAGGTCCGCGCCGAGCGGGTCGTCCGCCGAGGCGGTGTAGAGCCGGTTGGCGGATCGGATCGCGTCAGCTTTCGCTCCAATGGCGCCAAGCGCCGAGAAATCGCCCTTCGCGGCGGCGCTGAAGGCGGAGGTATCCGGAAGAAATGATCTTAGTGACGGGACGCCCAGCGCGCTGGCGATGCGGCTAACACCCGAGGCGTCGTTGAGGCTTGAGAGAAGCTGCTGACCCTGGCTGACCTGGGTCTTCAGCTCGTTCAACTGGCTCACCGCCGTCGTGGCCTGCTGGATCAGCTTGGCGTAGCTGGCCGCGTCATAGACCGCGAGCTGGGCGTGAGCGGCCGAGCCGCCGAGGGTGATCGCGCCGACAAGGGCGATGGTGATCAACGGCCGCTTCATGGGATCATCCTGCGTTCGCGGTGGAATGGGTCGAGCCAGTCCTCGGGCTTGTCGCCAACCCGGGCTCGGATGCGGTCGAGCAGATCGACCGTCTCGGTGCGCCCGGAAAGCACGGCCAGCTGGTCGTCGAGCCCGTCGAGGCGCAGCTCGGCGACCACCGAGTTGAGGCCCTGCTTGATCAGAAACTGCCGCGACTCCGGCGCCAGCTCCTCGCGGACCAGGGCGAACTCGCGCCGGGTCAGGCCAAAGCCGTCGATATAGTCGCGCTCGGCGGCATGGGCGTTGGGCAGGAAGATCTTGGTCGCGCACTGCTCCAGGATGGTGTGGGCGATCGGCGAGCGCAGCACGTCGGCCGGCGACTGGGTGCCAAACACCATGAAGGCGTTCTGCTTGCGGTAGGTCTTCAGCCCATCCTGAGCCAAGCCGCGGAAGGCCTCGTCGCCCAGCGCCTTCCAGAACTCGTCGATGTCGATGACCAGGCGGCGGCCATCAACCAGGGCGGCCAGCCGGTGGAACAGGTACATCATCATCGGCGTGCGGACCTCGGCATTGTCCAGCACATGGGTCATGTCGAAGCCGAGGAACCGGGCGTCGAGACCCAACGCGTCCTCCTCGTTGTCGAGCACCCAGCCCAGGGCCCCACCCCGGCGCCACTTCTCGAGGCGAGCGCCGACGCCGCCGGCGTCGCGCTGACCGAGCAGGGCCCGCAGCGCTGACAAGGACCGCTGCGCCGGCGGCAGGGGTGCGAGCGCCACGACGGCTTCGTCGATTGCACGCTCCTCTTGCACCGACAGTGGCCGTTCGCTGGCTCCTACCAACTGGCGGATCAACTGGCCGAGGAAGGCGATATTGCCCGGCGTGAACTCCAAAGCCTTGAGCGGGGCGAAGCCGGTCGGCTGGCCGTTGCGCAGCGTCAGGTAGGTTCCGCCGCAGGCGCGGACGAAGATCTCCGCGCCGCGGTCCTTATCGATGAAGACCTGTTGGGCGCCGAACTTCTCCAACGCGGCCAGCATGAAGTTCTGAACCACCGTCTTGCCCGAGCCTGACGGCCCACAGATGAAGGTGTGGCCAAGGTCGCCAACGTGGAAGTTGAAGTGGAAGGGCGAGCCTGCGGAGGTGCGAAGCAGCGCCACGGCCGGCCCCCAGTGGTTCCCCTCGGCGCGGCCGGCAGGGTGGGTGTGGAAGGGCGCCAGCGCCGCGAAGTTGCGCGAGGTGATCGCCGCCGGCCGGACGCGTCGGCTGAAGTTGCCGGGAAACTGCGCCCAGAACGCCGCTTCGAGCGCCAAGTCCTCGCGCGCGGTGACCAAGCCGGAGTCAGCCAGCAGGGCACGGGCGCTGGAGAGATTGTCGGCGAGCTGGCGCGGGTCGTCGCCATAGACCAGTACCGAGGCCTGATGGTCGCCCATGGCGAAGCGGTTGGACATCAGGTCGTCGAGGGCGTCGCCTAGGCCGGCGATCTGCGAGGCCGCCCGGTCCCGGGCCGACAGCATCTGGTTCTGCTTCCGCTCCATCACCGCCCGGGCGGCGGTCTTTGAGAGGAAGGTGAAGGACTGGCTGGCGACGAAGGCGAAGCGCGAGGAAAGCAAGCCGTTCCAGAGGCCGGGCCGGGTGACGGCGGGATATTCCTTCACGCCGAACATGCCGGCGAAGTGCGCCTCGGCGGCATCTCGGATTTCCAAGGCCTCTCGGCCGAAAATCACTCTCGCCGAATAGATCGCCGAGCCGAGGTGGCCGCGGATCAGCGGGACCCGTTCACGCCGCCCCGTCAGGACGAGCCGCAACACCTCGAGCGGTTCGGAGAACCAGCCGCCGTCTCGCTCGTAGAGTCCCAGGCGCCGCACGCCATAGCGGCTGAGGTATTGCGCAAGATCGCGGCCGGCATCCTGCAGGCGCTTGACCGCCTCGTCCTCGTCAGCCTCGGACCGCCGTCGCTTGGAGAGCCAGGCTCCCGCGCGCTCCGTGGCGTCTCGTCCCGGGTGCAGCACCAGGGTGACGTAGAGCTCGTTGACGTACATCTGGGTCGAACCGAGGCGAGCCCGGTAGCGGGCATCGAGGTCGGCCGCGAAATCGGATCGGAAGGCGCCCGCCGGGTAGCCCTCATGCCGGCGTCGAACCAGATGGTGCCAGACCGCCAAGTGGTCGTTGGCCAGGTTGCGCCATGCGCTGTTCAGCTTGGCGTGCCAGTCGTTGAGGTCGCGGACGTCTGCGGTCTCGAAGCTGGCCCCGTCGAGTTGGAAGGTCATCATCAAGGCCTGGGTATCGAGGCCTATGATCTCCCCGGTGACGTGTCGCGCATAGGGAAGCGCGCCCCGGGGATCCAGGTCTCGCCCCAGCGAAGACTGTGCCGCCCGAGGCTGCAGCATCAAGCTAGCCACGGATCACCTCGGCGACGACGTAGCGGCGCTTCAGTGGCAACGGCGTCGAGGAACTGCCACCCCAGGTCGCGCTATTGCGGGCGCGGCCCTTGGTGTCGACGAACATCCACAGAACCCGGAAGGCGTTGTGGTCGTGCTTGCAGATCGCCCGGAAGACGACGTGGACAGCTGGCGCGATCAGCAGGTAGGCGGGCGAATGCGCGGCCAGGAAGACCGTGGCCGTCACTATCAGGTTGAGGCCCATGGCTTCCATGGGCACCCCCGCGACCATGGCGGGCCGCGTGCAGGCCAGGAACAAGGTGTCTTCGGTCAGACGCTCGTTGGTCTCAGCGGACACCGGCTCACGCGCCCCCGCCGCCGGTGATCAGGTCCACGATCCCCGCGGCGCTGAAGATGACGATGATGCCGACCACCACCGTACCGGCGCGGCGCATGTCCAGGTGCCCGAACATCCAGGCGATGCCGGTGATGATGATGGCGATGACCGCCAGGCCACGAATGACGTTGCTGTTGAGCAGGTCGATGATGTTCTGGATGAAGGTGCCGATGTTGCCGCCGACCCCAGCCGACTGGGCGAAGGCCGGGCTGGCGCTCGCCAAGGCGATGACGCCAACTAGGGCGACACGGCCGATAAGTAGTTTCTGCCTGCTCGCGCTCACTGATATCCTCCGGACGATAGAGCTGAGACGGTGGTGACGAAGCTTCGGCGGTCGCGCTGAACGTCGCCAAAGACATCCCAGGCCTGGCGCGGGCTCTCAGGGAGCGCGGGCGCGGTGACTGGGGAGGAAGGGAGAACGGGTTGGCCGCTGAGGGCCGGCACGATGCGGGCCGAGGCCGCCTCCACCTTGCCAACATAGCCGTTCCTGACGCCACGGGTGGGATGGCCGGTGTTGTAGTAGGAAAGCGTCGTCCTCAGGGCCGCCTGCTCGCCCACCCCTCGTGGGTCGCTTCGGCCGTAGCCGTCCTGCAGGACCCGGGCGGCGGCCTGAAGGTTGGCGCAAGGCTCGAACACCTCCCGGAGGCCCAGCCCGAGCCACGCCAGGTTCTTGCTGTTGATTTGCGCGAGGCCGAGATCGATGCTGCGGCCCGCGGCGATTAACTCCCCTGCCTTGGCGACAGCTTCATCGACCGAGGCCGGCGCGAGGGTCACCCTTGGGAGGCCGTTGACCCCAATCGCCAAGGGCTCGAACCGGCTTTCCACCTGGACCACCGACAGAAGCGTTTCAGGTGCGACGGTCGGCGCGCACTGAGCGGCCAGAGCAAGAGCGGCGGCGAGGCTTAAAGGCATGAGAAGGCCTAAACATCTGGGCTTCAACACCGAGGCCTAGTCCTAGCCTCCTCGTGATGTTCGCCTTCACGGGCGTTTGGCGCGAGCCGTAAGCCTACGCGCCATGGGCACGTAGGCTTACGGCTGCGACTGCCCGATCAAGCCGAGCTCTCGGGCGCGCACGACCGCCTGGATCCGGGTCTTCACACCGAGATGGCCGCAAAGTTTGATCAGGTGGCCTTCGACGGTGCGGCCCGACAATCCGAGGATGCCGCCGATGTCGGTCGCGCTTTTGCCTTCCTGAACCCAGGCTAGGCATTGAAGCTGCCGTGGCGTGATCAGCCGCGTCGAGGCGGGATAGTTTTCGGCGTCAGGCTGCGGGCGGAAGGACCGGGATTCATCCCGGTAAGGGGAGTTGCTTTGGCTGGCCAACTGACCGACCTCCTAGTCAAGGTCTGCCCCCCTAACTAGACCGGTTGAGCGCGACGAGGCGCATTAGGCGGACCGTCAACTAGCTTAGCCGCAAGAACTCGTAAGCAACGCCAGTGAGACCACTACTGATTGATTCCCGACAACCGCTCTGACCGTCAATTCCGCAGAAATGCGGCCCGCGATTCTACGGAGGTGGGCCGGAGAATAGCCCCAGTTCAAATGCCTTCGCGACGGCCTGAACACGATTACGGACCTTCAGTCGCTCGCACGCCTCGCCGAAATACTGGTCGACTGTGCGGGCGGACAAGCCAAGCTTGGCCGCAATTTCCAACGAGGTTTGTCCGGCCGCCGCAAGACGCAGGCATTCGATTTGGCGAGGACTTAAACGAATATCGGCGGGGTCAGGCACAGGCGACCCTCAAGGACTCGAACAGCATGAGAATCGCAGCCTCGCTGCCTTCTTTTCATCTCCCACTGAGGTTACGGCCGCCTGGTTAAATCAACCTGAAGCTGTCCCGTGACCGGCCCTCCCGCCGGCTGCTGCAAGCGTGGCCATGAGGTCCAGCCGCTTGGTCGAACCCCCGGCCAGGCTCGGGGCAACAGGTTAGGCACTCCGCCCCTGGATCCAAACCGGACGACGCGCCGGCCACGCTCACGATCTATTACCAAGAGGGAGCGGTCCTGATCGTGCGATCGAATACTGCGTCGGAAGTTCGGCTGAATGGGAACCTTTGCGGGATCCGAGGGCGCAGGCAACCCTGGTCAGTTACGGCTCCGGATTGAAAAGTCTACTTGTGCGCACCCGGACGCCCGCGCGTCCGCTGCGCCTTCTCAGGCCACCCCATGCGTAGGCAAGCATGACCCCTATACCGAGCATGATCGTTCCAACGGCGTGGGCGGTTTCCCAGTTGATGACCGATCGCATTGCAGTGCCCTTCTTGGATTGGACGAACGTCGCGGGCGTCAGCACAGGCGCCGTTCCAGCATCGGCTGATCGTCCAGGCGGACCCGAACCCGAAACCCACCCCGGCCAGACACGAAATCGGCATGGCCATTCGCACTTCGTGCGAGACCCCGAATGAGACGCAGTCCAAGACGACTCGAGTTCACCTCCGACCCGTCGAAGCCCCGACCGTCGTCGGCAACTTCCACGCGGATTACTTCAGGACCATCGCGCCAGCACCGCACGACCAACCGCACCCATTCCCCAGCAGGCTTGGCATGCTTGATCGCGTTCATCATGGCCTCTGAGACGATCTGCGCTGATGCGAGCGCCGCGTCCGGCGCTACCGCGCAGCCCTCTTCCATCTCCAGATGCAGGATGACCCGATCGGAACAACCCAATGCGATCCCGCGGGCAACGCGGCTTAGGTGCTCCGCAAGGTCGATTTTCCGACCCGGACTCAGTCCTAGGGCGCGGTGAAGGTCCGCGATGGCAAGAACCTGAGCGCGCAGCCGCTCCAGGATCAGCTTGACCTCGTCATGCGAGTAGCTTTCGGCGCCCTGTCGGAGCTTGCTGGCCTCCAACCGGACGTGCCCCGCGAGCATGGCGAGATGGTTGGCGATACGGTGATCGGCCTCTCGCGCCGGATCGGATCGCAGGCCCGCGCCGCCGATCTGCATACTCGGCGACTGATGGAGTGATCCCATGTTCGTTCCTCGCAGATGGCTGCCCGCCATCTTCAGGGCGACGCGAAGGCGCTGCTCACATGACTTCGGAATGCAAAGTTGAGGATCAAGGGGAATGGCGGGAACTGATCACGACGATGACCAGAACTGATCTTGCCGCAGGCGATATCGCAACCGGGTGAGCGGGTGATCGAGCGTAGCAGTCGAGGTCGGCTCAATAGGTTCGCGGCATGGGAAAGCTAAGCGGTCCCATGGAGCGCGTGTTTCCGGTCAAGCGCAGCCAGCACAAAATCGGCAAGGCGCGCCGCCGCCATGGGTACGGCGGTGCGCGCCCGCAGGAGCGCAATTTCCGCGTCGGGCAGGCTTGGCAATCCCTCGGCTTCTCCGAGGATTGCGAGATCCGCCGGGACCATATCCCTCGGCAGAACGGTGACCCCAAGACCGGCGCGCAATGCTGCGTGCTGACCCGCCAGTGACGGGCTGGTGTAGGCGCAGCGCCACGGGCGGTCGGAACCCTCCAAGGCCGCGATGGCGCGCTTTCGATAGACGCATGGCGAAGGTGCGAGCACCAGCGGCGCGACAGAGACCGCTTCGAGCACGCCCTTGTCCGCAGCCGCCCAGACTAAATGTTCCCGCCAAACCCGCACCCCCTGGTCCGGTCCGAGCGGCTCGCGCTTGACCAGGGCGATGTCGAGCTGGCCCTCGCGCAGCTTCTCGAGCAGGTGGAGGGTGAGGTCGCAGGTCACCGTGAGCGCGACCTTAGGATGGAGTCGAGCAAATTGGCCGAGGATCTCGGGCAGATGGACGGTGGCGAAGTCCTCCGGGGCGCCTAGCCGGACCTCCCCTTCGATGTCGTCACCCCTCACCTCAGCCAGGACTTCGTCATTCACCCGCAAGAGCCGCCGAGCGTGAGGTAGGAAGGTCTCACCCTCGTCGGTGAGCACCACATGCCGCGGGTCGCGAGACAACAGGCTGACCCCGACCTGGTCTTCGAGGCGCCGCATCTGAAGGCTCACGGCCGACTGGCTTCGCCCCAGTCGCTGGCCCGCTCGGGTGAAACTCTGTGCCTCCACCACTGCGACGAAGGTCCGAATGAGATCCAGATCGAGATTGACGTTCCTTTGAGTGCGGTGGGGCATGATTGCAATGACATATTACCGCGATGCCGAATTTCAAGGTTACGCTTGTTGGTTTGGTCGGTAGGGCGGCGCTTTCTTTTGAGAGCACCACCGTATGGAACTCAGCACAATCGAGGCCCTGGCGGCCCCGGGCATCTTGTTCTTCGTCCTCGGAGCTACAGCCGGCTTCGTCCGCTCGGATCTCACGGTGCCGGAGCAAGTCTCGCGAGGCCTCGCCCTCTATCTGATGCTCTGCATCGGCTTCAAAGGCGGGGTCGAAGCGCGAACGCATGGTGTCGAACTCACGATGCTGAGTGCCGGCCTCGCTGGTCTTTTCCTGAGCTTCCTGACCCCGTTCGTCGTGTTCGAGTTGTTCCGACGCGTTGCGCGGCTTGACCGCGCCACAAGCGCCGCCACGGCTGCAGCTTACGGTTCGGTCTCTGTTGTCACCTTCGCTGCAGCGACCGAGTTCCTAAGTGCGCTCGGCCGTCCTGGTGCAGGCTATATGGCGGCGGTGCTGGCGATTATGGAAACGCCCGCGATTCTGTCGGGCCTCCTTCTGGCCAGACGTTCGCCGGCTGCAGCTCCGGCGGCGACGACCCCGCGCACTTTGCATGAGGTATTCTTCAACGGGGCGCTGATGGTGCTCGTCGGCAGCTTCGCCATAGGAATCGCGACGGGCGAGCGGGGCATGGCCAAGCTTGACCCGTTCGTGAACGCGATGTTCCAGGGAGCGCTCTGCTTCTTTCTGCTCGATATGGGACTTACCGCTGCCAGAAGCCTCCAAGCTCGCCGCGATCTTCCCCCGCGCCTACTGGCGCTGGGGATCATTATTCCAATCGCTGGTGCGGCGGCCGCGCTTTTAGCCTCCACAATCCTGATGCTCCCAGCGAGCGAGGCGACCCTGCTCATGGTGCTGGCGGGCTCCGCCTCCTACATCGCCGTCCCCGCCGCTATGCGCCTGGCGCTGCCGGAGGCGGACCCGGGTGTTTATGTGACGCTTCCGCTCGCAGTGACCTTCCCCTTCAACCTTCTCCTGGGAATCCCACTGTACGCCTGGGCCGCCTCTAAAGTGCTAGCATGACGAACACTGGTCTTGTCGATCAGCTCTACTCATCGGCTGCGACCTTGCCCCGCTCAGCTTCGCATCTGACATGTGGGAAGGACCGGGGCCCGCTGGTGTGGCCCCCGCGCTATGCGGCGGCCACACGATGTCGGTCCACCGACTTGCCCGGTCCGGCCTCTGTGGCGTGGACCTGGAGATGAACGGAGGGTTCGATGTTCGTGGCGATGATGAAGCCACTTCAACATGCGGTGCGGGCGTCCAGAGCGGCGCAGGCGGAGGAGCGCTGCAGCGCTCAGCCCTGTCCGCGGCGTCTTGCTGAACTTCAGGAGCGCGAGCGACGGAATATGGAGAACCTGATCCTCGCGCAGATCTGGTGGGGGCCTTACTGGTCCTTCGCTGAACTCTGTTGGGTTGGCCTCGGCGAGCGAGCGATTGACGAGGAACGGCGCCTCGTGTCCCCGGACGCCAAGGCATCATCGAGACGATGAAGCGGAAGTTGTGCCGGTCTGCATCCCAGCCGCCGAGGGCTCGCCAGCGTCGAGGCCCTCGGCCGCCCGGTAGAAGAAGTCCGGCCTCGCCCCTCGGCGCCGGCGTCGCCTCGCCGAGATAGGTTACGTGCGCGCCAGAGCCGCGCTGCGCGCTGCGCCGTCGCCCTCGTGCCGTTCAAGGCCACGCTTCGGTCTGGCGCCGCCACCTTCCCGTTCACCCTGCTCACTAGACCTCGCGCTCGACCATGGCCTCCCCCGCTCCTTGCTGAGCCTGAGGCATAGCGACCGCAAATCGTCACCATGAGGACAAGTCATCGTCCCGCGGGTTGCGGGAGCGGAACGTCTCACCAATCTTTCCAATTGGACCGGGCCCCTCTGGTGACGCGCAATCGAGCAGCGCCTCACGATGTCGGTCTGCAGACCGTGCGCCTGGCCCCGTCCCCCATCCCCCTCCGCCGAGGCCAGGCGCGCACCCCTGATGGAGGAGCCAATGTACCCCACGATCAGCGCCCCGATGCAGAACCGGGTTCGGGCATGCCGCCACGCCCCGGCCGAGGAGCAGAGGGAGGCCGCACCCGACCAGACCACCATCCAGACCCTAGAGCCCGAGCAGCAGGCCAGCCTGCACCCGAAGCTTGAGTACCTTCGTCATTGGACTATCCCAGCGCCCAATGGCCGTCAGATCTATGGTGAGGGCGAAACGCCGGAAGCCTTCTATCGGGTCGAATCCGGATGCATACGCCTTCAGCTTCATAGCGCCGAGGGCCGCAGGCAGATCCTTGGGTTCTGCCTGCCCGGCGACATTTTCGGGTTGGACTTCTGCGAGGCCCGGCCGATGGCGGCCGAGGCGGCGGCGGCGAGCAAGCTGGCCCGCTTCCCGCTCCTCCAGGATCTGCGGCGTGGCGAAGCCGGCGATTGTTCGGCGATCCTGGCGGCGTCGTCGCAGGTCGCCGGGAAACTGACCGAAGCGCTCATGGGCTTTGGTCACTCGTCAGCGACCGATCGGGTCGTCTGGTTTCTCAACTGGATCGCTGAAAAGCAGGCCGCGCAGAAGGGCGGGCGGCGCGTCGTCCAACTGCCGATGAGCCGGTGTGACATCGCCGACTACCTGGGCCTTGCGCCTGAAACCTTGAGCCGCATTCTGGGGCAGCTGGTCGAGGCGCGCCGGCTCGAGAAGGTTGGGCGCACAATCGTGTTGGGGGCGCCGTGCTCGCGGTCGCGGACTCCGGTGGGCAGGCTGGCGGAGTGGCGCATTTCCGGGCTCCCGATCTGACCCGCAACCGGCGTTGTCTTTCAGGCTCCAGATTGACCGCCGTCAATGAGAGAAGGCGCTCTTGGCCCCATCTGGGCAGGTCAGGAACTGAGCGGCCTGCTCGCCACATACTTTCGACGTTCAGATCTGGGCTTGCGCTAACTAACCGGTAGGCGCGGTCGCCCGGTGCGCGCCACGCCGCCGCGCTCCCAAACAGAAGGGTAAAGCGTGATTGTCCTCCTTTTGATTGTCGCCGGGCTTGGCCTGCTCATCATCGGCGGCGAGCTCTTGGTGCGCGGTTCGGTGCGGACCGCCGAGCGGCTGGGTGTCTCCCCCCTGCTCATCGGCCTCACCCTCGTCGGTTTCGGCACCTCCACACCCGAGCTGGTGACCAGCGTGCAGGCAGGCTTGATCGGCTCGCCTGGCATCGCCGTCGGCAACATAATCGGCTCGAATATCGCCAACGTGCTGCTGATCATCGGCCTTTGCGCCTTGATCTCGCCGCTGGCAGTTGAAGCTGGGTCCCTTCGGCGGGACGGCGCCGTTATGATCGCCGTCAGCCTCCTTTTTGTGCTCCTCGCCTGGACTCTTGGCCTCACCCGCATCGTCGGCGTTGGCCTGTTGACGCTTCTGATCGTTTATCTGGTCACGGCCTACCTTCAGGAACGGCGGGCCGCTGGCGGCCACTCGGCGGCCTACGAGCGGGCCGAAGCCGCCGAAGGTGTCGACCCAGGTCTGAGGCCCGCAGCACCCAAGCCCGGCCTTGGGGCGATGCTCGGGGCTCCGGCCCTCGCACTCGTGGGCCTCGGGCTCATCCTTGTCGGCGGGCGACTGTTTGTCGACGGTGCGGTGCAGCTTGCGCGGCTCAGTGGGATTTCCGAACCGGTCATCGGCTTGACAATTGTCGCCGTCGGCACCTCGATGCCAGAGTTGGTGACCTCGGCCGTCGCCGCTTTCCGCAAGCAGTCGGCCGTCGCCCTTGGCAACATCATCGGCTCCAACATCTACAACCTGCTCGGCATAGGCGGGGTGACCGCGCTCATTGCTCCAACGAAGATTCCTGAGTCGTTCTTATGGGTTGACCTGCCGGTGATGATCCTCTCCGCCGGAGCGCTGATTCTTTTCGGGTCGACAGGCGCCCGCATCGGCCGGCGCGAAGGCGCGGTCTTACTGGGGGCCTACATCGCCTATGTCGTCTATGCGCTGGTGGCCTGAACCATGCTGAAGCTGCGCATGATCCCGACCGAGGCGCTTCCCGGAATCGCCCTGCTTGGCGCCGCGGCGGCGGCGATGATCATCGTCAACTCACCGCTCGGCCCGGCGCACCAGGCTCTGCTCAAGACGCCCCTTGGGCTCGGGTTCGGCGAGGGGGCGATCACGATGCCGCTCTCGGCCTGGGTGAAGAACGCCCTGATGGCGGTGTTCTTCTTTTTCGCCGGCCTCGAACTGAAAGTACGCGTCCGCTCATGACCGCCTTCTGACGAAGATGCGGAAGGCTTAGTTGGACGATGATGGACACGAGGATGGTGTCCACGATCGGATGATGATGGACACTATCGGCAAGTGTGGCCCGCGAGGGCGTCGACGCGCTTACAGCGCTGAGGAGAAGGCGCGGGTAGTGGCGGCCTGCCATGAGCCGGGCGCGTCGGTGTCCCAGGTGGCGCGGCTCTATGACATCAACGCCAATCTTGTGTTCAACTGGCGCCGACAGCTGCGCCAACCCCTCATTCCGCCGACCGGTTGTCCCGCGCTTGTGGCGGTGGAGCTAGTGGATGAAGGCAAGGCGTGGGACGCCTCCTCCAGCTCGATCTCGGTCGAGGATCCGGTTGGATCGGACGTGATCGAGGTGGTGCTCGTGGACGGTGTGCGTTTGAGATTGGGCGCCGGGTTTGATGCGGCGGCTCTGAAGCGGGCGCTGTCGGTTCTGCGGATGTCGACATGATCGCGCCGCGTCCGGGCGTCCGCGTCTATCTGGCCACTCAGCCCTGCGACATGCGCAAGGGCCTCGACGGCCTGGCCGCCCAGGTCCAGAACACCCTGCGCGCCGATCCCTTCAGCGGGGCGCTGTTCGTGTTCCGCGGCAAGCGCGGCGACATGCTCAAGATTCTGACCTGGGACGGCAGCGGGCTTTGCCTGTTCGTCAAACGCCTCGAGCAGGGACGCTTTGTGTGGCCTCCGATCGTGGAGGGCCGGTTACGTCTGACCGCCGGTCAGCTGTCCCTTCTGCTCGAGGGAATCGACTGGAGAAGGACCATGGCGCCCAAGACCGTCAGAGCGCCGCAAGCCGTTTAAAATCAAGGGAGAAGTGGTGCTTTGCGGTCGCGTCTAGGGGGCCGATCTGCTATAAATCCGCATGTCTTTGGCGACCGCCCAACTGCCGACGGATATCGAGGAGCTGCGCGCTTTTGCGGCCGCTTTGCAGTCCGAGCTTTACGCCAAGACCCTCCATATCGAGAAGCTGAAGGCCCAGTTGGCCACCCTCAAGCGGGCTCGCTTTGGGCAATCCTCCGAGAGGCTGGATCATCAGATCGACCTGCTCGAACTGGTCATCGGCGACCTGGAGGAGGCCGAGGCCGAACACGAGGCCGCTCAGGAAGCCAAGGCGCCGGCCGGCAAGTCCGCCAAGGCGCCCCGCACCGGCAACCGCAAACCCCTGCCGCCGCACCTGCCCCGTGAAGTCGTCGTCCATGCCGGAGCCTGCGCCTGTCCGGCCTGCGGCTCCGAGCGCCTGCGCAAGATCGGCGACGACGAGCGCGAGGTGCTGGAATACGTGCCGTCGCACTTCAAGGTCATCGTCCACCAGCGGCCCAAGCTGAGCTGCCGCCATTGCGAGACCATCACCCAGCCGCCCATGCCCAGCCTGCCCATCGAGCGCGGCCGCCCTGGCGCGGGCCTCATCGCCCATGTGGCGATCGCCAAGTTCTGCGATCACCTGCCCCTGCATCGTCAAAGCGAGATTTATGCCCGTGAAGGCGTGGAGCTGGAGCGCTCCACCTTGGCCGACTGGATGGGGCGCGTCGCCTGGCTTCTTGGGCCCCTGGCCGAACGGGTCGGCGACTATGTCCGCGCCGGTCCCGCCATCCACGCCGACGACACCCCCGTTCCCGTGCAGGACCCTGGCCGAGGGCGGGCCCGCAAAGGCCGCCTATGGGTCGTGGTGCGCGACGAGAGGCCCTGGGGATCATCCAATCCGACAGCGGCCTATTACCGCTACTCGCCCGACCGCAAGGGCGAGCACGCCCAGAAGTTGCTGGCTCAGGCCCAAGGGTTCCTGCACGCCGACGCCTATGCCGGGTTCGACAAGCTCTATGAGCCTGACCTGGCCATGGGCGAGCCCCGCCTGCTGGCCGTCGCCTGCTGGTCGCACGCGCGGCGCGAACTGTTCGACGAGCACGCCAGCACCAAATCGCCGATACCGCGCCAGGCGCTGGAGAAGATGGCCGACATCTTCGCCGTGGAGCGGCAGATCAATGGTCTAAGCGCCGAGGAGCGCCTGCGGGTGCGCCAGGAGACCGTCGCGCCCATGGTGGCCGATCTGAAGGCGTTCCTTGAAGCCAGCCTCATGCGCATCAGCCGCAAGAGCGATCTGGCCAAGGCCATCCGCTACAGCCTGGTGCGCTGGGAGGCCTTGAGCCGCTTCCTGAGCGACGGCCGTTTGGAGATGACCAACAACGCCGCCGAGCGCGCCATCCGCCCCCTGACGTTGGGGCGCCGCAACTGGACCTTCCTGGGCTCTGACGCCGGCGGCGAGCGCGCGGCGGTGTTCTACACGCTCATACAGACCTGCAAGCTCAACGGCATGAACCCCGAGGCCTACCTCGCCGACGTCGTCGCCCGCATCGGCGACCACCCCATCAACCGCATCGACGAGCTGTTGCCCTGGAGCTGGAGGACCGATGGCCATGTTGGCGGATGATCTGGGCCAAAACCTTGAGCTGCTCGACACCTTCTTGATGTCCGATCAGCTCCCGGACGAGGCCCTGATGCTCTCCGAGCTCGACGGGTTCCTCACCGGCCTGGCCCTTGGGCCGGAGCTGATCATGCCCAGCGAATGGCTGCCCATCGTCTGGGGTGGGGACGAGCCGGTGTTCAACGACCTCACCGAGGCGCAGACGGTCATGCAAGCCCTCATGAGCCGGTACAACGAGATCCTGCGGCGGCTCGAAGTGGAGGAGCTTGATCCAGTCTTCCTGCAAGGTCCGGACGGCGAGACGATCGCCGGCGATTGGGCTGAAGGGTTCCTGCTGGCGGTGCATCTGCGCGAAGAGGCCTGGGGCAAGCTGGCCGCCTCGGACACCGATGGCCACTTGATGCTTCCTATCCTGGCGCTGTGCTGCACCGATGATGGTGAGCCGCTGGTGGAGCTGCCCAAGGCGATCGAGGAGGAGCTCTTCGCCAACATCGGCGAAATCCTTCCCACATGCGTCCTCAAGATCGCCGCCTTCTGGAAAGGCGACCGCGTCCAACCTCAGCGGCGCTCCGCCGCCAAAGCCGGACGAAACGACCTGTGCCCTTGTGGCTCTGGCCGCAAGTTCAAGAAATGCTGCGCTAACTGACACCCACGCCGCAGCTTGGGTCGTGACCGGACGCATACAACTGAAACGGGAACTGCGGGAAGGCGCTCTCGCCAGTCCGGCCTCTGCGATGCTGCCCCTGGCGGGAGCAGTCGGCGGCATGGCCGTGCCGGCTTTGCTTTATCTGGCGTTTGCGGGCAGCACGGCGCCGTCGGGCTGGGCCATCCCTGCGGCGACGGACATCGCCTTCGCTCTGGGCGTGCTTGCATTGCTCGGCTCTCGTGTGCCCATCGCACTCAAGGCCTTCCTCTTGGCGGTGGCGGTGGTCGACGACCTCGGCGCTATCCTCATCGTCGCCTTCGTCTATACCGAAGCCCTCGACTTTGGCTGGCTCGCCTGGGCCGGCGCATGGGCCGCGCTCCTGCTCGCCCTCAACCTATTCGGCGTCGGCCGGCTTGGGCTTTACGCCCTTGGCGCGATCCCGTTGTGGATCGCCCTGCAGAACTCCGGCCTCAACCCAACTATCGCGGGCGTCGTCGCGGCGTCGACTGTCCCGCTTAAGCACCGCAGCGGCCGCTCCCCTCTTCACGAGGCTGAGCATGGGCTGCGGCCCTATGTGCTGTTTGGCGTGATGCCCCTCTTCGCGCTGGCGACCGCAGGAGCCCCGCTCGGCGGCGGACTGGCCAGCGCGCTGACTCACCCCGCGGCGCTTGGCATCGCCGCGGGCCTGGCGATCGGCAAACCGCTGGGCATCGCCGGCATGACGCTGATTGTGGGGAGACTGGTCGGTGTCGCCCTGCCCGGCTCCCCATCACAAATACTGGGGATCGGCTGTATCGCTGGCGTCGGCTTCACCATGAGCCTCTTTGTCGGTTCGCTGGCCTTTGCAGACCCGGCGATGGCCGCTCCGGTGCGCATAGGCGTCTATCTCGGCTCGACGGCGGCCGCCCTCGCAGGCCTGACATTGCTGATGAAGGTGCTGCCGAAAGTGTCGACCACGGCCTCGACGCCCGCCACTGATCCTTCGCGCCCGTTCATCGCCGCAGAAGAGCGGCGGGAACGCTGAGCGAGGCCTACTACGCGGCATAGTGCGCCTCGCCAACTGGACAAAAGTTCCGGCATTCGCGCAGTGGCGACCCGCGTCCCGGGTCGAGGGAGGCGCCGGACGGAGCGCCCGCCTCTTCCGGCGGGCGCACACCCCCCACACAACGACCTTTGAGGGTGTCACTGCTGTCACGCGATCCGCGGCACGTGGTGCTCACGCCGCAGGGCGAGGCGCTTCTTCCGCAGGGTCGTCTGCCGTTCCTACCGACTCGTCGCGCTTCGTCTTTTATACGCATGTCACGCACCACAAGCCGCAGATCGAAGTGGGTGCGGTCGGCCCAGCTCTTTTCAGTCCTCGGAAGTGCGCACCCAGGCGAAGGTGGCCTCGCGATCTCTCGGTCCGACAACCCTGTAGCTGATGCCCGGAAGCACCGCGCTCTCCAGACGCGCGAGCGCGCGAACCCAGCGTTGCTCACTGGCAATCCCGACCCGGCCGAACCGGCGCAGGCACGTCAGCAGATGGGCGCCTCGGCTGAAGCCGTGCACCAGGCCACCGGGATCGACACCTGTCAGTTCGTTGACCTCGGCATAGACGTGAAGGACGGGATGGGCCGCGAGCCCCTCGTCCATCCAGGTCACGAGCAGGTCAACGTCCTCTTCCGAAACGGCCCCGCCGACACGAACGGCCAGGACGTCGCTGGGAGATTCCATCCGTTCGATCATATCCTTCTCTCCGGGCTTCCTATGCGCCGAGCGACCCGGCCACTGGTCTGAGGGCGACAGGCCTGGCTGACGCTAGGGGGTGATCGCCACCTTGAGAACGCCATCTCGTTGGTTCGCGAACAGGTCATAGGCGGTCTCGATCTCCTCGAGCTTGAACCTGTGGGTCACCAGCGGCTGGGTATCCAGCCGGCCAGAGGCGACGATCGACATCAACCGGCGCATCCGCTCCTTGCCGCCGGGGCAGAGGGTGGTGACAATCTTGTGGTCTCCCAGACCGGCCGCGAAGGCGCCCAACGGTATCGTCAGGTCTTCAGAGTAGACGCCAAGCGAAGACAGTGTGCCACCGGGCCGCAGCACCCGCAGGGCGGCTTCGAAGGTGGCCTGCCGGCCGAGCGCCTCGATCGCCACATCGACCCCGCGCCCATCGGTCAGACGCATGATCTCGGCCACGACATCGTGCTGGCTGAAATCGATCACGTGGTCCGCGCCCATGCGTCGCGCGATCTCCATACGGGCGGGGACGGCCTCAACGCCAATGACGGTGCTTGCGCCCAGCAGGCGCGCGCCCGCGGTGGCGCACAGCCCGATCGGCCCTTGCGCGAAAACCGCCACCGTGTCGCCAAGCTTCACGCCGCCGCTCTCGGCGCCGGAGAAGCCCGTGGACATGATGTCGGGGCACATCAGCACCTGCTCGTCGCTGAGCCCTTCAGGGATGGGCGCAAGATTGGTCATGGCGTCCGGCACCAGGAGATACTCGGCCTGGGCCCCGTCGATGGTGTTGCCGAAGCGCCAGCCGCCCATGGCCCTGAAACCGTGCTTGGTTCCTGTCCCATCCTGCGAATGGTAGCCGCAGAGGCACGCGGCGCTGTGGCCGCTGGGCGTAATGGCCCCGGCGATCACCCGTTGGCCTTCTTCATAGCCCTGGACCGCCGACCCAAGCTTCTCGATGACACCAACGGGCTCGTGGCCGACGGTGAGGCCTCGGGCGACGGGATACTCCCCTTTCAGGATATGGACGTCCGTGCCGCAGAGGGTGGTGGTTGTCACCCGGATGAGGGCGTCGAGCGGCCCGACATCCGGGACTGGCTTGTCCTGCAGGACGATGCGGTTGGGCTCGACGAAAACAGCCGCTCTCATCATCTTTGGCATAGGAAACCCTTCATTCTATACCGGCCTCCGCAGCCAGCCGGCCGGCGGTAGGCGAGAGCTCAATGCGAGAGCATCAGGGGGACGGGCGAATGGCGGAGCATATGTTCCGTCGCCCCGCCGAGGATGAACTCCCGCATCTTCGATCGACCGTAGGCGCCCATGACCAGCAGATCGGCGCTTTGAGCCGTCACATAGTCGGACAGCACCTGTCCGATCTTCCGGCCGGCCGCGTCGACCTCGTCCGCAATCGCGGCGATGTTGTGTAACTTCAGGTGACGTACGGCATCCGCCCCAAGGCCTGCGACGGCCTCGCGCTTCTCGTTCAGGATCGTCAGCACGCGGACCTGCCGCGCCTTTTGCAGCACCAGCAGCGCGTCGGCCATGGCGCGCGCGGCGGTTCGGCTGCCATCCCAGGCGATGACGACCGTGTTCAGCCCGCCGCCGAAGAGGTCGGCCATGCCCGGGCGGTAGAGGAGCACCGGCCTGCCAGACTGGAACACCACCGTTTCGGCGACGTCCCTTTGTCCGTCGAGGCTGTCCATAACCGGGATGAGGCAGAGATCCCGTGTTCGCGCACGCATGGCAACGTGCGAACCCATGCCGACGAGGTCCGCCGTGGTGGCAGAAACGTCTCCCCTGACGCCATAGGCCGCCAGCTTCTCGGAGAACGTCGCAATGGCGGCCTGGCATTGGGCTCTGCTTTTCGCCTCCTCCTGCGCGCACAGACCGCTGAGGTTGATCAGGCGCTCCGCGAGCGCATTGTTCGGCGCCTTGATATCGACCTGGACCGCAAGCGCGGTGATGTTCGCATCGACGGCGGCGGCGAAGCGCACGGCCTGCTCGATCCCCTCCTTGGAGGTGGGTTCAGGATAGCTGTCTATGTGAAGGATGATGTCTTTCATGTCGGCGGACTCCTCGAACCTGCCCGATGTTGCCCGCTCCCCGCCCTGGCCACCTTGACGGGGGTCAATTCCCTGCGACCTTCGCGGGGCCCAGGCAGAAGCGCGCGTTCAGCTCGCAGTCGGCGACCTGAACACCCATCCGATCAGACGACCATCTCGAGCGCGAGCGCGATGCCCTGGCCGCCGCCGATGCAGAGGGTGACGATGCCGTGCTTCAGCCGATCTCGGCGAAGGCTGTGCAGCAATCGCGTGGTCAGCACGGCCCCGGTGGCGCCGATGGGATGGCCATGGGCGATGGCGCCGCCCTCCACATTGACAATGTCTTCCGGCAGACCCAGGTCGCGGATCAAAGCCAGCGTGATCGCCGCGAAAGCCTCGTTGATCTCGTAGCGGTCGACCTCCCCCGCCTCCCAGCCCGCCCGCGCAAGCGCCTGGCGCACCGCCGGCGCGGGACCGAGGCCGAACATCCCAGGCTCGACCGCCCCGACGCCGAAAGCCGCCAGCCTGGCCATAGGCTCCAGACCGAATTCCTCGGCAAACCCACGCTCGGCGACGACGACAGCTGCGGCGCCACTGTTCAGCCCGGGCGCGTTGCCGGCCGTGATCGCGCCGCCGTCCCGGAAGGCGGCCTTGAGCTTGGCGAGACTCTCGAGCGTCGTCTCAGGACGATTGTGTTCGTCGCGGGCGAAGGCCTCAGGGCCCCTGCGCCTCGTCACCTCTACGGAGGCGATCTCCGCATCAAAGCGGCCTTCGGCCTGAGCGGCTGAGAAGCGCTGCTGTGACCGCAAGGCCCAGCGATCCTGATCCTCGCGGGTGATCTTGAACTGTTGGACGAGATCTTCCGTATGCCAGCCCGAGTGCTGATCAGAAAAGGCGTCGTTCAGACCGTCCCGCAGCATGGCGTCGAAGATCTGCGCATCGCCCATGCGATAGCCCCAGCGGCCGCCGCTCATCAGATACGGGGCGGTATCCATGTTCTCCATGCCGCCCGCGACGCCGACCTGCGTCAGCCCCAGCCACACTTCCTGGGCAAGCGAAGCAATCGCCTGGGCGCCCGAACCACACACCCGGTTCACAGTCATGGCCGGCGTCCCGACCGGAACGCCGGCGTGGATCGCCGCCTGACGCGCGGGGTTCATCTTGTTTCCGGCCTGGACCACATTGCCCATGATCACGGCCTCCAGCCGGGCTGCATCGATGCCCGACCGGGCGAGCGACGCGCGGATGGCGGCCGCGCCGAGCATGACCGCGGGTGTCGCCTTGAGACTCCCGTTGTAGGCGCCGATCGCGGTGCGCACCGGGTGACAGAGAACAACTTCAGGCTTCGACATCCCACTTCCTCCGGTTCAGGGCGAAGCTTTGGCGCGCCGAGCGGAGCGAGCCTTGACGAAGGTCAGTTTTCTCGAAGGATTTCCCGCGGCGTGCTCAAAGGCGTTGCCGCCACGGCGAACCCTGGCGCTCTCGGATCGGGAGCGGTGTCAGCCCACGCCCCTTGACCGGCGTCAAGGCGACGCCGGTGGGGCAGACCATACTGTCATCTTGGATTCCCACCAGGAGCACGGCGATGAGCGAGCCATCATGGACTGAAGGCCCCCCAAGGACGATCCTCCTGGCGACCGACCTCAGCAGCCGCTGCGACCGGGCGATGGACCGGGCCGCACACCTGGCGAACTTGTGGGGCGCGCGCCTGGTTGTGCTCAACGTGATCGAGAACGAAGAAGAGTTTTTTGAACGGCGTCGGACCGCGGACTTGCCGAGCTGGCGCCGACCGCCGGAGAAGGAAGCTGTTGTCTCCGCCCAGTTGCGCCGCGATCTCGGAGCTGACCTCAAGGGCGTGGAAGTCCGAGTGGTCGAAGGCGCGGCCGCCGCCACTATCGACGCCGTCGCGCGCGAGATCCACGCCGACCTAATCATCATCGGTATCGCCCGAGACGAAAGCCTCGGTCGCTACTTCCTCGGCTCAACGGTCGAGCGCCTGGCTCGCCAAACGCCTGTCCCCCTGCTGATCGTTAAGAGTCGCCTTCGGCCATACGGAGAAATCCTCGTGGCGACAGACTTCTCACCGTCGTCGCAGCATGCGCTCACGGCGGCGGCGCGCTTCTTCCCGCGTTCGCCCCTGACGCTTCTCCACGCGTGGGAAGTCCCGTTCGCGGGATTTCTCGACAGCCCCAGCTTCAGGCGCGAGTGGACGGCGATGGAGAAGGCGGGCTGTGACCAGTTCGTGGCGCAATCCGGACTGTCCCGCGAGCAGCTCGGCGATCTCAAGGTTCTCCTGGAGCACGGCTGCCCGGAAGTCATTGTTCGCGCCTATATGCGCGACAAAGGGGTCGATCTTGTCGTCGTCGGGACCCACGGCAAAACCGGCGTTTTCGATGTGCGCCTGGGCGGCACCGCAAAGCAGATTCTCGAATTCTCGCCCGGAGACGTGCTGCTGATCCGCGAGCCGCGGTCGGTCCGGGCGCTAGCTGTCAAAGGCTCCGCCAAGGCATCGGCCCACGTCGACTGAAGGGCACGATGAACACGACATCACCGACGATGGACTGGCATGCCGCCAGCGAAGACGCCGTACTCGAGACGCTGGGCGTGTCGCGCGATGGCCTAACGACATCCGCCGCCGCCGAGAGGCTCGAGCGCGCCGGGCGCAACGTCCTTCCTACGGCCAAAACCAGATCGCCTCTGCTGCGCTTCCTCGCCCACTTCAACAATGTTCTGATCTATGTGCTGCTGGGCGCCGCCGCGCTCACCGCCATCCTCGGGCATTTTATCGACACGGGCGTAATCGTCGCCGTCGTCATCGCGAACGCCGTCATTGGGTTCATCCAGGAAGGCCGCGCCGAACAGGCGATGAACGCCATCCGCCAGATGCTCGCGCCGAAATCCTCCGTCCTGCGCGATGGCGAACGCTGCACCATCGACAGCGCCTTGCTGGCGCCCGGAGACATCGTTCTGCTGGAGGCCGGCGAGAAGGTCCCCGCCGACATCCGTCTGCTGGATGCCGCGGGCCTGCGCGTCGAAGAAGCCATCCTGACCGGTGAATCCGTTCCGGTCGATAAGCGCTCGATGGCGGTCGAGCCCACCGCGCCGATCGGCGACCGCGCCGGGATGGCGTTCAGTGGCACGCTGGTCGCGGCGGGCACGGGCCGTGGCGTCGTCGTCGCGACGGGTCCGGCGACCGAGATCGGCCGGATCAGCGGCCTGCTGTCGACGGTGGAGACTCTGACAACTCCGCTGGTGCGGCAGATGGACGGATTCGCCCGCTGGCTGACGATCCTGATCCTGCTGATCGCCGCCGTCCTGCTCGTCTACGGCTACTTCGTCGGGCACATGCCCTTCGAGGACATGTTCATGATTGTGATCGGGCTGGCCGTCGCGGCCATCCCTGAAGGTCTGCCGGCCGTCCTCACCATAACCCTGGCGATCGGCGTCCAGGCGATGGCGCGGCGCAACGCCATCATAAGGCGACTTCCTGCAATCGAGACGCTCGGTTCGGTGTCGGTGATCTGCACCGACAAGACCGGCACGCTTACGCGAAACGAGATGATGGTCGCGACGCTGGCGACCGGAAGGCAGACCTACTTCGTATCCGGCGTAGGGTATGCGCCTGAAGGCGGCATCTGTTGCGATCAGGCCGAGATCGACCCTGCCGCCAATCCTTTCCTGCTCGAATTCGCCCGCGCATCCGCACTGTGCAACGACGCTGCCCTTCGCTGTCAGGGCAGTAGCTGGAGGGTCGAGGGTGACCCCATGGAAGGCGCCCTCAAAGCCCTCGCGGGCAAGATTGCAGGTGACGGGACCGGCGCCTTCTCGACCTGGCGGCGCCTCGGCGCCATCCCTTTCGACGCCGCGCACCGCTACATGGCGGTTCTCAACGAGGGTCCGGGCGGGCAGAGGTGGATTTCAGCCAAGGGCGCCCCAGAGCAGATCCTAGCGATGTGTTCCGCTCAGTTGCGGGAGGACGGGCAAACCGAAGCCCTGGACCCGGCGGTCTGGCACAGCCGGATTGACGCCATCGCGGCGCAGGGCCAGCGGGTGCTCGCCCTGGCCCGCCGCCAGGCGCCGGTTGATCAAACCGATTTGAAGCCCACCGATCTCGACGGTCAGCTCGTGCTTGTCGGGCTGGTTGGCCTCATCGATCCGCCGCGTCTTGAAGCCATCGCCGCGGTCGCCGAATGTCGCGGGGCGGGTATCCGCGTGAAGATGATCACTGGCGACCACGCGGGCACGGCTGCCGCCATCGCTCGCCAGATCGGCCTACAGAATCCCGATCGGGTGCTCACGGGCGCCGCGCTCGAAAAGATGGACGACGCCGAATTGGCGAGCGTCGTGATCGACACCGACGTATTCGCCAGGACCAGCCCTGAGCACAAGCTGCGGCTGGTGACTGCCCTCCAGTCCCACCAGCTGACCGTCGCGATGACCGGTGATGGGGTCAACGACGCTCCGGCGCTCAAGCGCGCTGATGCCGGCATCGCCATGGGCCAGAAGGGTAGCGAAGCGGCCAAGGAGGCCTCGGACCTGGTGCTCGGGGACGACAATTTCGCCTCGATCGCCGCCGCCGTCCGCGAGGGCCGGACAGTCTACGACAACATCAAGAAGGTGATCAGCTGGACACTGCCGACCAATGCCGGCGAGGCGATGACGCTCATCGTGGCGCTCTTCCTTGGATTGGCGCTGCCCATAACCGCCATCCAGATCTTGTGGATCAACCTGATTACCGCCGTCACGCTGGGGATCGCCCTGGCGTTCGAACCGACGGAACAGAACACGATGAAACGCCCACCCCGGCCGCGCCACGAACCGCTGCTGAACGGAGAACTGATCTGGCACGTGGTCCTCGTCTCGACGCTGTTCCTCGCCGCGGTTTTCGGCATCTTCGCCTACGCCCTGGATAAGGGGCACCCGCCCGAGCTTGCGCGCACGATGGCGCTCAACACCCTCGTAGTCCTGGAGATCTTCCACCTCTTCTTCATCAGGAACATCTACGGCACGTCTCTGACGTGGCGGGGCTTGCGGGGCACGCGCGTGATCTGGCTCTGCGTGATCACCATCACCCTTGCCCAGTTTCTGGTGACCTATTTGCCGCCCCTGCAGCAGGTGTTCGGCACACGGGCCGTTCCGCTGACCGACGGCATCCTCATCGTTGCGGTCGGCGCAGTCTTCTTTGCGATCATCGAGACCGAGAAACAGATTCGCCTGGCGGTTCGCAGAACTGTGGAAGCCAACGGCCCACCGCCGCGTGTCCGCGCCGCCTAAGCCTGCGAGGTTATCCGTCGCTCCGTCGCGCAGGTTCCGAAGACCCCGAAGACATGGTCAGGATCCGCTGGACGACATGGTCCGCGGCGTCTGCAAAGGGCGTCAGCACCAGGTCCGCTTCTCCGTCGGCCAGGTCATCGGCCGCCATCCCATCGCCGGCTGTGACAGCGATGCGGCCCGTGTAACCCAGAGCGCGGAGTTGTTGGAGGAACACGACCCGCCCGTCGGCATGGCTGACGCCGCTTGCGGCCATGCGCATGGTGGCGACGACCCATTCAGCGGATCTGAGCGGCAGAGTCGCCAGAAATTCCGGGTCGGCGACATCTCCGAATACGCCGTCTCGCCCCTGGTCCCGCCAGCTGCGCACCGCTTGAGGGCTGATATCGACCCCCAGCACCCGACGCCCGGCCGCCTCAAGGCCAGCGCCGACGGCGGCGCCGTAGCGGCCCAGCCCAAAGACGATAACATCAGGCCCGTCGCCATCGGTCCGCTCGGCGTCCACAGTTGGCCCTGATCGCCGCACCGGGATGAAAGCGAGCACGGGTTCACACAGGCGGTAGAGCTGATGCGAGTAGGTGATCATGTAGGTGGAGGCCGCGATCGTGATCAGACCGACCAGGGTGACCAGTCCCAGCGCGCCTGACGTAACGTGGCCGAGCGAAACCCCCATGGCCATGAAAACCAGCGAAAATTCGCTGATCTGAGCCACGGTCAGCCCCGCCAGGAAGCCCGTGCGGCGATGGTAGCCCATCCGGGCCATGATCAGCACGACGATAAGGGGGTTGCCGACGAGTACCAAAAGCGAAAGCGCAGCCGCGGCCCAGCCGCTCTGTCCCAGGCCCGCGAGATCCAGCTGCGCACCCAGCGCGATGAAGAAGAACAGCAGCAGAAAATCACGGAGCGGTGCCATACGCGCGGCGATGGCGTCCCGGAACGGCGTGGACGCCAGCGCGACGCCGGCGAGCAGGCCGCCGAGTTCCTTGCCAAAGCCGAGGCCCTCGCCGATGGCGGCGAACGCCGCGGCAAGCGCGATGGAGAAGCCGATCAGCAGTTCGGGCGCCTGGGCGAGGCGCTCTGTCATACGGTCCGCGCCAAAGCGTATGAACAGGATCACACTAGCGAGCAACGCCAGGCCCGAGGCGAGCACCCTTAGGACGTCTCCTGCGCCTGCGTCGGCTCGCGTGCCCACGCCAAGGGCTGACAGGACGATCATCGCCAGCACCACGACAATGTCCTGAACAATCAGGAACCCCAGGGCGATGCGCCCATGCAGGCTCTCCAGCTCGCGTTTGTCCGAGAGGAGCTTCACGATGATGATGGTGCTCGAGAAGGTCAGCGCAACGGAGACATAGAGGCTCGTCGTGGGGTCCAGCCCCAGGGTCAGGCAGATCAGGAAACCGAAGACCGACGTGAACAGCACCTGCCCCAGGCCGGTGGCCAGCGCGACAAGTCCCAGCGACCGCACGAGCTTGATGTCCAGCTTGATGCCCACGAGGAACAGCAGAATGGCGATACCAAGCTCCGCCAAAAGCTCGATGGGCTCGCTGGATCGGGCGATATCGAGCATCGACGGCCCGGTCAGTATTCCGACGGCGATGAAGCTGACGATCAGCGGCTGCTTGAGCAGAAGACCCAGAAAGCCGACGCCCGCCGCCAGCACCAACAGGGCGGCGACTTCATTGAAGATGGAGGCGGAAATCCAATTACCGAGCATCAGCGGCGAGCCTCCGCCCCGGCCGCCGGCCGCCGCGGACGGACCGCATTAACGGCTCTCGGGGGACTGAAGCCCGCGACGTTTGTTCGACGGCCTTGGACCAAGCGGGAGGCGCTCGACCGTCGATCCGGGCTCGATCATCGCGGGCGGATCGCTCGCGGGGAAGGACTGCGCCAGGGCGTCATCGAGCGCCCGCCCGCGGGCCTCATGAGAAGCGCGTTGTGGGGGTCTGGCAGGGCCGCTCATGTGTGGCCATCGACGGCCACATCGAAGGTGGCCACGCCCTCATCAAGGCTCAGCGCAGGCCGGGCGAGGGCGTCTGGGTGGCGTAGGGTGCGTACGGTATCTTCGAAGCCCGCCTTCCAATGCTCACGGATATTCGTCCGCGAAAACTCGAACTCCTTCGTCGCGCCCTGATGCGCGCGCGCGTGGTAAATCAGGTTGACGATCTGGAAGACCTTTTGGTCGATTTCAGCCGCAAGGCGCTGGACCGAAGGCAAGGCGCGACTCTCCGCAGGCAGATCCGCAAGCGCCTCCGAGGCGGCGTTCTTCAACCGCTGCAGGCGGCGGGCCGAGTCCGTGCTCGCGCGTGTCCGGCTGGCGTACTGAATCTCCTTCAGCCGCGTCACGACCTCGGTGAGATCGGCTGGCGCTTCGCCCCGGGTGTTCCACAGGTCCACCTGAAAGACGAGGCTGTCGCGCTGCGGCTCCGCATCCAGAACCCACTGCAGGGGGGTGTTGGAGACGAGACCACCATCCCAGTAGAGCGCGCCCTCAATCTCCACCGGCGGAAACATCGGCGGCAGGGCCGCACTCGCCAGGACATGCTCGAGCCGGATCTGATCGGTGGCTGTATCGAAATAATCGAAGTTGCCGGTGCGGATATTCACCGCGCCGACGCTGAAGCGCATCGGCCCGGCGTTGATCCGCTCGAAATCGACGAAGCGGACCAGTGCAGCCGCCAGAGGCGCGCTATCATAGAGGCTTGTGGCGCTGGGCCCCTCGGCCGGCCAGAACCAGGCCGGCACGGCTCTGGGCGCGAACATCGATCTCACGCCGAAGGTCAGCGCGGTGGCGGCGCTCAGGTGGTTGAGGCCGGCGCGGACCTGTTGCAGCTCTACGACCTTGGCCGGCAGCGCGCCAAGCCAGCCAAGCCACCAGGGCTCTGAAGAGACCTCGTCCCAGAAGGCGCGGAGGGTCGCGATGCGTTCGGCAGGCTTAGTTCCAGCGATGAGGGCGGCGTTGATCGCGCCGATGGAGACTCCGGCGATCCAGTCAAGACTGATGCCGGCCTCCTCGAGCGCCTGGTAAGCGCCGGCTTGGTAAGACCCCAGCGCGCCGCCGCCCTGCAGGACAAGCGCCGTCTGCTCGAAATCAGGACGGGGCAGTCCGCGGTGGGTTTTCAGGAGGTCTGACGCGCGGGCGAGCATATGCGGCTCAACCGGACATGTACTGGCCGCCATTGGCCGAGAGCGTCGATCCCGTGATAAAGCCAGCGCCGTCGGACACCAGGAAGCTCACGCATCTGGCGACTTCCTCAGGCTGTCCCAGACGGCCGACCGGAATGGCGTCTCTGATGGTCTGGAGGACGTCGGCCGGCACGGCGGCCACCATGGCCGTATCGATGTAGCCTGGCGCGATGGCGTTGACGGTAATCCCCTTGCGGGCGTTCTCGAGCGCCAGGGCCTTGGTGAAGCCGATGACCCCGGCCTTGGCCGCGCAATAGTTGGTCTGACCGAACTGGCCCTTCTGGCCATTGATCGAGGCGATGTTGACGATGCGGCCAAATCCGCGGTCCCGCATCCCGGCGATCACCTGCCGCGTCATGTTGAAGACGCTGTAGAGATCCGTGCGCAACACCTCATCCCACTGGGAGAATGTCATCTTGTGCAAGGTAGCGTCCCGGGTGATGCCGGCGTTGTTGACGAGGATATCGACAGGACCCAGCACACGCTCGATCTCCGCGACGGTCGCTTCGCATTGGGCGAAGTCGGCGACATCGCACCGGATCACCAGGTCCAGCTCGCGGCGCGCCGCCTCGGCGTCCGTGTCGCTACTGACGTAGAGGGCCGCGACCTTCACGCCGTCCGACTTCAATTGTCGGCATATGGCGCGCCCGATACCCTTTGTTCCGCCGGTAACGATCGCGGTGCGATGCATAGCGCCTCTCCCTGGACACCGCATCCTGCACCCCCCGAACCGGCTCGTCTTGAGCAAGGTCAAGTCTCGTCTTGACCCCCGTCAATTCGGCGGTCGCCCCGTTGTGCAGAGTCCAGCCGCACAAAAAAGGAGGAAACTCATGACCAAGACCCCATCTCAGCCTGATGGCGTGGACACCATGATGAGCGGCCTGGCGGCCGCCACCAAAGGCGGCCGGGAGGAAGCCCTGCAGGCCTGGGCCAGGGGGTGCGACGCCTACTCGCGTTACTTCTCCGCCCTCGCCCGGGCGGACGGTCCGGGCGCGCTCTTCGCCGCGCAGGCGGAGTTCGTCACCGACAGCATGGACGTGCTGACCCAGAACGCCACGGCGCTGCAGCGACTCAATCTGAACGGCCGGGGCGCAGCAGACCGCTAAGGCGCATTTGGCAACCACCGCCTGCAATCCGGCAAGGGCGTGGCAGGCCCATCGACGCGCCGCCAGGATTGACGGCGCAGCAAGACTGACTTTGACGAGGCGATCAACCCAGGAGGAACGCCGTGCAGTTTCGTGTTTACTATCTGGATCGTCGCAACCGCGTCTCCGCGACTGTGGACATCGAAACGCTGACACTCGACGATGCTCGGCGTGAGGCGGGAGCGCGGCGTGGCGAGCACCCCGGGCTGGAACTTTGGCGGGTCGATGAAGGGGCGGGCTGGCGCCAGTTGGTTGAAACCCTCTCGCCCGTAGGGCCATCAAGGCATTGACCTGGACCTTCGACCTCGGGGCCATTAACCGCGGGCCCGGTCAGGCCTCCAGAACATAGACGCCAGGGGCCGGGGACAGAGCGCCAAGCCCCTTGTCTGGCCGCCCGATCGCTGGCGGCGCAACCCTTTCGGGCGATGACCTTTCCTCAAGCCATCTGATCCACTCGGGCCACCAGGAGCCTTCGACCTTGGCCGTCGAGGCCAGCCAGACATCTGGATCGACATAGGGTTCGTCTGCCTCGCGCTGGCTCACCTTGTAATAGGCGCCCGGCTTACCCGGCGGACTGACCACGCTGGTGTTGTGGCCGCCGCCGGTCAGCACAAAGGTGGTGTTCGCCGAAGCGAAGAGCTCGATCTTGTAGACCGAGCGCCACGGCGCGATGTGGTCCCTTTCGGCGCCCAGCGCGAAGAGCGGCGTCCGGATATCCTTAAGGGCGACCGCCCGGCCATCGACCAGATAGCCGCCGTGCGAGAAGCTGTTGTTCAGGAACAGCTGGCGAAGATACTCGCTGTGCATTCTGGCCGGCATGCGCGTGGGGTCGGTAAGCCAGGCGTCGATGTCACCGGGCGGTACAGGCTCTCCGAGCAGGTAGCGCTGTACCATCTTGGCGAAGACCATCTCATTGGCCCGTAAGGCGTAGAACGCCCCCGACATCTGCCGGGCGTCCAGATAGCCTTGCACGTGCATCATGTCCTCGAGCACCGCCAGTTGGCTCTCGTCGATGAACATCATCAGTTCGCCGGAATCCTCGAAGTCGGTCTGCGCCGCCAGGAGGGTCATCGAGGCCAGGCGCGCGTCACCGTCGCGGTCCATGGCTGCGGTTGCGATCGACAGCACGGTGCCGCCCAGGCAATAGCCGACGGCATGCACCTTCTCGCCGGGCATGACCTGACCAACCGCGTCGAGCGCGGCCATGACCCCTTTGCGGCGATAATCCTCAAAGGACGTGTCGCTGAGCTCAGGTCCAGGATTCTTCCAGCTGATGATGAAGACTGTGTATCCCTGCTCGACTAGGTGGCGCACCAGCGAGTTCGGCGGGGTGAGGTCGAGAATGTAGTATTTCATGATCCAGGCGGGCACGATCAGGATCGGCTCGCGGTGAACATCGGGCGTCGCCGGCGCGTACTGGATCAGCTCCATCAGTTCATTGCGGTAAATGACCGTGCCGGGCGTGAGGGCCATCGTCTCACCGACCTTGAAGTGGTCGAGACCCTTGAGTTTTTCCCCCTGCTTGAGGCGGCCCAAATCCTCCGCGAAGAGGGCCGCGCCAGCCAGGAAATTCGCCCCTCCGGTCCGTTCGGCGGTCTCGACCACTTCGGGGTTGCTCCAGGCGAAATTGACCGGAGCCAGAGCGTTCAGGGCGAAGCGACCCAGGAACGCCACCCGCCGCGCGTGGTGGGCGTCAACACCGTGCACGTCTTCCGTCGCCTTGCGCCATTGCTCTTCCAGCGCCAGATGCGCCTGGGCAAAGAGATGGAACGGCGGGCGGTCCCAGCCCGGATGGCGAAAGCGCCGGTCGGATGGGGCCGGTTTGAACGCCCAGCTCTCCCGAGCCGCGCCTTGCAGGCTGCCTGCCAGTGACCACATCGCTTCGGCGCTGGAACGCCACAGGTCGATCTGCCGCATCGGCGACAGGGCGAGGTGGTAGGCCCAGTCCTCCCACGCATGTACGGCAGCCCAGGGCGATTGACCGCCCAGAAGGCTCGCCACGCGACCGCGGAGCTGCTGGTCCAACCGGCTTGTTTGCGCAGCGGCGTCCCGCGGCGCGTCCGGCCGCCGATCCTCGGCCGCCTGTGGGGATCGGTGGGGCGTATCATAGGCCATGGAGCGCTCCTTGCCCGTCCAGATGCGGGCAAGCGCGCCTTCTCTCATTGACGGTGGTCAATCTGCGGTCTGAAAGGCGACGCCAATTGCGGGCCAGATCGGGAGCGGGGAATCGCGCCACTCCGCCAGTCGGCCCACCGGCGTCCGCGACCGCGAGCACGGCGCCCCCAGCACGATTGTGCGCCCAACCTTCTCGATCCGGCGCGCCTCGACCAACTGCCCCAGAATGCGGCTCAAGGTTTCAGGGGCAAGGCTCAGGTAGTCGGCGATGTCACACCGGCTCATAGGCAGTTGGACGACGCGCCGCCCGCCTTTCTGCGCGGCCTGCTTTTCGGCGATCCAGTTGAGAAACCAGACGACCCGATCGGTCGCTGACGAGTGACCAAAGCCCATGAGCGCTTCGGTCAGTTGGCCGGCGATCTGCGATGACGCCGCCAGGAGCGCCGAACAATCGCTGTTTTCGCCACCCCGCAAATCCTGGAGGAGCGGGTAGCGGGCCAACTTGCTTGACGCCACGGCTTCGGCCGCCATCGGCCGGGACTCGCAGAAGTCCAACCCGAAAATGTCGCCGGGCAGGCAGAACCCAAGGATCTGCCGCCGGCCCTCGGCGCTATGGATCTGAAGGCGGATGCATCCGGATTCGACCCGATAAAAGGCTTCGGGGGTTTCGCCCTGATCATAAATCTGACGGCCGTTCGGCGCCGTGATCGTCCAATGACGAAGGTACTCAAGCTTCGGGTACTGATATCCCATAAGACAGACTCCCGTGCCCCCTGCGAGCTACCCCCAAGCTCGAACCTCTGCGGAAAACGCCGCGGGAACATTGAGCTAGATCAAGTCTAATCGGCCGGGACTCTTCACCTGCCCTCACGCGATCACTGTCCAAGTCTTCCGTGCAGCAAGGTTTCCCAGCCGAAAGGCCTGTGACCACTCGCCTTCTGACGCGGGTGCTAAACCCGCCGCCTAATTGACCGCGGTCAATACGCGCTCGTTAACCATTGGAAAGATGGCCCGCGCTGGCTCCGCTCCAGCCTGACGGTCGGCAAGGCCGGCCCGCCAAGGGAGATGACGGATGAACCCATCATTGAAACCGCGCCCAGCAACGGACGAACCGATCGACGTGCTGGAATTCGGTATGGCGCTGGTGAAGGCCACGCCGGCATTTCGAGCGCGTGTGAACAGGCTTGCGGCGCCGCGCGGCGAGGCCGGAAGACTGATCCAGACCACCCTGAGGCGGGCCTGGCAAGACCGCGACCACTTTCCCGCGGACAGGCCCGTGGAGGCTTGGCTCGTCGCCGTCTTTGAACGGCAGATACGCCCTTCAACCCAGGTCTGAAACGGCGGATTTACGCCGGAGCGTGGTGGCCGCAGAGCCGCTGGAGGAACGGCCCGTGAAGCAATCAGATCCGACACCGTCGGAACGCGCGCAGGATGACCTCATCGCTGCGATCGCAAGCGGCGCCGCGACGGGGGACAGCCAGCCGCTGAGGCGCCTCGACACGCACATGTCCCGCGTCTTTCTGGCGCCAGGGCGCGTCTACAAGCTGAAGCGCAGCCTTCGCCACCCCTTCTGTGACATGACGTCTCTTGAGGCGAGGCGGCTCGCCTGCGAAGCGGAGCTTGCAGTCAATCAGACGCTGGCGCCCGATCTCTACGAGGCGGTGCTGCCTGTGACCCGCACGCCAGAAGGCGCCGTCCGGATTGATGGCAACGGCAAGGTGGTGGACTGGGTCGTGGCGATGCGGCGCTTTCCCAATGGCGCCTTGCTGAGAGACATGGCCGATGCCGGTCACCTGGAGGCTGTGCTGATCCGCGATGCGGTCACCGCCGTGGCCGGGTTCCATGCCGGGCAGGCGGCCGTGTCGGAAGCGGGCCACGCCGTGGACTACCGGCGGATCATCGCCGGGTTGCGGGACACCGAAGCGGCGGGCGCGGCGGAACTGGGGATGACGCCTGCCTCAGCCCCGCTGTTCGACGCGCTGGAGCGGGAGCTGGCGAGGGTTGCGCCGCGGATCGAAGCGCGCCGCAGAAACGGCTGGGTGCGCCGTGGGCATGGCGACCTGCATCTGGCGAACATCTGCGTCTTTCAGGAAAAGATCACACCCTACGACGCGCTCGAATTCGATCCCGCCCTGGCCACCGCCGACGTGATCTACGACATCGCCTTCCTGCTCATGGACCTCCGCGCGCGTGGCCTGGACAGCCTCGCCAATGAGGCCATGAACCACTACTGGAACACCCTGGATCAGCCGGAAGAAGCGCTCGCTCTCCTGCCCTTCTTCATGGCCCTGCGCGCGGCCGTCCGAATGGCGGTCTCCGTCGAAGCCGGGGCTTTGGCCGACGCGGCGCGCTATCGCTCATTGTCCCGTGAGTTGCTGCACCCGTCTAAACCCATCCTGCTCGCCGTTGGCGGCCTCTCGGGCGCCGGCAAGTCCACCCTGGCGGCGAGCATCGCGCCCGAACTGCCAGGCGTATGCGGGGCGCGCGTCCTGCGAACTGACGCCTTGCGAAGATCCGACGCCCAACTCGGGGTCGGCGAGCGGCTGGACCCTGGCGCCTATCAGCATCAGGGGCGGGCAAGAATCTACCGCCTGCTGGCGGAACGGGCTCGCGAGGCGCTTCACGCCCACACCTCGGTTGTCGCCGATGGCACCTTCCAGGAGGATACAGCGAGAGCCGCGATCGAGGGGGTGGCTCATGACGCCGACTTCCTGGCCTTCTGGCTCGACGTTCCGGCGCAAACGCGGATCGTCCGTGTCGCGCAGCGGCGCGGGGATATCTCCGACGCCACGCCGGAGATCGCCCTTCATCAGGTGGAGCCCGCCCATCTCGGCGAGGCCTGGCGACGCATCGTCGCCGATGGCGCGGCAGAGGCGCTGACGACAGTCCGCCAGCATCTCGCAAATCGGCTTGATCCCCGTCAAGGCGACGCCCGCTTCGTCCTGCATGCTGCTGCGCAAGATGGAGTCACGGCATGAGCACCCCCTCAGCGACCCCCCTCGCAAAAGATCCGCACCTGTTTCCACAAAGCCTGATCTGGGATCCGGCAACCGAGACCCAGGAGCTGTTCGACATGTGGAGTGGCGGCTGGAGTATCTGGGGCGACTACCTGAGCCGGCTTAGCGCCGCGCCGGGGCCAGTGGAGATGTTCGAAGCCGGCGAGCAGCTGATGGCCGACAGCATGCAAATCTGCGGCCGGGTCGTGTCCGCGCGGCTCCGCGACAGCGGCGTCCGCGCGCCCCTGCTCAATGACGCCTGAAGCCATAGCCGGCCTTCGCACAACAGCGCCTCGAACAACCACCGGAGAAACCCATGGCCAGGCAAATTGACGGCTCGACGATGAGCACGGGCGCCCCGGCGCCCAGCGACCGCAATTCGCTGACGGTCGGCCCCGATGGCCCCATCCTGCTGCACGATGTGCATTTTCTTGAGCAGATGGCGCACTTCAACCGCGAGAAGGTCCCCGAACGCCAGCCCCACGCCAAGGGCGCCGGCGCGTTCGGCGTGTTCGAGACCACCGAGGATGTGTCGGCCTATACGCGCGCCGCCCTGTTTCAGAAGGGGGCTTCCACGGACATGCTGGCGCGGTTCTCCACCGTGGCCGGTGAATCCGGCAGCCCGGATACCTGGCGCGACGTGCGCGGGTTCTCGCTGAAGTTCTACACCGACGAGGGCAACTACGATCTCGTCGGCAACAACACGCCGGTCTTCTTCATTCGCGACACAATGAAGTTCCCGCACTTCATCCGCAGCCAGAAGCGGCTTCCCGATTGTGGCCTGCGCGACAACCACATGCAGTGGGACTTCTGGACGAACAATCCGGAGAGCGCCCACCAGGTCACCTATCTGATGGGGGAGCGCGGCCTGCCGCGCACTTGGCGCAACATGAACGGCTACGGCTCCCACACCTACATGTGGATCAACGCCGCAGGTGAGAAGTTCTGGGTCAAGTATCACTTCCACACCCAGCAGGGCATGGCGCATTTCACCAATGCCGAAGCGGCCGCGATGTCCGGCAATGACGCCGATTTCCATCGCCGCGATCTCTTTGAGGCCATTGGACGCGGCGAGCATCCCCGCTGGACCATGTCGGTGCAGGTCATGCCCTATGCGGAAGCCAGGACTTACCGCATTAACCCGTTCGACCTGACAAAGACCTGGTCCCACGCGGACTGTCCGCTGATCCGGGTCGGCACGATGACGCTGAACCGCAACCCGGAAAACTTCTTCGCCCAGATCGAACAGGCGGCCTTCTCGCCGGGCAACACCGTGCCTGGGATCGGCCTCTCCCCCGACAAGATGCTGCTGGGCCGCGCCTTCGCTTATAACGACGCCCAGCGCAATCGCATCGGCGTCAACTTCCACCAGCTTCCCGTCAACCAGCCGAAGGTTGCCGTCAATACCTACATGTTCGACGGCCACATGACCTATCACCACAGCGGCGCCGCCCCGGTCTATGCGCCCAACAGCGGCGGCCGGCCCTGGGCGGACGAGACCGGAGCGGTCGCCGACGGCTGGGAATCCGACGGGGCCATGGTGCGAAGCGCCTATACCCTGCGTCCGGAAGACGACGACTTCTCCCAGGCCGGGACGCTCGTGCGCCAGGTTTTCAACGAGGCCCAGCGCGAACAGCTGATCGATACTGTCGCCGGCAGCCTCTTGGGCGGCGTCCGTGAGCCCGTACTCAGCCGCGCATTCGCCTACTGGCGCAGCATCGACGCCGATGTCGGTCAGCGGATCGAAATGAAGGTTCACGCCGGCGCCGCGCCAAAACCCGCCGAAGGCATGGGTGAAGGCTGATGCGGCTCAATCCCTTATCCGACTCCAGGGGATGTCGCCCGCTGGAGCGCGCGCCGACACCGCCGGGGGTCCCGCTTGTCCGTTGAACCGTCGAACAAGGCCGAGACGCCGGCCGCCGGAACGCAACTGCAGCGGCTCATGCAAATGGCCGAGGCGCACCGGCCCATGCCCACGGCGGTGGTGCATCCTGTCGACGTGCTGTCCCTGACGGGCGCGATCGAAGCTGGCCGGCGGGGCCTCATCGAACCGATGCTTGTCGGACCGCGCCGCAGGGTGGAGGCGGCGGCGAAGGCGGCCGGGCTGGATCTCACAGGGCTCCAGTTGATCGACGTCGAGCACAGCCACCAAGCGGCGGCGCGGGCGTGCGAGATGGCCGCCAAGGGTCAGGCCGCGGCGATCATGAAAGGCGCCCTGCACACCGACGAGCTCTTAGAAGCGGTGGTGGCCAGCCAGTCCGGGCTGCGAACCGACCGCCGGATGAGCCACGTCTTTGTCCTCGATGTGCCGAGCTATCCTCGCCCCCTGCTGGTCAGCGACGCGGCTCTCAACATCGCGCCCGACCTGGCGACCAAGCGCGACATCGTCCAGAACGCCATCGACCTAGCCCACGCGATGGACATCACCGAGCCCAAGGTCGCCATTCTGTCGGCCATAGAGACGGTGAACCCCAAGATGGCCTCGACCGTGGACGCCGCGGCGCTGTGCAAGATGGCCGACCGCGGCCAGATCGTCGGCGGCCTGCTCGACGGGCCGCTGGCCTTCGACAACGCCATCTCGGTCGAAGCAGCTAGGGCCAAGGGCATTGGCTCCGCGGTCGCGGGTCAGGCCGACATCCTCATTGTCCCGGATATCGAGGCGGGCAACATGCTCGCCAAACAGCTATTCTATCTGTCCAACGCGCAGTCGGCCGGCATCGTCATGGGCGCGCGCGTGCCGATCATACTGACCAGCCGGTCAGATCCCGAGGCCTCGCGTCTGGCCTCCTGTGCGTTGGCTATTCTGGTGAGCCAGCACAAGCCCAGCAAATATGTCCGATGACCGGTCCGCGCCTGCTGACGCTGAACGCGGGATCGTCCAGCCTCAAATTCGCCGTCTACGAGGCCGGGCCTGAGCCCAAGCTTCGGCTGTCCGGACAGGTGTCGGGTCTGGGGAGCGCGCCCCGCCTGAGAGCCCGCGCGGATAGCCCTACGGTCGTCGAAGAGGCCTGGAGTGAGACACAGGGGCTGGACGACGTGCTGGATCGCACCTTCGAATGGCTGACCCGCGGCGGCTGGGGCGAGGGGCTTGAGGCGATCGGCCACCGCATCGTACATGGCGGGCTGGAGTTTCGCGAACCGGCGGTTCTCAGCGCATCGGTTCTCGGCCAGCTGGAGACGCTCGCCCCGCTCGCCCCCCTGCACCAGCCGTTCAACCTGCGCGGCGTCGGCATGGCGGTGAAGCGGTTCCCTGACACGCTGCAGGTCGGCCTTTTCGACACCGCCTTCCATGCCAGCCGGCCGCAGGTGGCGCGGCTCTACGCCCTGCCGCGCGACCTCATCGCCGAGGGCGTGGTGGCCTACGGCTTTCACGGCCTGTCCTACGGCTACATCGCCGGCGTCCTGCGCCACGAAGCCCCCGAGGCAGGCGGCCGCGCCATCGTCCTGCATCTGGGCAGCGGCGCGTCGCTCTGCGCCATGGCCCAGGGCGTCAGCGTCGCCACCACCATGGGCTTTTCGGCCCTGGACGGACCGCCGATGAGCACGCGGTGCGGCGCGCTCGATCCCGGCGTCGTGCTGCATCTGCTGGGCGCCAGAGGCATGAGCGTCGAGCAGGTGACGGATCTTCTCTACAACCGATCCGGTCTTCTCGGTCTTTCCGGCGTCAGCGGCGACATGGCCGCCCTGCTGGCCAGCCCGCAGCCTGACGCGCGCCAGGCGCTCGATGTCTATGTCTACCGGATCGCGCGCGAGATCGGCTCGCTGACCGCGGCCCTGGGCGGGCTCGACAGCCTCGTCTTCACTGCGGGCGTCGGGGAGAACGCGGCCCCGATCCGCGGCCGCATCGCCGAGCTCTGCGGCTGGCTTGGCGTTCGCCTCAACGCCGACGCCAACGCGTCCGGCGCCAGACAGATCAGCGACCCCGAGAGCACGGTGAGGGTCCTGGTCATCCCGACGAACGAAGAGTTGGTGATCGCCCGAGGCGTGGCGGGGCTGATGAGCAGACGCGCCGCAGCTCGCCGAAAGGATGAAGCGTTATGAGGAAGCGCCCGGCGCTGCCGCAGGTCTGCGACTCTCCCGGTTTGCCGCCGGATCTCGACGAGGTCATGCCGGCGCTCCGCGATGTGACCCATCGCCTGATGCACGACCTGTCGGATACCCCTGAAGACCTGCGCGACGCCGCCGCGCTGGCGCCGCTGGCGTTGATCAAACTGGCGCAACAATTGGCGCACGCCCTTGCGGCGCGGCCGAAGCGGACCGTCCTGGTCCTGGCAAGCCTTTCGGCGGTCCTGGCGGGATTTGCGATGAGCCGGCGAAAACGGCGTGGACGCCAGAATCTACGTCGATGACGGCGGGCCACTCCAAGCGCCGCCTGGAGCAGCGGGGCGCCGGGCGCAGCGCCCGCTGACTCACGCCTCCCCTAGGCGCGCTTTTTCCGGGCCACCCCCAGCAGGGTGATGAGTGCCGCTGCGGCGGTGAGCGCCGCCGCCGTCGTGGCCAGGGGGTGAGCCTTTGCTTCGTGGACCGCCTTGTTTGCCAGGCGCCTGGCTTCGGGCGGCGTCTTTTCGACCAAATCATGAGCGGCCTGGCGAAGCGCCTGAGCCGCCCGCGCAACCGCGTCTTCCGCGTCGTCGCTGAGATTGTCTGCGGCGGCGCGGAGGGTCTTGGCGATGTCCTCCACGGCGTCTTGGACGTCATGTTTGATTTCACGCGTGAGCGACTTCGACATCGACGTTCTCCTTGGGTCCGACGGCTCTTTCTCGACTGCCTTCGGGGCGCCCGCCTTGACGCTGGTCAAGGATTGGTTCCGGCCAGGCGGACTTGATTTCCATCAAGATGGAGAATGGGAGGGCCCGTTACAGTTCAAGATAGATTGCGCAGCCCAGTGTGCGCAGGGGCGCCTCAGGAGCCGAGTATGTCGACGATCCATCTCGACCAAGCCTTGGCCGAAGAGTTCACGGATAAGGGTGAGGTCATCCATTCGCTGAAGGCATCGGATCCGCACTTCCGAACCCTGCTGGAACTAAACCACGATCTGTGGAAGCAGATTCAGCAGATCCAGAAGGAAATTGCGCCGGCCGAGGATACCGTCCTTGAGAAACTGGAAAAGCGGCGGCTGGCTGTTCTTGACGAAATCGCCGCCCGGATTGGCTGACTTCCTCGGATTTGTTGTTCGCCGCGACAGCTAGCCGTTCTTACCACCCAGGCCCGATGCAGTCGCGGAGGGCAGCCCAGAAGGAGTCGCCAGTGTATAGTCACATACTCATCTCAACGGATGGCTCTGAGGTCGCCCAGAGGGGCCTCGAACACGGGCTCGCCCTCGCCAAGGGGTTCGATGCCCAGGTCACCGTCGTCACCGTCACCGAACGCTTGCCGGCTTATGCCGGGTTTGAGAGTGGGCTCGCCGCTGTCAACTATGACGCCGGCCAGAAGGAAGCAGCCGGAAAGGTGCTCGACACCGCCCGGGAAGCGGCCCGACGGATGGGCGTTAAGGCCGACACGGTCTTGATCGAAAACGCCGTGCCTGCGGAGGCGATCATCGAGACCGCCAAGACGCGAGACTGCAGTCTCATCGCCATGGCCTCACACGGGCGGCGCGGCCTTGGGCGCCTTTTCCTTGGCAGCGTTACCTCGGAAGTGCTCGCCAACAGCCCTGTACCGGTGCTCGTGGTTCGGTGACCGCCCGAGCGACGTCTGGATTCTAGGTTGGCCCAAAGAGGCCGCCTCAGCATTTTCCACAGGCCAAAAGGCCTGAGAGGCTCGCCATGCTGTCGCTGTTCTGTTGGGCAAGCCCCCTTCACTGACGCGCGCAGCAGCGCGAGAGCGCAAAGATGAATATTCGAAATGTTGGCCATGCGGCTTTCTCAACGAACGCGAGCGGAAGCCCAACCCATATCCCACGAAGCAATCGGGGATCGATCCGGTGAAACACGGTCGCCCCGTGCGGGACAGGCCGATCCGGCTCAGGAGGAGGACACCATGCCGCTCAAAGACATGTTGCTTTACATTGACAGCTATCCGGAACCGATCTCTCCCGAAGCTATCGACCAAGCTGTATATTTTGCAGGCGCTGCAGGGGGAAATCTCAGCGCCCTCGCGATCGCGGTTGATCTGAGGCAGCCCAGCAGCTGGCTGGCAGCCCATATGATCGGCCTGAGCGGCCTTGGCGCGGAGCAGGAAAAAAGAAGCCTTTCGGCCTGTGAACAGAATGTGAAGCTCTTCTCAGAGGCTTTGGCCAAGCGCGACATCAAAGGCGACGGCCAAATCATCAAGGCGGACATATATCGCGTCGGCGAATACCTCGCCTACCACGCCCGCACCCGAGATCTCTGCATCGTTGCAGTGACCGAACACCAAGGAGACGAGAGGTCTGTGGCGGAATCGGTGGTCTTCGGCTCCGGACGCCCCGTCTTGTTGTACCGGCCTGGCGAGGCCGACCTCATGAGCCAGGGGTTGAGCACGATCGTCGTTGCCTGGGACGGGAGTCGGGCCGCGGCCCGCGCCATGGCCGACGCGCTGCCGTTGCTGCCTAAGGCCCGTAAGGTACGGCTGGTGACCATCCTAGGCGACAAGCCCGACGCGCGGCCGGGCATAGGGAAGGACGCAGTCCGGCACCTGCACGCCCACGGGGTCGAAGCGGTCGCAGACGAAATCCCGATGGAAGGGCAAAAGGCGGGAGAGGCGATTGCACAATACGCAGTCGATAAAAGGTCCGATTTGATTGTCATGGGCGCCTACGGTCGGTCCCGCATGCGGGAGTTCGTGCTTGGCGGCGCGACCGAGGACCTGCTGCGCAGCCTAAAGGTTCCCCTGTTCCTCTCACGATGACGGGGTCGCCTCGCCCTTCCCAAGCGCTTGCGGCGAGTGGAGGTCGTGACTGTCGATAGGAGGCGTCGAGCGCTACCAGCGCGGGGACACTCCGCCGCAGTATATCTGTCGGGCGGGGCGCCAGGGCCTTCCCCCGACGTTCCCTGTCACGCGCAACGCCGCTAGAAAAGCCACTTCTGCCCTAGCTCATCGCCCACTCGGCGCCGAGGGCAGCTCGCGCGGTCGGACGGGACAGCTGTGCTGCGGCGACGGCCGCAAGTCTGCGCCTCCATCAAATCGCTATGACAAGATCCAGCGGACTCACGTCGCCCGACGCAGCGGCGGCCTCGGATACGTACCTCGCGGTGCAGCGCGATGAGCAATCGTCATCGGCCGGATAGAGGCTTTTCATTCGCTTGCGGTCTATTCAGGCCCCATCTTGCTCCGCAGAATTGCCCGTTCCTGCGTCACAACGAGAAAGTTGATCGATGCCCTTGCTCCTATGCCCTAACGACAATGGCGCCATGACAACCGTCGAGCGTGGAGGGGTGCAGTTTGACATGTGTTCTACTTGCCGTGGCGTGTGGCTGGATCGCGGCGAGCTGGAGAAGCTCATGGCGGTCGCCGCCGAGGAAGCGGGGGGAGCCAATCCCCAAGTGCGCTCCGCTCCGCAGCCAGCGCCGCCGCCTTCTGCGTGGAGGTCTGGTGGATACGGTGAGCGCGGCGAGTCCGGAGAACGTGGCGAGTACGGCGAACGCGGGGAATATGGGGAGCGTGGGGAATATGGGCGCGGACATAGGAAGAAGCGTTCGATCTTCGATATATTCGACTAGGTCGCTGAGCGCGGCTTACGTGTGCGCACGGCGTGGCCACGGCCGGCAGCTACCCCGTCGCTTGCGCCGCGAGCGCCCCACCAGAGCCTCGGACGTGTTGGAACCCCGTTGGTACGGGCTGAGGCCATGAGCCCTCACTAAGGAACCCCGGCATGGCCAAGGCAAAAACCCGGATTGCGCCGTCTTGCCCGGAGGGCGGCATGGTTCTGGAGTCCTTGCTGAACCCTGCTGAACTCGATCGTATTCGCGCCGGGTTGGCGGGCTCGCCCTTTCGGGACGGCCGGGTCACCGCCGGCTTCAGTGCGCGCCGGGTAAAGAATAACGAGCAGGCCCGTGGCGACGACCCCGTCGTCGCCGAGCTCGCCCGCACGGTCAGGGCGGCGCTCGACCAGCACCCGGTCTTCCAGACGCTAGTCAGACCCATCCGGTGGTCGAACCTGATGTTCTCCCGTTATACCGAGGGTCATCGGTATGGACTGCACACCGACGACGCCGCGATGCTCGACGAGAGTGGCTATCCGTTTCGAACAGACGTGAGCTTCACGGTCTTCCTCTCAGACCCAGACACCTACAGGGGCGGCGCACTCAGGATCCTCGGGCGTGATGGCGAGGGGAGCTTCAGGCCCTCAGCGGGGACGGCTGTGATTTACCCGACCGGGCTGATCCACGAGGTCACGCCAGTGACGGGTGGCATGCGACTGGCATGTGTAGGCTGGGTGCAGAGCTCAGTCCGTCGCGCCGACCAGCGCGAGCTGCTGTTCGACCTCGCCGCCGCCCGCCGCGAGGTGGGCGAAAGCGATGCGCAGCTGCTTCTAGACAAGGCGATTGGCAATCTGCTGCGGATGTGGGCGGAGACCTGACGGACGGCCGCTGGCTTGGGGCCGCGGAGAGCCTGATGGGGCCGAAGTAGCCGAAGTCGTCACGGCACTTCACGCACAACACATCGAGTCGATCGCCGCACCCGCCGGTCTTCGCAGATATAAATAAGCGCCTCGGTTTCATGAGCGATGCTTATGGCAGGCATCTCCTGTTCTCATTGGTAATCCGCTGCTCAGTTCGACATCATTCAGATGCGGCCCGGGCCCCTCTGACGATCATCCTGATCGTGATGTCGGATCGCATCGGGTGCGCTCGAGGATGGGGTCCGGTTCTCTCTTCCCCTTCGAACACCGGCGCCGCAGCGTTGAGCGCGCCTTCCTCGAGAAGGAGTGGCTCCATGATGTCCATCGTACTTGCCCGCCTACGTCGCCTCCGCCTGCTGGTGGAGGGCGCGCTCACACCCCCTAAGGTGAGGCGCAAACAGCGCGCGGTCCGTCTTGCTCATCGAGACAAGCCACCTGGCGGCCGGCTTTGGCGGCCAAGCGCACGGCCGCCAGCGCGCCCCTCGATCTGGGGCGGCGCACTCGCCCTTCAGCTGGCCAGGTCGCGAAGACGCTAGCCAACCATCCGTCGGAAATTTGGGCCGCTGAGGCGAGCCTGCAGGAGGCGCCAATGACATATGCTACTAAAAAACACCGGACACCCCCTCCCATCTCGGCGACCGACGTCTGGACCCCAGGCGACGAGATCCAGATGGACGCGCTCATCGCCGCCTGCGCCCTCGTGGCCCAGGCCGATGGCTGGGTCACGCCGGACGAACGCCAGCGCATGGTGGAACGCATGCGCAAGTCGCCTGCTGTCGCCGTGTTCGGCGTGCAGGAAGTTCTACTGGGCTTTGAGACTCTCAACGAGCGCTTTGATCGCGATGTTGACGACGGCATCACAGCGGCCGAGACGGCTATTCGACGGCTGGCTGAACGGTCCGGCCCGGCGCGTCTTTTGGTGGAGAGCGCTTGCGCGGTCGCCGAGGCCGATGGGGGTTTCGACGCCGAGGAGCGCGATGTCGTTCTGCGACTTTGCGAACTGCTCGATCTCGAGCCGGCTGAGTTCGAAATCATCGCGGATGAAGGTCGTCGGTCATGAGGATCGGCCCTCCCGCCATACCTCACTGGACCGCGGCCTTGTCCGCCCAGTTGACCCAAACCGTCTGCCAGGCTGGAGGCCACCGCAGTGTTTCGACAGAACGCCCGGTCGAGCCGGTCAACACCGCGCGAGACAGCACGACCTTGCGCCCCGTCAGCCCTCACACGTTCGACATTCGAGTCTGATCACCAGACGCTCACCGGAGGACTCATGGACCTCTTAGCTCAGGACTTTCTGCCCAAGAGATCTGCTGGGTGGGAGTGGTCTCGGGCCACGGTCCCGCTCGCCTTTGCCATACCCGTCGGCGGTATCGCCTGGTCACTCTGGCGAGCCCGCCCGCGGTGGGGGACGGGCGCTGCAACAGTCCCGCCCTCCCTCAATTTTAGCCGTTAAAGGGAGCTTCCATGGATAAGTTGAATCCGACCCTGGACCACGCCCCGGCCCGGCCTAGCATGGCCGTTGACGTGGGGCTGCGGGCGTTCATGCTGGGCGTTTACAACAAGATGGCCCTCGGCCTCTTGGTCTCGGCCGGTCTGGCCTGGACCACGTCAGCCTGGCCGCCGGCGCGCAACGCCCTCTTCATTGTGTCCGATGGGCGTCTATCGGGCTACACTCTGGCCGGAACGGCGCTGGTGTTCGCACCGCTCGTGCTCTTGTTAGGCTCGGCCTTCCTGATGCAGAGGGCTTCTGCGCGGACCGCCAGCGTCCTCTACTGGACAGTCGTGGCCCTGATCGGCGCATCGTTCGGCGCGTTGGCCCTGCGGTTTACGGGTCAGAGCCTCGCCTCGACGTTTTTCGTGACTGCCACCGCCTTTGGCGCCCTCTCCCTCTACGGCTACACCACAAAACGAGACCTCAGCGGCCTCGGCGCCTTCCTGATCATGGGTGTCGTCGGCCTGCTCGTCGCCAGTCTTGTCAACCTTGTGCTTCAGTCATCGCTAATGATGCTGATGATCAGCGGCATTGGTGTTTTCGTTTTTGCCGGCCTCACCGCTCACGACACGCAACGCCTGAAGCTGACCTACTATCAGCTCGGTGGCGACAAGGCCGCCCTGGGGTCTGCCACCAGCTATGGCGCGCTGAGCCTCTATCTCGACTTCGTGAACCTGTTCCAGTTTCTGCTCACCTTCTTTGGCCAGCGGCGCTGACGCCTATTTCACTAGGAGTTTAGCCCATACCGTGCGTGCTCTGCCTCTACGCAACGCTTGGCGGCTCCGGGTTTCCGGTCCCCATTTAGAGTCGCGCGAACCCGTCCAGCGCGGCCGTCTTGTTGCCCACCTGCGGGACATCGCCTGGGCGCAGGCTCCCCATCAAACGGAGATAGCTGTCATGAGCCATGGATCCTTCTCCGACACGACGGAGCGGGCGAAGCCGCCGTCACCCCAAGGGGGCCTTAGGCCCGCCACGCCAATGGCGACTTCGCATGTGCCTTCAGAACCGGGCAGGACCCGGCAATGCGACCACGGAGGGCCACGTCGCAAGATCCGAAAAACGGGCGCGTGGATGGCCCTAAAGGGTGCTCAAAGCCAAGGCATGCGGGGCAGAGCGAGCTGACGCGGAGGAATGAAAGCGAAAGAAAACACGAACGCCGGTGCACGACTTTTGCACCCACGACACGGTAACTTATTGAAATCCCTCACCTCTCCGTCCAGTCCATCATCGGCGCGACGGACAGGCGGTACGGTTGGAAGGGGGCTGCGAGGATCAAGGGCTCTGACAATTACGCGGTGTTTGAGCGCCCTATACACCGGACAGCCCCACCTTTCGACCACTGACCCCGACGGCCCTCACGCCTCCCGGTGATCGCGCCGTACCTACCGCCCCGCCCTCGCCCGCAGCGCCTTCAATCCCACCGGCGCCAGCAGGCCTGCGCCGGCCAGGGCCAGGATCGGGGCGGCGTAGCAGGCGGCGCAGTGAACCAGCGGCCCTTCGCCGCAGATGGCGCCGTAGAGCGCTGCGGTGGAGCGGGCGTGCAGCCAGGCGTATTCGGCGCTGAGCGCCGCAGCCACCCAGGCCGAAACGCCCGCAATGATCCGGGAGTCCCGATCGTGCAGGAAGGACAGGCGCATGGACGGGATTCCTCTTCGGTCCTTGATCGCTTTTGTCCTTGATCGCCAAGCCCGTGCCCGGGGGCCTTGAGATGGATCAAAGCCCCCACGGTCGCGGCGCGTCAGAGGTGGCCGGTCTTTCGCACCGAGTCGCTGGGGAACATGAATCATTCAATCACCGAGCCGGATCGAGCGCCCCTCGACGCCGTCCTGCTCTACGTCCTGACGGGGCTGCTCGCCCTGGGGGCGATATTCGCGACCGCGTTCTCAGATGATCGCCTGTTTCGTTTTCACGGCTATCTGCTGATCGGCGCTTTCACGCTCGCCTTTGCGCTACTGACCGTGGCGCTGAATTCAGGACGCCTGCGAAGCGCGCCCGACCGGTACGCCGACGGCGTCATCCGGGCCGGCGTCATCGCAACCATGTTCTGGGCGGTGGTTGGCCTGCTTGTGGGGGTGGTGATCGCCGCCCAGCTCGCCTGGCCCAACGTCATGTACTTCCCTGAGCACGGCTGGCTGAACTTCGGCCGGCTGCGCCCCCTGCACACCTCGGGCGTCATCTTCGCCTTCGGCGGCAACGCCCTAATCGCCACCTCTCTCTATGTGGTGCAGCGGACCAGCAAGGCGCGCCTGGCCGGGGGCGTCTGGCCCTGGTTCGTCTTCTGGGGCTACCAGCTGTTCATCGTGCTGGCGGCCACAGGCTACCTCGCCGGCATCACCCAGAGCCGGGAGTACGCCGAGCCGGAATGGTACGTGGACCTGTGGCTGACCGTGGTCTGGGTCGCCTACCTGCTGGTCTTCCTGGGTACGCTCTGGAAGCGCAAGGAACCCCACATCTATGTGGCCAACTGGTTCTATCTGGCCTTCATCGTCACGATCGCCCTGCTGCACATCATCAACAACCTAGCCATGCCGGTTGGGGCTCTGCATCACCGCAGCTATTCCCTGTTCGCCGGCGTCCAGGATGCTCTGACCCAGTGGTGGTACGGCCATAACGCGGTGGGCTTCTTCCTGACCGCCGGCTTCCTGGGGATGATGTACTACTTCGTGCCCAAGCGGGCCGAGCGGCCGGTCTATTCCTACCGGCTGTCCATCGTTCACTTCTGGTCGCTGATCTTCATCTACATCTGGGCTGGTCCCCACCACCTGCACTACACGGCCCTGCCGCAGTGGGCGCAGACGCTGGGCATGACCTTCTCCATCATGCTTTGGATGCCGTCCTGGGGCGGGATGATCAACGGCCTGATGACGCTCTCGGGCGCCTGGGACAAGCTGCGCACCGACCCGGTGATCCGGATGATGGTGGTGGCCATCGCCTTCTACGGCATGTCGACCTTCGAAGGGCCGCTGATGTCGATCCGGGCGGTCAACTCCCTGTCCCACTACACCGACTGGACCATCGGCCACGTGCACTCCGGCGCGCTGGGCTGGGTCGGCTTCATCAGCTTCGGCGCCATGTACTGCATGGTTCCCTGGTTGTGGAAGAAGGACCGACTGTATTCGAACCAACTCGTGGAATGGCACTTCTGGATCGCGACCACCGGCATCCTGCTCTACATCTGCGCCATGTGGGTTTCGGGCATCATGGAAGGTCTGATGTGGCGCGAATACACGCCGCAAGGGTTCCTCGCCAACGCCTTTGTTGAGACGGTCGCAGCCAAGCACGTCGAAAACGTCATCCGGATGCTGGGCGGCCTCATGTACCTCTCGGGCGCCGTCATCATGTCCTACAACCTGTGGCGTACGGTCCGCCTGCCGAGCCCTGTCTCGACGGCCGCGACCCCCGCCCCTGCCTTGATCCCGGCCGAGTAAGGGGGCTTCGATGAAGACTATCTGGAACAAGCACGGCGTCCTGGAACGCCGCTCCATCCTCCTGACCGTGGCCATCCTGCTGGTGGTCTCGGTCGGGGGCCTGGTGGAGATCGCCCCGCTCTTCTACCTCGAGAGCACGATCGAGAAGGTGAAGGGCGTTCGTCCCTACACCCCCCTCGAGCTGGCTGGCCGGGACATCTACATCCGCGAGGGCTGCTACAACTGCCATTCGCAGATGATCCGCCCCCTCCGCGACGAGGTGGAGCGCTACGGCCACTACAGCCTCGCGGCCGAGAGCATGTACGACCACCCCTTCCAGTGGGGGTCCAAGCGCACGGGACCTGACCTGGCCCGGGTCGGGGGCAAGTATTCCGACGACTGGCACCGCGACCACCTGATCGATCCTCGCTCGGTGGTGCCGGAGTCGGTGATGCCGCCCTACGCCTTCCTGTCTGGGCGCGAGCTTGAGCTTGATGACGTCCAGGCAAAGCTGGCGGCCATGACCAAGGTGGGCGTGCCCTACACTCAGGACATGATCGACAACGCCAGGACCGACCTGATGACCCAGGCCGATCCCTTCGCCCCGGCCCGCGACCTGAAAGGGCGCTATGGCGAGGCGGTGCTGCAGCGGGACTTCGATGGCGACCCGGCTCGTCTGACCGAGATGGACGCCCTGATCGCCTACATGCAGATGCTCGGCACCCTCGTCGACTTCTCCACCTATGAGGCCGAAGCCCCGGAGAACCTGCGATGAGCAATCTGACCTACGAAACCGTGGCCATGTTCGCCCAACAGGGCGGCACCCTCTACTTCGCCGCCATCTTCGCCGCAGGCGTGGCCTACGCCCTGTGGCCCCGCAATGGCGAGGCCTTCCGCCGCGCCGCGATGCTGCCCCTCGAAAAGGATGAGGACGACAATGTCCAAGCGTGAGACCGACGAAATCACAGGCGTCGAGACCACGGGCCATGAGTGGGACGGCATCAAGGAACTCGACAACCCCCTGCCCCGCTGGTGGCTGTGGATGTTCTGGGCCGGCGTCGCCTACGCCATCGTCTATTGGGTGCTGATGCCGGCCTGGCCCGGGGTCAGCGGCTACACCAAGGGCATGATGGGCCACTCCGACCGCGCCCAGGTCGCCCAGCAGCTGGAAGCCCTGCAGCAGGTGCGGGGTGAAGGCGCGGCGCGACTGACTAACGCCAGCCTGCAAGAGATCGAGGCCGACCCCGACCTGCAGCAATACGCCCTGGCCGTCGGCCAGTCGGTGTTCGGCGACAACTGCGCCACCTGCCACGGGATCGGCGGCGCCGGCGCAAAGGGCTATCCCAACCTGCTGGACGATATCTGGCTGTGGGACGGCACCCTCGATGGCATCCATCACACCCTGCAGGTGGGGGTGCGTTCAGGGGCCGAGGGCGCGCGCTTCTCAAAAATGCCCGCCTTTGGTCGGGACCAACTGCTGACGTCGGCCCAGATCAATGATCTGACCGAGCTGGTGCTGGTTCTGTCCCGGCAAGACGGCGATCGGGAAGCCGCCGACCGCGCCCGCCCGATCTTCGCCGAGCAGTGCGTGTCCTGCCATGGTCCTGCCGGCCTGGGTGACCAGACCCAAGGGGCGCCGAACCTGACGGACGGCGAATGGCTCTATGGGGCCTCGCGCGAAGAGATCCGGACGCAGATCTGGTCTGGCCGTAACGGCGTCATGCCCGCCTGGGCCGGACGTTTTGACGACGAGACCCTCAAGGCGCTGGCCGTCTACGTCCACGCCAATGCTGGCGGGCGATAGGGGGCTCCCATGACTGTCGTCATCGATCGCACCAAGCCGCCCGAGGGCGACCAGGCCCATAAGGGGCCGCAGTCAGCCGCCGAGCGCGCGAGGAAAAAAGGTGACGCAGGCGGGGGGCTCTACAAGCCTCGCGCGCCGATCTATCCGAAACTGGTCCAGGGGCGCTGGCGGAACATCAAATGGGTTCTGCTGGTCCTCACCCTGGCCATCTACTACGTCACCCCCTGGATCCGCTGGGAGCGCCCTGGCGACCTGCCGGACCAGGCGGTGCTCGTCGACTTCGCCGGGCGGCGCTTCTACTTCTTCTTCATCCAGCTCTGGCCCCAGGAGGTGTATTTCATCACCGGCCTGCTGGTGATCGCCGCCCTGGCGCTCTTCCTGACCTCGGCCCTGTTTGGCCGCCTGTGGTGCGGCTACGCCTGCCCGCAGACGGTCTGGACAGACCTCTTCATCTATATCGAGCGGATGTTCGAGGGCGACCGTAACGCCCGCATGAAGCTCGACGCCTCGCCCATGTCGTTCAACAAGGCCTGGCGAAAGGGTGGCAAGCACGTCACCTGGCTGGCCGTGGCGTTTGGCACCGGCGGCGCCTGGATCTTCTATTTCCACGATGCGCCCAGCCTGCTGCGGGACTTCTGGATCGGCCAGGCCCCGGTCACCGCCTATGTCTCCTGCGCCATCCTGACCTTCACCACCTACACTCTGGCGGGCACGATGCGGGAGCAGGTTTGTATCTATATGTGTCCCTGGCCGCGCATTCAGGGCGCCATGCTCGACCAGCACTCCTTGCAGGTCACCTACCGCTTCGACCGCGGCGAACCGCGCGGGCCGCATAAGAAGGGCGCGTCCTGGGAAGGGCGTGGGGACTGCATCGACTGCAACGCCTGTGTGGTGGTCTGCCCCATGGGCATCGACATCCGCGACGGTTCGCAACTGGAGTGCATCAACTGCGGCCTCTGCGTGGACGCCTGCAATGAAATCATGGTCAAGGTCGGCCGGCCCAAGGGGCTCATCGCCTATGACACCGATGCGGCCGTGGCGGCCCGGGCCTGCGGCGAGAAGCCCGTTTATAAGCTGGTCCGCCCTCGGACCCTCTACTACGCCGGCGCTCTGGCCCTTGTTGGCGGGCTGACTCTCTGGGGCCTTTCCACCCGCAGCCCTATGGACGTCCATGTCCTGCGCGACCGCAATCCGACATTCGTCCGCATGCAGGACGGCGACATCCGCAACAGCTACACCCTGAAGATCGCCAACCGGACCTTCGAGCCCTTCACCGCCCAGGTGGCCTTCGCAGGCGTGGCTGGCGCCCAGCTCAAGACCCCAGGCGCCGAGGTGACCACAGGGCCCGTGGCCCTCACTGTAGAGCCTAACCAGGTGCGCGCTGTCCGCGTCTTCGTCACCGCCCCCCGCGAGGCGCTGCCTGAGGCCAACATGCCTGCCACATTCTCCGTCGAGGCCGCCGGCGCGACCCAGGCGGTCACCACTTCTTTCCTGTCTGGAGCGGCGAACGCGCGATGAGCCTCACCGAAAGCAGCGACGGGTTCCGCATTCGCGGCTGGCATGTGCTGGTCGCCATGGTCCTGTTCTTTGGCGTGATCACAGCGGTCAATGCGGTGTTCATCAGCGCCGCCCTGCGGACCTATCCGGGCGAGGTTTCGGTGACGCCCTATGAGGACGGCCTCGCCTACAACGCCAAACTGGCCCGGCAGGCCGCTCAGGCGAAGCTGGGTTGGCGGGCGAGCGCAGCCGCTGAGCCGGAAGCCGTAGCGGTGCGCATCCTCGACGCCGAGGGCGCGCCGGTGCGCGACCTGTCGTTCAGCGGCAAGCTGCAGCGGCCAGCCACCGGCGCCGGCGCCCTGACGCCCAGGTTCTCTGAAACTGAGCCGGGCCTCTATGTCGCCCGCCTGGGCGGCGTCACCGGCGCGTGGGATCTCACCTTCCAGGCCCAGGACGCCAAGGGCCAGCTGTTTGAAGCCGAGCGTCGACTGACATGGCCCTGACCTACGATCTGGCGCGCGCCCCCGATCTGTCGGCCTTCCTGCGCAAGGACAAGGACGGGTCGGCCAGTCTGGACCTGCTGGTGAAGGGCGCCAGGTGCGCGGCCTGCATGTCCAAGATCGAGTCGGCGGTGACCGGCCTGCCAGACGTGGCCGCCGCCCGCCTGAACCTCACCGAGGGTCGACTGTCGGTGCGCTTCACCTCGCCCCGGGGCGACGCCGCCCGGGTTGTGGCCGCCCTGGATAAGCTGGGCTATCCCGCCACCCCGTTCGATCCGGCCAAGGCGGCGCAGGCCCATGACCAGGAAAGCCGGCGGCTGATCCTGGCCCTGGCCGTGGCCGGCTTCGGCGCCGGCAACGCCATGATGTTCTCCGTGCCGGTTTGGGCGGGCCTTTTTGGCCAGGAGCTCGGCCCGGCCACACGCAGCATCATGCTCTGGCTCTCGGCCATCGTGGCTACCCCCTGCGCCATCTATGCGGGCCTACCCTTCTTTGAGTCCGCCTGGCGGTCGCTGAAGGCCGGCAAGGCCAATATGGACGTGCCGATCTCGGTCGGGGTGATCCTGACCCTGTTCATCAGCTTCGTTGAGACCTTCCTCAATGGTCGCGACGCCTATTTCGACGCTGCGGTCTCGCTGCTGTTCCTGCTGCTTATCGGCCGTTGGCTCGATCACCGGCTGCGCGCCCGGGCCCGCAGCGCCGCGGCCGACCTGTTGGCGCTTCAGGCGCCCGCCGCCACCGTGCTCGGTCTAGACGGATTGGAGCGCGTGAAGCCGCTGAGTGAAGTGGTCGTCGGCGAGCGCATTCTAGTCCGCCCCGGGGAGCGCATCCCCGTCGATGGCTTTGTGGAAGACGGCGTCTCCGAACTCGACAACGCCCTGCTCACCGGCGAGACCGCGCCGGTTGACGTGCGACCGGGCGACACCTGCAGGGCCGGCGCGGTGAACCTGACCGGCCAACTGCGCATCCTGGCGATCGCCAAGTCCGAAGACTCCGCCGTCGCCGCCATTGCGCGGCTGGTTGAGGCCGGGGCTCAGAACAAGTCGCTCTATGTCCGCCTCGCCGACAAGGCTGCGTCCGTCTATGTGCCGGTCATCCATTCCGTGGCCGCCCTCACCTTCTTCGGCGGCCTGGCCTTTGGGCTGGGGCCGCGGGAAGCCCTGCTGCGGGCCGTAGCCCTGCTGATCATCACGTGCCCCTGCGCCCTGGGTCTGGCGGTCCCCGCCGTTCAGATCACCGCCTCGGCGCGGCTTTTCCGCAAGGGCGTGCTGGTCAAGTCCGGGGCCGCTCTGGAGCGGCTGTCGGAGGTTGATCATGTGGTGTTCGACAAGACCGGCGTGCTCACCGAGGGCCGGCCCCGCCTGATCGAAGCTCCTGCCGAAGCCCTGGCCCTGGCCGCGCCGCTTGCCCGGGCTTCAGCCCATCCCCTGGCGCGGGCCCTGGCAGCGGAGGCCGGGCCAGGCCCCCGGGCAACAGAGGTCCTCGAGACGGCCGGACAAGGGGTAGAGGGGCTGGTCGAGGGGCGGTCGGCGCGCCTGGGCCGGGCGAGCTTCGTCGGCCTCGAGGGGGTTCGCGGCGGAGAGACCGAGCTCTGGTTCGCCATCCAGGGCGAGACGCCGATCCGGTTCCGGTTCTCAGATCAACTCCGCGCCGACGCCGCAGCGACGGTGGCGGAGCTGCGGGCCCTTGGACTGGGCGTGGAAATCCTCTCCGGCGACCTGGAGGGCCCCGTCGCCCGGGCCGCCCAGACCCTCCACATCGACCATTGGCGCTCTGGCCAGAGCCCTCAGGACAAAGCGGCCGTCATCGACGCCCTGACCGCTGAGGGGCGTAAGGTCTTGATGGTCGGCGACGGCCTCAACGACACCGCCGCCCTGGCCAAGGCCCACGCGGCCATGGCGCCTGGGGCGGCCTTGGACGCCAGCCAGAATGCGGCTGATCTGGTCTTCTCGGGCGAGGCGCTGGGGGCGGTGGCCGACTCCATTCGCGTGGCGCGGGCCGCCCGCAGCCGAGCCCTGGAGAATTTCGGCTTCTCGGCCCTCTACAACCTGGGCGCCATCCCGCTCGCCATGCTGGGCTTCGTCAATCCGCTGATCGCAGCCCTGGCCATGTCAGGCTCCTCCCTGGTGGTCACCCTCAACGCCCTGCGCATGCATGGAGCTGGAAAAGCCTGATGGGTATTATTCTTATCCTCGCGCCGATCTCGATGGCCCTGGGTCTGGCGGGCCTCGGGGCCTTCTGGTGGACCCTACGGAGCGGGCAGTATGACGACCCGGCCGGAGACGCCGCGCGCATCCTGATCGACGACGCCGACAATCAGATCAGCTGATCACCAGCGTAAAACCCGCGCGCCCGCCACAGCGCCCAGCACGGTCGTCGCCAGGACGCCCAGCCCATACCAGATGACGAGGAAGCTGACGGCCGTCTCCGCGCAATGAAGTCCATAGGCGGTGGCCGACAGCCCGCCCGCCAACAATCCCGCGGCGGCGCCGGCTGCGGAAGGCCGCATGGGCGCCAGTCGCCTGGCCGCCACAAGGGCCGGCGGCAGGGTCAGGGCCCCAAGCGCCAGGATCACCAGCGGACAGATCATCGCCGAGCGGCCCATAACCAGGGCGGTCCATGCGTCAGCCGGGCTCTGCGCCAGCTCAAGCCCGACGGCGACGCCCCCCCCGACCAGCAACAGAAGAAGCGCCGACACAGCCCGCCACGGCGAGGCCCCCGGACGCCCCAGACGGTCCAGCAGCCAGAAGCCCGCGGCAGCCAAACTCAAGGTATAGGCGGCCTTTCCAAGGAAGGAGGTCAGGCCCGTCCACTGGGTCAGGTCTGGCCGCGCGCCCATGGCGACGACGGCCACGACGGCGGCGACCAAGGCCCCAGATCCGCTCCACAGGCCGATCCGGGAGTTCAGGCGCGCAGGGTTCGTCGGGCCTGGCTCCAGGGCCAGGACGGCGATCAGGTCATCAGTCTTCATCGGCGGCCACACTGGCGGACAGGGACTTCATGGTTCGATGCAGGGCGACCTTGGCGGCGCCCTCCGTATAGCCGTGTCGCGGCGCGGCCTCGGCGATGGTCAGACCGCGCAGCCGCACATCCTCCAGCAGCCCTCGCTGACGGGCCGGAAGGTGCGACAGCAGCCGATCCAGATCTGACCGGACGGCGCCCGCCTCGGTATCGGTTTCAGCAAACAGCACACCGGCCTCCTCAAGGGGGACGTGTCGGCGAACCCCCCGACGCCGGTAATGGTCGATGAGCTTGTAGCGCGCGATCCCATAGACCCAAGGGGCGAAGGCCAGGGTCGGATCGTAGGTGGCGCGTTTCGTATGAATGGCGATCAGGGTCTCCTGCACCAGATCCTCCGCGTCAGCGCCGTCGGAGAGACGCCGACTGAAATAGGCCCGTAGTCGCGGCGCCAGGAGGGTGAGAAGCCGACCATAGGCCGCGCCGTCACCCGCAAGACTGAGTGCGATGAGAGCCTGGATCTGCAGGTCGAAGTCTTCCACGCCATCCGTTTCCTGTGACTTCGCAGCGGCTTGGCGATGGTTACACACCCAAGCTTTGGGAGTGAGCAAATTTCCCCAGGCGGCCCGGTCGTCGTGGAGCATCACGATGCGGAGCCTTGGCTTGTCGGCCCCTGGGGCTGCTGATTATGACCCTGGCGGATCCAGGTCTTCGTCGATCCCGACGCCTGGGGCGCGTAACTCAGCTAGGCGGCTCCCGCCCCTGATCGGATGATCGTCATTCGGTGAGGGGTGGACCCCAGCCGCGCCGCAGACCAAGGTTGCACGCCTAAGCCTTAGGGACCGCCATGCGCCGACTGACCATCACACTCCTCGCCTTGACCCTCGCGGGCGCCTGCACCGCAGGCTCCGAGGAGGCCTTTGTCGGATTTGGCGCAGACCCGAAGATCCCGGCGCCCGAGGACGATCTTCTGCCCCGGGTCAATCCCGCCAAGGCGGTGGGATGGACCGAGGGCGCAGCGCCCGTGGCGCCTGCCGGGTTCGTCGTCACCCGTTTCGCCGGCGATCTCAGCCATCCCCGTTGGCTGCTCGTCTTGCCCAATGGGGACGTGCTGGTGTCAGAGGCCAGCTCTGAGCCCAAGCCGCCGGAAGGCCTGATGGATCGCATCGCCCAGCGGGTTCAGGCCTATGCCGGTGCGCTGAAGCCCAGCCCCAACCGGATCATGCTGCTGCGGGACGCTGACGGCGACGGACTGGCCGAAATCCGGGAGGTTTTCGCCGGCGGCCTCAACCGCCCCCAGGGCATGGCCCTGGTTGGCGAGACGCTCTACATCGCCAACACCGACGCCCTGGTGGCCACCCCCTATCGCGACGGTCAGATGCGGATGGAGGGGATCCCGGAAAAGATCGTCGATCTGCCGGCGGGCCCGATCAATCACCACTGGGTCAAGAACGTCATCGCCTCGCCGGACGGCCAGCGTCTGTACGTCACCTCCGGCTCCAACTCCAACATCGCCGAGAACGGCCTGGAAGCTGAGGAAAACCGCGCTGCGATCCTGGAAGTGACCCCGGCGGACAAGACCCTGCGCCTCTATGCGTCAGGTCTGCGCAACCCCAACGGCATGGCCTATGAGCCGGTCACAGGCGCCCTTTGGACCGCGGTCAACGAGCGCGACATGCTCGGCGATGATCTCGTTCCCGACTATATGACCCGGGTGCAGGAGGGCGGCTTCTATGGCTGGCCCTACTCGTACTTCGGCGACACGGTGGACACCCGGGTCGAGCCGCAACGTCCCGATCTGGTGGCCAAGGCCATCAAGCCCGACTATGCGCTCGGTCCGCACACCGCCTCGCTCGGACTGACCTTCTACACCGCTCAGGCCTTCCCCGAGCGCTACCAGGGCGGGGTCTTTGTCGGCCAGCACGGGTCCTGGAACCGGGAGCCGCTGAGCGGATATCGCGTGGTCTTCATTCCCTTCGCAGGCGGCATGCCCAAGGGAGAGCCGGAGGTCTTCCTCTCTGGGTTCCTCAACGACCGCGATCAGGCCATGGGGCGCCCCGTGGATGTCGCCGTGGACAGCCAGGGGGCCCTGTTGGTCACCGATGACGCCGGCGGGGCGGTGTGGCGAGTTGCGCCTGCCCCTCAGGCTGCGGCGCGTTGACGGACTGACCCGCGGTTGGTCTCAAGGACAAAGCGGCCCACCAGGCCATTCAGCTGGTCGGTCTCCCGACGCAGGGATTGGGCCGCGGCGGTGGCTTCCTCGACCATGGCGGCGTTCTGCTGAGTCACATGGTCCATCTGACTGACCGCCGAATTGACCTCGCCCAGGGCCCGGGCCTGCTCTTCGGCGGAGGCGGCGATTTCGGCGACGCTGTGGTCGATCTCCACCACGCGCTCGACGATCCTGCGCAGGGCGTCGCCGGTTTCAGCCACCAGGTTCACGCCAGACTCCACCTGAGTGGCGCTCTGGGTGATCAGGTTTCGGATCTGCTTGGCGGCTTCAGACGAGCGCTGCGCCAGGGCGCGGACCTCTGAGGCGACCACCGCGAATCCGCGGCCAGCCTCGCCGGCGCGGGCGGCCTCAACGCCGGCGTTCAGCGCCAGCAGATTGGTCTGGAAAGCGATCTCATCGATCACCCCGATGATCTGGCCGATCTGCTTGGACGAGACGTCGATCTCCCCCATGGCGGCGACAGCGCGGTCGACCACCTCGCCGGAATGGACCGCCTCACCCTTGGCTGCGCCGACCATGCCAGACGCCTCACGGGCGCCAGAGGCGGCCTTGCGCACGCTCTCGGTCAGTTCGTGCAGAGCCGCAGCGGTCTCTTCCAGGCTGGCGGCCTGTTGCTCGGTGCGCCGCGAGAGATCGTCAGACGCCATCCCGATCTCGTCAGCCCCCGAGCGGATGCCGCCCGAAGACTCGGCGACCATCCGCATGGCCTCAGAAAGCTTGCTCACGGCGGCGTTGAAGTCGTCCTTCACCCCGGAAAACTGCGGCGAGAGCTCGGCGTTCAGTCGAGTGGTGAGGTCGCCCTCGGCCAGGCCGCGGAGGGCGTGGACCAGGGCGCTCATGGCGGTCGCCTGTTGTTCTTCAGCCTGCAGTCGGGCGGTTTCAGCCTTGTGCCGTTCGGCCTCCAGCGCCTCCAGATAGATGGAGATGGCCAGATCCATGTCGAGAAGGGTCGCCTTGACCAGAACCGAGACCGTTTCAGCCACATCCTCGGGCTTGGTGCGACGGGTCAGGGTCGGCCAGTGCTTGGCCACGGCGGCATGGATCAGTTGTTCCAGAACCAGGGCGTAGCCGCCGATGTACCACTGGGGCTCCAGCCCAAGCCGGGCGTGGGTCTCGCCAATGGTCCGCACGCCCTTGGCGTAGTCTTCGCCGAACTGCCCCTCGGCGATGATGCGCCAGTGATCGGCCTGACGGCTCTGGGCGCCGGCCATGTGGCTATCATTCTTGAAGAACCGCTGAACCTGAGGGGTTTTCTTGATCTTCCCGTAGAAGACGTCGAGGGCTGGCCCAATCGCCTGGGCGACAAAGCCGCGCAGGCCCCGCAGTTTTTCGATCGCGCGGGTATCGAGACCGATGAAATCAAGCCGTTCTTGTACTTGGGAAGATTTGTTCATGGGCTCTGCTTGGCTTTTCTTCTTGGCCGGCCCCTAGTCAGATGGCCGGTCAGCTAGCCCATGGATGCTCCCGCGTGGCTAACGACCCCTTAATTCGCGCAGGGCGCTGCGGTCGCTACGGAGGTGGCGGATTGACGCAGGGTCTTGCGCCATGGTCGCCCATCACCACGCCCCTTGCTTTGCATGGGGCCGCGGCCACCTAGCCAAAGGTTTTACGCAGCCTGACAAACACCGCCCGTCCATATTCCAGGTCGCGGACATCCACATAGGCCAGCCGCCCGCCGGACCTTGGTCCCACATAGACCTCTCGGGTGCGCTGGACATTGCGCTCGCCCAGGTTCTGCAGTTCGAGGCGAAGGATGACATCGCGCCGCGGCTTGTACTCGGCGAACAGCACCACCCAGGTCCCGACCTTGCGAGTCTCCACCTCGCTCAGGCGGTAGTAGCGCTCGCGATACCCGCCCAGAACATCGACGCCCCAATTGGTCCGAAAGGCTGGCAAGTCCTGGGTGAAATGCGCCTCAAACTCGACGGGTCGCGCACCGGAGATTTCTCGGGGCTGGCGGGTGAGCGGATCATCCACCTCAGCCTCGCGCCAGGTCCCCTGCCCCTTCAACTGACCGCCCCGAACGCCGAACCCGTCCAGGGGTACGGTCACATTGAGGATCGCCTCCGTCCGCGTCCCGTCGCCGAGATTTCCCGGCGCGTCGGCCACCGCCACGCCCTGCAGAAAAATCGGCGCCCGATCAATCACATCTGCGAGGTCGGAAACCCGCACCGTCGCCACCACCACCGCGCCATTATCGAACCGCTGCTCGAACGCCGCCTCACTGACCCAGGCCTGTTGCGGGCGCAGGTCAGGATTCCCCGCCAGCACGGCCCCAGTGCTCACCGCCGAGGATGAGGCGACGAAATCATCGAAATTGAGCTGACCAACCTCGCGTTCCAGGCGCAGCCGCACCTGTCGACCGCCGCCCGCCGACCAGGCCAAAGACAGGCGGGGCTTGGTGAAGGACAGGGACTTCTCAAGGTTCACATCGCCTGTTGAGCCGATGGACGAGGTTTCGTGACGCAGGCCACCTTCCACCGTGAGGCCAGGCCCGCCGCGCCAGGTGACTGTGCTGAAGAGCTCGCTGCGGGTCTCCTCAACCTCGACCTGGGCCGCAGGCAGCGGAACGGCTCGGCCGTTGAGGCTGAAGGCCGTACGGCTCTCGAGGCGGTTCAGCGCCCCCTCTGCGCCGATCTCGGCCGACAGGGAGGGGCTAAGTGTCCGGCGAAGGGTCGCCCGCCCCACGGTCTCGGTCACCGCCTTGTCGAGGTCGAAATCCCGCCGAAGCCCAGGCGCCTCGAAGTCAGCCTTCGTCTCCACATCGTTCCATTGCTGGAAGGCTACCGCCTCCAGAGAGGTGCGGGCGCCCAGGCTACGGCTGTAGCGGCCGCCCAGTTCCTGCTGCAGGCGGACATTGGTGAAGTACTCGTACTCCCGCCCGCCGCCGGACAGTCGGTCGGTGATCTCGCCGCTGGCGGGCGTGCGCATATAAGCGCCGTTGATGCGCAGGCGTCCCCCCGCCAGAGGGCTCTCCATCGCCCCGTTCAGCCACGCCCGCAGGCCGCCGGCGTCAGCGTCCACGATGGAACTGATCAGAACCTCCCCATTGGGGCCAAAGCGGACCCGGGGGCCATCTCCCAAGGTGTCATCGGGCCCCTTCCCATAGACCATGGAAGCCTCGAAGCGACGGCCGCTCCACTCGAACTGGCTTTCGGCCCGCAGGCTGGTGAGAACCCGTCCATCATTGATGAAGTGGGCGGAGGTCATCACCGCCCCCTGGGCCTCGCCTGTCCTGGCGCGCACAACATTGGCGATCACCGAGCGCCCCTGCATGTCCACCCCTGGGGCGCCGCCACGGATCAGTTCAATCCGCGCCACCGCCGAGGCTGGAATTCGCTTCAGGAGTTCGTCCAGGGCGTCATTCTTTGAGACGGGCGGCTGACCATCGATCAGAACATTGCCGCCCGACCCCGCCAGGCCCCGCACCGTCGCCCCCTTGTCGAAGGCGAAGCCAGGCAGGCGCAGCACCATGTCATAGGCTGTATCGGGTCTGGCCTCGGCAAAGGCGCTGGGCGCATAGGCGATGACCCCACGGGCGGGACTTATTGCGGACTCGGCCGGCCCAGCCGTCGGTTCCGCCTGCGCGGCCGCAAGGCTGACCGCGCTGGCGGCCAGGACTGTCAGGATCAAAGCGCCCCTCCCCGGAACTGTCATTTGGTCTTTTTGACAGCTTGGCGGGAAATGGCTGATGGAGCCAGGAAATCTGCGGGGCGCAGGCGCCCTGTGAGCGTTCGCGGTGTCTAGGTCTCGATTTCGAAATAGGCGCGGTCGCCGCCCTCAGTGTGGGCCACCATCATGATGCGGATGTCCGAGCCTTCAGCCAGCTTCAGGGTCAGGCGACCCTGCCGAAAAGCGTCCCGCATCAGGTCGGGTGAGCCGATCAGTTCCCCCTTGCCGACCTTCATCTTCTCGTCGCTCTGGATCTCGTAGCCTACCTTCTCGATCACGCCGGCATACATCAGAACGCCGTCATCGACGCTGGTACGGGAAAGCTTCATCAGGACTGGATCTCCGGACTTCGCGTCAGGGCCCCCAGAGCGAAGGCGCGGACAGTGAGGTAGGGAACGCGCAACGGCCCGGAGCGTTCCCTACCTCAAACCCGTCCGGTGACCGGGATCAGGGCGCCGGTCACCGCCCGGGCCTGAGGCGAGGTTAGAAATAGGATCACCTCGGCCAGATCAGAGGGCGCGACCCAGGTCGAATAGTCGGCGTCTGGCATGTCCGCGCGATTGGCCGGCGTGTCGATGATCGAGGGCAGGACCGCATTGACCGTCACGCCGTCGGCCTTCAGTTCCTCGGCCAGACTTTCGGTCAGCCGATGGACCCCCGCCTTGGCCGCAGCGTAGGCGCCCATGCCGGCGCCAGCCTTCACCGCCCCGGCCGCCCCGATATTGACGATCCGACCGGCCGGGCCGGCCTTTAGCATGTCGAGAGCCGCTCGGCTGGCGTTGGCGGCGGTTCTGACATTGGTCGCGTAGAGCAGATCCCACACGGCCGGATCGCCCTGCGCCAGGGTCTGCCAGCGAAATCCGCCGGCGATGTTGATGAGGGCGTCCAGGCGGCCAAAGCGGTCTTTCACGGCCGCCATAGCCCCGTCTGCGGCCGCCGGATCAGCCAGATCGACGCCGGTGAGGACCAGGGCGTCGACACCGCAGGCCTCAACCAATCCGTCCGGCGGGACCAGACCAAAATCGATCAGCGCCAGTCGGGCGCCCTGGAGGGCGGCGGCCGTGGCGACCACCTCCCCCAGGACGCCGAAGGCGCCGGTGACAGCAATGATACGCGGGCTCATGGCCCGAGTTTATCAGAGCCGCTCGATGATTGTCACATTGGCCATGCCGCCGCCTTCGCACATGGTCTGCAGGCCATAGCGCTTGTTCCGCGCCTTCAGCCCGTGGACCAGGGTGGTCATCAGCTTGGTGCCCGAAGCGCCCAGCGGATGGCCCAGCGCGATGGCGCCGCCATTGACGTTCATGTTTTCCGGATTGGCGCCGGTGGCCTGCAGCCAGGCCACAGGCACCGAAGCGAAGGCCTCGTTGACTTCGAACAGGTCGATGTCGTCGATCTTCATGCCGGCCTTTTCCAGGGCCCGCTGGGTGGCGGGCAGCGGGGCTTCCAGCATGATCACCGGATCATGGCCCATCACCGACAGGTGGTGGATGCGGGCCAGCGGCGTCAGGCTGAACTCCTTGAGCGCCTTTTCCGAGACGATCATCACGCCCGAGGCGCCGTCGCAGATCTGGCTGGAGGTGGCCGCCGTGATCGCCCCGCCCTCAGCCAGCAGCTTCACGCCGCGGATGCCGTCCAGGCTGGCGTCGAAGCGAATGCCCTCGTCGATGGTGTGATCGCTCTCGGCGCCGTTCTCGTCCTTGATCTTCAGGGCGACGATTTCGTCCTTGAAGGCCCCGGCCTGGGTGGCGGCGATGGCGCGCTGGTGGCTGTGATAGGCGTACTCGTCCAGCTGGTCCTTGGTCAGGCCGTACTTCTTGGCCATCATTTCCGCGCCCATGAACTGGGAGAACTGGATGTTGGGGTAGCGCTCCTCCATCCGCGGGCTCTTGTACTGGCCCATGCCGGCCTTGGCGGCCAGGGCGGCCGATGAGCCCATGGGCACGCGGGTCATGCTCTCGACGCCAGCGGCGATGACGATGTCCTGGGTGCCGCTCATGACGGCTTGCGCGGCGAACTGCAGGGCCTGCTGGGACGAACCGCACTGGCGGTCGATGGAGGTGCCCGGCACGCTCTCCGGCAGTTTGGAGGCCATGACAGCGTTGCGCGCCACATTGATGGCCTGCTCGCCAACCTGCATGACGCAGCCCATGACCACGTCCTCGACCCGGGCGGGGTCAACGCCCGTCCGGTCGACCAGCTCGTTGAGCACCACGGCGCCCAGATCCACCGGATGCCAGTCTTTCAGCTTGCCGCCCTTGCGGCCGCCGGCCGTGCGCGTGGCTGCGACGATATAGGCTTCGCCCATTGTTCCGCTCCCTTGCCTGGACCCCCGGCCGGGCCAGGTGGCGCCGGGCGAAGGATCGATCTTCTAAAGCTTGCCGCGCGCCCTCTGGCGCGTCGAAAACAAGTCTATTCAGGCGCCGCGAGGTAAGCCAACTGGGCGTTTTCGGAGGGTTTTCGCTTAGATGGGAAGGACTGCGCCCGGCTGGGCCGGGTCCAGCCGGAAGGTGGCCGGCAGGATCCGCTCATGGGCCTTCTGCAGCTTCAGGGCCTTGGCGCCCCTGGCTACGGCGAGCTTGCCCAGATTGGCCGGACTGACCCCATCGCGCAGGCGTGGCTGCAGGCCAGCCCGCCGGCGCATCACGCCATTGGCGTAGATCACATTGGCGCGCAGCAGAGCCTGGGGCGTCATGAACTCCATGGAAAGCGAGACATTGAGCATCGACCCGTTCTCGATCCGGTGGGGGGCGTTCTGGGCCCAGGTGACCATGCGGCCGGGGGTGAGCTCCACCTCTTCGGCCCCGGCGTCCCAGGCGGGATCGAAGGCGAACTGCTCAGCGCTCTCCCGCAGGACGATCTTCTCAAGGGCTTCTTCGCCCACATAGGGCGCCTTGGGGGGATAGACCCACACCCGCTTGGTCCCGCGGATCTGCCACAGGGACACCAGCGGCACGTCCAGATGGTAGAAAACCTGGGCGTTGGCCGATGAGATCAGCACCCCCACGTCCCGCTTAAAGGTGCGCAGGCCTGGCGCCATGGCCTCCTTCTCGGCGAACACCTCATCGGCGAGCTCGGCATAGGGCTTCAGGTGAAGGTTCGCCTCTCGCAGGTTCAACCAGATCCGCCCCGCCTTGGCGGACTCCAGCAGCTGCGCGCCGGTGAGTCCCTCAGCCGAGCCCTTGCGCCAGGTGGTCCAGGCCCGGGGGTCCTCCCCCATGGTGAAGACGCCGAGCTTGGTGCGGGGATAGGCGTCCAGAGCTTCGGCCAGGCCCTCATCGGTGAACATCGGACGCTGATGCAGGTCGTGGGCGAAGTTCAGGGTCTGCTTGCCGAAGGCTGCGGCCTTCTCGTCAGTCCAGTCTTGGATGATCATGTCACGTCTCACCGATCAGGCCGCGCTACGGCCGTAGAATTCGATCTTGAAGGGTCCCCACCACAGGGTCTTGCCCAGGCCTCTGGCGGCGCGATCCAGGGTGAAGGCGAAATCAGGGGCGCGGATCAGCCACTTGAATGCGGCCAGAAGTCCGAAGACGCCGGCCTGGGCCAGCCCCTGGGTCATCCAGTAGGCGAGGCCCAGATAGTTGGGCGGTTTGGCGGCGGCGCAGGCGGCCGAGGGCCCCTGGCCATAGGCGAAGGCGCGCCGGATCGTATAGCCAAGGCTGAGCCGATCAGGGACGGGGTCTTCCCAGACCCAGGCCTCCGCCGCCCAGCCAAAGCGGGCGCCCTGGGCCTTCATCTCACCAAACAGCAGGTCGTCTTCGCCGCCAATGTGGTTCCGAAGCGCCGAAAACGGCGCTTGGGGATCTGGCAGGGCGGCCCGGCGCAGCAGGCTGTTGCCGCAACCATAGTAGTGCTCGATAGCGCCAGACTGATCTGGCCCCAGACGGGAGAAGAAGGTCTCCAGATAGGTTCGATGGCGCTCGATCTCCGGCGGGGCCCTGCCGCGCACCGGACCAAAGACGACATCAGCCTCCAGAGCATCCCGGGTCGCCAGCAGGCCAGCCAGCCAGGTGGGCGGCGCCTCCTCGTCGTCGTCCAGGAAGGCGATCAGATCGCCCTGCGCCTGGCTCATGGCCGCATTGCGGGCGTTGGCGACTCCGGCGCGGGGTTCATGGACATAGACGACGGGAAACGGGGCCTCGGCCGCGAGGGCGTCGATGGTCTCCTGGGCCGAAGGAACCTGGTCATTGTCGACCACCACCAACTCAAGCCGTGAGGGATCGACCCCCTGCTGGGCGAAGACGCTGCGCGCCGCCACCTGCAGGCCCCCCAGCCGCCGTTGGGTCGGGATGATCAGGCTGACCCGTTCCGACATCTCAGACCTACCCCTCAATCTCCGCGCCAGTTCGGCGCGCCCTCGCCGCGACGGCGGTCGCCATGCCGCGCATCTTGCCGCTCAGGGTGAGTTCTACGTCGGAGATGGTTTCGAAACGGCGCCGGACCTGGCCAGCCAAGGGACCACACCCCGCCCCGGCCAGACGCCAGGCGCCCTCGCCCAGGCGCGACCGCCACCCGGCGGCGCCGGTGGCCAGGGCCGTGCCCTCGCCAATCTCCCGACGGCTCAGGGCGTAGGGCGCCTTGTAGTGGTCATGGCCGGGACCGAGGTCATAGGTTCGCAGTCCCAGTCCCGGCATCGCCTCAATGGCCTGCAGCAGAAACAGCTGCCCCACGGAATAGGCGCCCATTTCAGGGTCGGTGGAGGCGATCCATGGGTGATAGACATCACCCAGCCGCACGCCAAAGTGACCCGCCACCACCCGGCCATCGACCCGCAGGGTGATCATCAACCCGCTGAAGTCAGCCTCGGCAGTCGCAAACAACGTCTCCATCAGCGTTCGCGTCCAGGTTGGCGCCAGGAAGTCATGGGCGCCGGTTCGCTGGAGCTGCTCCCGCTTCCAGGCGATCAACTGGTCAAAGGCGTGGCGGTCGGTGTCCGGCGCCGTGAGGGTGAGCGCTCCAAGCTCCCGCGAAATCTTGCTCTGCAGCCGGCGATAGTTCTTGAAGCGCTTGGGGCTCTGAGCGCGGAGGGCCTCCAGATAGGCGTCGGCGCCCTGCTCAAGGGTGATCACATAGGCCGTCAGGCGGTTGCGGACGGCGGAGTCGAAGACTCCATGGGGATCGATCAGCCCGGTGAACCGCAGGGCGCCCAGGCCGGCCTCGGCGAGGATGTCGCCCGCAGACATGGGCTCGCGACTGACCAGGGCGTGATAATCCGAGAGCGGCGCGGCGATCGGGCGCGCCAGACCGCCTGACTTCAGGTGATGGGGCAGGAAGCCCACCGCCTCACCATTCCGCCGCCAGATCGCCACCCGGGCGTCAGGTCGAACAGCGCCGACCGCGCGGGCGAAATCAGGGCCGAGCAGCGGCGAGGCGAAGGCGGGCTCGGCGGCCGCAATGGCTCGCCAGGCGGCCACGTCCTCGTTGGACAGGTTGGCCGGGTGCAGGATTTGGCATGGTGACATCAGCAGGATCCGTAGCAGCCGTCCCGAAGAGGGATCAGCTGCCAGACCCGCTGCAAGCCTCAGGCCGGACGAGGCATGGAAAACGCTTTATGAACAATGGCTTGCAACCAGGAGGCGTCCACCTCATCGAAGGCCGACTTCTGGTCTGAATCAACGTCGAGAACCGCGATCAGGCGGCCCTCGGAATCGAATACAGGGACGACGATTTCGCTGGCGGACCTGGCGTCACAGGCGATGTGGCCAGGAAAGGCATGGACATCGGCCACCACCTGAACCTCTCCGGTCTGCGCCGCTGTCCCACAAACGCCACGACCAAAGGCGATGCGCAGGCAGCCCAGGGTCCCCTGATAGGGACCAACCACCAGTTCCTGCGGCTTGTCGGGGTCGACCACATAAAAGCCAGTCCAGAAGAAGTGATCGAAGCTGGCCGCCAGCATGGAGGCCACCGTCGCCATCCGGGCGGTGAGGTTGGGTTCGCCCTCCAGGACGGCCGCGATCTCCTCGGCCAGGGCGCTGTAACGCTCCGCCTTTTCAGCGGGCAGGATCAGGTCGTTGAATGCTTCAGCCATGCCCTCTCCTAGCCCAAGCCAGGGGCTGGGGCGAGGTCAGGCGGCGATGGCCTGGCGCGCGGCGCGCTTGCGACGGATCAGGGCCTCCAGGCCGCGCACCAGCTTGGCGGCGCCGACGGCGTCATGATCGTCGCCTTCCAGGATCTGCCCCAACACCGACAGGTGCGCCTCCACCACATCGGCCTCGCAGTGCTCCATGCCGCCGACCTCGGTCGCATAGGCCAGCAGCACGTCGGTCGCCCGCTCCAGCATGCGGTCGCGAACCTGGCGGGCTCGGAAGCGGGTATGTTGCATGACGCGATAGGTCATCTGCAGGGTGGCCCGGTCGACGCCGCCCCGGGCGGCGATGAGCCGGCGCATGGCTTCCAGTTCGACGCTTATGGTCTCCCGCGCCACCTGCCGCTCGACCACATCAACCACTTCGTCGGGGTCGCTGGTCCGCCGCAGGGGACCGGAATAGCTGATCTCAGCCTTCCGACGCCGGTCTGGCCCCAGATAGCTGGCGCTGACGATGAAGCTGCGAGGCTGGGTCAGGACCGCCTGAAGCCGCGACAGCAGCGCGGCTGGGGTAAACGGCTTCATGACAAACTCGTTGACCCCCGCCTCCCGGGCGGTCTCCACCTCGGCCGCGCTGCGGTGGCCTGTCACCATGATCACCGGGATCGCTGGATTGGGGACGCTCCGATCCCGTGCGACGGCGGCCTGGCGGATAGACCGGGTGAGCTCCAGCCCATCCATCATGGGCATGCGCCAGTCGGTGAACAGCACATCTGGCTCTTCCCGGGCCATCAACTGGCGTGCGCTCAGCCCCTCTGAGGCGGCGAACACGGCGCCAACGCCGGCTGCGCGCAGGACATCCACGATAAGCCGCACCGTGTTGGCGTGGTCGTCCACGACCAACACCTTCAGGCCCGACAAATCGTCAGCCTTGAGGTTCGCGCTGGGTAAGTGCCGACGACCGTTCATCCATCCCCCGTCACGCCCAAGTTGCAGGTCAGGACTTGAGATGCGGTTTATGGTCACGGTTAACGAGACACGACCCTACCGGGGTGAACGCGCCTTCGCCCGAAGGTCGTCGGCCGTGCGATCGGCCCGTTCGGGGTGTTGATAAACCTCGCGGGTCGCCTGCTCGCTCAAAGAATCATTCCGTCGATCGCGGCGGGAATACCGGAACAGACCGTAGGCGATGGCCAGGCCCAGCAGGGCCGCGCCGATCGGAAACATCACTTCCCAGCTCAGATTTGGCATGATGGCCTCCTTTCGGAAGCAACAATCCGCGCGCGAGGACGGTTCCCGGGGCTACCAGTCCAGGGCGGTGCGCAGTGTCAGCAGCGTCTCATCCACCGGGTCGGTTCGCAGCCGCTCGATCCTGGCCTGGATCAGATTGGCCGACAGTCGCAGGCGCGTGATAGGCAACCAGTTCACCACCACCCCATAGGTCGTCATCCGCCCGCCATCGACCGTCTCGTCCCCCAGATCGAGGTGACCCACCCGCAGACCGGTCTCAACGGCGCCAAAACCGCCCTGCCCCAACGGTCTGGCGGGCTTCATGCGCTCAAATACGCCGGTCTCGATGTCGTAGGGCCGAGCCTCCCCGGTCCAGCGCCACGCCGCATGAGCCGACCAACCGTGGAAATCCGGACCTGCGATCGCCCCGGCATAGTCGACGAGGCCCCCCTCGGCCTGCAGGGTCAGCGGCCCCGCGCCATATCCGAGCTCGACGCCGGCGAAGGTCCCCTCCTCGGCGATGAAGGCGCCGGTATCCAATAGACGGGGCGCGCGCCCTGTCTCAGGTCTAACCCTCAACCAGACTCCCGGGGCCCTGTCGGGCAGGCGGGTATGATAGGCCGAGAGGGCCAGGTGAAGCGCCGGCTCACCAGGCAGCAGATCCACATGGCCGCGCACAGCCGCCAGCCAGGCTTCTTCACGCTCAGTGTCGAGGTCGCTGTCCTCGGTTTCGCCAAACAGCCCGCCGCTCAGCCCCCATTGATCGCCCCAGGCTTTGGCGGCCACACCCACCCGCCGGCCAGGGAAGAAGGTCGCGGCGTAAGCCGAGCGCTCAAGAAACACGGTCTCGTTGCTTGAGGTCAGCTCATCCATGGTGATCGGCGGCTTGAAATAGCCCACCGACAGCGTCCTGCCCGGCGCCAACTCATAGGTCAGCAGCACGTCCTGCAGAGAGACCTGCCCACCGCCGAAATCAGCCTCAGCCACATAGGAGAGCCGCTCGCTGAGATCGCCCTTTGCGCCCAGGCGGAACCGGCGAACCTCGGTGCCCGTGCTCTTGGACCCCTCATCATTATTGTAGATCAGGGCGTCGAACTGAGCCCGCCCGCGCAAGGTGGGGGTGGTCGAGCTGGCGGGCTTTGCAGCCGGCGCTGCGAGCGCGGTTGGCTGCGATTGCAGGTTGACCTGCTTTGCGACGGCCATCGGCCCTGGCTCAGCGGGCAGGCTCGCCATGGCCGAGTCGCCCCCGCTTTGGGCCTCCAGCCGCGCAAGGCGAGCCTCAAGTTCACGGATCTTCTGGGCCTGCGCCTCGATCAGGGCGGCGACCTCCGGGGACAGGGCGTCCTGGGCCCTGACCTCGGCGGCGAAAAGACTGAGGGCGGCGGCCATCCAGACGGCCCGGGCTGATCTGTGAGCAAGCATTCCTCCCTATACTGACGGACGAGCATCGGCGCCATACCTGCCCAAAGCCGCCAGTTGCGAGTGAAAAGCCTTTGCGGCTGCCCATCGCTCCTGTTAATGCGATTAAGTTTCAAGAACACACAAATTCGGGCTCTCTTCATGTCGCGCACCACCTCCATCCTGCTTACCGCCTCCGCCCTGGCGCTCAGCCTGGCCACGGCCTCCGGCGCCCTGGCTCAGGAGGGTGCTGTAGAGGTGCAGGAACTGATCATCACCGGCTCACAGGTGGAGCTCGCGCCCGCCTATGCCGGCGGCCAGGTGGCGCAGGGCGGCCGGGTGGGCCTGTTCGGCGCCCTGGATGTGATGGATACGCCGTTCTCAGCCACGAACTACACCGAGGAGCTGGTTCGCAATCAGCAGGCCACCGGCATTGGCGATGTTCTGAAGAACGAGCCCATGGTCCGTGTCGCCAAGGGCTTTGGCAACTTTCAGGAGCTCTACGTCGTCCGTGGCTTCCCGGTCTATTCGGACGACATGACCTATAACGGGGTCTACGGGATACTGCCCCGGCAGTTCGTCGCCGCCGAACTGGTCGAGCGGGTCGAGGTGTTCCGGGGGGCCAATTCCTTCCTTAACGGCGCCGCCCCCGGCGGCAGCGGCGTGGGCGGCGCCTTCAACATCGTCCCCAAGCGCGCGGGCGAGGCCCTGACGCGGACCACCCTTGGCTATGAAAGTGGGGGCCAGCTCTATGGCGCCCTGGACGCCGCCCGCCGCTTTGGCCCCGAGCGGGATTTCGGCGCCCGGCTGAACCTCGTGCGCCGCGACGGCGAAACCGCCATCTCCGATCAGGAGCGGGCGCTGTCAGTGGCGGCCCTTGGCCTGGACTATGATGACGGCCGCCTGCGTTTCTCCGCCGACGTGGGTTATCAGGATCATCGGATTGACCGTCCCCGCCCGAGCGTGACGCCGACCATCGAAATTCCCGCCGCGCCGGACGCTGACGTCAATTTCGCCCAGCCCTGGACCTTCACCGACGAAGAGCAGCTGTTCGGCGTGGCCCGCGGCGAGTTCGATTTCACCCCTAACCTTACCGGCTGGGCGGCCCTGGGCGGTCGCGACGGCAAGGAGGCCAATGTCCTGGCCAACCCCACGGCCCAGGCTGGGGGCGCCATCACCGCCTACCGCTTCGACAACACCCGGGAGGACGAGGTGATCTCGGCCGACGCCGGTCTGCGGGCGGCCTTCGCCACCGGCGGCTTCGACCATCTGCTGGTGGCGTCCGTCTCGGCCATCCAGTCCAAGTCTCGCAACGCCTACGCCTTCTCAAACTTCGCAGGCTTTCCAGGCAACCTCTATAATCCGGTGGCCGTGGCGGCCCCGGCGGCCAACTTCTTCACCGGCGGCGACTTGAGCAATCCCGGCGTCACCGAGGAGGTGGACAACCGCTCGTTCGCGCTGGCCGACATGATCACCTTCTGGGACGGCCGGATGATCGCCACCCTGGGAGCCCGCTTCCAGGAGATCGAGACGACCTCCTTCGACTACAATACCGGCGCTCAGCTGTCTCAGTACGCCGACGACGCGCTCACCCCGGCTTTCGGCCTGGTCTACAAGGCCACTGACGCGGTCTCGGTCTACGCCAACTACGCCGAAGCCCTGACGCCGGGCCAGATCGCGCCCGGCACGGTGGGCGCCATCCCAATCCTGAACGCCGGCGAGATCACCGCCCCCTTCCGCAGCAAGCAGTACGAGGCGGGCGTCAAGTTCGACCAGGGGACCTTCGGTGGGACGGTCAGCGTCTTCTCCATCACCCAGCCCAGCGCCATCGTGGCCGCCAATCGCTTCGTCGTCGACGGCGAACAGGCGCATCGCGGGGTCGAGCTCAGCCTCTATGGCGAACCGACGCCCGGCCTGCGGGTCCTGGGCGGCGCCACTGTGCTGAACGCCGAGCGCGAACGCACCCAGGGCGGCGCTTTCGACGGCAAGACCGCCATCGGCGTGCCTGAGCGCCAGGCCAATCTGAACCTTGAATACGATCTGCCCACCGTCCCCGGCCTCACCCTGGATGGCCGCCTCGTCTATACTGGCGAACAATTCGCCAATGAGGCCAACACCCTGGAGCTGGACGCCTGGACCCGGCTGGACCTGGGCGTGCGCTACAGCTTCGAAGCGCAAGGCAGGCCGCTAACCCTGCGGGCTCGCGTCGAAAATCTGACCGACGAGGCCGACTGGCTCTCCGCTGGCGGCTATCCTGGCGCCAACTATCTGGTGCTGGGCGCTCCGCGGACCTTCATCGTTTCGGCCTCGGTGGATTTCTGATCGCAGGCTCACGGCGGGGACGCGGGCATGTCCGTTGCGTCCCGGCCCAGAACCGCCTAGTTGAAAGCAATTCGCAAACGCAGCCCCGATCCCAGCCCCTGCATGACCCGAAACACCATCCGCGCCTGGTCCGTGGTCCATAAATGGACCAGCCTCGTCTCGACGGCGTTCATGCTGATGCTGTGCCTCACGGGCCTGCCGCTGATCTTCCATCACGAGATCGACGAGGCCCTGGGGACCCACGGCGCCTATGAGGCGCCCCCGCTGGGCACGCCGACCCTCAGCCTCGACCGCATGATGGCGGTCGCGCTCGCCGAACGGCCCGGCGAGGTCCCGCTCTATCTGAGCTTCGATGAAGACCGGCCGGTGATCAATGTGACCACCGGGCCGCGGCCGGACGCGGCCGATGCGGACATGCACTTCGCCTCCTTCGACTGGACGAACGCGCAGGCCCTGCCGCCCCATCAAGAGGGCGGCGTCATGGATTTCATCCTGACCCTGCACATCGAGATGTTCATGGGCCTGCCTGGCATGCTGTTCCTGGGCTTCATGGGGCTGGTGGTCTTCGCCGCCATAGTCTCAGGGGTGGTGCTCTACGCGCCATTCATGCGGAAACTGGATTTCGGCGTCGTGCGGGTCACCCGGTCTTCGCGGGTGAAGTGGCTCGACTACCACAACCTGCTCGGCGTGGTGACCGTGGCCTGGCTGAGCGTCGTGACGCTCACCGGCACCATCAACACCCTGTCTCTGCCCATTATCCAGTACTGGCAGGCCGACCAGCTGGCGCAGATGACCGCGCCCTATCGAGACCTGCCGCCGGCCCGCGCCGAGGCCTCGATCCAGCAGGCGATCGACACCGCGCTCGCCACCGCCCCGAACATGCGGGTCCAGTTCGTGGCCTTCCCCGGCGTGGCCTATTCCACGGAGCACCACTACGCCGTCTTCATGCAGGGCGACACGCCGCTCACCAAGCACCTGCTGACCCCGGCTCTGATCGACGCTCGCACCGGCGATCTCACTGCGATCCGCCCCATGCCCTGGTACGCCCAGGCACTGCTGCTCTCGGGGCCGCTGCACTTTGGCGACTATGGCGGCCTGCCGTTGAAGATCCTCTGGGCCCTGCTTGATATCGCCGCCATCATTGTCCTGGGCAGCGGTCTCTATCTGTGGCTCAGCCGCAGGCGAGCGCCGGCCACCGATCCGGTGGTCGCCCAGCTCGGCGATCAGCCGGCTCTGGCCCCAGCGGAGTGAGCATGAACCGCAAGCCCCACCAGGCCAATCTTTGGCGAACCTTCGCCGCGCCGCTGCTCATCCTCGGCGCCAGCCTCGTTGGGCTGATCGCCGCCCTGGTGGCCAATGGCGCCGGCGACTGGATTTCCTGGATCGCCCTCAGCGCGCCCCTGGCCGCCATCGCCTGGGGCCGCCTGCGCCGCGCGCGCTAAGACCCGGCGGGGAAGACCCGCGCCAGATCGGGCTCGATCCGCACCATGACCGTCTGACCGGCCTGTGGGGCTGAGCCTGCGACATGGGCATGGGCCCGCTGTCCCTCCGCGGTCAGCTGGACCTCATGATAGCCGCCGCCGAATCGGACCTGAGCCACATGGGCGGGCGCCCCCGCCTCGGCGAGGCGGAGGCCCTCCGGACGCACCATGACCACCGCCGGTCCATCGGCGCAGCGTGTCGCCGTAACAGCCCCGAAAGGCGTGTGGGCCAGGCCGCCCCGCACCTGGCCCGGGATCAGATTGACCTCACCCAGGAGACGCGCGGCGTCCGGTGAGACGGGATCGAGATAGCAGTCTCGCGGAGCGCCAGACTGGATAATACGGCCCCCATGCATCAGCGCCAGATCGTCGGCCATCAGCAGGGCCTCGCGGGCGTCATGGGTGACCACCAGCACGGTGGCGCCCGCCGCCCGCAGGGCCTCGGTCAGCGACAGGCGGACCTCGCCCTTCAGGTGGGCGTCGAGGCCCGAGAAAGGTTCATCCAGCAGCAGGATGCTAGGCGCCCTGGCCAGGGCCCGGGCCAGGGCCACCCGCTGCTGCTCGCCGCCGGATAGGGCGTGGGGCCAGGCGCCGCCGCGGGCCCCGAGTTGCACCGCCTCCAACATGGCCTGCGCCCGATCCCGTCTCTGGCGGGCGGGCATGTCCCTTAAGCCGAAGGCGACGTTCTGCAGGGCCGTCATGTGCGGAAAGAGCGCATAGTCCTGGAAGACAAGACCAATGCCCCTGTCCTCCGGCGCGATGGCGTCGCCGCCCCAGGACAGCCGTCGCCCATCAGCGAAAATCTCGCCGGCGTCCGGAACCTCCAGCCCTGCGATTAACCGCAGAAGTGTGCTCTTGCCGCAGCCCGACGGGCCGAGCAGGCAGGTGATCCGGCCCCGCTGCAGGGTCAGGTCCGCGGCGACCACCGCAGCCCGCGTCCCATAGGCCTTGGACACGGCCTGGACGGTCAGGGCGGCGACGTTGGTCATGCGGGGGCTCCAGGACGAGAGGCGGCGATCTTGCGGGTCAGCCAAATCACCGCCGGCAGGGCGATCAGAACGATCAGCAGGGCCGGCCAGCCGGCCTGGGCCAGGCGCTCGTCCCGGGCGTAGTTGTCGGCGATCACCGCCAGGGTGTCGAAATTGAACGGCCGCAAGATCAGGGTCGCGGGCAACTCCTTGAGGATGTCGATGAACACCACAAGGCCCGCGGTGAACAGAGCGCCCCGGGCTATGGGCAGCTGGATACTCCAGGCCGCCCCAGGGGCGCTGCGCCCCAGGGTCCTCGCAGCCTGGACCATGGAAGGCGTCACCCGGGAAAGGCCGGCGTCAATCGGCTCCAGGGCCGCCGCCATCAGCCTGGCGGCATAGGCGTAGATCAGCATGATGAGGCCTGCGCCAAACCCCTGGGCCGCACCGGGCGCAAGCCGCCAGACGACAGCGGCTGGAACCAGCAGTCCAATGGCCATTACCGCCCCCGGGGTCGAATAGCCAAGGCTGGCCAGCCTCGCCAGCAGCGGAACCCTGGAGGCCCCCAGGGCCAGGGCGGCGGCCAAGGCCACCGTGACCACCGCGCCAGCGACCGCCAGGGTCAGCGAATTGCCGCCAGCCTCGATCAGGCGGGGCCAGTCAGGGCTAACATCGAGAAAGGCGGCGGCCAGCCATCCGGCTGGCAACAGCAGACCCAGGGTGATCAAGGCCAGGCAGAACAACGCCGCCAGCGCCCCGGCCGCGCCAGACAGCGCCGTCACCGGCAAGGGTCTCCAGCGAGCATTGGCGCTCTCGTAACCCCGACCGCCGCGACCCCAGCGTTCGATCCATAGCAGCAAGGCCGCAGCGCCCAACAACGGCAGGGCGAACTGCGCCGCAGAGGTCAGGGAGCCGAACACGAACCAGGCCCGCACCACGCCGGTGGTCAGAGTCTGAACGGCAAGGAATTGAACCGCCCCATAGTCCGCCAGGGTCTCCATAACAGCCAGGGCCACACCGGCCGCCAGGGCCGGCCTGGCCAGCGGCATCGCCACCCGCAGGAAGGCTTGAGCAGGCGAGCACCCCAGGGCCCGGGCGGCCTCCAGCGCATGGGCCGACTGGTTCACGAAGGCCGCGCGCATGGCGAGATAGACATAAGGATAGAAGGCGCAGGTCAGGACGAAGGCCGCCCCAGGGATGGTCCGCATCTCGAATGGCAGGTCGAAGCCGAGCGCGGCGCGCATCCATATCCGCAGGTCGCCAGCCACATCGAACAGGTCGGCATAGGCATAGGCCACCGCAAAGGCCGGCGCAGCCAATGGCAGGGCGAGCGCCCAGGCGAAGATATCGCGCCCGGGAAAGCGGTGCATCACGACCAGCCAGGCGGCCAGGGAGCCCAGGACTCCGGTCGCCACGGCCACCAGCCCCGCCAGAACCGCCGAGGTCGCTGCGTAGCGGGCGATGTCCCGGGCCGGTATGGCGGCGGTCTCGCCTGTAAGGGCGGCGGCGGCGACGCCCGCCAGGGGCAGGATGGCGACAACAGCCGCCAGCCCCGCCAGCAGGCTGAGCAGACCCGGCCGCCGGAGCCCCCGCGGGGTCAGGGCCGGCGCGGTTATCGCCAGCCCGCCGCGGTCATCAGGGCCTGGGCCTCAGCCTGCCGGGGCCCGTAGGTGGCCACCGCCATCGGATGGGCCGTGAAGTCCGCATAGGCCGCCGTGGGCTCCGGCGCGGCGACGCCAGGGCTGGCGGGATATTCGCCGTTTTCCTGCGAGACCATGGTCTGGGCTTCGGGCGAGGCCAGGAACTCCAGCAGGCGGATGGCTGCATCACGGTTGGGGGCGTTGGCCGCCACACCGGCGCCGGAGATGTTCACATGCGCCCCCTGGCCGTCCAGGGAGGGGAAGGCCAGCTTGACCTTGTCGGTGACCGCGCGGTCGCCCTCGTCGTCGCCGGCCGCCATGCGGATGTAGTAATAGCTGTTGGTGAGCGCGATCTGACAGACCCCGGCGGCCACCGCGCGGATCTGATCCCGGTCGCCGCCTTCCGGCTGACGGGCGAGGTTGGCCACGATCCCACGGGCCCATTCGGCAGTCTTCTCCGGCCCCCAGGCCTCGATCAGAGCGCCCACCAGGGACAGATTGTAGATGTTGTCCGACGACCGGACGCACAGCTGGCCACGGAACCGGGGGCTGGCGATGTCCTCGTAGGAGTCGATTTCCTCAGGGCGGACCTTGGCTGCGTCATAGGCGACCACCCGCGCCCGCCGTTGGAAACCAAACCAGCGGCCTTCCGGCTCCCGGAGGTTTTCGGGAATGGCTGCGCTCAAGGTCTCCGACTGGACAGGCGCCAACAGACCGGCTTCCTGCGCCCGCCACAGGGCGCCGGCGTCCGCGGCCACGAAGACGTCGGCGGGGCTTGCGGCGCCCTCGCTCTGCATCCGCGCGATCAGCTGCGGCGCAGACCCCTCGATGGTGTTGACCTTGATGCCCGTGGCTTCGGTGAACTGCTCATAGAGCTTCTGGTCCACGTCATAGTGGCGGGCGCTGTAGACATTGACTTCGCCGCTGGCCGCATCGCCGCCCGTGGCGGGGTCAGCGGCAGGGCTGCAGGCGGCCAGCGAAAGGGCGGCTGCGAGGCTGGCGAAGGCGGTCAGGCGTGGGGTCACGGTCATGGCTCCTCTGGTCGCATCAGACTTAGAGGTATTGAGAACTCGTCGCAATGACTGCGCCGTCTTTGGTCTCGTGCGACGGGCTGTTTTCCCGTAGGGCTTGGCGCGCTCCGGGAGGCCCGAAATGACCGTCGAAAATCCGCCGCGGCCGTCCCCAGGACCCATCCCCTTCTCCGCCGCCGTTGGGATCTGGGCCCGGATCGCGGCCCTGTCCTTTGGCGGCCCCGCGGGCCAGATCGCGGTGATGCACAGGATACTGGTCGAGGAGAAGCGCTGGCTCGGCGAGCGGCGATTCCTGCATGCGCTGAACTACTGCATGCTCTTGCCTGGCCCCGAAGCTCAGCAGCTCGCCATCTATATCGGCTGGTTGATGCACCGGACCGTGGGCGGCCTCGTGGCCGGCCTTCTGTTCGTCCTGCCCGGCTTCCTGGCGATCATGGGCTTGAGCATCCTCTATTTCGTGCTCGGCGACACAGGCCCGGTGGCGGCGGTCTTCTTTGGGCTCAAATCCGCCGTTCTGGTGATCGTCGTGCAGGCGATGCTCAGGATCGGCGGCCGCGCCCTGCGCAACCGCGCCCTGATGGCCGTGGCGGCCGCGGCATTCCTCGGCATCGGCGCGTTCGGTGCGCCCTTCCCCCTGATCATCCTGGCCGCCGGTCTGATCGGATTTCTCGGCGCCCGCGCCGGCCTTCCGTCCTTTTCCACGGGGGGCGCTCAGGAGAGCGTTCTCACTGACGACCCGGCCGAAGCCGCCACGGTGCTAGGCGACTCCAACCCCGCCCACACCCAACCGGACCTGTCCTGGGCCCTGCGGACAGGGGCTGTGATCCTGACCCTCTGGCTGGCTCCGGTCGTGACCCTGGGACTGACCCTCGGTTGGGATAATGTGTTCACCCAGATCGCCGTCTTCTTCAGCAAGATGGCCGTCGTGACCTTTGGCGGCGCCTATGCGGTCCTGGCCTATGTGGCTCAGGAGGCGGTGCAGACCTATGGCTGGCTGCGGCCTGGCGAGATGCTGGACGGTCTGGCGCTGGCCGAGACCACGCCGGGGCCTCTGATCATGGTCACCCAGTTCGTGGGATTCCTGGGGGCCGCGCGTAACGCCACGGGTCTTGATCCGCTCTGGGCGGGGGTTCTGGGGGGCGTGCTGACCACCTGGGTGACCTTCGCCCCCTGCTTCCTGTGGATCTTTCTCGGGGCGCCGTTTGTGGAGGCCCTACGCGGCGCCCGCGCCCTCAACGCCGCCCTGGGCGCCATCACCGCAGCGGTGGTGGGGGTGATCCTCAACCTCGCCCTGTGGTTTTCCCTGCATGTGCTGTTTGCAGAGGTCAGGGAGGTCGGCGTCCCCTGGCTCGCCCTGCAGGTTCCAGCGCTGGAATCCCTGAACCTGGCCAGCCTGCTTCTGACCATGGCGGCGGCCGTGGCGGCCTTTGGCTTCAAGCTCGGCGCCGTACCCCTGTTGATCGGGTGTTCCTTGGCCGGCCTGGCCCTTCACGCGGCCGGACAACTGGCCTGAGACGATCGGTGCAATTGCACCAAATTGCGCCGACCTGCTAAGGCAAGGTCATCATGACAAACACCAATCCTCCATCGAGTCTGAGTGCTGGCCTACGCTGTCGCTGTCCCAACTGCGGTGAGGGTAAACTGTTCAAGGGTTACCTCACCCTGGCCGAAGGCTGCGACAAGTGCGGTCTGGACTATGGGTTCGCCGATCCCGCCGACGGCCCGGCCTTCTTCGTGATGAGCGGCGTCGGCGTCGTCGTCACCACCATCTGGGCCATCTGGGCCGTGATGGCCCAGCCGCCGATCTGGGCGCAAATCGCCGTCGCCTTCCCAGCCATGATTGGCGGCTGCCTGGGGACGCTGCGTCCAGTTAAGGCCTGGCTGGTGGCCGAGCAGTTCGTGCACAAGGCCGGCGACGCCGAGTTCGTCAGCGTCGGCAAGCATGGCGAAGGCGGATTCGTCCGCGATCGCCGCAAAGCTTCAGGGGGCTAAAACCCCGCGCGCCATTAACCTGCTGTTTGGCAAAGCGGGCCACGGCTCTCCCCATGGGGAGAGATGATGTGACCTTGGAAGATCGGTTCAAGTCGGCGGTTCGCCGCGCGTATCGCGCGGCCGGCGTGCGCCTGCAGGATCACCACGCCGACTCCCTGGCCAGCGTTTACGCCAACTGGGCCCAGGGCGCCGACGAGGGCGTCGTGGCCCGCGTCGAGCGCGCCCTGGCGGCCTCCCTCGGGGTCCGGATCTAGCGCCCCGGCGTCGCTAGTATTTCTACCTCACCGTCATAACCCATGGCCCGGACTGCGGCGATCTGCGCCTCGATCTCCGGGACCGGCAGGGCGGTGGGCCGGCTGAACATGTAGATCTTCTCAAAGCCCGGCTCGGCGGACACGAACCATTGGCCGTCCGGCGCATGGGCGATGACCCGGTAGGTGATGCTGGGGCGGAAGGGACCGAAGCGATAACGGACCTCCAGTTCAGCGTTCTGGCCACGATCCTGGATCTTCCCCACACCAGAAATGGCCCGCTCACGGCCCTCAGGGCCGCCTTGTCGGCAGGCGTCAGTGACGGCGATCTCGCCCTGTGCGGTGCGGCCGTAGGTGGTGGTGGCGTACTCGCAGCCGCGGGTCAGCCGGGTGGGGGTCCTGGCCTGCTCGTACCAGACGCCGGAATAAAAGCTATCGATGGACAGGGGCCCGGCCGTCGGCGGCTCTGCGGCCTGGGCAGAGGCGGCCAGGGCCAGCAGGGACAGCCCGGCCAGGGCGGCGGCGGACATCGGCAGGTTCGACACGGCAAGGCTCCTAGGGATTGCGAAGGCGTGGGAGATACGTCTGGCTGGAGCCGGCGGCTTCACGCCACCCGTGCGTCTCGCGCCCGCAGCGGCTAAAGGGAGCGGGATGCTGCGAATTTCCGAACTCAAACTGTCTCTGGACCATGCCCCTGACGCCTTGCCGACGGCGATCGCCGCGCGGTTGGGCGTTGAGGCGGCCGACATCATCAGCTGGTCGGTATGGAAGCGCGCCCATGACGCCCGGCGCAAGTCGGCGATCTTCAAGGTCTATATTGTCGACGTCGAGGTTCGGAACGAAGACGCGGTGCGGGCCCGGGTGGCCGATGATCCACACATCCGCCCGACGCCGGACACCACCTACCGGCCTGTGGCGACCGCCCCGCCGCCCGGCCGCCTGCGCCCCGTAGTCATCGGCGCGGGCCCCTGTGGTCTGTTCGCCGGCCTGATCCTGGCCGAGATGGGCTTCCGCCCCATCATCCTCGACCGCGGCAAGGTGGTGCGGGAGCGGACCAAGGACACCTGGGGCCTCTGGCGGCGGAGCGAGCTGAATCCGGAGTCCAACGTCCAGTACGGCGAGGGCGGAGCCGGCACATTCTCCGATGGCAAGCTCTACAGCCAGATCAAGGACCCGCGCTTCCTGGGCCGCAAGGTGCTGACCGAGTTCGTCGCCGCCGGGGCGCCGCCAGAGATCCTCACCGAGGCCCACCCCCATATCGGCACCTTCCGCCTGGTGACCATGGTGGAGTCCCTGCGGGCCAAGATCGAGGCCCTGGGCGGGGAGTACCGGTTCCAGCACCGGGTCACCGATTTCGAATTCGACCGCGGGCCGGACGGCGGCCGGCGTCTGCGCGGCCTCCACCTGCACACGGGCGAGTTCCTGGAGGCCGACCAGGTGGTCCTGGCCATCGGCCATTCCTCGCGGGACACCTTCCAGGCGCTCTACGACCGGGGCGTCCACATGGAGGCCAAGCCCTTCTCCATCGGCTTCCGGATCGAGCACCCCCAGTCCTGGATCGACCAAGCCATGTTCGGCCCGTGCGCCGGCCATCCCGACCTGGGGGCGGCGGCCTATTCGCTCTCCCACCCCTGCGCCAACGGTCGGACGGTCTATTCCTTCTGCATGTGTCCCGGGGGCACTGTGGTGGCGGCGGCCTCGGAACCTGGCCGGCTGGTGACCAATGGCATGAGCCAGTATTCGCGCAATGAGCGGAACGCCAACGCCGGGTTCGTGGTCGGGATCTCGCCCGCCGACTATCCCAGCGACCATCCCCTGGCCGGCGTGGAGCTGCAGCGCGACCTGGAGGCCCGGGCCTTCGTCGCCGGAGGTCGGGACTATTTCGCACCTGGCCAGCGGCTCGGCGACTTCATGGCGGGCCACGCCTCGACTGACCTCGGTCCCGTGATCCCCAGCTATCGCCCCGGCGTGCGGCCGACTGATCTCGCGCCGCTGATGCCCGCCTATGTGATCGAGGCCATGCGCGAGGCCCTGCCGGTCTTTGGCCGCAAGATCCCCCGCTATGACGATCCCGACGCCCTGCTGACCGGAGTCGAGACCCGCACCTCTTCGCCCGTGCGGATCACCCGCGGCCCCGACTTCCAGAGCCTGAACGTGCGCGGCCTCTACCCTGCGGGCGAAGGGGCCGGCTATGCCGGCGGCATCTTCTCGGCCGCCGTCGACGGCATCAAGGTGGCCGAGGCCATCGCCCGCACCATGGCCAGCGACGCCGTAGCCGCCTGACCGTAAGGCGGACGACGACCGCGGCTCCTCGCCTTGTTCCGGCTGACGGAACGTCGTTCCGTAATTTGTGTTTCTTTGTTCCGGTATGCCATAGTCGAGTCGGATCGGGAGACTGGACGACGGGATGGACCGGGCGGTCGCGCGCAGCTTTGCTTTGCTGGAATGCCTGGCGCGCGCCGGCGAGCCCATGCGCTTGGCCGACATATGCCGACGGGTTGGCCTTCAGAAGAGTACGGCACACCGCATCCTGCACAGCCTCATCGACCTGGGCTATGCCGCGCAGGACAGCGCCGGCCGCTACCTCGCGACCCTGCGCACCTGGGAGCTTGGGGCGGAGCTGGCCGCCAAACACCCCATCAAACGTGCGGCGGCAGGGTTCCTGCTCGGACTGCACAGGATCACCGGCGAGACTGTCAGCCTGACTGTCCTGTCGGGGACAGACGTTGTCTATCTGGACAAGATTGTCGCCCCACGTCCCGTCCGGTTCATGACCCGGGTCGGCAGCCGCGCGCCTGCCGCCTTCACGGCCGGCGGCAAGGCGATCCTGGCCGCCCGGGCCGACCGGGCGGACCTGATCGCTGACATCGCGACCCGCCATCCCCTCGATATTTCCGCGCTGCAGGTCGAACTCGAAGAGGCTCGAGGTCGGGGCTATGCCCGTTCCGGCCACAGCCCGGGGGTCGTCAGCATCGGGGTTGCTGTCGCCATCGGCGATGCGCCGGCTGAGGCGGCCCTTTCGGTGTCGGCTCCGGTCGACCGGATGACCACAGCGGCGCAGGAAGCCGCCATCGACGCCTTGCTGGAAACCGGCGCCCGCATGTCAGAGGCCTTGAGTTCCCGATGAGCCAGTCCGTCGCCAATCAACACCAGGACCTGGCGGTGAGCCCCGCTCTGTCGACCTATGTCGCCGGCGCCCTTGCCGCTGACCCGCCCCATGAGCACCGCGAACTGGCCCGTCTGCATGTGCTGGACACCCTGGCGGCCATCGTCGCCTGTCGAGACCTGGAGCCCGCCGTCCTGGCGCGAGCCTACGCCCTTGGTCTGAGCCGCAGCGATGGGCCGAACGCGGCGACCATCCTCGGGACCTCGGACAAGGCCAGTCTCGTGGACGCGGCCTTCGCCAGCGCCATGACCGGCCATGCCGCCGAGATTAACGACTTCATCCCCTCGGCTTTTGTTCAGCCGGGGCCGCCGGTCCTGGCCGCCGCCCTGGCGGTGGCGGAGACCCGCGGCGCCACCGGCGGGGAACTGCTGCGCGCGGTCATGGCCGGCTATGAGCTGGCCGGCCGGATGCCCAAGGCCCTGGGGGTGGGGAACCTCCGGCGCGCCGGCATCGCCAATCACGGGATCGGCCCCCTGTTTGGCGCGGCGACGGCGGCCGCGGTCCTGCTGCGTCTGCCCGCCGACACAGTTGAGCACGTCTGGACCTACTGCGCCCAGCAAGCCTCGGGGTCCTGGCAGTGGCTGCTGGATGTGGAGCACATCGAAAAGGCGTTCGTCTTCGCCGGCATGGGCGCCCGGGACGGGCTGCACGCCGCCCTGATGGCGCAGGCCGGGTTCCGGGGGGTGCGCGGCGCCCTCGACCATCCCGGCGGCTGGATGCGCTCGGCCCTGTTCCGCGACGGGGACGGGGACCGCGCCTATCTGATCGCCGATCTGGGAACGCGCTCAGAGCTGCCGCTGACGGCCTTCAAGCGCTTTCCGGTGGGCGGACCGACCCAGCCGGCCGTGGAGGCGCTGCTCTCCCTCCTGCCGCGGATCAACACAGCCCAGGTGCAGGCGGTGAGGATAGAGATGCCGGGCCGCTGGGAGGCGTTCCGCGATGCGGCCATGCCGGCGCTCAACCTGCGCTACCTGACCGCCATCATCCTGATCGACCGCCGCCTCGACTTCGTCGCCGCCCAGAACCTGACCCGCATGGCGCAGGACCCGCAGGTGAGCGAGCTGATGCGCCGGGTGGAGATCACCCACGACCCGGCCCAGGAGGCCGCTCCAGGTCAGCCGCGCACCGAGTCGGCCCGGGTGATTGTCCAGCTGACCGATGGACGTGAGGAAACCGCCTATACGCCCCACGTTCTGGGCTTCCCCTCCCATCCCATGGGCCAGGCCGATGTGGAGGCCAAGGCCCTGGACCTGATGACGCCGGCCCTGGGCGAGGTCCGCGCCGAGGCGGTGGTCGCCGCCACACGCGACCTCGAAAACCTGGCTGACAGCCGCACCCTGATCGACCTGATCCGCCCCTAGCCCCTACCCGGACATCACCGCATGAACACCACCGCAGAACATGACGCCCCTGAGACCCTGGTGGTTGTCGAGACCGCTCACGGCAAGGTCCGCGGACGTCGCGACGGCGGCGTCAGCGTCTTCAAGGGCATGCGCTATGGCGCTGACACCTCCGGACCTAACCGGTTTCGGCCGCCCCAGCCGGTGACGCCCTGGACGGGGGTCCAGGACGCCCTCGCCTTTGGCGATCAGTGCCCGCAGATGCGCGGCATGCTCGCTGACAAGGGGCCCATGAGCGAGGACTGCCTGCGGGTGAATGTCTTCACCCCTGGCGCCGACAATCATCGACGACCGGTGATGCTGTGGTTTCACGGCGGCGGGTTCGAGGCCGGCTCGGCCTCACAGAAGGTCTATGACGGCTCGCGCCTGGCCCTTCGGGGCGGTGTGGTGGTGGTCAGCATCAACCACCGCCTGAACGTCTACGGCCATTGCTATCTCGGCGACCGCCTGGGCGAGGCCTACGCCGCCTCCGGCAATGCCGGCTATCTCGACCTGATCGCCGCCATGGGCTGGGTCCGCGACAACATCGCGGTCTTCGGTGGCGACCCCGACAACGTCACCCTGTTTGGCCAGTCGGGCGGCGGGCGTAAGGTCAGCCTCTGCTATGCGGGCGCCGACGCGAAGGGCCTGTTCGCCCGTGGCATAGTTCAGAGCGGCTCCCACCTGCGGGTCCAGACGACGGACCAGGCGACCCGGCTCACTGACGCCCTGCTGACCCAGCTCGAGATCGCCCCGGCCGATATCGGCAAGCTCCTGGACGTGCCCGTGGAGACCCTGACCCGGGCGCAGCTGCGGGTCATGCGCGAGACGCGCTCGCGGTTTTCACCGGTTCTGGACGGTCTGGCCTTCACCGCACACCCCTTCCATCCCGAGGCGCCGGCCATCTCCAATGACCTGCCGATGATGGTGGGAACTACGCGCACCGAGCTCTCCAACCAGCTCGGCTACGAGGACGGCGCCTTCGATCTCGACATGGCCGAGCTGCGCCGACGCCTCGCCCGCCATGTGGGGGCCGACGACGTGGAGGCTGCGATCGCCACCTTCCAGGCCACCTGCCCCGAGGCCTCCCCCTCGGAGCTCTACTTCACCATCACCTCGGCCCGCGGCTATGTGCTGGACGCAACCCTGATGGCGGAAGCCCGGGTCAGGGCGAGCGCTGCGCCCACCTATCTCTATCAGCTGACCTGGCGATCCCCGGCCGACGGCGGCAAGCACATCAGTCAGCACACGCTGGATCTGCCCTTCGTCTTCGACAATGTGGCCGCCGCCACCCACCTGACGGGGCCGGAGAGCGAGGAGACCCGGGCCATGGCCCTGGCCATGTCCGAAACCTGGCTCAGCTTCGCCCGCGCCGGCGACCCGAACAACGCCGCCATCCCCGACTGGCGGCCCTACGACCTTAAGGCGCGGCCAACGATGCTGTTCGAGGTCCCGCCTCGCCTGGCGACCGATCCCTGGTCAGCCGAGCGCGAATTCATGAGCCGATATGAGACCCAGCAGATGGGTCGGACCCTGCACCGCTGAGCGCGAGGAGATTTCCATGACCACTGATCGCCGCACCTTCATCGCCGCCGGCGCCGGTATGCTGGGCCTGGCCGCCGCCCGTCCTGTCCTGGCGGCCGAGGACCGGCTGTTCCCCATCGTCGAGACCGCCGAAGGCAAGGTCCGCGGGGTCTCTTCCGGCGGTATCACGGTGTTCAAGGGGCTGCGCTATGGCGCGGACTCCTCGGGCGCCAACCGCTTCCTGCCGCCCCAGCCGGTGACCCCCTGGGCGGGCGTCCAGGACGCCTTCGACTATGGGAATATCGCCCCGCAGATCCCAGGCAACCGGCGTCACGTCTATGCCGACCTGATCCTCAACGACCTGCAGCCCGGCGGCATGGGGGAGGACTGCCTGGTCCTGAACCTCTGGACGCCGGAGGCCAAGGCCAATCGCAAGCGCCCAGTGATCGTCCGCTTCCACGGGGGCGGCTTCTATGGCGGGTCCAGCAACAATCCCGGCGGCGACGGCGAAATGCTGGCCCGGTTCGGCGACTGCGTGGTGGTCACCGTGAACCACCGGCTGAGCTCGCTGGGCTATCTGTATCTGGGCGATGAGGGTCCGTTCGCCGACTCTGGCGCCGCGGGCATGGCCGACCTGGTGGCTTCGCTCCAATGGGTCGCCCGCAATGTGGAGGCTTTTGGCGGCGATCCGGCCCGGGTCATGATCATCGGCCAGTCCGGTGGCGGGGCCAAGGTCAGCCACCTGATGGCCATGCCCTCGGCCAAGGGGCTGTTTTCCAGCGCTGGCGTCATGAGCGGCTCGGCCCTGACCTCCATGACCCGCGACCAGGCTGACAAGGCGTCAGCTCAACTGCTCCAGCGGCTTGGTCTGCGTCGGGATCAGGTGAAGGAGCTGCAGGCCGTCCCCTTCACCACCCTGCTGGCGGCCCAGGCCGATGTGGAGGCCGAAGAACGGCGTCGCGGGGAAGCGCCCCGCTCCTTCGCTCCTGTGCTCGGCGACGCCATCCCGCATCATCCCTTCACGCCTGGGGCGCCGGCGGAGTCCCGGGACATCCCCCTGGTGGTCTCCACCGTCCTGGATGAGCGGACCTATCGCGAGACCCGGTTCGACATGACCTGGGACGAGGTGCTCTCGACCCTGCAGAAGCGCGTCGGCGAGGACGCCCAGATGCTGCTGTCGGCCTATCGGGACGAGACTCCCTCGGCCACGCCCTTCATCATCAACGCCCGCATCGCCAGCGACACCTATTTCCGGCTGGCGGCCAACACCATGCTGGAGCGTCGGGTCGCCGCCGGCGGCGCGCCCACCTGGTCCTATCTGTGGGAAGCCCCAAGCCCGGCCTTTGCCGGCCGGTACGGCGCCACCCACGGGATCGATGTCGCCTATTCCATGCACGACATACGCTTTCCCCTGGCCGGGCCCAGCCAGGACAATCTGCGCCTGGCCGATGAGATCGCCGGGGCCTGGGTCGCGCTGGCGGCCAAGGGGGACCCCAACAACGACAAGACGCCTTCCTGGCCAGCCTACGACCTCAAGAATCGCACGACCCTGGTCTTCGGCCACCCGACCCGGGCTGAAGCCGACCCGCGCGGCTTCTTCCGCGACTACTGGGCCAAGCGGGCGGCCGCCCGGGCCCGCTGAGGGCCCAACCTCAGCGCGGCTCCAGGTGACGCTTCCAGAAGGCGAGCCAGGAGTCGCGCTCGTGGGCGGGGATTTCAACGTGCCGGCCGGGATTGATGTGCATGGTCTTTTCGGCTGAGCCGAAGGCGTCGAACAGGGCGATCCCCTGCTCTCGCTTCATCAGTTCATCCTCCCACTGGTAGACGAACATCAGAGGGATTCGGATCTGTTCGGCGGCGGCCTTGTGATCCTCCAGCCCGGGAAAGACGCCGAACAGACCGAAAATGGCGCAGGAAACCCGCGGCTCCTCGGCCACGAAGGGCACGCCAAAGCGCGTCCCCATGGACACGCCCCAATAGCCGACGCGGTGGTCTGATCCCACGAAGTCCAGGCCCTGGGCGGCATCCAGCGCCGCCTTCCATTCCGCCGTCACCTTGGAGACAGTCTCCGGATCACGCGAAATCTTCGGGCGCTCTCCGGCCTCCGGACGCTTGCCCTCCTGGGCGGCGCGGCCAGCGGCAAGCGCTGCGGCCCGAGCCTTCTCAGCCGCTTCACGGCTGATGCGGTCTCCGTGGCCAGGGGCGTCCAGGGCGAGGGTGGCGTAGCCCAGGGTCTGGGCGTGGGTGACGGCGGCGCCGGCGATGTTGGCCGCCTTCTTGTGTTGGGAGCCCCCATGGCCCAGCAGGATCAGGGGGCGCGCCCCCCTGGCGCCCTCCGGTGTCCAGATGCAGCCGGGAACAACATCACCGCCCACCTGCAGACGGAATTCCCGCCGTGTGACGCCGTCGGCGGTCTTCTCTCCGATGAACTCCATGTCGCCCTTCAGCCTCCCCTTCGTCCTGTGGCGTCAACCCGCCGCGCTGGCGGGATCAGGCAGCCCCAGGATGCGCTTGGATATGATGTTGTTCTGGATCTCGTAGGAACCGGCGTAGATGGTCGAGGCCTTGCCTGAGAGCCATTCGCGGGTGTTGGCCAGGGCGTCAGGGTCAAAGGCCTCCCCCTCCCAGCCCAGGCCGCCATGACCGTAGATCTCCAGGAGCAATTCGGCCCGGGCCTGGTTCACGGCGGAAGACACATTCTTCAGGATCGAGGTGGCCGCGCTTGGCCCGGCGCCCTTCGCCTCGGCGGCCGCGCGGTCCATGGTCAGGCGAAGCAGTTTGCGGTCCATCAGATGCTCGGTCAGCCGCCGGCGCAGGTCGCTATCCGCCAACCGGCCGGTGTCGCCGAGACCGATCTGCGCCACCGCCACCTCGTTCAGGGGGCGGCCTTCACCAGGTCGGGCAGGCGCGTCCTCACTGCGCTGGCGTTCGTACTGCAGCAGGCGCTTGCCCACCGTCCAACCGCCATTCAGCGGCCCCAGAAGGTTCTCCTTGGGGACCCTCACATCGGTGAAAAAGGTTTCGCAGAAGGGAGATGAGCCGGAGATCAAACGGATCGGGCGCACTTCAATCCCCGGGGATCGCATGTCGATCATGAGGAAACTGATGCCCTCATGCTTCTTGCTGGGATCGGTGCGCACCAGACAGAAGCACCAGTCGGCGTGCTGCGCGCCCGAGGTCCAGATCTTCTGGCCATTGACCAGGAAGTGGTCCCCCCGGTCTTCCGCCTTGGTCTGTAAGGAGGCCAGGTCCGAGCCTGCGCCCGGCTCGGAATAGCCCTGGCACCAGCGGGTCTCGCCCCTGGCGATGGGCGGGAGGTGCCGGGCCTTTTGCGCCTCGGTCCCGTACTCCAGGAGGGTGGGGCCAAACATGCGCACCCCCATGGTCCAGCCGATGGGGTTCCAGCCCCCGGCCCGGCGGATCTCCTCCCGGACCACCCGCGCGCCGGCTGGCGACAGGCCGCCCCCGCCATACTCGGTCGGCCAGGTGGGGACGCCCCAACCCCTGGCGCAGAGCCGGGCCTTCCAGGTCTCGAAGGCGTCCAGATCCTCGGGATCGCGCTGCCCCATGATCGGCGCGCGGCCAGCCAATTCCGTCGCGAAGTTCGCCGCCACCCAGGCGCGGGCCTCCTCGCGCAGGGCCTCCAGTTCGGTCACACCGGCCTCCTACAGGATAGAATTCTCAGACTGCGTAGGTTTGATTAGTGCGATCGTCAACAAGATGGCCGCTGAAATTCCCGCCCTCAACGGCGGCAGCCCCACGCTTGCCACGTCAGATTGACAATGTATTAGTGTCTCCGTCAGTTATGACGCCTCTTGAGGAGCGCGCGCGCCTATGGCGAACGCCTGTTCCTTGACCCGAACACGGAAAGAGATGGCGACCGCGCCCCAAGCGTCCGCCACAGGAGAACCGCCATGGGCGAGACCCTTCAAGACAGGACCATCGAAGGCCAGTTCCGCGCGCCCCACAACGGCTTCCAGCAGGCGCCAGGCTCCATCCACAATGATGAGGTGGCCTCCAAGCTTGGCTTCAAGGGAGGCACCGTGCCCGGCTCGGTCCACATGGATCAGTTTGCGCCGCTGCTCGTGGAGACCTATGGAACCGACTGGTTCGGCCGTGGAAACATGTCGCTGCACTTCTCACAGGCGACGGTGGACCGCGAAGAGGTCAAGGCGGTGATGCAGCCGGCCAGCCCGCGGTCGCAGCTCACCATGTTCAATCGCGAAGGCGCTCAGGTTTGCATTGGCACGGCCAGCGGTCTGACCCGTGATGCAGAATCCGAAATGTCTCGCCGGATGGCGGCCCAGCCGGACCCGGCGCCGGGCGCCCTGCGTATCCTGGCTGGCTATCAGATCGGCGACGTGACGACCGACATTCCCATGCGGATTGAGCGCGAGGCGCTGGACAAGGCGCTAGGCCGCATCACCGAGCGGCTGCCGCTCTATGACGAGGGGGTCCTCCCCCCCTCTCACCTCGTGCGGCTGGCCCATATCAGCCGCCCCACGGTGCTGGCCAAGGTGAACCAGTCTGTGGGTCTCTTTGGAGCCTTGGAAATCCGCATCAGCGAGGGCCCCTTGAGGGCCGACCATGACTATGTCGGCCGGACGACCATGCTGAAACTCACCGAAAGCCCTAAGACCGAGAGCGCCTGGTACGATGTCGACATCGCTGATGCGGCGACGGGCCGGGACGTCGCTACGGTCACCTTCATGATCCGCTTCATGAAGGCGTCGTCGCCGCTCTGGGCCAAGACCGGCTGACGGGTTAGGTTTGCGGCGAATGACCCTCGCCGCCCCAGCCTCCGCCCCATCCGCGCCCCTGACCCGCGAGGCGCTTTATGAAATGGTCTGGGCGACCCCCCTGTCCACCCTGGCGGCGCACTGGGGCATCAGCCGCAACGGTCTGGCCAAGATCTGCGACCGATGGCTCGTGCCCTATCCGGGTCGAGGATACTGGAATGCGCGGCGGGCCGAACGTCCGCCCCTGCCGCCGCCGCCGCCCGGCGCCGAAGCGCTGGTCACCATCGGCGGCGCCGGCGGCGGCCCGCGGCGGCCGCGCACCCGCCTGCCGCCAGAAGCCCGGCGCGATCAACTGATGGCCGCCGCCGCCGCCATTATTGAAACTGAAGGCCTGCATGCCGCGACCATGAAGCGGATCGCCCGCGAGACCGGACTCAGCGAAGCCCAGGCCCACAACCATTTCCCCCGCCGGGCGGACCTGCTCATCGCGCTGGCGCGGCGCGAGTTGGCGGCGATGAACGACGAACGCCAATCGGAGATCGAACGGGGTCACGACAACCTGACCCGGGTGACGCTCTCCACCCTGGCCTATCTGCGTCAGGTGGACCAACGGGGCGCCCTGATCCAGCGGTTGCTCACCAGTTCAGAGGTGCGGGCTGGCCTGCGGACCGAACGGGAGGTTCAGAGCGGACTGTCCCAAGGACGGGTGACGGAGCGTTTGCAGACCCGCTATGGCGTCGAGGCCGACCTGGCCCGCGGCGCAACCGTTGTCCTGACAGCTGTCTGCCTGCGGGCGGGACGGCTGCTGGCGGAGCGGAAGATCCCCCTGGCCATGGCTGAGCAGTTGAGCCTGGCCGTCGTCACCGCCGGCAACCGCGAGATGGTCCGCGGGGAAGCCCAGGCCGCCTCCAATCCCTGAGGCCTGAAGGGGTTTCCCGCGGTCTGTCCGAGGACAACCTGTTGAGCATCCACATCTAGCTGGTCGCGCCCAGGCCGTGGTCGGGGGTCAGGGCCCGCAGAGAGGCCCCCATCAGGCGCTCCGTGAGCTCGCGGCCCCGCGCCAGGCTGATGTCACCAATATGGACGAGCCGGCCCGCCTCCTCAGGAATGGTGGTCATCAGACTGAGGGCGGCCACCGCCGCCTTGGGCGCCAGCCGCAGGTCGCGACGGGCGGCGCGGACCAGCCGACGGGCGATCTGGTCACGCTGAGCCCTCAATGATGGCTGGATATGGCCCGTCATGAAGGGATCGCGCAGGATGATGTGCGCAATGGGGCCCTTGGACGCGACCTCGTCGAAATAGATCTGGGCGCAGGCCTGGGCGGCCGCTTCCAGCCCAGGGATTTCCGCGGCCCTGGTCAGGCCGGCCTCGTCCAAGGCCGCAAACCGCCGGCGAAGGACAGCGTTGGCCAGGGCGTGCTGATTGGGAAAGTAGGCATAGACCAGGGCCTTGCTGACCCCCGCCGCCCGCGCGAGGGCGTCAAAGGGCAGCGGCAACCCGCCCTCTGCGCAGATCAGGGCCTCGGCCGCCTCAAGGATCTGGCCTCGCCGGACCTCAGGGGTAAGGCGGGAACGCTCGCCCCTCTGCGCCGCATCCGAACTCATGGCGCGATTAGTGGGCCGCAGGCGTTCACGGCGCAAGTTTGCCCGCTGAAATCCGCATCAGATGTAATGACATTCGCACCATTAGTGATCCATAGTCGGCCGACACTTCCACCTTCAGGTGAGCCGCTTCTCGGTCACGTCTCGCCTGATTACACCCCTTGACCGATGTGCCGGCCGCTTGACGAAGGCGCCATTGCAGAGCGCCCAGCCGGGGAGGAAACCACATGGCCGGACGGCTGGACGATGAGGCGGCCGCGGCGCTCAGGCGCGCGGCGGATTTGGGGATGGCGCCGGCCTTCTGGGCTGAACGCCAGCCGGACAAGACCGCCATCTTTGAGATGACGGGTCCAACCCGCACCTTCGGTCAACTCAACGCCAACGCCAATCGCATTGCGCGGCTCCTGAGGGATCGGGGGCTAAAGCCTGGGGACTCTGTGGCCCTGGTCTGTCCCAACCGGGCGGAGTTCGCCGACGTGCTGTTCGGCTGCCAACGCAGCGGCCTGCGGATGACGCCGGTCAACTGGCACATGACGCCCGACGAAATCGCCTATGTGATCGACAACTGCGAGGCTACGGCCCTGTTCGCCGCCGCCCAGGTGGCCGGCGTCCAGCAGGCCGCTGATCAGTGTCCCAATCTCGCCGTTCGTATCGCCATCGGCGCCTCGCTTCCCGGTTTTGTCGACTTTGATCAGGCCCTCGCCCCCTGGTCAGGGGAGGACATCACCGACCCTGTCCGCGGTCACACCATGCTCTATTCGTCCGGCACCACCGGGCGGCCCAAGGGAGTGCATAAGCCGAACGCCCCCATCCCGACCTATGATCCGGCCTATCAGGACGATGACGTCCATCTTTGCACCGGGCCGGCCTATCACGCCTCCCCCATGGCCGGAGACGTACGCAAGGCGCTGGTGAACGGCGTACCCACCGTGCTGCTGGACCGCTGGGACAGCGAAAAGGTGCTGGGCGCCATTGAGCGCCACCGTGTGACCCGCAGTCATTTCGTCCCGATCATGTTCCAACGGCTGCTTAGCCTGCCGGAGGAAACCCGCACGGCCTATGATCTTAGCTCCCTGCGGCGCATTTCCCATGGCGCGGCCCCGTGCCCGCCGGAGGTCAAGCAGGCGATGATCGCATGGCTGGGCCCGGTCCTGTTCGAATATTATGCGGGGTCCGAGGGCGGGGTGGGCTTCTGGGTGACCTCACAGGACTGGCTGAAGAAGCCCGGCACAGTGGGCAAGCGGCCAGACCCCCTGGCCGCGAAAATCCTGGATGACGAAGGTCGAGAACTGCCGCCAGGCCAGGCCGGAACCATCTATATGCGGCTCGAGGATCAGGGTGGATTTGAATATTTCAAGGACACGGCCAAGACTGATTCCGGCCGCCGCGACGGCTATTTCACCATGGGCGACGTCGGCTATTTCGATGAGGATGGCTATCTGTTCCTCACCGGCCGCAGCGCCGAAACTATCATCGTCGGCGGGGTGAATATCTACCCGCAGGAAATCGACAATGAGCTGATCAAGCATCCGGCTGTGGCCGACTCCTGCACGGTCGGCGTCCCCCACGCGGAATATGGCGAAGAGGTGCGGGCCGTCATCGAACTGGCCCCTGGCTATACCCCCTCAGACGCCCTCAAGGACGAGATCCTGGCCTATGCCCGCACGGCGGTGGCCAAGTACAAGGTTCCGAGGGACCTGGACTTCGTCGGCCACCTCCCCCGCAGCGAAGCTGGCAAGATCCAGCGCAACAAGGTGCGCGCGCCCTATTGGGAAGGCCGCGCCCGGGCGATCTGAGGGGCAAATGAGGGTGTGGCGCGACGCCCGACTGGGGATCAGCCTCAGGCCTGAGCGATCAGGCCGCCCCGGCCAGCGGCGTCTGGGCCTTGATCCTCGACCAGGCGTCTGAGACGGCCAACGCCTCTCCCACCAGGATCAGAGCTGGCCCCGGGCCGGCGCGCAGGTCGGGCGCCTGGGACAGCTCGGCCAGGGTGGTGAATTTCAGATCCGCCCCCGGGGTGCTGGCATCGCGCACCAGCGCCACGGGGGTCTCAAGCCCGCGCCCGGCGGCGATCAGTCGCCGAGCGATTTCCGGCCCGGCCCGCGCCCCCATATAGATGGCCAATGTGGCCTCGGGATCGGCGGCGGCCGCCCAGTCCATTGAGAGGTTTCCGTCCTGGGTGGTGGCCGTGGTCATCACAACCCTGCGCGCCATCCCGCGGTGGGTCAGGGGCAGGCCGAACTGGGCCGCCGCCGCGCAGGCCGCCGTGACGCCGGGCACGATCTCCGACGCCAAGCCCTGCTGGCGCAACGCCTGGGCTTCCTCCCCCACCCGGCCGAAGATGGAGGGATCGCCACCCTTCAGCCGCACGACCCTCAGGCCTCGCCGGGCCAGCCGGATCATCAGGCGGTTGATGGTCTCCTGCCGCATGGACGGACGCCCCGCCCGCTTGCCGGTCTGGATCTTCAGGCAGGCTTGAGGCGCCATGGCCAGGATGTCGTCGTCGACCAGGGCGTCATAGAGCAGGGCCTCGGCGTTCTCGATGGCGCGCGCCGCGCGAAGGGTCAGCAGATCAGCTGCGCCAGGGCCGGCGCCGACGAGTTGGACCGGAAAGAGGGGTTTGGACTCACGCGGCATGGAGGGCCTCCGAGGCAGGCAGCATTCGGGTGATTTCGGGACGGCAGGAACCACACTGGGTTCCAGCCCCTGTGGCCGCGCCGACCGCATCCAGGGTTGATGCGCCCTGGGCGATCGCCGCTTCGATCCGTGGGCGGCGCACGCCGCGGCAGGCGCAGACCAGGGGCCCGGTTTCAACAGCTGCGCCAGGCGCAAAGCCGATCAACAGGGCGGCCCGGTCAGACTCGCTCAAATGATCCTTGAGGAAGAGGGCCGCCAGCCAGTCCCGGGGGGGCAGACGCCCCGTCTCAACTGTCATGAACAGCACGCTGGCCAGCCGGTCGTCCTGGACGAAGGCTTCCCGCAGCCGGCCGCCCTGGGAGTCCTCCAGCACCAGCGCCTGCCCCTTGGCGCCTCGGGTCAGGACCTTGCGCAGGGCGTCGCGCTCGTCTGCCCCTCCACGACCGGCGAACTCGTGAAGCTGGCAGCCGTCCTGGGTCACACGACGCCAGATCAGGTCAGAACCGGGTGGGGGCGCGAGGGCGTTGCGGGCCAGAAAGAACCCCCGCCAGGTCTCCCGATAGGCCTGAATGCGCGCCGGGGTGTGTTTGAACTCCGGCTGGCCGGAGATGGGATCGACCGGGCCTGAGACCAGCGGGTTGGCCCGGCCCTGGGGCGCATAGGCGTTGCTCCAGTGCATGGGCAGGAAGACGCAGCCCGGGCGCTGGGCGTCGGTGACCCTGGCCAGGGCGACGGCTTCGCCGTGGGCTGTGCGCACCCGGGTCAGCATGCCCTCGGCGATCCCCTGCTCCAGGGCGTCCTGCGGGTGGATGTCCACATAGGGCTCGGGCGCATGCCGGCTGAGCCCGGCCGACAGGCCTGTTCGGGTCAGGGTGTGCCAGTGATCGCGGATCCGGCCGGTGTTGAGCGCCAGGGGGAAGGCGCCGTCCGTAACCTCGGCCGGCCCCAGGGCCTGGGTAGGAACCATGCGCGCGCGCCCATCAGCGGTGGGAAAGCGGCCGTCGGTGAATAGTCGCGCTGTGCCGCCGTGGGCGGTCACCGGCCACTGGACCGGGGCCAAGGCGTCGTAGTCCTCTGGCGTCAGGCTGACGAGCGGCCCAAGGTCCAGGGGCCGGCCCATATTCTCATAGGCCGTCATCCGCGCCCATTCTCGGAACACCTGGGCGCCTGTGCGCCAGCCGAAGGCCTCGCCGTGGCCCATGGCGGTGGCCACGTCGGCGATGATCTTCCAGTCGGGTCGCGCCTGGCCGGGCGGCGCCATCAGGGCCCGCTGGCGGGAGATGCGGCGTTCAGAATTGGTGACCGTGCCATCCTTCTCCCCCCAGGCCAGGGCCGGCAGCTTCACATGAGCGAAGGCGGTCGTGTCGGTCTGCGCCATGCAGTCGGAGACCACCACAAAGGGGCACTTGGCGAGCGCCGCCCGCACAGTCTCGGCCCGGGGCATGCTGACGGCCGGATTGGTGGCCATCACCCAGATCGCCTTGATGCGCCCGTCACCGACCGCCTCGAACAATTCCACCGCCTTGAGGCCAGGCTTGCGGGCCACATTGGGGGCGCCCCAGAACCGGGCGACCCGGGCGCAATCGGCCTCGGTGAAATCCATGTGGGCGGCCAGTGTATTGGCGAGGCCCCCGGTCTCCCGCCCGCCCATGGCGTTGGGCTGGCCGGTGATCGAGAAGGGGCAGGCGCCGGGCTTGCCGATCCGGCCTGTCGCCAGGTGCGCGTTGAGGATGGCGAGCCCTTTTGCCACCCCTTGGGCCGACTGGTTGGCGCCCATGGAGAACAGGGTCACCGTCCGCGGCGTGGCGGCGAAGAGGTCGTAGAAGGCCACAAGATCAGCCAGGCCGACCCCGCAATCGGCGGCGACGGCGCCCGGCGACTGATCGTCCCGGGCAAGGCTCTCGACCACCGCCTCATATCCACTCACATGGGCGGCCACATAGGCGCGATCCACAGCCCCGCGGGCCATCAGATTGGCCAGCAAGCCGTTCCACAGCCGCACGTCAGTCTGCGGCGCCAGAGGCAGGTGCAGGTCGGCCATCCCGGCGGTGTCGGTGCGGCGGGGATCGATGACCACATGCCGCTGGCCGCGGCCCCGGGCCACCTCCATGCGCCGGAACAGCACCGGATGGGTCCAGGCGGCGTTATGGCCGGAGAAGACCACGAGGTCGGCCAGGTCCAGATCTTCATAGCAGCCCGGCACCAGATCAGCGCCGAAGGCAGCCTTGTGCGCCGCCACAGCCGATGCCATGCAAAGCCTTGAATTGGTGTCGATATTCGCCGACCCAATAAACCCCTTCATGAGCTTGTTGGCGGCGTAATAGTCCTCCGTCAGAAGCTGTCCCGAAACGTAGAAGGCCACCGAGTCCGGGCCGTGCCGGGCGATGGTTTCGGAGAACCGTCGCGCCACCAGCCGGGTCGCCTCGGTCCAGGAAACCTCGCGCCCGCCGATCTCAGGCGCCAACAGCCGACCCTCAAGCCCCACAGTGTCGGCAAGCGCCGTCCCCTTCGAGCACAGGCGCCCGAGATTTGCGGGATGGTCGGCGTCGCCCTGGACCGCCAGCGAACGTCGCTCGCCCCCGGCCGTGACCCCACAGCCGACGCCGCAATATGGGCAGGTGGTGCGCGTCGCGGCCATGGACGCCTCAGCTCCGCGCCAGACCGATGAACAGCCGCCCCTCACGCACCTCCAGCGGCACGACAGGGGCGCAGCCCTTACCGGCGTCAGCGCCCATGGACTCCCCCGTGGCCAGGTCGATCACCCGCCCGTGCAGCGGACAGGTGACCGAAGCCCCGTGAACAATGCCCTGACTTAACGGGCCGCCCTTGTGGGGACAGGCGTCCATCAGGGCGAAGACCTGGCCATCACCCGTGCGGAAGATGGCGATCTCCCCCTGCGGTCCCTTCAGTCGGCGCGCACCTCGGCGGGGGATGTCAGTGGCGGCCCCGACGTCGATCCAGGTGATCTGGGGGTCTTTGACCAGGGCGTTCATGCGATTTCGAACTCCAGACGGCGGCTGAGGGGGTTAAACTCGTCGGCATGGCGACCAGCCACGCGCTCGGCCCAGGGATCGGTGCGCGCAAAGCGCTGGGAGTAGGTGAAGCGGTCGTAGAGGGCCCTGCGGGTCTCCAGATCCTCGATCTGAGAGCGGATGGTTTCCAGGCCGACCCGGGCCATCCACTTGTAGATACGCTCCAGGTACCAGCCCTCCTCCCGGTAGAGCTGAGTGATGGCGCAGATGGTCCAGACGGCCTCATCCTCGCTCGCGACCTTGGTCAGCAGCTGGGTGCCCTGGATGTGGAGACCGGCCGCCCCGCCGATGTGGATCTCAAAACCGGAGTCCACACAGATCACGCCGATGTCCTTGCAGGTGGCCTCGGCGCAGTTACGCGGACAACCCGACACCGCAAGCTTCACCTTGGCCGGCGCCCAGGAGCCCCACATCAGCTTTTCCAGGCGCACCCCAAGGCCCGTGGAATCCTGGGTTCCGAACCGGCACCAGTCGGTGCCCACGCAGGTCTTCACGGTGCGCAAGCCCTTGGCGTAGGCGTGGCCGGAGACCATGCCCGCCGCGTTCAGATCGGCCCAGACCGCCGGGAGGTCGTCCTTCTTGACGCCCAGCAGGTCGATGCGCTGGCCGCCGGTGACCTTGACCGCGGGGATGGCGAACTTGTCGGCCACATCGGCTATGGCCCGCAGTTCCTGCGGCGAGGTCATGCCGCCCCACATCCGCGGCACCACGGAGTAGGTGCCGTCCTTCTGGATGTTGGCGTGGACCCGCTCGTTGACGAAGCGCGACTGCTTGTCGTCTTGATAGTCGCCGGGCCAGGCGCAGATCAGATAGTAGTTCAGCGCTGGCCGGCAGCTGGCGCAGCCCTCCGGCGTCACCCATTCCAGAGCCTGCATGACCGCCGGGATCGATTTCAGGCCTTCGGCGACGATGCGCTTGCGCACCACCTCGTGGCCATGATGGGTGCAGGCGCAGACAGGTTTGGGCCCGGTCTTGACCTGGAATGCGTCGCCCAGGGTGACCGCCAGCAGCTTTTCCACCAGAGGCGTGCACGACCCGCAGGAGGCCGAGGCCTTGGTGTGGGCGCGGACGTCCTCGAGGGTGGTGAGGCCGAGATCGGCGATCGCGGTGGTGATGGCGCCCTTGCACACGCCGTTGCAGCCGCAGATCTCCTGGGAGTCCGGCATGGCCGCAACGGCGCTCTTAGGGTCCACGCCGCGGAGCGCCTCCGTCACCGCCTGACCGAAGATGAGGGTTTCGCGCAGGTCGCTGACATCGGTCTGCGCCTTCATCAGGTCGAAGTACCAGCCGCCGTCGATGACATCGCCGAACAGGACTGCGCCGGCCACCCGGCCCTGCTCCAGGACCACGCGCTTGTAGACCCCGCGCCCGGCGTCGCGGAACACGACATCCTCGCAGCCCTCGCCGCCGGAGAAACGCCCCGCGGAGAAGACGTCGACGCCCGAGACCTTCAGCCGCGTCTGCAGGACCGATCCGCCATAGGCGCAATCGTCCACCCCGGTCAGTACGTCAGCCAGGGTGCGACACATTTCCCAGATCGGCGCCACCAGGCCATAGGCGATGCCCCGGTGCTCGGCGCACTCGCCAATGGCGAAGATGGCCGGATCGGAGGTGCGCATCTGGTCATCCACCACCACGCCGCGCCCGACGGTCAGGCCGCAGTCGGCCGCCAGGGCCGTGTTCGGACGGATGCCCACGGCCATGACCAGCAGGCTGCAGGGAATGATCCGGCCGTCCTTAAGCTGCAGGCCGGTCACCTTGCCGTCCTCGCCCAGAATCGCCTCGGATTGGGCGCCGAGCACGGTCTCTACGCCGCGTTCGGTGAGGGCGCTGCGCAGGAGGAAGCCCGCCGACTCATCGAGCTGACGCTCCATCAGCACGTCCATCAGGTGGATGACCGTGGCCCGCATCCCACGCTTGGCCAGGCCATAGGCGGCCTCCAGGCCCAAGAGCCCGCCGCCGATCACCACAGCTTCGCCGCCCGCGTCAGCGGCGGCCACCATCGCCTCCACATCGTCCAGGTCGCGGAAGGTGACGACGCCGGCCAGGTCCGCGCCGGGCAGCGGCAGCCGCACGGGATCGGAGCCCGTGGCCAGGATCAGTCGATCATAGGCCGCCTGGGTTCCGTCGCTCGCCCGAACCACCCTGGCGTCCCGGTCGATCTCGGTGACGGCGCAGCCGGTGTGCAGGCTGATGGCGTGGTCGCGGTACCAGGCCTCGTCATTGAGGACGATGTCGGCGAAGGCCTTTTCGCCGGCCAGGACGGGCGAGAGCATGATGCGGTCGTAGTTCACCCGGGGCTCGGTCCCGAAGATGGTGATCGCATAGCGGTCAGGGTCGCGCTTGAGCACTTCCTCCACCGCGCGGCAGCCGGCCATGCCGTTGCCGATGACGACAAGACGTTCCTTGGTCATGGGGGTCTCCTGTCGACCTAAAGACGGATGGGGGCGGCCGAGGGGCCAGCCAGTTCGCGCCAGGTGCGCCGCCATTGGCCCTTGACCAGGTTGAGGGCGACGCAGGCCATCAGCGCCATGAGCGCAAAGCCGAACAGGCCAGCCTGGTAGGAGCCGGTGGTCTGTTTGGCCCAGCCGAGGCTGGCGGCGAGATAGAAGCCGCCGACGCCGCCGGTCATGCCGACCAGGCCGGTGACCACGCCGATCTCATAGCGGAAGCGCTGGGGCGCCAGCTGGAAGACCGCCCCATTGCCGGCGCCCAGGGCCATCATGGCGAACATGATCACCGCAAGGGCCAGATAGGGCGTGGCCATGTGGAAGCTGGCGACGGCGAGACCCAGGGCGGCGAGCAGATAGACGACCGTGAGGGTCCTGACGCCGCCGTAGCGATCGGCGAGCCCGCCACCCACGGGCCGGGCGAAGGAGCCGGCGAAGACGCAAGCCGCGGTGAAGAAGCCGGCGATCACCGGGCTCAACCCGTATTCGCTGTTGAAGTAGATGGTGAGGGAGGAGGACAGGCCGACGAAGCCGCCGAAGGTGACGCTGTAGAGCAGCATCAGCCACCAGGCGTCCGGCGTCTTCAGCACCGCCATGTACTCGGTCAAGGACTTGGGCGGCGGCTGGTCGGGAGCGTCCTTGGCGAAGACCACATAGACGAGGAAGGCGATGGCCAGCGGGATGGTGGCCAGACCCAGCACATTCATCCAGCCGAAGTGCTGCGCCAGCAGAGGCGCAAACAGGGCCGCAAGCGCCGTGCCGGAATTGCCCGCGCCAGCGATCCCTAGGGCCAGGCCCTGGTGTTCCGGCGGATACCAGCGTGAGGCGAGCGGCAGGGCCACGGCGAAGGATGCGCCGGCCACGCCGAGCAGGACGCCGACCATCAGCACCTGGCTATAGCTGTGCAGACCCACGAACCAGGCGACGCCAAGGCCGGCCATGACGATGAGCTGACCGATCATGCCGGTCTTCTTCGGTCCGATATGGTCCACCAGGACCCCGGCCACCACCCGCAGCAGCGCCCCGGCGAGCACCGGAACGGCGACCATGAAACCCTTCTGCGCCGCATCGAGGTCGAAGCTCTCGGCGATGGCGACGCCCAGGGGGCCCAGCAGCACCCAGACCATGAAGCTGAGGTCGAAATAAAGGAAGGCCGAGAACAGAGTCGGGGCGTGCCCCGCCTTAAGGAAGGATCGGCTGATCATGGGAAGACCCGTTCAAGAGGACATGAGCGGCGGCGTCGCCGTGCGGAGGCGGCTCGTCATCGAGCCTGTTCCGAAGAAGCCGCGAACGCCGTTGTCCTGGGCCTGACCCCATGAGGCCTGAGCCCACCGGCCTGGTCACGCCTGGGATGCAACCGCAGGGTCAGAAGGTCCGCATCGCGTGAAAATGCGGCGCCTGCGAACAGAGCCTGTCGAAGTCTTGGGCGATCAGCGCCCTTGAGCGGCCAGATAGAGGTCCGGACGCCAGCAACGCTCGGCGACCTTGTCGATGGCCACTTCGCCGATCTGGCCCCACCGCGCCATCTGGTCCAGCAGCCAGACCGCCTGTTCGCGACGGGGCGGATTGACGAGGGGTCCGGCGAAGGTGATCTCGGTAAGGCTGGAGGCGATCGCCTCGGGCGTCGCATCGAGGAACTCTGGCCGGGCCAGTAGCGCCACGAGCTCTGGCTGATTGCGCGGATCGGCCGCCCAGTCGCCCGCCGCCGCCAGGGCGCGGATCAGGGCTAGCAGGATGGCGGGATTGGCCGCCGCCCAGAATTCCGTCACCCCCAACACCTTGTCCGGCGCTTCTGGCCAGACCTCCGTCGCGCGCAGGACGGTCTGGCCCACGCCGGCGGCCATGGCCACCGCGTTCCACGGCGCGCCGGCGCAGAAGCCTTCGATCACGCCCTCTTCCAGGAGGGCCGCAGTGCGCGGCGGAGGAACCACCGTCAGGCGGACATCGACCTCGGGGTTCAGGCCGAGGCCTGCCAGCCAGTGGCGCAGCAGGTAGTTGTGGATCGAAAACGGATAGACCGCCGCCAGGGTCAACGGACTGGCCCCCTCCTCCTGACGTCGGCGGACAAGGTGCGTCAGGCGCGCGCCGGCGTCGCCATCTCCCGTCAGCCGGGTGGACAGGGTCACCGCCGCCCCGCCGCGGTTCAGGGCGATAGGAGCGATCATCGCCTTGGGCTCGCTGCCGATCCCCAGGCTGGCGGCCAGAACCATGGGCGCCAGCATGTGGGCGCCGTCCAGGGCGCCGGCCGCCACCTTGTCACGGATCGTGGCCCAGGACCCCTCGCGGCTGAGGCTGACCGAAAGGCCCTCGGCGGCGAAGAACCCCTTCTCCTGCGCCACGATCAGGGGGGCTGCGTCCACCAGGGGAATGAACCCCAGTTGCAAGGGACCAGATGTGGTCACGTGGGATCTCCGCCCTTCAGCACGCCGGCGAAGGCCAGCAGGTCGGCGGCTACAGCCCCCAGCGGTCGGCCGGTATCCATGGAGAGTTTGCGCAGCAGCCGGTAGGCGGCCTCCTCGTCCAGGCTCCGTTCCTTCATCAGCAGAGCCTTTGCCCGCTCGACGGTCTTGCGCGAGGCCAGATCGGCCTTGGCCTTGGCCAGGTCGGCCCGCAGTTGATGCATCAGATGAAAGCGGCTCATGGCCACCTCCAGCACCGGGCGCACCCGCGCCGCAGACAGCCCGTCGACCACATAGGCGGCCACACCGGCGCGCACCGCCTCCTCCGCCAGGCCAGGCTCAGAGCGGTCCACAAACATCACCACAGGGCGAGGATTGACCGCGCTGGCCTCGCGCAGGCTTTCCAGAGTGTCGCGGTCCGGGCTTTCAGAGGCGACCACCACCACATCCGGCTGAAAGGCTGCGGCTTCCGTCTCATGATAGACGGCGGCCACTTGAACCTGCAGCGGATCGATCCCGGCGAGCCCTTCAGCCACGAGGGCGGCGCGAGCCGGGTCCGGATCGATGATGAGCACGCGCATGGAGCCTGACTAGGACAGCCCCTGCCGGCGGCAACCCGCAATGCGGCTTGCAACGACGGGCGGCCGAGAAAGCGCTCGCAAAATGGGCTGGTCACGCCCGAATATCAGGCGCCGGCAGGTCGGGCGGGGATTTGGCTCAGCCGGCCTCCGTCAGCAGCTGGCTCAACACCTCTGTGCGCAAGCCTCGCAGGACAGAGTCCGGATTGCGGTAGGTCGCGCTGTTGGCGCCATGCTCGATGCACTCCACCTCGGCCACCCAGCATCGACCTTTCGTGGCCTGGGAGATCATCGGGTCGGCGGCGGCCCAGACAAATTCCGCCAACCTCTCGCAACTGGCGCCCGGCACTACCTGGACCCGCGCCAGACCGAGTTCGGACAGCCGCATGAGGTCAGGCAAGGCGGGATCGTCCTTCGCCACCAGCAGAGCGTGATCGAAGACCTGATGCAGCCAGGTGCGGATCTGGCCAAAGCCGCCGGCTCCGAAATCCACCACCCATCCGCGTGCGTCGAGCTGCTCGGCGGCGAAGGTGAAGCGAAAGCCCAGGGAATAACCGTGAATCAGGGCGCAATGGCTTTCTGCAGACCACTGGCGGAGGGCGCAGGACAGGCCTCGCTCTGCGCCATAGGTCTTCGTGGCGATCCAGGTCACGGCAGCGCCCGGACAAGAACCCGCGGCCCCGCGGCGGACGGGCCGTGGTCCAGGCGCCGCCCTGGCCCTAAGCGCTCCGGCCCCTGGCCCCTGCGCGACAACTGTGGCGACAGCAGCTCCGTCACTCGCGCCACGCCCCCGTCCAGTTCGGCCGACGGCCTCCATGCCAGACCCATGCTCATCGCCGACAGCAGGCTGGCCAGCCGCGGATCGAGGCCCGCGCCGTCGAGCAGGTCGCCATGCCAGCGGAGAATGCGGGCGTCGACAGCGCTCACAAATCCCGGCGCCTCCATCCGCAGGGGCTCCAGGCACTGCACCAGGCGGCGGTTATCGTTGATCATCCGGTAGAGTTGCTCAAGCGAGGCGGCCGCCGCCCCCGATTGCACACCCTCCAGCGGAAAGGCCACGGCGACGAACGGACGCAGGACCGAAATCGCCACATGCGCCTTGTCGCGGAAATAGACGTAGAAGCCGGCCCGCGACAGGCCGGCAGCCTGGGCGATTTCGGCCGCGCCGGACGCCTCATAGCCCTGCTGCTCAAACAATCTGGCGGCGGCGATGCGCAGGGCGATCTTTCGGCGCAGACCTTTGCGTCGCCGCCCCGGGCGCGCCAGCCTCGCCTCCAGGAGGACTGAGAACCGCATGTCGATGTGATCAGCAATCGGGCGGGGTGCGGGCACGCAAAACTCCTCTGGTCGGACCGATCATGCGATTTTTTGCCGGGCCTCGAGGCTCGGAACTGAAGTCGCCAGGCCCATCCTTCCGCAGAAACAAAGGCGGCCCCACGGCGTCGCCGGGGGCCAAGTGGGAAGTGTGGAGAGCCAATCGGCGCGGTAGCTCCTTTCGACCGGGCGACAACACCCGAAGCGCCAATCCATGTGAGGGTAGCCGCTGCGCTGCGCCGGCGAATTGCTTGATCTCAAGCGGGGTCTTGATGGGTGCGCCCTCACGCGGCGGTTCAGACCTTGGCGAACCGCCGGCCGAGCAGGCCAGGAAAAATTCCGACTGCCAGCTTGAACGAGGTCAAGGCCGCGCCTGGCGGCATGGGGCAAGACATCGGCCAGGAGGCAGGCATGAATCTTCAAGAAGCTCAGGCCATTCTGGGCGCGGTTCGACGTCACGAGGTCAAGCGACTCGCCGCTCACCTGGCGTCCCTGCAACGCCAGACGGCGGTCGAGAAGCAGCGCCTCGCAGCCGCGCGACTGATCCTGCGTCACAAATAGAGCTGCTGCCCCAGGGCCGCCGCTGATCCGGTCTGCCCCCACTTACGACGCCGAGGGCCTCTTCGCGGGCGCTAAGGGTCGCGCCACACGACGTTCCGCTTCAGGCGAACATGGGAAACAGGATCTCGTTCTCGATGTGCATGTGCTCGCGCAGATCCTCATCCAGCTTGCGGCACATCTCATAGAGGGCGCGCCAGGTGGTGCAGGCCCCCTGGGGCGGAACGAAGTTGGTGGTGAGGCGGGCCAGTTCTTCCAACTGCTCGGTCACATCGACATGCTCGGCCTGCATCCGGGCGATCGGAAACCCGATCATGGGGCCGCCCCCTTGCCGCATCATCGGAAAGAGGACCGCCTCCTCCTTGCGCTGGTGCCCCTGAAGGTCATCGAAGATCAGGGCTAAATGATCAGCAAGGCCGTGGGGACAACCAGGCTTGATCTGGTGGACAGTCTCGACCCGCCGCGCCAGACGGATGGCCTCCGGCAGCTCGGCCATGTGGACGTCGTGATATCGGCTGAGGATGTGGTCGATGAGCGCGCCGGCCTCAACAGGAAGCTCGTCTCCCTCGCCCGCAAGACCACTGAGTTCGGCCTGAAGGTCGGTCAGGGAGAGGCCGCGCTGCAGGGCGGCCTGTGAGAGGGAGGTGTCCCCATCGCCGCATATGTCGATCCTGTGCCGACGGAACACGGCGGTCGCCCCCGGGCGCGCGATGGCGATCTCGCGGATGGCGGCGTCTGGGGAAATAGTGGCGTCCTGGGACAGCATGAGAACCTCCGTAGAGTTCTCTTCTAGGACGGACAGCCGACCGCGGCCTTGGCGGGCGCCTAGGACCGGTTTGATGTTCGTCAGCTGGCGGGTTGGAGCTCGGCTTCGTGCAGCTCGGCTGTCAGCGCTGCGCGCACAGCTTGAAAATGGTCGAAGGGGAACTTCATCGGCACCCCCTCCAGCGCGGCGGCGAGCATTTCCAGATGGGCGTCCCAACCGGCCAGGGCGCGGGCTGGATCGTCGGCGTCAGGCGTCGTCACCGACAAAAGGAGCCGGGTTTCATCCGGGCCAACAGCGCGGAGACGCCAGCGCAGGGGCCGGACCGGCTCGCCTGGCCCGCTCCAGGAGTAGTCAAGCGCCTGGTGGGCGATGGCTTCTGTGACGGGACTGTCGATGGGTGAGCCGCTCTGGCCGAAGTCCAGGCGCGCCATGCCGCCAGGGCTGGCGGAAACCTGCCCCTCGGCAAGCCAGAGCGGGAGGTGCTGGGGCTCGGTGAGAAAGGCCCAGACCCGCTCGACCGAGTGGGGAAGGTCGCGAACCAGGACCCCCTCCACTCGACCGTCTGCGCGCCGAAGCGCACGTGCGCCCACGGGAAGCGTCATGATGACTCCGCTCTGCTTGCCGATGGTGTCGATCAGGCCCTGGGCCGGATCGGAAGGGGCTCTATCGCGCCGCCATCATCTGGACCCGCAGCGGGGCGGCGTCGGCGACGATCTCGTTCCGCAGCTTTGCGTAGGTGCGCAAGGTCCGCGCCGTCGTCTTGTCCCGGCACCACTGACGATCGAGCGGCTCGATTTCCCCGTTGAGCAGGGCCCCGTCGCACACCACGCCAGCAGCCTGACGAACGTCCAGGCGCACCGCCTGCGAGGTCCGACCCACATACGGCACAGTCACGGTCGTCGCAGCGCGGCCGATCACGGCGATGTCTGCGACAGCTTCAGCACGGGCGGCGCCCGCGCTTAGACCAACGGACACCAGGGCAAGCGTCGCCGAAATCGCGGCGGCGGCCGTGGTAAGAGACTCGAGTCGAACATTCAGACGCATGACAGTCCTCCTTAGACTTGTCCCACGTCTAACCTGCGGCTTTCCAGATGACATTGCCGCGGCTCAAACGCGGACTTGATATTGATCTAGGCTCAAAATGACATTCGACGATCGTAGGTCATGCGTCGCGGGACTATCAGTGACGCAGCCGCGCCGGGCCCCTCCCCCGGCTTCATCCCGACGGTTTGATGCAGCGCAAGGGCCAGGTCAGTCACACCCACTAGGTAGGACCTGCGCCCCTGAAGGATCCGCAATGCTAGACACCCTGTCTCCGCCTCCCCAGACGGGGAGCGCCAACACCACCATTCTCTTCTTTGGCGCCGTGAGCGACCGGCTCGGCCGCAGCCATAGGGTGCGAGTCCCAGTTGGCGGACTCTCCCTGGCGGGTCTGAAGGCCCTTATCGCCGCTCAACTGCCAGAGGCGGCTCACGCCCTGGCCGCGCCCGGGGTCAGGGCTGCGGTCGATCAGGTGTTGATCCTGGACGAGGCGCACATTCATCCCGGCGCGGAAGTCGCCTTCTTCTCTGCGTTTTCTGGAGGCTGACCCATGAAGCATGGCCTTGATTTGAGCCTACCCTTCTATCCCCTGCGGATTGCGGTGCTCACCATCTCCGACACCCGCAATGAAACCACCGACACCTCTGGCAGGCTGCTGGTTGAGCGGCTGCGCCAGGCCGGACACGAGCTTGCGGGCAAAGCCATTGTGCCCGATGAGGTCGAGGCCATCGCCGGGCAGGTCCGCCAGTGGGCGGGTGATCCGCAGGTCGACGTCATTGTCACGACGGGTGGCACCGGCTTTTCGCCCCGCGACGTGACCCCGGAGGCCGTTCGTCCCCTGCTGAATCGCGAGATGGACGGCTTTTCTGTCGTCTTCCATCAGGCGAGCTACGGCACGGTCGGGATCTCCACCCTCCAGTCGCGGGCCTTGGCCGGCCAGATCGACGAGACCTTCATCTTCTGCGTCCCGGGCTCCACCGGCGCCTGCCGCGACGCCTGGGACCTGGTCCTCGTGCAGGAGTTCGACAGCCGCTTCCGCCCCTGTTCTCTGGTGGGCCAGATCCCTCGCTATCGCGGCGTCTGTGCGTGATCAGCTTTGACGAGGCCTGTCACCGGCTGACCGATCTGGCTGCGCCTCTGGACGCCGAGGTCACTGGTCTGGACGAGGCCGACGGCCGGGTGCTGGCCGAGGACATTCTCGCCCCGGGCGACAGTCCCGCCCAGGCCGTATCCGCCATGGATGGCTATGCGATCCGCAGCGCCGATCTTGCGGCGGGCCGCGCCACCTGGCCGGTCAGCGGGGTGGTGTTCGCAGGCGACGCGCCCCCGGGCGAGTTGGTCGACGCAATTTGCGTACGCATTTTCACAGGCGCCCCCTTACCGAAGGGCTTTGACCAGGTCGTGCCGCAGGAACGGGCGCAGGTGTCGGGGGACGGCGTCACGCTGGACGCGGGCGCCCTATCGGGTTCGCACATCCGGCCGGCCGGTTCAGACTTTCGGACCGGCCAGATCCTGCTGCGACAGGGCCGGCTCATGACGCCGGGGGCGTTGTTGCTGGCCGCGGCGGCCGATCGGCCCTTTGTTTCCGTAAGACGCCGCCCGAAAGTCTCGATCATTTCCTCGGGCGACGAACTCGTGGCGCCTGGGACCGCCCTTGATCGCCCTGGTCGGACCCCCGACAGCGTCTCCTATGGTGTCGCCGGTCTGGCGCGCCATTGGGGGGCGGGCGCGGTACAGCGGCGTCGCGCCCCTGATGACCTGACCGCCCTGCGCCATATGGTGGCAGACGAGTTGGGCCGGGCCGATCTCATCGTGATGACCGGCGGCGCCTCAGTCGGGGAGAAGGACTATGCGCGCTCGGCCTTCGAGGGCCTTGAGCTCGTTGTCGACAAGGTGGCCATGAAGCCTGGCAAGCCGGTATGGGTCGGCAGAGCGGCCGGGCGGCTGGTGGTTGGCCTGCCAGGAAACCCCACTGCGGCCATGGTCACCGCCAGGTTCTTTCTCGCCCCGCTCCTAGCGGCTCTGACCGGGCGCTCGCCCTCGGAGGCCTGGGCCTGGCGTGAGACGCCGGCGGGCGTTGCCTTCCCGCCAACTGGCGAGCGCGAGGTGTTCGTTCGGACCCGCATGGGCGCGCACGGCGCCGAACCCTGCGACAATCAGGATTCCAGCGCGCAATCGGTGATGGGTGAATGGACTCTGCTGGGCCGCCGCAAGGCGAACGCGCCGGCTCTGGCGAGCGGCGCCCTCCTCGAGGTTCTCGACTTCTAGGGCGTTTCCAAGACGTCCGTCCGGGGGGCGGTTCCGCCCCCATCGGGAACGCGGTCGGCTGTCAGCCTCGGCCCAGCAAGACTGCGGCGGACGGGGTGGAAAGCACCCAGGCCATCGCATGCAGCCACCGCACGGGGCGGCTCGGCATCGGGTTGGGCGATCGAACCGAAGGGGCCGGCGCGGCGTGATCTTCGATCACGGGGGGGCGGCGGGCGAACTCACGCTCGACAATCTGCATCTCGGAAAGCATCTAGCGATCTCCTGAGTGAGAGATCATTGTGAGCCCTCAAGTCAGATCGCGCCTTGAAGCCTCCCCATCGGCGGCTTGATGTCTGTCACCTGCTCAAACGCAGGAATTCGCGCACCTGCGACACCGCGCCGACCCTGTCGCACGCCGCAGCGAATCGAACAGCCTGGGAGACCCACCCAGGAGATATGCCCATGGCGTTCGACAATCCCCTCGCCCAGGAAATCTGGTCCAGCAAGTACCGGTTCGCGCCCGCATCGGGCGCACAGGCCGACGACTCCATCGAGGCCACCTGGCGCCGGGTCGCCATCGCCCTGGCCGAGGGCGAGGCGCCGGACATGCGCGCAGCCGCCGCAGAACGGTTCCGGACGGCCATGGAGGACTACAAGTTCATCCCCGCGGGCCGGATCCTGGCGGGGGCTGGGTCGGGGCGGGCGGTCACCCTCTTCAACTGCTTCGTCATGGGCAAGATCCCCGACAGCCTGGAGGCTATCTTCGGCCAGGTTCGCGAGGCTGCGATCACCATGCAGCAGGGCGGCGGTGTGGGCATGGACTTCTCCTCCATCCGCCCCTCCGGCTCTCCGGTTCGCGGTGTGGCGGCGGATGCGTCTGGTCCCCTGAGCTTCATGGATGTCTGGGATTCCATGTGCCGGACGATCATGTCGGCAGGGCAGCGACGCGGGGCGATGATGGGGTGCCTGCGCATCGACCATCCCGACATTGAGGCCTTCATCGACGCCAAGCGCGACCCGCTTCGGCTGCGTAACTTCAACCTCTCCGTCCTGGTCACGGACGCCTTCATGACCGCCCTGGAGGCCGGCGCAGACTGGCCGCTGGTCTATCAGGGACAGGTTGTCCGCACAGTTCCGGCAAAGGACATCTGGCGGCGCCTGATGCAGGCGACCTACGACGCCGCCGAACCCGGCGTCATCTTCATCGATCGGGTGAACGCCCAGAATAACCTGGACTATTGCGAGACCATTCTCGCCAGCAATCCCTGCGGCGAGCAGATGTTGCCGCCCTATGGCGCCTGCCTGCTGGGCTCCATCAATCTGGCGCGGCTGATCACCTCGCCCTTTGGTTCAGACGCTCGCCTCGATCTCGGCCAGCTGAGCGAGCTGACCTATACGGCGGTGCGGATGCTCGACAATGTGATCGACATCTCCCGCTTCCCTCTCGAGGCTCAGGAAACCGAGGCCAAGGCCAAACGCCGCATTGGCCTGGGCGTCACGGGCCTGGCCGACGCCCTGGTGTTCTGTGGGGCGGCCTATGGTTCGGATGAGGCGGTCGCCCTGACCAGCCAGTGGCTCGGCCATATCAAGCGTGAAGCCTATCGCGCCTCCGCCGATCTGGCGGCCGAGAAGGGCGCCTTCCCGCTCTATGATCCGGCCATCCTTGATCGCCCAAACCTGCTGAGCCTCGACGAGGAAACACGGGCGCGGATCGCCCGTCACGGCCTGCGCAATGGCTGCCTGACCTCCATCGCCCCCACCGGCACCACTTCGCTCCTGGCGGGCAATGTCTCGTCGGGCATCGAGCCGGTCTTCGCCTTCGCCTATACGCGAAAGGTCCGCCAGCCTGACGGCGGCACGCGGGAAGAGGCGGTTGAAGACTACGCCCTGGCGCTGTGGAAGCGCATGCATGGGGATGCAGAACCACCGGCCGACATCTTCGTCACGGCCCAGACGCTGACCCCAGCAGATCACCTGCGCATGCAGGCCGCAGCCCAGGCGCAGATCGACTCCTCCATCTCCAAGACGGTGAACTGCCCAGAGAGCATCGACTTCGAGGCTTTTGGGGACGTCTATCTGGAGGGCTACAAGCTGGGCTGCAAAGGCCTGACCACCTATCGGCCCAATGCGGTCACTGGCTCGGTTCTGTCGGTCGCGCCCGCAACCGCCCCTGCTGATCCGGTGGCGCCAGCCCCTGTGGTTCACGACCTGCCCGCCCGGCCTCGCGCATTGGAAGGGGCCACCTACAAGCTCAAATGGCCCGAGAGCGCCCATGCGGTCTATGTGACGATCAATGACGTGGTGGATGAAGCGGGTCGGCGTCCCTTCGAGATCTTCATCAACTCCAAGAACATGGAGCACTACGCCTGGACCCTTGGCCTGACGCGGATGATCTCGGCCGTGTTCCGGCGGGGCGGCGACATCGCCTTTGTCGTCGAGGAGTTGAAGGCCGTGTTCGATCCCCGCGGCGGGGCGTGGATGGACGGCCGCTATGTGCCCTCCTTGCTCGCCGCAATCGGCGGGGTGATTGAACAGCACCTGGCCCCGCGACACCGCGACGCACCGCCCGTCGTCGCACCGCCCGTCATCACCCCGGTTGCGGAAGTCGCCCCGCTCGAACCGGTCCACGCCCACCCGACGCACGCCTGCGCCTGCCCCCGGTGCGGTGGCTTCGAACTGGTCAAGCGCGAAGGCTGCGAAACCTGCGTGGACTGCGGCTATTCCAAGTGCGGATAAGGTGACGCCCCTTGACGGGGGTCAAGGCAGTCGGCGCAGATGCGGCGCATTCTCACTTCATGAGCACCGCATCTCGCCGTCGGGCCTATCAGGGTCCCATCATCTTCAGCTTTGGCTTTCGCCCTTTCTTCCTGGGCGGCGCCATCTGGGCGTCCATCACTGTCCCCCTGTGGGTCTGGAGTTTCCTGGCCGGAGACGGCTGGCTGACCCGGGAGTGGCACATCCATGAGATGATCTTTGGCGCCCTGGCCGCCATCGTCGCCGGCTTCCTCACCACAGCGGTGCCAAACTGGACGGGACGGATGCCGGTCATCGGCGCCCCCCTCGCCGGCCTGGTGGGCCTGTGGGTCGCCGGGCGGGTGGTGATGCTGGTCCCAGAGTCGCCCACCGCTGTGGTCGCCGCCGTGGACAGCGCCTTTCTGATCATCTTCGCGGCGGTGATCTGGCGAGAGGTCCTGGCCGGGCGCAACTGGCGCAACATCCCAGTCTGCATACTGGTCAGCCTGATGGCCCTGGGCAATGTCCTGTTCCACCTGCGCCCCACCTTCTGGGACATCGACACCGCCTGGCGAGTGGGGATCGCCGCTATCGCCCTGCTGATCGCCCTGATCGGCGGTCGCATTGTTCCAAGCTTCACCAACAACTGGCTGAAGGCCCAGCGTCAGACGCCCGCCGCCCGGCCCGAGACCCGGTTTGACCACATCGTCCTGCTGACCACGGCCGCGGCGCTAGCGGCCTGGATCGCTGCGCCGACCAGCCCCCTGGCCGGCGCCGCCATGGCGGCGGCTGGCGGGCTGAACCTGGCCCGCCTGGCCCGCTGGGGGGGATGGCGGACCCTGAAGGAACCCCTCGTCTGGATTTTGCACATCGGCTACGGCTGGCTGGGTCTGGCCCTTGGACTGCTGGGCCTGGGGACGTTTGTTCCGGGCGTGCCGCCCACCCTGGGGGTGCATGCCCTCACCGTCGGCGCTGTCGGGGTGATGACCCTGGCGGTGATGACCCGCGCCAGCCGGGGACATACGGGTCGAGCCCTGGCGGCTGACCGCAGCGTCCAGCTCATCTATCTGCTGATCAATCTGGCGGCCGTGTTGCGGGTGAGCGCGGCGGCCGGACCGCTCAACCCGACCCTGCTGAGCGCATCCGTGGTCGCCTGGTCCGCAGCCTTCGGTCTGTTCGCCATCACCCATAGTCCGATGCTGACCCGGCCGCGGCCGGTCGTCGCGCGGCAGTCTTGACGGGGGTCAAATTCATGGCGGCCCGAACGCGATAGGGCTGTCTAGATCGGCGGCGCCTATCGCCCGTCGCAACGCTCCGAGCGTGTCGCCCTAAAGCCCCTTGGCCATGGACGCCCCGCCGAGCCGCTCATGGCGGCAAGGGTGAGACTGGAAACGGCCTCGTCTCCCGTGCTTGGAAAGGGGCTCACGTGGAAACCTTCGCCGACGGCTTTGGCCGTCGATTCCGCTACCTGCGCATTTCGCTCACCGAGGTGTGCAACTTCCGTTGCGTCTATTGCCTGCCCAATGGCTATCAGAAGGTCGCCGGCCCCGCCGTGATGACCCCTCTGGAGATTGAGCGCCTGGGCCGGGTCTTCAGCCGTCGCGGAGTGGCCAAATTCCGGCTGACGGGCGGCGAGCCCACTGTCCGTCGCGACCTTGGCGACATTATCGGCCGCCTCAGCGCGCTTCCCGATGTCCGCAAGGTCGCCATGACCACTAACGGGTGGAACCTGGCCCGGCACATCGATGACTGGGCCGCCGCCGGACTGACCAATCTGAATGTCAGCGTCGATAGTCTGGAACCGGACGTCTTCCACCGCATCACCGGTCACAATCGGCTGGCTGCGGTGCTGGCCGGCGTCGATCGCGCCCTTGAGCTCGCCCTGCCCAGTGTGAAGCTCAACGCTGTGCTGCAGCGCGATGCGGTCGGCGATGGCTTTGATCGCTTCGCCGACTATGTGCGCACCCGGCCTGTGGCGGTCAGGTTCATTGAACTGATGCGGACCGGGGACAATGTCGCCTTCTTCGAGGATCAACATGTGCCAGGCTCCCATCTGCGGGAATGGCTGACCGCCCGAGGCTGGAGCCCCTCTCCCCGCGGACCAGACGATGGACCGGCCATCGAGTTCAGCCATCCCGACTATGTGGGTCGCCTCGGCCTCATCGCCCCCTATTCCCCGGGCTTCTGCGACAGCTGCAACCGGCTCAGGATCACCGCCACGGGCAAGCTGCGGCTTTGTCTGTTTGGCGACGACGGCGTCGACCTGCGTGATCTGCTGGCGAGCGAGGATGCGGCCCCCCTGGAGGCGCGCATCGAGTCCGCCCTGCGGATCAAGCCCCGCGGTCACCGCCTTGCCGAAGGGCGTTCAGGCGATACGCGAAACCTGGCGCAGCTGGGCGGCTAGCCTCGCCTGGCCGCCGGCTTGATTAACATCAAGCCAACGACGCGAGGTTATCAATTTTATACTTGAGCATATTCAGACGCTCGCATGTATTGCTGCGACATTCTGGCGAAATAGCGATTGTGCGTTGCGGTAATTGATCCGCATCAATCAGCCCGAACCACGGTTCATCCTATCCCTCCTTCACCGAGAATTCGCTCGGCCACGCCAAGGGAGATGATCGGTGAACTCGCCGACAGGCCATCAGCAAGGCGCCCAGACCGCTCTTTGGATGAGCACGTTCGCGTTCACGGCCTGCTTCGCCGTCTGGACGATTTTCTCGATCATTGGCGTGCAGATTCGCGCCGACCTCGGCCTGTCCGGGGCGCAGTTTGGCCTGCTGATTGGCACGCCCATCCTGACCGGATCTCTGATCCGCCTGATCCTCGGCATCTGGGCCGAGCAGTATGGCGGGCGCATCGTCAACCTGGCGGTGATGCTTGCGGCGGCGGCGGCCACCTTCCTGTTGTCCTACGCCGAGACCTATCCGCAGTTCCTGATCGCCGCCCTGGGCGTCGGCATCGCTGGCGGCGCCTTCTCGGTCGGGGTCACCTATGTGGCCAAGTTCTTCCCCAAGGAGCGCCAGGGCACCGCCTTGGGCATCTTCGGCGCGGGCAATGTCGGTTCGGCGGTCACCAAGTTCGCCGCCCCCTTCGTCATGGTCGCCCTGGGCTGGGAGGCTGTCGCTCAGATCTGGGCGGCGGCCCTGGCCGGCATCGCCATCCTCACCTACCTGGTCACTCGCGATGACCCTGAGCGGATCGCCCGCAAGGCGTCGGGCGAAAAGCCCGCCCGGGCCGGCGCCCAGTTGACGCCGCTTCGCAAGCTGCAGGTCTGGCGTTTCGCCCTCTACTACTTCTTCGTCTTCGGCGCCTTCGTGGCCCTCGCCCTGTGGCTGCCCAGCTATCTGGTCGGCGTCTATGGCCTGAACATCAAGGCGGCCGGCATGCTGGCGGCGGCCTATTCCATCCCCGGTTCGCTGTTCCGGGTGTTCGGCGGTTGGCTGTCGGACAAGATCGGCGCCCGGCGGGTGATGTACATCACCTTTGGCGTCAGCGTCGTCTGCACCTTCCTGCTATCCTATCCGGCGACCCGCTATGTGGTCGATGGGATCAACGGGCCCATCAGCTTCAGCCTGTCGACCGGCCTCGTCCCCTTCGTCGTCCTGATCTTCGTCCTCGGCTTCGCCATGAGCCTGGGCAAGGCGGCCGTCTACAAACACATCCCCGTCTATTATCCCGGCCATGTCGGCGCGGTGGGCGGCCTGGTGGGCATGGTCGGCGGTCTGGGCGGCTTCATCCTGCCCATCGTCTTCGGCGCCCTGAACGACCTCACCGGCATCTGGACCAGCTGCTTCATGCTGCTCTTCATCCTGGTGGCGACGGCTTTGGCCTGGATGCACTTCGCCATCCGCCGGATGGAACAGAAATCCGCTCCCCACTTGCGCGACCTGCCAGCGTTACCTGAAATGGCTGGCATGGTTCCGAATCCCTCCACCGCATCTGGCGCTACTGCGTCGCCTGCTCGCTGATACTTGAAAGGGCAAGAAGCCATGGCTTCGGCAAATCCCGCCCGCCACGTCCTGACCGACTGGCGTCCTGAAGACCCTGAGTTCTGGAAGTCCACCGGCCGCGCGATCGCCAGCCGCAACCTATGGATCAGCATTCCAAATCTGCTGCTGGCCTTCGCCATCTGGATGGTGTGGTCGATGGTCGTGGCCAAGCTGAAGCTGATCGGCTTCGACTTCACCACCGACCAGCTGTTCTGGCTGACCGCCCTGCCGGCCCTCTCGGGCGCCACCCTGCGGATCTTCTACAGCTTCCTGGTGCCGATCCTGGGCGGGCGACTGTGGACCACGGTGTCCACCCTCTCGCTGCTGATTCCCGCGGTCGGCATCGGCTTGGCTGTCCAGCAGCCGGACACCCCCTACTGGGTGTTCGTCGCCCTGGCGCTGGCCTGCGGCCTGGGCGGGGGCAACTTCGCCTCCTCCATGTCCAACATCTCGTTCTTCTATCCGAAGGCTGAGAAGGGCAACGCGCTGGCCCTGAACGCCGGCTTCGGCAATCTCGGCGTCAGCGTCATGCAGTTCCTGGTCCCGGTGGTGATCGCCGCTGGCGCCTTCGCCCCCGTGGTCGGCGCCCCACAGGTCGCACAGACCGGTGAGGCCCAGAGCCAACTGTGGCTGCAGAACGCCGGCTTTGTCTGGATCCCCTTCATCATCGCCGCAACCGTGGCCGCCTGGGTCGGGATGAACGACATAGCCTCGGCCAAGGCCTCCTTCTCCAGCCAGGCCGTGGTCTTCAAGCGCAAGCACAACTGGATCATGTGCTACCTCTATCTGGGCACCTTCGGCTCGTTCATCGGGTTCTCGGCGGCCTTCCCGCTGCTGATGAGCACCCTGTTCCCCGAGGTGAACAGCCTCCAGTACGCCTTCCTCGGCCCCCTGGTCGGTGCGGCGGCGCGGGCCCTGACGGGCTGGATTTCCGACAAGTTCGGCGGCGAGCACGTCACCCACTGGGTGTTCCTGGCCATGGCCGCTGGCGTTCTCGCCGTGCTCTACAGCATCGGGACCTGGGGTGCTGAGCCCTCCTTCGGGCTCTTCTTCGCCAGCTTCATGTGGCTGTTCGCCTGGACCGGCATCGGCAACGCCTCAACCTTCCAGATGATCCCCGCGATCATGCGGAGCGACATGCCTCGGCTGATGCCTGAGGCTGACGCCGGCGCCCGCCTCAAAGCGTCGGACATGGAGTCTGCGGCGATCGTCGGCTTCTCCTCGGCCATCGGCGCCTATGGCGGCTTCGTCATCCCCAAACTCTTCGGGGAATCGCTCAAGGCCACCGGCGGGCCTGAAACCGCTCTGCTGATCTTCTTCGCCTTCTACCTGAGCTGCGTTGCGGTGAATTGGGCCTTCTACGGCCGCAAGACCTCCATGCTGCACGGCCCCCAACCAACCTCTAATCTCGGAGCCGCCCAATGAGCCATACGCTCGATCGCCTGGCGTTCTTCACGCGCAAGACTGAACTGTTCTCTGATGGGCACGGCGTCCTGAATGACGATGACCGCAGCTGGGAAGAGGCCTACCGGTCGCGCTGGCGCCACGACAAGATTGTCCGCTCCACCCATGGGGTGAACTGCACGGGCTCCTGCTCCTGGAAGATCTACGTCAAGGGCGGGATCGTCACCTGGGAGACCCAGCAGACCGACTATCCGCGCACCCGTCCGGAGCTGCCGAACCATGAGCCGCGCGGATGCGCCCGGGGCGCCAGCTACAGCTGGTACCTCTATTCCGCCAACCGGGTGAAATACCCCCTGGTCCGCTCGCGTCTGTTGAAGCTCTACCGCCAGGCGCGGACGACCCAGACGCCCGTCGCGGCCTGGGCGTCCATCCAGAAGGACGCCGCCAAGCGGGCTGAGTACACCTCCATGCGCGGCTCGGGCGGCTTTGTGCGCGCCACCTGGGACGAGGTCACCGAGATCATCGCCGCGGCCAACGCCTACACGGTCAAGACCTGGGGACCGGACCGGGTGTTCGGCTTCTCGCCCATCCCGGCCATGTCGATGATCTCCTACGCCGCCGGCGCCCGTTATCTGCAGCTCCTGGGCGGCGTGTGTGGTTCGTTCTACGACTGGTACTGCGACCTGCCGCCGGCCTCCCCCCAAACCTGGGGCGAGCAGACCGACGTGGCCGAGAGCGCCGACTGGTACAATTCCAGCTTCCTGATGCTCTGGGGCTCCAACGTGCCCCAGACGCGCACCCCGGACGCCCACTTCTACACTGAGGCTCGCTACCGCGGGGCCAAGTCGGTGGTCATCTGCCCTGACTATTCAGAGGCCTCGAAATTCGGCGACCTGTGGCTGGCGGTCAAACAGGGCACGGACGCAGCCCTGGCCATGGCCTTTGGCCATGTGATCCTCAAGGAATATCACGTCGATCGCGAAGTCCCCTATTTCCGGGACTATATCCGCCAGTATTCGGACCTGCCCCTGCTGGTCCGACTGGTGGAGCAGGATGGCAAGCTGGTTCCCGACCGTCTGCTGCGGGCCTCCGACTTCGCCGACCATCTGGGGGAAGCCAACAACCCCGAATGGAAGACGGTGGGCCTCGACGAGACCTCCGGCCAGATCGTCACGCCTATGGGCTCGCTCGGCTTCCGCTGGGGTGAAGACGGCAAGTGGAATCTGGAGGAGAAGAGCTCACAAGGTGAGGATATCCGCCTGCGGGTCGGCCTGAAGGGCGCCCATGACGACGTCGCCGGCGTCGCCTTCCCCTACTTCGCCAACAAGGCCTCCAACGGCTTCGCCACCACCGACCATCCGGACGTTCTGGTGCGCAATGTGCCGGTCAAGCGCCTGGCCCTGGCCGAGGGCGAAGCCCTGGTGACCACGGTCTACGACCTCTTCCTGGCCAATTATGGCGTCGATCAGGGCTTCGGCGGCGATCACATGCCCCGGGACTATGACGACGTTGAGCCCTATTCGCCGGCCTGGGCCGAAGCGATCACGACGGTGCCCCGCGACCAGATCATCGCCGTGGCCCGTGGCTTCGCCACCAACGCCGAAAAGACCAATGGCAAGTCCATGGTGATCATCGGCGCGGCGATGAACCACTGGTACCACATGGACATGAACTACCGCGGCGTCATCAACATGCTGGTGATGTGCGGTTGCGTCGGGAAGTCCGGCGGCGGCTGGTCGCACTATGTGGGTCAGGAAAAGCTGCGGCCTCAAACCGGCTGGGCGCCAGTCGCCTTCGCGCTCGACTGGATCCGGCCTCCCCGGCAGCAGAACTCAACCTCGTTCTTCTACGCCCACACCGACCAGTGGCGTTACGAAACGGTGACGGCTGGCGAAATCCTCTCGCCGACGGCCCCGGCCGGTCCCTGGGACGCCTCGATGATCGACTTCAACGCCCGGGCTGAGCGGATGGGCTGGCTGCCCTCGGCGCCGGCGCTGAAGACCAATCCGCTGGAGGTGGCGCGCCAAGCCGCAGCGGAGGGGATCGATCCCAAGGCCTATACGGTGCGCGAGCTGCAGTCGAAAAACCTGCAGATGTCCTGCATGGACCCGGACGATCCGGCCAACTGGCCGCGGAACATGTTCGTCTGGCGCTCAAACCTCCTGGGGTCGTCCGGCAAGGGGCATGAGTACTTCCTCAAGCATCTGCTTGGCGCGGCCCATGGCGTGCAGGGCAAGGACCTGGGCGAGGAGGGTCGGCAAAAGCCGATGGACGTCGCCTGGCACGACAAGGCGCCGGAGGGCAAACTCGACCTGCTGGTCACCCTCGACTTCCGCATGTCGACCACGGCTGTCTATTCCGACATCGTCCTGCCGACGGCCACCTGGTACGAGAAGAACGACCTCAACACCTCGGATATGCACCCCTTCATCCACCCGCTGGGGGCTGCGGTTGATCCGGCCTGGGAGTCGAAGTCCGACTGGGAGATCTTCAAGGCCATCGCCAAGACCTTCTCGAAGGTCGCTCCGGAGGTGCTCGGCGTCGAACAGGACGTCGTCCTGACGCCGATCCAGCACGACAGCCCCGGCGAACTGGCGCAGGCCCTCAGCGTCAAGGACTGGTACCTGGGCGAGTGCGACCCGATCCCCGGCAAGACCATGCCGCAGATCTCGGTGGTCACCCGGGACTATCCGGCGCTGTACGAGCAGTTCACCTCGATCGGCCCGCTGATGACCAAGGTCGGCAACGGCGGCAAGGGCCTGGCCTGGAACACCGAGCACGAGATTCAGCTGCTTGGCGACTTGAACGGCCGCGTGGCCAGCGGAACCAGCGAAGGCCTGCCGCGCATTGTCAGCGACATCGACGCCTGCGAGGCGGTCCTGATGATGGCGCCGGAGACGAATGGCGAGGTCGCCGTGAAGGCCTGGGCGGCCCTTGGGAAACAGACGGGACGGGAACACACCCACCTCGCTGTGCCCAAGGAAGACGAGAAGATCCGGTTCCGCGACATCGTCGCGCAACCCCGCAAGATCATCTCTTCGCCCATCTGGTCGGGGATCGAGAGCGAGCACGTCTGCTACACCGCCGGCTACACCAACGTGCACGAGCTGATCCCCTGGCGGACCCTCAGCGGGCGCCAGCAGCTCTATCAGGACCATCTCTGGATGCGGGCCTTCGGCGAGGCGCTCTGCGTCTATCGTCCGCCGGTCGACCTGAAGACCACGCACGTGAAGGGCGCCAAGCCCAACGGCAACACTGAGATCGTGCTGAACTTCATCACGCCGCACCAGAAGTGGGGCATCCACTCCACCTACAGCGACAACCTGATGATGCTGACGCTCAATCGCGGCGGCCCGGTGGTTTGGATGTCGGAGGTGGACGCCAAGCGCGCCGGCATCGTCGACAACGACTGGATCGAGGTCTTCAACGTCAATGGCGCGATCGCGGCGCGGGCGGTGGTTTCCCAGCGCATGCGTGAGGGCACGACCTTCATGTATCACGCTCAGGAAAAGATCGTGAATACGCCCGGGTCTGAGATTACCGGCCTGCGGGGCGGTATCCACAACTCGGTCACCCGCACGGTTCTCAAGCCCACCCACATGATCGGCGGCTACGCCCAGCTGGCCTACGGCTTCAACTACTACGGAACCGTTGGCTCGAACCGGGATGAATTCGTGATTATCCGCAAGATGAACAAGGTCGACTGGATCGACCAACCGGCTTCGGCCAAGGAGACCGTCTGATGAAAGTTCGCGCTCAGATCGGGATGGTCCTGAATCTCGACAAGTGCATTGGCTGTCACACCTGTTCAGTCACCTGCAAGAACGTCTGGACCAGTCGCCAAGGGGTCGAATACGCCTGGTTCAACAACGTCGAGACCAAGCCAGGCATCGGCTATCCCAAGGATTGGGAGAACCAGAAGCGTTGGAACGGTGGCTGGGTCCGGAAGGCCAATGGCAAGATCGAACCGAAGATGGGTTCGAAGTGGCGCATCCTGGCCAAGATCTTCGCCAATCCGGATCTTCCGGAGATCGACGACTACTACGAGCCCTTCGACTTCGACTACGCGCATCTCCAGAACGCGCCTGAGATGAAGACCTTCCCCACCGCTCGCCCGCGGTCGCAGATCACCGGGCAGCGGATGGAGAAGATCGAGTGGGGGCCGAACTGGGAAGAAATCCTGGGTGGCGAATTCGCCAAGCGCTCGGCCGACTACAACTTCGAAGGCGTTGAGAAGGAAATCTACGGCGCCTTCGAAAACACCTTCATGATGTACCTGCCCCGGCTGTGCGAGCACTGCCTGAATCCAGCTTGTGTGGCCGCCTGTCCCTCGGGCGCCATCTACAAGCGGGACGAGGATGGCATCGTCCTAATTGACCAGGACAAGTGCCGCGGCTGGCGGATGTGCGTCTCGGCCTGCCCGTACAAGAAGATCTACTACAACTGGGAATCCGGAAAGTCGGAGAAGTGCACCTTCTGCTACCCGCGCATCGAAGTCGGTCAGCCAACGGTCTGCTCGGAAACCTGCGTGGGCCGCATCCGCTATCTCGGCGTCCTGCTCTATGACGCCGATGGCATCCAGGCTGCGGCCGCGACCCCCAATGAGAAGGACCTCTACCAGGCTCAGCTCGACATCTTCCTGGACCCCAATGATCCGGCCGTGATCGCTCAGGCCCGGGCCGACGGGGTGCCGGAAGCCTGGCTCGAAGCCGCCCGCATCAGCCCGGTCTACAAGATGGCCATCGACTGGAAGGTCGCCTTCCCGTTGCACCCGGAATACCGGACGCTGCCCATGGTCTGGTATGTGCCGCCCCTGTCGCCGATCCAATCGGCCGCTGCGGCGGGCGCCCTGGAGATGGACGGCGACATGCCCGACGTCTCCTCGCTTCGCATCCCTGTCCGCTACCTGGCGAACCTGCTCACCGCAGGCGCCGAGGAGCCCGTCGTTCTGGCTCTGGAGCGGATGATGGCCATGCGCAGCTACATGCGGGCCAAGACGGTGGACGGCCGCATCGATCATGCCGTCGCCTCTCAGGTCGGCCTGGCGGCGGCTCAGATCGAGGAGATGTACCGGTACATGGCGATCGCGAACTACGAAGACCGGTTCGTCATCCCGACCAATCACCGCGAAACCGCTGAAGACGCCTACGACATGCGCGGCTCCTGCGGATTCACTTTCGGCAATGACTGCTCGGGCGGTCGCACGGAACTGGGCCTGTTTGGTCCTGACCGGCGCTCGCGCGCGAAGACTCCGATGGAGCTCTGACCATGTCCGTATCCTATCGCGCCCTGGCGCTGCTGCTCCGCTATCCCACCGAAGCGGTTCGAGAAGCCGCCCCGGAGGCCCTGGAGATCCTTCGCGCCGACGACAACCTGCCCACCGCTATCAAGCGCGCCCTGGCCCGTCTCTGCGACGAGATCTGCGCCGGCGAGGTGTTTGACGCCCAGGAACGGTACGTCTGGCTGTTCGACCGCAACCGCTCCCTCTGTCTGAACCTCTATGAGCACATCCATGGGGAAAGCCGCGACCGCGGCGAAGCCATGGTCGCGCTGCTGGAGCTCTATCGCAGCAAGGGCCTGGAACTGACCGCAAATGAACTGCCCGACCACCTGCCGGTCTTTCTCGAGTTCCTGTCCACCCTGCCCGAGGCGGAAGCCGGCTCACTCCTGGGCGAGGCCTCACATGTGATCGCCGCCCTTGGCGAGCGGCTTCATCGCCGCGGCAGCGCCTACCGGGCGGCGTTCGGGGCGCTGCTGGCCCTGGCCGCGCACCCTGCCGACGAGGCGGCGCTGGCCGCCCTGCTGCAGGAGCCGGACGACAATCCGGATGACCTGGAGGCCCTGGACAAGCTCTGGGAGGAGACCGCCGTCACCTTCGGCCCATCCGACGTGGGCTGCCCGAAGGCCGACGCCCTTGTGCAAGCGATGCAAAGCCCACCGGCCGCCAGGTCGGTTCGGGCCAGCGCCTGAGGAACTGACATCATGGATCTGCATCAGATCGTTTTCGGGATCTACCCGTACATCGCCCTCTCTGTCCTCGCCTTGGGCTCGGTGATCCGCTTTGACCGCGAGCCCTACACCTGGCGGACAGGGTCCTCTCAGCTCCTGCGTCGCAAGCAGCTGGTGACCGGCTCGATCCTCTTCCACCTCGGCGTGCTGGCCATCTTCGGCGGCCACTTTGTGGGCCTGCTGACGCCCATCGCCATCTTCGACGCCCTGGGGATCAGCCACAGCTTCAAGCAGATGCTGGCGATCGTCGCCGGCGGCGCCGCAGGCGTGGTGGCCATTCTTGGGGGGCTGATCCTGCTGCATCGGCGGGTCTTCGATCCGCGCATCAGGGCCAATTCCAGCTTTGGCGATACCGCCATCCTGACCATTCTGGTGATCCAGCTTGCCCTCGGTCTGGCCACCATCCCCCTGTCGCTCGGTCATCGCGACGGGCACGAGATGGTCAAGTTCATGAGCTGGGCTCAGGGCATCTTCACCTTCCAAGGCGGGGCGGCGGGCCACATCGCCGACGTCCACTGGATCTTCAAGACCCACCTGTTCCTGGGCCTGACCATCTTCCTGGTCTTCCCCTTCACCCGCCTGGTGCACATGCTTTCTGCGCCGGTCTGGTACCTGAACCGCCGGGGTTGGCAGCTGGTTCGCACCAAGCACGCCATGCCGCGCAAGCCGATCCCGGGACCGCCGGTCTATTCGGTGCGCGCCGCCCGCCCCCCTGCTGACCGCTAAACTGGACCTGACCCATGACCTCTGTCGTCGTCGATGGGGTTGAGCTGCCTGAAACGCTCATCGCCCAGGAAATACAGAACCATCCCAGCCGCTCGGCGGCGGAGGCACGGTCGGCCGCAGCTCACGCCCTGGCGATCCGCGCCCTGCTCATCCACCGCGGACAGCAGCTGGATCTGAAGCCAGAGCCGGAAGTCGACGCCCTGGGCCGTGAGGAGACCTTTGAGGAGGCGCTCGCTCGCACCGTCCTCGAGGTGGAGCTGTCCGTCACCACCCCCGACCATGCTGAGTGCCTGCGGCTCTATGAGAGCCAGCCGGACAAGTTCCGCACGCCGGCCCTCACCGAGGCCTCGCACATCCTGCTCGATGTCGCCGCTGACGATCCCGCCGACGAAGCGGCCGCCAAGGCGCTCGCCAGCGAACTGATCGCCCAGCTTCGCGACAACCGCGCCCGCTTTGTCGATCTGGCCAAGGCCCACTCCGTCTGCCCCTCCGGCGCCACGGCGGGAGGCTCTCTTGGCCAGCTGCGCCCAGGGGATCTGGTGAGGGAGGTCGAGACGGTCCTGGCCAAACTTGCCCCCGGCGAAGTCGCCTCAGAGCCCGTTCGCTCGCGCTTCGGCTGGCATGTCCTGCGCCTGGACCGGCGCATTGAGGGACGCCAACTGCCCTTCGACCTGGTTGAGGATCGCATTCGCCTTCATCTGGAGAGCCGCGCCTGGACCGCAGCGGCGACGCGATATGTCGCCGACCTCGCGGCCGAAGCCCGCGCCCAGGGTGTGGCTGTCAGCCTCTGCGAGGATGGACGCATCCGGGAGGGCTCCCTCACCCTCGGCGAGATCCTGGAGCCGGCCATGGCCGGCGCACGGATCGAGCCCTGGCTGCGCGCCGTCGACCCCGAATTTCTGCAGCAGGTGACCACCGCGGCCGAGGCCGCCAACCTGCCCCTCGTCGAATTCGTCCAGGACACTGTGGCCACCTTTCTCGCCGAGGCCTCTGACGAGGATTGGACCAAACTGATCTCCGCCGCCCGTGGCGGGGCGGACCCGGCCCTGGCGGGCCTCGCCGCCCTGCTTCGACAGAAGGTGGCCCCCAATAAACCCCGTTTCACGATTATCCGGAGAGCCTAGGCCTATGCCCCGGTCACCCCTCATGATGGCCGCGGTCCTGGCCGGCGCCGCAATGGCCACGACGGCTGTCGCTGCTGAGCCCACACTGATCCTGGAAAGTCGTCTTCGCCATGAGGCGGTGGATCAGGCCGGGTTCGCCAATGACGCCTCGGCGCTGACGCTGCGCACGCGGCTTGGGTTTGAGACCGCCGAATGGAAGGGGATCAAGCTCCTCATCGAGGGCGAGAACGTCGTGGCCCTCGGCGATGAATACAACTCCACCACCAATGGGGAGACGGCCTATCCGATCGTTCCGGACCCAGAGACCACCGAGCTGAACCGGCTCCAGATCGCCTGGAAGGGCGATAAGGCCGCCGCCGTCGTCGGTCGCCAGCGGATCATCCTGGGGTCGGCCCGTTTCGTGGGCAATGTGGGCTTTCGGCAGAACGAGCAGACCTTTGACGCCGCCCGGGTGGACTTGAAACCAAGGCCCGATCTGGCGCTCACCTATGCCTATGTGGATCGCGTTCAGCGGATCTTCGGCGACGACCATCCGCAGAGCGACTGGCGCTCGGACAGTCATCTGGCCCAGGCCGACTGGAAGCCCGCCTGGGGCCACCTCACCCTTCATGGGGAATGGCTCGACTTCGCCAACGCCCCGACCCAGTCCAGCGTCACCCTGGGCGCAGGCCTGCGCCTGGAACGGCCGCTCTCTGACAATGGCTTGAAAGGCAGCCTGGAGGCCGCCTACGCCCGGCAGGCTGACTATGGCGACAATCCCGCCGACTTCGAGCTGGACTATGCCGCCCTCAATCTTGGTCTGCGCCAGAAGGACAACTGGGCGAGCGTCGGGCTTGAGCGCCTGGACGGGAATGGCGCGCAGGGCTTTGCGACGCCCTTGGCGACGCTGCATGCCTTCCAAGGCTGGGCGGACGTGTTCCTGACCACTCCGGCCGATGGGGTCCAGGACCTCAACGCCAAGGTCGGGGCCACCGTGCGCCCAGAGGGCCTGCCCCCGGTTCGCCTGGCGGCGGCGCTGCATCGGTTCACCGCCCCGCAGGGGGGCGACGACTATGGGACCGAGCTTGACCTGCTCGCGGCTGCGCCCCTCACGCCCAACCTGTCGTTTGAGACCAAGCTGGCCTGGTTCGACGGCGATCGCCCGGGCTTTGGCGATCGCACCAAGGTCTGGATCAGCCTCGACTATCGCTACTGAACGTCCTTGGAGAGCCGGCCATGCCCAGCGCCCCGCCTGCGGACATCGAAGAAATCCCGCGCGAACTGCTCCATGAGCCCCTCGACTGGTTCTTTGCGGAGCACTATCGGCACAGGCAGCTCTGCCGGATGATCGAAGAGGTGGCGGCCAGCCCAACCTTCAACGCCGGTCCCATCAGCCAGATCATCGACTTCATCCGCTACGATCTGGCCCTTCACATCATTGATGAGGAGGAAGACCTCTTTCCCCTGCTCCGGCGCCGGGCTCTGCCAGAGGACGAGATCGAGAATGTCCTGGGGCGGCTGTCAGCTGAACACAGGACCGACGCCACCCAGTCTCAGGTGGTGCGTGAACGGCTGGAGGCGGCGCTGATCGCCCAGCGGGCGCCCGCCCTGGATCCGGAGGTGAAGTCGGTGCTCCTCACCTTCGCCCGGCACGAGCTTCGCCATCTGGCCCTGGAAAACGCCGTGGTGCTGCCCATTGCGCGCCTCAGGCTCACCGCCGCTGATTTGACGGCCTTGAGCCGGCGGCTGGCCGCAAGGCGAGGTCTGGTCCTCGAAACACCGTCATGATTTCCGAGCTGTTCGACAACAACATCCGCTGGGCCGCCACCCGGGCCCGTGTCGACCCGGAGTATTTTCGGCGCCTGGCCAACCAGCAGGCCCCCTCCTACCTCTGGATCGGATGTTCCGACAGTCGGGTGCCAGCCAATGAGATCGTTGGCCTCGATCCGGGCGAGCTGTTCGTCCACCGCAATGTGGCCAATCTGGCGCCGCCGCAGGATGCGAACTTCCTGTCGGTCCTTCAGTTCGCCGTCGAGGTTCTGAAGGTCCGCCACGTCATCGTCTGCGGCCACTATGGTTGCGGCGGGGTTCGCGCCGCCCTGTCCGATGAGCGCCACGGCCTGATCGACCACTGGCTGACCCCGGTGAGGAGCCTCTCCTGGCGTTGCGAACACGAGCTTTCGCTGATCAGCGACCCTGAGGCCCGGGTGAACGACCTGTGCGAGCGCAACGTGATCGAACAGGTCCGCCAGATCACCGCCAACCCGTTTGTGCGGGACGCCTGGCGCAAGAAGCAGCCTCTTGAGGTCCATGGCTGGATCTATTCCATTCAGGATGGCCTGCTGCGGGATCTTGAGGTGTCCGTCGGGCGTGTTGAGCGCGCGCGCGCGATGTGGGAAGGGGGCGATCCCCGGGGCGCCTCGCCAAGGAGACGCTGATGAAGCTCTGCGTGGTGCTGGCCGGTGGCGCGGGCCGGCGGATGGGCGGGCGAAAGCCCCAGCGCCTGTACCAGGCGCAGACCTTGGGCGAACACGCTCTGGCCCGGGCGGCGGGCTTCGCCAGTCGGGTGGCCTTGTCGGTTCGAGAACGCCCGCAGGCTGAGGGACTCCCCCCCGTCGACCTGGTCTTTGACCCGCCGGAGATCGAAGGGCCTCTGGCCGGTGTGGTGGGCGGACTTCGCTACGGGGCGGAGATTGGGGCCAAGCAGGTTCTGACCATCCCCTGTGACGCCCCTCACCTCCCTGATGACCTGTTCCGCCGGCTTGAGGCCGCGCTCGTCGCAACCCCTGAGGCCCTGGCGGCCTCGGCAAGGGATCCTCACCGCGACCACCCTGCCTGCACCCTATGGCGCACCGCGGCGCTTGAATCTGTCCTGGCCTACGCCGAGGCTGGCCATCGGTCGCTCCGCGGCCTGCTGGCTGAATTGAACGCCTGTCAGGTCCTTTGGGAGGATCCCGCTGGACGGCAGTTTCTGAATCTCAATACGATCGAGGACCTGACCGCCTCAGGGGGACAAACCGCCGCGCCCGAGCGCCCTTCGACCCTGACATAGATCAAGGTTCGAATCCCGGGGGGCGTCATGTTCCGGCCCGTGTGGAGGAATGTGGATGCCGATCAAAGAGGCCGATCTCGAACGTATCCGGGAATTGCCATTCCTGAAGGCCGCTGGCGAAGACACCTTCCGCCGCCTGATCCAGGGCGCGTTTCTTCAGCGCTTTCCGGCGAGCACCACGCTGCTGACCGAGGGCGACAGCGTTGATTTCCTTTATATTCTGCTTGAGGGATCGGTCGAACTCTCCGGCACATGGAACGACAAGGAGACCATCCTCGCCCTTCTCGGTCCGCTGTCGACCTTCATCCTGGCGGCCGTGGTCCTCGACGCTCAAGCCCTGATGAGCGCGGCGACTCGCGATCGGTCCGATATCCTCATGATCTCCGGCGAGACCCTGCGGCGTGAAATGCGCGAAGACGCCAGCTTCGGCTTTGCTGTCTCTCAGGAACTGGCCGGCTGCTATCGGGGCCTCGTGCGCTCCATCAAGAGCCAAAAGCTCCGGGGCGGGATTGAGCGTCTGGCCAACTACCTGATCACCCAGCAGGTGCGTCAGGGCGATGTCGAGACCATCACCCTCCCCCATGAGAAGCGTGTCCTGGCCTCCCTCCTGGGCATGACGCCAGAGAACCTGTCGCGCGCCTTCGCCAACCTCGCAGACTATGGGGTGGTGGTGAACGGGCCGCTGGTGACCATCAGTCGCCCGGTGGTGTTGAGCCGTCTGGCCAAGCCCGACGCCCTTATCGACAACCATTCGCCCGACGCCATGCGCGGTCGCGGCAAGGCGATGTTTGAGGCCTGGCCGAACCAGCCGCAGCAGATGACGGTCTGATCCGTCCAAGGCTGACGAAAGTCTCCTGCGGGTTTGACCGACGACATTCGTCGCCCTTCCGGTGCGCCCTAGACCTCTTCGGGGCGCCTGTTTACGCCCGGAAAGGCCAATGATGCACCCCGCAGAAGAGCGCCTGTCTGCGCGCGTTCTGACCGATCTGGCGCTCGCCCTGCGGCCGCCTGTAGAGCTGCTGCTCAACCACGCCATCAAACGCGCCTGGCGGCGCTCGGCCAACGCCTTTGGCCGTCTAGGGCCCTATCAGGGGCGCCACTATCTGATTGATCCCGTGGATCTCCCGGTCGCCTTCGCCCTGACCCTCACCAAGGATGGCGGGACGGTGAAACTGGTCCGCAGAACCCGGCGACCTGTTGGCTATGTCGCTGAGATAGCCGGCGATTTTGTGGACCTCCTGGCGCTTTTCGACGGCTCGGCCGATGCCGACGCCACCTTCTTCGCCGGGGAATTGACGGTGACCGGCGAGACTGGGGCGGTGCTGGCCCTCCACAACGCTCTGGAGGCGGCCGATCTGCGTCTGGCCGACCTTCTGGCGCCCGCCGCCCTCGCCCCCGGTCTCGATCCCGTCTTGCAGCGAATTGTCGAGTGGCGTCGCGCGGCCAAACGCACAGGAGGAAAGCCCCATGGGGTCCATTGAGCTCGTCTGCCCGGCTGGGTCGCCGGCCATGCTTGAGGCGGCCATCGAGGCTGGCGCCGACAGCGTCTATTGCGGCCTGCGCGACGAGACCAATGCGCGGAATTTTCCTGGCCTCAACTTCGATGCGGAGGAATTGGCGCGCGCGGTGGACTTCGCCCATCGCAGAGGCGCCAAGGTGCTGGTGGCCATCAACACCTTCGCTCGGGCTGGCGGCGAGGATCGCTGGCGGGCCTCGGCTAAGACCGCCATCGGGGCGGGCGCAGATGCGATCATCGCCGCGGATCTCGCCGTCCTGGCCCATGTTCGCGACCTGAGCCCAACCATGCGGTTGCACCTGTCGGTGCAGGCTGCGGCCAACACGCCTGAAGCCATCCGGTTCTATGTGGAGACTTTTGGTGTCCGGCGGGTGGTCGTCCCCCGGGTCATGTCCGCACCGGAGATCGCTGAACTGATCAAGGAGTCCAGCGCCGAGGTCGAAGCCTTCGTCTTTGGGGGCCTCTGCGTCATGACCGAGGGTCGCTGCGCCCTCTCATCCTATGTGAGCGGCCAGTCGCCCAACCTCTCTGGCGTCTGTTCGCCGCCCGAGGCGGTCAGCTTCGAGCGCACGGCCGAAGGCATGGTGTCACGCCTCTCGGGCCTGGCCCTCGACAAGACGCCCTCCGGGGCCACCGCCGGATACCCGACCCTCTGCAAGGGACGTTTCGCCGCCGACGGGGAGGCCGCCTATCTGTTCGAGGAGCCCACCAGCCTCAACGCCATGGGCCTACTGGCCCGTCTGGGCGAAGCTGGGGTCACCGCGGTCAAGATCGAGGGCCGCCAGCGCGGCAAGGCCTATGTCGCCCGGGTCACCCACGCCTTCCGCAAGGCCATTGACGCCCTCGATCGCGGCGAAAGCACCGCGCCCTACGAGCACATGCTGACTGACCTGGCCGAAGGCGGGCGCGAGACCCAGGGCGCCTATAACAAGCGGTGGCGGTGACATGAGCCTCGAGATCACCCTGGGCCCCCTGCTGTTCAACTGGGCGCCGGAGGACATCACCGGCTTCTATGAGCGGATGTCCCGTGAACCCCTGGTCCGCCGCGTCTATCTCGGCGAGGTCGTGTGCGGAAAGCGCGAGCCGCTGGCCGCGGCGACCCTGCTGGCGGCGGCAGATGTCTTGCGTGAGGCCGGCAAGGAGGTGGTCTGGTCCACCCTTGGCCTGATCGCCACCCCCAGAGACCGGCGCCTGCTTCAGGGGATCACGCAGCAGGATGAGCCCCCCCTGCTGGAGCTCAACGACATCGCCGCCCTGAGCCTGCTGCCTGCGGGCCGCAGCTTCGTCGCGGGCCCGCTGCTCAACATCTATAACGGCTCGGCCGCCCGGTTCCTGGTCGACCGCGGCTGTGAACGCCTGTGCCCCAATATCGAGCTGTCCCTGGCCGCCATCGGAGAGATCCACCGCGCCTGCCCCGATCTCCAGATTGAGCTGTTCGGTTTTGGCCGCCTGCCCCTGGCGCTCTCGGCGCGCTGTCATCACGCCCGACAGGCGGGGCTCTCCAAGGACACCTGTCGTTTTGTGTGTGATCGCGACCCTGACGGTCAGGCGGTGGCGACGATCGAGGGCGAGCCTTTCCTCAGCATCAACGGCATTCAGACCCTGTCGCATGGCGTCCACACCCTCTCGGCGTCCCCCGATGACTTGCAGGCGGCCGGGGTCGGCGCTGTGCGGCTCTCGCCCCACCTGTGCGACATGTCCGCCGTGATCGCGGCCTATGGACGATATTTCGAGACCGGAAACCGCGAGCGACTGCTGGCGCAGCTCCGCGCCTGTGATCTTCCAGGGCCCCTGGTCGATGGCTATCTGGAGGGCGCGGCGGGCATGCGTCTGGCCGCCGCCCTGTGACGTCACAGGCCTATGGGGCCATCATCCTGGGTGGCGGTCTGGCCGGCGCCGCCCTGGCCGCCGCCTTGGCCCCGCGGGTCAGCCTCCTGATCCTCGAACGGGAGACCCATCTCGGCCACCACGCCAGTGGGCGATCCACCGGCATGTTCATTCCGTCCTACGGCGGGCCGACCATCGCCGCCCTGGCCGAAGCCAGTCGGCCCTATTTGGAGGCGCCCCCGGGCGGCGCCGCGCCCTTGCTGACCCCCCGCGACGTCCTGCACGTCTCCCGCCGACGATGCCCCGCCCCCAGCGCCACGGTCCTCCCGGTCAGCCCCGCAGCGGCTCACGCCCTGAGCCCCATGCTCAAGACCCGGGGCCTTAGATCAGCCTGGCTGGAGACGGGAACCGGAGAGCTGGACGCCGTCGGATTACACCAGAGCCTGATGGCTGCGGCGGTGCGCCAGGGCGCAGGGCTGAGACTGGGCGTCCGGCCGCAAGTCCTTGGGCATGACGGGGCGGTCTGGCGCCTGCGGGTTGAGGGCGAGGCGCTTTGCTGTTTCGCCCTGGTCAACGCCACGGGCGCCTGGGCTGACGAAACCACAGCCGCGCTCGGCCTCCCGCCGCTGGGGCTGACCGCCTATCGCCGCACTGTCATCCTGGTGGACCCGCCCCAGCCCCGCCCGCAGGTGCTGGCCGGTCCGATCATCAAGGACCTGGAGGACCGCTACTATGTCCGGCCCTTTGGCCAGGATCTGCTGGTCTCGCCCTGTGACGAGACCCCATCGCCCCCGACAGATGCCCAGCCCGAAACGTGTGACATCGCCCTGGCGGTCGCCCGGCTCAAACAGGCCACAGGCTATGAACCGCAAACGATCAAACATCGCTGGGCGGGCCTTCGCAGCTTCGCACCCGACCGTCTGCCGGTGATCGGTTGGGACCTGCGGGCGCCGCGGCTCTTCTGGCTCGCCGGACTGGGCGGATATGGGGTTCAGACCGCGCCCGCGGCCGGCCAGCTGGCGGCGGATCTGTTCTTCGGGGTGAAGGCGCCGACCCTCGACGCGATGATCCCTCAGATTGCGCAAAAGGTCTCACCCGAGCGCCTTATGACCCCACGACTCCATGCCCCTGGGGTATAGAAGCCTGGCTCGGATCAGGTTGCCCCCGACAGATTCAGGATTGTTCCCCATGACCGACTCACACTTCGACCAACTGCTGAAAACCGCCGCCAGCCAGTCGGAACCCCATCAGCTGTTGTTCGTATTCGCCGCTTCTGAACTGCCTGATGAGGCGACGGCGGCCCAGCGTGAGCGGTTCCTGGCCGGGGCTGGCGGCGCCCTCTCGCCCCTGATGTGCGTGGACAAGGCGCCGGGGGACCTCGCCGACTTTTCCGCCCTGGCCGAGGAAGCCAAGCGCGCCGGCCCCCCATGGCAGATCGTCTTCGCCGCCGCCCTGGCCGGACAGGACGGCAAACCGCCGACCACGGCGCAGATTGAGGTCGCCCTGCAGTCGATGGTCGACGCCGTCCTGGCCGGTGGCGTCGGCCGCTTCGCCGCCTTCGACACCCAGGGAGACCCCATCCTGTTCAACTAGCCGCGGCCAGTCCGCCATAGCCGTCAGGCTTCGGGCCGCCTGGCCCAAGGTTGGGGGCAAGGTCAAACCATGGCGCGGACTCTAGCTATTTCTGGCTGAGTTTCAGGGGGGCACGTCAGCTTCGCGGTGTTCGGTGTGCTTCTGAGAGGGACTGGCTCGCTGACCTCAACCCGGACCGGTCGAGCTGCTAAGATGTGGGGTGGCTTTCCGCTGGAACGGGCCGACGTCAGGCGGGATTGCCTCTTTGATCGATCGGCAACGTCGGCAATCTCTAATCTGCACGCAGGGATGAACTATCAACCGAATCGGAAATCTATTTCGAGATTATTGAGTCGAAAGCCGTAGGCGAATCAGGCGTCCTGACTAGCCTCCCGCCTCGATCAGCGAATGTGAGTGCGTTCGGCAAAACTAGTTCACCTGTCGTCGTTAAGCTGGTTTCACCACCTATACCCTTCGCCAACTGCTTAACCTTAGACAACAGCTGCGCTGCTTCTTTGGACGCTTTTGAACGCCCTATTTGCGAAATAAGAAGCCGATCATGGTCAAGCTGCTCTCCGTACGTAAATGTCAGAACGTCAGGGTTCTTTACGAGATCGAATTCAGCAAGGCCGTTTGAGCCAATAATATCTCTGGGCTGCAAATTTTTAACATTTATTGAAGCATAATATATAGCTCTCCTGACGATTATGTCAGGGCTTTCGTGTAGGTAATTGTGAAATGCCCGCAAATTAGGGAAAATCGTAGGCCCAGCATCCTTCCTGAAGCATCGCTCAACAATCTGGAAGCTAAGGCAAGAGTCGATCGTCGAAAAAAGCCGTTCTTGATCGTCGTAAGTGGCGAAATACTCGAAGCGGTCTGAGCGCATGGTCAATTGCACCGTTCTTTGGCGACACATGCTACAGGCTGACCGGACCGTTCAGCGATGTCGCGCGCGGCGTTAGCTTCTCGGGAAGTCAGAGAGACATCCGCACGAGTATCAACCGTTTGAACTTGGAACCCATTCCCGTTGCCATCCACAGCACTTCCATCCGAATAACGCGAGCCACGGTTCCCACCGCGGACGGCTACTCGATCCGGGCGGTCGCAAAATCTGAGGTGGCGCAGGTGCATCAGGACGACGCCGGCCATCCGTCACCGCTCATTCCTGCGGTCCTTTCTCTGGCTCCCGGAAGGGAAAGCATCTCAGGTACAATACTGCAGACTGATTGCAGCGCTTCCTGAACTTGGTGTCGGATAGATCCGAATGCCCCCGACGACGGCTCTAGGCGCGAGTCTGTGACCGGTCGTTGATCGCCACTCCCAACTCCAATGCTCCTAGGGAGAACTCGTGGACGCCTGGCGCTCGCTGGCGTGGAGCAGGCCTCCGGGCCGCACATAGACCGCATAGGTCAGTAGCGCGCAGGTCAGATAGAACAGCAGGAAGCCCCACAGGGCCAGGTTGGCTGAACCCGTGCCGGCAATTGAAGCACCATAGGCCTTGGGAATGAAGAAGGCGCCGAAGGCGGCGATCGCGGACGTGAATCCAATGACCGCAGCGGCCTCCCGATCGGCCTGGCCTGGCTCGCCAGTTCGGCCAATCGTCTCGCGCCAGATCGCCGGGATCATCTGGAAGGTGGAGGCGTTGCCAACGCCGCTGAAGAAGAACAACAGCATGACGGTCGCAAAGAAGCCCCAGAAGCTGCCCGCGTCCAGGAACCAGATCATCCCGCCCACTGATCCCATCATGGCGAGGAAAACGATCAGGCTGATACGTCCGCCACCAAACCGATCGGCAAGCCCGCCCGTGCCCGCCCGTGACAAGGCGCCGATCAGGGGGCCGAGGAACACATATTTGAGGGAATCCACATCCGGGAAGGCGAGCCTCGCCAGCAGGGGGAAGCCGGCCGAGAATCCGATGAAGGAGCCGAACGTCCCCAGGTAGAGCCAGCACATCAACCAGGTATGAAGTCGCTCGAAGATGGCGGCCTGATCGGCGAACGAGGCCTTGATGGTGGCGAGATCATCCATGCCGAACCAAGCCAGCACCGTCCCCACCAGAATGAACGGGATCCAGAGAAAGCCAGCGTTCTGCACCCAGAGCTGGCTGCCCTCGCCGACGGTCTGCGGCTCTCCGCCCAAGACGCCGAAGACCGCTACGGTGATGGCGAGGGGAACGACAAACTGCATCAAGCTGACCCCGAGATTGCCCAACCCCGCATTGATGGCCAGCGCGGAACCCTTTTCGGCCTTGGGGAAAAAGAAGCTGATGTTCGCCATCGAGGAGGCGAAGTTACCGCCCCCAAAGCCACAGAGCAGAGCCAGAACGATGAAGATGAGATAGGGCGTTTCGGGATTCTGCACCGCATAGCCGATGCCAAAGGCCGGGATAAGCAGGGACGCCGTCGAGATCGCAGTCCAAAGGCGGCCGCCAAACAGGGGCACCACGAAGGAATAGAAGATCCGTAGTGTCGCCCCCGAGAGACCTGGCAGGGCCGCCAGCCAGAACAGCTGATCGGGCGTGAACTGGAAGCCGGCGGCGGGAAGCTTGGCGACGACAACGCTCCAGACCATCCAGACGGCGAACGCCAACAGCAGACAGTAGGTGGAGATCCAGAGGTTGCGGCGCGCCAATTTGCGGCCGGCGGCCTCCCAGAAAACAGGATCTTCCGGCCGCCAATCGGTGATCGGCGGGCGCGTCAGGGCGCCCCCCTTGCCCAGCAGCCCCTTGCCGGCGCCCCGGGCGAGCCGGGCGGCGTGCAGGCCGGCCATCTCCGGCAGTTCAGGCAACTGATCGCGGTCAACGCCCGCCTGAGATTCCATCTGGCGCACGGCGAAGTGCATCCAGACAAGAGCTGTCAGGCTCAACAGAAGGAGCAGGAAGAAGCAGCTGGTCCAGACGCCGGTGAGATCATTCAGCACCCCGAACACCAGCGGCAGAATGAATCCGCCAAGCCCGCCAACCATGCTGACGACCCCGCCGACGGCGCCGACATTCTCAGGATAGTAGGCCGGTATGTGCTTTAGCACCGCCGCCATGCCCAGGCTCATAAAGAAGCCGAGCGCCAACAGGATCACTAGAAATGGACCAAGCTCTATGGAGGTTGAGAAGGCGATCGGGCCTTGGACGCCATGGATCACATAGTCTGTCGGCGGGTAGGAAAGCATGAAGGCGAACAGCGCCGCCGCTCCAAACGTCCAGTAGAGAACCGCCCGAGCGCCGTAGCGGTCCGACAGATGGCCCCCATAAATGCGAAAGAGACTCGCCGGAATCGCAAAGCCCGCGGTCAACAGGCCAGCCAGTTTCACATCGACGCCATAGACGCCCACAAAGTAGCGGGGCAGCCATAGGGCTAAGCCGACGAACGCGCCAAAGAGGACGAAATAATAGAGCGAGAACCTCCACACCTGAAGGTTTCTCAAGGGTCGCAGCTGGTCAGCCAAGCTCAGCGCCTCCGCCTCCGGCCGCACTGCGGGTTCCCGTTTGGCCGCGAAGAAGAAGATCAAGGCGATGACCAGCAGGCCGACAGCCCAGAGCTGGGCCGCGGTACGCCATCCCAGTTCCAGCATGGCCATCGGCGCCAGGAACTCAGTGATGACCGCGCCGGCTGTGCCGACGCTGAAGACCCCGAAGGCGGCCCCCTGCCGATCCGAGGGGACGAACCTGGAGACGTAGCTGATCCCCACAGCGAAGGACCCGCCGGCTAGACCCACTCCAAGCGCCGCCAGGAGCAGTCGCAGATAGGAATCGGCGAAGGACATGAGGAAAGTCGCTACTGAAGCGATCAACATTACGATCAGGAACATCCGACGGCCACCATAGCGGTCCGCCAAGACGCCCAGCACCGCCCGGCTCAGCGCGCCCGTTAGAACCGGTGTGCCGACAAGCAGGCCGAACTGCGTCTCGCTGAGGCCAAATTCCGTCTTCACGTCCAGGCCAAGGATCGAGAAGAGAGTCCAGACGGCGAAGCACGCGGTGAAGGCGGCGGTACTGACCCAAAGGGCACGGACGCTGCCAGAAGGGGGTTCGGTCGCCGTCGTGTTCATGACACACTCCAATTCCCGTCAGGTTGGGTCAGAACAACCCTCGTTCTGCGGCAAGTCAATATGGCTGTTTGAACGGTCGAGGATTGCATTCGAAAACCGCTCCCAAGATTGGAATATTTATAGAGGTTTCTTGAGAACTAACCGTGTCCCACCGCCCGCCAAACTCACAATCCTCGCTATGGGCGATCATACTGAGGACGCTATTCGGCCCCCAGGTTCGCGCCTGGAGAGGTGAAGCGCCTTTGGGCCAGGTCGTCTGGGCGCAAGGGGTGCTGCCGAGCCTAGTCCTGATCATGATCTATGTGGACGCGATCTACCGGCGCGATCTGATCACACAACAGGCGGCGCTGAGTGGCTTCCTGCTCTATTCTGGGTGGGTGCTGGTGGCTATCTGGCGCTGCGCTGCTGGGGCGCAACCGCCATGGGACACGATCATCCGGCTCTTGACCATCGCCTGGGCGGTCAATGTCGTGCTGGTCGCCGGCTTCCTGCAACTCGATCTACTTAGTCATTGAAGCAGATCCGTAGGGCGCTCTACGGGGTCGCGGCGAAGCTCGGCGTCCGACTGGCGCGTCGCAGATCAGTCCATATGGTGTGGACCAACCCCAGGGCGGTGGCGGCCCAGACGGCGAGCGCCACCCAAACCATCGTCTGGGCGACGGCGCGCAGAGGGCCAAACTCCGCAGCCAAGGACAGCCGCAGGCTCGCTAGCGCGTACATGCCTAGGGGAAAGACGAGGCTCCATAGCGTCGGCGTGTAGCGGAGGGGCACGCGTCGCACCCCATGCTTCCAAAGGCCAAACAGGACCAGCAGAGGAATCCACCACGTCGCCCAGGCCCACATGATCAGGATGACCCCGTCCACAAACGGACGCATGGACATCAGGAATGGGACACCACTCTCCTCCAGAAGCAGGGTCGAACCGGCGTTCGCGCTGATGGCGGCAGCGCCCATGACGACCCAGAGCAGCGGGGTGATATCCTCCGGTCCGACGTCAAAGAAAAATATCCGGTAGGCGAACAGGGTGATGAATATGCCGTACAGGGCCAGGCCCACACCCCATAGCATGTGAGTCAGCACGAAGGCGGCCGGGGCCAGATCGCCCTGAAGCGGGGCGATGACGGTTCCAAGGATCACCAGGGACTGGGTTCCCACGATGGCGATCAACCAACCACCATGGACGACGTTGGCGTTGTGAGCGGAGTTCAGGAAGGTCAACACCGCAAAGCTGAAATAGATCAGACCGAACCAGGCTATGAGGGCGAAGATCCAGAGCCCAAGCGCCAGACTGCTTTGACCTCGTAGATTCATGCCAAGGCCAAGGACGTCGCTGGCCGCGATGATGGTGAAGAACGAGAAGACGAGCCTGGGGTTTGTGAGATCGGCCCAGAGGGCCTTGGGCGCACGGACGGCACGTAAGGCGGTCAGCATCACCAGCCAGGGGAAGGTCACCAGGTTAATGCCGAACATCAGGTTCGACAGGATAAGTTGGCCTTCAAGATAGAGTGTGTTGGAGATGATCCCGGTGGCCATGACCAAGGCGAAGTAGCCGGGGAAGAGTGTGCAAATCTGGGCGTTGAGCCAAGCCATCAGCTGCTTGACCCGGCCAGAATGCGCAGGGAACTCGATCTGCGATGGCGACATCTTCGGCGCGCCCGACAATACCCCTGATCGGGGCATGGCTGATCCTAGATCGCGATCGTCAATGGTGGAACCGCTTTGTGCTCAGCTACTTGGGGATAGTCACACACCTCTCCCTCATCTCTTTCTCTGGTCCAGGCTGAACGCCCGATCCAATATCGCCGCCAGCAAGAGGCTTCACGCTAGAAAGGCGGGCGCCGTCTTGGCCTGGGTTGGTTGATCAAGAGGGCCTGGCGCGGGCGCTGGTCAACTCCACACAGGTTATGCCCGATTATGCTACAATCCACATAAATGAACCTTATGTTGATTTTGGCATAAACCAGGAGTATGTCAGAAAACACATAAAGGCTGCATAGGCCGCTTGCGGCATAATCGGAAGGCGACCATGCCCCTCACGATCGCTCGTTCGTCCGGTCAGGTTGGTCGTCTGATCCATCGGTTCCGCCTGGAGCAGGGTTTGACCCAGACGCAGCTCGCCCAACTGGCCGGCCAGCGCCAGGAGATGATCTCGAAGATTGAAACCGGCCAAGGCGGCGTGAAGCTCTCCACTCTGTTCGACGTGCTAGCCGCCTTAGGGCTTGAAATGACCCTTGAGCCGCGCAGCCAGAGCTCGACGGCCGACATCGAGGACATCTTCTGATGCCCCGTCGTCGCGCCCACGCCCCCCTGAAGGTGCTGATCAACAACCGTCTCTGCGGTCGATTGGAAAAACAGGCCAACGGCGCGATCAGTTTCCAGTACGACCCCGGTTGGTTGGCCTGGGCGCCGGCCTTTCCGGTCTCCCTCTCCCTGCCTCTGCAGAACGCCCCGTGGCGCGGTGAGGCCGTCGTCGCCGTGTTCGACAACCTCCTGCCAGACAACCCCTATGTTCGCCGGCAAGTCGCCGAGCGCACGGGCGCAGGGGGCGCTGACGCCTACAGCCTGCTCGCTCAGATCGGACGCGATTGCGTGGGTGCGATGCAGTTCCTTCCCGAAGAGGACGGGGCAGACGCATTACAGCCCATCGAGGGCACACCGATCAGCGACGCGGAGATCGAGGCGCTGCTGGCCAACCTTGCCCGGGCGCCCCTTGGCATAGACCCTGAGCAGGATTTCCGGATATCGGTCGCCGGCGCCCAGGAGAAGACGGCGCTTCTTCGTCACCAAGGCCAGTGGATGCGGCCGATCGGAACGACGCCGACCACGCATATTCTCAAGCCTCAGCTCGGAGAGATTCCGACCTCGTCAGGGGTGATCGATCTCAGCGACAGCGTCGAGAACGAGCACTATTGCCTGACCCTGCTGGAGAGTTTCGGTCTGCCCGTCGCACGGACCGAGATCGCCACCTTTGGCGCGCGCCGTGTGCTGGTGGTGGAACGCTTTGATCGCCGCCTTCGGGGGGACGACCACATCCTGCGTCTGCCGCAGGAGGACTTCTGCCAGGCTCTGTCGGTCCCATCCAGCCGCAAGTACCAACGCGAAGGGGGCCCTGGCGTTGTCGACATCCTGACCAAGCTTCAGGAGAGCGACGATCCCCTGATCGCCCAGGCCAAGGTGTTCAAGAGCCAGATCATCTTCTGGCTCATGGGCGCCACCGATGGGCATGCAAAGAACTTCAGCATCTTCCTGCGTCCGGGCGGTCGCTTCGAGCTCACCCCGTTCTACGATGTCCTCAGCGCCCAGCCGGCGTTTGACGCCAAGCGCATCCCACACAGGGGCTTCACCCTGGCCATGCCGCTGGGCGCTAACCCCCACTACAAGATCCTGGATATTCACGGCCGACACTTCGTCGAAACCGCCAAGGCCGCAGGCCTGGGACCGGCTGTCATCCGGCAGGTCCTCGAGGACGTGCTGACGGCCGCGCCGGACGCAGCGGCCCAGGCGCTACAGAAAATGCCACCTGGTTTTCCTGAGCAGCTCCATGACTCCATCGCCGCAGCGATTCAGGCCCGCCTGCCCCGCCTGGAGTCCGCATGGGAGGCGATCTAGCCCGGCTCGCCGCCATGAACCAACTTCGGCGAAGCTGCCAAACCGTGCGGAAAACTAGCGTACGCGGGCTTGCGACATGAGACAGAGTCGATTTGTTCAACCCTGGACTGCCCCGCTTCCTATGGCGTCCCCGCGCGCCGATTGAAGCATGCCCCGCTCGTCTGGGTACGAGATAACCCTCCGTCTGCTAGGGAGCCTTCATGCGCTTGACGACCTACACCGACTACGCGCTGCGGGTTCTGATCTTCCTGGCGGTGCACCCTGAGCGTCGGCCAACCATTGCGGAGATCGCCGCCGCCTATGGCATCTCAAAAAATCACCTGATGAAGGTGGTCGTCGAACTCGGCCGGGCCGGCGAGATCGTGACCACCCGCGGGAAGAATGGCGGACTTGGCCTCGCCCGCGACCCCGCCGCAATCGGGCTCGGAGACTTGGTTCGCCGGACCGAGCCTGATCTTGCCTTGGCGCCGTGTTTCGACCCCGTCCGGGCCGTGTGCGCCATTCAACCCGCCTGCCGGCTCAAGGGCGTGTTGGCCGAGGCGCGGTCGGCCTTTCTGGGAGTGCTGGATAGCTACACCCTGGCAGATCTCGTGCTTGATCCACAGCCGATCGCCGCCCTGTTGGGCGATCCCCCACCGTCACCAGAGTCCTAGACAGGCGTCTGGCTTCTTGGCGATCACACGCCCAAAGGCGCGCAAGTGTCAGGCCTGATGTATCGACTGGCCATTGTGTCGGAATATTGAGCGCGGTCGCCTCACCTCACTCGCTGCGCCCCCGCCCGCGCTCCATGTCTTCAACCGCGCCACCAGCCCAGGCGCCGCCGTCACACCCTCCCCCGCGGCCTCCTCGACCCGCAGGACTGCAGGAACACGGGCGCGGACGATCTCCTCAACCCCGGCCTTGAGTGTTCGCCGAGCCGAGGGACAGCTGCCGCAAGCGCCCTCCATGCGAACCCAGAGCGTTCCTGATGGCGGATCAAACCGGTCAAACACCACATCACCACCGTCCCGAGCCACCCCAGGCCGCACATGCAGCGCCAGCACGTCACGAATTGAGGTCTCCAGAGCGTCCTGCCGGGGAGATGGTCGCACCTGCGCAGCGTAAACCGCAGGCTCCCCACTCTCGAGGTGTTCGGCGATCGCCAGGAGAAGCGGCGCGCGGAGAGCCTCCCATCCTTCCCCCGTGGTCTCACGGGTGATGGTGACGAATTCACGGGCAAGAAACACCTGCCTGACGGCGCCAAAGTTCAGCAGTCGCTGCGCCAAAGGCGAGCGGGCGGCGGTCTTGTCCAGACGGTTGAAGGTCCATGTGCGCCCGTCGGTCAGCTGCACAGGAGGCACATATTTCAAGGCGTCCGGGTTGGGGGTGGGCTCAGTCAGGATCAGCATGAATCGGCCTCGCGCCCCGGGCGGCCCCTCGACAGACTTAAAGATGGATATTACATACTTCTTATCGGCGATCCAGACGCCGGTGGCCAGGATGACGTCTGACCAGGCGGCTCCGACAGGCCAGAAACGGTTTTCGAATGAGACACGCATCGCTTTGCGACCGGTCAGAAATGGCTCCGCCGCCTGGGTGGCGGTCAGGCAGGCCATCGCCCCATATCTCAGCCCTGAAAGACACCGCGCTCTTCAAGGGACTGAGTGAGGATGCGCTGCAGGAGGTCCTGGCCTGCGGTCAGACCGAGCGCCTCGCCAAGGGGGCCCTCGCCTTTCGGCAGGGCGCGCCGGCCGAGACCTGTCACAGCCTGGTCCATGGCCGGGTGAAGATCGCCCAAACCCGACCCGATGGCGGTCAGTTCGTGATCCGCTTCATAGGATCTGGGGAGATGTTCGGTTCGGTGGCCGCCCTCATGGGGCAGCCATTTCCCGCCGACGCCACCGCCGTGGTCGATAGCATCCAGATTGTATGGCCTATCCACACCATGCGCCGGCTCATGATGCGTCATCCAGACATCGCCATCCGCGCCACCACCGAATTGGGGGCGCGGGTTCAAGAACTGCAGAGCCGCATGGCGGAGATGGGCGCCACCCGCGTCGAACAGCGAATCGCGCGCGGCCTCGTCCGTCTGGTCCGCCAAGCGGGTCGCCGCACAGAGGTTGGCATCGAGATCGACTTCCCCATTACGCGCCAGGATCTGGCGGAAATGACCGGCGCCACCCTGCACACGGTCAGCCGCACACTCGCCGCCTGGGAGGCTGATGGGCTGATCGACAGTTCGCGGCGGCGCATTACCGTGCGGCGTCCTCACGGCCTGGTGGTCATCGCTGAGGACCTCCCGGGCGCCCGAGACGACTGACGCCCTGATCGAAGCTGGATTTGCGCCGGCGCAAAGATCGGCGAGCCGCAAATGCTCATGTTGAACAACATGTCTGTCACCAGCTGTGAACTGACTGCGGAAACCAACATCGCCGATGCGCTGTCGCTTGGCGCAGGCGCTGCAATGGCCCTTGTTCGCCGCGGAATGGCCTGCCCCGGCTGCGCAATGGCTCCCTTCATGAGCCTCGCCGAGGCCGCCGCATCCTACGGGGTTCCGGCGGATCAGCTTCTGGAGGAGATTCGGGGGGCGCTGTCCCTGGAGACGTCATCATGAGCCGCGCAAGGAGGGGGATCTATCGTGCGCTAGGCGGCGGAGCCATGGCGCTGGCCCTGCTAGGCGTTGCGACCCCCTTGCTGCCCACGACGCCATTCCTCCTGGTGGCCGCCTGGGCCTTTGCCCGTGGGGCGCCCGAATGGCGCGCCAAGCTGGACAGACACCCCCGGTTCGGGCCGATCCTGCAACAGTGGGAGTCTCGACGCGCTATTCCGGCGAAGGCGGCGGCGGTGGCTGGTCTGTCAGCCTCCTGGGGGTTGATCGTGCTCACCACGCAAACCGCCATCATCCCGGCGGCGACCGCCATTATCATGGGTTCGGTCGGCGTCTATGTGGTGAGCCGCCCCACACAGCGCCGCCGCACAATAGACAAGATCAGTTTTTAGCTCCTATTTAGGATGTCAACTTGAGCTGTATTCATTGTTCACTCGGCGCATATTGCGAGCAGGCGGACTATGACAATAGCTTTCCGCCATGATATACTGATCAGACCAATTCAACAACCAAACAATAGACATGGAGATGCCCAAGATGGATAGTGGTTGGTTGCCGTCGCTGCAAACGCCGTCACCCGAGGCCGGCTTTGAGCTCGCCGTCAAACTTGGCCGGATGGGCGTGAAGGCCGCTCAACCCTCTGCGGAGCTGCGCGAGGCTTTACGGCGAAACTACGAACAGGACAGTGAGCAGCTGATCGCCGTCTCACATGTCGTCGCCGTTCATTTCCAGACCATTGCGGCGGCGAACAACTACTGGCGCTAAACTCCCGTGATCCGATCTGACCGATCAGTCAGATCGGATACGGCCCCAGTCGCCGCAGCCACGGTGGCTTGCGATCACACCTTCGGCGCAAACTGCGGGAAGAGCACATTGTTCTCCAGGTGCATGTGCTCACGCAGGTCTTCGTCAAGCTTCTGACAGGCCTGATAGAGGGCTCGCCAGGTGGTGCAGGCGCCCGATGGCGGGATGAAGTCTGTCGTCAGCTCGGCCAGCACCTCCAGCTGCTCGCCGACAATCTCATGCTCAATCATCATGCGCTGGATCGGAAGCCCAGTCATTTGCACGCCGCCCGCCCGCATCATGGGGAACAGCATGAGCTCCTCCTTCTGCTGGTGGCTATCGAGTTCCTCGAACATGAGCGTGAGATGGGCAGCCAGACCGGCCGGACAGGCAGGCTTCTCCCGGTGGACCGCCTCGACCCTCTTGGCCATTCGGATCGCTTCCGGGAATTCCCGCCGATGGACCTCGTGATAGCGTTCAAGAATGTGGTCGATGAGCGCTTCAGGCTCAGTGGGCGCGGCGCCCTTGGCCGCCGCGAGGTTTTCCAGTTCCTGCACCAGCGCCGCCAGATTCACCCCGCGACGCTCGGCGGCGTCAGCGAGGGGCGCTGCGCCATTGCAGCAGAAGTCGATCTTGTGGCGGCGGAACACGGCTGTGGCCCCAGGCCGACCAATGGCGATGTCTCGGACGAGGGTCGTTTCTAGGCTCATGGGTCTTCTCCTTGTGAGGAAGCCGTAACCCACAATTTCGGGCCATTCCTTGCGCCTGAACAAACTCCGGGACGGTCGTCGCTTACAATCGCGACCGCTTCGCATTTACACCTACTCATCCGTCAGGAGGAACTGTCGATGAGTGAGTTTTCAGCCGAACGCGCACCGCCCTACCCCGAAATGATTCAGCTGTTTCCAGGCGTCATTGAAGTGGTGGGCGAACCTCCAACTGACTGGCTGGCGCTGTTTCGGTCAGCCGGACACGCGACCCGGGACAGCCTGAGGCGCGCGTGCGGCTGGCTCGCACCTTCCATCGCCACCCTGCCGTCGAGACCTCAAGGCGAGCCCATTCTGGCCCTCCGAGAAGCCCCGGTCGCCAGAAGCCTGTCGCGTGTGATTTGGCTCGACGTATGAGCCGTAGAGCGCCGCGAAGGTGGCTCTACCCGTCGCGGAAGCTGTAGCTTGCAAAGGCCTGCGCCCGCTCAGGCGACAGCTGCGGCGGGGGGGCTGCGCTCATGATCAGCGCCTCATCCTCGCAACCGGTGGTGCGGAAGCCTTGGACCACATAGGTCGAGACCCCAAGCCTCTGAAGTTGCGCGGCGAGGTGATCGAGGGCGTGGCTATCCATCAGCCTGGGATGAACCGTTGTGCGGACCTCGTAGGCGACTCCGCTGGCCAGCAGCCGCCGGAGACTCTCGGCCGCCTTGGCGCCGCTACGGGCCACGCCTGTCACAACCTCATAGCCGGCAAAGTCCGCCTTGACGTCGAACCCGACCCAATCGAGGAGGGGGAGAAGCTCAGCCAGTCTTCATCGGGCGTCGGTTTTTCCGGCTCGAGATCTTGGCGCTGGCCGGCTCTGCGGCCTTCGCCGGCATTGGCCTGGTGTTGCTGGGCGCCGGGCATCTGGGGCCAAGCCAGCTGCAACTGGTCGGCCTACATGTCATAGCCATGGGTGGGTTGGGTTTCGGCGTCCTCGGCGTCTTCGCGATCGCCGGGCGGCTGCACACAGGCCAGGACCTCGGCCTCTCCCGGTCGGTCGGCCTTGCCCTTACCCTGGCCCTTTTCGCCATGGCGTTACGGGCGGCGTCGGGATTGGGGTTCATGCCGCCAGGCCCGGCCCACGGCTGGGCCGCACTCGCCTGGGCGGCCGCATTTCTGATCTGGCTCAGGGAGTACTGGCCGCCATTCTCAACACCCTCTGATCAACCAGTTGGTAGCCCGATTTGACTTGAGCGACGGTCCTCGGACACCCGACGGCCGTTCTCCGGGGACGCTCCCACGTTGTCCTAGGGCGCGCCGCACGCCGGTGGATCAGAAGTACATGGACGACACAGCGTCACCACGTCGAAGAGGTTACGCTTAGACGATCATGGTGGCTGACTATACTGAGAGTTCTGACCAACCGCACCTACCGCCATCTCTTCGCCGCCCAGGTGATCGCCCTGCTGGGCACGGGGCTGGCGACCGTGGCGCTAGGGCCCCTGGCTTACGATCTGGCCGGCGCCAATGCGGGCGCGGTGCTGGGCGGTGCCCTGGCCATCAAGATGATCGCCTATATCGGCGTCGGCCCGGTGGTGAACGCCTTCATCGACCAGATCCCACGCAGGTCTATGCTCTGATCTTTTTGCTGCAGTCAGCATCGGCGGCCTTCACCCCGACCTTCCAGGCGGCGATCCCCGACGTTCTGCCCGACGAGCAGACCTACACCCGGGCGCTGTCCCTCTCGCGCCTCGCCTATGACCAGGAGAGCCTGGTCAGCCCGATGGTGGCCGCCGCCCTGCTGACCCTGATCTCGTTTCACTGGCTGTTCGCCGGAACGGTGGGGGGCTTCCTGGCCTCAGCGGCCCTGGTGCTGTCGGTGACCATCCCC
>Ga0209347_1000161_pt1 | contig 189450 bp, 184 predicted proteins | sample AutmiccommuBRH23_FD_187382 | JGI IMG/M metagenome (GOLD analysis project Ga0209347, IMG submission 187382) | Deep subsurface microbial communities from Mt. Terri, Switzerland - Autotrophic microbial communities BRH/23 (SPAdes) (version 2) | ecosystem: Environmental > Aquatic > Deep subsurface... | reverse complement strand
CGGCGTCGCGACGGCTCGCCCGATGCGCCGCATCGCCTTCGCCGCCGCTCCTGGCCGGCGGGCTTACAGACACGACGCAGACCCCACTGGGATACATTCTCACGCTCTCAGGACGACAGGAAATGGTTCGGCGCCCCCTCCCACCCCATCGTCCTGAGGTGCCCCGCGCAGCGGGGCCACGAAGGACCGGGTAGGGACGAGCGAGGCGCTCCCCTCAAGGCCGCCGCGCCACCCAGACCAGGCCGTGCCAGGGTCCGAAGCGGTCGTAGGAGGCCGTGAAGTCCCGTTCCGCGGCACGCGCCATGCCGAGCCGTTCCATCACCGCCTGCGACCGCGGATTGTCGACCGCGGTGAACGCCACGATCTCGCTAGGCGCGAGCCGTGCGAAGGCGTCGTCCAAGGCCGCCCGGGCTGCCTCGGTGGCGTAGCCCCGACCCCAGGCGTCGCGCTTCAGACGCCAGCCGACATCGAAGCGGGCGCCCGCCGGATGGCCGTCCGGCAGCGGCATGACGCCGGCATAGCCCAGGAACGTGCCATCGCGCGTCTCCACCGCGAGCCGGGCGACGCCGGTGCGGACGAGGGCCGCGGCGTAGCGGTCGAGCTTGGCAGCCGCCGCCGCGCGATCGACCGGCCCGCCGAGGTCGCGCATCACCTCGGCATCGGCCAGCAGCGACGCGAACGGCCCGCGGTCCGCCTCCCGCCACGGCCTGAGGCGGATTCGTGGGGTCTCGATCGCGCCGCTCACGCCGCCAGCCGCCCCGACTCCACCAGCCGCCGCCGCAGGATCTCGCCGATCCGCGGCGTCTCGTCCAGCGGCGGGTGCGACCAGGTCTCGATGCGGCCGACGAAGGGGCGGGCGTGGCCGGTGCTGCGCAGCCGCTCGTGGAAGGCGGCGAGCCGGCCGTTCTCCGGCTCGACGCTCGCGATGTAGACCGGCCGGCCGGTGGCACAGGCCTCCGAGGCCATGTTGACCGAGTCGGAGGTGACGACCAGCGCGTCGGCCAAGGCCAGGAAGCCGAGATAGGGGTTCTCGCCGTCGCCGGTCCACACCACGGCGGGCCGCCCGGCGAGACCATCGCGCAGGGCGGCGCGGGTGGCGGCGTCGGTGCGCCGCGAGGTCGCCACCATCAGCCCGGCACCGGCGTCGGTCAGCGCCCGCAGCCCATTGACGAACCGCGCCACCGCCTCCGCCGAGAAGTCGTAGCGCTTGTTGCTGCCGCCGACCATGACGGCGACCCGCGGCTGCGGCAGGCCGGCGATCTCGGGCTCCCAGTGCTGCGCCGCGTCGGCCAGGATCGTGGCGTCGTGCGGATTCAGCGCGCCGAGGGTGGTGACGACGCTGGCGCCGCGCGTCGGATCGTGATCCGGCACCACCAGCAGGTCGAAGCGCCGCGGGTCGAGCCGGGGATCCTGGATGTGCGCCAGGAACGCCCGCCCGCCCGACAGTCGCTTGATCGCCAGTGCCGCTCCGGCCGTGCGCCGGCCGCAGGAGATCACCACGTCGGGCCAGGGTGCCGCGATCGGATCGCCGCCCGCCGCTGCCGGAATGCCCGGCAGCAGCGCCAGCGGCGGCACGGCGCGCAGCAGCAGGCTCGGGTGGATATGCTTGACGATCGGCGTCAGCCCGGCGGCCTTGGCGAGGCCGAGGCATTGGATGCGCATGCCGACGGTGCCGTCGGTCAGAATCCAGGTGAGCGGCTGTTGCAGGTCGGATGCAGGGTGGGGCATGGGGGGCTGGGGCATCAGCGGCTCGGCGACGGCGCTCGGGGATGAATATTGGTCATTTATATCACGGTTGTGTAATAATCTTGCGCTACACAGGCGGCACACCTATGTTGATTGCCGTGGCGCGACCCAGCGCCAATCTCCCACCCACATGGAGCCCGCGCGATGCGTCGCGTGAAACTGGACCGGATCGATCGCCGCATTCTGCGCGATCTCCAAGACGACGGCCGCATGACCAACGTCGACCTCGCCAGCCGGGCGGGCATCTCGGCACCGCCCTGCCTGCGGCGGGTGCGGGCGCTGGAGGAGGCGGGGTACATACGCGGATACCACGCCGACGTCTCGCCGGAAATGCTCGGCTACACCGTCACCATCTACGCCCAGGTCGGGCTCACCAGCCAGGCCGAGACCGACCTCGCCAGCTTCGAGGCCATGGTCGGCGAATGGCCCGAGGTGCGCGAGTGCCACATGCTGATGGGCGAGGCCGACTTCCTGCTGAAGATCGTCGCCAGGGACTGGGACGCCTTCCAGAAGTTCCTCACCTCGCGGCTCACCCCGGCGCCGCTGGTCTCCAACGTCAAGACCGCGCTGGTGATCCGCACCCGCAAGCGGCTGCCCGGCGTCCCGATCGAGGAGGATGCCGAGGACCACGAGGAGCATTCGGCGGCGTAGCGTAGAACAGCGACAATCGACGGAGAAGCGGGTGGGTTCCGGAGCCGGGCGCTGACGCGCCCCCTCCGGAATGACGACTGAAAATTCTTCCGCTACTTCGTCATCCCGGAGGGGCCGCGACAGCGGCCGGCTCCGGGACCCACGAAGTGACGTGCGCCCTCTACTGGATCGCGATCGACAGGATCTCCAGGCTCTTGGCGCCGCGCGGCGTTGCGACCTCGACCGAATCGCCGACCCGCTTGCCGATGAGCGCGCGGGCGATCGGTGAGGCGGTGGAGATCATGCCCTTCGACAGGTCGGCCTCATACGGCCCGACGATGGTGTATTTGGTCTCCTCGTCGGTGTCCTCGTCGGCGACCTCGACCGTGACGCCGAACGTCACCGTGTCGCCGGTCAGCTTCTTGACGTCGATGACCTCGCAGCGGCTCGTCACGTCCTCCAGTTCGGCCACCCGGCCCTCGATGAAGGACTGGCGTTCGCGCGCGGCATGGTACTCGGCGTTCTCCGAGAGATCGCCATGCTCGCGCGCCTCGGCGATCGCCTTGATCACCGCCGGTCGCTCGACCGTCTTCAGCTGCCTCAACTCGTCCTGCAGGCGCTGAAACCCGCCCGCTGTGATAGGAACCTTGTCCATCGGCCCACGCTATCCGTTCACCTGCGTACCCAGTTCGTCCGTGACAGGCGCCGCAGTCGAGCAATCGGATAGGGACTCCGGACCGGCTCCCTGCCGACGCTGCAGCCGTCAGAACGATCCGGACAAGTAGGACTGCAAGGGAGCCACTTCAAGACGCCCCGCCTTCATCGCCGCGATCGCTCGAACCGCCGCGCGGGCGCCCTCGACGGTCGTGTAGTATGGAATATTGTGGGTCAGCGCAGTGTGGCGCAAGCTGAAACTGTCCCGGATCGCCTGGGCGCCCTCGGTCGTGTTGATGACCAGATCGACATGGCCGGACAGCATGTTGTCGACGATGTGCGGCCGGCCCTCCAGCACCTTCTTGACCCGGTGCGCCTCGATTCCCTCGATCCCCGCGGCCTCGATGGCGTCCGCCGTGCCGGCGGTCGCCATGATCCTGAAGCCGAGGCGGTGCAGGTCGCCGGCGATCCGCACCAGGGCGGCCTTGTCGGAATCCTTGACCGACACGAAGACCGTGCCGCCCTCCGGCAGCACCACGCCGGCGCCGAGCTGCGACTTGGCGAAGGCACGCTCGAAGCTGCGGTCGATGCCCATCACCTCGCCTGTCGATCGCATCTCCGGGCCGAGGATGATGTCGGTGCCGGGGAAGCGGGCGAACGGGAACACCGCCTCCTTCACCGCCACATGGCCGAGCGGCCGCTTGGTCAGGTCGAAGCCGGCCAGCTTCTCGCCGGCCATGATGCGCGAGGCGATCTTGGCGATCGGCACGCCGGTCGCCTTGGCGACGAAGGGCACGGTGCGGCTGGCGCGCGGGTTCACCTCCAGGATGAATACCTCGCCGTCCTTGACGGCGAACTGCACGTTCATCAGCCCGACCACGCCGAGGCCGCGCGCCAGCATCGCGGTCTGCCGCTCGACCTCGTCGACGATCGCGGCCGGCAGGGTCACCGGCGGCAGCGAGCAGGCGCTGTCGCCGGAATGGATGCCGGCCTCCTCGATATGCTCCATGACGCCGGCGATGAACACGTCGGTGCCGTCGGCGACCGCGTCGACGTCGATCTCCGTGGCGCTGCGCAGGAAGCTGTCGATCAGCACGGGGTTCTTGCCCGACGCCACCACGGCGGTGCGCATGTAGCGGCGCAGGCTCTCGACGTCGTGCACGATCTCCATGGCACGGCCGCCGAGCACGTAGGACGGGCGGATCACCACGGGGTAGCCGATGGTCTCGGCGACCCGCTCGGCCTGCTCGGTTGAGGTGGCGATGCCGTTCTCCGGCTGGCGCAGCTGCAGGCGGTGCAGCAGCTTCTGGAAGCGCTCGCGGTCCTCGGCGAGGTCGATGGCGTCGGGCGACGTTCCGAGGATCGGGATCTTCGCCTTCTCCAGTGCCGCGGCCAGCTTCAGCGGTGTCTGGCCGCCGAACTGCACGATGACGCCGAGAACCTCGCCGTTGCTGCGCTCCAGCTCGACGATCTCGATCACGTCCTCGGCGGTCAGCGGCTCGAAATACAGCCGGTCGGAGGTGTCGTAGTCGGTGGAGACGGTCTCCGGGTTGCAGTTGACCATGATGGTCTCGAACCCGGCCTCCGACAGCGCATAGGCGGCGTGAACGCAGCAGTAGTCGAACTCGATGCCCTGGCCGATCCGGTTCGGGCCGCCGCCCAGGATCACCACCTTGCGGCGGTCGGTCGGCTCGGATTCGTTCTCGGCCGCCACCGCCCCGTCCGGACCGGCCATGCCGGTCTCGTATGTGGAGTACATGTAGGGCGTGTCGGACGGGATCTCGCCGGCGCAGGTGTCGATGCGCTTGTAGACCGGCCGCACCCCGGCGCCGCGGCGGCGGGCCGCGACCATCTCCTCGTCATGCCCGGTCAGCTGGCCGAGCCGGGCGTCGGAGAAGCCCATCGACTTGACCGCCTGCCAGCCGGCCGGGCCGTCCGGCAGGCCGTCGGCGGCGATCCGCGCCTCCGCCTCGACGATCTCCCTGATCTGCGCCAGGAACCACGGGTCGATCTTGCAGGCGGCGTGCACCTCCTCGATCGAGAGGCCGGCACGCAGCGCCTGGGCGACCTTCAGCAGCCGGTCGGCGGTCGGCTCGCTGAGGGCGGCGACGATGCGCTGGCGGTCGATCTCGCCGCCCTCGCTGCCGGGCAGCTCCACCGGGTCGAGGCCGACCAGGCCGGTCTCCAGGCCGCGCAGCGCCTTCTGCAGCGATTCCGCGAAGGTGCGGCCGATCGCCATGACCTCGCCGACCGACTTCATCGAGGTGGTCAGCCGGGCGTCGGCACCCGGGAACTTCTCGAAGGTGAAGCGCGGGATCTTGGTGACCACGTAGTCGATGGTCGGCTCGAAGCTGGCCGGGGTGACCTTGGTGATGTCGTTGTCGAGCTCGTCGAGGGTATAGCCGACCGCCAGCTTGGCGGCGATCTTGGCGATCGGGAAGCCGGTCGCCTTGGAGGCCAGTGCGGAGGAGCGCGACACCCGCGGGTTCATCTCGATGACGATCTGCCGGCCGGTCGCCGGGTCGATCGCGAACTGCACGTTGGAGCCGCCGGTATCGACCCCGATCTCGCGCAGCACCGCGATCGAGGCGTTGCGCATGCGCTGGTATTCCTTGTCCGTCAGGGTCAGCGCCGGTGCGACGGTGATCGAGTCGCCGGTGTGCACGCCCATCGGGTCGACGTTCTCGATCGAGCAGATGATGATGCAGTTGTCCGCGCGGTCGCGGATCACCTCCATCTCGTATTCCTTCCAGCCGAGCACCGACTCCTCGATCAGCACCTCGTGCGACGGCGACAGCCGCAGGCCGTTCTGGACGATCTGCTCGTATTCCTCGCGGTTGTAGGCGATGCCGCCGCCCTGGCCGCCCAGCGTGTAGCTGGGGCGGATGATCGCCGGCAGCCCGACATGCTCGAGCGCCTCGGCGGCTTCCTCGAACCTGCCGATCTGCCGCGAGCGCGGGGTGTCGAGCCCGATCGCCGTCATGGCCATCTGGAACTGCTTGCGGTCCTCGGCCTTCTCGATGGCCGCGAGGTCGGCGCCGATCAGCTCGACCCCGAATTCCGCCAGGGTGCCGTCGCGGGCAAGCGAGCGGGCGATGTTCAGCGCCGTCTGCCCGCCCATGGTCGGCAGCAGGGCGTCCGGGCGCTCGCGCTCGATCACCTTGCGGACCATCTCCGGCGTGATCGGCTCGATGTATGTGGCGTCTGCCGTGCCCGGGTCGGTCATGATGGTCGCCGGGTTGGAGTTCACCAGGATGACCCGGTAGCCCTCCTCGCGCAGCGCCTTGCAGGCCTGGGTCCCGGAGTAGTCGAACTCGCAGGCCTGGCCGATGACGATCGGCCCGGCGCCGACGATCAGGATGCTCTGGATGTCGGTGCGCTTAGGCATTGCGTTCCATCAACTCCCGGAAACGGGCGAACAGGTAGTGGCTGTCCATCGGCCCCGGCGAGGCTTCCGGGTGGTACTGCACGGAAAACACCGGCCTGCCGTCCAGCCGGATGCCCTCGATCGAGCCGTCGAACAGCGAGCGGTGGGTGACGGTCACGCCGTCCGGCAGCGACCCTTCGGCGATCACGAAGCCATGGTTCTGGCTGGTGATCTCCACCTTGCCGGTCTCCAGGTCCTTGACCGGGTGGTTCGCACCGCGGTGGCCCATGTGCATCTTCTCGGTCCTCGCGCCCAGCGCCAGCGCCAGCATCTGGTGGCCGAGGCAGATGCCGAACACCGGCTTGCCGCTGTCGATCAGCCGGCGCAGCTCGGGCACGGCGTAGATGCCGGTCGCCGCCGGGTCGCCCGGGCCGTTGGCCAGGAACACCCCGTCGGGATTGTGGCCGAGGATCTCGTCGGCGGTTGCGGAGGCCGGCACCACCGTCACCCGGCAGCCCTGCGAGGCGAGGTTGCGCAGAATGTTGCGCTTGGCGCCATAGTCCACCGCGACGACGTGGAAGCGCGGCTCGGCAAGCTTGCCGAAGCCGTCGCTGCGGCCGTCGTCGGCGAAGCCCCACAGGGTCTCGTCCCAGCTGTAGGTCTGGGTGCAGGACACCTGCTTCGCCAGGTCCATGCCTTCCAGCCCCGGCCACTCCGCCGCCATCCGCTGCAGGGCGGCGACGTCGATGTTGCCGTCGGGGGCGTGGCAGAGCGCGCCGTGCGGGGCGCCGAGGTCGCGGATCCGGCGGGTCAGGCGGCGGGTGTCGATGCCGGCGAGGCCGGGCAGGTCGACCGACTTCAGCCAGTCGTCGAGGTGCCGGGTGGCGCGGTAGTTCGACGGGGCGGTGACGTCGGCGCGCAGCACGCAGCCGAGCGAGGCCGGCGTCGTGCTCTCCAGGTCGCTGGGGTTGGCGCCGACGTTGCCGATGTGCGGGAAGGTGAAGGTGATGATCTGGCCGGCGTAGGAGGGGTCGGTCAGGATCTCCTGGTAGCCGCTCATCGAGGTGTTGAAGCAGACCTCGCCGACCCGCGTGACCGCCGCCCCGAGCCCTCGCCCCCAGAACACCGTGCCATCCGCGAGGACGAGGGCGGCGGTGGCGCCGGGCGGGTTCGGGGCGGGCGCGGCAGGATCGGACATCGGCGGGCTCCGGTCGGGCGATACCCGCGCGCACGGGGACCCGGCGAGGACGCAGGGCTTGAAATCCGGGCGCGGACGGGCAAATTGGCGGGTTGATAGGCGAAAGGCCGGCCGTCGTCAAGCCGGAAGAATCTACGAGAATTCAGTAGAATCAATAGCTTGGAATTTGGGCAGGCGTTTGCATGGTCCGGGGCATTCTTGTAATGTCCGGCGTCCGCCACCTCCGACGGCGGACGGGCGACGCTTCGGTCCTTGGGGAGAGCCGACAATGTTGCGCGAACAGCTCAGCAGTGCATTGAAGGATGCGATGCGCGCCAAGGAAGGCCGCGCCGTCGCGACCGTGAGGTTGATTCTGGCGGCCCTGAAGGACCGTGACATCGCCGCGCGCGACAAGGGTAACATGGACGGCGTCGGCGAGGAGGACATCCTCGCCATGCTGCAGACCATGATCAAGCAGCGCCAGGAATCCATCCGGCTGTACGAGCAGGGTGGGCGCTGCGAGCTGGCGCAGCAGGAGCAGGAGGAGATCGACGTCATCCGCCGCTTCATGCCGACGCCGATCGAGGGTGCCGAGCTGGAGTCCGCGGTGAAGTCGACGATCAGTGAGATCGGGGCCGCCAACCTGAAGGACATGGGCCGCACGATGGCCGCCCTGAAGGAGCGTTACCCTGGACGCATGGACTTCACCAAGGCATCGGGGCTGGTGCGGGCGTCGCTGGTCTGAACGGCGGTCGCTGCACACTTTCGGAGCAGCGGGTGGGTCCCGGCTCTCCGCGGCTTTGCCGCTCCGGCCGGGATGAGGAATTTTGGGAGTTTAACTCCCTACATCCCGGGCGCGCGAAGCGTGACCCGGGATCCAGCCAGGCCCTCAGCCGACCGCCAGCCAGCCGATGTAGCCGCCATACAGCGCCAGGAAGCCGGCCCCCTCCATGCGGCAGATCCGCTTGCCGGTGGTGGCGAAGACCATCAGCAGCAGGGTCGCGCCCAGCATCACCCAGACGTCGGTCGAGGCGATGTCGTCCGGCATGTCCATCGGCTCGACCAGCGCGGTGACGCCGAGGATGCCCAGCACGTTGTAGATGTTGCTGCCGAGGATGTTGCCGAGCGCGATGTCGGCCTGCTTGCGGTACGCCGCGATCAGCGAGGTCGCGAGTTCGGGCAGCGAGGTGCCGACCGCGACGATCGTCAGGCCGATCACCGACTCCGAGATTCCGGAGTTGCGCGCCAGCTCGATCGCCGCCGTGACCAGCAGGTCGGCGCCAATGATGACCACCGCCAGGCCGCCGACGGTCAGCAGCGCCGCCAGCCAAAGATTGGGCAGCGGCGCATCGGCATCCACCTCTGCCAGGTTCGACGAGGTCGGGTGCCGGATCGTGGTGTAGATGTAGGCGACCAGCCCCGCGACCAGCAGCGCGCCGGTCAGCCGGTCGATGCCATCGACGGCGGCCAGCCCCAGGCACACCACGGCGGCTGCCAGCGCCATGCCGCCGTCGCGCCGCAGCACCGCCCGTTCGACGGCGATCGGCGCCAGGGCGGCAGTCAGGCCGAGGATCAGCAGGATGTTGGCGATGTTCGAGCCGACGATGTTGCCGACGGCGATGCCGGGCGCGCCGGCGAGAGCCGCCTGGACGCTGGTGACCAGCTCTGGCGTCGAGGTCCCGAAGCCCACGACGACGACGCCGACCACGAAATGCGGCATCCCGAACCGCTCGGCGATCGACGACGCTCCCCGCACCAGCACCTCGCCGCCGACCAGCAGAAGCACGAGTCCGGCGAGGAGGAGCAGTACGGTCATCGGTGGATCCGCCATGCAGTGGAAGGGCTGGTCGGGGCGGGATGCCGCCGCGCGCGGCCGTCCCACGACACCCCAGATAGTGTGCCGATGCCATGGTGCAATGTGCGGCGAGCCGCGATTCGGTCGCTTGCGGCAGCCGGAACTCCCCGACCTGCGCCCCGACCTGCGCCTTGACCGGCCATTTCGCCGGATGCAGGCTGCCGGTGGCGAGTCATCGTATCACTCGCCCGATTCCAGCCACGAAGCCTCGACGGCCACCGCTCCCGGAGGAGACCCAGCATGACCGACCGCCATGATCCCATGAAAGGCAAGCGCCGCTCCTCGCAGTGGTGGGGGAAGGCGGACAAGGACGGGTTCGCGCACCGCTCCTGGATGAAGAACCAGGGCTTTCCGCCGCACCTGTTCGACGGCCGCCCGGTGATCGGCATCGCCAACACCTTCAGCGAGTTCAATCCCTGCAACGCCCACTTCCGCAAGATCGCCGAGCATGTGAAGCGCGGGGTCTACGAGGCCGGCGGCTTCCCGCTGGAGTTTCCGGTGTTCTCCAACTCCGAGAGCCAGCTGCGGCCGACCGCGATGCTGTACCGCAACCTCGCCTCGATGGACGTCGAGGAGGCGATCCGCGGGCTGCCGATGGACGGTGTGGTGCTGCTCGTCGGCTGCGACAAGACCACGCCGGCGCTGCTGATGGGCGCTGCCAGCTGCGATCTGCCGACCATCTGCGTGTCCGGCGGACCGATGCTGAACGGCCACTACAAGAACGAGAAGATCGGCTCCGGCACGCACATCTGGAAGTTCTCCGAGGCGGTGCGCGGCGGCCAGATGACGATGGAGGACTTCCTGAGCGCCGAATCCGGCAACTCGCGCTCGGCCGGTCACTGCATGACCATGGGCACCGCGTCGACCATGGCGTCGATGGCGGAGTCGCTCGGCGTGACGCTGCCCGGCAACGCCGCGATCCCGGCGGTCGACTCGCGCCGCTACGTGCTGGCGCACATGTCCGGCATGCGGGCGGTCGAGATGGTGATCGAGGACCTGCGGCTGTCGAAGATCCTCACCAAGCAGGCCTTCGAGAACGCCATCGTCACCAACGGCGCGATCGGCGGCTCGACCAATGCCGTGGTGCACCTGCTGGCGATGGCCGGCCGGATCGGCGTCGACCTCAGCCTCGACGACTGGGACCGGCTCGGCCAGGAGATCCCCTGCCTGCTGAACCTGATGCCGTCGGGCGAGCATCTGATGGAGGATTTCTACTACGCCGGCGGCCTGCCGGCGATCCTGCGCGAGATCGGCGACTACCTGAACAAGGACGCCGTCACCGCCAACGGCAAGACCATCTGGGAGAACGTCAAGGACGCGCCCTGCTACAACCGCGACGTGGTGTTCGAGCTGGGCAAGCCGTTCAAGCCGAAGGGCGGGATCGCAGTGCTGCGTGGCAACCTGTTCCCGGACGGGGCGGTGGTGAAGCCCTCGGCGGCCAGCCCCGAGCTGATGGTGCACAGGGGCCGGGCGGTGGTGTTCGAGGACATCGAGGACTACAAGGCGAAGATCGACGACGAGAGCCTGGACGTCGACGAGACCTGCATCATGGTGTTGAAGAACTGCGGGCCGAAGGGCTATCCCGGCATGGCCGAGGTCGGCAACATGGGGCTGCCGCCGAAGGTCCTGCGCAAGGGCATCACCGACATGATCCGGGTGTCGGACGCCCGCATGTCCGGCACCGCCTACGGCACGGTGATCCTGCACGGCGCGCCCGAGGCGGCGGCCGGCGGGCCGCTGGGGCTGGTGCAGAGCGGCGACATGATCGAGGTCGACGTGCCGGCCCGGCGCATCCACCTCGACGTCTCCGACGCCGAGCTGGACCGCCGCCGGGCGGCCCGCGATGGGTTCGCCAACCCCTATGACCGCGGCTACTCCAAGCTGTACGTCGATACCGTCAACCAGGCGAACAAGGGTGCCGACCTCGACTTCCTGGTCGGCAAGTCCGGCACCCCGCTGATGCGCGAGAGCCACTGAGGCAGGCGAGGCTGCGGGTGGGTCCCGGCTCTCCGCGGCTTCGCCGCTACGGCCGGGATGAGGGTAAAATATGGTCCTCATCCCGGGCGGCGCGAAGCGACGACCCGGGACCCACACCGCGACGTGCGCTGGCCGTTACGTCACCGCCATGCCCTTCTTGACCGCCGGGCGCTCGCCGACCCTGGCGGCCCAGCGCAGCAGGTTGTCGAGCCCGCCCTTCTTCTCGATCAAGGCACGGCGGCCGTCGACCACCGGATACAGCGCCATGTCGGCGATGCCGTAGTCGCCGGCCAGGTACTCGACCTCGCCCAGCCGCTTGTCGGCGTGCGCGAACTGGCCGAGCAGCCGGTCCTCGAAGGCGCCCTGCGCGGTCTTCTCGTCGAGCCGCGAGGCATAGAAGATCGCGCTGCTGGTCGGCGCGATGTCGGTCAGCGCGAACATCAGCCACTGCAGGTGCGGGGCGCGCGCCGCCGGGTCGGCGGGCAGGAACTTGCCGGTCTTGTCGGCGAGATACAGCAGGATCGCGCCGGACTGCGCCAGGGTCACCGGCTTGCCGCCGGGGCCGTCGCCGTCGACGATGGCCGGGATGGCGCCGACCGGGTTGATCTTCAGGAATTCCGGCGTGCGGCCCTCGCCCTTCGACAGGTCGAGCTTGTGGGTCGTGTAGGCCAGCCCGCATTCCTCGAGCATGAGGGCGGGGCGGCGGCCGTTGCCGGTGCCGGCGGTGTAGAAGTCGATCATGGGAGCGGAACTCCGGTTTCGCTGCGACGACGGGAACGGCGGGACGGCATCGCTGCCGCCCCGTCCCGACGCCGCCAGACTACTCCGAAGCGGCTGCCGGCCAAGCCCGATCGGAGGGGCCCCGATCAACCGACCCGCTTGCCCTTTTCGTCGTAGCGGTACCAGCCGCGGCCGTAGCGCCGGCCGAGCCGGCCGGCGGCGTGCAGCTGCTTGATGGTGGGGCGGGTGTGCATGCGGTCGCCATAGGCGTCCTCGAGGATCTTCGAGACCTTCAGCGCCAGGTCGATGGTGATGTTGTCCATCAGCTCGAACGGCCCGACGGGGTGGCCGAGGCCGAGGCGGCAGCCGGTGTCGATGTCCTCGGGCGTGCACGCCCCTTCCTCGACCAGGCGGATCGCCTCGTCCCACATGGCGAACAGGATGCGGTTGACCGCGAAGCCGACCACGTCCTTCACCTGGATCGGGCTCTTGCCGATCTCCTCGCAGGCGGCGGTGGCGGCCTTGACGACCTCCGGATCGCTGTCGAAGCCGGAGATCACCTCGACCAGCTTCATGCGGCTGACCGGCGAGAAGAAGTGCAGGCCGAGGAAGTTCTTCTGCCGCGGTTCCGACAGGTAGGAGGCCAGCACCGAGATCGAGATCGACGAGGTGTTGGAGGCGACGATCGCGCCCGGCTTCAGCACCGCGTCGAGCTGCTTGTACAGCGCGCCCTTGGCCTCCTGGTCCTCGGTGATCGCCTCGATCACCAGATCGACGTCGCCGAAGCCGGAGACGTCGGTGGCGGTCTCGATGTTGGCCAGCGCCCGCGGCTTGTCGGCCTCGGTGAAGAAGCCGCGGCCGATGCCGCTGTCGAGCACGCCCTCCAGCTTCTTCAACGCCTTGTCGACGAACGCCCTGTCGGTGTCCATCAGCCGTACCTTGCGGTCGGCGAGCGCGAACACCAGCGCGATCTCCGAGCCCATCATGCCGGCGCCGCAGACGCCGATCTTCTGGATGGTCATGAAAGTCCTCCGGGTTGGTCGTAAAGGTCGGTAGTCATCGGCTTCGGAGCGGCGGGTGGATCCCGGCTCGCGCTGCGCGCGTCCGGGATGAGGGGAGGGGGAAGGGCGGCCCGCTCATCTTCACCCTCATCCCGGACGGCCCGCGCCAGCGGGGCGATCCGGCACCCACGAAGCGACATGCGCTGCTCACAGCCACGCCGCCTCCATGCTCGTCAGCGTGTCGTCCAGCGTCCCCAGCAGCGCCGCCAGCTGCGCGGTGTGCGGCAGCTCCCAGGCAGCGACGTAGCGCGCGGCCTGCAGCTTGCCCAGCAGGAAGTCGCGGGGGCGACCATCCGCGGCCGCCGGCAGCGCCGCCGATGCCGTCAGCGCCTGGCGCAGCCACACCCAGCCGAACACCGTCAGCCCGGCGAGGTCCATGTAGGCGGCGGCATTGGCCAGCATCCGCACCGGGCCGATCGCCGGTGCCGCGGCCAGCAGGGTCTCGGTGGTCGCCACCAGCCGGTCGAGGGCGGCGGCCGTCTCGCGCCGGATGGCGTCGAGATCGGGCCGGCCCTCGGCCTGCGCCAGGACGCCGCGGATCTCCGCGACCACCGCCTGGAACGCCGCACCCTCGGCGATCCCGGCCTTGCGGCCGAGCAGGTCGATCGCCTGGATTGCGTTGGTGCCCTCGTGGATCGGGTTCAGGCGGTTGTCGCGGTAGATCCGCTCCACCGGGTAGTCGCGGGTGTAGCCGTAGCCGCCGAGCACCTGGATGGCGTTGTGGTTGGCCTCCAGCGCGCGGTCGGAGAACCAGGCCTTGATGATTGGCGTCAGGAAATCCAGCAGCAGCGCCTCGCGCCGGCGCACCGCCGGGTCGGGGTCGTGCCGCTGGCGGTCGATCCGCATCGCAAGGTCGAGCGCCAGCGCCAGCCCGCCCTCGGCCACCGCCTTCTGCTGCAGCAGCATGCGCCTGACGTCGGCATGCTCGACCAGCGCCAGCTGCGGCGCCGCCGGGTCCTTGTCGCCGGGATGCCGGCCCTGCAGGCGGTCGCGCGCATAGGCCAGGCTCTCCTGGAACCCGGCATAGGCGAGCATGATCGCACCCAGCGCCACGCCGATCCGCGCCTCGTTCATCATGTGGAACATGCAGGCGAGGCCGCGGCCGGGCTCGCCGACGAGATAGCCGGTGCAGTCGTCGCGCTCGCCGAAGTTCAGCGCGGTGTTGACGGTGCCGCGGTAGCCCATCTTGTGGTTCAGGCCGACCAGGGTGACGTCGTTCGCCTCGGCCGGCTCGCCCTGCGCGTCGAGGCGGTAGCGCGGCACGATGAACAGCGACAGCCCCTTCACGCCCTGGGCCGCGCCGTCGATGCGGGCCAGCGTCATGTGCACGATGTTGCGCGCCAGCTCGTGCTCGCCGCCCGACGTCCACATCTTTGCACCCCGGATGGCGTAGCGGTCGCCGCCGAGCGGGCGGGCCGCGGTGCGGACGTCCGAGAGCGAGGATCCGGCCTGCGTCTCCGACAGCGCCATGGTGCCGAAGAACCGGCCGTCCAGCATCGGCGCCATCCACAGCCGCTTCTGCTCGTCGCTGCCGTGGGCGTGGATCAGGTTGGCGGCGGCGATGGTCAGGAAGGCGTAGGCGATGCTCGGCGTGTTGGCCGCCTTGAAGTGGGCGAACGCCGCCTGCTGGACGGTCCAGGGCAATTGCAGGCCACCGATCGCCGCGTCGTGGTGGGCGGCCAGGAAACCTGCCCCGGCGAAGGCCGACAGGGCCTCGGCGATCTCCGGGATCAGCACGACCCGGCCGTTTTCGATCCGTGGCTCGCTGGAGTCGGACTTCGCGGCGTGCGGGCGGAACTTCTCCTCGGCCATGCGCCGGGCGGTGTCGATGACCTGCGCGAAGGAGCCGCGGTCATGCTCGGCGAAGTGCGGATAGCGGGTGAGATCCCCGGCGCCGAGCACCCGCCACAGCGTGAAATCGAGGTCGTCCGGATCGATCAGCGGCACCGCCATCGCGTCAGCCCAATAGAAAGCCGCCGTCGACCGTCACCACTGTGCCGGTCATGTAGCGCGAGGCATCGGAGGCCAGCAGCAGCAGTGCGCCGTCGAGATCCTGGCCCTGGCCGAGCCGGCGCTGCGGGATTCCCTTCACCAGCTTTTCACCGGCGGGGCTGTGGAAGAACGCCGAGTTCATCGGCGTCTCGATGTAGCCGGGGGCCAGGGCGTTCACCCGCACCCCGACGCGCGCCAGGTCCAGCGCCATCGCCTTGGTGAGGTGGATCAGCCCGGCCTTGGAGGCACAGTAGCTCGCCAGGTTGCCGATCACCTGCTGGCCGAGCACGCTGGCGATGTTGACGATCGCGCCGCCGGCGCCACCGTCCCGGTAGCGGGCAGCCATGCGCCGGGCGGCCTCCTGGCCGACCAGGAAGCAGCCCTTGAGGTTGGTGTCGAGCACGGTGTCCCAGTCTTCCTCGGTGATCTCGAGGAACGGCTTCGGGATGGCGATGCCGGCGTTGTTGACGAGCACGTCGACGGGGCCGAGCCCGGCCTCTGCCTCATCGAAGGCGGTGCTGATCGACGCGGCATCGGTGACGTCCATGGCGACCGCAAGCGCGGTGCCGCCGGCCGCCTCGATCGCGGCACGCAGCTCCGCCAGCTTGCCGGCCTGGCGGGCGGCGAGCGCCACCTTGGCGCCGGCGCGGGCGAGGGTGCTCGCGAAGCCGGTGCCGAGGCCCTGGCTGGCCCCGGTCACCAGCACGGTCCTACCCGCGAGGTCGGCCGCGGGAGCGGGAGTGTCGGCCATGGCGCGGTCTCCGTCCGGTCGCAACGTGCCGCGACTCATAGCCGGGCCGGCGGCGACAGGCAAACCGCGCCGATCAAGCCGCGCCGATCAAGCCTTGCCGACGACGCCGCGCCGACGGGCCGTCAGTTGATCTCCAGCGCGTGGCCGAGGCGCCGGGCAACGGCCGCGATCTGCTCTGGCGGTGCCACCTCGTGGATGAACTCCATGGTGTCGTCCGCCGTGGCGCATTGCACCACCAGCGTCGGGTAAGGCTGGTCCAGCGACGCGTCCAGCAGCGTATCGGCCGACTGCTGGCAGGATTCCGCCGAGACATAGGTCGCCTCGGGCTGCAGTAGGACATCGCATCGGCTGACAGCGTCGTCGCAGCCGAACAGGGTCAAAACGATCAGGGCCTTCATCATCACCGACTGGCCTCCCTGGAGACCAATGCGCGAGCCGGGCGGAGGTTTCCGCCTATCGGCGAGAATATTCTGCGAGTCCTTCCAATCCGTTAAGGCGGCAGGTCACTCCAGGGGGTAGTCGCGACCCGGCCGCGGCCGGTAGACGGGCAGCGACCAGCCGAGCGCGATGCCGCCGGCCCGCACCGCAAAGCCGATCGCGAAGCCGATCCCGGCGGCCATCGGCTTCGCGGTGCCGAGCGTCAGCAGCAGGACATAGGCGCCGGCACCGGCGGCGACGGCGGTGGCATAGATCTCGCGGCGCAGGATCAGCGGCGTCTCCTGGCACAGCACGTCGCGGATCAGCCCGCCGAAGGTGGCGGTCATGACGCCGAGCACGACGGCGACCGGGGCAGCGGCGCCGGCCTTGAGCCCGAGTTCGGCGCCCATCACCGCGTAGGCGGCGATGCCGACCGCGTCGGCCCACAGCAGCACCACGAAGCGGCGCTGCACGATGTGGGCGCCGAAATATACCAGCACTGCCATCCCGAGGCAGACCGCCAGGTAGCGGCCATCGGCGATCCAGAACACCGGGCGCTCCAGCAGTACGTCGCGCAGCGTGCCGCCGCCGATGCCGGTGGCGCTGGCCATCAGGCCGAAGCCGACCAGGTCCATCTGCTTGCGCGACGCCACCAGCGCCCCGGTGGCGGCGAACACCGCCACGCCCAGCAGGTCGAGCCATCCCAGCCATCCGGCCATGCCGTTCCTCCCCGTCCGCGCCCCTTATGCAAGTGTAGCCGGTCGCCCGCCGCCCGTCGCTTGGTGGCTCCCGGAGCCGTCCGCTCGCGCGGCCTCTCCGGGATGACGAAAGGAGGAGAGCTGAAACCAAGGAATTCCGCGATATCGCCACCCATCTTCGTCCTTCCGGAGGGCGCGCGTGAGCGCGCGGCTCCGGAACCCACCCAGCGACGGGCGGTCCATGGCCGGCATCCTTCCTTCCTTGATTCACCGGGGCGCGGCGTCTAGTTTCTCGCACCCGCGAAAAGACGCCCGAGAGACGTGCCATGCCCGACGGCGACAGACCGGACAGCCGGTTCGCCTTCCAGAACCTGATCCTGACGCTGCAGACCTACTGGGCGGGCAAGGGCTGCGTGATCCTGCAGCCTTACGACATGGAGGTCGGCGCCGGCACCTTCCATCCGGCGACCACGCTGCGCTCGCTGGCGCCCGACGACATCTGGCGGTGCGCCTATGTGCAGCCGTCGCGCCGGCCGACCGACGGCCGCTACGGCGAGAACCCCAACCGGCTGCAGCACTACTACCAGTTCCAGGTGCTGGTGAAGCCGTCGCCGGTCGACAGCCAGGAACTCTACCTCGGCTCGCTGCGCGCACTCGGCCTCGACCCGATGGAGCACGACATCCGCTTCGTCGAGGACGACTGGGAAAGCCCCACGCTCGGCGCCTGGGGCCTCGGCTGGGAGGTCTGGTGCGACGGCATGGAGGTGTCGCAGTACACCTATTTCCAGCAGGTCGGCGGCATCGACTGCGCGCCGGTCAGCCTGGAGCTGACCTACGGGCTGGAGCGGCTGGCGACCTACATCCAGGGCGTCGACAGCATCTACGACCTGGACTGGGACGGCGTGCCGAAGGACCAGGGCGGCAAGATCTACGGCGACGTCTACAAGCAGGCCGAGCTGGAATTCTCCACCTACAACTTCGAGTTCTCCGACGCCGAGACGCTGTTCCGCCAGTTCCAGGACGCCGAGCGCAGCTGCGCCGCCCTGCTGGCGGCCGCCAAGCCGATGCCGCTGCCGGCCTACGACCAGTGCATGAAGGCCAGCCACGCCTTCAACCTGCTCGACGCCCGCGGGGTGATCAGCGTCACCGAGCGGCAGGCCTATATCGGCCGGGTGCGGGCGCTGGCGAAGGCCTGCTGCGAGAAGTGGGTGGAGACCAGCACGGCCTGGAAGGCCGACTGGGAGAAGCAGAAGCAGGAGCGCCGCAATCATGGCTGAACTGCTGGTCGAGCTGTTCTCCGAGGAGATCCCGGCGCGCATGCAGGCGCGTGCCGCCGACGACTTCAAGGGGCTGGTGACCGCAAAGCTGAAGGCCGCCGGCCTGGAGTTCGCGTCCGCTACGGCCCACGTCACGCCGCGACGACTGGCGCTGGTGATCGACGGCCTGCCGGCGAGCCAGCCCGACGTCCGCGAGGAGCGGCGCGGCCCGCGCGCCGACGCGCCGGAGAAGGCGCTGCAGGGCTTCCTCGGCTCGGTCGGCCTGAGCATGGAACAGTGCGAGAAGCGCGACACCGGCAAGGGCGAGTTCTGGTTCGCCGTCATCGAGCGGAAGGGTGGCGAGACCCGCGACGTGCTGCCGGGGATCATCCTGGAGGCGATCCGAGAGCTGCCCTGGCCGAAGTCGATGCGCTGGGGCCGTAACACCTTCCGCTGGGTGCGGCCGCTGCACTATGTCCTGGCGGTGTTCGACGGCGCGGTGCTCGACGGCGGCCTCGACCTCGGCGACCAGCAGCTGTCGTTCACCGGCGAGACCCGCGGCCACCGCTTCCTCGCCCCCGAGCCGTTCGCGGTCGAGAGCTTCGCCGACTATCGCGGCCAGCTGAAGGGCGCCTTCGTGGTGCTCGACCGCGAGGAGCGCAAGGCGATCATCGCCGAGGGCATCGCCGCACTGGCCGCCGAGGCCGGGCTGACCTTCAGGGGGGACCCCGGACTGCTCGACGAGGTCTGCGGCCTCGTCGAGTGGCCGGTGCCGATGCTGGGGCGCATCGACGACCAGTTCATGGGCGTGCCGAAGGAGGTGCTGGTCACCTCGATGCGCAGCCACCAGAAGTACTTCGCGCTCGAGACCGCCGACGGCGCGCTCGCCGACCGCTTCGCGGTAGTCGCCAACATGGCGAGCGAGCCGGAGCGCGACGCCACCATCGTCGCCGGCAACGAGAAGGTGCTGCGCGCCCGCCTGTCCGACGCCAAGTTCTTCTGGGACCAGGACCGCAGGCAGAGCCTGGAGAGCCGGATCCCGGCGCTGGCCGACGTGAAGTTCTACGAGGCGCTCGGCAGCATGGCCGACAAGGTCGGGCGGGTGGCGGCGCTGGCCCGGCTGCTGGCGGCGATGGTGCACGGTGCCGATCCGGACAAGGCGGAGCGCGCGGCGCGGCTCGCCAAGGCGGACCTGACCTCCGGCATGGTCGGCGAGTTCCCCGAGCTGCAGGGCGTCATGGGCCGCTACTATGCCCGCCACGATGGTGAAGACGCCGCCGTCGCCGAGGCGGTGGCCGAGCACTACTCGCCGCTCGGCCCGGGCGACCGCTGCCCCACATCGCCGGTGTCCGTAACGGTGGCGCTGGCCGACAAGATCGACACCCTGCTCGGCTTCTTCGCCATCGGCGAGACCCCGACCGGCTCCAAGGACCCGTTCGCGCTCCGCCGCGCGGCGCTCGGGGTGATCCGGCTGGTGCTGGAGAACGACCTCAGGCTGAAGCTGCAGGACGTGTTCGCCCAGGCCTGCACCGCCCAGCCGGTGCAGGCCGATCCGGCCGCGGTGAGCGCCGCACTGCTCGGCTTCTTCGCCGACCGCCTGAAGGTGCATCTGCGCGAGCAGGGCGTGCGCCACGACCTGGTCGCCGCGATCTTCGAGCTCGGCGGCGAGGACGACCTGGTGCGGCTGCTGGCCCGCGTGCACGCGCTCGCCGCCTTCCTTGGCACCGAGGACGGCGCCAACCTGCTGGCCGGCTTCCGGCGCGCCGTGAACATCCTGCGCGCCGAGGAGAAGAAGGACAGGGTGTCGCACGCCGCGGAACCGGAGGTTCACCGGCTCGTTCTGCACGAGGAGGCGTCGCTGCATGCGGCGCTGGCGGCGGCGGAACCTGAGATCGAGTCGGCCTTGAAGTCCGAGAACTTCGCACATGCCATGGCGACGCTCGCGACCCTGCGTGCGCCGATCGATGCGTTCTTCGACAAGGTGACGGTCAACGCGGACGACCCGGACCTGCGCGTCAACCGGCTGCGTCTGCTGGCGCGTGTGCGGACCGCCATGGGCCGGGTGGCGGAGTTCTCCCGCGTCGAAGGTTGAGTGCCTCGGTGAGCGAGTACCGTAGAGGAGTGAGGCGATGACCAAGTGGGTTTACGGCTTCGGCGGCGGCACGGCGGACGGCCGGGCGGACATGAAGAACCTGCTGGGCGGCAAGGGCGCGAACCTGGCGGAGATGAGCTCGATCGGCCTCCCGGTGCCGCCCGGCTTCACCGTCACCACCGAGGTCTGCACCCACTACTACGCCAACGGCCGGCAGTACCCGGCCGAGCTGAAGGACCAGGTCGAGGCGGCGCTGGCGGCGGTCGAGGCCGAGGTCGGCATGCGTTTCGGCGACGCCGAGAACCCGCTGCTGGTCTCCGTGCGCTCGGGCGCCCGGGCCTCGATGCCGGGCATGATGGACACCGTCCTGAACCTCGGCCTGAACGACGCCACCGTGGTCGGCCTGATCGCCCGCTCCGGCGACCGGCGCTTCGCCTATGACAGCTACCGCCGCTTCATCCAGATGTATTCCGACGTCGTGCTGGGCGTCGACCACTACCACTTCGAGGAGCTCATGGAGCTTGCGAAGCAGGAGAAGGGCGTCGAGCTCGACACCGACCTCGACGCCGACGACCTGGCCGCCCTGACCCAGCAGTTCCGCGACAAGGTGCAGGACGAGACCGGCCAGCCCTTCCCGGAGGACCCGCGTGACCAGCTGTGGGGCGCGGTCGGTGCGGTGTTCGGCTCCTGGATGAACCAGCGCGCCATCGTCTACCGCAAGCTCAACGCCATTCCCGAGAGCTGGGGCACCGCGGTCAACATCCAGGCCATGGTGTTCGGCAACATGGGCAGCGACTGCGCCACCGGTGTCGCCTTCACCCGCGATCCGTCGACCGGCGAGAACATCTTCTACGGCGAGTTCCTGGTGAACGCCCAGGGCGAGGACGTGGTCGCCGGCATCCGCACGCCGCAGCAGCTCACCGTCGCCTCCAAGCGCGCCCAGGGCTCCGACCTGCCGGCGATGGAGGAGGTGATGCCGGAGGTGTTCGGCCAGCTCTGCGAGGTGCGCAACACCCTGGAGCGACACTACCGCGACATGCAGGACATCGAGTTCACGGTGCAGCAGAAGAAGCTGTACATGCTGCAGACCCGCAGCGGGAAGCGCACCGTGCACGCCGCCCTGCGCATCGCCGTGGAGATGGCCGGCGAGGGTCTGATCACCCGCCACGAGGCGGTGTCGCGCATCGAGCCGCGCGGCCTCGACCAGCTGCTGCACCCCACTCTCGATCCGAAGGCGGTGCGCAACGTCGTCGCCAAGGGCCTGCCGGCGTCGCCGGGTGCCGCCTCCGGCAAGGTGGTGTTCTCCGCCGACGATGCCGAGATCGAGGCGCGCAAGGGCGAGCGGGTGATCCTGGTGCGGGTCGAGACCAGTCCCGAGGACATCCACGGCATGCACGCCGCCGAAGGCATTCTCACCACCCGCGGCGGCATGACCAGCCACGCGGCGGTGGTCGCCCGCGGCATGGGCCGGCCCTGCGTCTCGGGGGCCGGGCAAATCCGCGTCGACTATGCCAGCGCCACCTTCTTCGTCGGCGAGGTCACGGTGAAGGCCGGCGACCGCATCACCATCGACGGCGGCACCGGTGAGGTGATGCTGGGCGAGGTGGCGACGGTGCAGCCCGAGCTGTCGGGCAACTTCGCGACCATCATGGAGTGGGCCGACGCGGTGCGCCGCATGCGGGTGCGCACCAACGCCGAGACCCCGGCCGACGCCCGCGCGGCGCGCGAGTTCGGTGCCGAGGGCATCGGGCTCTGCCGCACCGAGCACATGTTCTTCGAGGGCGACCGCATCGTCGCCATGCGCGAGATGATCCTGGCGTCGGACGAGAAGGGACGGCGGGCCGCACTCGCAAAGCTGCTGCCGTACCAGCGCCAGGACTTCGTCGAGCTGTTCCAGATCATGGCCGGGCTGCCGGTGACCATCCGCCTGCTCGACCCGCCGCTGCACGAGTTCCTGCCGCACACCGAGGCCGAGATGCGGCAGGTGGCGGAGGCTGCCGGGCTGTCGCTGGAGACCGTGCGCCGGCGCTCGCTGGAGCTGAAGGAATCCAACCCGATGCTCGGTCATCGCGGCTGCCGCCTCGCGATCACCTTCCCGGAGATCTGCGAGATGCAGGCGCGCGCGATCTTCGAGGCGGCGGCCGAGGTGGCGAAGGCCGCCGGCGCCGCGCCGGTGCCGGAGGTGATGATCCCGCTGGCCGCGACCGACAAGGAGATCTCGATCCTCAAGGTCATCATCGACCGGGTCGCCGGCGAGGTGCAGGCGGCGAGCGGGATCGCCATCGAGTACATGGTCGGCACCATGATCGAGCTGCCGCGCGCCGCCCTGCAGGCCGGCCGGATCGCCAAGGTCGCCGAGTTCTTCAGCTTTGGCACCAACGACCTGACGCAGACAACCTTCGGCCTGTCGCGCGACGACGCCGGCTCGTTCCTCAAGGACTACGAGGACAAGGGCATCCTGGAGGTCGACCCGTTCGTCAGCCTCGACCAGGAGGGCGTCGGAGAGCTGGTCCGCATCGCCGCCGAGCGCGGCCGCGCCACCCGGCCGGACATCAAGCTCGGCATCTGCGGCGAGCATGGCGGCGACCCGGCCTCGATCGGCTTCTGCGAGTCGGTCGGCCTCGACTACGTCAGCTGCTCGCCCTTCCGCGTGCCGATCGCCCGGCTGGCGGCGGCGCAGGCGACCATCGCCGGGCAGGCGGCGCAGCGGCTGGCTGCGGAGTAGGGACGCCGAGTCGGAGCGTCGGGTGGGTTCCGGAGCCGCGCGCTCGCGCCCGCCCTCCGGAATGACGAAATTGTTGGAGCTGCGGCGTTTTCGGTCCGTATTGACCCCCACTTTCGTCATCCCGGAGAGTCCGCGCGAGCGGACGGCTCCGGGACCCACCAAGCGACGGGCGGCTGGCCGCATTCGACTACGCGCCGCTCGCCCTCACTCCGCCGCGGCCGGCTCATCTGCCAGGAAGCCGCCGGCCTGGCGGTTCCACATGTCGGCGTAGAGGCCGCCGCGTCGCAGCAGCTCGGCGTGGCTGCCCTGCTCGACGATGCGGCCCTTGTCCATGATCACCAGCCGGTCCATGGCGGCGATCGTGGACAGCCGGTGGGCGATGGCGATCACCGTCTTGCCGGCCATCAGGTTGAACAGCTGCTCCTGGATCGCCCCCTCGACCTCGCTGTCGAGGGCCGATGTCGCCTCGTCCAGGATCAGGATCGGCGCGTTCTTGAGAAGCACGCGTGCGATCGCGATGCGCTGGCGCTGGCCGCCCGACAGCTTGACCCCGCGCTCGCCGACCAGCGCCTCGTAGCCCTTGCGGCCGCGGCCGTCCTCCAGGCCGAGGATGAAGTCGTGGGCGTGCGCCCGCCGCGCCGCCTCGACCACCGCGTCCATGCCGGCCCCGGGGTGGCCGTAGCGGATGTTGTCGAGCACCGAGCGGTGCAGCAGCGAGGTGTCCTGGGTCACCATGCCGATCTTTTGGCGCAGGCTCTCCTGGCCGACGCCGGCGATGTCCTGGCCGTCGATCAGGACGCGGCCGCCGGCCAGGTCGTGGAACCGGAGCAGCAATTGCACCAGCGTCGACTTGCCGGCACCCGACCGGCCGACCAGCCCGACCTTCTCGCCGGCCGCGATGGTCAGCGACAGGTCCTCGATCACCGGCAGTCCCTTGCCGTAGTCGAAGCCGACCCGCTCGTAGCGCACCTCGCCGCGTTTCACCGCCAGGTCGGCGGCGCCGGGGCGGTCGACCACGGCGTGCGGCCGGGAGATCACCTCGATGCCGTCCTGGACGATGCCGACGTTCTCGGACACGCCGGTCATCACGAACATGATCCAGTGCGACATGTTGGTGATGCGGATCGCCAGGCCGATGGCGGCGGCGACCGTGCCGACCGAGAGGTCGCCGGTGCTCCACAGCCATAGCGCCACCCAGGCGGTGCCGCCCAGCAGGGCCGAGGCGAGCACGCCGACGGTGATGCTGATGCCGCTGACCTCGCGCATGACGCGGGTCGCCTGGTCGTTCTGCTCGGTGATGCCGACCCGGGCGTAGTCGTCCTCGCGGCTGCCGTGACTGAACAGCTTCACCGTCAGGATGTTGGTGTAGCTGTCGACCACCCGGCCGAGCAGGCGGGAATACGCCTCCGACGACTCCGCCGACCGCTTCGTGATGCGCGGGATGAACCAGCGCAGGGCGACGCCGTAGGCGAGGAGCCACAGCAGCATCGGCACGGCCAGCCACAGGTCGTGGTCGGCCAGGATCAGCAGGGTGCTGAACACGAACACCGTGACGTACCAGACGGCATTGATCATCTCGGCGACCGACCGCCGCAGCGCCAGCGCGGTCTGCATGACCTTGTTGGCGATCCGCCCGGCGAAGTCGTCCTGGAAGAATCCCAGCGACTGCCGCAGCACGTAGCGGTGCGTCTGCCAGCGGATCAGGTTGGTGAAGGCCGGCACCACGGCCTGGTTGATCAGCAGGACGTGCACCGTGTCCATCAGCGGTGCCGCGACCAGCAGCACGCCGACCCAGACGATCAGGTCGAGATTCTCGGCGAAGAACGCCGCCGGGGCCGAGGCCGCCTGGGTGCGGTCGATCAGGACGCCGACATAGACGAACAGTGCCGCGTTGATCACCGCGATGGCGCCCGCGGTCGTCATGGTGACGGCGAGCAGGCCCCAGGCCTGGACGACATAGCGCCAGAAGAACGCCACGAGGGTGGTCGGCGGCTGGTCCAGCCGGTCCGATCCAAAGGGATTAATGAGTTGCTCGATCCAGCGGATCATCGCTTCGCTCCACGCACGCAGATTGTCGGATGCGCCCTCTCGGGGCGTCGCCGGTCGCGTGCTCGGGCGAAGCGGTCAGGCGGGGGTCAACTCCCGCCGTCCGCGTCGCATGTCAGGCGCCGGCGATTCAGGCCATTCGGCCGGTAATCGGAAGTCGGACGTTAGACATGCGTGGATCCTCTCGATCGTCGCCGACGCGGAACGGCCGCAGCCGGGGGCGACCTGTCTGCCACAACCCTTGCGGGCCGTCGACTCGAACTGCGGCGGGGGGCTCGGATGACGGGAGGGTGTGGCGGAAAAGCCGCAGTGCTTTGTGATCGCCGCCGTTCACAGCTCCCACGGGACCCCCATATCTCGGAGCGGCGGGTGGTCCCCGGCTCTCCGCGGCTTCGCCGCTGCGGCCGGGAAGAGGAATTTAAAAGTTTCCCTATTTTCCTTCCCGGACGCGCGCAGCGGAGAGCCGGAATCCAGACGACGACGGGCAGTTCAGCACCGTAGCTCACAGCTCCGGACCCGGGTGAGCCGAGCGGGTCCGCCCGACGACCGCTTCAAGGTCGATGTCGCTACTGCATTCCGCCGTCAGGCTTGCGTAGAAGGACGAGGCGGGCTCCCGTTCCGCCTCCCGAGCCTCGTAGGCTTCGAGCGCACGCTCGACGATGTCAGCGATCGAGCGCCCTTCACGGCGTGCGAGCCGGTGCGCGATGTCCCAAGCCTTGGCGCTGCGCACCGAGAGTTGCGGCTCTGCCATGTCGAGGCTCCTTTCCACCTCGGGTCGGATCGGCGGGCGTTCAGCCTCCCGGCTTGAACGCGGCGAACGCGTCCTTCCAGTCGGGATGCCAGCGTGACAGCGGTGGTCGGTTCTCGGTGATGTCGCTGGCGCCCCACAGGATGCGGGCGCGGTCCATCTCCGGGGTCACCTCGTTGTCCGGGCAGACGATGTAGAAGTCGCCGGCCCGGAGCGACGCGAGCATTCGCTCGACCACCTGGTCCGGCAGCCAGGCCCCCGGCTGATGCGGCCGGTCGCCGGTGGTGGTCCAGCCCGGCACCAGCAGGTGCGCGCTGATGCGGCAGCCGGCGGTGTTGCGCAGTTCGTGCTGCAGCCCCTCGGTGTAGGTCTTCACCGCCGCCTTGGTCACGTTGTAGGCGAAGTTGCCCGGTGGGTTGGTGATGCCCTGCTTGGAGCCGACATTGATCACCATGCCGGGCTCGCCCTGCTCGATCATGCGCGGCACGAAGGCGGACACGCCGTTGACGACGCCCCAGAAGTTCACCGCCATCGCCTTATGCCAGTCCGCCGGAGCCGCCCAGACGCCGCCGCCGGCCCGGCTGACGGCATTGTTCATCAGCAGCGCGACGCCTCCGAGCTTGTCCTCGACGGTGGCGCAGGCGGCGTCCATCTCCGCCGGGGTCGAGACGTCGGCGGCGATGGCGATGGCCGGCTGGCCATGCGCCGCGGTGCGCTCGCTGACCTTGTCGAGCGCCGGGCCGAGGGCCGCGTCCGCGACGTCGATCAGGCAGACCGGCATGCCGAGGTCGGCGAAGCGCAGGCAGGCGGCGAGGCCGATGCCGCTGGCCGCACCGGTGACGACGGCGGCGCGGCGGGAGTCGAGGATGGGGTGGGTCATGGCGCGAGGTCCTATGGGCCAGCGAAACCGGTTCAACCACAGACCTTCATGATAGCACCCGGCCTACCAAAGAAAGAGGGGGCCCGTCGGGGCCCCCTCCAAAGTGCTTCCAGCGGGTCGGCGGAGAGTTACGCCGCCTCGGCCTTCTTCAGCGCCGCCAGCCCGTCGTCGAGCGCGCGGTGCATCTTGTCGAACAGCTCGTCGACCTGGGTCTCGGTGATGATCAGCGGCGGCGTGAAGGCGATGTTGTCGCCGATGTTGCGGACGATCAGGCCATGCTCGGCCGCCGCCTTGTTGACCAGCGCGCCGGCGCCGGCCTTGACGTCGAACGACTTCTTGGTGGCCTTGTCGGCGACGATCTCGACGGCACCGATCAGGCCGACGCCGCGGGTCTCGCCGATCAGCGGGTGGTCGATCAGGGCGTGCAGCCGCTTCTGGAAGCGCGGGCTGACCGACTGGACGTGGCCGACGATGTCGCGCTCCTCGTAGATCTTCAGGGTCTCCAGCGCCACCGCCGCGCACACCGGGTGGGCGGAGTAGGTGTAGCCGTGGCCGAGCACGCCGAGGTCGGCGCTGGCCTGGGCGATCGGCTGGTAGACCTCGTCGGTGATCATCACCGCCGAGATCGGCAGGTAGCTCGACGACAGCGCCTTGGCACAGGTCAGGATGTCCGGCTGGATGCCGACCGTCTGCGAGCCCCAGAAGTTGCCGGTGCGCCCGAAGCCGCAGATCACCTCGTCGGCGACCATCAGCACGTCGTACTTCTTCAGCACCGCCTGGATCTTCTCGAAATAGGTCTTCGGCGGCACGATCACGCCGCCGGCACCCTGGATCGGCTCGGCGATGAAGGCGGCGACCGTCTCCGGGCCCTCCTCCAGGATCATCCGCTCGAGGTCGTCGGCCATCCGCGTGGCGAACTGCTCCTCGCTCTCGCCCTCCAGGCCGAAGCGGTAGTAGTGCGGGTTCGAGGTGTGCTTGAAGCCGGCCAGCGGCAGGTCGAAGCCGGGGTGGTTGATCGGCGTGCCGGTCAGGCTGGCGGACGCGATGGTGACGCCGTGGTAGCCCTTGATGCGGCTGATGAACTTCTTCTTGGCATGACGGCCGCGGGCGTTGTTGTAGTACCAGACCAGCTTGATCGCGCTGTCGTTCGCCTCGGAGCCGGACGAGCAGAAGAACACCTTCGACATCGGCACCGGCGCCAGCTGGATCAGCCTCTCCGCCAGGTCGATGCCCGGCAGGTGCGACTTGTGCGCGAAGGAGTGGTAGTAGGGCAGCTTGTTCAGCTGGTCGGTCGCGGCCTGCACCAGGCGCTTCTCGTTGAAGCCGAGCGAGGCGCACCAAAGGCCGGCCATGGCCTCCAGATACGGCTTGCCGGCGTCGTCGTAGACATAGACGCCCTCGCCGCGCTCGATGATCATCGGGCCGTGCTGCTCATGCGCCTTGGCGTTGGTGTAGGGATGCAGGAAATAGGCGACGTCGCGCGCCGCCGGCGAATTCGGCTGGAAGCTCATGTTGTTCTCCCGGGACGGGGCAGTTGGGTCTGGTTGACGACCTTATCATGTCGTTTGCGCTGCGAAAGGGGGCGCCGCCGATGGCCCAAGCGACTGCTGATGCGTTTCGACCACTTGCCGACCTGGCGAGCGGGGACATCGTGGTCTTGCGCGCCATCGTCGATCGGCACCCTGTGTTCCGGCTGTACCTGGAATCCGGGCTGGAGGCGGCGGCCGGCGGCGACCGCAGCCGCGCCGCGCTGATCGGCCGGTCGCGCGCCGGCGCCGTCCTGGCGATCGATTTCGACGACGTGACGGTGCGCACCGTCGTCGGCCGCCTGGACGACGACGAGCTGGCGGCCGCCTGCGCCGTCGACCGGCGGGCCGAACTGCATGTCGAGCCGGCGCTGCGGGGCCGCGTGGCGGCGCTCTGCGGCGGTCGCGTGCTCGCCGACCAGACGATCCGCTACTACAGCCGGCCGGTCGGCGCGGACATGGTGGCGGATCCGCGCTGCCGGCATCTGGGGCCGGCCGACTATGCCATGCTGGCCGGGTTCTTCCGGGCGCATCACCCGGCGACCATCTTCTCGCGCTGGATGCTGGAGGAGACGCTAGTCGGCCTGTTCGAGGACGGCGCGCTGCTGGCATGCGGCGGCGTGGTGGCGCGGCACGCCGGGCTCGCCACCGTCAACCTCGGCAACTTCGTGACGGTGCCGGTGCGGCGCGGCGAGGGCCTCGCCCGCGAGGTCATGGCGACCCTGCTCGCGACGCTCGCCGCCGGGGGCGTCCGCCGCGCCACCCTCGGCGCCACGGCGGAGAACCGGGCGGCCTGCCGCAGCTACGAGGCGATGGGCTTCGCGCTGCTGGAGGAGCGGGCGGAGTTGGTGGTTGGGCCGGGGTGAGGGGACGCGTCGAGGGCGAGGCGGCGGGTGGGTCCCGGCTCTCCGCGGCTTCGCCGCTGCGGCCGGGATGAGGGAGAGTTTTGGGACCTGTACTCAATCCTCATCCCGGACGCGCGAAGCGCGATCCGGGACCCACGAAGCGACGTGCGCCCCTACAGGTCCATCGGCTTCGAGCCGTCGTCCATGATCCGGTTCAGCGCGTCGCGCAGGGTGCGCAGCAGGTCCTCGGCGGCGCGGTCGTCGATGTCGCGGAAGATCGCCTCGTAGTCGAGCAGTTCGCGCTCCAGCATGACCGTGCGGTCGGTGCGGTTGGCGGCGATCAACTGGTCGAGCTGGCGGCGCGCCTCGTCGACCATCTCGACCGCCTCGGCGCGCTCCAGTATGCCCTTGCGCACCAGGGTGCGCAGGGTGTTCACCAGCAGCACGAACGAGGCCATGGCGAAGGCCTCGGTCTTGACGTCTCGGCTCAACGCGCGGTCTCCGGCTCTCGGGTGCCACCGGGCAGCAGGTACCAGGCGAGGCTCGCCGCCTGCAGCGCCAGCAGCGTGCCGAACGCCCAGCGGTAGGCCTCGGGCCGGTACCCGCCGGCCTCGGCGGGCGGCCACAGGTCGATGGCCGCCCCCAGCAGGTATTGTCCCGCGAACGCACCGAAGAAAGCCAGCGTGTTGAGGCCGGTCGATGCGCGGCCGGCCAGCGCGATCGGGAAGTGCCGGTTCAGCAGCGGGTAGACGAGTGCGCCGCCGTTCGCCAGCAGGCCGAACGCCAGCCATGGCAGCATCGAGGCGGGGGCCAGCTCGAAGGTGATCGCCGCCTGCGCCAGCAGGAACAGCACGCTGCTGGCGCCGATCACCTTGATCAGGCCGATGCCGCGGCGCCCGCAGAGATCGGCGAGCGCGCCGGTCGCCACGAAGCCGACGGTCATGGCGGCGGCGATTGCGAACAGGTGGCCGGCGACGCCGTGCCGGTCGAGCCCGGCGACGTCGCGCAGCCAGGGTCCCGCCCACAGCCCCTGGATTGCCAGGTTGGCGGCCATGGTGGTGACGGTCAGCGGCGCCACCCGCCAGAACAGCCGGTCGGCGAACACCACCCGGAATCCGGCGGCCTGCTCGCGCAGGCTGCCGCGGTCGACGCCGTGGGCGCGCTCCGGCACCACCACGCGGATGGCCAGTGCTACGGCCACGGTGATGCCGGCCAGCACTAGGAACACGGTGCGCCAGTCCATCACCTCCAGCAGTTCCTCGAGCGGGGCGGTGGCGGCGATCGCGCCGAGCCCGCCCATCGCCAGGAAGCAGCCGTTGACCAGCGGCCAGCGCTCCTTGGGAAACCACAGCGTGATCGCCTTGAACGACGACATCAACCCGCCGGCCGCACCAAGCCCGATCAGGGCGCGGGCCACCGCCAGCTCCGCCATGCTGTCGCCGTATGCGAACAGCAGCGACCCGACCGCGGCCGACAGCAGCAGCACCGACTGCACCCGGCGCGGCCCGTAGCGGTCCAGAAGCACGCCGAGCGGCAGCTGGAAGCCGGCGAAGGCGAGGAAGTAGCAGCTGGTCAGCAGCCCGAGGTCGGCGGCGGTGAGGCCGAGCCCGGATGTGAGCTGCGGCGCGATCACCGCGTTGATCGAGCGGAACAGGTAGGACAGGAAGTAGCCGCCGGCGAACGGCATGAAGACGACCGCGATCAGGCGGGCCATCCCCGGCGCGGCCATCTGGCCGCCGCCGGTGGTCGCGGTCATCCGGCGTCCGTGGCCTGGACCAGGCGCAGGGCGACGCCGTTGGTGATCTCCGACGGCAGCACGATCGCGTCGCCGTCACGCCAGGCCCCCGGGATCAGGGTCGCCGCCGCTTCCACGTCGGCGACCGCGATCTCGACGGCCGGCATGGCGGCAGCACCGCCCGGCACCACCTCCAGGCGGTCATGCGCCAGGGCGACGCGGTAGCAGCCGTCGGCCCCGGTGGCACCGGCGGCGCCGCCGGAGAAGCCCTGCAGGAACGGCCTGACCGCCTCGGGATCCTGGCAGGCCAGGGTCACGGCGGTGATCCGCCGCGCGCCGTTGCGGTGGCGCTGGTAGTCGGGCTTCCAGAACGCATCGGGCGTGTGCTGCTGGCACACGAAGAAGCCGAGGCCGGTCAGCATCGGGTCGCCGGTGAAGGCCAGCGAGAACGCCACCCGGGTCTCGCTGCCGTCCGGCAGCTTCGCCTTGCGCTCGAAGTCGACCGGGTCGTAGGCCGGCAGGCCCTGCGCCAGCCAGCCGGCACGGTCGGCGTCGCGGTCCGCACTGGTCAGCACCAGCATCGACGCACCTTCGCCCATCGCCGACAGGAACGCCTGGTTGTGCGCTGCGAAGCTGAAGAAGCCGCCGGCCATCGGCGGGATCCGCGAGCGGTCGTCGATCTCCAGCAGCTCGATGAAGTTTCCCTGCAGCTGGATCAGGCTGTTGGCGGTGCCGAACGGGTGCACCGCGCGCGGCGTGGTGGTGAAGCCGAGCTGCTCCCAGCCGGCGCGTGCGGATTCCAGGTCGCTCGTCATGACGACCAGGTGGTCGATATCGCGGGCGGGCATGCGTCTCCTCCACGGATTTTGCGCGACCATGCCACATTCCGCTTGCGCGTGCAGGGGGATCGGCGGGCGCACGTCGCTTCGTGGGTCCCGGAGCCGTCCGCTCGCGCGCCCCCTCCGGGATGACGAACTTAAAACATGGTCGTCATCCCGGAGAGTCCGCGCGAGCGGACGGCTCCGGGACCCACCGAGCGACGTGCCTGCCCCTACCCCGCCGCGTAGCGGCGCAGCGCGGCCGCGTCGACCTCGATCCCCAGCCCCGGGCCCTGCGGCACGCGGAGCATGCCACCCGCCGGCATGATCGGCTCCACCAGCAGCGCGTCACGCATCGGGTTCTCAGAGGTGTCGTACTCGACCAGCGACGGGTAGGGCGACTGCATGGCGTGCGGGTCGGTCGGGATCGCCGCGGTGTAGTGGATGGCGGCGGCGAGGCCGACCGCGGTGCCCCAGACATGCGGCGACACCCGCGCGCCGTACAGCCGGGCGAGCTGCACGGCGGTCTGGCCCTCGTCGAGGCCGCCGCACAGCGTCAGGTCGGGCATCAGCACGTCGACGGCGCCGGTGTCGAACAGCCGCTTGAACTCGTAGGCAGTCATGTGCGATTCGCCGCTGGCGATCGGAATGATCTTCTGCCGGCCGAGCCGCTCCAGCCCGGCGAAGTCCTCCGACGCCACCGGCTCCTCGATCCAGTGGATGTCGAATTTCTCGATCCGGCGCATCGACTGGTACGCGGTCTCGGCGTTGTAGGCGCCGTTGACGTCGACCATCAGCAGCGCGTCGGGTCCGATGATGCTGCGCGCCAGGCGCACCCGCGCGACGTCGTCTGCCAGGCTCTCGCCGATCTTGATCTTGTGCGCGGAGTAGCGGCCATCGGCGAGGCGTTCCAGCTGGTGGTCGAGCTGGTTCTTCGGATCGTTGCAGAAATAGCCGCCCGAGGCGTAGCAGGGCACCGCCTCGGTTCCGGCGGACCCCAGCAGCTTGTAAACCGGCACGCCGAGCAGCTTCCCTGCGAGGTCGTACAGCGCGATGTTGATGCCGCTGACCACGGCGGTCAGCTGGTTCTGCACCCGCACGCTGTACATGTTGCGCAGCACCGCGTGCCAGGCTGAGTTGCGGTCGAACACGTCGCGGCCGAGGAAGAACGGCCGCACCGTCTCCAGGTAGCCGAGCGTCGCCGCCGGTGCCGCACCCCAGGCCTCGCCCCAGCCGCTCGTGCCGTCGTCGGCGATCACCTCGATCAGGATACTGCCGCGCCGCTCGTAGCGGCCGCGGGCGTTGCCGAAGGCACGCTGCGCGCCGACCTCGAAGGTCAGGGGATGGGCACGGATCTCCTTGATCGACGGCATGGCGGCTTTCCCGGTTTCAGCGGAACAGGCCCGGCAGCCAGGAGGCGAAGCCGGGGAACAGGATGACGAGGACGACGACCGCCACCTCGGCGAGGAAGAACGGTACCAGGGCCCTGACCAGACCGGTCATCGAGATGTTGCCGATCTTGCAGGCGACGAACAGGCAGACGCCGACCGGCGGGGTCATGAGGCCGAAGGTCAGGGTCAGGACGACGACGATGGCGAACTGCAGGGGGTCGATTCCCAGCTTCATCGCCACCGGCATGAGCATCGGCACGAACAGCACGATCGCCGCCCCGGGCTCGAGGAAGCAGCCGACGACCAGCAGTGCCGCCATAACCGCCAGCATGAACAGGATCGGGTCGCCGGCGAAGGTCGCGGCCAGCCCGGCGGTCGCCTGGTTTATCCCCGACAGCGCCAGGACGTAGGAGCAGACGGTCGCGGCGGCGATGATCAGGAACAGGCTGGAGGTGGTGCGGGCGCTAATCACCAGGGCGGCCCACGCCTCCCGCAGGCTCAGGCTGCGGAACACCAGGAAGCCGAGCAGGGCGGCGTACAGGGCGGCGACGCCGCCGGCCTCGGTCGCGGTGAAAGTGCCCGAGACGGTGCCGGCGACGATCAGCAGCGGCAGGCTCAGCACCAGCAGGGTGTCGCGCGCCATGACCGGAACCTCGCCGCGGGCGACGGTGATCGTCGATGTCGGCAGGCCGCCCTTGCGGCCCTTGATGAAGACGACGACCGACACCGCCAGCGCCAGCATGAGGCCCGGCACCACGCCGGACAGGAACAGGTCGATCACCGAGAGCCGCGAGACCGCGGCGTAGATGATCATGATCACCGAGGGCGGGATGATCGGCCCGATCATCGATCCGGCCACCGTCACCGCGGCGGCGAACTCCCTGGTGTACCCCTCCTTGGGCATGCCCTTGATGAACACCTGGCCCAGCGCGGCGGTGTCGGCGATCGCCGTGCCGGAGATGCCGGCGAACACGATCGAGGCCAGGTTGTTGGCGTAGGCGGTGCCGCCGCGCAGGCCGCGGGTCAGCAACTGCGCGAAGCGGATCAGCCGGTCGGTGACGCCGCCGCGGTTCATCAGCTCGCCGGCGAGAATGTAGAACGGCGCCGACAGCAGGATGAAGCTGTCGATGCCGGTGAACATGCGCGACGGCACGGAGACCAGGGCGAGGCCGCGGTCGAGGATGCCGACGGTGCCGGCGAGGCCGAGCGCGAAGGCGATCGGCACCCCGACCAACAGCAGCGCGAGGAAGGCCAGGAAGACCAGGATCATGTCCCGTCCCCGCCGGCGAGGTCGCCGTGCACCCGCTCGGGGTCGGCGATCATCAGGCACACCGCCTTGAGCAGCATGAGGACGCCGCCGACGACGACGCAGACATAGGGCACGATCATCGGGATCTGCGCCGACGGCGACAGCTGCTGTGCGTTGCGCATGGCCAGCGGCCAGCCGTAGATCACCAGCAGCAGGCAGAAGGCGCCGATCAGCAGCAGCACGAGGATGCTCTGCACCCGCCGCGCCCAGGCCGGCAGGATGTCGCGCAGCAGGTCGATCGACAGCTGCTCGCCGCGGAACAGCACCGAGCCGGCGACCAGGAAGGTCATCCAGGCGACGGAGTAGCGCATCGCCTCCTCGGTCCAGCCGAGCGGCGCGCCGACCACGTAGCGGAAGAACACCTGCAGCAGGTTCATGACGACGATGGCCAGCATCAGCAGGCCGCCGATGCCTTCGGTGGCGAGCGTCAGCCAGCCCGCCAGTCGCAACACGTTGGCTCGCAAGAAGACACCTCCGCCGGGCGCGGGAACGCAGGTGGGGCGACCGGGACCGGCCCGGCCGCCCCGCCAGCCGCTACTGGCCGTAGACCGCCTTCTCGGAGTCCGCGACCGCCGCCAGGACCCGGTCGACGAACTCCTTGCCGAGCTTCTCGTTCACATAGGCGACCACCGGGCCCTGGGAGACCTTGCGGAACGCCTCCTTCTCCTCGGCGGTGGTGATGTGCACCTTCAGGCCCTTCTCCTTGCGGATCCGCTCGACATAGCCGCGGTCGGACGAGACCTTGAAGGCGTTGGCGACCGAGGCGTACAGCCGGCCGGCCTCCATGATGATCTGCTGCTCGCCGGGCTTCAGGCCTTTGTAGAAGGCGTCGTTGATGGTGATGATCGTCATCGAGTAGATATGCTCGGTCGTGGCGAAGTACTTCTGCACGTCGGCCATGCCGTTCTCGAAGATGTTGACCGACGCGTTCTCCTGGCCGTCGACGACGCCCTGCTGCAGCGACATGACCAGCTCGGCGAAGCTGATCGGCGTCGCCGCCGCACCGAGCGACTCCATGAACCGCATGTAGACCGGGCTCTCCATCACCCGCATCTTCAGGCCCTTCATGTCGCCGGGGCCCTTCACCTCCTGCTTCGAATTGGTCAGGTTGCGGAAGCCGTTCTCCGCCCAGACGACCGAGCGCAGGCCGGTCTTCTCCAGCATTTCCTTCTGCATCTCCTTGGCGATCGGCTGCCGGGTGAATTCCCAGGCGACCGGCGAGGATTTGAAGAGGTAGGGAATCGCGAAGACCTGCAGCTTCGGGTAGAAGCCGGTCACCGCGCCGTCGGCCGCCAGCGCCATCTGGATGGCACCCTGCTGCACCATCTCGGTCAGCTCGCGCTCGCCGGCGCCGAGCGTGCCGAACAGCAGCTCGGTCTGCAGGGTGCCGCCGCTCTTGAAGTCGATGTAGTCCTTCATCGCCTTCATGCCGAGCACCTCGGAGGTGTTGGCTTCCGGCACCGAGGTGGCGAAACGGATCTTCGTCTGCGCGTCGGCGGTGGCGATCGAAAGGCCGGCAAAGGCCAGGGCGGCGCAGGCCGCGGATGCAGTCATCCAGGGTTTCATGAGCGTTTCCCGTCGGTTGGGGTTCTTGCAGGCGACCAGTTGCGTAAAGGTTAGCATGCTGACCTTTGGCCGACCAAGCGGCTCGCATGCGGGATCCTGACGCCTTCGCTTCGCATGAAGCCTGCTCATATCTCGGGGCAGCGGGTGGGTCCCGGCTCTACGCGGCTTCGCCGCTTCGGCCGGGATGAGGAATTAAGGGGCCTACCCATCCTCCTCATCCCGGCCGAAGCGCAGCGTAGAGCCGGACCCAGCTCGCGACGGGCACTCCGGAGTCCGCGAATCGCCGCCCTCCCCGACCCGGTTGTGCCTGATCCCTGCCACCGCCACACTCCGGCCGGAAACCGGGGGAAGGGCGGCGATGGAACGGGTGCAGTCGGGGCTCGGGCTGGTGGCGGTGTTCGCGCTCGCCTGGGCGGTCAGCGAGGATCGCCGGGCGGTGCGGCCGCAGGTGGTGCTGGTCGGCATCGGTCTGCAGCTGGCGCTCGCCGCGGTCGTGCTGCACGTGCCGGCAGTGCGCGGCGCCTTCGCAGCGCTGAACGGCCTGGTGCTGGCGCTGCAGTCGGCGACCGAGGCCGGCACCGGGCTGGTGTTCGGCTATCTCGGCGGCGCGCCGCTGCCGTTCGCGGAGACCCGGCCGGGGGCGGCGTTCGTGCTGGCGTTCCGGGCGCTGCCGCTGGTCATCGTGATCTCGGCGCTGACGGCGCTGCTCATCCACTGGCGGATCCTGCCCTGGATCGTGCGCGGCTTCGCGCTGCTGTTCGCCCGCACGCTCGGCGTCGGCGGCCCGGTGGCGGTGGCGGCGGCGGCCAACATCTTCGTAGGCATGATCGAGGCACCGATGTTCGCGCGCCCCTACCTGGCCCGGCTCGACCGCGGCGAGCTGTTCATGGTGATGACCTGTGGCATGGCGACCATCGCCGGCACCATGCTGGTGCTGTACGCGACGATCCTCGGCCCGGTGCTGCCGGATGCGGCCGGCCACCTGCTGATCGCCTCGATCGTCAGCGCGCCGGCGGCACTGGCGGTGGCGGCGCTGATGGTGCCGCGCCGGGGGCCGCCGTCCGGCGGCGAGCTCGACGTGCAGTCGGAGGCCAACGGCGCCATGGACGCCATCACCCGCGGCACCCAGGCCGGGCTGCAGCTGTTCCTCGCCATCGTCGCCATGCTGCTGGTGATGGTGGCGCTGGTCGCCCTGGTCGATGCCATGCTCGGGCTGCTGCCGGCGCTGGCCGGCGAGCCGCTGTCGCTCGGTCGGATCTTCGGCTGGGCGATGCGGCCGCTGGTCTGGCTGATCGGCATCCCCTGGGACGAGGCGGCGACCGCCGGCCGGCTGATGGGCACGAAGACCGCGGTCAACGAGCTGGTGGCCTATCTCGACATGGCGCGGCTGCCGCCGGAGGCGCTGTCGGAGCGCAGCCGGCTGATCATGACCTACGCGATGTGCGGCTTCGCCAATTTCGGCAGCCTCGGCATCATGATCGGCGGCATGGCGACCCTGGTGCCGGAGCGCCGCGCCGAGGTCGCCGGGCTCGGCCTGAAGTCGATCGTCGCCGGCACGCTGGCGACGCTGTCGACCGGGGCGGTGATCGGGCTGATGTGAGGGGGCGGGTATCCTTTCGATGTCTGTCAACAGTTTACATCGAATGCCATTGTATACACATTGTCCGGAACGGAATTGCGGCCGTCACGCCCCGAGGGCGCGGCGGCCGGCGAATCACCAAAGAGGGGAGAATGCGATGACCTTCCTCAGGATGCTCACGGTCGCCTCGACCGTAGGCCTGATGTCCCTGTCCACCGCCACGGCGGCGACCTGGGAGATGCCGACGGCATATCCGGAAGCGGAATTCCACACCAAGAACATCCGGCTGTTCGCAGCGGACGTCGAGAAGGCGACCGGCGGTTCGCTGAAGATCAACATCCACAGCGGCCAGTCGCTGTTCAAGCATCCGGAGATCAAGCGCGCGGTCCAGACCGGCCAGGTGCAGATCGCCGAGATGCTGATGGCCAATCTGCTGAACGAGAACCCGATCTTCGGGGCCGACGCGGTGCCGTTCCTGGCTTCGAACTACGATGAGTCGGCGAAGCTCTGGGCGGCCCAGAAGAGCCTGGTCGAGGACGCCCTGTCGAAGCAGGGCATGCGGCTGCTCTACGTCGTGCCGTGGCCGGGCCAGGGCTTCTACACCAAGAAGCCGATCGCCTCGGTCGCCGACCTCAAGGGTGTGAAGTTCCGCACCTACAACTCCGCGACGGCGGCGATGGCCGAGCTGATGGGCTCGATCCCGACCATCGTCGAGGCGGTCGAGATCCCGCAGGCGTTCTCCACCGGCGTGGTCGACGCCATGGTGACCTCCGGCGCCACCGGCCTGCGCGCCAAGGCCTGGGACTTCTCGACCTACTACTACGACCTCAACGCCTGGATGCCGAAGAACATGGTGTTCGTGAACGAGCGCGCCTGGCGCGGCCTGTCCGACGCCGAGCGCAGTGCGGTGCAGGCGGCGGCCGACGCCGCGGCGAAGCGCGGCTGGGAGATGAGCAAGGAGGTCTCCGACTCCAGCTCCAAGGAACTCGCCGCCAACGGCATGAAGGTCGAGGCCGGCAGCGCGGAACTGGTGAAGCAGCTCAAGGAGATCGGCGCCAAGATGACCACCGACTGGGAGAAGTCGGCGGGCGCCGACGGCACCAAGGTGCTGCAGGCCTACCGCAAGTAAGCGTCCACGATGGCCGTCCCCGTCGCTGGCGGGGACGGCCGGCTCACCATCAAAGGTTCCGGAGGCAAGATGGATCGGCTGTTCGCAGCCTGCGGCGGCCTCGCCGCGTTCTTCCTGGTGGCGATCTGCGTCCTGGTGCTCGCGCAGGTCGTCGGCCGGTTGCTGGGGATCGCGGTGCCTTCGGCCGACGAGTTCGCAGGCTACTGCCTGTCGGCCTCGACCTTCCTTGCGCTCGGTTATGCGCTGCGCCGCGGCGGCCACATCCGCGTCACCCTGGTGCTGGACCGGTTGTCGCCCGGCAGGCGGCGGGCGGTCGAGGCTGCATGCGTGACGGCCGGCCTGGCGCTCAGCCTGTACATCACCGCCAACACCGCCGAGATGGTCTACTACTCGATCGCCTATGGCGACCTCACACAGGGACTGGTGCCGATTCCGCTGTGGATCCCGCAATCCGGCATGATGATCGGCGTCACCATGCTCAGCCTGGCGTTCCTGGCCGAGGGCATCCGCCTGTTGCGCGGCCTCGACCCCAGCTATCTCGGTCCGTCCGCCGATGGCGGGCCGACCGAATCCGGGAGCGCCTAGGCCATGGATGCCGGGATCATCGGTGCCTTCCTCGGCCTCGTCCTCATCCTCTTCCTGGCCGGCGGCTTCTGGGTCGCACTGTCGCTGTTCGGCGTCGGTATTCTCGGCATCGCGGCATTCTCCTCCGCTCCGGCAGGATCGATCATGGCGACCACCAGCTGGGGCCAGTCCTGGTCGTGGTCGCTGACCGCCCTGCCGCTGTTCATCTGGATGGGCGAGATCCTGTTCCGCACCCGTCTGGCCGAGGACATGTTCAAGGGCCTCTCCCCCTGGATGACCCGGATCCCGGGGCGGCTGATGCATGTCAACGTCATCGGCTGCGGCATCTTCGCGGCGGTGTCCGGATCGTCGGCCGCGACCACCGCGACCATCGGGCGGATCACCATTCCGGAGCTGGCGAAGCGCGGCTATGACGACCGCATGTCGCTCGGCACCCTGGCCGGCTCGGCGACCCTCGGCCTGCTGATCCCGCCCTCGATCATCATGATCGTCTACGGGGTGGCGGCCGACGTCTCGATCAGCCGGCTGTTCATCGCCGGCGTGATCCCGGGCCTGGTGCTGATCGCGCTGTTCATGGGCACCATCATCGTGTGGTCGCTGCTGAATCCATCGAAGGTGCCACCGGCCGATATCTCGATGACGTTCGGCGAGAAGCTGCGGGCGACCGGCAGCCTGATCCCGATCGTGCTGCTCATCGTCGGCGTGATCGGCTCGATCTATGTCGGCATTGCCACTGCGACTGAAGCGGCCGCCGTCGGCGTCGCCGGTGCGCTGGTGCTGTCGGCCGTCACCGGGTCGCTCAACTGGGAGAGCTTCAAGGTCAGCCTTCTCGGCGCCACCACCACCTCCTGCATGATCGCCTTCATCCTGGCGGGTGCGGCGTTCCTGGCGGTGGCCATGGGCTTCACCGGCATTCCGCGGCACCTCGCGGAGTGGATCGCGCATCTGCAGCTGTCGCCGCTCATGCTGCTGCTGGCGCTGACGCTGTTCTTCGCGATCCTCGGCTGCTTCCTCGACGGCATCTCGATCGTCGTGCTGACCGTGGCGGTCATCATGCCGATGGTCGAGCAGGCCGGCATCGACCTGATCTGGTTCGGCATCTACATCGTCGTGGTGGTGGAGATGTCGCAGATCACGCCGCCGATCGGGTTGAACCTGTTCGTGATCCAGTCGCTGACCGGCCGCGATCTGCTGTACCTGGCGCGCGCGGCACTGCCGTTCTTCCTGGTGATGGTGATCATGGTCGGGCTGCTGATCGCGTTTCCCGAGATGGCCACCTACCTGCCGCAACAGATGACGCGCGGCTAGGCCGCGCCGAGGTGACAACCATGTGGTCGAATCCCCGAGTGCCGTTCACCCTGTCGAGCGACCGCGCGCCGCTGGCGCCGTTCCGCGGCAAGCCGATCATGGTCAACTTGGCCATGAACATCGAATACTGGCCGTTCGACCGGCCGATGCCGCGCGGCGTGCTGCCGCCGCCGCACGGCCGCCCGAGCGACCCGCCGGACGTGCCGAACTTCGCCTGGGTGGAGTACGGCCTGCGCTGCGGCCTGCCGCGCTTCATGCAGGCGGTCGGCGCGCGCGGCCTGAACGTGTCGGCGCTGATGAACGCCCAGGTCGCCGACGTCTATCCGACGATCGCCGACGCCGTGCTGAAGGCGGGATGGGAGCTGGTCGGGCATGGCTGGTTCCAGCAGTCGCTGAAGCAGGCGGAGGACCAGGAGGCCGAGATCGAGCGGTCGCTGGCGCGGCTGCGCGGGCTTTCGGGGCAGGCGGTGCGGGCCTGGCTCGGCCCCGGCATCGGCGAGACGCCGGAGACCCCGGACCTGCTGAAGAAGCACGGCATCGAATTCCTGCACGACTGGCTGGTCGACGACCTGCCGTGCTGGATGCACACCGCGCACGGGCCGATGCTGGCGATGCCCTACACCTTCGAGCTGAACGACGTGCCGATCTATGCCGTCCAGCACGGCACCACCGACGAGATGTTCCGCCGCCTGGAGGCGACGCTCGCGGTGTTCGGCCGCGAGGGCCGCACGCAGCCGCGGGTGCTGACGATCGCGCTGCACCCGCACCTGATCGGCGTGCCGCATGTGGCGCACCAGTTCGAGCGCTGCCTCGACCTGCTGCTGGCGCGCGACGACGTGGTGTTCATGACCTCCAGCGAGATCGGCGACTGGTTCGTCGAGGCCGACGGCACGGGCGGGCGGCAGGTCGGCACGCCTCCGTCCCCCCTCGTGTCGTCATCCCGGACCGGCGCGCCGCAGGCGTGACGGAGCCGGGACCCACGAGGCGACCTGCATCTCCACCGCTGCCGGCACCGTAGCGGCGGGTGGGTCCCGGGTCGCCGCTGCGCGCCGCCCGGGATGACGACAAGGGAGGAAGCCCCCGAGCGCGATTGACGCTCCCGCGCGCAACGGGATTAATGGCCTATACGCACCGGGCCGACCGGTGCCAGGAAAGTCGAGGCGACGAACCGGACGCCATGAGCGCCGGAGTCTCCGGAACAGGCGACACACGTGGGAGCTTTGACAATGCGCAGGAAACTGATGGCCGCCGCGGCGGTGGCCGTGATCGCCGGGGCGTTCGCCGGCCAGGCCGAGGCGAAGACGTTTCGCTGGGCCTTCCAGGGTGACGCCCAGGCCCTCGACCCGCACTCGTTGAACGAGACCTTCACCCTCAGCCTGCTCGGCAACGTCTACGAGGGTCTGACGCGCCGCGGGCCGAAGCTCGAGGTGCTGCCGGCGCTCGCCGAGCGCTGGGAGATCGCCGAGCCGATGCGCTGGCGGTTCCACCTGCGCAAGGGCGTTAAGTTCCACAACGGCAATCCATTCACCGCCGACGACGTGGTGTTCACCTACAAGCGCACGATCGCCGAGGGGTCCGACGTCAAGACCCGCCTGGCGACCGTCAAGGACGTCGTCAAGGTCGACGACCACACCGTCGACTTCATCACCACGGTGCCGAACCCCATCCTGTATGCGGAATGGGACACCTGGTACATCATGGACAAGGAGTGGTCGGAGGCGAACGGTGCCGAGAACCCGACCAACGTGACCGCCGGCAAGGAGAACTACGCCACCCGCAACGCCAACGGCACCGGCGCCTTCATGGTGACCGAGCGCGAGGTCGGCGTGCGCACCGTGCTGAAGCCGAATCCGGCCTGGTGGGACGACGCCAACAAGAAGCACAACCTGACCGAGGTGATCTTCACGCCGATCTCGTCGGACGCCACCCGGGTCGCGGCGCTGCTGTCGGGCGAGATCGACTGGATGGACCCGGTGCCGGTGCAGGACGTCCAGCGCATCGAGAAGGACCCGAACCTCGAGGTCCTGATCGGGCCGGAGACCCGGACCATCTTCCTCGGCATGGATCAGTTCCGCGACGAGCTGAAATACTCCAGCGTCAAGGGCAAGAACCCGTTCAAGGACAAGCGGGTGCGTGAGGCGTTCTACCGGGCGATCGACATCGACGCGATCCACAAGAAGGTCATGCGCGGCCAGTCGGCGCCGAGCGCACTGATGATCTCGCCGCTGCAGTTCGCCGCCTACGCGGCCGAGTTCAAGCGCCTCCCGCATGACCCGGACATGTCGAAGAAGCTGCTGGCCGAGGCCGGCTACAAGGACGGCTTCTCGGTCGGCATGGACTGCCCGAACGACCGCTACGTCAACGACGAGGCGATCTGCCAGGCGGTGGCCGCGATGCTCGCCAAGGTCGGCATCAAGGTCGATCTGCTGGCGCAGTCGAAGGCCCTGTATTTCAAGAAGGTGCTGAGCCCGAGCCTCGATACCAGCTTCTACCTGCTGGGCTGGACTCCCGGCAGCAATGACAGCTGGAACGTGCTGTACAACATCCTCGGCACCCCCGACCTGAAGTCCGGCCGCGGCAAGTTCAACCTCGCCGGCTACTCCAACCCCGAGCTCGACGCCCTGACGGACCGGGTGCTGGTCGAGACCGACAACGCCAAGCGCGACGTCATGATCCGGGATGCTTTCAGGCTGCTCGACAACGACGTCGGCTACATCCCGATGCACCAGCAGGCGCTGGCCTGGGCCAAGAAGAAGACCGTGAAGGTGGCGCAGCGCGCCGACAACATCTTCATGCTGTACCACGTCACGGTGCAGTAACGGCCGCCACGCGATCCCCGGCCCGCCGTCAACGGCGGGCCGGGGTCTCGCTGGAGACACGCCACTTCATCGGCCGGCCCGGGGTTCATGGCAGCTTTCATTCTCCGTCGACTGATGCAGTCGATCCTGGTCATGGTGGTGGTGGCGCTGGTCGCCTTCACCATGTTCCGCTACGTCGGCGACCCGGTGAACCAGATGGTCGGCGTCGAGACCAGCATGCAGGAGCGCGAGGCGCTGCGGCAGCGGCTCGGCCTCAACGACCCGGACCACGTGCAGTTCCTGCGCTTCATCGGCAAGGCGGCACGCGGCGACTTCGGCATCTCCTACCAGCAGAAGCGGCCGGTGTCGGAGCTGCTGATCGAGCGGATGCCGGCGACGCTGGAGCTGTCGCTGGTTTCGGCGCTGTTCGCACTGCTGGCCGGGGTGCCGCTCGGCGTCTACACCGGGCTGAACCGCGACGGCTTCCTCAGCCGGGTGTTCCTGACGGTGTCGCTGATCGGCATCTCGCTGCCGACCTTCCTGATCGGCATCCTGATGATCTTCCTGTTCTCGGTGCAGCTCGGCTGGCTGCCGTCCTTCGGCCGCGGGCCGACGGTCAACCTCGGCTGGTGGCAGACCGGGTTCCTGACCGTCGACGGGCTGAAGGCGCTGATCATGCCGTCGGTCACGCTCGGGCTGTTCCAGCTAACGCTGATCATGCGGCTGGTGCGCTCGGAGATGCTGGAGGTGTTGCGCACCGACTACATCAAGTTCGCCCGCGCGCGCGGGCTGTCGAACGTCGCCATCAACTTCGGGCATGCGCTGAAGAACACCCTGGTGCCGGTGATCACCATCACCGGGCTGCAGCTCGGCTCGATCATCGCATTCGCGATCATCACCGAGACGGTGTTCCAGTGGCCGGGGATGGGGCTGCTGTTCCTGCAGTCGATCCAGAACGTCGACATCCCGATCATGGCGGCCTACCTGATGATGATCGCGTTCCTGTTCGTCGTGATCAACCTGGTGGTCGACCTGCTGTACTACGTGGTCGACCCGCGGCTGCGCGTCGAGAGCCCGGCGGCCGGTGGCCATGGCTGAGCGCGCCGACGACCGGCCGGCGGCACCGGGCATGCTGCGACGCTGGCTGGATTCCGACCTGTGGTTCAGCTTCACCCGCTCGCCGGTCACGGTGATCGCGGGTGTGGTGACCCTGGTCTACCTGGTGCTGTTCCTGTTCGGCCCGTGGATCGCGCCGCACGACCCGTTCGACATGGCCTCCCTGAACATCATGGAGTCGTTCACGCCGCCGGCATGGGAGGCCGACGGGCTGCCGCAATACCTGCTGGGCACCGACGACCAGGGTCGCGACCTGCTGTCGGCGATCATCTACGGCGCCCGGATCTCGCTGCTGATCGGCGTGGCGAGCGTGCTGCTGTCGCTGGTCATCGGGGTGCTGCTGGGTCTGCTCGCCGGCTTCCTCGGCGGCATGGTCGACGCCTTCATCATGCGGGTCGCCGAGGTGCAGCTGTCGTTCCCGGCGATCCTGATAGCACTCCTGGTGAACGGCGTCCTGCGCGGCGTGCTGCAGGTCGAGCGGCAGGCCGACCTCGCCTACGCCGTGCTGATCCTGTCGATCGGCGTGTCCGGCTGGGTGCAGTACGCCCGCACCGTGCGCGGCTCGACCATGGTCGAGCGCCGCAAGGAATACGTCCAGGCCGCGCATGTGATCGGCATCCACCCGATCAAGATCATGCTGACGCATATCCTGCCCAACGTGACCGGCCCGGTGCTGGTGATCGCCACCATCCACCTGGCGGTCGCCATCATCAGCGAGGCGACGCTGTCGTTCCTGGGGGTCGGCGTGCCGGCGACCGAGCCGTCGCTGGGCACCCTGATCCGCATCGGCAACGACTTCCTGTTTTCCGGCGAATGGTGGATCGCGATCTTTCCCGGCATCGCGCTCGCCGTCCTGGTGCTGGCGGTGAACCTGCTGGGCGACTGGCTGCGCGACGCACTCAACCCGAAGCTGCGGTAGGCCTCATGGCGGAACCTCTTCTGCAAGTGCGTGACCTGGTGGTCGAGTTCCCGACCCGACGGGGCACCCTGACGGCGGTCGACCGGGTGTCGTTCGACATCGCCGAGGGCGAGGTGCTGGGCGTGGTCGGCGAGTCCGGTGCCGGCAAGTCGATGACCGGCGCGGCGGTGATCGGCCTGCTGGAGCCGCCGGGGCGGATCGCCGGCGGCGAGATCCTGCTGGAGGGCGAGCGGATCGACAACCTGCCCTACGAGAAGCTGCGGCGGATCCGCGGCAAGCGCATCGGCGCGATCTTCCAGGACCCGCTGACCAGCCTGAACCCGCTGTACTCGGTCGGCCGGCAGCTGGTCGAGACCATCCAGACCCACACCGACCTGTCGCCGACCAGGGCCCGGGCACGGGCGGTCGAGCTGCTGGCAGAGGTCGGCATCCCGGCGCCGGAGCGCCGCGTCGACCAGTACCCGCACCATTTCTCGGGCGGCATGCGGCAGCGCGTGGTCATCGCGCTGGCGCTGTGCGCCAACCCCCGGCTGATCATCGCCGACGAGCCGACCACGGCGCTGGACGTTTCGATCCAGGCGCAGATCATCGCACTGCTGAAGCGGCTATGCCGCGAACACGGCACCGCGGTGATGCTGGTGACCCACGACATGGGGGTGATCGCCGAGACCGCCGACCGGGTGGCGGTGATGTATGCCGGCCGGATCGCCGAGATCGGCCCGGTGCGCGAGGTCATCAAGAGCGCCAAGCACCCCTACACCCACGGCCTGATGGGCTCGATCCCGACGATCGTCCACGACGCCGAGCGGCTGGCGCAGATCCCGGGCTCGATGCCGCGGCTGACCGACATCCCGCCCGGCTGCGCCTTCAACCCGCGCTGCCTGCACGCCTTCGACCGCTGCCGGCGCGACCGGCCGGAGCTGATCCCGATCGAGAACGGCAACGTCTCCTGCTGGCTCTACGATGCCGCGGCGAGCCTCGGCGTCGCCGAGACCAGGGCGCTGGTCGCGCGGCAGGCCGTCGCATCGGAGCCGGCCGATGTCTGAGTCCATGAACATGCAAGCCGCCGCCCCGGTGCTGCGGGTCACCGGCCTGAAGCGCTATTTCGACGTCTCGGCGCCGTGGCTCAACCGGGTGCTCGAGCGCCAGCCGCGGCAGACCCTCAGGGCTGTCGACGGCATCGACTTCGAGATCCCGCGCGGGGAGACCTTCGGGCTGGTCGGCGAATCCGGATGCGGCAAGTCGACGGTGGCGCGGCTGATCGTCGGGCTGCACGGGCCGACCGACGGCTCGATCGAGCTCGACGGCCGCAACATCGCCGGGCTGACCCGCCGCCAGATGGCGCCGATGCGCCGCCGGCTGCAGATGATCTTCCAGGACCCCTACGCCAGCCTGAACCCGCGCTGGCGGGTGCGCGACATCGTTGCCGAGCCGATCCGCGCCTTCGGCCTGGCCGCCGGCAACGCCGCGGTGGCGCAGCGGGTCGGCGAACTGCTGGAGCAGGTCAAGCTGAACCCGCGCGACGGCGAGAAGTACCCGCACGAGTTCTCCGGCGGCCAGCGCCAGCGCATCTCGATCGCGCGCGCGCTGGCCTCGAACCCGGAGTTCCTGGTCTGCGACGAGCCGACCTCGGCACTCGACGTCTCGGTGCAGGCGCAGATCCTGAACCTGATGCGCGACCTGCAGCGTGACCTCGGCCTGACCTACCTGTTCATCAGCCACAACCTGGCGGTGGTGCGGCACATCTCCGACCGGGTCGGGGTGATGTATCTCGGCCGGATGGTGGAGCAGGCGCCGGCCCGCACGCTGTTCGCCACGCCCAGGCACCCCTACACCCGGCTGCTGCTCGATACCGTCCCCGACCTGGAGATGTCGGGGCGCCCGCGCACGCCGGTCGGCGGCGAGGTGCCGAATCCGATCACCCCGCCGCCGGGCTGCAGCTTCCACCCGCGCTGCCCGTTCGCCAACGACCGCTGCCGGATCGAGCCGCCGCAGACCCTGACGCTGCCCGGCGGCGCGGTGGTCGCCTGCCACGGTGTGGAGGAGGGGCGGATTCCCCAAGGGCCCGTGCAGGCGGCGGGGTAGGGCGGAGGAGCTGCCCGGGCAATCGGGTGGGATATCGCAGCGGCGGGTGGGTCCCGGAGCCGGGCGCTCGCGCGCCCCCTCCGGGATGACGAAAAAAGGGGGCGGCGTTCAAACACCCTCCTGTCGTCATCCCGGAGAGCCGGCGACAGCCGACGGCTCCGGGACCCACCGAGCGACGTGCCGATGTCGACAACGCCGTTCCCCGTCCGCCGCGCCGCCGCCGCAGCCGGCTATGGCCGCCGTCCCGGAGCGGGATTAGACTGCGCGCAAGGGACGCGGATCGCGATCCGGGCCCGAGAACCGTCAAAAAAGAACATCGAGGGGCTTCACCATGAAACTGGCCGTTTACGCGTTGGGTGCCGGCCTCGCGGTCTCGACCGCGCTCGCCGCCACGGCCGACGCCAAGACCCTGCGCTGGGCAAGCCAGGGCGACGCACTGACCATGGACCCGCATGCGCAGAACGAGGGGCCGACCGGCACCTTGAACTCGCAGGTCTACGACAGCCTGATCCACCGCGACGCCGGACTGGTCAAGACCCCCGGCCTGGCGGTCTCCTGGAGCACCGTCGAGCCGACGGTCTGGCGGTTCAAGCTCCGCCAGGGCGTGAGCTTCCATGGCGGTCAGCCCTTTACCGCCGACGACGTGGTGTTCTCGCTGCGCCGGGCGCTCAGCGAGACCTCGGACTTCAAGAACTACATCAACTCCATCGAGGAGGTCCGCAAGGTCGACGACCTCACGGTCGACATCATCACCAAGGGCCCGAACCCGATCCTGCCCGACCAGATCACCTCGATCCGCATCATGGACAAGGAGTGGTCGGAGCAGAACAAGGTCGAGAAGCCGCAGAACTACAAGGAGGCGGAGGAGACCTTCGCGGTCCGCAACGCCAACGGCACCGGCCCGTTCATCGTGGCGCAGCGTGATCCCGGCATCCGCACCGTGCTGAAGCGCAACGACGCCTGGTGGGGCTGGGGCGTGACCGACCCGAAGACCAATGTCGAGGAGGTGGTCTACACGCCGATCGCCAACCCGGCCACGCGCGTCGCGGCGCTGCTGTCGGGCGAGGTCGACTTCGTGCTCGACCCGCCGCTGCAGGACCTGGCGCGGATCGGTGCGACCTCCGGGCTGAAGGTCAGCCAGGTCAACCAGATCCGCACGATCTTCTTCGGCATGGACGTGGGTGCCGCCGAGCTGCGGCACTCCAACGTCAAGGGCAAGAACCCGTTCCAGGACCCCAAGGTCCGCGAGGCGATGTACCGGGCGATCGACGTCGACACGATCAAGGCCAAGACCATGCGTGGCCTGTCCTTCCCGGCCGGCATCATCACCTCGGGCGGCGTGCACGGCTACACCCCGGAGCTCGACCAGCGGCTTTCCTACGATCCCGCCAAGTCCAAGGCCCTGCTGGCCGAGGCCGGCTATCCGGACGGCTTCGAGGTGCAGCTCGACTGCCCGAACGACCGCTACAACAACGACGAGGCGATCTGCCAGGCCACTGTCGGCATGCTGGCGCGCATCGGCGTCAAGGCCAGCCTGAACGCCCGCAGCAAGAGCGTCTACTTCAAGTCCCTGCAGAACAAGGAGTCCGACTTCTACCTGCTGGGCTGGGGCGTGCCGACGCATGACTCGCACTATGTGTTCTCGTACCTGGCAGCGTCCAAGGGCAGCTGGAACTTCGTCAACTTCTCGGACAAGCGGCTCGACGACCTGACCAATGCGATGGAGATCGAAACCGACAGCGCCAAGCGCGACGCGATGATCGCCGAGGCCTGGAAGATCCTGAAGGACAGCAACGTCTACATCCCGCTGCACCATCAGGTGATCGCCTGGGGCCTGAAGGCCGGGCTGGAGCTGCCGATCATTGCCAACGACTCGCCGCAATTCCGCATGGCGATGTGGAAGTGACGACTGCCTGAAGCGACGGGCGTGCGGGCGGTCCGGCAGGACCGCCCGCCGTCCGGCGTCCTTCGTTTCCCAGCGAGGTCGGTCCCTTGGTCTCCTACGTGATCCGCCGCCTGTTCCAGGCGATCCTGGTGATGCTGGTGGTCGCCCTGGTGTCGTTCTCGATGTTCACCTATGCCGGCGACCCGGTGAACAACATGGTCGGCCAGGAGGCGAGCCGGGCGGACCGCGAGGCGCTGCGCGAGCGTCTCGGCCTGAACGACCCGTTCGTGCTGCAGTTCGGACGCTTCGTCGGCCGGGCGGTGCAGGGCGAGTTCGGCATCTCCTACCAGTTGCAGCGCCCGGTCGAGCATCTGATCGCCGAGCGCATGCCGGCGACCCTCGAACTGGTGTTCGTCTCGGCGATCCTGGCGCTGGCGACCGGCATCCCGCTCGGGGTGTATTGCGGCATCCACCGGCATTCCTGGGTCAGCCGCGTGCTGCTGACGGTGTCGCTGGTTGGGGTGTCGCTGCCGACCTTCGTGATCGGCATCTTCATGATCTACCTGTTCGCGGTGCATCTCGGCTGGCTGCCGTCCTTCGGGCGCGGCGAGACGGTGAAGCTCGGCTGGTGGTCGACCGGCTTCCTGACGCCGAGCGGCCTGCTGGCGCTGATCATGCCGTCGATCACGCTGAGCCTGTTCCAGACCACGCTGATCATGCGCCTGGTGCGCGCCGAGATGCTGGAGGTGATGCGCACCGACTACATCAAGTTCGCCCGGGCGCGCGGCCTCAGCGACCGTGCCATCAATTTCGGCCATGCGCTGAAGAACACCCTGGTGCCGGTGATCACCATCGCCGGCCTGAACATCGGCGCGCTGATCGCCTTCTCGATCATCACCGAGACGGTGTTCCAATGGCCCGGCATGGGGCTGCTGTTCATCCAGGCGGTGTCGTTCGCCGACGTGCCGATCATGTCGGCCTACCTGGTGCTGGTGGCCTTTGTGTTCGTGGCGATCAACCTGATCGTCGACCTGTTGTACTACGCGGTCGACCCGCGGCTCTCGGTCGACAAGGGCGCCGCCGCCGGGAGGCCGAGTTGATGACCGCCGAGACTTCGGTGCCGACGCCGGCGACGGCCAGCCCCGCCACGCCCGGCCTGCTGGCCCGCGCCGTGGACTCCGATCTCTGGTTCAGCTTCCTGCGCTCGCCGGTCGTGGTCGTCGCGGCGGCGGTCACGGCGCTGTATTTCCTGGTGGCGCTGTTCGCGCCGTGGGTCGCGCCGCAGAACCCGTTCGACCCGGCCCAGCTCTCGCTGGGCGACAGCTTCACGCCACCCGCCTGGGTTGCCGGCGGCATGGCCGAGTATCTGCTCGGCACCGACAACCAGGGCCGCGACATCCTGTCGACCCTGATCTACGGCGCCCGGATTTCGCTGCTGGTCGGCTTCGCGGCGGTGATCTTCTCGGCAGTGCTCGGCATCGGCCTCGGCGTGGCCGCCGGCTATGTCGGCGGCGGTTTCGAGTCGATCGTCATGCGCACCGCCGACGTCCAGCTTACGGTGCCGGGGATCCTGGTGGCGCTGATGATCGACGGCGTCGCCCGGACCGCGATGCCGCGCGAGATGCACGATCAGATCGCCATCTACGTTGTGATCTTCGCGATCGGCGTGTCCGACTGGCCGCAATATGCCCGGGTGACCCGCGGTGCCACCATGGTCGAGAAGGGCAAGGAATACGTCCAGGCGGCACGGGTGATCGGCATCCATCCGGCGCTGATCATGCTGCGCCACATCCTGCCGAACGTGATGGGGCCGGTTCTGGTGCTCGCCACCATCGGGCTGGCGCTGGCGATCATCGCCGAGGCGACGCTGAGCTTCCTCGGCGTCGGCGTGCCGCCGACCACCCCGTCGCTCGGCACGCTGATCCGCGTCGGCAACAACTTCCTGTTCTCCGGCGAGTGGTGGATCACCTTCTTCCCGTGCCTGGCGCTGGTGTTCCTGGTGCTGAGCGTCAACCTGCTTGGCGACTGGCTGCGCGATGCGCTCAACCCGAGGCTGCGGTGAGGAAAAGCTTGTGATCCTGGTGCTCGGCTCGATCAACGCCGACCTGTTCTTCGCGGTCGACCGGCTGCCGGGGCGCGGCGAGACGGTGCTCGCCCCGACGGTGACCGTCCGGCCGGGCGGCAAGGGCGCCAACCAGGCGGCCGCCGCGGCACGCTCCGGGACGGCGACGGCGTTCCACGGCTGCGTCGGCGACGACGGCTACGCCGGGCCGGTGCTGGCGGCGCTGGCCGCGACCGGCTGCGACGTCGCCGGCGTGCGGCGGCTGCCGGGTGCGACCGGCATCGCGATGGTGGTGGTCGAGGCCGGGGGCGAGAACCTGATCGTGGTGGCGTCCGGTGCCAACGCCGCCACCACCGCGGCGCAGCTCGGGGACGGCGCCTTCGGGCCGCGGGTCACCCTGGTCTGCCAGATGGAGATCCCGGCCGCCGAGACCGCCAAGGCATTGCGGGCGGCCAAGGCGGCGGGTGCGCGCACCGTGTTGAACCTGGCGCCGGCCGGACCGCTGGCAGCGACGGCGCTGGCGGACGTCGACGTGCTGGTGGTGAACAAGGTCGAGGCGGCGGCGCTGGGCGGCCAGGCCGGCACCGCGCTCGGCTTGGCGCGGGCGCTGTCGGCGTCGCACCGGCTGACCTGCGTCGTCACGCTGGGCGGCGACGGCGCCCTCGCCGTCGAGCCTGACGGCACCGCCTGGACCGTCGGCACCCTGGCGGTGCAGCCGGTCGACACCGTCGGCGCCGGCGACGCCTTCGTCGGCGTGCTGTCCGCCTCGCTCGACCAGGGCATGTCGCTGCCGGCGTCGCTGCGCCGCGCCGGTGTGGCGGCCGGCCTCGCTTGCACCGCGGAGGGTGCCATGCAGGGCATGCCGGACGCCGACGCCATCGCCGCCCGGCTCGACGAACTGCCGGCGGCACGGCGGCTGGAATAGCGGCGGCAGCGTCCCCGGCCTCAGCCGCTGGAAATCGTCCTGAGCATCAGGCTATCCGGAGACACTCCATGACCGCGCCACCTCGCCCCGGCATCCTGCCCCCCGGCATTTATGGCAGCAACCGCACCATGGTGACGCCGCATTACGCGGTGATGCCGCCGGAGGGCATCCTGGAAAGCCGATTGCCCGGCTTCACCGGCACCAGGATCCGGGTTCAGACCAGCCCCGCCATGGGCGCCGCCTTCACCCAGGCGCTGCTCGAGATGGAGGAGGGTGGCGGCACCATCGGCCAGCGCGACGATGGGCTGCAGCAGTTTCTCTACGTGCTGGGCGGCCGGGTGTCGGTGGCCGCCGGCGAGGCGATGTGGCAGCTGGAGGCCGGCGGCTTCGCCTACGTCCCCGCCGGCACCGTCTGCACGATCCGCGCCCAGGACGCGCCGGCGCGCGCGATCTGGCTGCGCAAGCCCTACGAGGCGGTGCCCGGCATCAGCCCGCGCGCGGCGTTCAGCGGCCGGCGCAGCGATGTGCCGCGCCTGCACAAGCACACCGAGGGCCGCGCCTGGCAGACCCTGCTCGGCGAGGCCGACATGGCGATGGACATGGAGGTGAACATCCTGTCCTTCGCGCCCGGCACCTACTTCCCCTTCGTCGAGACGCATGTGATGGAGCACGGGCTCTACATGCTGGAAGGGCAGGGGCTCTATTTGCTGGGGCGCGACTGGCACGAATGCTGGGCCGGCGACTTCATCTGGATGGGGCCCTACGTGCCGCAGCAGTTCTATGCGACCGGCTGGGACGAGACAGCCTACCTGCTCTACAAGAACGTCAACCGCGACGTGCGCTTCGGCTGACGCCGCCGCGTGACCGCAGGCTCACGTCGACCTAATCTCGCACAACGATACGCAACCAGAGGCCTCTCATGCCCGTCATCAACCGCATCGCCGACTTCCACGCCGACATGACTGCCTGGCGGCGCGAGCTGCACCAGCATCCCGAGCTGTCCTACGAGGAGCGCTGGACCAGCGACTTCGTCGCCAAGCAGCTGGAGTCCTGGGGCATCGAGGTGCATCGCGACATCGCCGTGACCGGCGTGGTCGGCAAGCTGGTCGGCCGCTCCGACGGTGGCAAGGCGATCGGCCTGCGCGCCGACATGGACGCGCTGCCGATCACCGAGGCGCGCGACATCGAGCACAAGTCGCTGAACCCCGGGCGCATGCACGCCTGCGGCCATGACGGCCACACCACGATGCTGCTGGGGGCCGCCAAGTACTTGGCCGAGACCCGCAACTTCGACGGCACGGTGTACTTCATCTTCCAGCCGGCCGAGGAGGGCGGGGCCGGCGGCGACCGCATGGTGAAGGAAGGGCTGTTCGAACGCTTCCCGGTCGAGACCGTCTGGGGCATGCACAACATCCCGGGCATGGATGTCGGCACCTTCGCGGTGAAGGCCGGGCCGATGATGGCCGGCACCTCGGAGTTCGACATCGTCGTGCACGGCCGCGGCGGCCATGCCGCCATGCCGTACCAGACCATCGACCCGATCCTGGTGGCATCGGAGGTGGTCGGCGCCCTGCAGTCGATCGCCAGCCGCAGCACGCATCCGCTGGATTCGGTGGTGGTGTCGGTCACCCAGTTCCATGCCGGCGACGCCTACAACGTCATCCCGCCGCTGGTGAAGCTGTGCGGCACGGTCCGCACCTATCGCGACGAGGTCACCGACCTCGCCGAGACGCGGATGCGGCAGATCGTCGACGGCATCACCGCCGCCCATGGCGGCCGCGGCGAGGTCGACTTCCGGCGGGGATATCCCGCCACCATCAACCACGCGGCGGAGACCGAGATCGCGGCCCGGGTGGCGGCGGTGCTGGTCGGCGAGGACAAGGTCGATCGCAACCCGACCCCGAGCATGGGCGGCGAGGACTTCGCCTACATGCTGAACGCCAAGCCCGGCTCCTACATCTGGATCGGCAACGGTCCCGCCGAGGCCGGTGCGGGGCTGCACAACCCCGGCTACGACTTCAACGACGAGGTGCTGCCGCTCGGGGCCAGCTACTGGTCGAAGCTGGTCGAGGCGGAGCTGCCGCGCGCCGGCGGCTGAGAGCGCGGGGGCGGGTGGGTCCCGGATCGCGCTGCGCGCGTCCGGGATGAGGGGATGAAACAGTACGCCCTCTCTCGACCTCATCCCGGAGCGGGCCGCCGCAGGCGGCACGCATCCGGGATCCACGCCGCGACGTGCGCCCGCCCCCCTACCGGCAGGTCGCGTTGTACAGCCAGCTGTCGGCCCGCTGGGAGGCGAACACCTCGATCGCCTGCTCGGTGGTGGTGTAGCAGCTGAAGATCGGGATCGTGACGAAGTTGGTCAGCACGAACGACACCGCGTAATTGCCGTAGGTGGTGCCGGACAGGCAAAGCCGCCGGGTCTCGTTGCGGGAGAGGCGGAAGGTGGCGCGCTCGCGGCTCTTCAGCAGGACCCGCCCGGTGATTGTGAAGGGCGCGCGGTTGCGCACCACCACGCAGACCTCGCCGGTGAATTCCGGGCCGGTCGGCGGCTTCACCTCGCGCAGATTCTCCTGGGACGCGGACCGCTGCGGCTGCTCCTCGCAGCCGGCGAGCAGGCCCAGCGCCAGGGCGGCGGTGAGGGCGAGGTGGCGCAGGGCGGTCATGGCCGGACTGTGGCGGTTTCGGCCGGTCCCGGCAATCGTGGTTGCCCGCAGCGCCGCATCACCGGTCAGCCTCCCGAGCGCCGGCGCGAGCGCGGGTCCAGCGCGTCGCGCAGGGCGTCGCCCAGCAGGTTGACGCTGACCACGGTGGCGAAGATCAGCACGCCCGGCCACACCGCCAGACTCGGCGTCTCCCAGATCAGCTCCTGCGCGCCGGTCAGCATGTTGCCCCAGGATGGGGTCGGCGGCCGGATGCCGAGGCCGAGGAAGCTCAGCACGCTCTCGAACAGCACGACGTTGCCGACCGCCAGCGTGGTGGCGACCAGGATCGGGGCCGCCGCGTTCGGCAGCACGTGGCGCAGCGCGATGCGCAGCGGCGAGTAGCCGAGCGTCCGCGCCGCCTCGACGAACTCGCGCCGGCGCAGGCCGAGCGTGGCGGCGCGCACCAGCCGCGCGGTGGTCGGCCAGCCGACCAGCGTCACCAGCAGGACCAGGCGGCCGAGCAGAACGGTCTCCGACGCCGCCGCCTCCGGCGACAGGCCGAGCTTGGTGAGGTCGACCGCCGCCAGGACGATCAGCAGCGGCAGCAGCGGCAGGGCTATCACCCCGTCGGCCAGCCGCATCAGCAGCGCGTCGGTGCGGCCGCCGAGGTAGCCGGAGGCGAGGCCGACGGCGGTCCCGATGCTCGCCGCCGCCACCGCCGCCACCACACCCACGGTCAGCGATACGCGCCCGCCATACAGCAGCCGCAGCAGCAGGTCGCGGCCGAGCTCGTCGGTGCCGAGCGGATGCTCCGCCGATGGCGGCTGCAGGCGGCCGAACAGGTCGACCGCCTCGGCGTCGAGGCCCAGCGCCAGCTCGGCGAGCGGGGCGAGGATGGCGGCCAGCGCCAACGCCAGCAGGACGCCGGCGGCGAGTGCGGCACTCGGCCCGAGCCGGCGGATGGCCCGGACGATCATGAGCCGTCCTCCGCCCGGTAGACGATGCGCGGGTCGAGCCGGGCGTAGGCGATGTCGGCGGCGAGGTTGCCGAGCAGGGTGGCGGCGGCGGCCACCAGCAGGCCGACCAGCGCCAGGTTGTAGTCGTTGCCCATGACCGCGTCGTAGATGGTCTTGCCCATGCCGGGCTGCGCGAACATGGTCTCGGTCACGAGTGCTCCCGACACCAGGCTGCCGACGTCGAGGCCGAGCAGGGTGACCACCGGCAGCAAGGCGTTGCGCAGGGCGTGCCGGGTGGCGACGAGGCGCTCGCTCAGGCCCTTGGCGCGTGCGGTGCGGACATAGTCCTCGGACAGCGCCTCGATGAGGGCGGCGCGCAGGTGGCGGGTGTAGGCGGCGACGCTGGCGGCCGCCAGGGTGAGGACCGGCAGCACCAGGTGGCGGGCACGATCCAGCGCGCCGCCGCCGTCGGCGCTGGCGGTGCCGCCGGCCGGCAGCCAGCCCAGCGTCACCGCGAACACGATGATCAGCAGCAGCGCCAGCCAGAACGGCGGGACGGAGATCCCGGCGAAGCAGACCAGGTTGATGCCGCGGTCGACGGCGCCGCCGGGGTTGCGCGCCGCCACCACGGCGGCCGGCACGGCGACGACGAGCGCCAGCAGCAGGGCCAGCGTGATCAGCAGCAGGGTGCGCGGCATGCGCTCGGCGACGATGTCGAGCACCGGCCGGGTGTACAGCCGGGAATAGCCGAGGTCGCCGTGCAGCGCCGCCGCCAGCCAGTTCAGGTAGCGCTCCCAGACCGGCCGGTCGAGGCCCTGCAGCGCCTTGAGGCGGGCGATATCCTCGGAGGTGACGCGCGGGTCGGAGCCGACCATCAGGTCGATCGGGTCGCCCGGCATCAGACCGAGCAGGCCGTAGGTCGCCGCCGACAGCAGCAGCAGGACGGCGAGGCATTGCAGGAGGCGGAAGGCGACGTAGCGGAGCATCGAACTGCTATCGGCTCCTGTCCGATGAGGCGGGTGGGTTCCGGAGCCGCGCGCTCACGCGCGCCCTCCGGAATGACGAAATTACAATAGTCGTCATCCCGGAGGGGCCGCGCGAGCGGCCGGCTCCGGGACCCACCAAGCGACGTGCGCTGGGCAGCATTACTCCGCCACCCCCCACTCCTCGATCCAGTTCGTCGTGCCGTATTTGTGCCCCGTCGGCCGCACGCCGGTCAGCCATTTCGGCAGCACGTAGCTCTCGGCGCGGAAGTACAGCGGGATAGCCGGCAGCTCGGTGGCGTAGATCCGCTGGATGTCGGCCCACAGCGCCTTGCGTTTGTCGCGGTCGAGCTCGATCTCGGCGGCCTCGATCAGCCGGTCCATCTCGGCGTTGCGGAAGCCGGTGGAATTCTGGCCGGACCAGTTGTTGGCCTCGCTCGGGACCGACTCGGAGTGCAGGGTGGTGCGTGGCAGGCTCTCCGGCGCCGACAGCCAGGCGAACAGGGCGAGGCCGGTGAACTTCCGTTTGTGCACGGTCTCGCCGAAGAACACCCGGGGCGGCTCGTTGCGGATACGCGCCTCGACGCCGATCCGCTTCCAGTAGTCGGCGAGCACCTGCTGCACCAGCTCGCGGCTGCGGTTGCCGGCGGTGGTCATCAGCTCGAAGGACAGGGTCTCGCCGCGGGCGTTGACCCGCAGGCCCTTCGGCCCGGGCTTCCAGCCGGCCTCGTCCAGCAGCGCCTTGGCGCGCTCCGGGTCGTGGCCCCAGGTGGGCACGCCATCTGTCGCGTGCACCCAGTCGAGCGGATGCACGCTGCTGGCGGCGACCGGCTGCTTGCCGGCGAATAGCCGATCGCTGATCGCCTCCCGGTCGATCGCCAGGATCAGCGCCTGCCGCACCCGGCGGTCGGCCAGCACCGGGCTGTCGAGCATCACGTCCAGGTGCTCGTAGATCAGCCCCGGCTGGTACAGCACCCGGAAGCGGGCGGCGTTGCGCTTCTCGAAGGCGATCGCCTGGTCGATGTCGAGGCCGAGCTCGCCGGCGATCATGTCGATCGAGCCGGACAGCAGGTTGGCCTCCAGTGCCGAGGTGTTCTCGATCGCCCGGATCTCCACCCGGTCGAAGGCCGGCGACCGGCCCTTCCAGTGCTCATTGCGCGCCAGCACGATCCGCGTGCCGGTCTCGATCGCGGCCACCCGGTAGGGGCCGTTCCACAGGCCGGGATTGGCCGGCTCGGTCTGGTACAGGGTGCGGTTGCGGTACTCGCGCGGCACCGCGAAGGCCGGCCGGTCCAGATGCGCCGGCAGCACGTCGAAGTCGCCCATCGAGCGGTAGCGGTAGTCGAGCTTGCGCTCGACCACGGTGAAGCGCTTCGGCCCGTGCACCTCGATGTCGAGCACGTCGCGGTAGGCGCGGAAGTTGGCGACGCCGGTATCGGGGTGGCGGCCGACTTCCCAGGCGAACAGCACGTCGTCGGTGGTCACCGGCGTGCCGTCGCCCCAGAACGCATCGTCGCGCAGCGTGTAGGTCTTGCGCACGCCGTCGACCGGCTCGCCGGACTCGGTCTGCGAGGGGAATTTCTCTGCGTCGCCGTCCTCCAGGCTCGGCAGCTTCGCGCAGAGCTGGCAGACCGGCGTCCAGTCATGGTCCTCGATGGTCAGTTGGCGATGCGTTGCCCCGAGCACGTAGGACTTCGCCAGCATCGAGTCGACCATCGGGTTGAGGGTCGCCGGGTATTGCGTGATGCCGATCGTGAGCGTGTCGCGCGCGGCCACGGCCGGCGGCGCTCCGCCGAGCAGGGTGGCTGCGGCGAGCAGGGCGAGCAGCGGACGGCGTCGAATCATCGGCGGTACCTCCCGGCGAAAGGATAGGGGGTGCCGCCGAGGCGTCAAATGACGGCGTCGTCAGCCGGCCTCGATGCGGCGGATGAAGGAGTCGAGGATGGTGCGGTACAGCGCGTCCTTCAGCACCTTGTCCTCGACCCCGGAATCGATGTTCGGGTTGTCGTTGACCTCGACCACGAACACGCCGCGGTCGTTCTGCTTCAGGTCGACGCCGTACAGGCCGAGCCCCATCAGCCGGGTCGCCGCCACCGCGACGTCGAGCACCTGCTTGGGCGTGTCCTCCACCGCAAGGGTGCGGAAGCCGCCGTGCTTGGCGCTGCCGCTGGCGCCGTGGTTGTAGATCTGCCAGTGCTTCGGCGCCATCGTGTACTGCGAGACGAACAGCGGCTTGCCGTCGAGCACGCCGACCCGCCAGTCGAACTCGGTCGGCATGAACTCCTGCGCCAGGATCAGGTCGCTGTCGGTGAACAGCTCCTTCGATATGCGCTTGAGGTCGTCCAGGTTCTCGGCCTTCTTGACGCCGACCGAGAACGAGCCGTCCGGAATCTTCAGCACGATCGGGAACGACAGTTCCTCGGTGGCGCGCTTCAGGCTGCGCGCGTCCAGCACCAGGGTCTTCGGCGCCGGGATCTTCTTGGCCGCCAGGGTCTCGGCCAGGAACACCTTGTTGGTGCAGCGCAGGATCGACGTCGGGTCGTCGAGCACCGGCATGCCCTCGTCCTCGGCCTTGCGGGCGAAGCGGTAGGTCGGGTTGTCCAGCGCCGTGGTCATTCGGATGAACAGCGCGTCGAACTCGGCGAGACGCGCGTAGTCCTTCGGCTGGATCATCTCCACCGACACCCCCATCTGGGCGCCGACGCGCTCCAGGGTGGCCAGTGCCTTGGGATCGGACGGCGGCAACGGCTCCTTGGGGTCGTGCAGCACCGCCAGCGTGTAGCGCACCCGCTTCGGGCCTTTCGGCGCGCGCCATGTGCGACGGGTATAGCCTTCCAGTGCGGCGGCGAAGGTCGGCTGCTCGGCTGCGTGCAATTCGTCGACGGTCCGCGGCCGGATCGCCTTCACGTAGAAGCCCCATTCCGGGTCGCGGCGGATCTGCACGCGCAGGATGGGCGCGCGGAACCGGTCGAACGCCTCGCGCGCCACGCGCTCGTAGCGCGGATCGGCGGTGCGGCCGAAATACACGTCGATCGAGAACGAGGCCTCCGGCGTCTCCTTGATGCGGGCGAGGCTGCGCAGCAGCACGCGCTCGACCGCGCGCATGCCGGTCCAGGCCCGGCTGCGCTCCTTCAGCGACAGGATGGCCGCCGCCGAGGGGATGACGCGGTGGCCGCGTGCCTCGGCGAGCAGCGAGGCATAGTAACCCTGGCCGAGATACACCAGGTCGCGCGACAGGTTGACGATGCGCACCGTCTCGTCGCCGAAGCTGGTCGGCTGCGTGAGATAGTCGCGCGTGCGCATGACCCGCAGTCCCTCGGGCGGGATCGGCAGGTCCTCGGGCCGGTCGACCAGGACGACCAGCGCGCTCACGCCCCCATCTCCAGCGGGCCCATCTCCTGCGGGCCGGCTTCCTGCAGGCTCGACTGCCGCAGCCGGACGAGCACCGCCGCCTGCAGCTGCGAGCGACCGTAGCGCGTCATGCTCTCGAAGGCGGAGCGGGGGACCGGTACGTGGACACAGTCCATGTCGGTTTTCAGAAGGTCTTCGTCCATGTCGGGGTCGTGCACCAGCAGGAAGCGATCGTCGACGCCGGTGACGACGATCCAATGGGGGACTCGCTCGGCGTTGAAGCGATACGAGCTGATCAGCAGGATCGGGATCCAGCCCCCTCGCAGCGCGACTTCGAGGTCGCCGGCGGTGATCGGGCCGATTTCCAGTGCGAGGCCGGCCTCCTCGAAGTCCTCGACGATCGATTCGTGCGCGCGCTCCATCACGCGCTTCTTCTCGGCGCTGCGCACCGTATCGAGGAACAGCGGCCCGGTCTCGGTCAGCACCACCTTCACGTCGAAGCCGCGGCGATGGGCGGCGAGCGCCAGCCCGTGCGGCCCGCAGCCGCCATGGCCGGAGGTCATGAAGATCGTGGTGGCCTCACGCCAGATCCGGAATTCGTCGGTCGACGCCATCTGCCGGCCCGGCACGAGGGCTGCCATGGCCATCAGCAGGCAGGCCGGGCCGCAGGTGAAATCGGTGGTCTGGTGGTAGTACGGCACCTGCGGCACGGTCGGCGCCGGGCTGAACCGCATGCGCTTCTCGTAGCGCCAGCCGTCGGCGTCGTCGTCGTAGTAGTGCGGCAACGGCATCAGCCGGCGGTAGGCGCGGCCCTCATACAGCGCGATGGCGGCCTCGTTGTCGGCCCGCACTTCCAGGCGGAGCGCCACGCAGTCGTGGCGGCGCGCCTCCGCCTCGGCATGCGCCAGCAGCTGCAGGCCAATGCCGCGGCCGCGCGCCGATGGATGCACCGCCAGCGAGTACAGCCGTGCCAGGGCGGTGCCGAGGTGGAACAGCACCAGCCCGTAGCCGAGCAGCCCGCCGCCGGACCCGGCCTCCGACTCGACGACGAACAGCGACGCCTTGGCCCGGGTCAGCATGTGCTGGAAGCTCCGCCGCGATAGCCGGTCGCTGTCGAAGCATGCCTCTTCGAGCCGGATCAAAGCGGAAATATCGGCGACCTGCCCCGGCCTGATGGCCACCGGCTGCGCCGGCCGCCGGGGGCGAGGCGGGTTCTCGACATCCTGCAGGGCCTGGGGAGACATCGTCGGGACGCCTTTCGCGCCAGAGGGCGCGCCGGAGAGGCGGATGCGACCATCCGCGCACCTCTAGATCGATGATCCCTGGTAGATGTCAAATGCGTCAAGCGCATGACAGGCCGGCAATCCGTCGGGACTGGGCCCGGCGGACGCCGGACGCGTCACCATAATCGCGCGGACCGCCAATTGTTCCGGGTGGAGCCGATCACCCGGCTGGGGCCGGTGGTGGTGACGCGGCCCGGGATCGCCACGACGGTGACGATCTCGGCGGTGTCGAAGGCTGCCAGGTTGCACAGGTCGACCTCGTTGTCGGCCAGCGCGATCAAGGTGTTGGTGCCCGCGTGTGGATCCTGTTCGTCCCAGACGCTGACCTCGAACATCCGCTTTCGGGGAAGCGCGCACTTCGGTCGACCGGGTGGGCGTCGCATCGGACCTCGCCTGGCTGTCCGACGGCACGAACCGCTGCCTATGCCGTCGCGACCTGTCGTTCCCTCGCTTCGCCCCCGCCGACCGCCGGTTCGCCGGCCGGTCGGCCGATGGGGCCGCTTCCATGTTGATGATCGCGACTCGCGCAGCGGAATGCGCGTGACCCTGGTGTGGCGCCTGTGATCAAGGCGGGACGGCTTGTGCGCACCGGTTCGACGACGCCGCCGGCGCCTAGGAGGCGGCGCTCGAGGCGGTCGTCCAGCCGATCACGCGGCTGGGTCCGATGGCGGTGACGAGACCGGGAAGTGCCACCAGCTTGACGATCCGCGCCGAGCGGATTTCCGCCAGGGATCTGACGTCCTTCTCGTCGTCGGCGAGGGCGATCAGGGTGTCCGGGGCGGAGTGCAGGTCGGCATCGGCGTTCACGCTGACCTCGAAGAGCCGCTTCAGCGTGACGCGCCGGCCTCGTTGACTGTCGATCGGCCTCATGGGTCCTCGTCTTCGGTTGCGCGGCAGACGCCGGGAATCGGCATCTCCGAATGCCTGCGTCGGCGTCGGGGCGGCGGGGGTCCATCTTCCCAACCACTGGTTCGAAGCCCTGGTTCCTTCGCAGTGCACAATGGTGGATCGCGCGGCTGTCGAACGCCTGTGATCGATTTGTGGTGCCGGTGATCAGGCGGTCCGCAACATGGCGGACGGCCGACATCAGAGCCGGTCGACCGCCCCGACCACGTGCCGCACCGCGTGATGGCGGTCGATCTCGCCGCGTGGGGCGATATCCCACCGCCAGGTCTCGTCCGGCGCCGGCGTTGCGGCGCCCTTCAGCGGGTCGAGGGTGGCGACCACCCGCGAATCCGCCGCCACGATCTCCACCGCCTGGTCGAACACGATCATCGCCGGGCAGGGGAGCCGCCGCAGCCAGGCCAGGTGCGCCTCGGCCAGCGCCCGCCCGATCCGATCGGCTTCGGCGTCGTCCATCTCGCGCGTCGGCACGACGGCGAGCTGCGAGAGCAGATTGACCGACGCAACGAAGCTGACGCCGCGATCGTCGCGCAGGAAGCCCGGCTCGGCGACGGTGGTGAGATGCGGCAGCGATTCCGTCACGTCATGCCGCACGCAGGCGACGTTGCCGAGCCGGCGGGCGGCGCTGCGGGTGGCCGGCGCGAAGGCCAGGTCGACCAGCCGCACCTCGCGGAAGCGCGCCGCCAGCGCCGCCAGCGGCGTATCGTGCAGGTGGCCCGCACCCAGCACCACGGCGGCACCCCCCGGATCGGCTGCGGCCGCAGCCCGCAGCACGGCGGCGCGCGTGCGTGCCTCATGCGCTGCCCAGGCAGCCACGTGCCGCCGCCGCCGGGCGGCGATCGCCACGAACTCGGACAGGTGCCCGGTCCGGCGGGCGAAGGGCAGGCTCGGGGTGACCAGCCAGTCGACGGCTTCGCGAAGCATGCCGGAGCTTAGCGCGGATCGCGTGCAGAATCCGCTTCCGTTGCGCGCCCGTCAGGAGCCGGCGAGACGTCCGGCGGCCACTGCGAGCAGGCCGCCCGCCAGTCCTTCGAGTGCGCGCCGGCCACGGTCGCCAACGCCGCCGAGCCGGGCAGCCGAGGCGGCGGCCAGCCCGACCGCGCCGTAGACAAGGCCGCACAGCACGACGAACAGCGCCGACAAGGCACCGGCTTGGACGGCGATCGAGGCGGCCGGGTCGATGAACTGCGGGATGATCGCCAGATACATCATCCGGCCCTTCGGGTTGAGGAAGCTGGCGGAGCCGGTGATCCGGCCGGCGGCGTGCAGGCGGTCGACGGCCCAGCCGGCGCCGAATGCCAGGGCGGCGTCGCGCAGCACCGCGTCGCCGCCGAACAGGTCGACGTCGCCGAGGTGGCGATGTCAGAATCTCCCGCGGCGCGTTCTGGCGTTCGCGTTGCGGGGGCGGGTGACAATGCACGTTAAACGGGATTATAGGAGGCCGACGGGAAGCCACGGTGGCGGCTTGTCCAATTGTCAATGCAGTGCCCAAGTAATAGCGTTATCATAATAAATTAGTCGTGACGGTCGGCGACAATGCGTCTTTCGAGGCAAATTGGTGCGCATTTATCGGAAGTGGAGCGCTTGCGCAGGGCGCAGATCAGGAGGGTGCAGGAGGAGTGGCTGCGCCTCGGCCTCCGGGCCCGGTTGCTAGGCCAGCTGTTGGGGAAGCCCGAGGTCCGTGGCTGGCAGGACCCGGATTGGGATCCACCTCAGAGTCTCCTCGACGCCGTGGAGGCGGCGCTGTTCGACGAGGTTGTGGAATCCAAGGAGCCTCTGGTCTCGGCGCCGATCGCCAGTCGCCGCATCGTGGGAGTTCTCGCGCCGAGGAACCTGCGGGCCGTGGAGATTTGGAATCAGTACGGCGGCGTGTGGTCCGATGCCGTCGCAACGGCTCTTTCGACCGCTGGTGTCCTAGGTCAGTCGACGATGCTGTTGGACCGGGAAGAAGGCTTGTATGTCGAGAGCCGGGGAGACGAAATGCTGGTGTGGCCCAGTGACAGGCCGAGCACCGGGATCTTCCTGTCGGACAGGCCCGATCCGGCATGGAACGAGTTTGTCCTTCGTCGGGTGATGGTTCCGCTGTCGACCTGGGAGCCGCATGCCGATCGTTGTCGCGGCTGGTCCGAGGTGTGTCGTCGGACCTTGCGGTATATCGCCTGCCTTCTGCCTTTCGCGTCCAGCCCTGGCGGAGCCCCGGACAGGGTGCTCAGTGTCGTGACGTCGGATCGGGCGGCATCTCCGGTAGTCGATTGCGAATGAAGACCGGCTCGCGGCGACTTCTTCGCATTTTTCGACCGCCGGCGATCGATGGCTTCCTCTCTGCCTGGTGGTGCACCGGCATTCCCTGATGCGAGACGGGGAGATAATGCCATTGCTGGCCGGCATGAGGCGCCCGCCGCGGCAGCCGAATCACTGAGAGCGTGAGAATGACCGTCGATCCCCTCAATTCAAGGCGTCCGTCTCCGCCACACGGCACCGAGACCGCCGGACGGCTGGCCGTCGCCTCCTTTCCGGCTGCCGCGGCGTCGGACAGCGCACGGGCGGTTCGCGAGCGACTGGCGGCCGACGCCTTCGCGGCGGCCGATCTGCTGGTGGTGACCGGCGCGGACGGGCGCTACGTCGGGGCGGTGCCGCTGCTACGGCTGCTGCAGGCCGACGGCGGCACGCCGGTGTCGGAGCTGGTGCAGCCCGGCTGGCCGACGGTGGCGCCCGAGCTCGACCAGGAGCGCGCCGTCCACCTCGCCGCCGAGGCGAATGTGGCGGCGCTGCCGGTGGTGGCCGCGGACGGCACGGTGGTCGGCGTGCTGCCGCCGGTCGTGTTGCTGGAGGTGATGGCCCGCGAGCATCGTGAGGACCTGCATCGCATGGTCGGCGTCCTGCGGGAGCGCGACGGCTCGCGCCACGCGCTCGAGGACCCGCCGCTGCGCCGCGCCGCCCGGCGGCTGCCCTGGCTGCTGGTCGGCCTGGCCCTGAGTGCGGCGGCGACCGCGGTGATGCACGAGTACGAGAGCACGATGCAGGCGAATGTGGCGATCGCGTTCTTCATCCCGGCGATCGTCTACCTGACCGACGCCATCGGCACCCAGACCGAGGCGATCGCGGTGCGCGGCCTGTCGCGTCGCCGTTTGCCGCTGCTCCGGATCCTCGCCCTGGAGATCGCGACCGGGGCGCTGATCGGATTGGTGATCGGCGGCGCCGCTCTGCCGGCCGTCTGGCTGATGTATGGCAGCCTGCCGCTCGCCCTCGGCGTATCGGCGACACTGCTGATCGCCGGGACGCTCGCCAGCTCGATCGGGCTCGTGCTGCCCTGGCTGCTGGCGAAGACCGGCATCGACCCGGCGTTCGGGTCCGGACCGGTCGCCACCATCATCCAGGACGTGCTGACGATTCTGGTCTACTTCACCGTGATGACGGCGCTGCTCGGTGCGCCGGCCTGATCAAGGCAGGGGGCGGTCGGGGCCTGGCTGGACCGCATCCATGCGCTGCCGAACTGGAGGCACCCCTACGAGCTGCTGGCGTAGGTGGGGCCGACCCTGCTACGCCGCCGGATGCCGCGCCGCCCAGTGCCGGGCGATGTCGACCCGGCCGGTGACCCACACGCCTGCCTTGGCCTGGCAATAGTCGAGCAGCCGGGCGAGGCCGGCGGCGCGCGACGGGTGGCCGATCAGCCGCAGGTGGAGGCCGCAGGACATCATGCGCGGCGTGTCGGCGCCCTCCTCCCACAGCAGGTCGACCGCGTCGCGGACATGCGCCACATAGTCATCGGCCGTCGGGAAGTGGTTGCGCGAGAACTTGGAGTCGTTGGTGGCGAGCGAGTAGGGCACCACCAGATGCGGCGTCTCCGCGACCCGGGTCCAGTACGGCAGCTCGTCGGCGTATGAATCCGAATCGTAGAGGAAGCCGCCGTGCTCGACCAGCAGGCGGCGGGTGTTCACGCTCGGCCCGTGCCGGCAGTACCAGCCGGGCGGCTTCGCCCCCGTAGTGCGCTCCAGCGAGGCGACGGCGCGGCGGATGTGCTCGCGCTCCTCGGCCTCGCTCAACCGCCAGTGCTCGACCCAGCGCCAGCCGTGGCAGCAGATGTCCCAGCCGGTCTCGCGGATCGCCGCCGCCGCCTCGGCGTTGCGCTCCAGCGCCAGCGCGCAGGCGTTGACCGTGGCCGGCAGCCCGCGCTCGGTGAACAGCCGGTGCAGCCGCCAGAAGCCGACGCGGGTGCCGTACTCGTACATGCTCTCGGCCGCCAGGTCGCGCGATCCCGGGCCGTTCGGCGAGTCCGGCGACTCGGTCAGGCTGGCCTCGGAGTACCCGTCGCCGTCGGGGATCGAGTACTCCGAGCCCTCCTCGTAGTTGATCACGAAGTTCACGGCGACCCGGGCGCCGCCGGGCCAGCCGGCGTGCGGTGGGGTACGGCCGTAGCCGACGAAGTCGCGCTCGAGATGCGGCGGCAGGTTGGGGTCGGTCATGCCGGCATCGGAGCATGGGCGAGGCGGAACGGCAACCAGTGGCGGCGAGGCGCGATGGACGCTGGCGGGTTTCATTCAAATATTGAGATGTATGTGTGGAAATTCGCGGTATGATGGGCATCGCAATCCGGGAGTCGGGTCCGGAGCGTGAGGGAGGGGTGGACGTGAGGCATCTTGGGTCCGCTGCGGGCTGGTTGCCGAGCGTGGTGCTGGCGGTGGTGGCGCGGCTGGCGCGGCGAACCTGGCTTGTCGGCATCTTGCTCCTGGCACCTGCGACCGCCGATGCCGAGAACGTCGCCAACTGCGGCAAGCTTGGGCATCGCCCCTGCGAGCAGTGCCTGGACTCCCAGACCGTCTATTTCCCGTTCAACTTCTGCTGCATCCCGGAGAGCACGTCCTGCCGGAAGATGCAGTACAGCTGCAACGACGGGCATGACCTCGACCGGTTCGGCCGCTGCACGCTGGCCAATCTGACGGTCGACCAGGCGGTCGCGGCCGGGTGCCGGTCGCAGGCTTCGGCCCAGGCAATCCTTGACGATGCGCTCAAGGCTCCGGACCTGGGCAGCATCACCCGCCCGCAGATCGAGGCGTTCAGGGTCTCCGGCGACTCGATGACGACGCTGCAGGTCACGGATCCGGAGACCTGGGGATATCGCGCGACCGATTTCCCCGAGGAGATCCAGAGCATGCAGAACGGCAAAATTCTCTCGAAGGGCAGGCGCCGCGCCGCCAAGTCCCCCGATGAGGCCGACTTCTGGGCGACTCACGGTCCGTCGCTGCCATTCGGGGCTGCCAGCAGCCTCAGCCAGGCGTTCCAGATGATCGCCACGGCCGACAGCAACAAGCCGATGAGCCAGTACGCCTCGGTCGCGCTGGCCTACGACGTCGCCAGCCGCTTCGGGAGCACGGTCTACAAGTTCCAGATGGCGCCGAACTCGGCGATCCTGGGCCTGCGGAACTGCACGCCCGGCTCCGGTGAGGATCAGATCCAGGTGGAGAGCGGCACCCCGATCAAGAACCTGCAGCGATTCTACGGACCCACGGGCTACTGGGAAACCTACAACGGTACGAGTTGGGTCCGCACCCCGTGACGAGGTCCGCCCCGGCTCCGCGGCTCGGCGCGAGAGAAGGTATCCAGGGCGGCACAGCCCGAGAGTGGAGACAGTCATGCACCGCATCCTTCGCGCGCCGCTCCGCCTGATCGCGGTTTCCGCGATAGCCGGATTCACGATGGTCGGTGCTTCGACGCACGCCCTTGCCGATTTCTATCTCGGGCAGATCGTCATGTTCGCCTCCGACTTCTGCCCGAAGGACTTCTACGAGGCCAACGGCAACCTGCTGGCGATCGCCCAGAACCAGGCCCTGTTCTCGGTGCTCGGGACACGGTACGGCGGCGACGGCATGCGGACCTTCGCGCTTCCCCGGCTCGCCGGCCAGGCGCAGGGCGCGCCGGGCAGCGGCGCCGGCATCGCGCTGACCGTCTGCATCGCCGTGCAGGGCAGGTTCCCGTCGCGGAACTGAGCGGCCCCCGCCTACTCCCCGTCCCGCCGCGGCGGACCGACCGACCGGCGTGGCGTGGTCAGTTCGGCGACGGTGCCGGTCGAGGCGGTCGTCGCCCGCCGCGTAGATGCGGTGCCGGTGAACCGGGTGCAGTGGATGGCGCTGAGCCTGTCGTTCTGGACGCGGCGGCGACGGACTGATCCCGGCGCCGGATTGCCGGACGCGGAAGCAGTCCGCATGATGCCCGCGTTTCCCGCCCCTGTTCCGCACGTCCGCCCAGCCGATGGCCGCCGACCACGTCATGACCACGCTTCCTCCCTGGCTGCGCACCGCAATCGGTGCCCAGGCGACGCTGCTCGTCGGCATGGGGCTCGGGCGGTTCTCCTATACGCCGATGGTGCCGGCACTGATCCAGTCGGGCGCGATGCCGGCGGCCGAGGCCGGGCTGGTGGGTGCCGCCAACCTCGGCGGCTACCTGGTCGGTGGCCTGTCCCTGCCGTGGCTCCTGGCGCGCTTCCCGCCACCGGTGATCCTGCGCGCCTGCCTGGTGCTGTCGTTCCTCGCGCTTGTGGCGAGCGCGGTGCCGGCGGGCTTCGCCTGGCTGACCGCCTGTCGCGGCCTGCTCGGGATCACCGTCGCGGTGATGATGATCCTGGCGATCTCGGCGGTGACCGCCGCCGCGCCGGCGCACAGGCTCGGCCAGGCCACCGGCGTCGCCTTCACGGGGGTCGGGCTCGGCATCCTCTTCGCGGCGGCGGCGCTGCCGGCGCTTCTCGCCCAGGGCCTTGCCTGGGCCTGGCTGGGAACCGCGGCGATCGGCGCCGTCGGGCTGGTCATAGGCCTGTGGGGCTGGAGCGGCGCGGCCCCCGGCCGGCCGCCGGCGCCGCCGGTTCCCGGTCCGGCGCCGGCCGGGCTGCAGCCGGTGGCGGTCCGGCTCGTCCTGGCCCAGGGGCTGTTCTCGCTCGGCCTGGTGCCGCATTCGATCTGGTGGGTCGACTACCTGGTGCGCGGTCTCGGCTGGCCGTTGACCGCCGGCGGCCTGCAATGGGTGCTGTTCGGGGCGGGGGCGGTCGCCGGCACCTTCGCCTGGGGCCGGCTGGCCGACCGCATCGGGTTCTCGCCGGCGCTGACGCTGGCGTTCGCAAGCCTGTCCGCCGCAATCGCCCTGCCGGTGCTGGTGCCGGGCGAGGCGAGCGTGATCCTGTCGTCGCTGGTGGTCGGCGCCCAGCCTGGGCTGTCGGCGGTGATCGCCGGGCGGGCGCAGCGCGCCATGGGCGCCGCCTCGATGCTGGGGCTGTGGCGTTGGATGGTGCTGGCCGTCGGACTCGGCCAGCTTGCCGGCGGCTTCGGACTGGTGGCGCTGTTCAGTGCCCGCGGCAGCTACGTCGAGGTGTTCCTGGTCGGCGCCGCCGCCATGCTCGGTGGTGCGGTGCTGGCGGCAGGCCTGCCCGTTGACAGCGCCTCCCGCATTCCGCACCCTCGCGGCCGTACGTGATGCTGGGGTGCCCGACGCGTCGTGTGGCGGGCTGAGAACACACCCATCGAACCTGAACCGGGTTGCTCCGGCGTAGGGAGACGTCACGGTCTTGGTCGATTCCCATCGCAAGGCCGCGTCGCCCGCGCTATCGGATCGCCCCCGAGGAGCGTGACGCATGCGCCGCCTGCTGCCGATCCTGTCGCTGAGCCTGCTGTTACCGCTGTCGGCGCATGGCGCCGAGCCGCTCGCGGTCTCCGTGCTGGTGCCGATCACCGGCTTCCTGGCGCTGGAGGGCACGGCGCAGCGCAACGGCGCGATCCTGGCGCTCGACAACCCGCCGGATGGTGTCAGCGTGACCTATCAGGTGGCCGACACCGCGACCTCGCCGGAGGTAGCGGTGACCGCGCTGCAGCGTGCCCTGGATCGCGAGAACCCGGTGGCGATCGCCGCCCCGATCTTCGGCACGCAGATGCTGGCGATGGCGCCATTGGCGGCGCGTGCCGGGGTGCCGCTGGTCACGGTGTCCGGCACCGCCAGCATCACCGAGCAGGGCCACGACGTGGTGTTCCGGTTCTTCCCGACCGATGCGGTGGTCAAGGTGGCGCAGGCCCGCTACGCGGTGGAGGAGCTGGGCGCGCGGCGGCCGGCGCTGCTGTACCAGACCACCGCCTACGGCCAGAGCGGGCGCGAGCACCTGGTGCGGGCGCTGAAAGGGCTGGACGTGACACCGGTGCTGGAGGAAGCGATCGACCCCGGCCTCAAGGACCTGGTGCCGGCGCTGGAGCGGGCGCGCGCCGCCGGCGCCGATTCACTCCTGCTGCAGCTGCATTCCGGCCCGACGGCACTGGCGGTCCGCCAGGCCCACGGCATCGGCCTCGGCCTGCCGATCGTCGCCGGCTCCGCCATGCACCAGCCGACCACCGCCGCCCTGGTCGAGCCGGTACAGCTCGAGGGGGTGTGCGCCGAGACCGCGTCGTCGCCGGTGTCGGAGGGCAACACCGATGTCGCCGCCTTCACCAAGGCCTACCGCGCGCGCTTCGCCGCCGAGCCGGACGCCTTCGCGCTCGGCCAGTATGACGGCATGCGCATGGTGCTGGCGGCGGTTGCCGACGGCGCCCGCACGCCCGAGGCGGTCAGGCAGTGGCTGGCGACGCGCCGTCACCGCGGGCTGGCGATGGCCTATGTGTCCGACGGTTCCGGAAACATGGCGCACGACGCCGTCATCGTGTGCTACGACGGCAAGGTGGGGGTGCCGGCGATCATGAAGCGCTACGACGCCGTGGACGGGGTGAAGTGATCGAGGCCGCGGCGCAGCTCGCGGTCAACGCGGTCGCGCTCGGCGCCATCTATGCGCTGGTCGCGCTCGGCTTCGTGCTGGTGATCGGCGCCGTCGGCGCGGTGAACTTTGCCCATGGCGAACTGGCGATGCTGGGCGGCATGGCCGCGGTCGGCGTGGCCGTCCTGCTGCCGAACGATCTGCCGGTCCCGGGCCTGGTGGTGCTGCCGGCGGTGCTGGCGACAATGGCGCTGGCCGGGCTGCTGCTGGCGGCGGTGGCCTATGCGCCGCTGCGCCGGGCGCCGCCGACCTCGGTGTTCATCGCCACCATCGCCGTCGGGTTGATCATCCAGCACGGCGTGACCGCCTTCATCGGGCCGGAGCCGCGGATCGGCCCGCCGCTGGTCGGCTCGGGCATGCTGCGGATCGCCGGCATCGGCCTCGCCCACCAGCAGCTGGCCACCATCGCCACCGCCGGGGTGCTGATCGCCGGGGTGCACGTGCTGCTGCAGCGCACCCGCTTCGGCCGCCGGCTGCGCGCCGCCGCGCAGGACCCGGAAATGGCGCGCTCGATCGGCATTCCGGTGCCGGCGACCGTCGCCGTCAGCTTCGCGCTCGCCGCCGCACTCGCCGGGGCTGCCGGGCTGCTGCTGTCGAACCAGTACCTCGTCACCCCGACCGATGGCGGCATGCTGATGCTGAAGGCGTACATCGCCGCGGTGATCGGCGGCTGGGGGCGGATCTGGGGCGCCGCCATCGGCGCCGTCGCGATTGCCGTGTTCGAGACCCTGGTGGCGGCGGCCACCTCCTACCTGGTGGCTGAGACGTTGCTGTATCTCGGCGTTCTGGTGCTTCTGGCGGTCCGCCCGCAGGGCCTGTTCGGCGAGGCGGAGGGCCGGCGCGCGTGACGGGGGCAGGGCCCACTGCAACCAAGCCCGTCGTGCCGGATCGTCGCGCCGCGGTGTATCTCGCGGCCGCGCTCCTCGGCCTCGGCGGCGTGCTGGCGTTCGGCGACGCCTATGCGCTGCGGGTGGCGACCCTGGTCGGCATCTACGCGATCGCCGCGATCGGCTACCAGCTGGTGTTCGGCCGCCTCGGCCTGCTGTCGCTCGCCCAGGGCGCCTGCTTCGGGCTCGGCGCCTATGCCAGCGCGCTGCTGACCGCGGCCGTCGGGTTGCCGGTGCCGCTTGGCCTGGCGGCAGCGGTGCTGGTGCCGGCACTCGCCGCGGCGGCGGTGGCGCTGCCGGTCGCCCGGCTGGAGTCGCACTATGTGGCGCTCGCCACCCTCGGACTGGCACAGCTGGCGCTGCTGGCGGCGACCAATCTCGAGATCACCGGCGGCGCCAACGGCCTCTACGGCATTCCGCCGATCGCCTTCGGGGCCGTCGAGGCCACCGGCCCGGCGATGCTTGCGGTGGTCTGGACCGGAGTGGCGGCGGCGCTGCTGGCCGGCTGCATCGTCACGGCCGGGGGCCGCGGCGCGCGGCTGGCGACGCTGCGGGATGCGCCGCATGCGGCGATCGCGCTCGGCCTTGATCCGGTGCCGGCGCGGATCGCCCTGTTCGCGGTGGCCGGCGGGCTCGGCGGGCTGGCCGGCGGACTGCAGGCGCACGGCCTCGGCGTGGTGTCGCCGGCGGTGACCGGCTTCGAGGTGATGGTGACCATCCTGGCGATCGCCGTGGTCGGCGGCCGCGGCAGCTTCCCCGGCGCGGTCGCCGGGGCGGCGCTGCTGGTGCCGCTGCCGGAGGTGTTCCGGTTCCTGGAGGGCTCCTATCTGGTGGCCTATGGTGTGGTGCTGCTGGCGACCATCGTGCTGCTGCCGCGCGGCCTCGACGGCCAGCTGCGGCACTGGCTGCCGCGCCGGCCGCCGGTGCTGCCCCAGCCGCGCAAGGCGGGGCCGCGGAAGACGGGCAAGGCGCTGGTCGTGGAGGGCCTGTCCAAGCGCTTCGGCGGGGTGATCGCCCTCGACGGCGTGTCCTTCGCGGTTCCGGCCGGGGCGGTCGTCGGGCTGATCGGCGCCAACGGCTCCGGCAAGACCACGGCGCTGAACCTGATCAGCGGGCTGGAGCGGCCGGGCGCCGGCCGGATCCGCATCGGCGGGGTGCCGGTGGCGGAACGCCCGGCGCATCACCGGGTCGGCCTCGGGCTCGGCCGCGGCTTCCAGCATCCGGAGTTTCCGGTCGAGCTGTTCGTGCTGGAGGCGGCGGCAGTCGCCACGCCGGACCGGTCGGCGGCGATGGCGGCGCTGCAGCGGGTCGGCCTGGGCGCGCGCGCCGCCGACCCGGTCGCCGCGCTCGGTGCCTCCGAGCTGAAGTTGCTGGACATTGCGCGCGCCCTGGCGGCGGCGCCGGACGCGCTGATCCTCGACGAGCCGGCGGCCGGCCTGACGGCGTCGGAACGGGCGGCCCTGGCCGGACTGCTGCGCGGCCTGGCGGATTCGGGTCTTGCCGTGCTGGTGGTCGACCATGGCATGGACTTCCTGCTGCCGCTGGCCGACCGCTTGGTCTGCCTGGACGCCGGCCGGGTCATCGCCGCCGGATCGCCAGAAGCGGTGCGCCACGATCCGGCAGTGATCGCCGTCTATCTCGGGGCGAGGACGCCGGCATGACCGACGCGCCGGCGAACGAGGGACCGGGGAACGAGGGACCGGGGAACGAGGGACCGCTGAGCGAGGGGGCCGTGAGCCAGGCGGCTGGACGCCGCGGTCTGACGGTGGACGAGATCGAGGTCCGGGTCGCCGGCACCGCGATCCTCGGCCCGTTGTCGGTGGCGGTCGAGCCCGGCAGCGTGGTGGTGGTGCTCGGCGCCAACGGTGCCGGCAAGTCGACGCTGATGCGCGCGGTCGCCGGCGCCGCCGCGGTCGCGCACGGGCGGATCTGGGTCGATGACGACGAGATCTCCGGCTGGACCCCCGAGCGGCGGTTCCGCCGTGGCGTCGGCTGGTGTCCGGAGGGACGCCGGCTGTTTCCCGGGCTGACGGTCGAGGAGACTCTGGATGCGGCGGCTCCCGGAAACGCGGCCGAGCGCGGCGAGCGGATCGCCGCTATGCTGGCGCTGTTCCCGCCACTTTCCGGCAAGCGCGGCGAGACCGCGTGGCGGTTGTCGGGGGGGCAGCAGCAGTTGCTGGCGATCGCCCGGGCCGTGATCGCCGACCCGGCGGTGGTGCTGCTCGACGAGCCGTCGCACGGCTTGGCGCCGGTGGCGCGGGACCAGGTGTTCGCGATCGCCCGGCGGCTGGCCGACGATGGTGCCGCGGTGCTGCTGGCCGAGCAGGACACCGCCAGGGCGCTGGCCGTCGCCGACCGCGTGGTGGTCCTGGCGCGCGGCCGGGTGGTGCTGGATTGGCCGGTCGCCGTGGTGATCGGCAACCCGGATTTCGAGCGGGCGCTGATGGGCGCCTGATCTCGGCGTCTCCAGGAACCGCAGGCAATCAGGAAGGCACTCGAAGGGACGGATGATGGACGAGACCAAAATCGATTCGGCCGCGATGGGGCGGCTGGCCAAGGCGCTGAGCTTCATTTGCGGCGCCGGGCACGCCAGCACCCTGGCGATGGCCAAGGCGGCCGAGAGCGGCTCCGAGCAGGACGCCAAGCGGGCGCGGACGCTGTTCCTCAAGTTGAAGCCTGGCGAGCGGCGCGCCGCCATGACGATGCTGTCCGACTGACGGTGTGCCGATGGCGGAGCCTCTGAGGATCCGGCCGGCCGGGCCGGCGGACCTCCCGGCGGTGACGGCCCTGTACCGGCACCTAAACCCCGACGATGCGATTCCGCCGGCCGGCGAGGCCGAGCAGGTCTGGCGCCGGCTGCTCGACCATCCGGGACTGATGGTGCTGGTCGGCGCGGCGGCCTCGGGCGAATTGGTCGCCTCCTGCACCCTGGTGGTGATCCCGAACCTGACCCGCGGCGGCCGGCCCTATGCGCTGATCGAGAACGTCGTCACCCACGCCGATCACCGGCAGCGCGGGCATGGCCGGGCGCTGCTGCGCGCCGCCGTCGCCGCCGCCTGGGAGGCCGGCTGCTACAAGGTCATGCTGATGACCGGATCGAAGCGCGCGGAGACGCTTCGCTTCTACGCCGAGGCCGGCTTCGAGCAGAGCAAGACCGGCTTCCAGATCCGTCGGCCGGCGATCTGAACGACGCGGTGCCTCACTTCTTGCAGTCCGGGTTGCCGTAGCGTTCGGTGCAGCGCGCCTGGGTGCACTGCGCGATCCGCTGGTCGCGCTCGCGCTGGTTCAGGTCGACCGTCTGCGCCTCGGTGTAGGGGATCCACTCGGTCCGCATGCCTTGCTTGCAGGTCGTGGTGTTGCCGGTGGTCGTGCATTTCGAGGTGCCGTCCGGGATCTTGATGGCGCGGGTCCGGTTCACCAGGACCTGCTGGTATTGCGGCGGGATCTTGATCTCCCATTCGGTCGAGCAAACCTGCTCGGCCTGGTAGTATTCCTGCGTGGCGCAGCCGGCGGCCAGGCCGCCGAGGACGAACATCAGTGCCACTCGCATTGCGATGCGCATCGCGTCTCCCCGTCGTGGTTCCGCAGGGCCGCCCGCGGCGGCCTGGAGTATCCGGGCATCTTCCCGCCCCTGCTATGGCAGGCCATGAGCCGGAATCCCGCGTCGCTGACCCTTCAGGACTTGCATTCGGGGTTACCGTGGCTGGCGACGCAGGCGTCGCGGGCGCATTGCCGGGTCATCTCGTCGCGCCGGCGTTCGTTCCGGTCGACGTTCTGGTACTCGAGCCTGACCACGGGCTCGGTGCGGTATGTGGTGGCGCAGCTCTTGTTGCCGTCCGGCAGCGGGGCGCACTTGGTGTCCTTCACCTGCTCGTACCGCTGGCGCTTGACCGCAACCCTCTCGAAGTCGAGCGGGTATGTCCGCAGCGACTGGTCATGGCAGGTCTGGACGGCCGCGCGGTGCGCGGGTGTGCCACAGCCGGCGAGCAGCAGGCAGGCTGCCGCCAAGAGCGCGTGTCGAAGGCCGGTGTGCATCACGTCTTCGTCCCTTCCGCCCGGCGTCCCCCCAGCCCGGCGGGCAGCGGGCCGCGCGCGATGATCGCACGGCGCTGCACGGCCGGCCAAGCCGTGAGCGGTCGGGGATCTCGCGGTTGACCGCAGCCCCGGTATCGGCTAATCACGCCGCCCTTTCCGAACCAGCCCCTTTCCGCCTCCGCGCCGCGTGCGCCGGGAGAACGATCATGGTCGCCTCGATCGGCATCGATTTCGGCACCACCAACACCGTGCTCGCGCTGGCGCAGGACGACGGGACGGTGACCACCGCGCGCTTCGACGTCGAGGGCGACAGCTCGGGCAACTGCCGCACCGTGCTGACCTTCACGCAGGCCGAAGAGGGGGCGTCGCCGATTGCGGTGGAGATCGGCCCCTGGGCGATCCGGCGCTACCTCGCCGCCCCCGCCGAGTGTCGCTTCGTCCAATCGCCGAAGTCGTATCTCGGCAGCCGGCTGTTCCAGGACACCCGCATCTACGGCCGCAGCTACCGCCTGGAGGACCTCGTCTCGGTGTTCCTGCGCGAGCTGGCGCGCCACGCCGGACTGCCGGAAGGCTTCGCCGCCGGCGGCTGCGTCGCCGGGCGGCCGGTGGCGTTCTGGGGCAGCGACCCGGACGACGGCCTCGCCATGAGCCGGCTGCGCGCCGCCTATGGCGACGCCGGCTGGGGCCGGCCGGACTTCGTCTACGAGCCGGTCGCGGCGTCCTACTACTTCGCGACCCGGCTGAAGCAGGACGCGACGGTGCTGGTCGCCGACCTCGGCGGCGGCACCACGGACTACTCGGTGATCCGCTACGAGATCGCCGACGGGCCGGCCCCCTCGGCACCACTCAAGGTGACCCCGATCGCGCATCGTGGCGTGGGCATCGGCGGCGACCGCTTCGACTTCCGGATCGTGCAGCACGCCGTCGCCCCGCTGGTCGGCAAAGGCACCACCTACCGCTCCTTCGGCAAACGCTTCGACATGCCGGCGGCGTATTTCAACCGCATCGCCAACTGGCACGAGTTCTCGTTCCTGCGCTCGCCCGAGGTGTTGCGCGACCTGCGCCAGCTGGTCCGCCAGTCGGAGGCGCCGGAGAAGCTGGAGCGGCTGCTCGCCCTGGTCGACGGCAATCTCGGCTTCCACCTGAACCACCGGGTGACCGCGGCCAAGGCGGCGCTGTCGTCGGCCGAGTCCGTGACGCTGTCGCTCGCTGACCTCGGGGTCGACGTCGAGTGCGGCATTGCCCGCGCCGATTTCGACGACTGGATCGCCGACGACCTGGCCGAGCTGGAGCGCCACCTCGACGCGGTGCTCGAGGACACCCGGCGGGCCGCCGGCGAGGTCGACGTGGTGTTCATGACCGGCGGCAGCTCGCTGGTGCCGGCCGTGCGTGGCATGTTCGAGCGCCGCTTCGGCGTCGGGCGCATCCAGGCCGGCGACGAATTCCAGTCGGTCGCCAAGGGCCTGGCGCTGATCGGCCGGGTCGCCGACCGCCGGCCCTGGACCTTCGATGGCGGTGTTGCGTGATCGCCATCCGGCCCGGGCTGCCCGCCGAGCACGCCGCCCTGCTGGCGCTGCTGCGGCGCGCCGCGCTGGCGAATTCGGAGCACCGCGCCGACCTGCTGGCCAATCCCGACGCGCTGGAGCTGCCGGCGGCGCAGGTGGCGGCGGGCGACGTGCTCGTGGCCGAGCGTGACGGCGCTCTCCTCGGATTCGCCGCCCTGGCGTGGCGGGCCGACGGCGATTGCGAGCTCGACGGCCTGTTCGTCGAGCCGGCGCACTGGCGGCACGGTGTCGGCAGCACTCTGGTCGAGCACGCCGCACAGTGCGCGGGGCTGCGCGGCGCCGCCGCCCTGCACGTGGTCGCCGGCGAGGCGGCGGAGGGCTTCTATGCGGCGTGCGGGTTCGTGCGTACCGGCGCCGCCGTCACCCGCTTCGGGCCGGCGCTCGCGATGCGGCGCAGCCTGAGCGGGTGAGCACCGCGCCGCCGGTTGCCGCCGTCTTCGCCCCGGCGTATGACGGCGGAGCTGCAGATCCGAGGGAGACGACATGACCGGAGCGCTCACCGCCGCCAGCCTCTCGCCTGACTGGAACAAGAGCCCGGCGGCGATCGCCGCCGACATCCTGCTGGAGATCCAGGCGGTGCACATCCGCCCGGAGCAGCCTTTCACCTTCACCTCGGGCCGGCTGTCGCCGGTCTATGTCGACTGCCGCCGGATCATCGCCTTTCCGCGCGCCCGGCGCCGGCTGATGCAGCTCGGCGTCGAGATGCTGGCGCACAAGGCCGGAGTGGAGGCGTTCGACATCGTCGCCGGCGGCGAGACCGCCGGCATCCCCTTCGCCGCCTTCATGTCCGAGCTGCTGGGCCTGCCGATGGCCTATATCCGCAAGAAGCCGAAGGGCTTCGGCCGCAACGCCCGGATCGAGGGCGAGGTGAAGGACGGTGCCCGCGTGCTGCTGGTCGAGGACCTGGCGACCGACGGCGGCAGCAAGCTGTCCTTCGTCGACGGCATCCGCGAGGCCGGCATGCAGTGCGCCCACTGCTTCGTGGTATTCCACTACGGCGTGTTCCCGCAGAGCGTGACCGGCCTGAAGGAGCGCGGCGTCGACCTGCACGGGCTATGCACCTGGTGGGACGTGCTGGCGGCCGCCCCGGACCGGGGCTACAGCGCGGCGCAGCTCGACGAGGTCCGCGCCTTCCTGGCCGACCCCGAGGCCTGGGACGCCCGCAACCGCACCGCCACCGCGTAAACCGGAGGGACGACGATGCTGAAGATCTGGGGCCGCGCCACCTCGGCCAACGTGATGAAGCCGCTGTGGGTCTGCGACGAGATGGGCGTGCCCTACGGGCACGAGGAGGTCGGCGGCTCCTTCGGCCGCACCAAGGACGCCGACTACCTGGCGATGAACCCGAACAGCCGGGTCCCGACCATCGTCGACGACGGCTTCGTGCTGTGGGAATCCAACGCCATCGTGCGCTACCTCGCCAGCAAGCACGGCAAGGGCAGCATGGCGCCGTCCGACCCGCAGGAATACGCCGACGCCGACCGCTGGATGGACTGGCAGCAGACCACCGTGCTGCCGGTAATGACGCCGATCTTCTGGGGCCTGGTGCGCACCCCGGAGGCCGAGCGCAGGCTCGACGTCATCGAGGCGGCGCGCAAGGAGGGCATCGGCGTGTGGGGCATCCTCGACGCGCGTCTCGCGGGCCGCGACTACGTCATGGGCGACCGGCTGACGATGGCCGACATCCCGCTCGGGCCGCAGTGCCACCGCTGGATGACGCTGATCACCGACCGGCCGGCGATGCCGAACCTGGAGGCGTGGTACCAGCGGCTGCTGGCGCGGCCGGCGTTCAAGCGGTGGGGCGGGGTGCTGCCGCTGGTGTGAGGGGGCGCGGGTCACTGTGGGGCGGTTGAAGAACCTATCTGCAAGTAAAGGTTACCTCAGGTTAGCGGTCGCGACCTTGCTGTCACTGGGTTTGGCTCCTTGGCTGAACCCGGGATCCGCTTTGGCATTCGTCGCTTGGCTCATGATGCAGGCCAGCGTTGGACCGACCGCTGCTTCACTCGCTTTCCTGCCGTATTCAATCTACAGCCTCGCGGCTTGGCCGCTCTTCATCTCCGGAGCGATTTTCCTTCCGACCTACCTGATGTTGCGTCGGTTTAAGACTCGCGTGTACTTTGTCACGTTTGCGGTGTTGCTCGGTGCTGTGATTACTTTCGCTTGTTTTTTCGTAGTAGATTACCCAGAATATGAATTGTCCCTAGTATCGCTGTTTATTGCAATGATTGGTGCAAGCTCTGGGCTCGGCGGAAGTATGGTTTTCTTGTGGATTGTCGAAGGACCAGATGTCGACGGGCATCGAGAAGGTCGTGCCGATTGGCATCGCTGAGACCATGACCGAGTATCCCATCATTCAACCGATCAGCCTTCTTGCGGCCGCTCGGATGGTTCGTCGGCGCTGGTGTGAACGGGCGCCGTGGATGATGAGGCGGCTGGTGGGTGCGGGCTCTCTGCCCGTCGGGCCACGGCTGGGATGACTTCAGGAAACATGATGGACGTGCCGCACCCCTCCACGCCATTTCCCGCACTTTCGTCATCCCGGCCGGAATGTCGAAGCTATGCGGAGCCGGGACCCACGGTGCGATATGCTCTCGGCGGTGCCGCGAGGAACCGCTGTCCGTGATCTTGGCCATCGATCTCGGGGGATCTGGATTGCGCGCCGCGCTGGTCGACGCTGACGGTGGCCTCCATGCGCAGCAGGCGGTCGCGCGACCGGCCAGCGACGACGCCGCCCCCGATCTCTGGTGGACGGATCTCCTCGACATCGCACAGGGCCTCGCCGCCAACGACCCGGAGGGATTCTCGGCGATCCAGGGCATCGCCGCCTGCGGCATGACCCGCACCCAGGTGTTCGTCGGCGCCGACGGCAAGGCGGTGCGCCCGGCGATCGGGTTCGGCGACATCAGGGCGGCGGCAGTGCTGGACGCAGCGGGTGCGCCGGATCTGCCCGAGGCGGCCAACCTCAACCCCTATCACCCGGCGGCGCGGCTGCTGTGGCTGAAGCACGCCGAGCCCGCGAACTACGCCGCCACGCGCGTCGTGCTGGAGCCGAAGGACTGGCTGGCCTTCCGGCTGACCGGGGTGGCGCGCTCCGACGCCATCTCGATGGTGCGGCTGCGCGCCGCCGCCGAGACGGTGGGCGGCCGCTCGCTGCTCACCGCACTCGGCCTCGACGCCCGGATGCTCCCGGAGATCGCGGCGCCGACCGCCGCGGTCGGCCGTGTCGCCCCGGGTCTGCCGCCACCGTTCGACCGCCTCGCCGGCGTGCCGGTGTTCTGCGGCTCGCACGACACCTGGGCCGGCGTGCTCGGACTCGGCGCGCTGGTGCCGGGGCGTGCCTACAACGTCGCCGGCACCTCGGAGGTGCTGGGACTGATCACCGAGCGGGCGGTCGCGGCACCGGGACTGGTCACCGTGAACTGGGGCGAGGGCTGGCAGGTCGGCGGTCCGAGCCAGAGCGGCGGTGCCACGCTGCGGCACGTGCTGCGGATGCTCGGGCGCGAGGGCGAGGAGCCTGCGGCGGCGCTGGCGGCGCTGGAGACCGCGCGGAGGGCGCCGGTGCCGCCGCTGTTCCTGCCGTTCCTGGAGGGCGAGCGGGTGCCGTACTGGGACGCCGGGCTGCGCGGCGCGTTCCTCGGCCTCTCCGCCGAGCATGGGCCGGCCGATCTGCTGTGGGCGGCGCTGGAGGGCATAGCGCTGCTGAATCGCGCGGTGCTGCGCCGGGCCGAGACGGCCGCCGGCCGCCCGGCCGAGGTGGTGCGGCTGGCCGGCGGGGGCGCGCGCAGCGATCTCTGGGCGCGGATCAAGGCGGACGCGCTGGGCCGGCCGGTCGAGCTGTGCGAGCAGCCGGAGGCCGGGCTGGTCGGGGCCGCCGCCGTGGCCTGGACGGGGCTCGGCCGCTATCCGGACCTGGCGGCAGCGCAGGCGGCGATGGTCAGGGTCGACAGGCGGATCGAGCCGGATCCGGCGCGGGTGGCGGAAGTCGACCGGCGTGCAGCACTGTGGGGAGAGATGCAGGCGGCAACGAGCGAGGTCGGCCGGCGGCTCGGTGGTTGAACCCGGCCCTTCGTGCCCTTCGTGGCCCGCCGCTTCGCGACGGGCACCTCAGGGCGATAGACTAAGACTTTGAGTTTCAATAATACTCTGTCGCCCTGAGGTGCCCCGCGACAGCGGGGCCACGAAGGGCAGGGCAGCGACGGTTATTCGGGGCAGGGGGCATGCGCGGATTCATCGGGACCTACGGAACGGCGCTCGCCGGCCTCGCGGTGTTCCTGTTCTTCGTGGCTTTCGCGCCGAACTTCGCCAACCCGGCCAACCTGCTGAACATCCTCAAGCAGGTCAGCTACCTCGCCATCCTCGGCATCGGCTTCACCTTCGCGCTGACCACCGGCGAGCTCGACCTGTCCTTCGCCAACATCGCCAGCCTGGCGGCGGTGGCGACCGGCGGGCTGATTCACGGCGGCCACCCGGTGGCGCTGGCGGTGCTCGCCGGCCTGGCGATCGGCGTCGCCGGTGGGGTGCTGAACGGGCTGCTGGTGACCCGGGTCAAGGTGCCGTCGCTGATCGCCACCCTGGCGACCGCCTCGATCGCCAACGGCCTCGCCTTCTGGCTGACCGCCGGCGTCGCCTTCGTCGGCCGCTGGGACAAGTCCTTCGTGGCACTCGGGCGCGGCAGCCTGTTCGGCGTTCCGGCCCTGGTGCTGTGGATGGCGGCGGTCACGCTGGCGGCACTGTTCGTGCTGAAGAGCACCCGCACCGGCATCCACATGGTCTGCACCGGCGAGGCCGAGGAGCCGGCGCGGCTGGCCGGCATCCGGGTGCGGGGCATGAAAGTGCTGGGGCTGACGCTGTCGGGCGGGCTCGCCGGGCTGGCCGCGGTGCTGCTGGCCGCCAATTTGTCGTCGGCGGCACCGGGAATGGCCGGCGACTACCTGCTGACGGCGATTGCCGCCGTGCTGCTCGGCATGACCATGTTCGAGCCAGGGCGGCCGAACGTTCCGGGTACCCTGGTCGGCGGCATCGTCATCGGCGTGCTGTCGAACGGCCTGATCCTGATGGGTGCGGACTACTATGTGCAGGACATCGTGCTCGGCCTGATCATCATCGGCTCGGTGGCGCTATCGGCGAGCACATTGAAGAAGGCGGCGTTCGGGGTTTGACTGGCGGAGTTTGACTGCCGGGGTTTGACTGTGGCGGCGCGTCGGGGCACGCGCCCTTTGGGGAGGATGGAATGAAGAAGCTAGTTTCCGGCCTGGTCACCGCGGCGGCGGTCGCGATGACCGCGGTGTCGCCGGCCGCGGCCTTCGACCTCGGCATCGTGGCGTTCCAGATGTCGTCGGAGACCCACGCCCGGGTCGCCAACGCCGCCGAGGCCGCCGCCAAGGCCAGGGGCTGGACGGTCACCGTGCTGAACTCCGGCGGCACCATGCCGAGCCATGTCGAGCAGCTGGAGACCCTGGTGCAGAAGGGCGTCGACGGCATCATCGTCGCCATGGGCAAGCCGGTGGAGGCCGACGCCCAGTTCGCCGAGGCCAAGGCGAAGAAGATCCCGGTCATCACGGTGATGAGCGGCACCAGCCCGCACACGCTGTTCGACATCCAGGTCAACGAATACAAGGTCGGCGCCGACGCGGCGCTGTACCTGCTGGGGCAGCTCAACTACCAGGGTGCCGTCCTCACGCAACGCTTCGAGGGCAATGTCGGCACCCGCATCCGCGGCAAGGTGCTGGACGCGGTGCTGTCGGAGAACACCGCCGTTACCGTCGCCGGCAGCCACAGCATGGCACGCACCCAGAGCTGGCGCGACGACGTGCGCAACGGCATGCAGGCGCTGCTGCTGCAGAACCAGGGCAAGGTGAAGGGCATCTGGGCGTCGTTCGACGGCCAGGCCTTCATCATCGACGACCTGCTGCAGGCCCAGGGAATGAAGAAGGGCGACATCACCCTGGTGTCGATCGACGGCGGCCCCGAGGCCTACCGGCGCATCGCCGACCCGGCGAGCCTGCTGAACGCCACCGTGGCGATCCCGTTCGAGGACCTCGGCAAGGCGGCGGTCGACGCCCTGCAGGCGATCGCCGTCGACGGTAAGACCAAGGACTCGGTCACCGCCGGACCGTATCTGTTCAAGGACGCGGTTCTGGTCGACGCCAACAACGTCAAGGGCTTCCTGAAGTGACCGGCGCCGGCGGGCCCTTGCTCTCGCTGCGCGGGCTCGCCAAGCGCTACGGGGCCGTGCAGGCGCTCGCCGGGGTGGACCTCGACGTCCACGCCGGCGAGGTGCTGGCGATCTGCGGCGACAACGGGGCCGGCAAGTCGACCCTGATCAAGATCGTCTCCGGGGCCGAGACCGCGTCGGATGGCGAGATGCGGCTGCGCGGCGAGCCGGTGCGCTTCGCCTCGCCGCAGGACGCGCTGGCCCGCGGCGTCGCGACCATCTACCAGGACCTCGCACTCGCCCCGCGCCTGGCGATCTACCAGAACGTCTACATGGGGGCCGAGCTGACCCGTGGCCTCGGGCCGCTGCGGGTGCTCGACAAGCGGGCGATGATGTCGGGTGCGCGCGGCTACCTGGCGCGGCTCGGCTCGACCGTCACCGACACCACCCGCGCCGTCGCCACGCTGTCCGGCGGCCAGCGCCAGTCGGTGGCGATCGCCCGGGCGCTGCGCTGGAACGCCGAGGTGGTGATCATGGACGAGCCGACCGCGGCGCTGGGCGTCAAGGAGACGGCACAGGTTCTCGACCTCATCCGCGCGCTCAACGCCGACGGTAAGACCGTGCTGCTGATCAGCCACAACATGGCCGACGTGGTCGCGGTGGCGCACCGGGTGGCGATCCTCAAGCAGGGCCGCAAGGTGCTCGACCGGCCGGTGGCCGGGCTCGACGCCGATGTGCTGGGGCACATGGTGATGACGGGGCGGGAGGCTGCCTGAGCGGGAGAGGCCAATCCCCACCCGGCTCTTCGTGGCCGCGCTGCGCGCGGCACCTCAGGGCGACAGATTTAGATTGAGCACCAGATACTTATACGCGGAACTCCAAGAATTTTTCTGTCGCCCTGAGGTGCCCTTCGCGAAGCGGAGGGCCACGAAGGGCCGGCCGGGGGCAAGCTCGTGGTATCCGGCCCGCCTCAGCCGCTTCCCCGTGCTGCCTCCTCCGCCCGGAAGCGCGCCACGAAGGCCTCGCGCTCGGCCGGGTCGAAGATGCCGCTCGGGTGGCGGCGGGTCGGCAGGGTGGCGTAATAGGGCCGGCGCTCCACCCAGAACAGGTCGAACACCCGGCGCAACTCGGCGAGCGGTGCGGCGTGCTCGTCGACCCGCAGGTCGACCAGGGCATGCGCCTCGTCGTCGACCACCAGCAGGGCGGCCGATTGCTGGCCGCGCTTGTCGCCGCCGGCCGCCTGGCCGGCCTCCAGCGCCGCCAGCAGCCGGTCGGCGAACGGCCGGCCCTCGCCCTCCAGCCACTGCGTGGCGGTGGCGTCGACCACGTCCGGCCCGGCCAGCATGTTGCCGGCGACCGAGGCGGCGTCGCCGGTCCAGTGGCCGCACCACTCGATGCAGGCGGTGCCGGTGTGGGCGTAGGCGCGGCCGCGGGCGTCGACACCGTGGATCTGCCGCCAGTCGCGGCCGTCGTCGTCGGCCAGCGCCGCGGCGATGGCGACCTCCAGCCCGGCGCCGCCGGCCACCGTCGCCAGCGTCCGTTCGGCGGCCACCGGCGAGGTGTAGGACTGGGTCGACAGGGCGGCCACGCCCTCGCGCACCCAGGGGCACAGCGCGCCCACCGCGATCACCCGCGAGGCGATGGCGATGCCGAGCGCGCCGCTCGCTGCGTCGCGGGCGACGATCGACCAGGTCATGGGGCCCAGGTCATGGTGGCGCTATTCCGCGGCGGCGGCCGAAGCTTGGCCCTGGACGGTGAAGAACGACGCCGACTTCGGCTGCTTCGGCAGTTCGACCTCCAGCGAGATCATGCGCGCCGTCGGGCTCGCCGTCCCGCGCACGATCATGCCCTCGTTGGGGTTCGGCATCGGGTTGCGGGCGATCGGCACGGCGTCGGCGGCCGAGTAGACGCAGATGTACAGGCCGCGCGGCCGCTGCGAGCGGTTGGCGGCCGAGCCGTGCGCCAGCCGGGTGTGCATCAGGCACACCGAGCCGGCCTTGCCGGTCACCGGGATCTGCCGCGCCAGCATGTCGGACTCCACCGCATCCGACATCTTGCCGGTGAACACCCCGTCCTTGAACAGCGAGTGGATCGGCCCCTTGTGGGTGCCCGGCACCACCATCAGGCAGCCGTTCTCCTCGGTCACCTCGTCGAGCATCAGCAGGGCGGTGACGACGTCGTCGTTGGTGTGCGGCGTGTAGGCGAAGTCCTGGTGGTAGGCGACCTCGGTGCGCGCGCCCGGCAGCTTCACGTTGATCTTGCAGTGGTGGAACTTCACGTTCTGCCCGATCAGGTCGGCGATCATGTCGACGGTGCGGGCGTTCTGCATCACGTCGCGATAGGCATCGGAGATGTCGGACGGGTTGTTGACCCGCCGCAGCGCCGGGTGCTCGGCGTTGTGCTCGGAGCCCATGTCGAAGCGCGGCCGCTCGTCGAGGGTCGGCGGGCCGAAGGGTGCCGAGTGCCCGCGGCTCTCCTCAACCCAGCCTGCCAGTTCGGCGTTGAGCCGGGCGAGCTGATCCGGCGTCACCGCGCCCGCCACCGTCAGTACGCCGTCGCGCCAGAACGCGTCCACCTGGGCCTGCGAAAGCACCTTCGGCATCGTCGCCTCCTCGCGGGATCGTCAGCGGAGCGCATTACGCCAGACCCCGGGCCCGGAGGGAAGGGTGCGGCATGCCTCCGGCCGGGTTTCGTTCGTGCGCAATGGCCTCCCGGTCCAATTCACTAACTGCATGCGAGAAGATGCGGCTTCACATACGATCGAAACGATCGTCGCGACAGAGCGTAAACAAACGTATACGAATGTAGTTCGATGTGCTACGTAACCCCCATGGCATCACTCAACTCCCCGCTGAGCGTCAGGCTCTCCGAAGAGGACACCGACTTCCTCGCCCGGCTGGACGTGGACGGGGCGGTCACGGCCAGCGACAAGATCCGCGGCCTGATCCGGCTGGCGCGGCAGCGCGCCGAGACTCCCAACTCCTACGCTGCCGCGCTCTCGGTCAGCCATGGCCAGCTGGAGGCGTCGGTGCGCGCCCTGCGGCTCGCCGAGCGGGACCTCGGCGAGCATTCGGACGTCGCGGTCGGCCTGCTGACCGCGGCGGAGGAGTTCCTGGCGCTGGCGCTCGCCGCACCCGATCCGGCGGCCGACGACGTGCACGGCGAGCTGGCACGCTATGAGGCACGGCTGGTCGACTGTGCCGCCCGCATGACCGAGCAGTTGCTGCGCTGGGCGGTCACGCCGACGGCACCGGCGTTCGATCCGGGCGTGGTCGCGCGCCGGGTCACGGCACTAGCGGATCTCATGAGGCTCATTGCCGCGGCCCCGGCCGCGCGCTGACGGAGGACGAAGACGATGGTCGACAACCTGGCCGCTCGCGTCGGACGCATCATCAGCGGCAGTGCGCATGCGCTGATCGACGCCATCGAGGGCGCGATGCCGGACTCCATGCTGCAGCAGACGCTGCGCGAGATCGACGGTGCGATCGACGAGGTCCGCGCCGAGCTGGGGCGGACGCTGGCGGCCAAGCACCTGTCGAGCAAGCGCCTCACCGAGCAGAGCAGCCGGCACGAGGAGTTGACCGCGCAGGCCGAGCTCGCCATGCGCGAAGGCCGCGAGGAGTTGGCGCGCGCCGCCGTCGAGCAGCAGCTCGACATCGAGGCGCAGATCCCGGTGCTCGAGGCCACCGTCGCCGAGTCCGGCCGGCGCGAGGCCGAGCTGGAGGGCTATGTCGCGGCATTGCTGGCGAAGCGCCGGGAGATGGACGAGGCATTCCGGTCGATGATTCTGGCGCGCGAGCGTGGCGCCGAGCGGGCGGGTGCCGGGCCGGGTGCCACCGGCGCCGGTGGAGTCGCGCAGCGGGTGGAGAGCGCGACCGGCGCCTTCGACCGCCTGATGGCCCGCGAGGGCGCTCCCGGCATCGGCGGCGTTGACCGCGCCCAGGGTGCCAAGCTCGCCGAGCTGGAGGCGCTGGCACGGCGCAACCGCGTCGAGGAGCGCCTGGCCGCCCTGAAGCCGGGCGGCGGCGGGCGGTAAGATCCGGCGATGTGGACGTTCCTGATCGCCGCAGACAACGTCCCGTTCACCGCGTCGCTGGTGCTGATGCTGCTGATCGGCGCGGTCGAGCTCGTCGGACTCGGCGGCGGGTTAGCGGCCGGCGACGCCATCGACGGCTTCGACGGCGAGGTCGAGGCGGGCGCGCCGTCGCTGCTGTCCTGGCTCAACGTCGGCCGGCTGCCGCTGCTGATGCTGATCGTCGTGTTCCTGTTCTCGTTCGGGATGATCGGCCTGATCGGACAGCGGATCGTGGTGGCGCTGCTCGGCGCACCGACGCCCTGGCTGCTGGCGGCACCCGCCGCCTTCGCGGTGGCGCTGCCGGCGACGCGGGTCTTCGCCGCCGGCGTGGCGCGGATCATGCCGCGCGACGAGAGCTCGGCGGTGTCGCGCGACAGCCTGGTCGGCCGCATCGCGGTCATCGTCACCGGCGAGGCGCGGCCGGGCAGTGCGGCCCAGGGTCGGGTCCGCGACGCCTATGGCAAGGACCACTACGTGATGGTCGAGCCGGACAACGACGGCGATGCGTTCGAGCAGGGCCGCAGCGTGCTGCTGGTCCGCCGTGCCGGGGCGCGCTTCTATGCCATCCACAATCCGAGCGCGTCGCTCGGCACCTGAAACAGAGATTCGATCCTTTCGCGGGGGCGGGATAAATGGCTTCGATCTACGACATCGGGATCATCGCCGGCGGCGGGCTCGTCGCCCTGCTGATCCTCGGGCTGATCTTCGCGCGGCTGTACAAGCGCGCGACCAAGGAGACGTCGTTCGTGCGCACCGGCTTCGGCGGCGAGAAGGTGATCATGAACGGCGGCGCCCTGGTGCTGCCGGTGCTGCACGAGACCATCACCGTCAACATGAACACCCTGCGGCTGGCGGTGCAGCGCAGCAACGAGCAGGCGCTGATCACCAAGGACCGCATGCGGGTCGACGTGCTCGCCGAGTTCTACGTGCGGGTCCAGCCCAGCATCGACGCGATCGCCTCGGCCGCCCAGACGCTCGGGTTGCGGACCATGCATCCCGAGCAGCTCAAGGAGCTGGTCGAGGGCAAGTTCGTCGACGCCCTGCGCTCGGTCGCCGCCGAGCTGACCATGACCGAGCTGCACGAGCAGCGCACCCACTTCGTCCAGAAGGTCCAGCAGGTGTCGTCGGAGGACCTGCTGAAGAACGGGCTGGAGCTGGAGACCGTATCGTTGACCGGGCTCGACCAGACCGCGATGGAGCATTTCAACCCGTCGAACGCCTTCGACGCCGAAGGCCTGACGCGGCTGACCCAGGAGATCGAGCTGCGCAAGAAGCTGCGCAACGACATCGAGCAGGACACCCAGGTGCAGATCCGCACCAAGAACCTCGAGGCGCAGCGCCGCACCCTGGAGATCGCCCGCGACGAGGAGTACGCGCAGCTCGAGCAGACCCGCGAGATCGCCATCCGCCGCGCCGAGCAGTCGGCCGACATCGCGCGCCAGGGGGCGGAGCGGGCGCGCGAGGCCGAGAGTGCCAAGATCACCTCGCAGCAGCAGATCGAGCAGGCCCGGATCGAGGGCGACCGGCTGGTCGCGCAGCAGCGCATCGCCATGGAGCAGGAGGTCGCCGAGCTGGAGATCGCCAAGGCGCGCGCCGTGGAGACCCAGGCTATCGACAAGGCCAAGGCGATCGAGTTGTCCGAGCAGGACCGCGACATCGCGGTGGCCGAGAAATCGCGGGCGCAGTCCGAGGCCAAGGCCGCGGCCGACAAGGCGCTGGCGCTCGCCGTCCAGGCCGAGGAGCAGGTCAAGACGATGCGCGAGCGCGAGGCCGCGGAGCGCCAGAAGATCATCGAGCTGATCGAGGCGGCCAAGGAGGCCGAGCGCGCGGCGATCGGCATCCGGCTCGCCGCCGAGGCCGAGAAGGAGGCCGCCGCCGACCGCGCCGAGGCGCTGCGCGAGCAGGCCCGCGGCCAGGCCGACAAGACCAAGATCGAGGCGGAAGCCGAGGCCGAGGCCGTGCTCGCCGCCGCCGAGGCCGCCCGCGTCCACTATGAGGTAGAGGCTGCCGGCCGCAACGCCCTCAACACCGCCGCCAACCTGCTCTCCCCGGAGCAGGTGGCGATGCAGATTCGCATCAAGCTGATCGAGAACCTCGACAAGATCATCGCCGAGACGGTGAAGCCGATGGCGAACATCGATTCCATCCGGATCGTGCAGGTCGAGGGCTTGACCGGCGGGAATGCCGGTTCCGGCGGCGAGCGCGTCGACGCCGGCAGCCTGCCGGAGCAGGTGGTGTCGAGCGCGCTGCGCTACCGCGCCCAGGCACCGCTGCTCGACCAGTTGATGGCCGAGGTCGGGCTGTCGGGGGCGGACCTGAACGGGCTCACCCGGGTGCTGGGCACGGCGACGGCGAAGGCGCCGGTGGAGGCCGCGACCGCTGACGCGCCGCCGGTCCGCGGGCTGCAGGCACAAGGTGTCGCGGGCGAATAGCACCAGCGCGCGTCATCGCGGGAGACGACGCGCCCCGGCCTCCCTATATGATCGTCATGAGCACGGAGAACCCCAAGCCGCTCCGCCCGCTTCTGCTGCTCCTCGGCACGCTGGGGAGCATCCTGGTCGTCGCGGTGGTGATGGCGGTCGCGGCGATGAGCGGCCTCGGCGACGTGCGCATGTCGGGGCACGGCTGGTTCGCCATGGCGCTCGGCATCGTCTTCACCCTCGGCCTCGGCGGCGGCCTGATGGCCCTGGTGTTCTACAGCGCCCGCCGCGGCTACGACGACGCGGCGGCTTCCGAGCACGAGCACGATGAGCGGCGGCCTGGCCAGGATTTCTGATGCCTGCCCGACTACGGCGTAACCAGGTCGACGCTCGGGAAGTAGCGGCGGTAACGCTGCACATCCCGCGTCAGCAATGGGACGCCGAGGACGGCAGCGTGAGCCCCGATGAAGAAATCGGGGAGCACTCCGGTGCGCTGACCCCCCGCCGCTCGATAGCGCTGGAATGCCTTGCCGGCCAGGAATAGCGCCGACCGTGGGATCGGATCGAGCTGTGCGTCGGCAAGGACGAGTGCCGCATCGAGCGCCTCGATGGTCGAAAACCGCACCGACAGCTCGGCATAGATCACGTCATTGATCACCAGCGGTCCCATCGCCGCCGCCGCGTCAAGCTGCCGGACGGACCAGTTCGCCCATACCGGATCGTCGGTCAGCACATCCAGGAGGACGTTGGTGTCGACCAGCGTCGCGTTCATCCGTCGCCGCGGGTCAGCGCCATGATCTCATCGGTGCTGAGCCCCGGACCCGCCTTCCCGCGGAGCGCTTCGAACCGGCTGTGGCGCGGCCGACTTTCGGGCGCGACGAGCACGACCCGTCCGTCCGGTGCGAGCTCGAAGTCGACTCGGGCTCCCGCCTTGATTCCGAGATGATCCCGAACCCGCTTGGGGATCGTGACCTGACCCTTGCTGGTGACCGTGACGGTCATCGGAGCGCTCCGTAATACGCCTTGTGCGAGAAGTATTACTTAAGCTCCGCCCATCGACAACGCCAGTGCGCCCGCGTCGGGACACTCACCCCTTCGGCGGGTCGCCGAACGGGTCGGACTTGCGGTAGCGGTAGGAGCCCTCGCCGAAGGCGACCAGGTTGCCGGCGTCGTCGTGCACCTCGCAGGTGGCGAAGAAGATGTTGCGGCCGCCGCCCTTCTTCACCGCCGTCGCCCGCACCTTGCCCTCGCGCACCTGGCCGGTGAAGCTGGTGGTCAGCGACAGGGTCAGCGCCTTGCGCCGCGGCTCGCCGGGCGGAACCCAGACGCCGGCATAGCCGCAGACCGCGTCGATCAGCGTGGCGATGACGCCGCCGTGCAATGCGTTCGAGCGGTTCAGGTGCATCGCCTGGATCGGCAGCTCCATGACCGCGTGGCTGTCGCTCCACTCGGCCAGCTTCATGCCGAGCACGGCGTTGAAGCCGACGGTGTCTTCCAGGTCGGCATCTGTCACGACAGGGGCGGCGGTATCGTTCATGGCTCTCGGCTTCGCATTGCAACAGGGCCGGCGATCCTATCGCTGCACCGCAAAACGCGCCACCCCGACCGCTCGCCACATCCGCTCAGAACTTCGCCCAGGCCGGGCGGCTGGCGATCACCGTGGCCTCGCCGGCCATCAGCGGCAGGCCGGCCTTGAACGCCTGGTCGAGGCGGTTCAGCCGGATCATCGCCAGGCCGGTGGCGTGGTCGGGGCCGTCCGGCACGACGGAGCGCACCTCGCCCGCCTCCTGGCCGTCGAGGGTGATCTCCGTGCCCGGCGCCGGCAGCGGCCCGGCGATCCGGATCGGCAGCAGCCGGCGCTTGACCAGGCCGCGGTACTTGGTGCGGGCGGTCAGTTCCTGGCCCATGTAGCAGCCCTTGTCGAAGTCGACGCCGCCGAGCTCCTCGAAGCCGGCCTCCAGCAGCACGGTCTTCTCGACCGCCAGGTCGCGGCTGCCGTCGGGCAGGCCGAGCGCCACCCGGCGCCGCTCGTAGGCCTCGATGCCGGTGGGCTGCAGGCCGGCGGCCGCCAGCACGCCGTCGTCGGCGCTGGCCGGCAGCAGCACGCGCGCGCCGACCTCGGCATGCCGGGGGTCGACATAGGCGACGCCGCCGGCAAACGGCACCGCCGCCCCGCGCTTGGTCGGCAGGCCGAGGGCTTCCAGTGCAGCGTCGCCCATCGCCACGGCAGTCCGGTAGCCGCCCTGGCTGAGCTCGATCTTGGAGCGCAGCTTGTACATCCGCAGCCGGCGGAAGAAGTCGTCGACCCGTGCCCCCTCGGTGTCGAGCACCAGGGCGCCGCCGTCGGCGACCAGGAAGAAGTCGAACAGGAACTTGCCCTGGGCGGTCAGGAAGGCGCCATAGCCGGCGCGCTCGGCCGTCACCTTGGCGACGTCGTTCGACACCAGCCCCTGCAGGAATGACATGCGGTCCGGCCCGTCGATCCGGATGAAGCCGCGCGATTCCAATACGTGATACCAGCCCCTGGCCATGCCCGTTCCCCGCTGCGCCCCCGATCAGGTAAGCCGCGACGGACGGCGTGGCAAGGGTGCTCGCCGGCCCGCCCGCAAGGGTGCTCGCCGGAGCGCTGGGTTCCGCCTATAAGGCGGCGCCATGCGTACGCTGTTCATTTCCTCGACCCGGCTCGGCGATGCCATCCTGACGTCCGGCGCGCTCGCCTGGGTGCTGCGCCGCGCCCCGGAGGCGCGCATCACCGTGGCCTGCGGCCCGGTCGCCACCGAGTTGTTCGCGGCGGTGCCGGGTGTGGAGCGCGTGATCGCCATGCGCAAGGGACCGTGGCAGGCGCAATGGCGGATGCTGTGGCGCGAGGCGGCGGGCATTCGCTGGGACCTCGTGGTCGACCTGCGCGGCTCGCTGTTCGCCTGGACCGTGCGGGCCCGTGAGCGCCGGGTGTTCCGCACCCCCGGCGGTGGTGGTCACCGGGTCGACCAGATCCGCGACGGCCTGCGCCTCGACGGCGACACCGAGCCGCGGCTGTGGATCCCCGACGCCGACAGTCGGCGGGCGGCACAGATCCTCGGCGAGGTCCGCGACCCGGTGCTGGCGGTGGCGCCGACCGCCAACTGGCCGCCGAAGGCCTGGGCCGCCGATCGCTTCGCCGGGATGCTGGCGGCCCTGACCGGCCCGGGCGGGGCGCTGCCGGGGGCCCGCGTGCTGGTGGCCGGAGGGCCGGCGGAGCGGGCGCTGGCCGCCCCGGTGCTGGCGGCGGTGCCGGAGGCGCGGCGCATCGACCTGGTCGGCACCGAGAGCCTGATGACGCTGGCCGCCTGCCTCGGCCGCTGCCGGCTGGTGGTCGCCAACGACAGCGGCCTCATGCACCTCGCCGCCGCCGCCGGCGCGCCGACGCTGGGGCTGTTCGGGCCGAGCGACGCGGCCCACTACGCACCGCGCGGCCCGCTCACCGCCTGGGTCCGCACCGACGAGCTGGCGACCGCCCTGCTGGCTCGCTCGGGCCAGGTGAACGACGCGCCGGGCGCTCTGATGACGGGATTGCCGGTCGCGCGTGTGGTCGACGCGGCGGAGACGCTGCTGGCGCGCACCGACTGAGCGGCCCGGCGGGTGGCATCTGTCGAGCGCCGCAATGTGGGGTAATTAAGTGCGGTGTCACCGAGATACAGACCGTTGCGCGGCGCGTTCAAATTTGACACCGCCCCCCACCGGCGAATACGGTGGGAAATACGGTGACAGTGCGCTAATTTTGCCGGCAGCGCGATCAACCCCGAACCCCGGCGGCGAGTGCCGCATCGATCGCTCCGGCGACGGCATCGACCGGGATCTCCGCCATGCGGTCGACGCGGTAGCGGGCACCGCCCGGCGGCTCCAGCGCGGTCAGGTTCGGATACTGGGTCAGCGGCGGCGAGCCGCCGAACAGCCCAATCGTCAGCACCCTGGTGGCGGCCGCCAGGTTGAGCAGGCCGGTGTCGTTGCCGGCGACCGCGTCGCAGGCCCGCGCCAGTGCCGCCGCGTCGCCGAGCGGCAGCCCGATCGCAGCGATCACCGCCGGGCCGCCGGCCGCGCGCACCGCCGCGACCGTGTCGCTCTCCGCCGGCCCGCCGATCGCGAACACGGTACCGCCGGTTGTGCCGGCGAACCGCGCCGCCAACTCGCCGAAGCGTGCGACACCCCATTGCTTGAACGCCTCGCTGGAGCCGACCCCGAGGCCGAGCCAGGGCCGCGGCCGGTCGCCATGCTCGGCGAGCACCCGGGCGGTCGCCGCCGCGGCCGGGTCGTGGCGCGGCGTCGGTTCCACCGGCAGCCCGTGCAGCCCCAGCAGCCTCGTCGCCTTTTCGACCGTCGGCAAATGCCGGTCCTCGCGCGGCAGGATCCGCCGGTCGCTGAGGAAGCGGCGCTGCCGGCCGGCGCCGAAGCCGATCCGGAGCGGGATCCGGGCGAGCAGGGTGGCGAGCGCGTAGCGCGGCGAGTCGTGCAGGATCCAGACGGTGTCGAAGCCGTGCGGCCGCAGGTCCGCCGCCAGCCGCCAGGCGCCGAGCGCGCCGTCGTGGCGGCCCGGCGCGTCACCGCTCTGCGCGCGCTCCAGCCACAGCACCCGCCGCACGAAGGCCGAGCCGTCGAACAGCTCGTCGGCGCGCGACCGCCGCTTGGTCAGCACGGTCACCGCGCCTTCCGGCGAGGTCCGGGCGATCGCCTGCAGATGCGGCAGGTGCCACACCATGTCGCCGATCCCGGGCAGCGGCTGGATGACGAGGGTACCGGTCAACCGGGGCGCTCCGTCGCTTGAACCTGGACTCTCCCTACACCACAATCCCGCCCCCGTCATGGCCGGCCCGCCATGGCCCGGCCCAGGAGTGCTCCGGTTGCGCGACGCCCAGTTCCGCCTGTACATGGCGATGAGCCTCGACGGCATGATCGCCGACGCCGAGGGCGGGGTGGACTGGCTGAACCGCTGGGACGACGCGGACTACGGCACCGCCGCCTTCATGGCCGAGGTCGACGCCCTGGTCATGGGCCGGGCGACCTACGACCAGGTGACCGGCTTCGGCGCCTGGCCCTATGCCGGCAAGCGCACTGTGGTCCTGACCTCCAGCCCGCTCGGCGACGCGCCCGAGGGTGTCGAAGCCACCTCCGACCTCGCCGGGGCGGTGGCCGAGCTACGCGACGACGGTGCGCAGGTCTGGATCGTCGGCGGTGCGGCCACCGCGGCCGCCTGCATCGCCCTCGGCGCGGTCGACAGCGTCGAGCTGTTCGTGATGCCGGTGCTGCTCGGCGAGGGCGTGCCGCTGTTCCCCGGCGACGGCCCGGAACTGCCGCTGGCGCTGCGCGAGACGCGGGCGTGGCCGAACGGCGTGGTCGGCCTGACCTATGACGTGGCCTAGGCAACCTTCCTCTTGCCGGCCGGTCCAGGGGGAGTAGGCTCGACGCAAAGGCTCGAAGGCCAACAGGCTCCAAGGGAGGATGCCATGGACGCAGTCGTCGAAACCGCAGCGGCTAGGGGCGGCGACCGGCCGTTCGAGGTCCGCCCGCTGCATCCGGCACTGGGGGCCGAGATCGTCGGCATCACCCTGGAGGAGGCGGTCGATCCGGCGCTGTTTGCCGCGGTCTACGAGGTGTTCCTCGAGCACAAGCTGATCCTGTTCCGCGACGTCGACCTGCCGCCGGCCACCCAGGTGGCGTTCGCCCGGCGCTTCGGCGAGGTGCAGGTCCACGTGATGAACCAGTATCACGGCTACCGCGAGCACCCGGAGATCTACCTGCTGACCAACCTCGATGCCGACGGCAGGCCGAACGGCCGGCACCCCGACAAGGGGACGATGTACTGGCACACCGACGGCTCGTGGCGGCCGACCACCGGCCACGCCACCATGATGTATTCCGAGATCGTGCCCGACGAGGGCGGGGAGACCCACTTCGCCGACATGCACGGCGCATACGAGGCCCTGTCGCCCGAGTGGAAGCTGCGGCTCGCTGGCCTGCGGGCGTTCCACAACCTCGACTTCTCGCGCACCCGCCGGCACGGCCACGAGCCGATGACCGAGAAGCAGAAGGCCGAGGTGCCGCCGGTCGCGCACCCGATCGTACGCACCCACCCGGAGACCGGGCGGAAATGCCTGTTCCTCGGCGACCATGCCGAATGGATCGACGGCATGGACTACGACGCCGGCCGGGCGCTGATCGAGGAGGTCAACGCGCTGGCCACCCCCGACCAGCTGGTCTACCGGCACAGCTGGCAGCCGCGCGAGTGCATGGTGTGGGACAACCGCGCCCTGCTGCACCGGGCGACCGGCTACGACCCGGCCACGCAGCGCCGGGTGATGCGGCGCTGCACGGTGCTCGGCGACCGGCCGTACTGACCTATCGGCCTCGGGGCTGCTCGATCTTCGGCAGGAAGGCGGTCAGCAGCCCCATCAGCGGCAGGAAGGCGACGATCCGGTAGACGGTATCGAGGCTGGTCATGTCGGCGATCTCGCCGAGGGCGGCGGCACCGAGGCCGCCCAGCCCGAACGAGAAGCCGAAGAACAGCCCGGCGACCAGGCCGACCTTCCCCGGCATCAGGTCCTGGGCGTAGACCAGGATCGCCGAGAACGCCGACGCCATGATCAGGCCGATCACGATCGACAGCGCCAGGGTCGCGTATAGCCCGACATAGGGCAGCGCCAGGGTGAACGGCAGCACGCCGAGGATCGAGAACCAGATCACCGGGATGCGGCCGATGCGGTCGCCGATCCAGCCGCCGGCCAGCGTGCCGGCGACCAGCGCGCCGAGGAAGACGAACAGCGCGATCTGTGCGGCCTGCACCGACAGGCCGAACTTACCGATCAGGTAGAAGGTGTAGTAGGAGCTGAGGCTGGCGCTGTAGACGTTCTTGGAGAACAGCAGCGCCACCAGGACGGCGATCGCCAGCAGCACCCGGCCGCGGGTCAGCACCACGGCGTCGCCGGCGGCGGCCCGGCGCGGCTTCGGCTTGGCGAGGTGGCGGTTGCGCCGGTACCAGTTGCCGACCGCGGCCAGCACGACCATGGCGACCAGGGCGGCGGCCGAGAACCACACGATGCTGGAATGGCCATGCGGCACCACCACGAAGGCCGCGAGCAGCGGTCCGACCGCCGAGCCGGTGTTGCCGCCGACCTGGAACAGCGACTGCGCGAAGCCGTGTCGGCCGCCCGACGCCATCCGGGCCACCCGCGACGCCTCGGGGTGGAACACCGACGAGCCGACGCCGATCAGCGCGGCGGCCAGCAGGATGACCGGATAGCTCGCGGCCATTGACATCAGCACCAGCCCGACCAGGGTGAAGCCCATGCCGGCAGCCAGGGAATACGGCATCGGCCGGCGGTCGGTGTACATGCCGACCAGCGGCTGCAGCAGCGACGCGGTCACCTGGAACGCCAGGGTGATCATGCCGATCTGCGCGAAGTCGAGGTGGTAGCTGTCCTTGAGGATCGGGTACAGCGCCGGCACCAGCGACTGCATCATGTCGTTCAGCAGATGGCAGAAGCTGAGCGACAGGATGATCGCGAAGGTCGCGGTCTCGGCGTCGGCCGGGGCCTGCGCCGACGCAGGGGAGTCGGCCGCCGGGACCGCCCCGGCCGTCATGGCATTGTCGCTCACCGATGCGTCTCCAGGATGACCGCCCGCGGGACGCGGACGGGCGAAGTATGACGGACATGTGACGGCCGGCAAGCCGACGGCGCGAATGGCAGGCATGCACTTGGTCATGCCGTTGCCAGCGCAGCCTTGCCCGTAGCACCATCACGGCGCGCGCCGGCGCCCGTTCAACGACCGGTGCCGCGGGAGGGAACCATGGCAGCGCCGGACTTTCACGGCATCTATCCCATGCTCTACGCCCTGTTCGGGGCCGACGGGGCGCTCGACCGGGGCGCCCACGCCGCACAGGTCGAGGCCTGCATCGCCGCGGGCGTGCACGGCATCGCGGTCGGCGGGCTGGCCAGCGAGTGCAACAAGCTGACGGTCGCCGAGCGCCGCGACCTCGCGGCCTGGACGCTGGCGGAGGTGGCCGGTCGGGTGCCGGTCAGCGTCACCGTCTCCGACAACACCGTCGGCGGCCAGGTCGAGGCGGTGCGTCACGCCGCCGGGCTCGGGGCCGCCTGGGCGGTGCTGCAGCCACCGCCGGTGAAGTCGGCGAGCGAGGCGGCGCTGATCGACTTCTTCGGCGCGGTCGCCGACGCCGCCCCGATCCCGATCGGCATCCAGAACGCTCCGGAATACATCGGCATCGGCCTGTCCGACGCCGGCCTGATCGAGCTGAACCGCCGGCATCCCAACGTCTCGATCCTGAAGGCCGAGGGTGCGGTGCTGACGGTCGGGCGCCTCGCCGAGGCGGCGGGCGGCGCCTTCACGCTGTTCAACGGCCGCAACGGCATCGAGCTGCTGGATAGCCTGCGGGTCGGATGTGCCGGGCTGATCCCGGGCGTCGAGACCTGCGACGTGCAGAGCCGGATCTATGACCTGCATCGCGCCGGCGACGCGGCGGGCGCCGATGCGGCGTTCAGGCAGATCCTGCCGCTGCTGCATTTCCTGATGAGCACGATCGACCATCTCCTGTGTTACGGAAAGCGGCTGGCCGCCCGCCGCATCGGCCTCGGCGCGGTGCACGACCGCGGCCCGGCGCAGGCGCCGCATCCGATCGGCCTGCGGGTGCTCGACCACTGGTCCACAGGCTTGGGGAGACTGGGTTCATGACGACTTATGTTCTGGTTCACGGTGCCTGGCATGGTGGGTGGTGCTGGGTGCGGGTCGCCGACCGGCTGCGCGCGGCGGGCCACGCGGTGTTCACGCCGACCCTGACGGGTCTCGCCGACCGCTCGCACCTGCTGGCCCCGACGGTCAGCCTGCAGACCCACATCAAGGACGTCGCCAATCTGATCCGCTGGGAGGAGTTGAACGACGTCGTCCTGGCCGGGCATTCCTATGGCGGCATGGTGATCACCGGGGCGGCCGACCGGGTCGCCGACCGCATCCGCACCCTGGTGTTCGTCGACGCCTTCACGCCGACGCACGGCCAGGCGGCCTTCGACCTGCGCACGCCCGAGGCCAATGCGATGACGAAGGAGAAGGCCAAGGCCGCAGGCGGCTGGCGGATCGCGCCGACCCCCGCCGAGGCCTTCAAGGTCAACCCCGCCGACCGGGCCTGGGTCGACGGCAAGTGCACCGACCTGCCGATCGGCTGTTTCAGCGAGGCGCTGCATCTGTCCGGCGCGGTGGACGGCATCGCCGAGCGGGTCTATGTCCGCGCCGGCGGCTATCCCAACGCGACCTTCGACGCGGCGCTGGCGGCGGCCCGCGGCGACGCGCGTTTCCGCTGCCACGTCGTCGACTGCGGCCACGACGTCATGGTCGACGCGCCGGACGAACTGACCCGGATCCTGCTCGAAAGCGCCTGACGCGACGGGATACCGGCGGGGCCCTGCGGGAACGCCGGGTTGACTGTGGCGTTGGCAGACGAGGGCTGCGCGGCTCCGCGTGCGCCGCCGCCCTCGCCTTGCCGTGCGCGGCGGATCCGAGGACGTCGACCCGAACATGCCGCCTCTCGACCTCCACGACGCCGAACCCGTCACCAGCATCGAGCGCGCCGCCTGGTGTGTCGTCCGGGCGGGACGCGCCAAGCTGCTGGTCGACGGCGCCGCCTATTACGGCGCGCTGCGCGAGGTCCTCAAGCGCGCCCGGCACCGGATCGTCATGGTCGGCTGGGACATCGACAGCCGCACCCCGCTGGCCGCCGACCCGACCGACACCGGCGACGACCTGCCGCTGGAGCTCGGGGCGTTTCTCGCCGAGCTCGCCCGGCGCCGACCGGAGATCGAGATCCGCCTGCTGCTATGGGACTACTCGCTGCTGTATGCCCTGGAGCGCGAGCCGCTGCCGCGCCTGCAACTCGGCTGGACCTCGCCGCCGCAGATCGTGCTGTGCATGGACGGCTACATCCCGGTGGGGGCGTCGCACCACGAGAAGCTGGTGATCGTCGACGACGCGGTCGCCTTCTGCGGCGGCCTCGACGTCACCATCCGGCGCTGGGACACACCCGACCACGCCCCGGCCGACCCGCGTCGCGTCGACCCGGGCGGGCAGGCCTACGAGCCGTTCCACGACGTGCAGATGATGGTCGACGGCGCCGCGGCGGCGGCCCTGGCGGAGGTGGCACGCTCACGCTGGGCGGCCGCCACCGGGGTCGAGCAGGCGCCGGTCGCCGCCGACGCCGATCCCTGGCCGCGCGGCCTCGATGCGGATCTGCGCGAGGTCGACATGGCGATCGCCCGCACCCGGCCGACGATGAACGGCGACGACGAGGTCCGCGAGGTCGAGGCCAGCATCCGCGCCGCGATCGCCGAGGCGGAGCGCTTCATCTACATCGAGAACCAGTACCTGACCGCCCACGCCGTGCGTGACGTGCTGGTCGCCCGCATGCGCCAGCGCCCCGAGCTGGAGGTCATGGCGGTGGTCCCTGGCGACCACAACGGCTGGCTCGAGAAGAACGCCATGCAGGCCGGTCGGGCGCGTTTCATGGCGCGCTTCCACCGGCTGGGACTGGCCGACCGGATCCGGCTGTACGCCCCGGAAGTCGAGAAGGACGGCAAGACCGCGGCGGTGCAGGTGCATGCCAAGATCATGGTGGTCGACGACCGCAGCCTGCGCGTCGGCTCGGCCAATCTCAACAACCGCTCGATGGGCTTCGACAGCGAGTGCGACCTGATCGTGCTGGCGCGCGACGACCAGCGCCGCCGGGCGGTGCGGCAGCTGCGCGACGGCCTGATCGCCGAGCACACCGGCGCCACGCCTTCCGAGGTGGCGGCGGTGTTCGATCGCGGCGGCCGCGTGCTGGACGGGCTCGCCCGTCTCGGCGACGGCCGGCGCCGGCTGGTCCCGGTCGAGGACGACCCGGCACTGGCCGACGCGCTGCCGGAGACCGTCGCCACTCTGGCCGACCCCGACCGGCCGTGGCCGGAGGCGATCTCCCTCGACGCGTTCCGCGACAAGACCGGCGCCCGGCGCTGGATCCGGCGCTGGCCGGTCGCCGCGGTGGCGCTGGCGGTGGTCGCCATGGTGCTGCTGTGGCGCTACTCGCCGCTCGAGGAGTGGACGCAGATCGACCATCTGGTGGGGCCGATGCGGATGGTCGCGGCGTCCGACTGGGCGCCGCTGGCGACCATCGGCATCTATCTCGTCGGCGGTCTCACCCTGTTCCCGATCACCGTGCTGATCGCCGTCACCGCCATGGTGTTCGGGCCGTGGGAGGGCGTGCTGTACTCGCTGCTCGGCTCGGTCGCCGGTGCCCTGATCGGCTACGCCGTCGGCTGGCTGGCCGGACGCCGGGCGCCGTCGATCTGGAAGATGCGCGACGGCCGGGTGGCGCGGCTGATCCGGGTGTTCGCCGGCAACGGGGTGATCGGCATCGCCAGCCTGCGGATGCTGCCGCTGGCGCCGTTCATGCTGATCAACCTGGCGGCCGGGGCGGCGCGGGTGCCGTTCATGGACTTCGCCATCGGCTCGGCGCTCGGCCTGGGACCCGGCATCATCGCCTTCAACCTGATGGGCGTGCAGCTGCAGCAGGTGCTGACCCAGGGCCGCGTCGAGGACATCGGCGTGCTGGTGGCGCTGATGGCCGGCTGGTTCGCCCTGACGCTGCTGCTGCAGCGCCTGATCAACCGCTACGCCGGACCGCTGCGGGAACGTGCCGGGTGAGGCCGATCCGTGCGCTCACCTGGAACGTCCACGGCTTCGTAGGGCAGGACGGCCGCTTTAATCCCGACCGGGTGCTCCGGATCATCGCCGACCTGAAGCCGGACATCGCGGCGGTGCAGGAAGTGGTCGGGCCGGAATGCGGCGTCGACGGCTTCGCGCTGCTGCGCGACGTGATCCCGGACGCCGAGGCGATGGCGGCCAACGTCAATCGCAAGATCGAGGGCATCTACGGCCAGATGCTGCTGAGCCGGCTGCCGGTGCGCAGCAGCCGCAACGTCGACCTGTCGGTTCACCGCCGCGAACCGCGACGGGCGATCGATGCGGTCCTCGATGCCGCCGGCGCCCCGATGCGCGTGATCGCCACCCATCTCGGCCTGGCCGGGCGGGAGCGGCGGCACCAGATCGGCGTGCTGTGCGGGCTGATCGACTCCTATCCCGACGTCGACACCCTGATGCTGGGCGACATCAACGACTGGCGGCGCGGCGGCTTCGCCGAGCGCCACATGGCGCCGCTGCTCGGCCCCGGCACGCGGCAGCTCACCTTCCCCTCGCGGTTTCCGATCTTCCCGCTCGACCGCATCTGGTTCCGGCCGCGGCACCGGCTGCTGCGGGCGGAGGTCGTGCGCGAGGCCGGGCTGGCCTCCGACCACCTGCCGATGGTCGCCGACATCGCCCCCCCGGTGCCGGCCGCTCCGGCCGCCGACTGCGCTGCCGACGGCGCCACGCCGGCCTACACCCCCCTGGCGGCGGCCAGCACCTCGTCGACGTGACCGGCCACCTTCACCTTGCGCCAGACGCCACGGATCACGCCGTCGCGGTCGATCAGGAAGGTGGCGCGCTCGATGCCCATCGACTTCCGGCCGTACATCGACTTCTCGACCCACACGCCGTACGCCTCGGTGACCGCACCGCTGTCGTCGGCACCGAGGGTGAAGGGCAGGTCGTATTTGGCCTTGAACTTGTCGTGCTTGGCGACGGTGTCGCGGCTGACCCCGACGATCGCGGCGTCGATCCCGGAGAAGTCCGGCATCGCGTCGCGGAAGCCGCAGGCCTCGGTGGTGCAGCCGGGCGTGTCGTCGCGCGGGTAGAAGTACAGCACGACGGGCCGGCCCTTGAGGGCGGCCAGCGAGACCGTGCCGCCGCCGTCGGCGGGCATGGTGAAGTCCGGGGCCTTGTCGCCGACGTTCAGGGTCATCGCTCGTCTCTCCGGTTGGGGAACGCGAGCAGGTACGTTCCGCGGTGGCCGCCGGATGTCAATTGGCCGGCAGCGAAGCGCCGAGATACTCCAGGTACCGTATGCGGGCCCGGGTGGTTCGGGCGACGCAGGCGTTGAGCTGGTCCGGCTCCGCAAACGCGTCACACTCGCGATCCCGGGATTTGAGCCATGCGCGTTGGCTTGACCGCAGCCGATCGGCAATCGGCTCATGGGCCATGAGCTGCCGGTAGCCGCCATTGAGCTCGCGGTCGTAGATCGACAGCCCCTTGCTGCCGCAGATGGCGGCCGCGATCCTGTAGAGGTCCATTCTGCATTCGGAGTTCGGAGCAGCCGGCCCGGACGGCGTGTGCTTTCGAAGAATGCCGTCAAATCCCAGCGCCTTGTCTTCGGCCGAGAACCGAGGGTTCAGCTTAACATAATAGTCGAGCCCATTGCCCTTTCGGTCCCTTATGGCTGTGTCGGCGCCCGCATTGACGAGCAGTACGATCAACTCGATCGAGGCGTTCTCGGCAGCGTAGGTCAGGGCGCTACGGTTGGTGCGGTCCATAGGGGGCCAGTTAAACTCCGGGGGATGAGTCGTGCGGTCGACAGGCCATCCGGATTTTAGGAGGTAGGCAACCGAATCGTAGTTGTTCATATGCGCCGCGAACATGAGAAGGTCTTTCCCATAGAACGTCTTGATGTCATCGGGCCTGATGCTGGAAGGAAGATTTTGGATCTGCCGTGGCGTATCGATGATCAACGATAGGACCGATAAATCCAGTGAACCGGGCGCTCTTATTTTGAGGTCTTCGGCCAGAAGCTCCCAGCTGTCGTATTCCCCATTTGTTATTTCGCGAAGAAAATCAAAATAATAGGCGCATTCTCGACAATCGACGTCAATTTGATAGTATTCTCCCGGTAGGGATGTAATAGTGCGCTTTGCTGACTCTTCTGCCGATCTCGATTCCATATTAAATCGTAGTATGTAATAATCGGAAATTTCGGAGATCGAATCGTCTTGTAGCATCTTCATTGCGTGAAACTCACGCCAACTCCAGGCATCTGTGTATTGCCAGTTCGCAAAGTTTATATATTCGTGATCATGCCATATATTCCACTTGAGATCATGGGATGAATAGTTTTCTATTTTTGGAAAGTCGCTCCATTTTAGGTTCAGCGCCCATGGCCGAAAGACCGCTTTTGACGCGGCGTAGCGCCCGAAATCTCGATCCGTCGTAACTATTTCCTCGACCAATTTAACGTACGTGCCGTACCAAAGAAGTTGTATCGGTGGTTGTTCTGGACTGAAATTCTTAAATATCTTGACGGAGCATGCTAACTCGTGTGTTCCATCAGCGTGAATTTCGTAAATGTCCTGTGTCTCGCCATGGCCGTGAGACAACGAAAAATCCACAGTACTATACCATTTGTTGCTGTGTTCAAAAACAAAGCGTAGATCGTCTCGGGTTTCATTAAAAAGTTCTTTATGACCATCGAGAGGGAATATTGATTTGTGTTCAACACGCTGTCTTGCTTTGTATTTTTCGGTGAGCAGATCAATCTCCCTTTCGTCAACAACATAACCAGTATAGATGAAAAATTCACCCCAAAATCTGGCAAAAAAAAGAAAAACTCGATCCTGATCCTCTATTTTTTGTTCTGAAACATAAACAAACTTTTCGGAATCATGTAAATATGAACTCTCGAACTGTGGGTACTTTGCTCCATAAACCGACAGATCTATGCTTTGATCATCACTATCGGAGCGGAAGATCTCGATGTGGCGCTGAAGCGCGAGATCACAGATCGGATCGCCGTTGGAATGCACCAGGTAGGGCTCGAATGGCGGCTGTGCCACGCCTGCACCTGATAACCCCACAAGGAAAACTCCGGCCATCAGCACCGCACGAAGCGCGCGTACAGTCACCACTTGCTCCCTCACTGGTCGCGCTCCTTCCGGTCGCGCGCACCGTTGCCGCCGCCTGCACCTTTGACGGAGATTCCGGCCGCATCAAGGCTGGTACCTCATCGAGCCAAAGGGATTACCGTCGCGATCACGGCACCAGCGCCGGAGCGTTACTGGAAGCGAGCGGTAACACGGAGTAGCTTTCCAGCGTTGGAAAGCCGACGTCGACCGATCGCGAGGAAGCCATGACCGTCACCGACCGCCGCGGCCTCAAGCTCTCGAACGCCACCGCCGACTGCGCGCGCGCCCTCGACGAGGCGCTCGACGAGGCGCTGGCCTTCCATGGCGACCCGATGGCGCGGATTGAGGCGGCGCTGGGAGCACACCCCGGCTTCGTGATGGGCCACGTGTTCCGCGCCGGCATGCTGACGCAGGCGATGGAGACCCGGATCTACGGCACCATGGTCGCGAGCGTGGAAGCGGCCGAGGCGCTGTGGGAGCGCGCCGACGACCGCGAGCGCGCGCATATCCGCGCCGTGCGCGCCTGGATCGAGGGCGACTTCCACGGCGCCGTGCAGCATTGGGAGAGCGCGCTGGTCCGCCACCCGCACGACCTGCTGGCCCTGGCGCTGGTGCACCTGACCGACGTGCTGCTCGGCGACATCGCGGGCCAGCGCGACTGCGTGGCGCGGGTGTTCCCGCTGTGGGACGAGTCGACCCCGGGCTACGAGTTCGTGCTGGGCTTCTATTCGTTCGGGCTGGAGGAGAACGGCGACTACAGCCGGGCCGAGGAGATGGGGCGACGGGCGCTGGCGCTGCGACCGGACCATCCCTACGCCATCCACGCGGTCGCCCATGTGATGGAAATGCAGGGCCGGCAGCTCGGCGGCGTGCATTTCATGACCTCCCGCCGCGACGTCTGGGCCGACAGCAACTTCCGCAACCACCTGTGGTGGCACCTGTCGCTGTTCCTGCTCGACCTCGGGCGCACCGACGAGGTCCTCGGCATCTACGACAACCACCTGCGCACCGCCGAGGGCGGGGTGGAGAAATACGAGGAACTGGATTCGGCCGCGCTGCTGTGGCGTCTGAACCTGGTCGGGGTCGACCTCGGCCGGCGCTGGGCCGACCTCGCCGACCGCTGGGAGCGGAGTGCCGCCGACACGCTCTACGCCTTCAACGACGTGCACGCGATGATGGCCTTCGTCGGCGACCGCCGCAGCGGGGCGCAGGAACGGCTGCTGAGCGCCAATGAGCGCTACCTGGAGCATGCCGGCGACGCCAACGCCGCCATGAGCCGCGAGATCGGCCTGCCGTTCTGTCGCGCGCTGCAGGACTTCGCCGCCGGCGACTACCGGGCATGCGTCGATCGGCTGCTGCCGGTGCGCTACATGAACCATCGCCTCGGCGGCAGCCACGCGCAGCGCGACATCATCGCCTGGACCCTGCTGGAGGCGGCCTTGCGGGCCGGCGACGGCGACCTGGCACTGGCGCTCGCCAACGAGCGCTGCCAGCTGAAGCCGTCGAGCCCGCAGAACTGGCGGCTGGTGGCGCGCGCCCATGTGCTGAAGGGCGATTCCGAGCGCGCGCGGCGCGCCTGGGCGCGGGCGGAGTCGCCGCTGGCGGCGTGACAGCGGCGTTCCGCGCCCGCTAGGATCGTGGCGACCACGCACGGCGGAGAGGGGCCATGGGCACGGGCGACGGCGAGATCCTGCTGACCGTGATGCTGAAGCATCAGAAGGACAAGAACCTCGGGGAGATCAATGCCCGGCTGGAGGCGACCGGCTTCTGGAAGAAGTTCCCGCCCGAGGGCATCGAGGTCGCCTCCTGGTACGTGATGATGGGCATCGGCCAGGTGGTCACCCTGAGGGTGCCGGCGCACCGCCTGCGCGAGGTCAACCTGGCGATCGAGCAGTCGGCCTGGGGCGCCTTCGACACCGAGTTCTACGCCACCTACGATTTCCGCCCGGTCTGGGACGGCATCAAGGCGAAGCAGGGGTAGGCTCGCGCGCGTTCCCGTTGTCCGTTTCCGTTCCCGGCGCTAAGTGATCCGACATGACCGACAAGCTCATCATTACCCTGGCACAGCTCAACCCCCGGGTCGGCGACATCGCCGGCAACCTGGCGAAGCTGCGCCGGGTGCGCGCCCAGGCGGCGGCCGACGGCGCCGACGTGGTGCTGACGCCCGAGCTCTATCTCTGCGGCTATCCGCCCGAGGACCTGGTGCTGAGCCGCATGCTGCAGGCCGAGGTGCGCGAGGCGGTCGAGGATCTGGCGCGCGACACCGCCGATCGCGGGCCGGCGGTGCTGCTGGGGGCACCCTGGGTCGACGACGGCAAGCTGCACAACGCCATCCTGCTGCTCGACGGCGGTCGCGTCGTCACCGCGCGCTACAAGGTCGACCTGCCGAACTACGGGGTGTTCGACGAGAAGCGGGTCTTCGTGCCGGGGCCGCCGCCGGGGCCGATCGACGTGCGCGGGGTGCGCATCGGCGTGCCGATCTGCGAGGACATCTGGACCCCCGAGGTGGTCGAGTGCGTCGCCGAGACCGGCGGCGAGATCCTGCTGGTGCCGAACGGCTCGCCCTTCGAGCTCGGCAAGTCCGACGTGCGCACCCAGCTCGGCGTCGCCCGGGTGGTCGAGAGCGGGCTGCCGCTGGTCTATCTGAACCAGATCGGCGGCCAGGACGAGCTGGTGTTCGACGGCGCCTCCTTCGTGCTGAACGCCGACCGCAGCCTGGCGCTGCAGATGCCGGCCTGGGAAGAGGCGGTGGTCACCACGCACTGGACCCGCGGGCCCGACGGCTGGTCCTGCGCCACCGGGCCGCGGGTGCGGCAGCCGGAGGGGCCGGCGTCGCTATACGCGGCGCTGACGACCGGCCTGCGCGACTACGTCAACAAGAACGGCTTCCCGGGCGTCATCCTCGGTCTGTCCGGCGGCATCGACTCGGCCATCAGCGCCGCGGTCGCGGTCGATGCGCTGGGGCCGGACCGGGTGCGCTGCGTGATGATGCCGTCGCCCTACACCTCGCAGGACAGTCTCGATGACGCCGCGGAAGCGGCGCGGCTGATGGGGGTCGACTACACCACCATTGACATCGGCCCGGCCATGCAGGCGTTCGGCACCATGCTGGCCGACGCCTTCGCCGGCAGCAGCCCGGACATCACCGAGGAAAACATCCAGGCGCGGTCGCGCGGCATCACGCTGATGGCGCTGTCCAACAAGTTCGGCCACATGGTGCTGTCGACCGGCAACAAGTCGGAGATGTCGGTCGGCTACGCCACGCTGTATGGCGACATGTGCGGCGGCTACTCGGTGCTGAAGGACGTCTACAAGATGTCGGTGTTCGAGCTGTCGCGCTGGCGCAACGCCAACAAGCCGGCCGGTGGCCTCGGCCCCGACGGACCGGTGATGCCGGAGCGCATCATCACCAAGCCGCCCTCGGCCGAGCTGCGCCCGGACCAGAAGGACGAGGACAGCCTGCCGCCCTACCCGGTGCTCGATGCTATCCTGGAGGAGCTGATCGAGAACGAGAGCCCGGTGGCGCAGATCGTCGCCAAGGGCTTCGATCCGGACACCGTTCTGCGGGTCTGGCGCATGCTCGACCGTGCCGAGTACAAGCGCCGGCAGGCTCCCCCCGGGGTAAAAGTCACCGCCAAGTCGTTCGGCAAGGACCGCCGCTATCCGATCACCAACGCGTTCGTCGGCGTGTACCGGCCGGCGCTGAAGACCGCGGCGGAGTAGCCGCTCGCTCGCGCACGTCGCTTCGTGGGTCCCGGATCGCGCTGCGCGCGTCCGGGATGAGGGATGTTGGTGTTGTCCTCATCCCGGGCGAAGCGCAGCGGAGACCCGGGCCCCACGAAGCGACGTGCGTCACGATGGACCCGGGAGCGCGCTTCTGCTAACCAGAAGCCTGCTTTCCAACCGGAGACTTTGATCCATGTTCGCGCGCCGTCCGATCGCCACGCTCGGCATCGCGCTGTATCCGACGGCCGACATCTGTCGGTGACGGACCGCGCGCCCGTGCGCGCAGCCATCCGCTACCGCCACACGATGCCTGGAGCCGAGACCATGGATCTCAAGATCACCAACACGCTCACGCGTGAGAAGGAAGTATTCCGCCCGATCGACCCGAGCCACGTCCGCATGTATGTGTGCGGTCCGACGGTCTACGACTTCGCGCATGTCGGCAACGCCCGGCCGGTGGTGGTGTTCGACGTGCTGGCGCGGCTGCTGCGGCGGCTGTATCCGCGCGTGACCTACGTCCGCAACATCACCGACGTCGAGGACAAGATCAACGCGCGTGCCCGGGAGAACGGCGAGACCATCGCCGAGCTGACCGACCGGACGGCGGCGCAGTACCACAAGGACATGGCGGCACTCGGCGCGCTGCCGCCTGACGTGGAGCCGCGGGCGACCCACCACATCGCCCAGATGGTCACGCTGATCGGGCGGCTGATCGCCAGGGGCCATGCCTACGCCGCCGACGGCCACGTGCTGTTCAGCGTGCCGTCGATGCCGGACTACGGGCGGCTGTCGCGGCGCGACCGCGACGAGCTGATCGCCGGCGCCCGCGTCGACGTCGCACCCTACAAGCGCGACCCGGCCGACTTCGTGCTGTGGAAGCCGTCGCCCGACGACATCCCGGGCTGGGAGAGCCCCTGGGGCCGCGGCCGGCCGGGTTGGCATATCGAATGCTCGGCGATGTCCTGGGAGCATCTCGGCGAAACCTTCGACATCCACGGCGGCGGCCTCGACCTGATCTTCCCGCACCACGAGAACGAGATCGCCCAGTCGCGCTGCGCCTTCGGCACCCACACGATGGCCAACTACTGGATGCACAACGGCTTCGTGACGATCGAGAGCGACAAGATGTCGAAGTCGCTCGGGAACTTCTTCACGGTGCGCGACGTGCTGCAGGACTGGCCGGGCGAGGTGATCCGCCTGCTGCTGCTGTCGGCCCACTACCGGGCGCCACTGGACTTTTCGACGGGCGGACTGAAGGAGGCGAGAGCGCAGCTCGACCGGCTCTACCAGGCGCTGCGCCTCGCTGCCGACGTGCCGGTCGAGGACGGCGGTGCCGCCTCGGACGACATCATGGCGGCGCTGCTCGACGACCTCAATGTGCCGCTGGCGCTCGCCCGGATGCACGAGGCCGCCGGCCGCCTGAACCGCGCGACCGATCCGGCGGAACGGGTGTCGGCGAAGTCGGCGCTGCTCGGCGGCGGGGCGGTGCTCGGCCTGCTGCAGGCGGATCCCGAGGCGTGGTTCCAGGGCGGCGGCGATCTCGACGCCGCGGCGATCGAGCGGCTGATCCAGGCCCGGGCCGATGCCCGCAAGGCCAGGGACTTCGCGGCGGCCGACCGCATCCGCGACGAGCTCAAGGCCAAGGGCGTCGAGCTCGAGGACGGGCCGCAGGGCACGACCTGGAAGCGGGCGGGGTGATCGACCCGCCCGCCGCCGCCATTGCTGAGATTGCCGGGCGCCCACGCCGGCACTAGCTTCGTCCGGGGCGGATCGGGAGGCGGGGCGATGCGGATCGTGTGGATCCACGCGGCGGCGGTCGCGCTGGCGCTCTTGTGCGTTCCGGCGTCGGCGCAGGTCCCGCCGGACGCGGTGGCCGTGGCGCTCGTGGACGCCGAACCCGGGAGCGTGGCGACGGTGGCGCCGTCCGCCGAGCCGTCGCCGCGTGCCATGGCGTCGATCGTCGCCATGGACGACCGGATGATGACGCTGCGCCAGCGGCTGCGCGCGACGGTCTCCGGCATCCCGGCGTTTCCGGGCCGGGTCGCTGCCTTCCTTGAGCAGAATGCCACCGGCATGGGTGCCGCGTGGCCGCTGTACCTAGTGGCGCTGGCGATCCTGTTTCTCGGGATCGGCCATGGCGCCGAGCGCTGGTACGCCAACTGGGCGCGGGCGCAGTTCACCTACATCTTCCGGACGGCGCCCGGCAGCAGGGCCGAGCGGATCTCCTACCTGATGAGCCGCGCCGCCCTGCAGGCAGTCGGTGTCGCAATCCAGGCGGTGGTGGCCGTCGTGCTGGTGATTGCCGCCGACATCGGCGGCAGCCCCGGGCGGGCGACTGGCCTGGCGACCGTGATGGGCGTCGCGCTGGCCCGCCTGGCAGGGGTCGTGTTCCGCGCGCTCCTGGCGCCGGATCGGGCCGACTGCCGGCTGCCGCGGCTCGACGATGCCGCGGCCCGGAGCCTGTTCGCCGGCTTGCGGGCGGCGACCTGGGTGGCGGTTGCGGTCTCGATGGTCTGCCTCTGGCTGGCCTGGCTCGGGTTCGACCTGCGGACCGACGCGTTCATCCTGGTCCTGGCGACCTCGATCGTCGCCCTTTCATTCGCGGTTCTGGCCGTCGCGCAGCGCCGGGTCGGCGCCGACCTGATCCTCGGCCCGCCCGCCGGCGACGGCGCCGAGCGACCGCTGCCGACGCGGCTGATGGCGCGCACCTGGCACGTCCTGGCGATCGTCTACCTGGTCATGGCCTGGGCGATCTCGGTCTACCGCGAGCTGCTGGCGATGCCGAACGCCGTCGGGCTGGTGCTGGCGCCGGTCGTGGCGGGCCTGGCGGGGCTCACGCTCTACGGCATCGCGCTGCTGGCGGTCGACCGGCTGTTCCGGGGCCGCGGACTCCGGCAGGCCAGGCCTGGATCCGATCCGGCCGCCGGTCCCCGGACGATGCGCGGCCTGGCGGATCACGCCGCCGGGCTGGTGGTGGTGGTCCTGATGGCATGGGCCGTGGCAGCGGCATGGGGCGTCGACTTGCTCGCGGGCGTCGGCGCCGCCGGGGCGGTGGTCAATGTCCTGGTGGTGATCTTCCTGGCCTATGTCGCGTTCCAGGCGGTGAAGATCACGATCGACAACCGGATCGCGGAGGAGGGCGGGCCGCCCGGCGCCGACATGGAGACGGCCGATGAAGGCGGCGGCGCCGGGGCATCCCGGCTGGCCACGCTGCTGCCGATCTTCCGGAACTTCCTGCTGGCGGTGATCGTCTCGATCGCAGGCATGGTGGTGCTGTCGGAACTCGGCGTCGACATCGCACCGCTGTTCGCCGGTGCCGGCGTCGTTGGCCTGGCGGTCGGCTTCGGGGCGCAGACGCTGATCCGCGACATCTTCTCCGGCGCATTCTTCCTGCTCGACGACGCGTTCCGCAAGGGCGAGTACGTCGACATCGGCGGAACCAAGGGGACGGTCGAGCGGATCTCGATCCGCTCGCTGCAGCTGCGCCATCAGCTGGGGCCGCTGCACACCGTTCCGTTCGGCGAGATCAGCCGGCTCACCAACTATTCGCGCGACTGGGTGGTGATGAAGCTGCCGCTTCGCGTCACCTACGACACCGACGTCGAGGCGGTTCGCAAGATCATCAAGAACCTGGGGGCCGAGCTGCTCGCCCACCCGGAGATCGGCCACCGGTTTCTCGAGCCGCTGAAGTCGCAGGGCGTATATACGATGGAGGATTCCGCGATGATCGTCCGCGTCAAGTTCATGACGCGGCCGGGCGACCAGTTCCAGGTCCGCAAGATCGTCTACCAGCGGATCCGCGAGCTGTTCGAGCAGGCGGGCATCCGGTTCGCCCACCGCGAGGTCACCGTGCGGCTGGCCGGCGCGCCGGCCGACCGGCCGCTGACCACGGCAGAGAAGGAGGCCGTCGCCGGCGCCGCGCTGCCGGCGCTCGACCAGCCGGTTGCGGCGGCCCGGGCGGACACGCGGTAGCATCGAACGGTGGCGTGGCGCCCATGCGTCATCCCCTCGCGCTTGCCGGTCCCCGCCGCCGCTGGTAGAGACCGCCACCGCCTGCACCCGGAGACCTGTCATGACCGGCGACGACCGCGTCTACCTGTTCGACACCACCCTGCGCGACGGCCAGCAGACCCGCGGCGTCGACTTCACGGTGGCGGACAAGATCGCGATCGCGCGCGCCCTCGACACCCTCGGGGTGGCGTATGTCGAGGGTGGCTGGCCGGGCGCCAATCCGACCGACGACCGGTTCTTCGCCGAGCCGCCGGCGCTCGGCCAGGCCCGGCTGGTGGCCTTTGGGATGACCCGGCGGCCGGGACGCAGCGCGGAGAACGATCCCGGCCTCGCCGCCATCCTGGACGCCCGCGTGCCGGCGGTCTGCCTGGTCGGCAAGACCTGGGACTTCCACGTCGACGTGGCACTGGGGATCGAGCGCGACGAGAACGTCACGATGATCCGCGATTCCATGCGGCGGGCCATCGCGCTCGGCCGCGAGGCGATGTTCGACTGCGAGCATTTCTTCGACGGCTTCAAGGCGAACCCGGGCTATGCGCTGGAGTGCGCGCGGGCGGCGCACCAGTCCGGGGCGCGCTGGGTGGTGCTGTGCGACACCAATGGCGGCACCCTGCCGCACGAGGTCGAGGCGATCGTCGCCGAGGTCGCCAAGACGGTGCCGGGCACGCATCTCGGCATCCATTGCCACAATGACACCGGCAACGCCGTCGCCAACTCGCTGGCGGCGGTGTGCGCCGGTGCGCGCCAGGTTCAGGGCACCATCAACGGCCTCGGCGAGCGCTGCGGCAACGCAGACCTGATGGCGATCATCCCGAGCCTGGTGCTGAAGATGGGCATCGACTGCGGTGTCTCGGCGGAGCAACTGACGCAATTGACCGCGGTGTCGCGGATGCTCGACGAGCGCCTGAACCGGCCGTCCGATCCGCACCGCGCCTTCGTCGGCGCCGCCGCATTCGCCCACAAGGGCGGCCTGCATGTGTCGGCGGTGCAGAAGGACCCGGCGACCTACGAGCACATCGATCCGGCAGCGGTCGGCAACCAGCGCCACATCCTGGTCTCCGACCAGGCTGGAAAGTCCAACATCCTCGCCCGCTTCGCCGAGATCGGCGTGGCGATCGACCCCGGTCACCCGAAGGTGCAGCGGCTGGTCGAAGACGTGAAGGAGAAGGAGTTCCAGGGCTATGCCTTCGACAGCGCCGAGGCCAGCTTCGAGCTGCTGGCGCGGCGGCTGATCTTCGGTGTGCCGGGGTATTTCAGCATCGAGCGCTGGCGCGTCATGGACGAGCGGCGGTTCAACGCCCGCGGCACACTGGTGGTGGAGTCCGAGGCGACCGCCACCCTGACCATCGGCGACGAGGCCTGCCACGAGGTCGCCGTCGGCAATGGCCCGGTCAACGCCCTCGACACCGCGATCCGCAAGGCGCTGGTGCGGCACTACCCGGCCATCGAGGGCATGCGGCTGGTCGACTACAAGGTGCGGATCCTGCCGCCCTCGCGCGACGGCGACGGCACCGATGCGGTGACCCGCGTGATGATCGAGAGCGCCGATCCGGCCGGCCTGACCTGGCGCACGGTCGGCGTCAGCCCGAACATCATCGACGCTTCGATCGAGGCGCTGGCCGACGCCCTGATCTGGAAGCTGCTCAAGGACGGCGTCGCCGCGCCGGAGGCCTGAACGGTGGCAGGGACCGACCGATCCCGCGACAGCGGGTTCTCCGAGACCGGGCCGGCGGTGGTCCTGGTCGAGCCGCAACTCGGCGAGAACATCGGCTCCTGCGCGCGCGCCATGCTGAACTGCGGGCTGATGGACCTGCGCCTGGTGCGGCCGCGGGACGGCTGGCCGAACCCGAAGGCCGAGGCGATGGCGTCCGGGGCGACCAGCGTGCTCGAGCGGGCGCGGGTGTTCGACAGCGTCCCGGAAGCCTGCGCGGACCTGTCCTTCCTGCTCGCGACCACCGCCCGCAACCGCGGCATGACCAAGCCGGTCTTCACGCCGCGGGCGGCGGCCGGCGAGATGCGGGGGCGGATCGCTGCCGGGCAGAATGTCGGCGTGATGTTCGGGCCGGAGCGCGCCGGGCTGGTGAACGAGGACCTGGCGATCGCCGACGCCGTGCTGTCGGTGCCGCTCAACCCGGCGTTCGCGTCGCTCAATCTCGGCCAGGCGGTGCTGCTGATCGGCTATGAATGGTACCAGTCGGGCGATTCGACACCGGCGGTGACGATGATGGACGAGCGCTCGCCGCCGGCCTCGGTGGCGACGCGGGAGTTCTTCTTCGGCCGCCTGGAGGCGCTGCTCGACGAGGCCGGGTTCTTCTTTCCGGAGCACATCGTGCCGACCATGAAGCTCAACCTTCGTGCATTGTTCACCCGTGCCGCGATGTCGGACCAGGAGGTCCAGACCATGCACGGCGCGATCCGCGCGCTTTCCGAAGGTCCCCGCCGGCGGTCGCGCAAGGACTGACGGCGAGGTCGGCCGGGGCGCTCGGTGCCGCGGCACTTTGTTGCAACGACGTAAGGGAGAAGCCCGCATGCTCGGCCATCTTTCCTTCGGGGTCGAGGATCTCGACCGCGCCGCGGCATTCTACGACGCGATCCTGGCGCCGCTCGGCTACGTCCGGGTCTGGACCTCGCCGCGCGGGGTCGGCTTCGGCGCGCCGGGCGGCGGCGACAAACTGGCGCTGTTCGCCCGGCCGGGGCAGGTGGTCGCACCGGGAGCGGGGTTTCACCTGGCGTTCGACGCGCCGTCGCGCGCCGCCGTCGATGGCTTTCACGCGGCGGCCCTGGCGGCCGGTGGCGCCGATGAGGGGGCGCCGGGGCCAAGGCCGCACTACGGGCCCGACTACTACGCGGCATTCGTGCGCGATATTGATGGATATAAACTAGAGGCTGTGCATCAGCAGCGGGAATTGAATTCAAAATGACGGTGTTGTTTCTCGCAACGATATAGCCGTAACATTCGCCCCGTTCGGGAATGGCTGACGTGATGCGTCATCGCCGTCTGTCCCGAATCGATTTTCGACCACGGGCAGGAGGGATCCCGATGAACGAACGAGAAATGCGAGGTCTGATCGCGGACGTGAAGGCTGGAAGCCTGTCGCGTCGTGCGTTCGTACGCCGGATGGTGGCAATCGGCCTCACCGCACCGCTGGCGGCGCAGATGCTCGCCTACAACGGCGTCGCGATGGCGCAGAGCAAGTCGACCTACAAGCCGACCAAGGCTGGCGGCGGCGGCGTGCTGAAGGTTCTGTGGTGGCAGGGTCCGACCCTGCTGAACCCGCATTTCGCGGTCGGCACGAAGGACCAGGACGGCTCGCGCATCTTCTACGAGCCGCTGGCCTCGTGGGATAACGACGGCTTCCTGATGCCGATCCTGGCGGCCGAGGTTCCGAGCCTGGAGAATGGTGGCGTCGCGAAGGACGGCCTGTCGGTCACCTGGAAGCTGAAGAAGGGCGTCACCTGGCACGACGGCAAGCCGTTCACCGCCGACGACTGCATCTTCAACTGGAAGTACGCTTCCGATCCGGCGGCCGCGACCTACACCATCGCCAGCTACAAGGACGTCGAGGTCGAGAAGATCGACGATCACACCATCAAGGTGCTGTTCTCGAAGCCGACCCCGTTCTGGGCCGACGCCTTCGTCGGCGCCCGCGGCTGCATGATCCCGAAGCACGTGTTCGAGCCGTACATGGGTGCGAAGTCGCGCGATGCACCGGCGAACCTGTCGCCGATCGGCACCGGCGCCTACATGTTCGAGGAGTTCAAGCCGGGCGACCTGGTGCGCGGCAAGCGCAACCCGAACTACCACGAGGCCAACAAGCCGTATTTCGACGCGGTCGAGATGAAGGGCGGCGGCGACGCGGTGTCGGCGGCGCGCGCGGTGCTGCAGACCGGTGAGTACGACTTCGCCTGGAACATGCAGGTCGAGGACGCGATCCTGAAGCGGCTCGAGGAGGGCGGCAAAGGCTTCGTTCAGCTGGAACTCGGCGGCAGCATCGAGTTCATCTCGGTGAACAACACCGACCCGTGGACCGAGGTCGACGGCGAGCGGGCGAGCGTCAAGACCAAGCATCCGTCGCTGACCGACATGGCGGTCCGCAAGGCGCTGAATCTGCTGGTCGACCGCAAGTCGGTGCAGGAGCACATCTACGGCCGCACCGGCCGCGCCACGGCGAACTTCCTGAACAATCCGGAGCGCTTCGCCTCGAAGAAGACCTCCTTCGAGTTCAACGTCGACAAGGCGATCAAGCTGCTGGACGACGCCGGCTGGAAGCCGGGTGCCGACGGCATCCGCGAGAAGAACGGCGTCAAGCTGAAGTACGTCTTCCAGACCTCGGTCAACCAGCCGCGGCAGAAGACCCAGGCCATCATCAAGCAGGCCTGCCAGAAGGCCGGCATCGACATCGAGGTGAAGGCGGTCACGGCGTCGGTGTTCTTCTCGTCGGACGTCGCCAACCCGGACACCTACACGAAGTTCTACTGCGACCTGGAGATGTACACGACCACCCAGCCGCAGCCGGACCCGGGCGTGTTCATGAACCAGTTCGTGTCGACCGAGGCGGCCACCAAGGACAACAAGTGGCAGGGCCGCAACATCACGCGCTGGGCGAATGCCGAGTATGACGCGCTGTTCAAGCAGGCATCCGGCGAGCTCGATCCGGTGAAGCGGGCCGAGATGTTCGTCAAGATGAACGAACTGGTCATCGAGAACGTCGTGGTCATCCCGCTGCTGCACCGCAACGGCGTCGCTGCCGTCGCCAAGAACCTGAGTGCTTCGCTCAGCGGTTGGGACAACAACACGTGGAACCTGAAGGACTGGTACCGCGAGGCCTGATCCAGGCCTGAATAGGGGAGCCGGCCATCTCGGCCGGCTCCCGTCGTTTTTTTGGGATGCGACATCGTGAGCCAGTACCTTCTCAGGCGAATTCTCATCGCCATTCCCAGCCTGCTCGGGATCAGCCTGGTGCTGTTCACCGTGCTCGCGCTGGCGCCAGGCGATCCGTTCGGCGAACTCGCGCAGAACCCGGCCGTGCCGCCGGAGGTTGCCGCGTCGCTGCGCGAGAAGTTCGGGATGAACGACCCGATCTGGGAGCGCTACCTGAAGTGGCTGTTCCAGATGCTTCAGGGCAACTGGGGCTTCTCCTTCGTCAGCCGGGTCGACGTCGACGTGCTGATCATGCAGCGACTGCCGGCGACGCTCCTGGTGATCGGCTCTTCGCAGGTCCTGGCCCTGCTGGTCGCGCTGCCGGTCGGCGTCTACGCGGCGATCCGCCCGTACTCGCTGTTCGACCAGGTCGCGACGACCCTGGCCTTCGTCGGCTTCTCGCTGCCGACCTTCTTCACCGGCCTGCTGCTGATCCTGCTGTTCAGCATCACGCTGGACTGGCTTCCCTTCGTGTACCAGTCGAACGTCAACGAGACCGGCTGGCGCTTCTACTGGGAGCATTTCCGCCAGATGATCATGCCGGTGACCGTGCTCGGCCTGTTCCAGGCCGGCGTGCTGACGCGCTTCGTGCGCTCGGCGGTGCTCGACGTGGTGCGCCTCGACTTCGTGACGACCGCACGTGCCAAGGGGTTGCGCGAGCAGGTCGTGGTGGTGAAGCACGTGGTTCGCAACGCCATGATCCCTGTGGTCACCCTGCTCGCGCTGCAGATGCCGGCGGTGTTCGGCGGTGCTGTCGTGACCGAGCAGATCTTCCGGGTGCCGGGGATCGGCTCGCTGCTGATCGCGGCGATCCTGGCCAACGATACGCCGGTGATCATGGCGGTGACCTTCGTGTTCGCCTGCCTCGTCATTCTCTTCAACCTGATCGCGGACCTGCTCTATGGCTGGCTCGACCCTCGCATCTCCTACCGCTAACGCGGCTGCTGCGGCGGTCGCCCGCCGCAAGCACGTCACCCCCAGCCAGGAAGCCTGGCGGCGGTTCCGTCGGCACAAGCTGGCGGTCGCCAGCAGCGTGATCCTGGGCATGATGATCGTGGCCGTGCTGTTCGGACCGCTGCTGTGGCCCGTCGCGATCAACGACATCGACTTCAGCGCCATGCTGGAGGGACCGTCCTGGGCGCATCCGCTCGGTACCGACGACCTCGGCCAGGACGTTCTGGCGCGCATGCTGTACGGCGGCCGGATCTCCCTCGCAGTCGGATTGTGCGCCATGTTCGTGGCGATCGGCGTCGGCGTCCTGGTCGGCTCGCTCGCTGGAATGGCCGGCGGTCGCGTCGATGCCGTCCTGATGTGGGTGACGGACCTTTTCCTGTCGCTGCCGCAGCTGCCGCTGCTGCTGGTGCTGATCTATCTGTTCCGCGACTCGCTGAAGGCCATCGCCGGGCCGGAGCTCGGCGTGCTCGTCCTGATCATCGCTGTGATCGGCGGCCTGCGCTGGATGCCGGTGGCGCGGCTGGTGCGGGCCCAGTTCTTCTCGCTGCGCGAGAAGGAATTCGTCGAGGCGGCCCGGGCACTCGGGGCGTCGACCACGCGCCAGGTGGTGCGGCACATCCTGCCGAATTCGCTCGGTCCGGTGATCGTCGCCGCGACCATCGACGTCGCGGTCGCCATCATCGCCGAGTCGACCCTGTCGTTCCTCGGCCTCGGCGTGCCGCCGGACATCCCCACCTGGGGGCGGATCCTGTTCGACGCCAAGGACTACCTGGACTTCGCGCCGCACTGGGCGATGTTCCCGGGCGCGGCGATCTTCCTGACGGTGCTGACCATCAATTACATCGGCGACGGATTGCGCGATGCACTCGACCCGCGCCGCGTGCTCTAGGCCGGTGACGTATTGGCACGGGCATGGCGGCTTCCGGGGCATCGGGCCGATTCATAAGGCAGTGGGGCATTCGCAGTGGGGCATTCGATGACTGCATTCCGTTGGGGTGGGGGAGACAGGGTGGGCCGGCGCATGTCGGCTGCCGTGTCGGAGGCGTAACGTGGCGGAACCGCTTCTCGACATTCGCGGACTGAAGACGCATTTCGCGACCGACGACGGCATGGTTCGCGCCGTCGACGGTGTCGACCTGACGATCAACCGCGGCGAGACCGTCGGCATCGTCGGCGAGTCCGGCTGTGGCAAGACGGTCACCGCGATGACGGTGCTCAAGCTCATTGCGATGCCGCCGGGACGCATCGTCGAAGGGCAGATCCTGTGGCGCGGTCGGGATCTCGTCCCGCTCAACGCCGACGGGATGCGCAAGATCCGCAGCAAGGAGATCGGCATCATCTTCCAGGAGCCGATGACCTCGCTGAACCCGGTCTACACCGTGGGAGACCAGATCGCCGAGGTGATCCGCCTGCACGACGGACTCGGGCGCAAGGACGCCATGGACAAGGCCGCGGAGATGCTGCGGCTGGTCAACATCCCGACCCCCGAGCGCCGGGTCCACGACTACCCGCACCAGTTTTCCGGCGGCATGCGCCAGCGCGTGATGATCGCGATGGCGCTGTCGTGCAATCCGCAACTGCTGATCGCCGACGAGCCGACCACCGCGCTCGACGTCACCATCCAGGCGCAGATCCTCGATCTGCTGTCCGAGATGCGCGAGCGGCTCGGCATGGCGATCATGCTGATCACCCACGACATGGGGGTGGTGGCGGAGACGACGCACCGGGTCGTGGTGATGTATGCCGGGCGGGTCGTCGAGGAGGCCTCGGTCGAGCAGCTGTTCGGTGACCCGAAGCATCCCTACACCCAGGGCCTGATCCGCTCGATCCCGCGCATGGACGCGGCGGGCGGGCGCAAGGAGAGGCTCGAGTCGATCGCCGGCACGGTGCCGAGCCTGCTGACGCCGCCGCCCGGCTGCCGTTTCGCACCGCGCTGCAAATTCGCCTCCGAGGCATGCACCGCGGCGATGCCGGAGCTGCGCGAGATCGAGCCGGGCCACAAAGTGGCCTGCATACTCTATGACGCCTGAGGACAGTCCCCCGATGACCGAACCACTGCTCCGCGTCAAGGATCTGAAGAAGCACTTCTCGATCAAGGGCGGCGTCTTCCGGCGCGAGGTCGACCGGGTCTACGCCGTCGACGGCGTGAGCTTCGAGCTGCAGGCCGGGGAGACCCTCGGTGTGGTCGGCGAGTCCGGCTGCGGCAAGTCGACCACCGGGCGCTGCATCCTGCGGCTGATCGAGCCGACCGGCGGCGAGGTCTGGTTCGAGGGCAAGGACGTCACCGCCCTTGGCGCCGCCGAACTCACGGCGTTGCGCCGCGACATGCAGATCATCTTCCAGGATCCGTTCGCGTCGCTGAACCCGCGCATGACGGTGGCGTCGATCATCGGCGAGGCGCTGACCATCCACAAGCTGGCCAACAGCCGGCAGGAGTATGAGGATCGGATCGTCGAGCTGCTGGAGACGGTCGGCCTGAATGCCGATCACTCCCGGCGCTATCCGCACGAGTTCTCCGGCGGGCAGCGGCAGCGCATCGGCATCGCGCGCGCGCTCGCGGTGTCGCCGAAGCTGATCGTTTGCGACGAGCCGGTGTCGGCGCTCGACGTGTCGATCCAGGCCCAGGTCATCAACCTGCTCGAGGACCTGCAGGAGAAATTCAGCCTCACCTACATGTTCATCGCCCACGACCTGTCGGTGGTCGAGCACATCAGCGACCGGGTGGCGGTGATGTATCTCGGGCGGATCGTCGAGATCGCCTCGGCGCACGATCTCTATGCCAACCCGCTGCATCCCTATACCGAGGCCCTGCTGTCGGCGGTTCCGATCCCGGATCCGACCCTCAAGCGCGAGCGCATCCGCCTGCAGGGCGACGTGCCGAGCCCGATCCGCCCGCCGTCGGGCTGCCATTTCCACACCCGCTGCCCGATCCGGCAATTGCCGCTGTGCAGCACCGAGTCGCCGCCGCTCAAGGAGGGACCGGCCGGGCACTGGGTGTCCTGCCACTTCCGCGGCGGCTGACCGGCGTCTCTTGCTCCGGGAACCGGTGGCGGCAAGGTTTGACTTTCCGCCGCCGATCCGTATAACGCCCCCTTCATTCCCGAGAACGCGGGACATGCGGCGATTGCCGCGCGCCCCCGGCCCGGACGTCCATCCGGAGGCCCTATCGGGACAACCAGAGCCGACCTCGCAAAGGGGCGGCGGAAATCAGGAGATCGCTTCATGGCGAAGCGTGAGCAGGCCAAGCACAAGATTGACCGGCGCCTCGGCGTCAACCTCTGGGGGCGTCCGAAGTCCCCGCTGAACAACCGCGAATACGGCCCCGGCCAGCACGGTCAGCGCCGCCGCAAGCCGTCCGACTACGGCATCCAGCTGATGGCCAAGCAGAAGCTCAAGGGCTACTACGGCAACATCGGCGAGAAGCAGTTCCGCAAGTACTACGCCGAGGCGATCCGCCGCCGCGGTGATACCGGCGAGAACCTGATCGGCATTCTGGAGTCGCGGCTCGACGCGGTGATCTACCGCATGAAGTTCGTCCCGACGCCGTTTGCTGCCCGCCAGTTCGTCAGCCATGGCCATATCCTGGTCAACGGCAAGCGCGTCAACATCCCGTCCTACCTCGTGCATGACGGCGACGTGATCGAGGTCAAGGAGAAGAGCCGCGAGCTGCCGATGGTGCTCGAGGCCGTCCAGTCCTCCGAGCGCGACCTGCCGGACTACATGGAGGTCGACCACAGCGCCATGAAGGGCACCTTCCTGCGGCTGCCGAAGCTCGAGGACGTTCCGTATCCGGTGCAGATGGAGCCGAACCTGGTCATCGAGTACTACTCGCGCTGATCCGGATCTCCGCGGCACCCGCAAGGGTGCGCGATGCGCGGCCGGCCCTCGGGCCGGCCGTTTGCGTTCATACATCGTTTGTTAATCGTGAGGCCGCAGACTCACTTCGGGAGTATGGGGGATGTGCCGGCAAAACGTCGGTCATAGCTCCGCCCTCCAGAAGGGAGCGGCATCATGTCCACGATGATCGCGGCGGCACCGGTGCTGGTGCGCCAGGGGGTCAGGGAGCACCGGAGCGGCCGGCTCGATGCAGCGGCGGATCTCTATAGGCGCGCGCTGCGGGCGGACCCGGTGGATGCCGACGCGCTGCATCTGCTCGGTGCCCTGCATCTTCAACGCGGTGAGCCGATCGCGGCGGTTCCCTTTGCAGCCAAGGCGGCACTGGTCGAGCCGGCCCTGGTGCATGCCTACAACAATCTCGGGCTGATCCTGAAAGGCGCTGGCCAAGCCGGAGCTGCTGCCCGCTGCTACCTTCATGCTTCGATCCTGGATCCGGATTTCGCGGAGGCGCACTCCAATCTCGGGGTGGTGCTGAAGGCCGAAGGGCAGGTGTCGCTGGCGGTCCAGCACTACCGCCGGGCGATCGAAATCGACCCCTCGCTCGGCGAGGCCTGGAACAACCTGGGCAACGCGCTTCAGGATCTCGGTGAGTTCGAGGAGGCCGTCGAGGCCTATCTCGTCGCCGCCGACCGCCTTCCGGACTGTGACACGGTGCACTACAACGTCGGGCTGCTGCTGAATCGGCTCGGCCGCCCGGAGGATGCGCTGGTGCATCTCCGCCTGTCCCTGCTGCTCGCCCCCGAGCGCGACGGCGCGCGGCACCTGGTGGCGGCGATCGAGGGCCAGGCGCCGTCGACTGCACCATCGGCCTATATCCGCGAGCTGTTCGACTCCTATGCGTACCGCTTCGATGCGCATCTCGTCGGCGAACTCGGCTACCGCGGCCATCATGAGACGGTGGAACTGATCGAGTGCATTGCGGGCCCGGAGCGGCGCTTCGCAATGACCTATGATCTCGGCTGCGGCACCGGGTTGACGGGCGCTCTGTTGCGCGATCGCAGCGGCTTGCTGGTCGGCGTCGACCTGTCCGAGAAGATGCTGCAGCAGGCCGAACGCAAGGGCATCTACGACTCGCTGATATGCAGCGATCTGGTCGCCGCCCTCGAGGAGTTGCAGGGTGCACCTGACTTGGTGGTCGCCAGCGACGTCCTTATCTATGTCGGTGACCTCGACCCGAGCTTCGAGCGCATGTCCCGCCGTATGGCGCCTGGTGGAATACTCGCATTCACCATTGAGACTGCCGCCCCCGGATTGCGCTGGTTCCTGCGCGCGTCCGGGCGCTTCGCCCATGCCGAGGCCTATGTCGCAGAGACCCTGGCGAGGCACGGCTTCCGCCTGCTGGCCAAACGGTCCTTCGTCCTGCGCCATGAGGCCGGTCTGCCGATCGACGGAGCCGCCTTCCTGGCAGTGCGTCCTCCGGTCGCTGGTGCGCCGGCCTGACGGACGCTTTCAGCCGTCTCTTTCCTGCGCCCGGCTGCGCCAGCGATAAGCGGCGAAGCCAAAGGTGAAGACTGCGAACAGCAGCATCCACACGGGTGTCATCCAGCGGTCTCGGATATCCATCAGTCTGATGTCGTCGACGTTCTGCGGGTCGAAGGCGGCGGACAGTCGCTCTCCCGCCCGTGTCGGCCGGTAGGTTTCGGCCGCCGCCCGATCGAGGGTCTCACCGGGTGTCGGCGAGAACCGCAGGGTGGGCCGGTACAGCGCAAATCCCTCCGCCGCTCCGAGGTTCTCGACGGCGACCACTTCGGCCTCGACGCTCTGCATTCGCATGAGGAAGCCGAGCTGGCCGCGCATGCCGAGGCCGCCGGCGACCAACGAGACCAAGCCGATCGCCACCAGGGCCCGGTTGCGCAGGAGCGGCCGGCGGCGCGGCAAACCGCTGGTCATTGCGGCAGGACCTTGCCGGGGTTGAGGATGCCGAGCGGGTCGAGGGCCCGCTTGATCGAGCGCATGACGGCTACGGCGGCGCCGTGCTCGGCGTCCATGAAGCGCATCTTGCCATAGCCGACGCCGTGCTCGCCGGTGCAGGTGCCTTCCATGGCGATGGCGCGCAGCACCATGCGGTCGTTGTGGGCGATCGCGCGGTCGATCTCATCCTGGTCGTTCGGATCGACCACGTAGCCGATATGGAAGTTGCCGTCGCCGACATGGCCGACGATCACCCCCAGCAGGCCGGAGGCGTCGAGGTCGGCCTTGCTCTCGCGGATGCACTCCGCCAGGCGCGAGATCGGCACGCAGACATCGGAGGCCATGACCTGGCATCCCGGCCGCAGGGCGCGCGTGGCGTAGTGGGAATTGTGCCGGGCCTCCCACAGCTTGTTGCGGTCCTCGGGCTTGGTGGCCCAACGGAAGTCACCGCCGCCGTGCTCGGCGGCGATCGCCTGCACGGTCTCGGCCTGCTCGCGCACCCCGGCCTCGGTGCCGTGGAACTCGAAGAACAGCGTGGGGACGGCGGCGAAGCCTTCCAGCTTGGAGTAGGCGATGCAGGCCCGCATCTGACCCTCGTCCAACAGCTCGACGCGTGCGACCGGCACGCCGGTCTGGATCGTCGCGATGGCGGTGTTGACCGCACTGTCCAGGTCCGGGAACGGGCATACCGCCGCCGAGATCGCCTCGGGGATCCCGTAGAGCTTCAGCTGGATCTCGGTGATCACCCCGAGAGTGCCCTCGGAGCCGACGAACAGCCGGGTCATGTCGTATCCGGCCGCCGATTTCCGGGCGCGACGCGCGGTTCGGACGATGCGGCCGTCGGCCATCACCACCGTGAGGCTCAGCACGTTCTCCCGCATGGTGCCGTAGCGCACCGCATTGGTGCCCGACGCCCGGGTGGCGGACATCCCGCCTATCGAGGCGTTGGCCCCCGGATCGATCGGAAAGAACAATCCCTGGTCACGCAGGTGCTCGTTGAGTTGCTTCCGGGTGACGCCGGCCTGCACCCGGCAGTCGAGATCCTCGGCGTTGACCTCAATAATCCGCGCCATGCCGGAGAGGTCGACGGTCACGCCGCCGGCCACCGCGGCGATGTGCCCCTCGAGCGAGGTGCCGGTCCCGAACGGGATCACCGGCACGCGGTGCTCGGCGCAGATCTCGACGACCGCCGACACCTCTTCGGTGCTCTCCACGAACGCGACGGCGTCGGGGGCGAGCGGGGTGTGGTAGCTCTCGTCGCGGCCGTGCTGTTCGCGGACCGATTGCGCCACCGACAGGCGGTCACCCAGCCGCTGGCGGATAGCCGCCAGCGCAGCCTCCAGGGCGGAGGCTTCGGGACGTCTGATCGGGCTGGCGGCGGTCATCGGTTGCTCCGCTGAGGTCGACACGTGGCCGGACGATACGGTCCGTGTCTCCCCCAGCCAAGCGATTCCGCCGGGCCGTCAGGCGGCGGGACGGGCCTCGACGCCCTGAGTGGTCAGCAGCTCAGACAACTCGCCGCTCTCGAACATCTCGCGGACGATGTCGCAGCCGCCGACGAACTCGCCCTTGACGTAAAGCTGCGGGATCGTCGGCCAGGACGAGTAGTCCTTGATACCTTCGCGGATCGCCGGATCCTCGAGCACGTTGATGCCCTTGAACTTGACGCCCAGGTGACTGAGCACCTGGACGACGACGGCGGAGAATCCGCATTGCGGGAACACTGGGGTTCCCTTCATGAAGAGCACCACGTCGTTGCTGCCGACCTCCTGGTCGATGCGCTGGCGCAGGGTGTCGTCGAGCATCCTGGCAATCCTCCTTGTCGGGGGCTACGCCGTCACTCCGGCGTCGCCGTCTGCAGAGCAAGGGCGTGGAGTTCAGTCCCCATGCGCCCCTGCAGAGCCTTGTAGACCATCTGGTGTTGCTGCACGCGGTTCTTTCCCGAGAAGGCAGCAGACACGACGTGGCACGCGTAGTGATCGCCGTCGCCGCGCAGATCTTCGATCGTGATCTGTGCGTCGGGCAGGGCGGCCTTGATCATCCGCTCGATCTCGCCCGCGTCCATCGCCATGTAGCTACTCCTTCCGTGCCGCTCAGACTTCGCCGGCCATGTAGCGCGGCAGCCACGCTTCGTGCCGACGGCGCAGCGACTCCACCGATATGTGGTCGTCCGCAGCCAGTTTCAAATTGCCGTCCCCCGTGACCGTGCCGACCACGCTGGCCGGAACCCCGGCTGCCGATGCCGCGCCAAGGATGTGCTCGGGATCGGCGGTGGCGACGACGTATCGCCCCTGATCCTCGCCGAAACACCAGGCGTGCGCCAGCGCCGCCTTCGGAATCGCAACGTAGGCACCAAGGCCGCGGGCCGCCAGCGCCATTTCCGCGATCGTCACCAGCAGGCCGCCGTCGCTGACGTCGTGGCAGGCAGAGACGGCTGCCTCGGCGATCAGGCCCCTGACCAGGTCACCGGTCCGCCGCTCGCCGTCCAGGTCGAGCGGCGGCGGAGCACCTTCCTCGCGGCCGGCGATCTCGCGCAGATACAGCGAGGCACCCAGCCAGCCGTCGGTGCGGTCGGCGGGCTGGCCGATCGCTACCAGCGTCTCTCCGGCGGCCTTCAGGGACGGGGTGCACAGCTTGGCCACGTCGTCGATCAACCCGACGCCGCCGATCACCGGGGTCGGCAGGATCGCCTGGCCCTCGGTCTCGTTGTACAGCGACACGTTGCCGGACACGATCGGGTAGTCGAGCGCGCGGCAGGCCGCGCCCATGCCGGTCACGCAGCCGACGATCTGGCCCATGATCGCCGGTTTCTGCGGATTGCCGAAGTTCAGGTTGTTGGTGACCGCGAGCGGCGTGGCACCCACCGCGGTGATGTTGCGCCAGGTCTCGACCACCGCCTGGGCGCCGCCGGTCTCGGGATCGGCGACGCAGTAGCGCGGCGTGCAGTCGACGGTCAGCGCGAGGCCGCGGTTGGTGTCCTGCACCCGCACCACGCCGCTGTCCGCACCCGGCCGGATCATGGTGTCGCCCATGACCAGGTGGTCGTACTGCTCCCAGATCCAGCGCCGGCTGGCCATGTCCGGGCATTCCAGCAGCTTGGCGAGCGCCTCGGACAGCGTGCCGCTCGCCGGTACCTCGGCGGCCGCGATCACCGGGCGCTTCGGCGTCGCCGTATGCGGGCGGTCGTATTCCGGCGCCTCGGTCACCAGCGGGCCCACCGGGATCTCCGCCTGCACCATGCCGTCCTTCCGCAGCACGATGCGGCCGGTCTCGGTCACCCTGCCGATCACCGCAAAGTCGAGGTCCCACTTGTCGAACACCGCGCGAGCCTCGGCCTCGGATTCCGGGCGGATGATCATCAGCATCCGTTCCTGGCTCTCCGACAGCATGATCTCGTAGGCGGTCATGCCGGTCTCGCGCACCGGCACCATGTCGAGATCCAGCTCGATGCCGAGGCCGCCCTTGCCGGCCATCTCGACGCTGGAGGAGGTCAGGCCGGCGGCCCCCATGTCCTGGATGGCGATGATGCAGTCCTTCTGCATCAGCTCCAGGCAGGCCTCGATCAGCAGCTTCTCGGTGAAAGGGTCGCCGACCTGCACGGTCGGGCGCTTTTCCTCGGAGTCCTCGTTGAACTCGGCCGACGCCATGGTGGCGCCGTGGATGCCGTCGCGTCCGGTCTTGGCACCGACATAGACCACCGAGTTGCCCGGACCGGCGGCGGCCGAGTAGAAGATCCGGTCGGCCCTGGCGAGGCCGACGGTCATGGCGTTGACCAGGATGTTGCCGTTGTAGGCCGGGTGGAAGTTCACCTCGCCCGCCACCGTCGGCACGCCGACGCTGTTGCCGTAGCCGCCGATGCCGCGGACCACACCGTCGATCAGGTGCCGGGTCTTTGGATGATCGGGGCTGCCGAAGCGCAGTGCATTCAGGTTGGCGATCGGGCGCGCGCCCATGGTGAACACGTCGCGCAGGATGCCGCCGACTCCGGTCGCCGCCCCCTGGTAGGGCTCGATGAAGCTCGGGTGGTTGTGGCTCTCGATCTTGAACACTGCCGCCAAGCCGTCGCCGATGTCGATGACGCCGGCGTTCTCGCCCGGCCCCTGGATCACCCGCGGTCCCTCGGTCGGCAGCGTCTTCAGCCAGCGCTTCGAGGACTTGTACGAGCAGTGCTCGGACCACATCACCGAAAAGATGCCGAGCTCGGTGATGTTCGGCTCGCGGCCCATGATCTTCAGCAGGACCGAGTACTCGTCCTCCGACAGGCCGTGTTCGGCGACCACCTCGGGCGTGATCGCGACGTTCGGAATGCTCATGGGATCCTCTTACGCGAGCGCGCGGGCCAGGCCGTCGAACAGTCCGCGGCCGTCGGTGCCGCCGTGCAGCGGATCGATCGCGTCCTCGGGATGCGGCATCAGGCCGAGCACGGTCTTGGTGTCGTTGAAGATGCCGGCGATGTTGCGGCGTGAGCCGTTCGGGTTGGCCGCGTCCTCGTCCCGGCCGTCGCCGTCGACATAGCGGAACGCGACCAGGTCGCGGTCCTCCAGCCGGTCGAGCGTGGCGTCGTCGGCGAAATAGTTGCCGTCGTTGTGGGCGACCGGCACCGCGATGGTCTGGCCGGAGGCGTAGCCGCTGGTGAAGATCGACTGCGCGGTCTCGACCCGCAGATGCACCGTTCGGCACACGAATTTCAGGCCGGCGTTGCGCATCAGCGCGCCCGGCAGCATGCCGGCCTCGGTCAGGGTCTGGAAGCCGTTGCACACCCCCAGGACCGCCACGCCCTTGTCGGCGCGCTCCTTGACGGTTCGCATGACCGGCGAATGCGCGCCCATTGCGCCGGACCGCAGGTAGTCGCCGTAGGAGAACCCGCCCGGCACCACGATCAGGTCGACGGCCGGAAGATCGACTTCCTTGTGCCAGACCATCAGCGGCTCGCTGCCGAAGGACCGCCGCAGGGCGATCGCCATGTCACGCTCGCGGTTCGATCCGGGGAAGACGACGATGGCGGTTTTCATGGGCGCTCCGGGGGCGTCACGTCGAGCCGGAACCTAGGTCCGTCGCCGGTCATACGCAAGCGCGCAGCACGCATGGCGCTCATCCACCGCCGCCGGCCGCGAAGCTCCGTCCGGGGCTGTCGGCGACCCGCTCCGGCGGCAGCCGAATCGTGATCGTGGTGCCCTCGCCGAGCGCGCTTTCGAGCTGCAGCGTGCCACCGTGCACCTCGACGAAAGCCTTGGTCAGGGGCAATCCGAGGCCGACGCCCTCGTAGCGCCGGCTGAGCCGGTTGTCGGCCTGCTCGAACGGCCGCAGCACCTTGGCGTGGTCCTGCGGGTCGATGCCGATGCCGTCGTCGGCGACCGCGAAGGCAATCCCCTCGGCGTCGCGCATAGCGGAAACGGTGATGTGGCCCTCCGGCGGGGTGAACTTCGCGGCGTTGGAGACCAGGTTGATCAGGATCTGCCGGATCAGCCGCGCGTCGGCATGGAGTGAGGGGAATTCCGCGGCGATCTCGATCCGGATCCCGGCAATTTCCTGGCCGCGCCGGGCCTGAACCATGGCGACGGCGGCCTGCGCCTCGGCGCGCAGGTCGACCCGTCCCAGGCGTAGCCGGATCTGCCCCATCTCGATACGCGACAGGTCCAGCACGTCCTCGATCAGGCTCAGCAGGTGCTGTCCGCTGACGTGGATGTCGTGGGCGTATTCGTCGTAATGCGGGTCACCGAGCGGGCCGAAGATGCGGTGCAGCAGCAGCTCAGAGAAGCCGATGATGGCGTTGAGCGGGGTGCGCAGCTCGTGGCTGACGGTGGCCAGGAACAGGCTCTTGGCCCGGTTGGCGACCTCGGCCTGGCGCAGCGCCTCCTGCTGCTCGCTGCGGGCACGTGAGAGCTCGGCGCTGAACTCGGTCTCGTCGGTCGATGTCCCCCGGTAGCCGCCGAAGCGCCCGGCCTCGTCGAACACCGGCACGCCGGACACCCGCCAGGTGCGCAGCGTGCCGTCGGGTGCGGGTACCTCATAGCGGAAGTCGCGGAATGGCTGCCGCGCGTCGAGCAGCCGCTTGTGGGCGGCCAGTGCGGGATCGTCCTCTGGGTCGACCCCGGCGGCCTCCCAGAGGGTCCGCCCGAGCAGCTGCGAGACCGGGGGAAACCGGCGGATGACGCGGGTGTCGACGACCGTGGTGTAGCGCAGGTTGGTGTCGGTCTCCCAGAAGCGGTCGGAACTGGCGTTCACGAAGTCGTGAAAGCGCTGCTCGCTCTCGCGGTATGCCTGCTCGATGCGCTTCAATTCGGTGATGTCCTGCGAAGCGGTGACCGTGCCTCCGTCCGGCAGCCGGTGGTCGCGGACCAGCAGCCAGCGTCCATCAGGGAACCGCAGTGTCAGCGACCGGCCACCGAGCCGGTGCAGCTCCAGCCGGCGCGCGACGTAGGCCGCGGGATCGGCGGCGGCCTCGGCGACGAGGCCGGCTTCGACGCGGTCGCGGACATGCTCCTCGAAGGTCATGCCGAGCCGGAGCCGAGAGCCCGCCGCCTCGTTCAGTTGCTGCACCCGGGCGTTGGCGTAGATCAGCCGGTCGTCGGCGTTCCAGACGTGGAAGCCGTCGGTGGTGTAGTCGAGGGCCTGCAGGAGATTGTCGAAGTCGAGTTTCGGGTCGGCCAGGGCGCCATGGTGAGTGTCGTGTTCGCGATAGGTCGCTATGAAGCCGCCTCGCGGCAGCGGATGGCGGGCGATCTCGACCTGCCGGCCGTCCGGGCGGTTGTGCTCGATGCGCTGCGCCACCGGCAGCCGGACCTGCGCCGTCAATTCGCGCGTCAGAGCATCGATGTCGGTCGGTCCAAACTCGCCATGCTCGGCATCATATCGGATGAGCGTCGGAAAGCTGACTCCCGGGGCGGCGAACTCGGCCGAATAGTCGAAGATCTCCAGGAAGCGGCGATTGCGGTAGCGCAGGATCAGGTCGCCGTCGAACACCGAGATGCCGATTCCGGCGTGATCGAGGGCCTCGACCAGAGCGGCGACATCCGCCGGCAGTGTCGTCGGGTCGAGCAAGTCCTTACTCCGACAGGCCATCGCACCAGGGCGTCACTGTACCGGAGGATCTCCGAGATTCCCAACGCGCGCGGTCTTCCGGAACAGGAGTCGGAGGCGCGGGGTTGTCGCGATGGAGGGGACCGGGCCAAGGCGTACGGGACGGCCGATGAACCGAGACCCTGGCAACTGGCTGCGCTACCTCGCCGCACACCTCGCGGCGGGAACTCTGGCGGCGCTGGTGTTCATCGCCGCGTTGCTGGCGACGGACACGGCGGGCGTGGCCGGACTGGCGTTCGCCGACCGCCAGGGCGGCTGGGCGCTGGTTTTGCTGGCGTTCGGGATCTGGGCAACCTTCGGTGGGGTGGCAGTGGGCGTCGGCATCATGAGCATCGACCGCCGGGCCGACCACCGGCCGCTCACGCCGCGTTCGGGTCACGCGGCGGCCGGATTCGCTCCGGCTGCGGCCGGGCGCCGCGTCAGGTCTCGATCCGGATCGCGTAGTTCTCGATGACGGTGTTGGCGAGAAGCTTCTCGCACATCGACTTCACCGTGGCCTCGGCCTTGCCGGCATCGGTTTCGGCGAGATCGATCTCGATGACCTTGCCCTGGCGGACCTCGCCGATTCCGGCGAAGCCAAGGCTGCCGAGGGCATGCCCGATCGCCTTGCCCTGCGGGTCGAGGACGCCGGATTTCAGGGTGACGTGAACAACAGCCTTCATCTGTCCTCCGACGGCGTGCCGCGGCGCACGCCGATGCCTTGGTTGGTCTCCCATCGCGCCCCGGGACATGCCGGGAACGCGATCACTGCATCGCCTGCGGGCCCTTGAGGTCCATCGGGCCTGCCTCCGGCAGCACGCCCAGCCGGCGCGCCACCTCCTGGTACGCCTCCTCGACGCCGCCGAGGTCGCGGCGGAAGCGGTCCTTGTCCATCTTCTCGTTGGTCCGCAGGTCCCAGAGCCGGCAATTGTCGGGGCTGATCTCGTCGGCCACGACCATCTGCACCTCGTCGTGCTCGTTGTAGAGCCGGCCGAACTCAAGCTTGAAGTCGACCAGGCGCAGCCCGACGCCGAGGAACAGCCCGAGCAGGAAGTCGTTCACCCGCAGCGCCAGGGCCACCATGTCGTCCAGGTCCTGGGTGCCGGCCCAGCCGAACGCCGTGATGTGCTCCTCGGTCACCATCGGGTTCCCGAGCTCGTCGGACTTGTAATAGTACTCGAGGATCGAGCGCGGCAGGACGGTGCCTTCCTCGACACCGAAGCGGGTGGCGAGCGAGCCGGCCGCGACGTTGCGCACCACCACCTCGATCGGAATGATCTCGACCTCGCGCACCAGCTGCTCGCGCATGTTGAGGCGGCGCATGAAGTGCGTCGGGACGCCGATCTCCGCCAGCCGGGTCATCAGGTACTCGCTGATCCGGTTGTTCAGCACGCCCTTGCCGGTGATGATGCCCTTCTTCTGGTTGTTGAAGGCGGTGGCATCGTCCTTGAAATATTGGATGAGGGTGCCGGGCTCGGGTCCTTCGTAGAGGACCTTGGCCTTGCCCTCGTATAGCTTGCGGCGTCTGGCCATGCAGCGGTCTCCGGGCCACGCAGTGGCGCGCGTGGGCGGGGGTCGGGTTGTCTGGATCGGCGCCCGCGGCGCCCCCGCGTCACCGAGCGCGTCGTATAGCAGCACGCATCCGCAAACTCAATCGGCGGCCGTCGGCGCGGAAACCCGGGGTTCCAGATCGAGCGGTTCGAACGGCGTTCTGTCCGGGCGACCGGCGGCGAACCGGAACACCGGCCGGCCGGCGCCGGGGGTGGGCAGCGCGATCATCGCCGCACTGCCGGTGCCGAATTCGCCCGGCCCGGTGATCGTCATGGCGCCGCCGGGGCCGGCGCCGGCAGCATGGTCGGTGGAGCCCAGCAGCATCTCCCACGCCGACCAGTCGCCGGCCTGCGGGTCGGGGGCCGGGGCGGCGCGGAACCGGTCGAGGTAGCGGGCGGTGCGTGCCGAGCCGGCCCGGTCGTTCAGGTCATGCGCCGTCAGCATCGACACGCCGGCCGGGATCGGTGCGACGTCGACCGCGCGGCCACCGATGCCCGCGTCCTCGCGATGCGCCAGCCAGAAGGCGTCGCGGCTGTCGGCGACCAGCATGTTGAACGGCCGGTAGCTGCCGGGCTCCAGCGCCTCCAGGGCGCGGGCGGCGTCCGCTGCGTCGGCGTGGTCGAGGGCCTCCAGCACCAGCTCGCCGCGCGAGCGTTTGCCGGGCGCCGGCCCGAGTGTCCCGTGCCGGTTCAGGATACAGGCGACCACCCCATGGTCGTTGATCCCGAGCCAGCTGCCGCCGGCCAGCACGTCGAGGCCAGCCAGCACCTCCGGCCGGTCGGGCCAATGCCGGCCGGGCGCCCGCCACGGCCGGCCGCCCATCTCGTCGCGGTTGGCGGCGATGATCAGTGGCCAGTTGCCGCCGGGGCGGCGCAGGACGACGACGGTACACATGTCGCGCCGAAAGTGGCGGCATCGGGCCGCTTCCGCAAGGCCGAGATCGGCCGTTCACAACCCGGGAGGTGCAGTGTATGGTCCGCGCGCTTTCAGCCCAAAGGGATCGCAGGAGAGCCGTCATGAGTGGTTTCAACGACCGCGAGCGCGCGGAAGAGTCCCGGTTCGCGCACGACGCCGAGCTGACCTTCAAGGCGAACGTCCGGCGCGACCGCCGGATCGGGTTGTGGATCGCCGCGGAGTTCCTGGGCCTCGAGGGAGAGGCCGCGGCGAACTTCGCCAGCGAGGTGGTGGCCGCCGATTTCGAGAAGCCGGGCGACGACGACGTGGTCGCCTTCGTGTTGAAGCGCGTCGCCGAGGCCGGCGGCGAGCTGACCGAGGCGCGGCTGCGGCACCGCATGGACGACACGCTGCGCGAGGCCATCGCCGAGTTGAAGGCCGGCGCTTGACGCCTGCCGGCCCGGCGATGCAGCGATGAGCGGGGCGCCACGCGTCCCGGCGCTCGGACCGGGCGACCGGGTTCCGAATCTCACCCTGCCCGACCTGAAGGGACGGACCCGGCGGCTGTATCTGGAGGTCGGCGGCGGGCCGATCGTGATCGCGACGGCCCCCGATCCGCTCGACGGCCCGGGCCGCGAGGTCCTTGATGGGCTGGCCCGACGGGCGTCGGCGCTCGACCGCATCGGCGCGCACCGCTTCGTCCTCACCCGCCGGCCGCCCGACGGTCCCGTCGACGCCGGGGCGCAGGTCTGGGTCGACCCCTATGGCGACGCGATGGCGCTGTTCCTGCCGGAGGTCGACGGTGGCGGACAGTCGGCCGCGAGCGTCGCCGTGCTCGACCCCAATCAGCGGGTCGTCGCGGTGTTTCCGGCCGAGGTGAGCGGCGACCCTGCTGCCCAGGCGGTGCGTCTGGCCGAGCGTCTGGCAGTCCTTATGGCCGCTGGCGCCGCCGACCTCGACCGCGCCGCACCGGCCCTGCTGCTCGCCCGCCTGCTTCCGGTCGAGCTCTGCGAGCGCCTCGCCGCACTCGGACCCGATCGTCCGGTATCCGAGGCGGACCTGAAGCGCGAGGTCGCGGTGCGGCTCGGCGCGCGCCTCGGCACCGAGATCCGCCGGACGTTCCAGTTCCGGCCGGTCCTGCGCTTCGAGCCGTTCCGCATCTTCGACGCCGGTGCTGCCGCCGACGCCCGGCGCGGCGCTGCCGAGGACGACAAGCGCAGCCGCTTCGTCGTGCTGGTTGGCCTGACCGCCGGCGGCGACCGGCGGCCCGGCGTGGTGTTCCCCGAATACGGTCCGCACGCCTATCGTCTGGGCCAGGGCAGCGCGATCGCCTTCTCCTGCGAACTGCTGTTCCGCACGGTGGGGGAAGGTGTCGCGCCGATGCTGGCGACCGTGCTGGCGGAGCCGGCGTCCGGCTGAGCCGCCCTACGCCCGCCCAAATACCCGGCGAAAGATCGTGTCGACATGCTTGGTGTGGTAGCCGAGGTCGAACAGGCCGTCGAGCTCCGCCGCCGACAGTGCCGCGGTGACCTCCGGGTCGCCGCCCAGCAGGCTGCGGAAGTCCTTGCCCTCCAGCCAGACCGGCATGGCGTTGCGCTGCACCAGCCGGTAGGAGTCCTCGCGGCTGACACCCTTCTGGGTCAGCGCCAGCATGACGCGCTGGCTGTGGATCAGGCCGCCGAGCTTGTCGAGGTTGGCCTGCATGGTCTCCGGGTAAACAACCAGCTTGTCGACCACGCCGGTGAGGCGGGCCAGGGCGAAGTCGAGGGTCACAGTGGCGTCCGGGCCGATCATCCGCTCGACCGAGGAGTGGCTGATGTCGCGCTCATGCCACAGCGCCACGTTCTCCATCGCCGGCACCACGGTCATGCGCACCAGTCGCGCCAGGCCGGTCAGGTTCTCGGTCAGCACCGGGTTGCGCTTGTGCGGCATGGCCGACGAGCCCTTCTGCTTCTCGCTGAAGAACTCCTCGGCCTCGCGCACCTCGGTTCGCTGCAGGTGGCGGATCTCGGTGGCCAGCCGCTCGACCGACGAGGCGACGACGCCGAGCACGGCGAAGAACATGGCGTGGCGGTCGCGCGGGATCACCTGGGTCGACACCGGCTCCGGCTCCAGGCCGAGCGCCTTCGCCACATGCTCCTCGACCCGCGGGTCGATGTTGGCGAAGGTGCCGACAGCACCCGAGATCGCGCAGGTCGCGATCTCCTTGCGGGCGATCAGCAATCGGGCGCGGGCGCGCTGGAACTCGGCGTGGTAGCCGGCCAGCTTGAGGCCGAAGGTCACCGGCTCGGCATGGATGCCGTGGCTGCGGCCGACGGTGGGCGTGTCCTTGTACTCGAAGGCGCGGCGCTCCAGCGCCACGAGCAGCCCGTCGACGTCCTCAATCAGGATGTCGGCGGCGCGCGTCAGCTGCACCGCCAGGCAGGTGTCGAGCACGTCCGACGAGGTCATGCCCTGGTGCACGAACCGCGCCTCCGGGCCGACATGCTCGGCGAGATTGGTCAGGAAGGCGATGACGTCGTGCTTGACCTCGGCCTCGATGGCATCGATGCGCTCGACCTCGAAGGCGCCGCGCTCCCACACCGACTTCGCCGCCGCTTCCGGGATGACGCCCAGCTTCGCCTGGGCGTCGCAGGCATGCGCCTCGATCTCGAACCAGATGCGGAACCTGGCTTCCGGCGCCCAGATGGCGGCCATCTTCTCGCGGGAATAGCGCGGGATCATGCGGGCGGCACTCCGTGGTCGATCGCTTCGAGGCTAATAGCACCGGGGTGGGGGACTGTCACCCGACCGGGGTGCAGGGCGCCGATGACCGCGGCGGCCAGCTCCGCGACCGGGCGATTGCTGTCGAGCCGCAGTACCGGGCAGGGCAGGGCGGCGAGCCACGCCTCGTGCCCGGCCCGCGAACGCCCATCCGGCGGGGCGGTGTCGTAGCCGGCCGCCCAGTCGAGGAAGCTTCGCGACTCGACGTGCAGGGCCCCGCCGGCCTCGACCGCCCCGGCGCCGTAGCGCGTCGCCTCGCGCCGGCGCAGGCGCTCGATCCGGACCTCGGTTGCGGTCAGCAGGAACACCACCAGGTCGAAGGACGGGATCAGCGGGTCGCCCCAGCCGGCCAGCGAGCCGCTGAGCACCCAGCCGGCGCGCGGCAGGAACAGCCGCCGCATCAGGGCCAGGCGCTCGGCCTCGTCGCGCTTCGTGGTGTAGGGCGGCTCGGTCGGCTCCCAGAAGTAGTCGTCCGAGTCGTGGTGCGGGACCGCCAGCGCGGTCGCGATGGCCCGGCCGAGCGTCGTGGTGCCGGAGCCCGAGGCGCCGGTGATGTGGATGCGGCGCGTGGCCATGGCCGGCTCCTCGCTGGAACCGCCGGAGAATGCCGCGCCGACGATCCGATTGTCACCCCGACAAGTTCGAAATTGCCCGCCGGCCCGACGTGTCCCAGATAGGGCGGGCCGGTACATCGGCCGGGGCCCGGGGATCATCGCGCAAGTGCAGGATATGTGGCCGCTCGCCGTGTCGATCGTCACCTTCGCGGTGTCGATGTCGATCTCGCCCGGACCGAACAACCTGATGGTCACGGCGTCGGGTGCCAATTTCGGCTTCCTTCGAACCGTCCCGCACATGCTCGGGGTCAGCCTCGGCTTTCCGGTCATGCTGCTGGCGGTCGGCCTCGGCGTCGGGCAGGCGCTGCAGGCTTGGCCGCAGGTCCACGAGGTGCTGCGCTACGTCGCCGCCGCCTACCTGCTGTACCTCGCCTGGCGGATCGCCGGCGCCGGCGGGCCGGGCGAGGTCGAGGCGCGCGGGCGGCCGTTCAGCTTCCTGCAGGCCGCCCTGTTCCAGTGGGTCAACCCCAAGGCCTGGGTGATCGCCCTCAGTGCCGTCGCCACCTACGTGTCGCCGGACGGCGACACGCTGATCCAGATCCTGCTGATCGGGGCGGTGTTCGTCGTGGCGGCATTCCTGTCGCTGGCGGTCTGGGCGGCGTTCGGCACGCTGATCGCCGGCGTGCTGACGTCGCCGCGCGCACTCAGGGCCTTCAACCTCGGCATGGCCGGCCTGCTGGTGCTGTCGCTGGTGCCGGTGTTCCTGTAGCGGGAGCCGGCGGTTGTGCAGAACGCTCGGCGCCGCCATCTTGCACCGCAGGATGCCGACGCTGGAGAGACGCCATGAAGGTCGAGGGAACCCACTATCGCCCGATCTGGCAGGCCGCCGACGGCTCGGCCGTGGAGATCATCGACCAGACGCGGCTACCGCATGCCTTCGTCACCGCCCGGCTGGAATCGATGGCCGACGCGGCGCATGCGATCAGGGCGATGCTGGTGCGCGGTGCTCCGCTGATCGGTGCGACGGCGGCCTGGGGGCTGTGGCTGGCGATGCGCGAGGATCCGAGCGACGGCGGCCTCGCGGCATCATACGAAACACTGATGCAGACCCGGCCGACGGCGGTCAACCTGCGCTGGGCGCTCGACGCCGGCCGCGCGAAATTGGCGGCGCTACGACCTCAGGAGCGCGTCGCCGCTGCCGAGGCGTTCGCCCGCCGGGTCTGCGACGAGGACGCCGAGCTGAACCACGCCATCGGCCGGCACGGCCTGGAGATCATCCGCGGCATCGCCGCGCGCAAGCGGCCGGGCGAGGCGGTGAACGTGCTCACCCACTGCAACGCCGGCTGGCTCGCCACCGTCGACTGGGGTACGGCCACCTCGCCGATCTACCAGGCGCACGACGCCGGCATCCCGGTCCACGTCTGGGTCGACGAGACCCGGCCGCGCAACCAGGGCGCCTTCCTGACGGCGTGGGAGCTCGGCAATCACGGCGTCGACCACACGGTGATCGTCGACAACGCCGGCGGCCACCTGATGCAGCGCGGACAGGTGGACCTGTGCATCGTTGGCACCGACCGGGTCAGCGCCAACGGCGACGTCGCCAACAAGATCGGGACCTACCTGAAGGCGCTGGCCGCCCACGACAACGGCGTGCCGTTCTACGTGGCCCTGCCGAGCCCGACCATCGACTGGACCCTGCACGACGGCTTCGAGATCCCGATCGAGGAACGCGCGGCCGACGAGGTGACGCGGATCCCCGGCCGCCTCGACGACGGCACGGTCGGCAGCGTCACGATCACCCCGGCCGGAAGCAGGGCGGCAAATCCGGCCTTCGACGTGACGCCGGCGCGGCTGGTGACGGGGCTGATCACCGAGCGCGGCGTCGCGGCGGCGACGTCGGAGAGTCTGTTGGGGTTGTTCCCGGAGAGGCGGGCGGCGGGGGAGGACTGAGGCAGGGTGCGTCCTTCGTGGCTCTCCCGGCTGGCGCCGGGAGAGCACCTCAGGATGACGGGTTTAAATACTTGATCCGCCTCTTTTTCTGTCGCCCTGAGGTGCGCTTCGCGAAGCGGAGGGCCACGAAGGGCCGGGCAGACACGGGCTCGACTGCTCGATCTTTAGAGTCGCTCATCGATCGTCCGGCCGGTGCGCAGGATGGCGTCGAGGAACTCGCCTTTTGTGTCCTCCAGGCGGACCGCGTCGATGAACAGCAGGGTCTCGGCTTCCTGGATGTCGGCCTCGATCTCGGCCCAGCGGCGGTCGCCGACGCCGGGGCAGGAGACCGCGAGGTCGACGTCGGCGCGGGGCGAGTTGTCGCCGCGAGCGCGGGATCCGAACACCAGGGCGCGCGTCACCTCCGGCAAGCCGGCGAGGCGGGCGATGATCGCCGCCTCCGCCCGGTGGCCGGTGTCGTCGCGATTCGGGGCGGATCGGGTGCTCATCGGGTGGAGTATACCAGAGCCTGCCGCGTTTCGGACCGACCCCGGAGGCCACGCCCGTGAATCTCTACTTCTCCTCGACATCACCCTATGTCCGCAAGGTCAGCGCCGTCGCCGTCGAACTCGGCATCGCGCTTGAGATCGAGCCGGTCGAGGTGCACGCCATCCCCTCGGACTACGGCCGGGTCAACCCGGTGAACCGGGTGCCGGCGCTGCGGCTCGACGACGGCACCATGATCTTCGACAGCCGGGTGATCTGCGAGTACCTGGACGCGACCAAGGGCTCGCCGCTGCTGGCCGTCGCCGGGCCGGAGCGCTGGCGGGTGCTGAAGCTGCAGGTATATGGCGACGGCATCCTCGACGCCGCAGTGCCGCGCCTCGGCGAGCTACGCCGGCCGCCGGAGCAGCGCGATCCGCACCGCCTCGCCGAGTACGAGCGCTCGATGCGGCAGACCCTGGACGCGCTGGAGGCCGAGGCGGCGGGCGGCGGCCTCGACGGCGTCAACCTCGGCACGCTGACCATCGGCAGCGCGCTCGGTTACCTCGACTTCCGCTACGCCGACGAGCACTGGCGCGCCGGCCGGCCGGCGCTGGATGCCTGGTACGGGGAGTTCGCGCGGCGTCCGGCGATGACGGAGACCGTGCCGAGGGCGCGGTAGCCATACGCACGTCGCTCCGGGATCCACCCGCCGCTCCGCCGTTCGCCGCCCCGATCCCACCTCTTCCCGCCGGCCGCGACTTGTTCCAGGATCGCATTCCCAGCACGCAGGAGTTCCCCGCCATGATGCCCGACCGCGAACGCGCCCTGCGCCAGGAGGTGATCGACACCTGCCTGAAGATGAACGCACTCGGCATCAACCAGGGCACGGCGGGCAACGCCAGCGTTCGCGTCGCCGACGACCCGGCGGCCGGGTTCTTCATCACGCCCTCGGCGATCCCATACGAGGAGATCCGCCCCGAGGACGTCGTGCGCATGGAACTCGACGGCAGCCACAGCGACAACCGCCGGCCGTCGAGCGAATGGCGTTTCCATCTCGACATCATGCGGCACCGCCCGGACTGCGGTGCGATCGTCCACACCCACGGCATGTTCGCCACCACGCTGGCCTGCCTGCGCATGGAGATCCCGGCCTTCCACTACATGATCGCGCAGGCGGGCGGCCCCACGATCCGCTGCTCGGACTACGCCACCTTCGGCACCCAGGAGCTGTCGGACACGGCACTCGAGGCGCTGCAGGGGCGGCGGGCCTGCCTGCTGGCCAACCACGGCATGATCGCCATAGGGCCGACCCTGAAGAAGGCGCTGGCGCTGGCCTTGGAGGTCGAGACGCTGGCCGCCATGTACTGGCGGACCCTGCAGGTCGGCAAGCCGGTGATCCTGCCGGACGACGAGATCGAGCGGGTCGGGCAGAAATTCGGCACAATGGGCTACGGCGCCGTCGCGAAGACGGCCGGCGACAAGAAGGGGCAGGCGGCATGACCACGACACTCGTCAACTCGGATCTCGACGCCGCCTACGCCGAGGCGGCCGACCGCTTCGTCGCCGGCAACCCGAAGAGCCGGACCATCCAGGAGCAGGCCGAGAAGGCCATGCCGGGCGGCAACACGCGCACCGTGCTGCACTACCATCCGTTTCCGCTGCGCTTCGCCCGCGGCGAGGGCTGCTACCTCTGGGACGCCGACGGCCACAAGCTGGTCGACTTCCTCGGCGAGTACACCGCCGGCCTGTACGGCCATTCCGAGCCGGTCATCCGCGACGCCATCAAACAGGCTGCCGACGACGGCTGGGTGCTCGGCGGTCCGAACCTTCTGGAGGCGCGGCTGGCGCAGGCGGTGGTCGACCGCTTCCCGGCGCTGGAGCGGGTGCGCTTCACCAATTCCGGCACCGAAGCCAACATGATGGCGATCGCCACGGCGCGCGCCTTCACCGGCCGCGACCGGGTGATGGTGTTCCACGGCGCCTACCATGGCGGCGTGCTGTATTTCGGCGGCTCGCCGCTGAACGCGCCGTTCGACTACGTGATGGGCGACTACAACGACCCCGAGGGGGCGGCGGCGATGATCCGCGAGCAGGGCGACCGGCTCGCCTGCGTGCTGGTCGAGCCGATGTGCGGCTCCGGCGGCTGCCTGCCGGCCAGCGAGGCATTCCTGGAGGCGCTGCGCGGCGCCACCGAGTCCACTGGCGCGCTGCTGATCTTCGACGAGGTGATGACCTCGCGGCTGTCGCCCGGTGGCCTGCACGGCCTGCTCGGCATCCGCCCGGACCTGGTGACGCTGGGCAAGTATCTCGGGGGCGGATTGAGCTTCGGCGCCTTCGGCGGCCGTGCCGACATCCTGGAGCGGTTCGACCCGCGGCGCGCCGACGCCTGGCCGCACGCCGGCACCTTCAACAACAACGTGTTCACCATGTCGGCCGGGCTGGCCGGGCTCACCCATCTGTACACGCCGGAGCGTGCGGTGATGCTGAACGCCGCCGGCGACAGCCTGCGCGGTCGGCTGAACGACGCCATCACCAGGCGCGGCCTGCCGATGGTCGTGACCGGCCGCGGCTCGATGATGTCGGTGCATCCTGGCCGGCACGCTCCGACCTCGCCGCCGGAGTCGGCAAGGCGGCCGCGCAAGCTGGTGGACCTGATGCATCTCGACCTGATCGCCGCCGGCGTCTACACCGCCCGCCGCGGCATGGTGGTGCTGTCGCTGCCCATGGGTGCCGCGGAGTTCGACCGCTTCGCCGCTGCCTTCGAGGAGTTCCTGGACGCCCGCCGTCCGGTGATCGAGGCGGCGGGCAGGGGGTTCGAATGAGCCTGCTGAGCCGCCTGCTACTCGAGGCGGGTCGCCGCGCCGCCCAGAACCCCGAGCTGCGCCGCAGTGCCGCCCGGGTGGCCGGCGAGCTGTACGGCAAGGTGGCGCCGAAGCTGGAGAACGCCGGCCGCCACGTCGTCGAGACCGCGCGCGAGACATCGGCCGAGGTTCGGCCGGGCGACGACCCCCTCGGCTTCGCCCGCCGCTTCCGTGACCGGCTGCTGCCGCCGGACGGAAAGGGGCGATAACGGCGAAAATTAGGGTAAATCCCACAGACTGGTTTCCGATCAAAAGGCGACTCGCCTGATTTTCCGTCATATGCAATGATCGATTCCGCATTCAGGGGATCGATCATGGAAGGTATCCCTGGCGTTCCGGCGCCGCTGCCGCACTCGAAGCTCGCCGGCCCGAACAAGTACCGGTTCGCAGGGGACGGTTCCGGCCTTGCGGCGCAGCCGGTCAACCAGCCGCTCGTCAAGCTCGCCACGCCCTCCGCACTCGCCGATATGAGCCAGGTGGAGCGGGCCGAGTATGTTCGGTCGGTCGGGCAGCAGGCGACCGCGCGGATGGTCGCCAAGGCGGTGGACATCCTTGCGTGATACGCGGCCGGGCGCATTTGGATAATTTTATTTAAAATACGTTTTAATTGTGCTCTATTGAGCCTCGGTCAGCCGTCGCCAGGGTGACCGCCGGAGTTCGAGGAGCGACACGATGGCGATCGGCCCGACAGGATCACGTTCCCTGGTTTCCGTCCCATCCGGGACGGGCGGCTCGGCGGCACCGTCACGCCTCGCCCGGGCCCTGCAGGACGCCTTCGGGTTCCGCGGTCGGGAGTCCGCGCCGAAGCTGGAACTCGTGGTCTCCGAGCGGCGCAGCCCGGCGGACGCAGACCGCCGGCAGTTGAACCTGGAAGAGGCGGCGGAGCAGATCCGCCGCCTGAACCCCAACGCCCCGCGCGGCTCGATCGTCAACCTGGTGGTGTGATCCTTCGTGGCTCCCCCGGCTTCGCCGGGCTCGCACCTCAGTTCGACTTTAGCCAATTTGGCATGGCGCGGATTGCGGCAGTCGGGCGGTGGCAAGCGGACCGGGGATTTCCGACGTCGCGGCTGCTGCCGCGACATGAAAGTATTCGCACTACCGCCCTGCCACCCCACCCCGTCGTCATTCCGGACGGACGCGCCGCCCCGGCGCGGCCGAGCCGGAACCCACGGGGCGACGGACATCGGCAGCTGCAAGTGCAGCGCGTCGGGTGGGTTCCGGCTCTGCGCGACTAGGTCGCTCCGGCCGGAATGACGACGGGGTGGGGTGGCAAGCCGCGAAGAACCTTACAGGTCCGTCCGCTCGGCCTCGACCGCCCGGCGGCTCGCCATGTTGAAGCGCTTGTCGTAGATCGGCCGGCCGCCGGTGCTGGGGCCGGGATACTGCACGATCAGGATCTCGCCGCCGGTGTCGGTGCGGAAGTCGTCCTCGAAATGCGGGTCCGGGTGGAAGATCATGGTGCCGGCGCTGTAGGTGCCGCCGCCGATGTGGAACTCGCCTTCCAGGATGTACCAGACCTGGGCGAAGTCGTGGCGGTGCACCGGGTGGTGCGCGCCCGGCTCCAGCCGCAGGATGCCGGCATTGGGCTCGGTCGGACGGTCCGGACGAGGGTGGAACAGCATCTTGCCGGTTTCGCCCGGCCAGCGGATGGTCTCCCACTCCAGGTCGTCACGGTGCCGCGCCTCGAACGGCTGGTGGCCGTCGCGGGCGATCGGTGCGGTCTGCTCGGTCATCGGTCTTCCTCCCTGTCGGATTGCGGTGTTTCCGCCGTTTCATGGTTCCACCAGTCCGGCTGGCCGCCGGGGCCGGCGGGGTGGTGCGTCACCATCAGCACCCGCGCCGGGCCGCCGTCGGCGGCGGCGGTGTGCGGGATGTCGGAGCGCAGGTGGATGGCGTCACCGGCGTCCAGCAGCGTCGTCCGCTCGCCGACCACGAAGCGCACGCGGCCCGCGAGCACGTAGCAGATCTCCTCGCCCGGATGCGCGAAGCGGGTCTCGGCGGATCCCGCCGCCGGCAGTTCCAGCAGCGTCGCCTCAATGCCGCGCCCGGGGCCCCCCGACGACACCGGCGTCCAACGGTAGCCGCTGCCGGGGATTGCCGCCGGCGTGGCTTCGGCGGCGCGAAACACTGTGAAACCGATGTCCGCCGCCGCGGGCGGTCCGATCAAGTCGTGGAGGGTGCCGCCGAGCGCGTCGGCGATGCGGATCAGATTGCCGACCGAGGTCTGCGCCTGACCACGCTCGACCCGCGACAGGAAGGACAGCGACAGCCCGCTGCGCTCCGCCAGGTCGCCGAGGGTCAGCCGGCGGGCGGCGCGCCGGTCGCGGATCGCGATGCCGATGCTCCGCAGGCTCTGGTCGACGAGATTCATTGCGCAGGCACCTCGATAACTTGCACGGGATGCAAACACGAGAGTGCGCATGGCGCAAGCTGAATTGTCTCGAGTGCAATTTTCCCCCTTGGCTCCATGCCGGCGCCGGCCGCCGCGCCTTGACCCGCGCGCGCCGCCCTGCCTAGCTTCGCAGCCCTCTCGACACAGCATTGGTCCCCGTGAGCCAGATCCCCGACTCCTCTCCCGCCGTGCCGCGCGGCGCCCTGCTGGGCGTGGGCTGGTTCCTGTGCGCGGTGTTCTTCCTGTACGCCTTCGTGCAGCGGGTGGCGCCGTCGGTGATGGTCGACGACCTGATGCGCGACTTCGCGGTCGGCGGCGCGCTGCTGGGGAACCTGTCGGCCTTCTACTACTACTCCTACGCCGGCTCGCAGATCCCGGTCGGCGTGCTGATCGACCGCTACGGACCGCGCCGGCTGGTGACGCTGGCCGCCGCCCTGACCGGCATCGGCTCGCTGGTGTTCGCCACCGCCGACGGCCTGTGGATGGCCTCGATGGGCCGGCTGATGATCGGCTTCGGCTGCGCCTTCAGTTTCGTCGGCGCGCTCAACTACGCCGCCCTGTGGTTTCCGCCCAACCGCTTCGCCACGCTGGGCGGCTGGGCGCAGACCCTGGGGGTGATCGGCGGCATCCTCGGCCAGGCACCGCTCGGCTACCTGGTCGAGGCGGTCGGCTGGCGGACCGCGATGTTCGGCCTCGCCGCCTTCGGCCTGGCGCTGGCGACCGCGACGGGCCTGGTGCTGCGCGACAAGCCGCGTGCGGCGGTGCCGCATTCCGGGTCCGGGTCGGCGCCCCGCCGTGGCGTGCTGGCCGGGCTGCGGCAGGCGGCCGGCACCGGGCAGGTCTGGCTGGCAGCCGGCTTCGGCATGGCGATGACCGGCGCGATGCTGGCCTTCGGCGGCCTCTGGGGCGTGCCCTATGTCCAGCAGGCCTACGGCCTGCACAAGGCCGAGGCGGCGGCGCTGGTCTCGATGCTGTTCGTCGGCTGGGGATTCGGGGCACCGATGTGGGGCATGGTGTCGGACCGCTGGAGCCGGCGCCGGCCGTTCATGGCGATCGGCGGCGTGCTGGCGACCGCCGGGATCGCCGCCGCGGTCTACCTGCCGGGCCTCGATCTCGCCTCACTTGCCGCCATTCTGTTCGTGCAGGGGCTGGGGGCGGCGTCGATGGTGCTGTGCTTTGCCGTGGCACGCGAGAACGCGCCCGCCTGGTCGGCGGGCGCCACCCTCGGCGTGGTCAACGGCTTCGTGGTCGGGTCGGGCGCCATCCTGCAGCCGGTGCTCGGCTGGCTGCTCGACCGCGGCTGGGACGGCACCCTGGTGGCCGGCGCCCGGGTCTACCCGATCGCCGCCTACGAGACGGCGTTCCTGGTGCTTCCGGTCACCTGCGCATTCGGGGTGCTGCTCACGCTGTTCCTGCGCGAGACCGGGGCGCGGGCCTACGAGGACCGCGGGCGTTAGTCCGTCAAAGCCGGACCTTGGCGTTGTCGCCCATGTCCGGCCGGGTGCCCGATACCGCGGCCGCCACCATCTTCACGGTGCTGACCACCGTGCCGGGGCTGTCCCAGTACTGCGCGTCCTTCGGCGTCACCTTCAGCACCCGGATCGCGGGGTCGTCGGGGCTGTCCCACCACGCCTTGGCCGGGGTCGACCACAACTCGCGCACGGTCGCGCGGTCGTCGCCGACCTCGGCATGGCCGGTGACCGAGACATAGGTCTGGTCGCCGGCGTCGGCGAAAGCGAGGCCGACATGCGGGTCGCGCGCCACCTCGGCGTCCTTGTGGCTGCCGGCATCGGTGAGGAAGTAGACGGCGTTGCGGTCGCGGTCGACATGCGCCGCCATCGGCCGCGACCGGATGTCCTCGCCGTCGCGGCTGGCGAGCATGCAGAAGCCGATCTTCTCCATCAGGTCCCATACGCGGTCGACATCGTTGGCCATGGCTGGCTCCCATGCTGGTGATCGGGCGATGCGGCATGAACCGGAGGACGGCGAGGATGTTCCGGCCGGCTTACAGAAGCCCCGCCGACCGGAAGCTGGTGTGGCCGCCGCGCGCCACGATCAGGTGGTCGTGCAGCACCAGGCCCAACGCCGTCGCGGCGTCGGCCAACTGGCGGGTCATGGCGATGTCGGCCTGCGACGGTGTCGGATCGCCGGACGGGTGGTTGTGCACGACGATCAGCGCCGAGGCGCCGAGTTCCAGCGCCCGCTTGACCACCTCGCGCGGGTACAGCGGGGTGTGGTCGACGGTGCCGCGGCCCTGCCGCTCGTCGACGATCAGGCGGTTCTTGCGGTCGAGGTAGAGCACGCGCACCTCCTCGACCGGCTGGTGCGCCATCGCTACCCGGCAGTAGTCGAGCAACTGGCTCCAGCTGGACAGCAGCGGGCGGTCGCGCAGTGACCCGGCGAGCAGGCGGGCGGCCGCCGCCTGGGCGGTCTTCAGTGCCGCGATCGAGGCCTCGCCCATGCCGTCGACCCGGGCCAGCGCCTCGGGCGGCGCGCTGACCGCCTCGGCGAAGGAGCCGAAGCGGGCGATCAGCCGCTTGGCCAGCGGCTTCACGTCGCCGCGCGGCTTGGCCAGGAACAGCAGCAGTTCCAGCAGTTCGTAGTCGGCCAGCGCCTCGGCGCCGGCCGCGAGGAAGCGCTGCCGCAACCGGGCGCGGTGCCCGGCGTGGCTGGCGCCGTTGTCGTCACTGGGGTCGTCGGGTGTCGCCATGCCTGCCATCCGCCGGGTGCGTCACGGCTATGGCAGGGGCAGGGGCGTTTTTCGTGGCGGGACGTTCAGCCTCCGCGGCATCGCTGCCGCGGAGGCCTTGCGCCTGTCCCCACCCGGCCCTTCGTGGCCCGCCGCTGCGCGGCGGGCACCTCTGGGCGACAGGAAAGTGTTCGTCCCGGTCGCTTGATCGGAATGAGCGGCCGTCGTGTTTACCCTCATCCTGAGGTGGGCGCCGCGCAGCGGCGAGCCACGAAGGGGTCAGGTCTGCGGCTTGCGGAACGGCTTGTGGCAGGTGCCGCAGGCGCCGCCGAGCGCCTTCATCGCGTCGCCGGTGGCGGCGGCGTCGCCGGACTTCGCCACCATCGCCAGCTTCTCGGCGGCGGTGCTTGCGCCGGCGGCCGCCTCCTTGAACTTCTCCCAGTCGGTCCAGATCTCCGCCTTGGCGTCGGTCTTGCCTTCGCCGGAGCCCTGCGGGAACAGGCCGGGGGCCTTCTTCATGATCCCGGCGATGGTCTCCGCAGGCGCCACGGCGTCCGTCGCCTTGCCGCCGTCGACCGCGGCCTTGATCGCCTTCATGGCGGCGCCGGTGTCCTTCATCGCCTGCTGGCGCTCGGCGATCACGTCGGCGGCCACCGCCCCGCCGAGGGACGCCAGGATGACCGCGCACGTCGCGGCCGCGCATACCATTTTACGCATCGTTCCTCCTGCCCATTGTCGCGAGCCCGGCGGAAGCCCACCCCTCGCGGTGCGAAGCATGGTCGGCCCCGGCAGCCGGGTTCAACTGACAAACGCGTGTACGGATCGACCGGGGCAGGTCACCCGGGGATGCGCGCCGCCTCCAGCGCCTGGCGGCCACGGATCATGTCGGAGGCCTTGTCGGCGATCATCATGACCGAGGCGTTCAGGTTTGCGCTCAGCATGGTCGGCATGATCGAGGCGTCGATCACCCTTAGCCCCTCGATGCCGCGCACCCGCAGCTGGTCGTCGACCACCGCCGTCGCGTCGGTCTCCGGTCCCATGCGGCAACTGCCCATCGGGTGGAAGGTGGTGGTGCCGCGCTCCTTCGCCGCCGCCAGCAGCTCGTCGTCGGACTGCACCTTCGGTCCCGGGTATTCCTCGAAATCGTAGAAGCGTTCCAGCGGCTTGGTCGCCAGCAGGCGGCGCGCCAGCTTCATCGCCTTGAGCAACACCCGCCGGTCGTCCTCCTCGGCCAGGTAGTTCGGCTGGATCACCGGCGCCTCGAAGGGATCGGAGCTGCGGGCGCGCACCCAGCCCTTGCTTTCGGGTCGCTGCTGCCACGACGCCACGGTCATGCCCGGATGGTCGTCGAGCTGCGACTGCACTCCCTCCCGGTAGCTGGCGGGCGTGAAGGTGAACTGCACGTCGCTGTTCCGCGCCGCTTCGTCGGAGTGCCAGAAGCAGTACACCAGCGTCGGGCTGAGCGAGAGGATGCCCTTGCGGGTGGCCAGCCACTTCAGCACGTTGCCGACCAGCCGCAGCCCGCGCGCCTCCTCGTTGATGGTCTCGGAGTTCTTCACGCGTGCCACGAAGCGCGGCGCGTAGTGGTCGCGCAGGTTCTCGCCGACCCCGGCCAGTTCGTGCACCACCGGAATGCCGAGCTGCTTCAGCAGCGGCGCCGGCCCGATGCCGGAGAGCTGCAGCAGCTGCGGCGAATTGTAGGTGCCGCCGGCCAGGATCACCTCGCGCCGCGCCCGGACCTCGACGGGGATGCCGTGCCGGCCGCCCTTGGCATAGCGCACGCCGACCGCGCGCTTGCCCTCCAGCATGATCGAGGTGGCATGGGCATGGGTGACGACGGTCAGGTTCGGGCGCCGCATCGCCGGGTGCAGGAAGGCGCGCGCCGCACTCATCCGCCGGCCGCCCGATATGGTGCGCTGGGCGTAGGACACGCCCTCCTGGATCTCGCCGTTGTAGTCCGGGTTGTGCGGGATGCCGATCGACTTGCAGCCCTCGATGAAGGCGTCGCACAGCGGGTGCCGCCAGTCGATGTCGGTGACCTCCAGCGTGCCGTCGCGACCGCGGTAGGTCTCGTCACCGCCCAGCCGCTTCTCGCAGCGCCGGAAATACGGCAGGCAGTCGGCATAGCCCCAGCTGCGGTTGCCGCGCTGCGCCCAGCCGTCGAAGTCCATGCGCTGGCCGCGGTTGTAGATGTGGCCGTTGATCGAGCTCGACCCGCCCAGCGTCTTGCCGCGCGGCGCCTTGATTCGGCGCCCGCCGGTCCATTCGCTCGGCTCCATGTCGTAGAGCCAGTTCACCGCCGGGTTCACCATGGTCTTCATGAAGCCGGCGGGCACGTGGATGAACGGGTGCCAGTCGGAGCCGCCGGCCTCCAGCACGCAGACCGTGGCGGTGCCGTCCTCGCTCAGCCGGTTGGCGAGCACCGAGCCGGCCGAGCCGGCGCCGACGATGACGTAGTCGAAGCTGTCCATGCGACGGGTTCCCGAGCGCGCGCCCGGGGCGGGCGCGCAGGGTTGGAAGGAAGTGCGAATCCTTAGCAGAGCGTCGCCGCGGTCGGCAAAGATATTGAATTCAGGACGGTGGGAGGAGGGCGTCGGCCCGGACGGCCTGCGTCAGCCGGTCGACGCCGTGAAGGCCGCCAACTGGGCAGCGAAGGCGCGCTGGAACGCCGGCCTCGCCTCGCCACGGGCGACGTAGGCCGCCAGGTTCGGGTGCTCCTCCAACTGGCCCGATCCGAGCAGCCTGCGCAGCACCGTCACCATCAGCAGGCGAGCGCCCAGCGGACGCGCATGTCTCGTGCCAAACCCCTGCCGCGATCGGGCGAGCGTTCAAAGGCGGTTATGGTGGGCGTCATTGTCGCTCTCCTTGTCTGGCCCGTCTTGAAGACGCCCGGCCAGGCGGGTTTCCAACGCCGCGTGCGCAGCTTGCCGCGATCAACTCGACAATCCCCCGATCTGCGAGGATCATCACGGCTCCAGGACTCCCGCCGAGGCGTCCGGTACGGGGGATTCTCGCCGTGCAGACGGACCAGGGCCAACTCATCGCATCCCCGCCGATCCGCCTGTCGGTCGGCACCGCCGGCATCGGCGACGTGACGGCGGCGCTTCGTGCCGGGCTGCGCGACACCCTCGCGCGCCCCGGGCTCAGCCTCTTCTTCGGCCTCGTCTACGCCCTGCTGGGCGGGGCGCTGATGGCCGGCCTGGTGGTCTTCGACCAGATCTGGATCGTGATCGCGGCCGCGGTCGGGTTCCCGCTGGTGGCGCCCTTCCTCGCCGCAGGGCTGTATGAGATGTCGCGCCGACTGCAGCGCGGCGAGCCGTTCTCCGCCGCGGACATCTTCTTCGTCCTCTTCCGCCTGCGGCGGCGCGAGTTCGCCTGGATGTCGTTCGTCGTGCTCTTCGTCTTCTGGGTCTGGGCGTATCAGGTGCGGCTCGTGCTCGCCCTTACCCTGCACTACCGTCACTTCCGAACCGTCGAAGACCTTCTGGTCGGCGTGTTCACGACTTCGGACGGTGCCGTGTTCCTGCTGATCGGATCGCTGGTCGGGGCGATCCTCGCGACCGTCCTCTACTCGGTCACGGTGATCGCCATGCCGCTGCTGCTGGACAAGGACGTGGACTTCGTGACCGCCATGATCACCAGCGTGCAGACCGTTCTCGCCAGCCCGCTGGTCATGCTCGGCTGGGGAGCGGCGGTCGGAGGACTGACTTTGCTGGCCATCGCCCCGGCGCTGCTCGGCGTGATCTTCGTCTTCCCGGTTCTGGGGCACGCCAGCTGGCATCTCTACCAGCGGCTGATCTCGGAGCGGTAGGGCGCGCGCCGCGCACGTCGTGGTGCCGGCGCCCTACCCGGCGTCCTTCGGCCAGACCCGCGTCGCCTGCGCCAGCTCCGGCCAGCCGATCGGAGTGGCTGCTTTTGCGACCGCCGCGTCGACGCCCGCCTCCGGATCCCAGAAGGCCGCCACGATCCGCTTCCCCGTGACCCCGTCCGACGCCGCCGACGCCAGCCACGCTGCCGGCGGTCCCATCACGTCCGGGCGCAGCATGGTGGCGCGGTCCATGCCGCTGCCGTCGGCGATGAAGGCGGTGTCGGTCGGGCCGCCCGGCACCAGCACGTTGACCGTCACGCCGCTGCCGTCGAGCTCGGTCGCCCAAATGGCGGAGGCGGCCTCCAGCGACGCCTTCAGGGCGCCGTAGGGGAAGGCGCGCAGCATGGTGAAGAAGCTGGTGGTGTTGTTCACCACCCGGCCCCAGCCGCGCTCCCGCATGCCGGGGGTCGCGAGCCGCGTCATCAGGTAGGGGCCGCGCAGGTTCACGGCGATAAAGCGGTCGAAGATCTCCGGCGTCACCTCCTGCAGGCCGGGCAGGTTGCGCTCGGCGTCGGGGCGCAACGAGCTGAGGCCGATGCCGGCGTTGTTGAACAGGATGTCGACCGGCCCGAGGCGCTGCTCGGCCTCCCGCAGTGCGGCGGCGCAGCCGTCCTCGGTCGAGACGTCGGCGGTGATGGCGACTGCGCGGTCTCCGACCTCGGCGGCCACCGCGCGGGCAGCCGCTTCGTCGCGGTCGACCACCGCCACCCGTGCACCGCTGGCCATCACGGCCATGCACAGGGCGCGGCCGATGCCGCCGCCGCCGCCGGTCACCAGCGCCACGCGATCCCGAGCCGTCATGCCTGATCTCCTCCTGATACCTGCCGCGACCGGCCGCGCGCGCCGCCGACCATAGCAACCGGTTCCCGGCGGCGATATCGCCGGTCGCTGGTCATCTCGGATTGCCGCCTTCTTGGTCTGGCCGGGACGCCGGGGATTGGTACTCTCCCGGCCGGTGGTTTCGACCGACCGCTGCGCCGACCCTGCGAGGAGACCGACATGACCGTGATCAGGAGCGAGGCGGAGCTTCGCGAGACCTATTCCACCCCCGGCGAGGCGGCATCCAAGAAGCTGATGCCGCGGCTCGACAAGCACGCCAAGGCGTTCATCGCGCTCAGCCCGTTCCTGGTGATCGCCTCGCGCGGCGACGGTGGGGCCGACTGCTCGCCGCGCGGCGACGGGCCAGGCTTCGTGCAGGTGGTCGACGACCGCACCCTGCTGATCCCCGACCGGCGCGGCAACAACCTGCTCGACACCCTCGGCAATGTCGTCGCCGATCCCGAGGTCGGGCTGCTGTTCTTCGTGCCTGGCGTGGCAGAGACGCTGCGCGCCAACGGCACCGCCCGGATCGTCAGCGACCCCGTGCTGCTGGAGCCGCTGGCGGTGCGCGGCCAGGTGCCGGCCTCCGCGATGGAGGTGACGATCCGGCAGGTGTACTTCCACTGCGGCCGCTCGCTGATCCGCGCCAGGCTGTGGGACCCGACGACCCAGGTCGAGAAGGGCAGCTTCCCGTCGCTCGGCCGGATCATCGCCGACCAGGTCGCCGGCGTCGACGCCGAGGAGGCCGACAAGCGGCTGGAGGAGGCCTACACGACCCGGCTGTACTGACGCCCGTCGCCGGGGAGGGCCGCATGAGCGAGCACCGGACGCCGCTGCCGCCCTTCGCGGCACTGCGCGCCTTTCATGCAGCGGCGTCGCACGACCGCTTCCGCGACGCCGCTGAGGCGCTCGGCGTCACCGAGTCGGCTGTCAGCCACCAGGTCCGCCGGCTGGAGGAGTTCCTGCGGCTGTCGCTGTTCGAGCGCTCGGGCAGCGGCGTGCGGCTGACCACGGCCGGCCGCCGCTACTTCGACGCCATCGACCCGGCGATCCGGCAGATCCAGTCGGCGACCGAGGCCGTGCTGCGTCCCGACGGCCGCGGTGTGGTGCGCCTCACCCTGCCACCATCGCTGGCCGCGACCTGGCTGATCCCGCGGCTCGGCGCCTTCGAGCGGCTGTATCCCGACGTCGACCTGCAACTGGTGACCACGACCCGGGTGGTCGACCTGCGCCGTGACCAGGTCGACCTGGCGATCCGCCACGGCAAGGGCGCCTGGACCGGGCTGGAGGCGGCCTTCCTGCTGGAGGAGGCGGCCCTGCCGGTGTGCGCGCCAGGTTATCTGCAACTGCGCGACGGCGAGGATGCACTGGCGGCGTTCCAGCGGGCGCGGCTGATCGTGAACGCCCGGTTCCCCGACGAGTGGGAGGAATGGGCGCGGGCGCGCGGCCTCGGGACGCCGAACCTTGCCGGTGCGGTGACCATGGACGCCATGGAGCAGGCGCTGCAGGTCGCCGAGAGCGGCCATGGCCTGGCGCTGGGCCGCCGACCGCTGGTTGACGACCGGTTGGCGCGCGGCACCCTGGTGGCTCCGTTCGGCGCCGCCGACCCGACCGGGGCCGCGTATTATCTCTGCCGGCCCGCCGAGGGTGCGCCGACATTGGCGGCCCGGCGGCTGCACCGCTGGCTGACCGAACTGGCCGGGCGGTAAGCCGATCGCTGACGACTTCTCAGGCCTTGGCGGCGGCTCGGTCGAGTTGCGAGAGCCAGGTCAGCAGGCGGTCGATCGCCGGCCCCGAGAGCGGCGCGAAACGGCCGGCGACTGCCTGCCGGTCCGGATCGCGGCGAACCAGGTGCACCGATGCCGCAAACACCGATCCGGCGGGACCCGTGTCGATCTCGCCGTCCAGCCGGGCTCCCACCGGCGGCGGCTGGCCGGCGGGCCAGTGCAGAGAAATTCCCGACATCGAGACCGTCAGCACTGTCAGCGTCGCCGTGTCCAGAATGAAGGTCGCGCCGACCGGGGCGTAGCGCGCCGCCGCGCGATCGGCTCGCAACTCCCGCAGCGGCGGCTTGGGTGCGTGCTGCGCCGACCGGTCGAACATGCCGGCGGCCGCCCGCGTCGGCATGTCAGGCGGTTGCCGGTCGGGGTGCCCTGGCGCGACAGCGAGACGCGAGAACGACGCTGACGAAGTGAGGCGTGATCCGGAGCCGGCCGCGTTGTCGTGCTTCGGCGGCGCCGGGTCGCCCTGTCGGCGGAACGGCCAGGCAGGCAGTGTCAGGAGACCCGGGGCTGTGGCCGGCGCGTCCGCGGGCGGCGCGTCGGCGGGCGCCGCTGCCGCCAGCGCGCGGCTGACGCTCGGGCGGCGCAAGCGCTTGTCAGTGATCGCGGGATCGTCGCGCATTCCCACTAAGGATTAAAACGTTTCGAAAAAATAACGGATAAATTGTTTCGCCCTGCGCGTCCATCGGATAGTACCAATGCGTCCATCCGGCTGACGGCGCTGGCTGAAGGCGAGCAGGCGCGCGCCGGCCAGATGTCGCGCTCCCTCGACGTGTCGATGCAAGGGATCGAGGCGCTCGGGACCGCGCTGGACCGCGCTTTCCAGGAAGTGACCCGAAACGGCGCCGGCGTCTCGTCCGTGCTTCGTCGGGCCAGCGACGAACTGCTCGCCGATAGCCGGTTCGCCGGCGCGATCACCCGGGTTGTGGAGCGTCTCGATGCTATTGCGGAGGCGTTGGGCAGGGGCGGCGCCCCGACCGATGCCGTAATCTCGGAGCTCGGCCGGCTGTTCGGCAGCCAGTACACGATGGCCAGCGAGCGGGTCGTCCACGATCTGTTCACCGGCGGCGGCGGGACTCTCGTCGGGGTGCCTGCGGGTGACGAAGCCGCCTTGGACGATCTGTTCTTCTGAGCGCATCGCGCGCGCCGCGATTGACACTTCGATACACACATAGATAAATACTTATCTGTATATATTTATCGGTGTCGCGATGGATGCACGGTTACGTCTGAGCCGCCCGATGCCGCTGACCCGGCGGGAACTTCTGGGCTCCACCTTGGCGCTCGCGCTTGGAACGACGGTCCGGCCGGCCCGTGCCGCCGCGCCGGACCGGCTCGCCCTCGGCGATGCCGAGGTTACGATCCTGAGCGATGGCGCGCTCTCGCTGCCGATGAGCTTCTTCCTGCCCGACCGCACGGCCGAGGAGATCGCCGCGCTGTTGGCTCCGCACGGGCTGCCGCTCGACATGGTGCGACCTGACTGCAACCTGACGCTGCTGCGCTCGCAGGGCCGGCTGGTGCTGTTCGACGCCGGTGCCGGGCCGATGTTCCAGGACAGCGCCGGCAAGCTCGCCGAAAGTCTTGCCGCCGCCGGGATCGACCCGGCGGAGGTCACCGACCTGTGCTTCACCCATGCGCATCCGGACCATCTGTGGGGCGTCGTCGACGACCTGGACGAGCCGGTCTTCCCGAACGCCCGGTTCTGGATGAACCGCCTCGAGTGGGATTTCTGGCGGACTCCGGCAACCCTCGACGCCATGCCGGAGGAGCGCAAGAGCTTCGTGGTCGGCGCCCGCAACCGGATGCAGGTGATCGAGGACCGTGTCCAATTGTTCGACGCCGGCGCCGAAGTGGTGCCGGGTGTCGAGGCGGTCGCCAGCTTCGGCCACACCCCGGGCCACACCTCCTTCGCCATCCATCGCGGCAGTGACAGCCTGCTGGTGGTCGGCGACGCGATCTCGAACGCGGTGATCTCCTTCGAGCGGCCGGATTGGCGCTCGGGTTCCGACCAGGACCAGGCGCAGGGCGCGGACACCCGGGTCCGGCTGCTCGACCGCCTGGCCGGCGACCGCGCCCGCATCGTCGGCTTCCATCTCCCGTATCCCGGCATCGGCATCGTGGAGCGTGCCGGCCGCGCCTACCGCTTCGGCGCGTCCGCCTGAGACCGCCTATTCGGCCGGGCCCGGTCCCGAGGCCTCGCGCCGGAACGCCGACCACACACTGCCCTCGACCATCCAGGACAACCCCAGCCGGGCGCCCAGCAGGATCGCCGCAAAGGCGATCGGCGACGACAGAGCAAGAGTGGAGAATCCCGTCACGCCCTGGCCGATCGTGCAGCCCATGGCGAACACCCCGCCGATGCCCATGAGAACGCCGCCGGCGATGTGGCGGCTGAGCTCCCGGGCGTCGTCGCAAGCCTCCCAGCGGGCGTCGTGCCGGTACCAGGCGGCGAGGCCGGCGCCGATCACGGTGCCGACGACCAGGCCGACGCCATAGTCGGGCAGGGTACCGGTATAGGTGATGACGTGGACGATGACGTCGCCGACCGGGACAGAGAAGGACCCGGCCTCGATCTGCACCGGATCGAAGGAGATCGAGGCGAACCAGGTGGTGGCGGCCCAGCCGAAGGCGATCACCAGGCCGATCACGGCGCCGGTCGCGATCAGCCTTCCACGGCGACGATAGGCGGTGTCGGCGAAGATCCACGCCAGCAGGCCGGCGCCGAGCAGCAGCACCACGGTCAGCCCCAGGTCGGCGCCGGCCAGCTGCGACAGCAGCGTCGGGATCGACTGGCCACCGAGCGCCGTCAGGTCGATCGCCCAGTCGTCGACCAGCGCGATGCGGAGCGGCGCCAGCAGGCCGCGCTGGGTGGCGACCGCGGCCAGGCCGAGGACCAGCAGCACCACAAGCGAGCGCAGGCTGCCGCCGCCGAGCCTGACCACGGCGCCGAACGCGCAGGTCCCGACCAGGGCCATGCCGAAGCCGAACATCAGCCCGCCCAGCAGCATGCCGGAGAGCGCCAGGTGCGGCCGCAGATAGAAGCTCTCGCCGATCTCGGCGAGTCCGGCGGCGGCGAGCCCCTGGGTGGCCAGCATCGCCACCGTCGCTGCCAGGACCCAGGTGCGCAGCCCACTGGAATCGCTGGAGTACCAATAGCGCTCGAGCGCCGACAACGTGCAGAAGCGGTTCAGGCGGGCGGCGAATCCCAGGACGATTCCGGCGGCTCCACCGACCAGGGGCAGCGCGACATGCGCCTCGATGCCGTCCATGGATCCCCTCCCGACGGCATCTCGCCTGCCTGGCGGGCTGATGCCGTTCGTCGTTGCCGGCACGTTAGGCCCCGGTGCGGGGGCCGGCAAGCGGCCCCGGGATCCACGGCGCGACGGCGCTGTCAGGCCTTCGGCTGTCGGACCTTGCGGCAGAAGATGTCATACAGCGCGCCGATCAGGGCGGAGACCTCGTCGTCGGCGATGCTGTAATAGATCGAACGGCCGTCGCGCCGCGTCTTCACCAGCCGGTCGAAGCGCAGGCGGGCCAGCTGCTGCGACACCGCGGCCTGCGACATCGACAGCGTCTCCTCGAGCTCGGAGACGGACTTCTCACCCTCCGACAGCAGGCACAGAATCAGCAGGCGCGTCTCGTGCGACAGCGCCTTCAGCATCTCGCTCGCGCGGTTTGCCTGTTCGAACAGCTCCTTCAGCGCCTCCGGGTCGGACGGCACGCGCGAGGTCCAGGCGGTCACGGGCGTTTCCAAACGTCCTCTCCGGCTTCGGCTCCATCGTCCGGCGCGCAAGATAGGTGCAGGGCCGGGCGACGCAAGCCGGCATTCTACATGACTTTGGTCGGTTTCAGCCCGGCCAGCATCTCCGAGAGCAGCGGCCAGAAGAAATTGTCGCCCGGATAGCCGCGCAGGCGTCCTCGTTCGACACCGTTGTCGTCGAGCAGCACGAAGGTGGGGGTGAGCCGGTCCGGCGTCACCGCCTGCAGGTCCTCCGGCCAAGGCTGCGTCACGTCGACGCGTCGCAGCGGCGCGCGGCGGCCCTCGTCGGTGCGGCCATAGGCCGGCGCGATCTCGCGGTCGAAGCGCGCGCACCATGCACAGCCTGGCTGCACGAGGATCAGCAGCTCCGCCGCGCGCGCGCCACCGGCGGGGACGAGCAGGGCCAGGACCAGGGCGGCGGCTGCGGTGGTACGGGTTCGGTGCATGCTGTCCTTCTACACCCGAAGAGATCGTTTGTAATATATAGATAAATGTAAATATGATTGGATAACAAGGCAACCGGCGACCAGCCGGGCCAGGGAGCGGAATGCCGAAATGCTCGACGTCACCGTCGCGGGCGCCTTCTTCGCAGGGCTGCTGTCATTCGTCTCGCCTTGCGTGCTGCCGATCGTGCCGCCCTATCTGTGCTTCCTGACCGGGCTGAGCTTCGGCCAGCTGTCGGGCGAGGAGGCGGTGCCGGCGGGGGCGGAGCGGCGGGTGGTGCTGGCCTCCATCGCCTTCGTGCTCGGCTTCGCGACGGTGTTCGTGGCGCTCGGGGCCACGGCGAGCGTGGTCGGCCAGACCGTGGCCCGGCACTTCGACGTGCTGTCGGTGGTGGCCGGCGCCGTCATCGCCATCCTCGGCCTGCATTTCCTCGGCGCGTTCCGCATCGCGCCGCTGTTCCGCGACCTGCGCTTCACGGTGGAGCGCCGGCCGGCGAGCGCGCTCGGCGCCTATGTGATCGGGCTGGCCTTCGCGTTCGGCTGGACGCCCTGCGTCGGCCCGGTGCTGGCGGCGGTGCTGTTCGTCGCCGGATCGACGGGCACGGCGCTGCAGGGTGCGGTGCTGCTGGCGGTATACGCCGCCGGGATCGGCCTGCCCTTCGTCCTGGCCGCCGTGTTCGCGTCCCGCTTCCTGCGCTGGGCGGCGCGCTTCCGCCGCCATATGGCGACTGTCGAGCGGGTCATGGGCGGCCTGCTGGTGGTCACCGGACTGCTGTTCATGACCGGGCAGATGTCGGCGATCGCCAACTGGATGATCGAGACCTTCCCGGTGTTCTCGCAAATCGGATAGGGAGGAGCATTGCCATGACTTCCTGGCTGAAGTCGGCCGCCTGCGCCGTGATGCTGGGTCTCACGCTGCTTTCGGTTCCACCGGCCGGCGTTGCGACGGCTGCCGCCGCCACGGTCGGCGACGACGGCCTGCACAAGCAGGACTGGTTCGCGCTGACCTTCCGCGACGTCGCCGACGACATCCAGAGCGCTCGCGAGGAGGGAAAGCGGCTGGTGCTGGTGTTCGAGCAGCGCGGCTGCATCTACTGCCGCAAGATGCACGAGGTGCTGCTGGCCGACCCCGAGGTGGCCGCGTTCCTCAAGCAGCACTTCAAGATCGTCCAGTACAACATGTTCGGCGACGAGGCGGTCACCGACCTCGACGGCGAGGCGCTGACCGAGAAGACGGCCGCACGCAAATGGGGCTACGTCTTCACGCCGACGCTGGTGTTCCTGCCGGAGCAGGCCCCGGCCGGCAAGCCGGTCGCGCAGGCCGCCGTGGCGACCATGCCGGGGGCATTCGGCAAGTGGACCTTCCTCAACATGTTCCGCTGGGTGCACGAGAAGGGCTACGAGACCGACGAACATTTCCAGAAGTACCACGCCCGCATCATCGAGGAACTGCGCCAGCAGGGGCGGATCCTGTCGGAATGAGTCGGATCCGGCGCACGGTTCGGATTGACGCCAACCGAATCTAATGATCTATATATTGCAATAAATAGATCTATTGCCTGGCACGGCCGCTCTCGCGCGGTCAGGTCGGGAACGAGGCCGGCAAACGGCTCCTGGAGGGAGGAACACAGTGCGCGATACCTGCGTGAAGGCGGCACTCGCCGCGGTCCTGCTGCTGGCGTCCGGCGTCGCCGCCGGGGCAGCCGATCCGGTCGGCCCGAGCGACGTCAAGTTCGAGGAGACCGCGGTCAAGGCGCCGCTGACGGGCGCGCCGGGCAATCCGGCGGAGGGAAGAAAGACCTTCGCCGACACCAGGCAGGGGAACTGCCTCGCCTGTCACCAGAACAAGGAGATGAGCGAGCAGCTGTTCCACGGCGAGGTGGGCACGCCGCTCGACGGCGTCGCCGAGCGCTGGAAGCCGGAGGAGCTGCGCGCGATCGTCGTCAATTCCAAGAATGTGTTCGGGCCGGAGACGGTCATGCCGGGCTTCTACACGCTCGAGGTCGGCGTCAACGTGGCCAAGGAGTTCCAGGGCAAGACGGTGCTGACGGCCCAGCAGGTCGAGGACATCGTCGCCTATCTCGTCACGCTGAAGAACTAGGCGCGGAACCATGGAGAGGAACATGCATCTCACTCGACGCCGGGCCCTGGGCCTGGCGGCCGGCGCGACCTCGCTCGCCGTGTTCGGCTTCGTGCCGCTGCGGGCCCGGGCCGCCAACGCCGAGGCCACCGACGCCGCGATCAAGGAATTCGCCGGCGGCGCCGTGCCGCAGGCCGGCCGCATCGTGCTGGACGCCCCGGAGATCGCCGAGAACGGCAACACCGTGCCGATATCGGTGGCCGTCGAGAGCCCGATGACCGCCGGGGATTACGTCCAATCGGTGATGTTCCTGGCCGACGGCAACCCCAACCCGTCGGTCGCGACGCTGCACTTCTCGCCGATGAGCGGCACCGCGGCGGCGACAACGCGGATCCGGCTGGCCAAGACCCAGAACGTGCTGGCGGTCGCCAAGATGAGCAACGGCGCGGTGTTCGTCGACACCAAGCTGGTCAAGGTCACGATCGGCGGCTGCGGCGGCTGAGCGAACAGGAGGAACCCGACGATGGCGACACCGAAGCCCCGCGTGAAGGTCCCCGCCAAGGCGGCCAAGGGCGAAGTGGTCACGATCAAGACGCTGATCAGCCACGAGATGGAATCCGGCCAGCGCAAGGACAAGGATGGCAAGACCATCCCGCGCCAGATCATCAACAAGTTCACCTGCACCTTCAACGGCCAGCCGGTGTTCTGGTGCGACATGGCGCCGGCGATCTCCGCCAATCCGTATCTTGAGTTCACCGCCAAGGTGATGGAGAGCGGGACCTTCACCTTCACCTGGCTCGACGACAACGGCTCGGTCTACACGGCCGAGAACAAGATCGCGGTCGAATAGGCTGGGGTCGGGAGAAGCGGGCGGACGTCGAAGCCGCCCCAGAGGGAGGGAAACGCCTTGAAGCTCAAGATAGTGGTGCCCCTGGCACTCGGGATCCTGGCGACCGGCCTGGCCGCCGCCGGCTTGCGCGCCGACCCTGTCGACGACCGCCTGGTGATCGACGGCGAACGCGAGATCCCCACCCGCGCCAAGGCGCCGGAAGGCCATCCGTTCGACGAGGTGGTGTCGGGCTGGCTGTACCGCACCGAAGAGACCCGGGCGCTGCAGGCCGACAGCTTCCAGAACCCGGGAATGCTCTACGTCGAGCGCGGTGCCGAGGTCTGGAATACCGTCGAGGGGGCGGCCGGCAAGTCCTGCGCCTCCTGTCACGGCGACGCCGCGCAGTCGATGAAGGGGGTCGGGGCCAAGTATCCGAAGTGGAACGAGGCGGCCGGCAAGCCCTTCAACCTCGAGCTGCAGGTTGATGCCTGCCGCAAGGGCAACATGCAGGCCGAGCCGTACAAGTTCGACTCCGCCGACCAGAAGGCGGTCGTCACCTACATCAAGCACCAGTCGCTGGGGGCGCCGGTGGGCGTGGACCTGGCGAAAGGCAAGATGCAGAGCTGGTGGGACCGCGGCAAGGATCTCTACTACACCCGCACCGGGCAGCTGAACCTGTCCTGCGCCTCCTGCCACGAGCAGAACAACGGCAAGTACATCCGCGCCGACCATCTGAGCCAGGGCAACGTCAACGGCTTCCCGGCCTACCGGCTGAAGGACGCCAACATCGTGTCGTTGCACGGGCGGCTGCGCGGCTGCGTGCGCGACACCCGGGCCGAGATGCCGAAGGGGTTCTCGGACGAGTTGATGGCGCTCGAGGTTTACGTCACCTGGCGCAGCACCGGCCTGGTAGTCGAGACCCCGGCGGTACGGCACTGAGTTTCGGCGGCGCGGGTCGCCCGGCCCGCGCCGCCGAACGACTTCGACAACTGGAACACCCCGCCGCGGTGCATCCCGTCCGCGTCCGGGAGAGTTTTGCCGGAGGAACGCATGGTATCACGGCGCGAGTTCCTGATGGCCGCCACGGCCGTCACCGCCATCGCCGGTCCCGGCGTGATCGGCGGCTGGAGCCGGGCGGCGGCACAGCAGGCGCTGACCGAGGCCGAGCTGCTGGACATGCCGGCGCATGGCAACGTCACGCTGGTGCATGTCACCGACATTCATGCCCAGCTCAAGCCCATGCTGTTCCGCGAGCCCTCGACCAACCTCGGCGTGGGCGAGGTGGCGGGGCTGCCGCCGCACGTCACCGGCGCCGATTTCCTGAAGCTGTACGGCATCCGCCCCGGCACCCCGCACGCCTATGCCCTGACGTCGGAGGATTTCGAGGCGCTGGCCCGCAGCTACGGCCGGATGGGCGGCATGGACCGCATCGCGCGGGTGGTGCGCCGGATCCGCGACGAGCGCGGCGACGCCATGCTGCTGCTCGACGGCGGCGACACCTGGCAGGGCAGCTACACCGCGAACCGGACCCGCGGCGCCGACATGGTCGAGGTGATGAACGCCCTGAAGCCGGACGCGATGACCGGGCATTGGGAGTTCACCTACGGCACCGAGCGCGTCAAGGAGCTGGTCGAGAGCCTGCCGTTCCCGTTCCTCGGCGGCAACATCTACGACAGCGAGTGGAACGAGCCGGCGTTCGACGCCTGGCGCATCGTCGAGCGCAACGGCGTCAAGGTCGGCATCGTCGGCCAGGCCTTCCCGTACACGCCGATCGCCAATCCCGGCTGGATGTTCCCGAACTGGTCGTTCGGCATCCGCGAGGCCGACGTGGCGAGAAACGTGGCCGCGGTCCGCGACGAGGGTGCGGAACTGGTGGTCCTGCTGTCGCACAACGGCTTCGACGTCGACCGCAAGCTGGCCGCCCGGGTGCCCGGCATCGACGTCATCCTGACCGGCCACACCCACGATGCGCTGCCGGAGCCGGTCAAGGTCGGCAGCACCCTGGTCATCGCCTCGGGCTCGCACGGCAAGTTCGTCTCCCGCCTCGACCTCGACGTGCGCGACGGCAAGGTGCGGGGCTATGCCTACCGGCTGATCCCGGTGTTCTCGGACGTGATCCGGCCGGACCCGGAGATGACGGCGCTGGTCGACAAGGTGCGGGCACCCTACGAGACGGAACTCGGCCGCAAGCTGGCGACCACCGAATCGCTGCTGTACCGGCGCGGCAACTTCAACGGCACCTTCGACGACCTGATCTGCCAGGCGCTGCTGGCCGAGCGCGACGCCGAGATCGCGCTGTCGCCCGGCTTCCGCTGGGGCACCTCGCTGCTGCCCGGGCAGGCGATCACGGTGGAGGACCTGCACAACGCCTGCGCGATGACCTATCCGGCGGTCTACCGCACGCCGATGTCCGGGGCGCTGCTGAAGGACATCCTGGAGGACGTCGCCGACAACCTGTTCAACGCCGATCCCTACTACCAGCAGGGCGGCGACATGGTGCGGGTCGGCGGCATGGGCTACCGCATCGATCCGGCCGCCGCGATCGGCAGCCGGATCTCCGACATGACGCTGCTGCAGACCGGCGAGGCGATCTCCCCCGGCCGCGACTACGTGGTCGCCGGCTGGGCCTCGGTGAATCAGGAGACCGAGGGGCCCGCGGTCTGGGACGTCGTGGAAGGCTATCTGAAGCGCAATCCCGTGGTCCGGCTGGAGGAGAACCGGTCGGTGAAGGTGACCTCATGAAGCGACCGTCGACGCCGAGGGACGTGATGACCGAGATCAACGAGCCGGCCGCGGGGCGCAGCCGCCGCGGCTTCCTGAAGGGCGGGCTCGCCGCCGGCGGTGCCGCGATCGCGGCCGGGCTGGCCGCGGCCCGGCCGGCGAGGGCCGCCGGCGACCCGGCGATCACCGAGGTGAAGGACTGGAACCGCATGCTCGGCGACGGCGTGGTCAGCCGTCCCTACGGGGTGCCGTCGCCGTTCGAGGAGCATGTGGTGCGCCGCGACGTCGAGTGGCTGACCGCGTCGCGGCAGAGCTCGGTCAGCTTCACGCCGCTGCACGAACTCGATGGCATCATCACGCCGAGCGGCCTGTGCTTCGAGCGCCACCACAGCGGCATCGCGGAGATCGCGCCGGCCGATCACCGGTTGATGATCAACGGCCTGGTCGAGACGCCGCTGGTCTTCACCATGCAGGACCTGATGCGGTTCCCGCGCGAGAACCACGTCTACTTCCTGGAATGCGCCGCCAACTCCGGCATGGAGTGGCGCGGCGCGCAGCTGAACGGCTGCCAGTACACTCACGGCATGGTGCACTGCGTCGTCTACACCGGAGTGAAGCTGAGCCACATCCTGGCGGAAGCCGGGGTCAAGGGTCCGGCGAAATGGATCCTGCCGGAGGGTGCCGACTCCGCCGCCATGACCCGCTCGGTGCCGCTGGAGAAGGCGCTCGACGACTGCCTCGTCGCCTTCAAGATGAACGGCGAGGCGCTGCGCCCCGAGCAGGGCTACCCGTTGCGGCTGGTGGTGCCTGGCTGGGAAGGCAACATGTGGGTCAAGTGGCTGCGCCGCATTGAGGTCGGCGACCAGCCCTGGCAGCAGCGCGAGGAGACCTCGAAATACACCGACCTGATGCCGGATGGCAGGGCCCGGCGCTTCACCTGGGTGATGGACGTGAAGTCGGTGATCACCACCCCGAGCCCGCAGGCGCCGATCACCCACGGCCGCGGTCGGACGGTGATCTCCGGGCTAGCCTGGTCGGGCAACGGTCGGATCAAGCGGGTCGACGTGTCGATCGACGGCGGCCGCAACTGGACGACCGCGCGGCTCGACGGCGTCAGCCTGCCGAAGGCGCTGCACCGGTTCTACCTGGACCTCGACTGGGACGGCTCGGAGCTGCTGCTGCAGTCGCGGGCGATCGACGAGGCCGGATTCGTGCAGCCGACCAAGGACGCGCTGCGCGCCGTGCGCGGCGAGAACTCGATCTATCACAACAACGGCATCCAGACCTGGCATGTCAGAGCCGACGGGACGGTGGAGAATGTCGAAGTCTCCTAGTGCTGCCCTCGCCCTTGGCGTCGCTTTGCTGGTCGCGGCCCCGGCCGCCGCCGGCGATCCGGACAAGGGTGCAGAGGTGTTCAAGAAATGCGTGGCCTGCCACCAGGTCGGCGATGGCGCGAAGAACAGGGTCGGGCCGCATCTGAACGATGCGATCGGCCGGGTGGCCGGGACCGCGGAAGGGTTCAAGTACTCGAAGCCGATGATCGAGGCCGGCGCCAAGGGGCTGGTGTGGACGCCGGAGGCGGTCGACGCCTATCTGGCGTCGCCGCGCGATGCCGTGAAGGGCAACAAGATGGCCTTCCCGGGGCTGAAGGATGCCGGCGACCGGGCCGACGTGATCGCCTATCTGGCCCGCTACACCGTCGCCGCAGCACCTGCCGCCACTCCGGCACCTTCGACGGCCCCGACAGCCGTGACCCCGACCGTCGTTGCCCCGACCGTCGTTGCCCCGACCGCCGCGCCATCGGCCGCTGCCGGACCAGCCCCCACCCACGGCGTCCTGCACCTCGGCCGGGCGGCGACACCGGATGAGATCGCTGCCTGGGACATCGACATCCGCGCCGACGGCGCCGGCCTCCCCGTCGGCCGCGGCACCGTCGCACAGGGCGAGGTGCTGTTCACCGAGCGATGCGCGAGCTGCCACGGCGACTTCGGCGAGGGCATCGGCCGCTGGCCGGTGCTGGCGGGTGGCCACGGCACGCTGAAGGCCGAGCGCCCGGAGAAGACCATCGGCTCGTTCTGGCCGTACCTGTCCACGGTATACGACTATGTCCGGCGTGCCATGCCGTTCGGTGACGCCCGCTCTCTGACCGACGACGAGGTCTACGCGCTCACCGCCTATCTGCTGTTCCTGAACGACGTTGTGACCGATCAGGAATTCGAGCTGTCACGCGACAACTTCGCCACGGTGCGGCTGCCGAACGAGGCGAACTTCGTCGACGACGACCGCCCAAGCGAGCCGCACTATGCCGCCGGTACCGAGCCCTGCATGCGCGACTGCAAGCCCGAGGTGCGGATCGTCATGCGCGCCCGCGTGCTCGACGTGACGCCGGAGGCTGGCAAGGAGAACGAGGCGGCAACCAGGGTCGACTGAGCTGTGGGCCGCCGCAGAGGGTGTGGGATGGGGCGACTACCCCGGGGCTGGGCATCGCGGCATATCGGCCGGCTGGCGCTGACGGCTGCCGTCGCACTGTCCGCGGGCAGCGCGGCGCGCGCGGAGGGTGACGCCGCCTATGGCGAGTACCTGGCTACGCAATGCGTGGCCTGCCATCCGGTATCGGGACACGCCCAGGGCGGCATTCCGCCGATCGACGGTCTGCCGACCGACGCCTTCGTGGACGCGCTGCTCGCCTACAAGAACGGCGAGCGCGACAACCAGGTCATGCGCAGCGTGGCCGGCGCGCTCGGCCTGGAGGAGATCGCGGCACTCGCCGCGTATTTCGCGAAGCTCTCACCGGAATGAAGTGAGGGCAACACAGGGAGGATCGCCATGCATCCGCTTTCCCGCCGACCCTTTTCGCGCCGTCATTTCGGCCTCGGCGCCGCCGTCGCGGTGGCCGGTCTCGCGGCTCCCGGCATCCTGCGGGCACAGGCCAAGCCCCGGGTCGTCGTCCTCGGCGGCGGTGCCGGCGGCGGCACCGCGGCACGGCAGATCGCCAAGGATAGCGCCGGCGCGATCGACGTCACGCTGATCGAGCAGAACCGCCGCTACACCACCTGCTTCTTCTCCAACCTCTATCTCGGCGGCTTCCGCGACCTCGGCTCGATCACCCATGGCTACGACAAGCTCGCGTCGGCCTACGGCATCACGGTGGTGAACGCGCGTGCAGCGGCAATCGACCGGGCGGCCAGGCAGGTGGTGATGGCGGACGGCGCCAAGGTGCCGTACGACCGCCTGGTGATGTCGCCCGGCATCGACCTGATCTGGGATTCGGTGCCCGGCTACTCGGAGGCGGCGAGCGAGGTCATGCCGCACGCCTGGAAGGGCGGCCCGCAGACCAGCCTGCTGAAGGCGCGCCTCGACGCCGTCGCGAACGGCGAGCAGATCGTCATGGTGGCGCCGCCGAACCCCTACCGCTGCCCGCCCGGGCCGTATGAGCGGGTGTCGATGATGGCGCATGTCCTGAAGGCCAAGGGCTTCAAGGACTGCAAGATCGTCGTGCTCGATCCCAAGAAGGCATTCTCCAAGCAGGGCCTGTTCGCCGAGGGCTGGGAGAAGCACTACCCGGGCATGGTGGAGTGGTACGGGCCGGACGTGCATGGCGGCATCAAGGGAGTCGATCCGGCGGCGGGCACCGTGAAGACCGATTTCGACACCTTCAAGGGCGCGCTGGTGAACGTCATCCCGGCGCAGCGGGCCGGCGCGATCGCGGTCGAGGCCGGCCTGACCGACGCCAGCGGCTTCTGCCCGATCGACCCGGCGTCGATGCGCTCGAAGGCCGACGAGGCGATCTTCGTGGTTGGCGACGCCTGCATCGCCGGCGACATGCCGAAGTCGGCCTTCTCGGCCAACAGCCAGGCCAAGGTCGCCGCTATGCAGATCCGCGGCGAGCTGACCGGCGCCCGGGTCTTCCCGGCGCGCTACTCGAATACCTGCTGGAGCCTGATCGAGACCGACGACGGCGTGAAGGTCGGCGGCCAGTATGCCGCCGCCGACGGCAAGATCGCCGCCAGTTCCACCTTCGTCAGCCAAACCGCGGAGGATGCGGCGCTCCGTCACGGCAACTACCAGGAGTCGATCGGCTGGTACTCCAGCATCACCGCCGACATCTTCGGTTAGGTCGGGCGCGTCCCGCCGAACGGGCGCCACGGGAACGCGAACAGCCGAGGCAAGTTGAGTCCGGGTCGGGGGACACGGACCCAGGAGAACCGGCGGTGGCGCCTCGGGCGAATTGGAAGGGCTTCATCAAGGTCGGCGAGGTCACCTGCGCGGTGGCGCTGTACACCGCTGCCTCGACCTCGGAGCGGATCGCCTTTCACACACTGAACCGTGAGACCGGCAACCGCGTCCGGCGCCAGTTCGTCGACCAGGATACCGGCAAGCCGGTGGCTTCCGAGGATCAGGTCAAGGGCTATGAGGTCGCCCAGGGCGAGTATGTGGTGCTGGAGCCCGACGAGATCGCCGCTGCCGTGCCCGACAGCGACAAGACGCTGGCGGTCGATGCCTTCATCCCCTGCGGCGAGATCGACGACGCCTATTTCGACAAGCCCTACTATCTCGCTCCCGCCGGACGTGTCGCCGAGGAGGCGTTCGTCCTGATCCGCGAGGGGATGCGTCGCAAGAGCGTCGCCGCCCTGGCGCGTACCGTGCTGTTCCGTCGGGTCCGCACCCTGCTGATCCGCGCGCATCATGACGGCATGATCGCCAACACGCTGAACTTCGACTACGAGGTCCGATCCGCCAGGGAGGCATTCGCCGGCATCCCGGACATCCGGATCAAGGGCGAGATGCTCGACCTCGCCCGGCACATCATCGAGACCAAGAGTGGCGCGTTCGACCCCAGCGGCTTCGACGACCGCTACGAGACGGCGATGGCCGACATGATCCGCGCCAAGATCCAGGGCAAGCCGTTCGAGGCGCCGAAGCCGCGGGCCGAGGCGAAGGTCGTCGACCTCATGGAGGCGCTGCGGCAGAGCGCCGGTGCCGGAGCCCAGAAGGGCGGCACCAAAGCAGGGGCCAAGCCGAAGGCCGGGGCGAAGTCCAAGTCCACTGCCGCGACGGCGAAGCGGGCCGGCAAGGCCGCACCCGCCGCGGCCCGACGCAAGGCGGGCTGAGCCATGGCGCTCGATACCTACCGGAAGAAGCGCGACTTCAAGGCGACGCCCGAGCCGAGCGGCGAGCCCGCACGCCGCGGACGCAAGCGCGCCGCCGCGTCGGGCGACAGCTTCGTCATCCAGAAGCACGATGCCCGGCGCCTGCACTACGACCTGCGCCTGGAGATGGACGGCGTGCTGGTCAGCTGGGCCGTCACCCGCGGGCCGAGTCTGGTGGCCGGCGAGAAGCGGCTGTCGGTGCATGTCGAGGACCACCCGCTGGACTACGGCGACTTCGAGGGCACCATCCCGAAGGGCGAGTATGGCGGCGGCACGGTGATCGTGTGGGACCGCGGGCGCTGGAGCCCGGTCGGCGACGCCAGGAAGGGCATGGCCAAGGGCCACCTGGAGTTCGAGCTGCACGGCGAGAAGCTCGGCGGCCGCTGGCACCTGGTCCGGATGCGCGGCAAGCCGCGGGAGAAGACCGAGAACTGGCTGCTGATCAAGGGCGAGGACGAGGCGGCGCGGCCCGATGGCGCGCCCGACATCCTGGAGGAGCGGCCGGAGTCGGTAACGTCCGGCCGGGTGGTCGAGGAGGTCGCGGGCGAGGCGCCGGGCTGGTCGTCGAAGACCGGGAAGATCGATCGAGGCGCCAAGGCCGCGCGCAAGCCGTCGCGCGCCCGCGCCGGCAAGCCGCCGGTGGAGGATCCGCCATCTCAGGACCCGCCCGCCGGGGACCCGCCCCCGGAGGAGCTGCCCCAGGGAGACCCGCCCGAGGAAGCCCCACCCCAGGAACTGCCACCCGAGCCGCCGCCCGAGGTCGCCAAGCTGAAGGGCGCCCGGAAAGCCTCGCTGCCGAGCTTCGTCGAGCCGGCGCTGGCGACCCTGGCGGCCAAGCCGCCGGCCGGTGCCCGCTGGATCCACGAGATCAAGTTCGACGGCTACCGCCTGCAGGCCCGCGTCGACGCCGGCCGGGTGAAGCTGCTCACCCGCAGCGGCCTCGACTGGACCGCGAAGTTCGGCAAGGACCTCGCCGCGGCGTTCCGCGCCCTGCGGGTGGGCACGGCGCTGATCGACGGCGAGCTGGTGGTCGAGAACGCCAGTGGGGCTTCCGACTTCTCGGCGCTGCAGGCGGCGCTGAGCGAGGGACGCAAGGACGCCTTCGTCTACTACGGCTTCGACCTGCTGCACCTCGACGGCCAGGACCTGCGCGGTGTGAAGCTGCTCGAGCGCAAGCAGGCGCTGGAGCGGCTGCTGACGGACGGCGCGGGCATCCTGCGCTACAGCGGGCATTTCGAGCATGACGGCGACCTGGTGCTGCGGCACGCCTGCCGGCTCAGCCTGGAAGGGGTGATCTCCAAGGTCGCCAGCGCCCCCTATCGGTCGGGCCGCGGCAAGGACTGGCTGAAGTCGAAATGCTCGGAGCGCCAGGAATTGGTGGTCGGCGGCTACGTGCCGTCGAGCACCTCGCGCCGGGCCATCGGCTCGCTGGTGCTGGGCTACTACGACGACGGCGACCTGGTGCATGCCGGGCGCGTCGGCACCGGCTACACCGCCGCGGTCGCCGAGGATCTGTACAAGCGGCTGGAGCGCCTGCGCGCCACCGCGAGCCCGTTCGCCGGCCGCCTGACGGCCGACCAGGCGCGGCAGGTCCGCTACGTGCAGCCGGAGCTCGTCGCCGAGGTCGAGTTCCGCGGCTGGACCGCCGACCGGAGCCTGCGGCACGCCTCGTTCCGCGGGCTGCGCGAGGACAAGGCGGCGGCCGAGGTGGTCCGCGAGGGCGGGGCCGAGGCGCCGGCGCCGCGCCCGAAGTCGTCGGTCAAGCTCACCCATCCGGATCGCCTGTACTGGCCGGAGAGCGGCGTCACCAAGGAGGGCCTGGCCGACTACTACGCCGAGGTTTGGCGGCGGATGGCGCCGTTCGTGGTCGGGCGCCCGCTGTCGCTGCTGCGCTGTCCCGGCGGCATCGCGCAGGCCTGCTTCTTCCAGAAGCACGCCTGGAAGGGGCTCAGCCGGAGCATCCGGCTCGCCCACGACCCGAAGGACGCCGAGGGCGAGCCGATCCTCGCCGTCGACGACCTGGACGGGTTGATCGGCCTGGTCCAGGCGGGGGTGCTGGAGATCCATCCCTGGGGCTCGACGCTGGCCGACATCGAGCGGCCCGACACCATCATCATGGACCTCGACCCCGGCGACGGCGTGACCTGGGACGACGTGATCGCCGCCGCCGCCGAGGTTCGCGAGCGGCTCGAGCAGGCGGGGCTGGCGGCCTTCGTGAAGACCTCCGGCGGCAAGGGGCTGCACGTGGTGACGCCGCTGCAGCCGCGGGCCGACTGGGTGGCGGTGAAGGCGTTCACCAAGGGCATCGCCGACGCCATGGCCGCCGACAGCCCCGAGCGCTACGTCGCCACCGTCACCAAGTCGAAACGCGGCGGCAAGATCCTGGTTGACTACCTGCGAAACGGCCGCGGCGCCACGGCCGTCGCGCCGTATTCGACCCGCGCGCGGCCGGGAGCGAGCGTGTCGATGCCGCTCGCCTGGAACGAACTCGGCGGCGGCATCGGCCCCGCCTACTTCACGGTGGCGAACACCGTGACGCGGCTGGGCAATCTGGCCACCGACCCGTGGGGAGAGTTCCGTGCAGCGGCGGTACCGCTGCCTGCGGCGGGTAAGCGGGGGAAGCGGGCGGCTTAAGCCGGGCGTAGTTCGGAGCGGCGGGTGGGTTCCGGAGCCGCGCGCTCACGCGCGCCCTCCGGAATGACGAAGAAGGGAGAGGAGGCACTCTACCCCATAATAACTTCGTCATTCCGGAGAGGCCGCGCCAGCGGACGGCTCCGGAACCCACCAAGCGACGGGCCGTTGACGAGCGCACCGCTACCGCCGCTTGCCCTTGCCGCCCTCCGCCTCGAGGCTGCGGCGCAGCGCGTCCATGATGCTGACTACGTTGCCCGGCTTCTCGGCCGGCTTCTTCGCCTTCGCCGGTTTCCGGCCCTTCTTCTTGGCGGCGATGATGTCGAGCAGGCGTTCCTGCACCGGGTCGCCGACCATCGACGGATCCCAGGGCTTCGAGCGCTCGTCGATCAGCGTGGTGACCAGCGACACCAGCTTCGGGTCGACCTTGGCGTTCTTCATGCCGGCAAAGTAGGGATCGGGATCCCGCACCTCGTCGCCGTAGCGCAGGGTCCACAACACGATGCCGCGGCCGCGCGGCACCAGCATCACCGCCCGCTCGCGGCGGTAGAGGACCACGCGCGAGATGCCAACGGTGTTGCTCGCGGCCATGGCGTCGCGGATCACCGAGAACGCCTCCTCGCCGACCGGGTCGTCCGGGGTGAGGTAGTGCGGGCGATCGTACCAGATCCACTCGATGGATTCCCGCGGCACGAACATGTCGATGTCGATCGTGTGGGTGCTCTCCAGTGCGACCGCCGCGAGGTCGTCGTCTTCGAGGATGACGTGGTCGTCCTCGCCGCGCTGGTAACCCTTGACCTCATCGTCCTCGTCGACCGGCTCCTCAGTCACCGCGTCGATGTAGCGGCTTTCGACGCGGTTGCCAGTCGCCCGGTTGAGGGTGTGGAAGCTCACCTTCTCCGAGGCCGTCGTCGCGGGCATCATCGCAACCGGGCAGGTCACAAGCGAGAGCTTCAGGTAGCCCTTCCAGAACGGGCGCGGCGCCATGACCGTCTCCTTGGAGTGTCCCGGTCACAACGCCGGTCGGCCGCTGCGCGTTCCTGCGGTGGGCCTGAACTCGCCGTCAGCGAAGCAGTGCGCCGAGATACTCGCGCACCGGCGGGTGCTCGGTCAGGGCATCGAACGACCCGGCATGGGTCAGCTGGCCGTGCTGCACGAAGACGAAGCGCTCGCAGATCTCGCGCAGGATCTCGATGTGGAAGCGCTCGTTCGGGTGCAGGCACAGGAACACCACCCGGCCCTCGGCCCGCAGGCGCCGGAAGAAGTCGAGCATGAAGCCGATATAGCCGTCCTGGGTGTTGAACTGCGGCTCGTCGAACAGATGCACGACCGGATAGTCGCTGCCCGCCCGGGCCATAATGAAGGCCGGCCGGACCCGCCGGAAATGCCGGACCTGGTAGGACTGGTGGTAGTGGATCGCCAGCCGGTCGCGCTCGTCGTAGCGGACGTCGTGGATGTTGCGGCCGCGGCACAGCACCCGGCCGGCGCTCGGCTGGTTCGAGCCGGTGATCAGCTCGAACAGCGTGGTCTTGCCGGAGCCGTTCGGCCCCATGACACCGACGACCGCCGGCTCGGCGACCGTGAAGTCGGCCTCCAGGCGGAACGTCTCGCGCGGGCGCAGCAGGCCGCGCCGGTACGACTTGCGCAGGCCCTCGACCCGCAGGATCGGCTCGCTCATCGTCAGATCCCCAGCAGGCGTTGCCGCAGCGACGCGTCGGCCAGCAGTGCCGCCGCCGGACCTTCGTGCACCATGCGGCCGTGGTCCATGACGTAGACCCGGTCAGCGACCTCGAGCGCGCTCATCGCGTTCTGCTCGACGACCAGCACCGAGATGCCCTCGTCGCGCAGCCGGCGGATCGTCGCCATCACGTCCTGCACGATCTTCGGTGCCAGCCCCTGCGACGGTTCGTCGAACAGCACCAGGCCGGGCGAGCCGAGCAGGGCGCGGGAGATCGCCACCATCTGCATCTCGCCGCCCGACAGGTTCTCGCTGTCGCGCGGCATCAGGTGCTCGAGTGCGGAGAAGATCGCGAAGGTCTCCTCCAGCCGCCACGCCCGGAAGCGGGTGCGGCGGCGCGCGATCGCCAGGTTCTGCGCCACCGTCAGGGTCGGGAACACCCGGCGGTCGTCGGGCACCCAGCCGATGCCGAGGCGGCTGATCTCGTGGGTGGGCCGGCGGGTGATGTCCGCGCCGTCGAAGCGGATGCTGCCGCTGCGGGCGGGGGTGAGCCCGAGGATCGAGCGGATGGTCGTGGTCTTGCCGACGCCGTTGGCCCCGAGCAGCGCCACCACCTCGCCGGCCCCGACCTCCAGCGAGGCGCCGAACAGCGCCTGGGTCTCGCCGTAGAAGGTCTCGATGTCGCGGATCTGCAGCATCACGCCAGGCCTCCGAGGTTGGAGCGCCGCACCCAGGGGTTCTCGCGCAGCTCGTCCGGCGTGCCCTCGGCGATCACCTGGCCCCAGTGGATCACCGAGATGCGGTCGGCGAGGGCGAACAGGAAGCGCATGTCGTGCTCGATCATCACGATGGTGGTGTGCCGCTTCAACTCGCGGATCAGCTCCGCCAGCCGACCGGTGGCGCTGGTGCCGAGCCCGGCGGTCGGCTCGTCGACGAACAGCAGCCGCGGCTCGGTGGCGAGCGCCACGCCGATCTCCAGCGCGCGGCGCTCGCCATAGGACAGGCTGCGGACGTTGGTGCGCTCGCGGCCGCGCAGCCCGACGCGGCCGAGCACCGCCTCCGCCCGGTCGCGCGCCTCGGTGTCGGCGTCGAGCGCATGGGTGACCGAGAATCCCCGCGCCCGCACCTGCGGCAGCGCGATCACCACGTTGTCGAGGGCGGTGTACTCGTCGAACAGGTTCATGATCTGGAACGAGCGCGAGATGCCGCGCCCGACGATGCGGTGCGGCGCCAGCCCGGTGATGTCCTCGCCGTCGAAGCGGACGCTGCCGCGATCGGGCTTGTAGCGGCCGGTCAGGACGTTGAAGCAGGTGGTCTTGCCGGCACCGTTGGGTCCCATGATGCCGGACAGGCTGCCGGCCTCGAAACTGAGGTCGATCCGTTCCAGCACCACCTGGTGGCCGAAGCGCTTGTGCAGGCCGCGGGCCTCGAAGAGCGCCATAGCTCAGCCCTCCGCCCCGGTCGCCGCGACCGGCACCGGCTTGCGCCGCGCCACCGCCCGGCGGGCGATGTCCTGCCAGATCCCGGCCAAGCCCTGCGGCTTGAACATCACCAGGGCGACGAACATCAGGCCGAACCACAGCAGCCAGGTCTCGGTGTAGGCGCCGAGGATGTCGCGGGCGACGAAGTACAGGACCACGCCGAGCACCGGTCCCCAGAAGCTGACGAAGCCGCCGCCGATCAGCACCATCAGCACGATGATGCCGGACCACTGCAGGCTCATGACGTTGATGTAGGCGCCCTCCTGCGCCATCGCGAACAGCCCGCCTGCCAGGCCGGCCACCGCGCAGGACAGCGTGAACACCGACCACTTGTAGAGCCTGACCGGGTAGCCGACGAACGCGACGCGGGTCTCGTTCTGCTTGATCGCCCGCAGGATCCGCCCGTAGGGCGAGTTGGTGAGTCGCCAGAGGAGGACGACCAGGACCGCGTAGACGGCGAAGCAGAGATAGTAGAACTCGACGTTCCCGGTGACCGGTAGCGCGACGACGCCGAGGTCCACCGGCAGCCGCGCGATGTTGAGCAGGCCGTCCTCGCCATGGGTGACGTCGGTCCACTTGCTGGCGATGAAGAAGAACACCTGCCCGAAGGCGATGGTCATCAGCGCGAAGTAGATGCCGCGGCGGTGCGACAGGAACAGGGCGGTCACGGCGCCGAACAGGCCGGTGACGACGACCGCGGCCAGCAGGCAGAACCACAGGTTCGGCCAGACCTCGAACTGCGCCAGGCCGAAGGCGTAGGCGCCGATGCCGAGGAAGGCGCCGTGGCCGAAGGACGGCAGGCCGGTGTAGCCGAGCAGCAGGTTGTAGCCGAGGGCGAAGATCACCCAGATCAGCACCTCGGCACCGAGGTAGTGGTACAGCCCGACCGCCTCGATCCACAGCGGCAGGGTGCCGAACACGGCGAAGGACAGCAGGATCGGGGCGGTGATCCAGGCGGTGGTCTGCTTGACGTCGTAGTCCATCGGCTCAAGCCTCCAGCACGCTGGACTTGCCGGCCAGGCCGCGCGCCCGGAAGGTGACGACCGCGAGCAGCAGCAGGTACATCGACAGCAGCGACCAGTCGGTGAAGAAGGCGGCGGTCAGCGCGACGACCAGGCCGACCAGGATGCCGGCGGAGACCGCACCCCAGAAGCTGCCGACGCCGCCGAGCACGATGATCACGAAGGCCGGGATCACCGCGTCGACGCCGACCACCGGGCGGATGCCCCAGATCGGCGCCATGACGATCCCGGCGACGCCGGCCAGCGCCGCGCCGAAGCCGAACACCAGCAGCCGCAGCCGTGTCAGGTTGTAGCCGAGGGCGCGGACCATCTCGCTGTCGTGGGCGCCGGCCTTGATGACCGCCCCGTAGGGGGTCTTGTTCAGGAACAGCCAGAGCACGCCGATCATCACCGCGGCGAAGGCGGCGGCGTAGATCCGGTAGGTCGACCAGATCAGGTCGCCGGCGATGAAGCCGCCGGAGATTCCGCGGGGCACCGGCAGGAAGTACTCGCTGCTGCCCCAGATCGCGCGGATCACCTCCTCCAGCACCAGTGCGGCCCCGAAGGTCAGCAGCAGGCCGTACAGCGGATCGGTGCCGTAGGTCCGCCGCAGGCACAACTCCAGCCCCATGCCGACGACGGCTACGACCAGCGGCCCGACCACCAGGGCGATCGCGTAGCGGGCGACCGCGGGCAGCGCGTAGTAAGGCTCCATGAAGGCGAAGGGCAGGCCGCCGTCCGGCGACATGACCGCGAGTGCCACATAGGCGCCCAGCGCGAACAGCGAGCCATGCGCCAGGTTGATGACCTCCATCACCCCGATGATCAGCATGAAGCCGAGCGCGAGCAGAGCGAACAGCAGGCCGAGCGCCAGGCCGTTCAGGATGTGGGGGAGCAGGTGCAGCAGCATGCGCCGTCGGTCTCCGGTGGGGGAGAGTGGGGGGATCGTGCAATGTCCGTCGCTTGCTGGGTCCCGGATCGCGCTGCGCGCGTCCGGGATGAGGACCTCAGGAAGCCCTCATCCCGGCCGAAGCGAAGCGCAGAGCCGGGACCCACCCGCCGCCGCGATGTCCGTAGCGACGGCCGAGGCCTCAGCCCTGGTCGTAGCTGGGCGTCGCCTCGTAGGTCTCCAGCTTGCAGTCCCGGGTCGCGTCGGAGCGGATCGACTCCGGGTCCGAGCTGGACAGGATCTCGAAGTAGTCGCTGTCGTCGCGCGGCTTCGGGTTGCCCTGCGCCAGGTAGATCGTCTGCTGCACCTGGTGCGAGCCGGCGTCGATCACCGCGTCGTGGTGCTGCATCCGGTCGGCGGCCTTCATCACTCGGCCCTCGAGCGCCTTGATGACCTTCAGGTTGTCGGTCGAGCCGACTTCCTGGACCACGCGGAGCAGCTCGCGGACGGCGATATAGCCGTTGTAGGTGACATTGCCCGGCACATCGATGCGGGTGGTCGGGTAGCGCTCCTTGTAGCGCTTCACGAAGTCGGCAACCCCGGGGAGGTCGAGGTAGTGGTACCAGGTGGTGCCGAACACACCGAACACGGCGTCGTGGCCGAGGCCGTAGATGTCCGGCCAGTCCTGCTGGTTGTTCATCCACGCCGGCTTGCGGTCGAGCTTCATGTCGCGCACCTGCTGGCGCATGACCTTGAAGTCGTCGCCGCCGACCGCCGCCGCCACCACGTCGGGCTTGGCCTGCTGGATGCGTAGCAGCACGCTCGCCCAGTCGCGGGTTCCGACCGGAATCGCCACCTCGTCGACCACCTCGGCGCCATAGGCGGCGGCGACCTTCTTGGTGGCCTGGTTCGTGGTCTGGCCCCAGACGTAGTCGTTGTAGACCAGGAACCACTTCTTGCCGAAGGTCTGGACGGCATTGCGCGCCGAGGCCTTCGAGAAGTTCTCGCCGTTGCCGTCCCACACGAACTTCACCCGGTGGCAGTCCTTGCCGGACTCCGACGGCGAGCTGGAGTTGGTGTTGAAGTACACGCAGCCGTATTTCTGGGCCACCTGGCCGATGGCGTTGGCGACGCCGGACTGGATGGCGCCGACGAGGAAGTGGACGTTCTCCCGGTTGATCATCCGCTCCGCCACACGGGTGCCGGTCTGCGGATTGGTCTCGGTGTCCATCCAGAGGGTTTGGATCTTGCGTCCGAGCAAGCCGCCGGCCTCGTTGAATTCGGCGATCGCCATCTCGGTGCCGCGCCGCTCGGCCTGGCCGGAGTTGGCGAACTGTCCGCTGGCGTCATGGGTCAGGCCGATCTTGATCGGCTTGTCGGAGGCGGCGGCGTAGACCCGGTTGTGCTTCCAGGGACCGAACAGGGCGGCACCCCCGGCGGTCCCCGCGAGCAGCGAGGTCTGCAGGAAACTGCGTCGTGTGGTGACGATCTTGGACATGGCATCCTCCCCTTCGGCGGGCATCGGTGCCGCCGTTTCGTTGGCCGGTACGCTCGGACTCAGGGCTGCACCTCGATGGTGTCGGCGTCGGCCGGCACCAGCAGTTCCAGAGCCGTGTAGTCGTCGGAGTACTCGATCACCCGGTGGCGGATCTCCGGCTCCTGGTACATGCAGGAGCCTTCCTCCATCCGGACCTCGCCCACCCCCTCGAACCAGACCCGCGCCCAGCCCTTGAGGACGTAGACCATCTGGAAGTCGATCTGGTGGTAGTGCAGGTCGCCTTCGCCCCGGCAGGGACCGTTCGGCCTGTGCACATGTGCGCGCAGCTTGCCGCCGGTCTTCTCGACCATGCCGAGATCGCGATAGTCGAAGAAGCCGCGGAAGCCTGGCTTCCACTCGGCGTCGCGCGCGTGCTGGACATGCAGGGTGCCGTGGCCGAAGGACTTGGGGCCGTAGCGGTCGGACGTTGGCTCGGACGCCGTCATGGCGGGTTCCTTTCGGGCGGTTGGATCAGGAGCCGGCCGGCATTACGCTGCCGTTCACCCGCGCCTGGGCGGCGATCAGGTGGCCGACCAGGGCGTCGCCGAAGCCGAGGTTGCGGGCCTCGACCAGCGCATGGCGCACCGCATGGCCGAGATTGCCGGTCAGCGGCACGGCGTCGGTCATGCGGGTGTAGTAGCCGAGGTCCTTGGCGGCGTTGGCGATGCCGAAGCGCATGCCGTCCAGGCCGCCGTCCTTGGCGGCGCCGGCGATCATCCGGAAGATGCCGCTGTTGGCGCCTCCCGCGGAGACCACCTCGAACAGCTTGTCTGCCGACACCCCGACCGCGTCGCAGGCGACGAACGCCTCGGCGATCAGCGCGGCCTGGCCCATGGCGAGGAAATTGTTGACCAGCTTGAGCTTGTGCCCGCTGCCCACGGGACCGACGTGGAAGATGTTCTCGCAGAACGCCTCCAGCACGGGCCGTATGGCGGCGAGGGTGTCGGCGTCGGCCCCGACCATGGTGTTGAGGCGCCCGGCCTCCGCCTCGGCCGGCGTGCGGGCGAGTGGAGCATCGGCGAAGCGGCCGCCGGCCGTGGCGACCGCCTCGGCGACCCGGATCGTGGAGCCCGGCTCGCTGGTCGAACAGTCGACCAGGACGAAGCCCGCGCGACAGCCGGCCAGCACGCCGTCGGGCCCCAGGACGATCCGCTCGACCTGCGGCGATCCGGGCACGCAGAGGATGACGACCTCGGATGCGGCCGAGACCGCGCGCGGACCGTCGACCACGGCAGCGCCGGCATCCATGAGACGGTCGGCACCGGTCCGGTCGCGGTGCGCCGAGACGGTCAGCCTGAAGCCGCGGCGCAGTAGGTTGATCCCGATCCCCTGGCCCATCATCCCGAGACCGATGAGTCCGACGGTGGGGGCTTCAGCCGATGCCATCTCCAATCCTTTCCAACGCACGGTCGTGCATCCGAGGAAGAGAATAAAATTTCTATCGCAAACATTAGAAAGAAAATTCATAATTAGAGTCAATAAGGGAATTTTCGTTGCAGTGCACAAATTCGAAATCACGTTCGAATGGCGTTGCCCGAGGCGGAGTCCAGCCGCTATACGCGGCCGGTCAGGCGAGGAGTGCCCACATGGTCTCAGACGCGGCGGCGCCGGCGTCGTTCGACAGCCTCCGGCACGAGGTTCAGGCGCGGTACGACGCCCTGAGCCCGCATTTGCAGCGGCTCGCCCGCCTGGCGCTGGAGGATCCCAACAGTTTCGCGCTGGAGACGGTGACCAGTCTCGCCCAGACCGCCGAGGTGCAGCCCTCGACGCTGATCCGTTTCGCCAAGGAGTTCGGCTACTCCGGGTTCTCGGAGATGCAGAAAGTCTTCAGGCTGCGGCTGATCGAAGGCTCACCGGCTTATAGGGAGCAGATCTACCGGCATCGCGACCGCCTGGAGGCGACCGCCGAGAGCGACCCGATGGCAATCCTGCGGGAGTTCACCGACGCCTCGATCCTGTGCCTGGAGCGGCTGAAGGAGACAATCGACCCCGATGCGCTCGGCCAGGCGATCCAGATGATGGCTGGTGCGGAGCACGTCTACGTCATCGGTCAGCGCCGTGCCTTTCCGATCGCCGCCTACATCGCCTACGGCCTGGCGCGGCTGGAGCACCGCACCCAGCTGCTCGACTTCGTCGGCGGCATGGTTCCGCAGCAGGCGGCGACCATGCGCTCCACCGACCTGCTGATCGCGGTCGCCTTCGCCGAGTACACGCCGGCGGTCGTCGAGGTGGTTCGCGACGCGCACATCCGCGACATCCCGACGCTCGCGATCACCGATGTCCCGACCAGCCCGCTAGCCCGGCATTCGACGGTGTATTTCTGCGTCGACGACGCCGACATCCACCGTTTTCGCCCGATCGCCGGCTCGATGAGCCTGGCGCAGTCGCTGATCATCGGCCTCAGCTACCTCAAGGACGCCCGCAAGGAGGCGGTCCCGGCCAGGACACGCTGAGCGGGCGGGCCGCCTCCGCGCGGACCCGATCCCGGCCCCGCAGCGGCTTTATTCCCTGCCGGCGAAAAAAATTCGCTGCCGCGCAACCGTTACCGGTGAACGGGGTTTCGCGTCACGACGGGGTTTGCGGGAGCATACGGGGATGCGGGAACAGGCGGGACGCCCATTGGCGGAGCGTGGCGTGCGTGGCACGCGGCGTGGCTGCCGGATTGGGTTCTCGATCGACCGAGTCTCGAGCCGCCGCCCCTGCGGGCGGGCCGGTGCCGCCGTGCATGTCCGCACCGCGCCGTCGTCGCCCCCACACCTGGGCAGCCAAACGAAAGATTCAGTCGGAGATCGGTCATGGATGCAGTCGTCTCGCATGAGCCCCTGAACGACCGGCAGTTGCTCAAGGCGCTGCGATCCTTCCGCAAGGGCGACTTCTCGGTCCGCCTGCCGTCCGACCTGACGGGCATCGACGGCGACATCGCCGAGACCTTCAACGAGGTCGTCGAACTGAACCAGGAGCTGGTGAAAGAGCTCAGCCGGCTCAGCACCTCGGTCGGCAAGGAAGGCAAGATCAGCCAGCGCGCCAAGCTCTCGGAAGCCAAGGGCGGTTGGCAGACCTGCATCGATGCGGTCAACAGCCTGATCGGCGACATGGCGCACCCGACCGCCGAGGTCGCCCGCGTCATCGGCGCGGTCGCCAAGGGCGACCTGTCGCAGACCATGGTCCTGGAGATCGACGGCCGGCCGCTGCGCGGCGAGTTCCTGCGCATCGGCCGGATCGTCAACACCATGGTCGGGCAGCTCAGCTCCTTCGCCTCGGAGGTGACCCGGGTGGCGCGCGAGGTCGGCACCGAGGGCAAGCTGGGCGGCCAGGCGGACGTGAAGGGCGTGGCCGGGACCTGGAAGGACCTGACCGACAACGTCAACCTGATGGCGACCAACCTGACCAGCCAGGTGCGCAACATCGCCGAGGTGACGACGGCGGTCGCCAACGGCGACCTGTCGAAGAAGATCACCGTCGACGTGAAGGGCGAGATCCTGGAGCTGAAGGACACCATCAACACCATGGTGGACCAGCTGTCGTCTTTCGCCTCGGAGGTGACCCGCGTGGCCCGCGAGGTCGGCACCGAGGGCAAGCTCGGCGGCCAGGCCGAGGTCAAGGGTGTCGCCGGCACCTGGAAGGACCTGACCGACAACGTGAACATGATGGCGACCAACCTGACCAGCCAGGTGCGCAACATCGCCGAGGTGACGACGGCGGTCGCCAACGGTGATTTGTCGAAGAAGATCACGGTCGACGTGAAGGGCGAGATCCTGGAGCTGAAGGACACCATCAACACCATGGTGGACCAGCTCGGATCCTTCGCCTCGGAGGTGTCGCGCGTCGCCCGTGAGGTCGGCACCGAGGGCGAGCTCGGCGGTCAGGCGAAGGTCGGCGGGGTGGCGGGTACCTGGAAGGACCTGACCGACAACGTGAACGCCATGGCGACCAACCTGACCAGCCAGGTGCGCAATATCGCCGAGGTCACCACGGCGGTCGCCAACGGTGACTTGTCGAAGAAGATCACGGTCGACGTGAAGGGCGAGATCCTGGAGCTGAAGGACACCATCAACACCATGGTGGACCAGCTGTCGTCCTTCGCCTCGGAGGTGTCGCGCGTGGCGCGCGAGGTCGGCACCGAGGGCAAGCTCGGCGGTCAGGCCGACGTCAAGGGTGTCGCCGGGACCTGGAAGGACCTGACCGACAACGTCAACGCCATGGCGACCAACCTGACGGGCCAGGTGCGCAACATCGCCGAGGTGACGACGGCAGTCGCCCGCGGCGATCTGTCGAAGAAGATCACCGTCGACGTGAAGGGCGAGATCCTGGAGCTGAAGGACACCATCAACACCATGGTGGACCAGCTGTCGTCGTTCGCTTCGGAGGTGTCGCGCGTCGCCCGCGAGGTCGGCACCGAGGGCGAACTGGGCGGTCAGGCGCAGGTGGTCGGCGTCGCCGGGACCTGGAAGGACCTGACCGACAACGTGAACGCCATGGCGACCAACCTGACCAGCCAGGTCCGCAACATCGCCGAGGTGACGACGGCGGTCGCCAACGGTGATTTGTCGAAGAAGATCACGGTGAACGTGAAGGGCGAGATCCTGGAGCTGAAGGACACCATCAACACCATGGTGGACCAGCTCAGCTCCTTCGCGTCGGAGGTGTCTCGCGTCGCCCGCGAGGTCGGCACCGAGGGCAAGCTCGGCGGCCAGGCGCAGGTGGTCGGCGTGGCGGGCACCTGGAAGGACCTGACCGACAACGTGAACGCCATGGCGACCAACCTGACCGGCCAGGTGCGCAACATCGCCGAGGTCACGACGGCGGTCGCCAACGGTGACCTGTCGAAGAAGATCACGGTCGACGTGAAGGGTGAGATCCTGGAGCTGAAGGACACCATCAACACCATGGTGGACCAACTGTCGTCCTTCGCCTCGGAGGTGTCGCGCGTCGCCCGCGAGGTCGGCACCGAGGGCAAGCTCGGCGGTCAGGCGGAAGTGAAGGGCGTCGCCGGCACCTGGAAGGACCTGACCGACAACGTGAACGCCATGGCGACCAACCTGACCAGCCAGGTGCGCAACATCGCCGAGGTCACCACCGCGGTCGCACGCGGCGACCTGTCGAAGAAGATCACGGTCGACGTGAAGGGCGAGATCCTGGAGCTGAAGGACACCATCAACACCATGGTGGATCAGCTCAGCTCCTTCGCGTCCGAGGTGTCGCGCGTCGCCCGCGAGGTCGGCACCGAGGGCGAACTCGGCGGCCAGGCGCAGGTGGTCGGCGTGGCCGGGACCTGGAAAGACCTGACCGACAACGTGAACGCCATGGCGACCAACCTGACCAGCCAGGTGCGTGGCATCGCCGACGTGGTCACCGCGGTCGCCCGCGGCGACCTGACCCGCAAGCTGACGGTCGACGCCAAGGGCGAGATCGCCGCACTGGCCGACACCATCAACGGCATGATCGTGACCTTGGCGACCTTCGGCGACCAGGTCACCAACGTCGCCCGCGAGGTCGGCATCGAGGGCAAGCTCGGCGGCCAGGCGCGGGTGCCGGGGGCCGCCGGCCTTTGGCGGGACCTGACCGACAACGTGAACCAGCTGGCCGCCAACCTGACCACCCAGGTGCGCGCCATCGCCGAGGTGGCGACCGCGGTGACCAAGGGCGACCTGACCCGGTCGATCACCGTCGAGGCCTCCGGCGAGGTCGCGGCGCTGAAGGACAACATCAACGAGATGATCCGCAATCTCGAGGACACCACCCTCAAGAACACCGAGCAGGACTGGCTGAAGACCAACCTCGCGCGCTTCACCCGCCGCCTGCAGGGTGAACGGGACCTGATGACGGTCTCCAACCTGGTGCTGTCGGAGCTCGCTCCCCTGGTCGGCGCGCAGCAGGGTGTGTTCTTCATGGCGCGGCTGGAGGAGGACGAGGACCACGGCGAGGACGAGACCGTCCTCGAGCTGCTCGCCAGCTACGCCTACAAGGAGCGGAAGTCGCTGTCCAACCGCTTCCGGCTGCGCGAGGGGCTGGTCGGCCAGTGCGCCTTCGAGAAGCAGCGCATCCTGCTGACGATGGTGCCGTCTGACTACATCCGCATCAACTCCGGCCTCGGCGAGGCGCCGCCGCTCAACATCGTGGTGCTGCCGGTGCTGTTCGAGGGCGACGTGCAGGCGGTGCTGGAGCTGGCCTCGTTCAACGAGTTCAACGAGACCCACCTGTCGTTCCTCGACCAGCTGATGGAGAGCATCGGCATCGTGCTCAACACCATCGCCACCAACATGCGCACCGAGGACCTGCTGAAGCAGTCGCAGCGCCTGACCACCGAGCTGCAGAGCCAGCAGGAGGAGCTGCGCAACACCAACGACCGGCTGGAGCAGCAGGCCGCGACCCTGCGCCAGTCCGAGGATCTGCTGAAGGCGCAGCGCGAGGAGTTGCGCCGCAAGAACGACGAGCTGCAGGAGAAGGCGCAGCTGCTGGCCCTCGAGAAGCGCCAGGTCGAAGCGACCAACCAGGAGGTCGAGAAGGCCAAGCAGGCGGTCGAGGAGAAGGCCGAGCAGCTGGCGCTGACCTCCAAGTACAAGTCCGAGTTCCTGGCCAACATGAGCCACGAGCTGCGCACGCCGCTGAACAGCATGCTGGTGCTGTCGCGCCTGCTCGCCGACAACCCGGACGTCAACCTGACGGACAAGCAGGTCGAGTTCGCACGCACCATCCACTCCTCCGGCAACGACCTGCTGTCGCTGATCAACGAGATCCTCGACCTGTCGAAGATCGAATCCGGCGCCATGCGGGTGGAGATCGACGAGTTGCGATTCGACTCGCTCGAGGAGCATCTGCGGCGGACCTTCGAGCCGGTCGCCTCGGAGAAGGCGCTGGGCTTCACCCTCGATTTCGACGTGTCGCTGCCGCCGCGGATCTACACCGACGCGATGCGCCTGCAGCAGGTGCTGCTGAACCTGCTCTCGAACGCCTTCAAGTTCACCGAGACGGGTGGCGTGTCGGTGCGGGTGGAGACGGTGACCGGCGGCTGGAGTGCGGACCATCCGGTGATCCCGACCGCCGACCGGGTGATCGCCTTCAGCATCACCGACACCGGCATCGGCATTTCGCCGTCGAACCAGAAGATCATCTTCGAGGCGTTCCAGCAGGGCGACGGCTCGACCAGCCGGAAGTACGGCGGTACCGGGCTCGGGCTGTCGATCTGCCGCGAGATCGCGCGGCTGCTCGGCGCCGAGATCACGCTGCACAGCGAACCGGGGAAGGGCAGCACCTTCACGCTGTATCTGCCGGTGGCGCTGGAGGCGCCCGCCGTGGCCAACGGCAAGCACCCGGTCGAGCCGCAGCCGGCCGCCGGCGTGATGTCGGGGGTGCCGTTGCCGCGCGCGGTCCCGGATGACCGCCGTCAGCTCGACGGCTCGTCCCCGGCGATGCTGATCGTCGAGGACGACACCTCCTTCGCCAACGTGCTGCTCGACGTCGCCCGCGAGATCGGCATGAAAGGTGTCGTGGTCGGCCGCGGCCGCGAGGTGCTGACGATGGCGCACGAGCTGCGGATCGACGCCATCTCGTTCGACATCGGCCTTCCCGACATGGACGGGTGGGCGCTGCTGGACCGTCTGAAGCACGATCCCCTGACCCGGCATCTGCCGGTGCATATCATCTCGGTGCAGGAGCAGCGGCCCTACGGCATGCGGATGGGGGCGTTCGGCTTCACCGCCAAGCCGGCGGACCGCGAGGACCTTCTGGCATCGTTCCGCCGCCTGCGGGACTACGTGGAGCGGCGCGAGCGCCGGCTGCTGGTCGTCGAGGGCGGCGAGGGTTCGACGCTCGCCGCGCTGTTCCGCGGCCATCGCGACGTGCTGGTCCGCACGCTGGATGCCGAGAAGGCGCTGGCCGAGTTGAAGGCCGGGTTGCATGACTGCGCGATCGTGGACCTGTCGACGGATCCGGCCGACGGCCTGGACTTCGTCGACCGGCTGGCGAACGCCGCACCACCGGTCGGGGTGCCGGTCATCGCCTACGCCCCCGAGGCCGTCCCCGGAGCGCTGCGGGCGTCCCTGGCGCGCGTCGACGGCCTTGCCGTCACCGACCGAGACGCCCTGGTCGACGCCGGGGTGCACCGCCTGCACCGAAACATCGCCGAACTGCCTGCACCGGCGCGCGACGCGATCGAACGCATCATGCGGGACGATCCCGTCCTGGCGGGCGCCAAGGTGGCGATCATCGACGACGACATCCGCAACATCTTCTCGCTGACCAGCGTGCTCGAGCGCCACAAGGTCGAGGTCGTGCATGCCGAGAACGGCCGCAGCGGCATCGAGTTGCTGCGCCGCAGTCCCGATATCGGCATCGTGCTGGTGGACATCATGATGCCGGAGATGGACGGATATGAGACCATGCAGAAGATCCGGCGGCTGGGGGGAAGGCTGGCGCAGATTCCGCTGATCGCAGTGACGGCGAAGGCGATGCCGGAGGATCGGCGCAAGTCGATAGAGGCCGGCGCCTCGGACTACCTGGCCAAGCCGGTCGACCCGGACCAGCTGATCTCGATCATCCGGACCTGGCTCGACCGAACACGGAACCTGGGTGACTAGAATGCAACTGGGCGCCGAATCCGGCGGAATCGGTATGGGGGCTGCGGTCGCGACCCCGCTCGCGGCCGGCCGGTCCGGGCCGCCGGCGCTGCTGGTGGTCGATGACGATCCGGCCAACCTGACGGCGATCTCGGAGGTGATTTCCGGCCTCGGCGCCGACGTCGTGGTGGCCGAATCCGGGCGCGAGGCGCTCCGGCGGGTGTTGCAGCACGACTTCTGCGCGATCCTGATGGATGTGCGGATGCCCGGCATGGACGGCTACGAGACCGCCGCGCTCATCCGGCAGCGCGAGCGGTCGCGGCGCATCCCGGTGATCTTCCTGACCGCCCAGGACAAGGACCAGGCGCAGGTGTTCCGCGGCTATTCCGAGGGCGCGGTCGACTACGTCTTCAAGCCGGTCGAGCCGGTCGTGCTGCGGGCCAAGGTGTCGGTGTTCATCGACCTGCACAAGCAGGCCCAGGAGATCCGCGCCAAGGCCGAGCAGGAGCGTCGGCTGCTCGAGGAGAACCTGCAGATCCGCAGCGAGCGTATCGAGGCCGAGCGGCAGCTGCGCTCGACCGAGAAGCGCGAGGCCGCGGTGCTGCGGCTGCTGCCGATCGCGGTGTACGAGGCGGATTTCGGCGACCATGGCGTCGCGCGGAGCTTCCTGCACGACGACGCGGCGCAACGTCTGCTCGGATTCGCGGCCGCCGACTTCGCCGCCGACGGCCGGCTCTGGATCGACCGGGTCCACGAGGAGGACCGGGCCGCCACGCTCGACGCCTTGCGAGCGCTGCACCAGGGCGGCGGCTACTCCACGGAATACCGTTGGCGATGCGCCGACGGCGAGTACCGCTACTTCCTCGACCAGGGCGCGGTGGCGCCGGCCGGCGGCGCCGACCGCGGGCGGATCTACGGCGCCATGCTCGACGTGCATGACCGCCGGCTTCTGGAGCAGCAGCTGCTGCATTCGCAGAAGCTCGACGCGATCGGCAAGCTGACCGGCGGCATCGTGCACGACTTCAACAACATGCTGACCGTCGTCATCGGCAACCTCGACCGCATGCGGCGGTCGCAGACACTTGACGCGACCGCCGGCACCCGCGTCGAGCATGCGCTGCAGGGGGCGCTGCATTGCCGCGACATCACCCGGCGGCTGCTCGGCTTCGCGCGGCAGCAGAGCCTGGCGCCGCAGGCGATCGACCTGAACGGACTGATCAACAGCCTGTCCGACCTGGTCGCCCGCACTCTGGGGGAGCGAATCGAGATCGCCCGGGACCTGGCCGACGACCTCTGGCAGATCTCCTGCGACGCCGGGCAGATCGAGGCGGCGTTGCTGAACCTGCTGGTCAACGCCCGCGACGCCATGCCGGAGGGCGGTCGGGTGACGATCCGCACCGCCAACGCCCGAATCGCCGCGGACAAAGGGTTTTCGGGGTCTGGACTGCCTGGCGGCGACTATGTGGCGCTGGAGGTGACCGACACCGGGGTCGGGATGCCGAAGGAGATCCTGGATCGCGCCTTCGAGGCCTTCTTCACCACCAAGTCGTCGGCCCATGGCACCGGGCTCGGGCTCAGCACCATCCACGCGTTTGTCAAGCGGTCGGGCGGCGACCTCGCGATCGAGAGCCGTCCGGGCGAGGGCACGACGGTCCGCATCTACCTGCCGCGCGATCTCGGTGCCGAGCGCCGGCCGCAGCATCCCGGCGATCCGGACCAGCATGCCGAGCTGCCGTCGGCGCGCCAGGGCGACGTGGTGCTGGTGGTCGAGGATGAGGAAGCGGTGCGGCGAACCGCGGCGAACACCCTGCGTGAGCTCGGCTACCAGGTGCTGGAGGCGGCAACGGCCGCAGCCGCCCTCGATGCCCTGGAGGGAGAGGAGAAGGTGCGGCTGCTGTTCACCGACGTGATCATGCCGGGCTCGGCGAACGGCCATGAGCTGGCGGGCGAGGCGCTGCGGCGGCGGCCCGGCCTGAAGATCCTGCTGACCTCGGCCTATGATGGCGACACCCTCGGCCCGGCGATCGAGCACGCGCCCGGGCTGTTCCTGCGCAAGCCGTATCGCGACTTCGAGCTGGCGCGGGCAGTTCACGAGGCTTTGACCGGCTGAATGGCAGCCTTCCGCCGATGTGCGTCAGCCTCGTCGATTTTCTGAATTTAGGTGTTTGACATCGTTTCGGTGCCTTCGTATAAGCCGCGCCTCGCCGGGACACATCGGGTCCTGGCGGCGGACCGGGGGCCTTCGGGTGTCTTGGTTCTGGCTCTTGTACATTGTGAAATGGAAGGGATGCGCAGGCGGCGGTCTGGCTGGTTTTTGCTGGGCGTGCCGGGTCAGAGATGGCCTGGCTTACGAGCCGATCTGTGCATCTGACTGTGCGTCCTTCGG